>Ga0247821_10000003_pt1 | contig 188585 bp, 190 predicted proteins | sample 13C_Glycerol_Day_FD_192481 | JGI IMG/M metagenome (GOLD analysis project Ga0247821, IMG submission 192481) | Soil microbial communities from agricultural site in Penn Yan, New York, United States - 13C_Glycerol_Day14 | ecosystem: Environmental > Terrestrial > Soil > Agricultural land | place... | reverse complement strand
GTGGTGGCGGTGGTGGCGGCCACGGTGGAGGTGGCGGTGGCCACGGCGGTGGCGGCGGTGGCGGCCACGGTGGAGGTGGCGGTGGTCACGGCGGTGGCGGCGGTGGCGGTCACGGAGGCGGAGGTGGTCATGGCGGCGGCAACGGTGGCGGTCACGGTGGTGGAAGCGGAGGTTCAGGCGGCCATGGTGGAAGCGGCAATGGTGGTGGCCATGCTGGCAACGGCAGTGGCAGCAGCAGTGGCAGCGGTCATAGCGGCAGCAGCCATGGCGACGCCGGCACGGGCCAGGCCGGCAACTCGAACTCCGGGCGCAGCAGCAACCATTCAGAGCCTGGCGATGATCATGGCAATCATGTCGGTGGTGAGCCCGGCGATGACCATGGCAATCATGTGGGCGGTGAGCCCGGCGATGACCATGGTCATCATGTTGGCGGCGAACCTGGCGACGACCATGGCAATCATGTTGGCGGTGAGCCTGGTGATGACCGTGGTAATCATGTGGGTGGCGAACCGGGTGATGACCGCGGTAATCACGTCGGCGGCGAACCAGGTGACGACAACAGCAGGAGCTGATTGACTGCAATGCACTCGCCCACACTCCCTCCTGCGTTGTTGAGCGCTTTGCGACGGGTCATGCGTCCCCTGGTACGCCTGATGCTTCGCAAAGGCGTCACCTATACGGTGTTCGCCGATTTGCTCAAGGAGGTATTCGTCGATGTGGCTGATCGAGAGTTTCGTCTGGACGACAAAGCGCCGAGCGACAGCCGCATCAGCCTGCTTACCGGGGTCCATCGCAAGGACGTAAGGCGCCTGCGCACGGAGGACGACACGGCGAGCATGGCATTGCCGGAGAACATCACTCTGGGCGCGCAGCTGGTTAATGCCTGGACCAGCAACTCGCCGTTCTGCAAGACGGCTGGCCAAGCGCTACCGCTGCCGCGACTGGCAAGTGTTGGCGGTGATGTCTCCTTTGACGCGCTGGTGGCGCAGGTCAGCACGGATATCCGCGCCCGGGTAGTGCTCGACGAATGGTTGCGCCTTGGTGTGGTGCGGCTTGATGAACAGGATTGTGTGCACCTCGAGGCCCAGGCATTTGTGCCGCAGAAGGGCTTTGACGAAAAAGCCGCCTACCTTGCCCACAACCTGCACGACCATGCCAGCGCGGCGGTGCACAACCTGACCGCGCAAGGGCAACCTTTCTTCGAACGCAGCGTGCACTACGACGCGCTGAGCCCAGCCAGCGTCGAAGTGCTGCGTGAAACGGTAGCCAGTGAGGGGATGCAGACCTTGCTCGGTTTCAGTCGACTGGCCGCCGACCTGGAAAACGGCGATCTGTCGAGCCTCGATCCACGCCAGCGCATCACCATCGGGCTGTATTTCTACACTGAGCCTAATTCGCCGACGGCGCCTCCTCCATGATCTCGCCACTGCGCCGCTTTCATGCTGCCGCCCTGGTCCTGGGTTTTGTGTTGAACCTGGGGGTTTCCTCATGGGGGAGCGCAGCACCGGTGTGTGTCAGCCGCGATGAAATCGGCATGACCGACGCTGCGGGCCTGCAGTTTCCAGGCGGCACCGGGGGGACCGGGGCGCGGCCGGGCGGCATGGGTGGCACTGGTATCCAGGGCGACAATGGCGGGGTTGGTGGTAGCGGGGCGCCGATCCAGCAGCGGCCCGGTGGAACCGGCGGTACGGGGTCGCCGATCGGGGCGCCGGGCGGTACCGGTGGCACCGGCATCGTCGGCACCATCACCGGGTTTGCCTCGATCTGCGTCAATGGCATGGAAGTGCATTTCGGCAAAGACGTCCCCGTGAGCGAAAACGGCGTTGCCGCCAGCAGCGAGCATCTGGCAATCGGGCAAGTGGTTGCCGTGGAGTCTTACCCCAGCAAGCGAGGCCTGGAGGCCGGGCGTATCGCGATCCTGAACGTCTATGAAGGGCCGCTGACGGCGCTGGCAAATGCTGCGTCGCCACTGCGGGTCATGGGCCAACCGGTGCATCTGGCCAAGGACGCGCGGGTTGCCACAGGGCTGCGCCCGGGCGAACCGGTCAGGGTCAGCGGGCTACGCAACGCCAGTGGTGAGGTGGTGGCCAGCCGCATCGAGCGGGCACCGGAGCTCAAGCAGGCTAGCGCCATCGGTGCGATCGATCGCAGCGGTAGTCTGCAGGGCTTGAAACTGGGGAGCCGGGTGGCGCCTGCGCAGGAAGTGCTTGTCCGTGGTCAGTGGTCCGGTCGCCAGTTGGAAGTCGCCCAGAGCCGGCCTGACCCGAGCCTGCCATTCGCCGGCCGGGTGCGTGAGGTGGTGATCGAAGGCCTGGTGCAAGGCCGGCAGGATCAGCGCCTGGTGGTCGGCGGCTTCAATGTGACGGTGGCGCGCGACACGGTGGTTGTCGGCGAGCAGCCTTCCAGGCTGGCACTGGATCAACGCGTACGGGTAAGCGGGGTGCTCAGTGGTGCACGAGAGGTGCGGGCGACCCGGGTCGAACTTCACAGCGAGCGCGTCGATACCTCTGGCAGGGACCATTCAGGACGCAAGAGTGGCTCGCACAATGACAGTGAACCGCGTGAGCACACCTCAGGTAGCTCCAGCGACGACAACAGCGGTCACGGTGGTGAGGTGCGCCGTGACGAGAGCCACGGTGGCGGTCGTGAAGATAGCGGCAAGTCTGAGGCTGTGGATAACTCAGGCAAGTCGGAGCGCGTTGAGAACGTCGAGCAACCCGAGAAAGAGGACAACAGCGGGCGTCCCGATAAGGTCGAGAAAGTAGAGAAAGACGAACGGCCAGAGAAAGTAGAAAAGGCCGAGAAAGCCGAAAAGCCTGAAAAGGTGGAGAAGACCGAGAAAGTCGAAAAGCCTGAAAAAGTGGAGAAGGTCGAGAAAGTCGAACGGCCTGAAAAAGTGGAGAAGGTCGAGAAAGTCGAAAGGCCTGAAAAAGTAGAGAAGGTCGAGAAAGTCGAACGACCTGAAAAAGTGGAGAAGGTCGAGAAAGTCGAAAGGCCTGAAAAAGTGGAGAAGGTCGAGAAGGTCGAAAGGCCTGAGAAAGTAGAGAAGGCCGAGAAAGTGGAAAAGCCTGAGAAAGCAGAGAAGACCGAGAAGGTGGAGCGCCCGGAACGATCCGGTCGTTAGCCGCAAGCCGTGAGGCCAGCCTGCATCCCGCGAATAAACAACTAGGCTGGGAAAGTCCGACAGCGTTTGCCTCCGAGACCTTGAGGTGAAGATGAGACCCACGCTCACTCTGTTTACCGGCCTGCTTGCCAGCCTCTGCGTACCGGCGGTGGCCGACACCTTCAGCACGGCCATTGGCCTCGATTACTCAAGCGGTGACTATGGCACCGGGACCACCTCGGAAATCTGGTACGTGCCAGTGGTGGGCAAGTACGAAACCGGCCCCATGACTTACAAAGTCACCGTGCCCTGGCTGCGCATCACCAACCCTGAAGTCGGGCCGGATGGCGATCCTTTGCCTGGCGGTTGCCGGGATGTGGAAAGCGGCCTGGGCGATACGGTCGCCAGCGCAGGTTATGCGTTGCTCGACGGCAGTGAGGGCGGCGTATTGGTGGATCTGATCGGTAAGGTCAAATTTCCTACCGCGGACGAAGACCAGTGCCTGGGCACCGGCGAAACCGACTATTCCGCCCAGGTCGACTTCGCCAGGACGATTGGCCCGGTGACCGGTTTCGCTACTCTGGGCTGGAAAAAGTTCGGCGATCCGCCCGATAGCGATTTCGACGACCCGGTATTTGCCAGCCTCGGCTTTGCTACCCCTGTAGCAATACGTACCACGGCAGGTGCGTCCTACGACTGGCGGCAGAAAGTTGTCTCCACTGGATCGCAAATCCAGGAACTCACGCTGTTTGTCACCCATAGGCTCAACCAGCAATGGAAAGTCCAGCTGTACGCGGTCAAGGGCTTTTCCGACGCCAGCCCGGATGCCGAGGGTGGGCTGATGGTCTTTCACGCGTTTTGATCGAATGCAAAGCAAGGATCCACATTGATCTGCGTCAGTTCGCTCGTCGTACTATGCTCGCCCACGTTTACCTGTTGCGCCAGAATGGGCCATCAATCGTCAAGGAACCTCCATGGAACCCGGAAAACCCTCGCTCATCCGCGAAACCTTCCCCGTCGGCCCGTTGCAGTGCAATTGCACCATCATCGGCGACCCGATCAGCAAAAAGGCCATCGTCGTCGATCCGGGTGGTAACCATGAGCAGATCCTCGCCCGCCTGGACGCGCATGGCCTGAAGGTGGTGAGCATCATCCACACCCATGCGCACCTGGATCATTTCCTGGCCTCCGGGCAACTGAAGGAAAAGACCGGTGCCACGCTGCACCTGCACAAGGACGATCAGTTCCTCTGGGACAACCTGGAAATGCAATGCCAGATGTTCGGCGTGCCTTACACGCCTGTGCCCTCGCCAGACCGCTGGCTGGCCGATGACGAAGAGCTGGCCTGTGGCTGCGGGGTTGCGCTGCACACGCCGGGGCACACGCCGGGCTCGATGAGCTTCTGGTTTGCCGATGCCAAGCTGCTGATCGCCGGTGACACCCTGTTCCGTCGTGGCATTGGCCGCACTGATTTGTGGGGCGGGGATCAAGCGACCATCGTACGTTCGATCAAACAGCGCCTGTACAGCCTGGATGAAGACGCTACCGTGGTCACCGGGCATGGCCCGGATACCCGTCTGGGCGATGAGATGCGCCAGAACCCCTTCGTGCGCGCCTGAAATTTCAGGGAATTATTTTGCTTTTATGCAATCCAAGCCTGGCACAGAACCGCAGTCGGTCTGCCTGCACTTTCGAATTACAGTAGGAGCTTGTCCATGTTCACCATGCGTCGTTTGATTATCGTCGCTACCGTTGCCACCCTGATGACCGGTTGCGCGGGCCAGAGCCCGTACGACAGCCAGGGCCAGGCGCAACAAGGCTCCACCGGGATGAGCAAAACCGCCAAGTACGGCGGTCTGGGTGCGCTGGCCGGTGCCATTGCCGGTGCGGCCATCGATCACGACAACCGTGGCAAAGGCGCACTGATCGGTGCCGCCGCCGTCGGTGCCGCTGCTGCCGGTTACGGCTACTACGCCGACAAACAGGAAGCCGCCCTGCGTGCGAGCATGGCCAACACCGGTGTCGAAGTACAGCGTGAGGGTGACCAGATCAAGCTGATCATGCCGGGCAACATTACCTTCGCCACCGACTCGGCGAACATCGCCCCAAGCTTCTACTCGCCGCTGAACAACCTGGCCAACTCCTTCAAACAGTACAACCAGAACACCATTGAAGTGGTCGGCTACACCGACAGCACCGGCAGCCGTCAGCACAACATGGACCTGTCGCAGCGTCGTGCACAGTCGGTGGTCTCTTACCTGACTTCCCAGGGCGTCGATGCCAGCCGTGTGAGCGCCCGTGGCCTGGGCCCGGATCAACCGATTGCCAGCAACGCCGATGCCAACGGCCGCGCGCAGAACCGTCGGGTAGAGGTCAACCTCAAGCCGATTCCAGGTCAGCAGTACTGATACGTTTCGACCTACGTTTCGACCGATGTGAAAAGGGGAGCCAGCTGGCTCCCCTTTTTTTGTCGGTTACAACCGGCAGGCTCAGCCTTCGTGGCTGGTAGTGATTTTCAGCACGTCGGTGTAGATCAGATCGACCGTCTGGCCTTCCTTTAGTTTATCCATCTTCTTCTGCAGCTCTGGATCTTCAACCTTCACCACCTTTTGCGGGCCTTCTGGCGGCAGCAGGGTGACTTCGTGGGTTTTCAGGTCGATCTTGGTGATTTTCGAGGTGATCTTGATCTGGCGGAACGCTTCGCCGCCCGGATTGGGGTTGTCTTTGGTGGCGCGAATAACGCCGGCTTCCTTGCTGGCACCCGGTTCACCACCGACGGTGGTATCGAGCACGGTCGCCACCGAGCGGGTGACATGCACGTTGACCCGATCGCCGACTTTCAGGTTATCGAGGGCTTTGGCCTGTTCGGACAGCTGGATAGGCACCTGACTGTCTTTGGGACCGGCGACGGTTACCACGCGCTTGTCTTTATCGATGGCGAGGACGTTGGTGACCACGTCGTCTTCAATGGCGGTGCCACCGATCAGAATGTCTTGCGCCTGTGCCGAGAAACTGGCTGCAGTCATAAGCGAGGCAAGGGTGAAGGCGTGGGTCAGGGTGCGCAGCGGTTTCATAGGCATTCATTCCGTGTGATGACTGATGAGAAACATCGTGGGGAAGAGCATAGATGCTGGCGGGGGATTCGGGGGGCGCTAGGTGATTTTCTGTTGATCTGACTCAGTCCCAAGGAGAAGAAAGTTTCCCCTTGGGTAGAGTTTTTGCATCGATCAGGCCGGCGTGTTGTGTTCAAGACGCTCGAGCAGGGCGTCCTTGTCTTGCCACAACTGGTTGATCCATTGCTGGAAGGCCAGGCGATAGGCTTCATCCTGGTCGTAGTTCTTGCCCAGAAACTCTTGCGGAATCGCCAGTTCTTCCAGGTGCACAACGATGTGCTTCACCCGCCCGCAGAGCAAATCCCAGAACCCTGGCGCACCCGCCGGGTAGTGAAGGGTGACATTGACGATCGACTGCAATTGCTCGCCCATCGCATCAAGTACAAAGGCAATGCCCCCGGCCTTGGGTTTAAGCAGGTGCTTGTAGGGCGATTGCTGCTGGCGATGCTTGGCCGGGGTGAAGCGCGTGCCTTCGGCGAAGTTGAAGATGGCCGTGGGCTTGCCGCGAAACTTCGCACAGGTGCGACGGGTGGTTTCCAGGTCTTTACCGGCTTTTTCCGGGTGTTTGGCCAGGTACGCCTTGGAGTAGCGTTTCATGAACGGAAAGCCCAGCGCCCACCAGGCCAGGCCGATCACCGGTACCCAGATCAGCACCTGCTTGAGGAAGAACTTCAGCGGACGGATACGGCGGTTGAGCACGTACTGCAACACCAGGATATCGACCCAGCTCTGGTGATTGCTGGTGATCAGGTAGCTGTGCTGGTAATCCAGCCCGGCCAGGCCTTCGACCTGCCAGCGCGCCTTGCCCAGCAGGTTGATCCAGGCGTTGTTGTTGCTGATCCAGGCTTCGTGGATATGGCGCATTAGTTCATCGGTGATCCGCTGCGCCGCCGCGAACGGCAGGCACAGCTTGAACAGGCTGACGATGAACAACGGGGTGCAGCAGACAATGGTGTTGAGCCCCAGCAGCAGCGAGGCAATCACCCCGCGCAGTGGCGCGGGTAGCAATCCGAGCATGTTCAGCTATCCAGTGAGCGGTTGGCCTGAATCGCGGTCAGGGCAATGGTGTAGACGATGTCGTCGACCTGGGCGCCGCGCGGCAGGTCGTTGACCGGTTTGCGCAGGCCTTGCAGCATCGGCCCAAGGCTCACGCAATCTGCGCTGCGTTGCACCGCCTTGTGGGTGGTGTTGCCGGTGTTCAGGTCGGGGAATACATAGACGGTCGCGCGCCCTGCCACCTGGCTGTTGGGCGCCAGTTGCCGGGCGATTTCCAGGTTGGCGGCGGTGTCGTACTGCAACGGGCCGTCGATCTGCAGGCTGCGTTGGCTTTCCTGGGCCAGCAGGGTGGCTTCGCGGACTTTCTCCACCTCTTCGCCGCTGGCCGAATCACCGCTGGAATAGCTGATCATCGCCACCCGTGGGGCGATGCCGAAGGCTTCGGCGGAGTCGGCACTTTGCAGGGCGATTTCCGCCAGTTCGCTGGCGGTAGGGTGCGGGTTCATCACGCAGTCGCCGTACACCAGTACCTGCTCGGGGAACAGCATGAAGAACACCGACGACACCAGGCTGCAGCCCGGCGCGGTCTTGATCAGCTGCAGGGCCGGGCGGATGGTGTTGGCAGTGGAGTGGACCAGACCGGAGACCAGGCCATCGACCTCGTCCAGGGCCAGCATCATGGTGCCGATCACCACCGGGTCTTCCAGTTGCTGTTCGGCCATGGGGGCGTTGAGGCTCTTGCTCTTGCGCAGGCTGACCATCGGCTCGACATATCGCTCACGGATCAGGTCCGGATCAAGAATCTCCAGGCCTTCGGGCAAGCTGATGCCCTGGGCGCGGGCCACGGCCTGAACGTCGTCGGGCTTGGCCAGCAGCACACAACGGGCGATGCCGCGGGCCTGGCAGATGGCGGCGGCCTGCACGGTCATCGGCTCGGCGCCTTCAGGCAGGACAATGCGCTTGTTGGCTTGCTGGGCACGCTGGATCAACTGATAGCGGAATACGGCTGGCGACAGGCGCAGCTCGCGCGGGGTACCGCAGCGCTGGTGCAGCCAATCGGCATCCAGGTAGCTGGCGACGAAGTCGGTAATGATTTCCGCGCGTTCGCGGTCATCCACCGGGATTTCCTTGTTCAGCTGGTTCAACTGGTTGGCGGTGTCGTAGGAACCGGTGCTCACCGACAGGATAGGCAAGCCGGCCAGCAACGCGCCTTGGCACAGTTCGAGAATGCGCGGGTCAGGCTTGCTGTCGCTGGTCAGCAGCAGCCCGGCCAGCGGTACGCCATTGATCGCCGCCAGACTCACGGCAAGGATGATGTCGTCGCGGTCGCCCGGGGTTACCACCAGGGTGCCGGGTTTGAGCAGCGGCACGGTGTTGGCCACGGTACGGGCACAGATGATGATCTTGTTCATCCGCCGCTGTTCGTAATCACCGGCGTTGAGCACCTGGGCACCGAGCAGCTCGGCCACATCGCGAGTACGCGGGGCGTTGAGGTCGGCCTGATAGGGGATACAGCCGAGCAGGCGGAAGTCATCGCCGCGCAGCAATGGCGAGTGTTCTTTCAGGCGCTCGGCGAACACGCTCATGCTCTCGTCGGTGCGCACCTTGTTGAGGATCACACCGAGCACTTTCGGGTCTTTCGGGCCGCCGAACAGCTGGGCCTGCAACTCGACCCGGCCGGAGAGCTCGGTGAGCACTTCGTTTTCCGGTGCCGATACCAGGATCACCTCGGCATCCAGGCTCTTGGCCAGGTGCAGGTTGACCCGGGCGGCATAGCTGGCGTGACGGGTCGGGACCATGCCTTCGACAACCACCACGTCTTTGCCGATGCACGCTTGTTGGTACAGGGTGATGATTTCTTCGAGCAGCTCATCGAGCTGGCCATCGCCGAGCATGCGCTCGACATGCGCCAGGCTCAACGGCTTGGGCGGCTTGAGGCCATGGGTGCGGGCGATCAGCTCGGTGGAGCGCTCGGGGCCGGTATCGCCGGGGTGCGGCTGGGCAATCGGCTTGAAGAAGCCGACTTTCAGCCCAGCGCGCTCAAGGGTGCGCACCAGGCCCAGGCTGATGGAGGTCAGGCCGACACCAAAGTCGGTCGGCGCAATGAAAAATGTCTGCATGCGAGCTTCTCGAAATGAGCGGTGCACAAAGAATCAATTGCCAAGGGTATCGCTATCGGCACCCCGAGCGCATCCGCCACAGGTAAAAGCCGGTTTCGGGCAGGCTGGCAAACTGCCCCGTTTGTCCGGGTTGCGTTCGCTTTCAGGCGATGCGTTGGTTACACTTACGGGCTCTACATTCTTATGCAAAAGGTCTCGCCCCATGCTGATCGCCGCCAACAAGGCTGTCTCCATCGACTATACCCTGACCAACGACGCTGGTGAGGTCATCGACAGCTCCGCCGGCGGCGCTCCGCTGGTCTACCTGCATGGCGCAGGCAACATCATTCCAGGCCTGGAAAAAGCCCTGGAAGGCAAAGCTGCCGGCGACGAGCTGGAAGTTGCCATCGAGCCGGAAGACGCTTACGGCGAATACCTGGCCGAACTGGTCAGCACCCTGAACCGCAGCATGTTCGAAGGCGTCGATCAGCTGGAAGTGGGCATGCAGTTCCACGCTTCCGCGCCTGATGGCCAGATGCAGATCGTGACCATCCGCGATCTGGACGGCGACGACGTGACTGTCGACGGCAACCACCCGCTGGCCGGTCAGCGCCTGAACTTCAAGGTCAAGGTCGTCAACATCCGTGACGCCAGCGAAGAAGAAGTAGCCCATGGCCACGTCCATGGCGAAGGTGGCCATCACCACTGATTTTCTGCGCTAAGCTCAGAAAGTCGCGAAGGCGCCCGGGCAAGACCGTCGCATTCCAGTAGGGGAGGACGGCTTGGCAGGGCGCCTTTTTAATGGGCTGGTGTAACTGATTGCAGCCCGCAGCGGCAACCGGGATCTGGAGAGGGAATACGTCATGAGTGCATTTCACGACCTGAAGTTGCAGGCGCTGAATGGCCAGGAGTTGCCTCTGGCGCCGTTCAAGGGCCAGGTGGTGCTGGTGGTCAATGTCGCCTCCAAGTGTGGCCTGACCCCGCAATACGCGGCACTGGAAAATCTGTATCAGCAGTACAAAGGCAAAGGCTTCAGTGTCCTGGGCCTGCCGTGCAATCAGTTTGCCGGGCAGGAGCCGGGCACTGAAGTTGAAATCCAGCAGTTCTGCAGCCTGAACTACGGTGTGACCTTCCCGCTCAGTAGCAAGCTGGAGGTCAACGGTGCCGAGCGTCATCAGCTGTATCGCTTGCTGGCCGGGGAGGGCGCGGAGTTTCCTGGCGACATCACCTGGAACTTCGAGAAGTTTCTGGTCGGCAAGGATGGCCGGGTGCTGGCGCGCTTCTCGCCACGTACTGCGCCGGATGATTCGACCGTGGTGACGGCGATCGAAAAAGCGTTGGCTTGATGGATCTATCGCGGGGCAAGCCCGCTCCCACAGGGTGACCCTGGTGGGAGCGGGCTTGCCCCGCGATGCTGTTAAATCACTCAAATCAATAGTGCTGGGCCACGCTAACGGCTCACCCTATCCTCAGGCGCATTCCTAACTTCCCTGGAGCGCCGCATGTCCGCCACCGCACTGTTCACCCCATTTCAACTGGGCTCCCTTGAGCTGCCAAGCCGTGTGGTCATGGCACCGATGACCCGGACCTTCTGCCCCGGCGGTGTACCGCATGCCAAGGTCGTCGAGTACTACCGTCGCCGTGCCGCCGCAGGTGTCGGCCTGATCATCACCGAAGGCACCACAGTCGATCACAAGGCCGCCAACGGCTATCCGAACGTACCGCGCTTCCATGGCGAAGACGCCCTGGCCGGCTGGAAAAAGGTCGTTGATGCCGTGCATGCCGAAGGCGGTCGCATCGTTCCGCAACTCTGGCATGTCGGCAGCGTGCGCCGCCTGGGTACCGAGCCGGACGCCAGCGTGCCGGGCTATGGTCCCAGCGAGAAGATCAAGGATGGCCAGGTGGCGGTCCACGGCATGAGCCGCGACGATATTCGTGAGGTGATCGAAGCTTTCGCCCAGGCCGCCCGCGATGCTCAGGCGATTGGCATGGATGGGGTGGAGATCCACGGTGCCCACGGTTACCTGATCGATCAGTTCTTCTGGGCGGCCAGCAACCAGCGTACTGACGAATACGGTGGCGATCTGGCCGGACGTTCGCGTTTTGCCATTGAGCTGATCCAGGCTGTGCGCGCCGCGGTCGGCCCGGACTTTCCGATCATCTTCCGCTTCTCACAGTGGAAGCAGCAGGATTACAGCGCTCGTCTGGTGGAGAGTGCCGAGGCGCTGGGCGCGTTCCTGCAGCCGCTGGCCGACGCGGGTGTGGATATCTTCCACTGCTCCACCCGCCGCTTCTGGGAGCCGGAGTTTGAAGGTTCCGAGCTGAACCTGGCCGGCTGGACCCGCCAGCTCACCGGCAAGCCGACCATCACCGTCGGTAGCGTCGGCCTGGACGGGGAGTTCCTGCAGTTCATGGTTGCCACCGACAAGGTGGCGCAGCCGGCCAGCCTGGAGAACCTGCTGACGCGCCTGAACAATGATGAGTTCGATCTGGTGGCCGTGGGCCGCGCGCTGCTGGTCGATGCGGATTGGGCGGCCAAGGTTCGCGATGGTCGTGAACAGGACATCCTGCCGTTCAGCCGCGAGGCGTTGACGACTCTGGTTTGATCGTCAGGGCCGCCGGGGGAAGGCGCGCGATGTTGCTCTGGCCCTGGCGGCAGGCATCCAGCAGGTGGTCTTCGAACTGCTCGACAATCGCTGGCCAGCCTTGGCGGCTGGCGTGTTGACGAGCATTCAGGCGTACCCGCCGCAGCGCCTCGGCGTCTTCCACCAGCCAGTTGCAGGCGTCGATAAACGCGTCCTGGTCACCCGGCATGGCCAGCGCACCGCTGTGACCGTGGCGGATATGCTGGGCCGCGGCGGCTTGATCGTAGGCCACCACGCCCAGCCCTGAGGCCAGTGCTTCGAGCACTACACTGCCGAAGGTTTCGGTCAGGCTGGGGAACAGGAAAATGTCTCCCGAGGCGTAGTGTTCGGCCAGGGCTTCACCCCGTTGCGCACCGCAGAACAGGGCGTCAGGTAACTGTTGCTGGAGTGCGCTGCGCTGTGGGCCGTCGCCGACCACAATCAATTTGATCCGTCGCTGTGGATAGTTTTGTTGCGCAGCCTGCAGACATTGCTGGAGCACGCCGAGGTTCTTTTCCGGCGCCAGGCGTCCGACATGCAGCAGAGCGATATCATCATTTTCCAGCCCCCACTGTTCTCGTAGCGTCTGGCTTCGTCTACCCGGGTTGAACAGTTGACTGTCAACGCCGTGGCCCAGCAGTGTCAGGTTGTCGAACCCGCGCCGTTGCAGTTCAAGGCGCTGGCTGACGCTGGGCACCAGCGTGGTGTGCGTGCGTCGATGAAACCAGCGCAGGTAATGCGTGAGCATCCGAGCCAGCAGCCCGAAGCCGTAGTCGCTGGCGTACTGATGAAAGTTGGTGTGAAAGCCGCTGACCACGGCAATGCCCAATCTGCGTGCTGCCCGCAGCGCGCTCAAGCCCAACGGCCCTTCGGTGGCGATGTACAGCACATCCGGGCGCTGCCGGCGCCAGCGGCGGATCAGCTTGTGCATCGACACCTGCCCCCACTGCAATCCCGGATAACCGGGCAACGGCCAGCCGCGGCACAGCAGCTGCCATTGATTACCGGCACCCAGCGGATCACCAGCCTGACGCGGGCGTACCAGTTCGACCCGATGGCCACGCTGGAGCAAGCCTTCGCTCAAGCGGCCAAGAGTATTGGCCACGCCATTGATCTCGGGTGGAAAGGTATCGCTGATCAGCGTGACATGCAGGGTGGGTGCGCTCATGAACAGCAGTTTCAGCGCCTGCGATTGCGCTGCTGTGACGCATTCGTGACTGATTTGTGACGCCCGATTTACGGCGTCTCTGGATGAAAAATATTTCCCAGGGATGCGCTCAAGAATGTCTGACAATCAGCCGATGCAGAAGCATTCGAATGATTGATTCCGCTCCAGGAGAGCGTTGATGTTCAACAGCAAACTGAAACAAGAAAACCTCCGTCTGCGCGAAGAGCTGCTGTCCATGGAGCAGGTCAAGAGCAGCCTGGACAGCGAGATGCTGGTATTGCAGCTCGACCCCCAGGGGCGGGTCGAATCGGTCAACAGCAACTTCGAAAAGGAGATGCTGTACAGCAGCCATCAATTGATCGGGCGCAATATCGAAGAGATCGTGCCGGCCCACGTCAAACAGCTGGATTTCTACCAGCGCATGAAGACTGCCATCACCCGGGGCGAGCATCTCAACGGGGCGTTTCGTCTGCTCCGTGGCAATGGCGAAGAGGCCTGGCTGCGCTCGATTCTGCAGCCGGTCAAGAGCAGCGAAGGGCGTCTGAAATACTTCACCCTACATTCCAGCGACCTGACCCGCACCATCGAAACTTCGCGTGAACATGAAAGCCTGATCAAGGCACTGATGCGTTCCACCGCAGTGATCGAGTTCAACCTGCAGGGCGAAGTGTTGACCGCCAACGATCGCTTCCTGCAGACCATGGGTTATCGCCTGGAGCAGGTGGTCGGCAAGCACCACCGTCTGTTCTGTGATCCGGAGGAGTACAACTCCCCGGCCTACCAGGCGTTCTGGGACCAGCTGCGCCGTGGGGAGTTTGTTGCCGCGCGCTTCAAACGGGTGGATGCCCATGGTCGCGTGGTGTGGCTGGAGGCCTCTTACAACCCGATCATCGACGCCCATGACGTGCTCTACAAAGTGGTCAAGTTCGCCACCGTGATTACTGATCAGGTCAATCAGGAAATGGCCGTGGCCGAGGCTGCGGATATTGCCTACAGCACTTCGCTGGAAACCGACAGCAGCGCACGCAGCGCCACCGCAGTGGTGACCCAGACCGTGGAGGTGATGCGCGGCCTGGAGACTTCCATGCAGGAGGCGGCCAACGGCATCGAGGCGCTGGACAAGCAGTCGCAGGTGATTGGTTCGATCATCAAGACCATCAGCGACATTGCCGGCCAGACCAACCTGCTGGCCCTGAACGCCGCTATTGAAGCGGCCCGTGCCGGTGAGCAGGGCCGTGGGTTTGCCGTGGTTGCCGACGAAGTTCGCCAGCTGGCCTCGCGTACCAGCACCGCCACCGAGGAAATCGCCCGCGTGGTGCAGCAGAACGAACAACTGGCCAAGGCCGCTGTGGATATTATCGACAGCAGCAAGCGTCAGGCCGAACAGGGCCTGACCCTGGCCGGACAGACTGGCACGGTGATCGTCGAAATCCAGGACGGGGCGAAGAAAGTGGTCAATGCCGTGGGGCAGTTCTCCAGCAAGTTGGGTAGCTGATAGCTGTTCTTACACGGCCGCTCTCACAGCGGCTTGTTGAAGAACGCGCTTAGTGTCGCAGTGACTGCCCGCGCACCGGTGGTGATAGCGGGCAGCTCAACGACAAAGCCGGGTGTATGGTTCATCGCCGCCGGCAGTTGTTTCTTTTCGACCAGGTTCTTGTACACATCGGGCTTGCCCGAACCCACCTCAAGGAACAGCACCTTGGTATCCGGGTAAGGACTGGCGAGCATATGGAAGTCCTCCGAGCCCATCAGCGGCGGCATGCCAGGCAGCACCTTGTCGGCACCGAGTTGCTGCACCAGTGCGGCCTGGGCCAGTTCGGTCTGCGCCTTGCCGTTGAATACCGGGGTGGCATAGCCCTTCATGGTGTATTTGGCCTGGTAATCGGCCGGCATGTCGTTCATCACCAGCACGCCGCGGGTCACCGATTTGATGCCTTCTATCATCCGCTCGCGAACCTGTGCGTCGTACCAGCGCAGGTTGAGTTTGAGCGTGGCACTGACCGGGATGATGTTGTTATTGACCCCGGCCTGAAAGGCGCCGACGGTAAGTACCGCAGGTTTGGACTGATCGACCATGCGGCTGATGATGGTCTGGTAGCCCATGACCGCCATGGCTCCCATCACCACCGGGTCCTTGGTCACATGCGGGGTCGATCCGTGCCCGCCGATGCCGGGCAGCTCGACGTCGATCTGGTCGGTGCCGGCCAGGCGCGGCCCTTCGCGCAGGCCGACGCTGTCCGCCGGGTAGACCGGCGACACATGCGCGGCCAGCAGTACGTCCGGCTTGGGGGCAAAGTCGTAGAGGCCGTTATTGACCATGGCGGTGGCGCCTTCAAGGATCTCCTCCGCCGGCTGTGCGACCAGTACCAGGGTGCCTGACCATTGGTCCTTGAGCTGGCTCATGACCTTGGCGACCTCGATCAACCAGGTGGTATGCGCATCATGGCCACAGGCATGCATCACCGCCTGGCTGGGGTTGCCGAGCCAGGGTGTGACCTTGCTGCTCTGATAGGGCAGGCCGGTGGCCTCTTTGATCGGCAGGGCATCCATGTCGGCGCGGTACATCACCACCGGCCCCGGGCCGTTGCGCAGGATACCCACCACGCCGGTGGTGCCTATCGCCGTCTTCACTTCAAAACCCTGCGCTTGCAGGGCCTTGGCCACCAGCGCGGCGGTTTCCTTCTCCTGGAAGGCCAGCTCCGGGTTGCGGTGCAGCTGTTTGAACAGCTCGATCATCTGCCCTTCATCCTGTTTTACCAGGGTGTCGATGCGGGTGTTCAGGTCGGTTGGCGCAGCGTGTACCGAGAGGGCACTGAAACAGGCAAGGGCAAGAATGCTCGGGCGAAGAGGCAAAGGCATGGCGTAAATCCTTGTACGGATAATTATTGTTCTGAAGGTGCTGTGTTGCATGGGCAATCAAGTCTGTGTATCTATGCCTGGTGCGTCCAATGCAAAAATAATCAAGGATTGATGCAGTGACCGAATCAATAGATTTGAAGCGAATCCGCCATCTGGTGTTGCTCAGCGAGGAGTTGCACTTCTCCCGTGCGGCCGAGCGAGCCAACCTGTCGCAGACCGCCTTCAGCCGCAGCATTCAGTCGCTGGAAACCGATCTCGGGGTACGCCTGTTCGACCGTGACACCCGTTCGGTGATGCTCACCGCCGCCGGAAGGCAATTGTTGGCCAGCGGGCGGGAATTGCTCGGTTGTGCCGGGCGGCTGGTTGCCGAGGCGAATCACATTGCCCAGGCAGAAGGTGGCGAGTTGAATTTCGGCGCCGGCATGATGGCGGCCAATCTGTACCTGCAGGATGCGCTGACCGTGCTGCGCAAGCGTCTTCCCAAGCTGGTGATGAAGGTCGAGGTCAATCACTGGAATCAGCTGGTGCAGCGTCTGGAGCAGGATCAGATCGAATTCTTCGTCGCCTATACCTGCGACCCGGCGCGCCAGTCCGATCCGCGATTCGATATCACCCCGTTGCCGGCGGTGCCTGCTTCAGTGTTCTGCCGGGGCGATCACCCGCTGGTTCAGCAAAGGTCAGCACCCAGCCGCCAGCAGCTTCTGGACTACCCGTGGAGCTCGGTGCTTTTCGATGAGATCGCGCCGGCGCGCTTGCGTGAACTGTTGGGGTTGGCCGAAGGCACGGTCGCGCCACTGGACCTGGGTTGCAATGACTTGCAGTTGTTGCGCGGGACGACGCTGGGCAGCGACGCGTTGCTGTTTACCTGGCGAGCCTGGCTTGAAGAGGATCTGCGCACGGGGGCGATCCGTGATCTGGGAGCGTTGCTGCAGCCCGGTTTTCCCGGTGGCCGCTGCAGCATCGCCAGTGCCATTGTCTGTCACGCCGGACGAACCTTGTCGCCGATTGCGCGGCAGGCCATCGAGCTGATCAAGGCGGCGGCCGATAGGCCGCAGTGAGGTCAGCGCTCGCGCACCCAGAACAACGTGGCGCCCGCCACCGCAGCCGGCATCATCAGGATGTTGACGAAGGGAATCATCAACGCCAGGTAGGTGATGCCGCCAAAACCCAGGCTCTGCCAGCGCTTTTCGCGCAGCCAGGCGAGCATGTCCTGCCAGCTCATCTTGTGGTTGTCAGCCGGGTAGTCGATGTACTGGATGGCCATCATCCAGATGCCGAACAGCAGCCACAACGGGGCGGCGATAATGTTGATCACCGGGATCAGCGAGAGAATGAACAGCGCTAGCGCGCGGGGCAGGAAATACCCCAGCTTGCGCATTTCGCGGCCCAGGGTGCGCGGCACCATGGCCATCAGTTCGGCCCAGCTGAACGCCGGGAAGTCATCGGTGCCACGCACCACCACTTCGACCTTTTCCGCCAGAAAACCATTGAACGGCGCGGCAATGATGTTGGCGAGCATGGTGAAGGTGAAGAACACCATCAGCGCTACCAGCGCCACGAACAGCGGCCACAGCACATAATTGAGAAAACTCAGCCAGCTCGGCAGGCTGGGCATCAGCGAATCGACCCAGAGGCTGAACTGATGACCGGCAAAATAGATCAGGCCGACGAACAGCAGCAGGTTGACTGCCAGCGGCAGCAACACGAACAGGCGCAGGCTCGGGCTCAGGACCAGTTTCAGTCCTTCGCGCAGGTACTGAGGGCCAGAGAGGACAGGGGCTTGCATAGAGGGCTCCGGGTAAAGGCAAACGCGCTGACCTTACCGAGTTTGAGCGCCTGACGAAAGCGCGGCGCAAGCCGGGACACGGGCTGTAACAAAAGCTCGGCAGGCTGCGAGGCATACCTTCATAGGCAAACGGCCGTCGTCCCGGGAGATGAATAGAGGCGGCCTATAAGGTGGATTGTCTAAGGATATTTCCTTAATCTCTGCGGCCTCGCTAAAGTGCGCACATCTTTTCAACGCCTTCGAATTCTAATCTTCAAGGAGTTTTCATGAGCATTCTGGTCAACAAGCAAGCCCCTGATTTCGATGCGGCGGCGGTACTGGGCGACGGTTCGATCGTCGACAGCTTCAAGCTTTCTTCGCTGCGCGGCAAATACGTCGTGCTGTTCTTCTGGCCGCTGGACTTCACCTTTGTCTGCCCGTCGGAAATCATTGCCCACAACAACCGCATGGACAAATTCCGTGAGCTGGGTGTGGAAGTGGTCGGCGTCTCGATCGACTCGCAGTTCACCCACCACGCCTGGCGCAGCACGCCGGTCGAGAAGGGCGGGATCGGCGCAGTCGAGTTCACCATGGTTGCCGACGTCAAGCACGAGATCACCCGTGCCTACGGTATCGAGCACGATGACGGCGTAGCACTGCGTGCCTCGTTCCTGATCGACCAGCAAGGCGTGGTTCAGCATCAGGTGGTCAACAACCTGCCGCTGGGTCGTGAAGTCGACGAGATGATCCGTCTGGTCGAAGCCCTGCAGTTCACCGAACAGCACGGTGAAGTCTGCCCGGCCGGTTGGCGCCCAGGCCAGAAAGGCATGAAGGCTGACGCCAAGGGCGTTGCCGACTACCTGGCGGAAAACGCTGCCAGCCTGTAAGGCTCAGGCTTAACGATTTTCAGAACCTGCGGCCAAAAGCCTTCCCCAAGTGCTTCGCAGGTTCTTTTTTATTCCAGCCGGCGATCCCGGCGTTACCGGACTGGCCAGTGAGTGCCAGCCCGAGAGGAGTGTGACATGTCTGAAGTACGTCATTCGCGAGTGATTATCCTCGGTTCCGGCCCTGCCGGTTACAGCGCTGCGGTCTACGCTGCGCGTGCCAACCTCAAGCCGCTGCTGATCACCGGCATGCAGGCTGGCGGTCAGCTGACCACCACCACCGAAGTCGACAACTGGCCGGGCGATGCCCACGGCCTGACCGGCCCGGCGCTGATGCAACGTATGCAGGAACACGCCGAGCGCTTCGAGACCGAAGTGGTGTTCGACCACATCAACGCCGTTGACCTGGCCAGCAAGCCGTACACCCTCAAAGGCGACAGCGCCACCTACACCTGCGATGCGCTGATCATCGCCACCGGTGCCAGCGCTCGTTACCTGGGCCTGCCGTCGGAAGAAGCGTTCATGGGCAAAGGCGTTTCCGCTTGCGCCACCTGCGACGGCTTCTTCTATCGCAACAAGCCGGTGGCAGTCGTTGGTGGTGGTAACACTGCCGTCGAAGAGGCGCTGTATCTGGCCAACATCGCCAGCAAGGTCACCCTGGTGCACCGCCGCGAGACCTTCCGCGCCGAGAAGATCCTGATCGACAAGCTCAACGCCCGTGTGGCTGAAGGCAAGATCGAGCTGAAACTCAACGCTACTCTGGACGAAGTACTGGGCGACGACATGGGCGTCACCGGTGCACGCCTGAAGAACAACGACGGCAGTTTCGATGAAATCAAGGTTGACGGTGTGTTCATCGCCATCGGCCACACCCCGAACACTTCGCTGTTCGAAGGCCAGCTGACCCTCAAGGACGGCTACCTGGTGGTCAACGGCGGCCGTGACGGCAACGCCACCGCCACCAACGTTGAAGGTGTGTTTGCCGCAGGCGACGTGGCTGACCACGTTTACCGTCAGGCCATCACCTCGGCCGGTGCCGGCTGCATGGCGGCGCTGGATGTCGAGCGTTACCTGGATGGTCTGCAGAACGCCTGATTCTGATTGACCCTATCGCGGGGCAAGCCCGCTCCCACAGGCGCTATGTACCCTGTGGGAGCGGGCTTGCCCCGCGATGCTTTTAAAGAGAAACCGGCCTGATGGCCGGTTTTTTTATGGGTGCTCTTAGAGGCTGAGGCGCATGGACAGATCCACCGCTTTCACATCCTTGGTCATGGCACCAATCGAGATGTAGTCCACACCGGTCTCGGCAATCACCCGCAGGGTGCTTTCGTTGACCCCGCCACTGGCTTCGAGCTTGGCCTTGCCGGCGTTCAGGCGCACGGCTTCGCGCATGTCGTCCAGGCTCAGTTCGTCGAGCATGACGATGTCGGCGCCGGCATCCAGCGCTTGCTTGAGCTCGTCGAGGCTTTCCACTTCAACTTCCACCGGCTTGCCGGGGGCGATCTTGTGCGCGGCGCTGATGGCCTGGGCTATGCCACCGCTGGCGGCGATGTGGTTTTCCTTGATCAGGAAGGCATCGAACAGGCCGATGCGATGGTTGTGGCAACCACCGCAGGTTACCGCGTACTTCTGCGCCAGGCGCAGACCCGGCAGGGTCTTGCGGGTGTCGAGCAGTTTGACCTGGGTGTCGGCGACCATGTCGGCAAGGAACTGTGCGCGAGTCGCCACGCCCGAAAGCATCTGCAGGAAGTTCAACGCACTGCGCTCGCCGGTCAGCAGCGAGCGGGCCGGACCTTCAAGGTGAAACAACACCTGGTTGGCCTGCGCGCGCTCGCCATCCTTGACCTGCCAGTGCACCGCTACCCGTGGATCGAGCTGGCGAAACACAGCGTCGACCCAGGCGGTCCCGGCGATCACGCAATCATCGCGGGTAATGATGGTGGCCTGGGCCAGGCGCTCGGCCGGGATCAGTTGAGCGGTGATGTCGCCGCTGCCGATGTCTTCAAGCAGCGCACGGCGCACGTTGGCTTCGATTTCGGCGGTCAGGTCGGCGAGGCGTAAATTCGGCATGGCAGGCTCCACAAGCTAAGTGCCCGCGATTATAGGGCAGCCGGTGTTGGCGAGTGTCTTGAATTTGGCAAATAATACGTTATGTAATTTTTCTGCGGTCGGGCCCGGCCCGCTGGATTACCACACGTTTTAACGATGCATCCCGTCACGCCTCGGGGCATACTGGGGCCGTGCTCTTGTGCCTCAGGATCTTCTATGCAACTGGACCGCGCTACAGGCTGGTTCGCCGGTATCACCCATTGCCCTTCGCCGAATTTCAATGCCCGCGCCGAAGGTGAGGTTATCTCCCTGCTGGTGATTCACAACATCAGCCTGCCACCGGCGCAGTTTGCCACCGGCAAGGTCCAGGCGTTCTTCCAGAACCGCCTGGACCCCAGCGAACACCCCTACTTCGAAGGGATCAAGCATCTGCGCGTCTCCGCGCATTTCCTGATCGAGCGTGACGGCAAGGTCACCCAGTTTGTCTCCTGTCTGGACCGTGCCTGGCATGCCGGAGTGTCCTGCTTTGCCGGGCGCGAGGCGTGCAACGACTTCTCTATCGGTATCGAGCTGGAAGGCACCGACGAGCTGCCTTTCACCGATGCTCAGTATCAGGCGCTGGAAGGCCTGACCCGGCAGATCCAGGCGGCCTGGCCGGCTATCGATGCGCAGCGGATTCAAGGCCACAGCGATATCGCCCCGGGGCGCAAGACTGACCCGGGCCCGGCTTTCGACTGGCCGCGCTACCGTGCGGCCCTCAAGGACAACGAGGACAGATCATGAGTTTTCTGGTGTTGTTACTGGTGCTGTGGGTCGAGAAGTTCTCGGCACTGCGCCAGCGACTGCAACGCGATGGTTTCTTTCGCACCGAACTGGCGCGCCTGGAGCGCAACGGCAAGGGCCACCCGTGGTGGGTGTTGTCGATCCTGGTGTTGTTGCCGGTGATCGTGCTGGCTTTGCTGCTTCAGGTGCTGGAACCGGTTGCCTATGGCCTGTTGGCACTGCCGCTGCACCTTTTGGTGCTGATCTATAGCCTGGGGCGAGGCGATGTAAAAGCCTCCCTCGGACCGTTTCGCGATGCCTGGCGACGGGGTGACGAGCAGGCCGCGGTGCATGTCGCCGAGCGCGACCTGGGCGTTAGCGGAGACGATGCCTCATCGCTGCTCGAACGGGTTCAGGGCCACTTGCTGTGGCAAGCCTACCAAAGCTTCTTTGCGGTGATTTTCTGGTATGTCCTGCTGGGACCGGCCGCGGCGCTGGCCTACCGCTTGCTCGCGCTGACTGCCGAGCATGCCCATGCTCCAGCGCTGCGCGAGCGTGCCGGGCAATTGCGCCATGCCTTTGACTGGGCACCGGTGCGGATACTGGGGGTGAGCTTTGCGCTGGTCGGCAATTTTGTCGCGGTCAGCCGGGTGATGCTGCATGAGCTGCTGCACTGGAACATCAGTGCGCCGAGGCTGATCGCCGCCGTCGGCCATGTTGCCGGAGAGATGCCCAAGGGGGCGCCAGCGGGCCCGGAGGGGCTGGTCGGGCTGGACTCGCTGTGGGAGCTGCTACTGCGCTCCGCAGTGCTCTGGTATGCCTGTTTTGCTTTGTGGACCGTACTGGGCTGACGGTGATGGCAGGACAGCCGTTGGTCTGTCCTGCCATCGATTAACCTTAAGTTACAAAACCCCTTTCCGATATGCGTTATACAGGTACTGGTGATAATCATCAGTGGCCTAGTGCCATTGTGCGCGCAGAACAATAAGAATCGGAGGGGACTACCCGTGAAGAGCCTGTTGTATCCGGCCATCGCGCTGATGAATCGGTTGAGCTTCGGCATGAAATTCAGCCTGATAAGTATCCTGTTTTTCCTGCCCATGCTGGTGACCAACTTTTATCTGGTCCGCGATTCCTATGCACAGTTCCATGCTACCCGGGTCGAGCTGCAGAGCCTTGAGCTGCTGGCCGACAGCCTGGCCTTGCGTGGCGACCTGGAAACCCTGGGCAACCTGGTGCAGATCAACGCCGTGCTTGGCCAGTCGGGTAAAGCGCAGGATGTCGAGACGCAGATCGCCAACCTTGAGCAGCAAGTGTTCAAGCGATTGGCGGGGCTGACTGCAGTCATTGCCGATGAAGAGCAGGCCAGGGATTTTCATGCCAAGCGCGACGAGATGCTCAGCCAGCTCAAGGCGGCCCAGGCAGAGTCCTCGCTGCTGAGCAAGGTGGCTTACCTGGACAAGTTGCTGGGCCAGGCCCAAGTGCTGAGCAAAATGATTGCCAGCCAGGCCGGACTCAACCAGGACAGCGATCTGGCGATTCGCCTACTCACCGAACTGATGACCACGGTGACCCCGGAAGTCACCCAGACCCTCGGCGAAGGCCGGACAATGGGCGCCTATTCCCTGGGCCAGGGCTTTCTCAACTCCGCGGTCAGCACCCGCTTCGAGGATTTGCTGCAGCGCCTGGACAAGCTTGCTGCCAATTACGCCCTCAGGGTTCAGGATGCCTTGGCCACTGAACCCGGGGCGCAAGCGCGTCTGGGCAGCCTGGCCGCCAGTAGCCAGGCTTCCTTGAAACAGGCCAGCGAGCTGTTCGAAGAACAGGTGGTGGTGGCCGAAAGCCTCGATGCACCGTGGCCGGCGTTCTATCAGCAGGTCAGCAGCCTGATAGCGCAGACTTACGCGCTCAACACCGCTACAGGCGAGTTTCTCGACCAGCAATTGCAACAACGCTTGGGCGAGCACCGCTTGCACATGATCCTGCTGGTGTCTGCCCTGGCGGGCGTATTTTTGCTGATTGTCTATCTCTACAGCGGGTTCTACGCCTCGACCCGGCATACCCTGAAAACCCTCGGTACGGTCATGGACAAGGTTGCCGCTGGCGACATGACCGTGAACTTCCGCGCCAGCAGCCGTGATGAGCTGGGTGAATTGGGCCAGGTGTTCAACGGCACCGTACGGCGCATTCATGACCTGATCGAGCAGGTGGGCCACACCGTGGTCGAAGTCGAGCGTCAGGCCGAACAGGTGCATGCCGTGTCGGCACGCAGCAATCAGGCGGTCAGCGGCCAGCGCGGGCAGATCGAACAGGTCGCCACTGCCATGAACCAGATGTCGGCTACCGCTCAGGAAGTGGCGCGCAGTGCCGCAGCAGCGGTCAACAGTGCCCACAGCGTCAACCAGGAAACCGTCAGCGGCCGCGGCCTGGTCGAATCCCAGCAAGGCAACATCGTGCGCCTGGCCGGCGAAATCGATCAGTCGGTGGTGGTGATCAACCAGTTGGCCAGCGACAGTCAGGCCATCAGCCGGGTGCTGGAGGTGATCAAAAGCATCGCTGAGCAGACCAATCTGCTCGCCCTGAATGCGGCCATCGAGGCGGCACGGGCCGGCGAGCAGGGACGCGGCTTTGCCGTGGTGGCCGACGAGGTCCGTACCCTGGCCAAGCGCACCCAGCATTCGACCGAAGAAATCGAACAGATGATTTCGCGCCTGCAGGGCGGTGTCGGGGCGGCGGTCAAGGCCATGGATGCCAGTCACCAGGTGGCTGCCGGCACGGTCGGGCAGTCGCAGCAGGTGCAGCAGGCGCTGGAGAACATTCTGGGTGCGGTCGGCAGTATCGTTGACCAGAACCAGCAGATTGCCGCTGCGGTGGAGCAGCAGACGGCGGTCGCGCATGACATCGACCAGAATATCGTCGAGATCAACCGCGCCGCTGAACACACCACCCAGGGTGCCCACCAGACTGAAGATGCCAGCCGCCAGCTGTCAGCCCAGGTGATGGAGCTCAAGCGCCTGATCGGCGCGTTCAGGGTCTGAGATCTGCGGTTGCTGAACTTTTCCACGCTGTGACAAAGTAGCGCCCTGAAGGATTCCAGGGAGCCGGATGTGTCGGCAACGCTGCGGGTGTAGTCTCACCCTCACAGCAACGGAACCTCGAGTCCCCCGCGATTCGGCTCCCTCAGCATATTCACTGACGAGGTACAGACATTGGCCATCATCCACCCTAAAGTTCGCGGTTTTATCTGCACCACTACGCATCCGACCGGTTGCGAGCTGAACGTACGTGATCAGATCGAAGCCACCCGCAAGCAGGGCGTGCGCAAGGATGGTCCGAAGAAGGTCCTGGTGATCGGTGCCTCCAGCGGCTACGGCCTGGCGGCGCGCATCACCGCAGCGTTCGGCTTCGGTGCCGACACCCTGGGTGTGTTCTTCGAAAAGCCGGGCACCGAGACCAAGCCAGGCACCGCCGGCTGGTACAACGCTGCGGCCTTCGACAAGTTCGCCAAGGCCGAAGGCCTGTACAGCAAGTCGATCAACGGTGACGCCTTCTCCGACGAAGCACGGGCCAAGGTCATCGAGCTGATCAAGAACGAAATGGGCGGCCAGGTCGATCTGGTGATCTACTCGCTGGCTTCGCCGGTGCGCAAGCTGCCACAGACTGGCGAACTGGTGCGTTCGGCGCTCAAGCCAATCGGCCAGCCGTACAAGTCGACCGCTATCGACACCAACAAAGACACCATCATCGAGGCGTCCATCGAGCCGGCTACCGAACAGGAAATTGCCGACACCGTGACCGTCATGGGTGGCCAGGACTGGGAACTGTGGATCGATGCCCTGAACGCCGCGGGCGTACTGGCGCCACAGGCCCGCACCGTGGCCTTCAGCTACATCGGCACCGAGATCACCTGGCCGATCTACTGGCACGGCGCCCTTGGCAAGGCCAAGCAGGATCTGGACGAGACCGCCCAGCGCCTGAGCAAAAAAGTCGGCGGTAGCGCCAACGTAGCCGTGCTCAAGTCGGTGGTCACCCAGGCCAGCTCGGCCATTCCGGTCATGCCGCTGTACCTGTCGATGGTCTTCAAGATCATGCAGGAGAAGGGCGTTCACGAAGGTACCCAGGACCAACTGGACCGCATGTTCCGTGACCGCATGTACCGTGCTGACGGTGCCCCGGCACAGCTGGACGAGAAAGGCCGCCTGCGCCTGGACGACTGGGAGCTGCGCGATGATGTGCAGGACGCCTGCAAGGCCATGTGGCCGCAAGTGACCACCGAGAACCTGTTCCAGCTGACCGACTACGCCGGTTACAAGAAGCAGTTCCTCAACCTGTTCGGCTTCGAGCGTGCGGATGTCGACTATGACGCCGACGTCGCCACCGACGTGAAGTTTGACTGCATCGAGCTGTAACCACACCCTCGTCGCCGCCCCTGGGTTCGCTCAGGGGTGGCGACTGTTTGAGGTTCCCCTATGAGCAGCCTCGAAACATTTCCACCTCTGCCAGCCGCCAGCAACACGGCACACGCGTTTTGTGAGCGTGCAGGCGATGGTTATCCCCTTGGCGGCTTTTGTTGGCGCCACCCGCTGCCGGACAGTACGCGTGCGGTGGTGATCATCAACGCGGCCACTTCGGTGCGCTGCAGCTATTACGCGCGTTTTGCCCAGTACCTGTTCAGCCACGGCTTCGATGTCATGACCTATGACTATCGCGGCATCGGTGAGTCGCGCCCGGCGTCCATGCGCCACTTCAAGGCGTCCTGGACAGACTGGGGGGCGCTGGATTTCGAGGCCATGCTGCAACGCGCCGCTCGCGAATTTCCCGGGCAACCCGTTGATGTCGTCGGCCACAGCTTCGGCGGTTGTGCCGCAGGGCTGGCGCCATCGTCCGCGCAGTTGCGCAGGCTGGTTACGGTCGGCGCGCAGTTCGCCTACTGGCGCGACTATGCCAGTGACAGGCGCTGGCAACTGTTTGGCAAGTGGCATGTGCTCATGCCGTTGCTGACCCGGCTGTTCGGCTATTTCCCCGGCAAGCGCCTGGGTTGGCTGGAAGACACCCCGGCAGGGGTGGTGAAGGACTGGAGCACGCGGACGGCGGCTTACGAGCTGCGCCCCAGCGGCAAGGCGCTGGTTGATTTGCCGTTTGCTCAGGTGACGGCACAGACGCTGGCGATCAGTCTGACCGACGATCCCTTTGGTACGGTCGCGGCGATCGAGCGGCTACTGGGCTACTTCAGGTCCAGCCCGCGTAGCCATTTGCGCATTGCACCTGGTGATATCGACGAAGTGCAGATCGGCCATTTCGCCTTTTTCCACAGCCGCTTTCAGGCCCGGCTCTGGCCAATTGCCCTGCAGTGGCTGCAACAGGGGCAACTGGCCGACGACGTGCCGGGGCGCGTGCTGACGCTTAGCGAGCCTTGAGCGGCTGGGCGGAGAACTTCACTCCGGCCAGGCCGTGCTCGATCAGCGCACGGATGTTGCCGTGGTCGTTGCCTTCCGGGGTGGCCAGTACCGAGCGATAGTGTTCGCCGAATGCCAGCAGCGCTTCTTCATCGCTGAGGCCTTCGAGCAGGGCCAGGCCCAGGGTCTTGCACGAACCTTCGTTCTGTCCGGCGGCGTTTTCCACGCCACCGTTGTTGAACGCCTGCGGCTGGTAGTCGTAGTTCGCGGCGATAAAGGCCAAGGTGTCGGCAAACTGATGTTCGCCGGACTTCAGGCTGCTGCGCAGGGTGTTCAGATCAGTCATTGGGCTTTCCTTTGGCGAACGCCGCTTGCTGTTCGGCGCTGGCTTCTTTCTGGTATTGGGCTTTCCACTCGGCGTAAGGCATGCCGTAGACCACTTCGCGGGCCTCATCCATGCTCAGCTCGATCTGACGTTCGTCGGCCGCGGCCTTGTACCATTTGGACAGGCAGTTGCGGCAGAAGCCGGAAAGGTTCATCAGGTCAATGTTCTGCACATCCTTGCGGCTGTCCAGGTGAGCCACCAGGCGGCGGAAGGCCGCGGCTTCGAGCTCAAGTTTCTGTTGGTCGTTCATGGTCATTCTCGTGACAAGGACAATTCAGTCTACCGCGATGCGGTTTTTCAGATGGCGGCCACCGTTGATGACCACGTTGCTGCCGGTGCTGTACTGGCTGTCGAGGAGGAACTGCACCGCCTCGATCAGCGGTTGAGCGCCAGGCTCGAATTCCAGCAAAGCTTTCTTCAGGGTTTGCTGGCGGTACGCTTCGTCGCCGCCTTCCTTGAGGATCAGCAGCCCCGGCAGGATCGCGTTGACCCTGACCACCGGCGCGTATTTTTCAGCAAAAGACAGGACCATATTCTGCAGCGCAGCCTTGGTCGCGGCATAGCCGATATGGCTCTTGCTGCCGCGCGAGGAGGTCTCGTCGCAGATGTGGATGATATCGGCCTTGGCCATCTTCAGCAGCTGCTCGCCCAGCGCCAGGTTCAGGTGGTAGGGCGCTTCGACATGCAGCTTGAACATGGTGTTGAGGTTGGCCAGATCGTCATCGAGCCACAACGAGGCGTTGTGAATGATTGCCCGCAGGCCGTCATAGTTGCTCTTCAGGTGGTCGATCAGGGCCTGGCGGTCTTCTTCCCGGCACAGGTCGGCCTGGAACTGGATGATATTCGGATGCGCAGCCTCAGGGCTTTTGCTACGGCTGGCGCTGACCACGGTATGGCCGGCCTGCGCCAGGTTCAGGGCCAACGCCAGTCCGACTCGCTGGCTGGCTCCGGTGACAAGAATTGGGCTGTTCATGGTGGGGGCGGTCAACTTTTACAGGTTCGCTTGGATAACCCCCAGCATACCCGAACTAGGCCGGGTTGCGCGCACCCTGCGGCCCACAGCCGCGCGTCGGGGCATTGAGCCAGTTGGCCAGCAAACGGGTCGACAGCGGAATGAAGAAGTACACCATCAACGGTGTCAGCCCCAGTGTACTGAGGAGGATCCGTGGCAGCAGGTCGAGGGCACTGAGCCAGTGGCCGAACACCAGGTTGAACAACAGCGAGACCGGAAAGAACGCCAGCCAGATTGCCACGGCTTGTTTCCAGCGCGGAGGGCGCTGCACCGGATTGCTGCCAAACCAGCCGTCCAGGCCGCTGGCGCGCAGCTCTTGCGGTTGCTCGAACAGACCGTTGCCGCGATCCAGCCAGGCCTTGCGCGAGGCCGAGTGCTCCCAGGCCTGCATGGTCTGCTCGCTGGTGAAGCGGAAGATGATCTGAAACTCGTCACCCTGCGGCGGTGGCGCAAGGACGCCGGAACCCAGGTAGCCGGTAAAGTCGGTGGCCAGTTGTTCGCCTTCGTGCAGCCAGCTCATCAGATCCTGATAGCGGCCTTCGGCGACACGGCGCGTCACCATCAAGGTAACGGGAGGGGTAGACATTGTGTATCTCCTGGCAACTGGGCGTGGCGGGTGGCCGGCCCATGAAATGCGTCCGGGGTGGTGGACGGCATCTGCTTGTATGCAAAAAGCGGGCACGGATTATTCCCGAAATAACCTGACTCGTCAGTGCTGAGCGCTTGCCAGCGCGAACAAATGCCAATGGTCGCTACCTACTGCCCGGAGTAGAATGGCCGTCATCCCTCAAGAATCGTGGTTTTCCGGCAATGCTTGAACCTGCCCAGCCTTCGTTGAATCCCGGTGATCTCGCTCATGAGGAGCTGTTCCCCATTCGCGAAGTCTCCCGTCTGACAGGTATCAACCCGGTCACCTTGCGCGCTTGGGAGCGTCGTTATGGGCTCATTCAGCCCACGCGCACCGAAAGTGGGCACCGCCTCTATTCCCAGGCCGATATCGACGAAGTCCGCAACATCCTCGGCTGGATCGAGCGGGGTGTGGCGGTCAGCAAGGTCGGCAAGATTCTCGCTCGCAGCCAGAGCGTAAAACCGCAGACTGAAGCTGTGCACAGCCAGGCGTCCCAGGACGACTTCAAACAATGGCAGCTGCAGTTGCGCCAGGTGGTAAGAGCGTTCGATGAGCGGCGCCTGGAGCAGGTCTACGGCCAGGTGTTCAGCAGTTATCCACTGGTGGTGGCATTCCAGGACATCCTGTTGCCGGTCTGGCAGGAATTGCGCTGCACCCAGGACGCCTTCGGCCACCTCAGCGAATGGCTGTTTCTCGATGGGTTCTTGCGCGGACGAGTGTTGCAGCGTTTGCAGCTGTCTGCTGACCAGCAGGAGGTCAGGGTGGTGCTCACGGCGATTCCCGGGCATTGCCACGAGCTGGAACTGCTGGTGACGGCTCTGTTGCTGGGCACTAGCGAAATCGGCGTGACGGTATTGGGGTTGGGCCAGCCTGTGGAAGAACTCAGCCTGGTCTGTGAGCGTATGAACCCGCATGCCCTGGTGCTGTTCTCCAATCATCCACCGGCGCAGGACCTGCCCAAGCGCCTGGCCCGTCTGGCCCTGGCACTGGAATGTCCGTTACTGCTGGCTGGAGAGGCTGCGGACCTGGCCCAGGACAGCCTGATCGGCTCGCAGGTCGCGTGTCTGGGCAGTGAAGGGCGTTTGATGCGTCGGCGCTTGCAGCAGTACCTGGCCGGTCACCTGGACAGCTGAGGATGCAACTCCGGATGGGCCTGGCGGTGGGCCTGGAGGATGTACTCGCGTAGCCGTTCGATCTCCGCGGGCTTGCTCTCACTCAGGTTATAGGCGGCCAGGCTCTTGCCAGTACGCCGCTGCAGGACCCCGTGCAAGGCGATGGGCGCGCAATTGTCGGGGGCGAACCAGAGGTCGAAAGAGCTCGGTGGTTTGGGCTGGTCGCGAACTTCCAGCAGCACACCCTTGAACGAAATTTCCTTGACCCACAGGCCGGTACTCAGGCCCAGCTCGTCTTCCAGCGCTACCGGCGATTCGAGGGTCAGGCGCCATGGACGTACCATCGGGCCTTCTTCATAGATGTGCGGTGCGCCCAGCTGCAACTGCAGGGAATGGAACTCGTCCTCGACCAGGTGCAGGGGAAAGGTCATCTGATGGTTGTCGAATTGCGCCTGCAAGGTGACCTGCTCCTGGGCAATCAGCCGGGTCAGCAGGTCCTTGATTTCGCTGCCGCCATTGACCATCAGGCGCGACACCGACTCAGCCGCCGAGGGCTGTGACGTGTAGTGCATGGACCTGATGAAGTCCAGCTCGTCCTGGGTCAGGAGGGCATTTGCTTGCATGGTCGAACTCGAAAAGTCAGTTGTGAATGCAATTCTTCACCGTCATGGACAGCCAAACGGCGGTTTTGTTTTTACCGTTCGTCGCCTTCCAGTTCGGCAATGCGTGCCCGCGCCTGTGCCAATTCGCGTTCCAGCTCGAGTACCCGCTGTTCGGCCTCGACCTGACGGCTGACGTCTTTCTGGATACCGATGAAATACTTGCGTTTGTCGGCTTCGTTGAGCACCGGAGTGATCGACAGCTCGTTCCAGAACGCACTGCCGTCCTTGCGGTAGTTGCGCAGGATTTCCCGGCTCGGCAGGCCGCTTTTGATCGCTTCACGGATCAACGCGCGCGAGGCCTGGTCACGGTCGTCGTTCTGCAGGAAACGGCAGTCGCGGTAGAGGATGTCGTTGGCGTCATAGCCGGTCAGGCGCTCGAATGCCGGGTTCACATAGAGCAGGATGGTGTCGTCGTCACCTTCCTGTTCGGCGACCACGATGCCGTCGTTGGAGGCATCAATCATGCGTTGCAGCAGGGTGGCGTTGATCATCGGCGAGGTCCGCAAGGTAGTTGAGTGGGCACGGAGGCTGATTCTAGATGATTGGTTCGGACCTCACACAGGGAGAATGAGGCCTTTTGCCAGTGTCCAATGTTAGTATCCTACGTTTTTACTCAGTTACGGAACCCACTATGAAAGTCGCCATCCTTTCCGGTTCGGTCTACGGTACCGCCGAAGAAGTCGCACGGCATGCCGAATCGTTGCTCAAAGCCGCAGGGTTCGAGGCCTGGCACGCTGCCCGTGCCACTTTGCAAGACCTCCAGGGCTTTGCCCCCGAAGCCTTCCTGGCAGTGACCTCGACCACCGGCATGGGCGAGCTGCCCGATAACCTGATCCCGTTGTTCAGTGAAATTCGTGACGTACTGCCCGCCGCCTGGCGTGGTCTTCCCGGTGCCGTGATCGGTCTGGGCGACTCCAGCTACGGCGACACCTTCTGTGGCGGCGGTGAGCAGATGCGTGAATTGTTCGCCGAGCTGGGCATCAACGAAGTGCAGCCGATGCTGCGTCTGGATGCCAGCGAAACCGTCACCCCGGAAGCCGACGCCGAGCCCTGGCTGGCTGAGCTGATCGGCAAACTGCGCGGCTGATCACGCTGCCTGCGGTTGCTCGCGCAGCAATTGCAGCCAGGCCTGGGCGGCGCGTGACAAGTAGGCGCCCTGGCGCCAGATGAAGGCGATGTCCCAGCGCAAGTCGGTCGGTTCGCTCAGGGTCAGGCGTACCACACCGGGCCGTTCCAGGCCCCGCGCCACCACGCTGGGCAACAGGACAACGCCCTGGCCTGCGGCGACCAGGGCGGCGAGAAAGTCGGCCTGGCCGCTACGTCCGCCTTCCCTCGGGGTAAACCCCAACTGCTGGCATGCGCTGAGCAGTCGATCATTGAGCACAAAGCTGCGCTGATAGAGCAGAAACGGCGTGTCGGCCAATTGCGCCAGGCTGACCTGAGCGGCCCCGGCCAGGGGGTGATCGATGGGCAGCAGGGCATCGAGTGCTTCGTTGCAGAACGGCTGGAACGCGAACGCCGGATCGTTCGGGGTCAGGCTGCCGCCCAGCTCCAGTTCGCCGCTCAGTACCGCTTGCTCGACGCTGCGGCTGCCACCTTCGAGCAGGTGAATGGTGATGTTCGGATAACGTCGACGGTACTCGGCGAATAGCCGGGCAAACAGCGCGTCGCTGCCCAGCAACGGCAGGCCCAGGCGCAGTTCGCCGCGCGCCAGTTGGCTCAGGTCATCGAGTTCGTTCTGCAGCTCCTGGCGCAGGCGCAGCATGGTTTCGCCGCGTTCGAGGACGATCTTGCCGGCGGCGGTCAGGTGCAACTGTGAGCCTTGACGCTCCAGCAGTGGCACGCCCAGGTCCTGTTCCAGCTGGGCCACCTGCTTGCTTACCGCCGACTGGCTGATGTGCAAGGTATGGGAGGCCTGGGTGAAGCCACCGCGGTGGATCACTTCAATGAAGCTGCGCAGCTGTTTGAGTTCCATGATCGAAATTCCATTGTGGAATGGAAGTCAGTCTAACAATTCGTTTTTAGCGTGGCGAAGGGGCTTCTAGAATACAGTTCTGAAGAGGTCCCCCGCGATGAAACCCACACCCGTCAAACGTCTCCTGCGCCTGCTCGTCGAGCTGGCGGTATTTCTCGTGCTTTATATGCTCGGCGGCCAGTTGGCCGCCTGGCTGGATTGGCCCATTCCGGCAGGGGTCATGGGTCTGGCGCTGTTGTTGCTGGCGTTTGCCCTGGGCTGGCTGAAACCGGCGGCCTTGCAGCTGGGCGCCGGCTTGCTGATGGCTGAAATGCTGCTGTTCTTCATTCCTGCGTTGATGAGCCTGCTCGACTACGGCAGCCTGCTGCGCGATGAGGGCTGGCGGATTCTGCTGGTGATCGGCGTCAGCACCTTGCTGGTCATGGTGCTGACGGCGCTGATCGTGGAGTGGGTGTGCCGCTGGAGCATGCGCCATGACACTTGAGCCCATGCCGCTGTTCTGGCTGGCCCTGACCCTGCTGGCCTATCTGGGCAGCCGCTGGTTGTACCGGCAAACCGGTCGTTACCTGTTGTCGCCATTGATCCTGGTGCCGCTGGTGCTGCTGGCGGTTGCCGTCCCGCTGAACACCGCCTACGCCGAGTATGCGCGCGACACGCACTGGTTGATGTCGGTACTGGGGCCGGTGACGGTGGCCTTCGCCGTGCCGATCTGGCAGCAGCGGGCATTGCTGGCGCGTCACTGGCCAGCATTGAGCCTGGGCATGCTGGTGGGCAGCACGGTATCCATTGCCAGCTCCTGGGGCCTGGCGCATCTGTTGTCGCTGGATAACGCGGTGAGCCTGTCGCTGTTGCCGCGCTCGATCACCACGCCCTTTGCCATGCCACTGGCCCGGGACCTGGGTGGGGTACCGGAGCTGACAGCGGTTTTCGTAATGTTTACCGGGGTGCTGGGCGCCATGTTCGGCGGCGTATTGCTCAAGTTCCTGCCGTTGCGCACCCCCTTGGCCCGTGGCGCGCTGTTCGGCGTCGGGGCGCATGGTGCCGGGGTCAGCCGGGCCCATGAAGTGGGCGGCGAGGAGGGCTCTGTGGCCGGCCTGGTCATGGTCCTGACCGGTCTGCTCAACCTGTGTGCGGCGCCGCTGCTGACCTTGATGGTGTGACACAGCTCGCTATTTTGCTGCCTGACTCACAGAGTCAATAAGCTGGCTGCCAATGCAACTTACCTTTGCCTGGGTGCTGACTAGACTGCACCACAGTAGAGCACACGAATGTGCCGAGGTGATTGCAATGATCGCAACTGATGCCTTGCTCAACACGACAGTCTGCTATCCAGCGAGGCCACGCTGATGTCTCTGGCCGAGATTCCATTATGTGTCTGGCGTACCCGGGGCCTGAGTTTCACCTTCCGCGGTCAGACCATTCGCTACTGGACGGCAGGGCAAGGCGAGCCGCTGCTGCTTATCCACGGATTTCCCACGGCGAGCTGGGATTGGCATTACCTGTGGACGCCATTGGCCCAGCGATACCGGGTGATAGCCTGTGACATGCTTGGTTTTGGCGACTCGGCCAAGCCTGTGCATCATCTTTACAGCCTGATCGAACAGGCCGACCTGCAGCAGGCCTTGCTTGAGCACCTGAAAGTCGATCAGCCGGTGCACCTGCTCGCTCATGATTATGGTGACAGCGTCTCCCAGGAGCTGCTGGCGCGCCATCATGAAGGGCAGGCGAACATCGCCAGCTGTGTGTTTCTCAATGGCGGGCTGTTTCCCGAGTGCCATCGAGCGTTGCTGATCCAGAAACTATTGCTCAGTCGTCTGGGCTGGCTGGTGGCGCGTTCGTTCGGACGCGACGACCTGGTGCGCCATGTCACCCAGATCTATGGCCCGTGCACGCATCCCAGCGAAAGCGCGCTGGATGACTACTGGAGCCTGGTTGCGTCGAACCGCGGTACGCGGATCCTGCACAAGTTGGCTTGCTATGTGCCCGAGCGTGCGCTCCATCGCGAACGCTGGGTCGCCGCTCTGCAAAAAGAGGGTGTGCGGCTGCGTTTCATCAACGGTGCGGTCGATCCGGTATCCGGCGCCCACATGCACGAACGCTACCGGGAACTGGTGCCGAATCCCGATACCGTGCTGCTGCCAGGCATCGGTCATTACCCCCATACCGAAGCGCCGGTACAGGTGCTGCGCCACTATCTGGCTTTTCGCCAACAAGCTCTGGAACCTGTTGCGCAGAAGGTGGCCTGGTCCTGAGGGGCCAGGCCCGCTGCATCATCTTCCGGCCTTATCGCCTGCCATTCACCCTGTGCCCGCTTGATTGTGCGCTGGCCGGTGCTGGCCGACACTCGGGCATTCCTGCTGATTTCCCTGGAGTGTTGAGCATGAGCGATTCTGTGCGCCTGGACGATAAAGTGGTGATTGTCACCGGAGCTGGCGGCGGCCTGGGCCGAGCGCATGCCTTGCTGTTTGCCCGCCACGGTGCGCGGGTGGTGGTCAATGATCTGGGCGGCTCGACCCATGGCGAAGGCGCCAGCGCCTCTGCGGCCGACCGGGTGGTGGCGCAGATTCGTGAAGCGGGTGGCACGGCGCTGGCCAACCATGATTCGGTGGCCGACGGGGCGCGTATTGTCGAGCAGGCACTGGATACCTTTGGCCGGGTCGATGTGCTGATCAACAATGCCGGAATCCTGCGCGACAAGACCTTCCACAAAATGGAAGACAGCGACTGGGAGCAGGTCTACCAGGTGCATGTCGAAGGCGCCTATAAAGTGACCCGGGCGGCCTGGCCGCACCTGCGCGAGCAGAACTGGGGGCGGGTGATTTTCACCGCCTCGACCTCAGGCATCTATGGCAATTTCGGCCAGGCCAACTATGGCATGGCCAAACTGGGGCTCTATGGCCTGACCCGGACCCTGGCCATTGAAGGACGCAAACACAACATTCTGGTCAACGCCATCGCTCCCACCGGTGGCACCCGTATGACCGAAGGGTTGATTCCACCGCAGGTATTCGAACAGCTCAAGCCGGAACTGGTCAGCCCGTTGGTGGTGTACCTGGGCAGTGAGCAATGCCAGGACAGCGGCGGTCTGTACGAAGTGGGTGGCGGCTGGGTCGGTAAAGTGCGTTGGGAGCGTAGCCTGGGCGTGGGTTTCGACCCGCATCAGGGCTTCAGTCCGGAGGATGTCGCGGCCAACTGGCAGACGATTGGCGACTTTACCGATGCCGTACACCCGCGTGACAGCCTGGAGGCATTGCAACAGATGATGGCCAATCTGCAGCAATTCCCGCCGCGCTGAGGACTGCCTGAGGTTGTGGTCGCCGGAGGCTCATGCCTATGCTGGGCGGCCATGATCGATGCAGGAGCACACCGGATGTACGAGTCCAGAACCGAAGCGGTCATTTCGTCCCGCCAATTCCGCTTTCGCTTGATGCGCCATGGCCTGGCGGCCTGCCTGTTGCTGATCGCTTCGAGCCTCTTCGGTGTGTTGGGGCACTTGTATTTCGAACCGCACATTCCCCTGCACGACGCGATCTTCAATGCCACCTTGCTGCTGGGTGGGGTAGGACCGGTGATCTTGCCCGAGAGCATTGGCGGCAAGCTGTTCTTTGCCGCATATGGCTTATATGTCGGGTTGGTGTTTGTCGCCAGTATCGGCTTGATCCTGGCGCCCATCGCGCATCGGCTGTTGCATCGGTTTCACTTTGACGATGCGGACGAGTGACCCGGTAGGAGCGGGCTTGCCCCGCGATTGCGGTTTGTCAGGCACATCGCATCGCGGGGCAGGCCCGCTCCCACCGTGTGGCCAATCAAGATATTGCAGCCATAAAAAAGGCCGCTGCATTGCAGCGGCCAAGTAAGACGTAGATCAAGGAGCTTCAAAATCAACGTCGGTGAACCCGTTGCCGGGAGGCGGGGTGTACACGCCTGAAATGCCCGGGCCAGAGAGGCTGCCAGTGATGGCGCGGTCCAGCTGCAAACAGAATAAGCTGCTGACCCGGAAGGAAAAATAGCCAATTGTGACATTCACTGTTGCGCCTCTGGCAACAGTGCAGCCTGCTCACACTAGCGCAGCATCCTGTGAATGAGTGTGAGCCTTTGTAAGCATTTCAAGGGGCCTGTTCGTAGCCCATGCGCCAGCTGATCATCTGCGCCGCTGCCAGCAATTGCTGCGCTGCCGGGCCCTGTTCGTCGGCATGGAAAATCGACGTCGGGCCGACCACGGTCAATACCGCAACGATCTGGCCAAAGGCATTGAACACGGGAGCCGAGAGTGCATCGACGCCAGGCATCAGCAAGCCATGGACATGGTGCAGGCCACGCTGACGGATAGTGGTGAACAGCGCCTCGTATTCGCTGGCGCTGTGTCCCAGGACAGCCAGCTCCTGGTCACGCAGCTCGACCGTCTCGCGCTCCGGCAGGTAGGCACCGAACACCAGTCCGGTCGAGGAACTGAGCAGTGGCAGTACCGAGCCGATCTGGGTAACGACGGTGACTGCGCGGACGGCCGGCTCGATGTTGACCACCGTTGCCCCCTGGTTACCCCACACGGCAACAAAGCAGCTTTCGTTGAGCGCGTCGCGCAATTGCGACAACGGCAAGGCCGCGACTTTCAGTACATCCATCCCGCCAAGGGCAGCAAGGCCCACGCGCAAGGCTTCACGGCCCAGGCCATAGTGGTTGGTGGCCGGGTTCTGTTCGGCGAATCCGCTGGCAATCAGCGCCTGCAAATAGCGATGCACCTTGCTCGCCGGCATGTCGACATGTTCGGCCAGGCGCGACAGTGAGGTCGAAGGCGACAGCTGGGCCAGGGCCTTGAGGATATCGGTACCGACTTCGGCCGAGCGGACCTTCTGTTTGCCAGTGTTATCGGCGGGGGAGCTGGCTTTGGCCATGGTGCATTCGATCCGGGTAGTCCAGGTGGGCGTCTTTATAGCTTGACGGTCTTCGCCAATCAAATTACGTTATGCGTAATGTAATTACGATAAAAATAACGCAGAAGTGTTGCTAGCGTGAACGGCGCGCAGCCAACTGCCATCAACCGGCCTGCACTGGGCCCGGAGGCTCGATGAACCTCGACAGCACCCCCGTCCTCGATTATCTGAGCGGTTTCGGCAACGAATTCGCCAGCGAAGCCTTGCCCGGCGCCCTGCCGGTTGGGCAGAACTCGCCGCAAAAGGCGCCTTACGGCCTGTACGCCGAATTGTTCTCCGGCACCGCCTTCACCATGACCCGCAGCGAGATGCGCCGCACCTGGCTGTATCGCATCCGTCCGTCGGCCCTGCATCCGCGCTTCGAGCGCCTGGAGCGGCAGCTGGCCGGTGGTCCGCTGGGCGCGGTGACGCCCAATCGCTTGCGCTGGAGCCCGCAGGCCATCCCGAGCGAGCCGACCGATTTCATTGACGGTTGGGTCGCCATGGCGGCCAACTCCGGTAGCGAGAAACCTGCCGGAATCAGCATCTACAACTACTGCGCGAACCGCTCCATGCAGCGGGTGTTCTTCAACGCCGACGGTGAACTGCTGCTGGTGCCGGAGCTGGGCCGCCTGCGCCTGGTCACCGAGCTGGGCGTGCTGGAAGTCGAACCGCTGGAAATCGCCGTGGTGCCGCGCGGTTTGAAGTTCCGTGTCGAATTGCTAGACAGCCAGGCCCGCGGCTACATCGCCGAGAACCATGGCGCACCCATGCGTATTCCGGACCTGGGACCGATCGGCAGCAACGGCCTGGCCAATCCTCGGGATTTCCTCACGCCGGTAGCGCACTATGAGGACCATCAGGGCCCGGTGCAGCTGGTGCAGAAGTTCCTCGGTGAACTGTGGGGCTGCGAGCTCAATCATTCGCCGCTGGACGTGGTCGCCTGGCATGGCAACAACGTGCCGTACAAGTACGACCTGCGCCGTTTCAACACCATCGGCACGGTCAGCTTCGACCACCCGGACCCGTCGATTTTCACCGTGCTCACTTCGCCGACCAGCGTGCCGGGCATGGCCAACCTCGACTTCGTGATCTTCCCGCCACGCTGGATGGTGGCCGAGAACACCTTCCGTCCGCCTTGGTTCCACCGCAACCTGATGAACGAGTTCATGGGCCTGATCAAGGGCGAATACGATGCCAAGGCCGAAGGCTTCCTGCCCGGTGGCGCGTCCCTGCACAGTTGCATGAGCGCCCATGGCCCGGATGCGGAAACCTGCGCCAAGGCCATCGCCGTCGAACTTGCGCCAAACAAGATCGACAACACCATGGCGTTCATGTTCGAGACCAGCCAGGTGCTGCGTCCGAGCCGCCATGCTCTTGAGTGCCCGCAGCTGCAGGCCGACTACGATAGTTGCTGGGCCTCGTTGCCGAGCACCTTCACCCCGAATCGGAGATAACCCATGAATCAGTCCGCTATTGCCCGCAGTTGGGTCGAACACGCCAACGGGCATCGCGATTTTCCACTGCAGAACCTGCCGCTGGGGATCTTCACGCACAAGAATCAAGCCAAGCGCTGTGGCGTGGCCATTGGCGATGCGATTCTCGACCTTGAAGGCGTGCTGGCTGCCGGTCTGTTCGAGGGCCAGGCGCGTACCGCTGTCGAGGCCACCCGTGGTGGTGCCCTGAATGCTTACTTTGCGCTGGGCCGTGTGGCCCGCGTGGCACTGCGCGAGCGTCTGCTGCAACTGCTCGGCGAGCACAGCGAGCATCAGGCGGCACTCAAGCCACTGCTGTTGGCCAGCGCCGAGTGCCAACTGCACCTGCCGGCCCAGATTGGCGACTACACCGATTTCTATGTAGGCATTGAGCACGCCAAGAACGTTGGCAAGCTGTTCCGCCCGGACAACCCGCTGCTGCCCAACTACAAATATGTGCCGATCGGTTATCACGGCCGTGCTTCGACCATTCGCCCGTCCGGCACCGACGTCCGTCGACCGAAAGGCCAGACCCTGCCAGCCGGGCAGAGCGAGCCAAGCTTCGGCCCCTGCGCGCGTCTGGACTACGAGCTGGAGCTGGGCATCTGGATTGGCCAGGGCAACGAGATGGGCGAGTCGATTCCGGTCGCCGAAGCGGCCGAGCACATTGCCGGTTTCTGCCTGCTCAACGACTGGTCCGCGCGTGACATCCAGGCCTGGGAATACCAGCCGCTTGGCCCGTTCCTGTCGAAAAGCTTCATCTCGACGGTTTCCCCCTGGGTGGTGACCGCCGAAGCGCTGGAGCCTTTCCGCTGCGCCCAGCCGGCGCGTCCTGAAGGTGATCCGCAGCCGCTGTCGTACCTGCTGGATAAACGCGATCAGGCTGCCGGTGCTTTTGATATCGAGCTGGAAGTGCTGTTGTTGACCGAGCGCATGCGCGAGCAAAACCTGCCGGCCCATCGTCTGACCTTGAGCAATACTTTAAGCATGTACTGGACCGTCGCGCAGATGGTCGCTCACCACAGCGTCAACGGTTGTCAGCTGCAGCCGGGTGACCTGTTTGGTTCCGGTACCTTGTCGGGCGCCCAGCCTGGCCAGTTCGGCAGCCTGCTGGAAATTACCCAGGGCGGCAAAGAACCGGTGCAACTGGCGTCCGGTGAAGTGCGCAAGTTCCTCGAGGACGGTGACGAGATCATTCTGCGTGCCCGTTGCGTGCGTGAGGGTGTGGCATCGATCGGTTTCGGTGAGTGCCGCGGCAAGATTCTTCCAGCCAGGTAAGAGGGCAGGGCCATGGATCTGTACAACTACTTCCGTTCGACCTCGTCCTATCGGGTAAGGATTGCCCTGGCACTCAAGCAGCTTGAGTACCAGTACGTGCCGGTCAATCTGCTCAAGGGCGAGCAGCGTGAGGAACATTTCCTCGCGCTCAATCCCCAGGGCCGGGTGCCGGCCTTGAGGATCGACTCGGGTGAACTGCTGGTGCAGTCACCGGCGATCATCGAGTACCTGGAGGAGGTTTATCCACAGCCGGCGCTGCTGCCTGAGGAACCTGTGCTGCGCGCCCAGGTACGCGGTGTGGCGGCGCTGATCGGGTGCGATGTGCATCCGCTGCACAACGTCAGCGTGCTCAATCAGCTGCGCGGGTTGGGCCATGACGAGGAACAGGTCAATGCCTGGATCGCGCACTGGATCAGCCAAGGGCTGGCGGCGGTGGAGAAACTGATCGGTGATGACGGTTTTTGCTTTGGTGAAGAACCCGGGCTGGCGGATGTCTACCTGATTCCGCAGCTGTATGCCGCACAGCGCTTCAACATCAACCTCGCCGACTACCCGCGCATCCGCCGCGTCGCAGCACTGGCCGAGGAGCATCCGGCGTTTATCCAGGCTGACCCGGGCAGGCAACCCGACACACCCTGAGCCTGTTTGCAGGCTCAGTGCACCGAGGGGGGCGGTTGATGCAACTGCCCCAGACGCTCGGTCAGGCGCAGGCGCTGGATCGGATCGTCACTGAGCAGCAGCGCGTACTCCAGGTCGTAGCGTTCGGCCTGGGGGCAGTCCAGGTGCTGGTAAAGGGTGGCACGGGCCAGGTAGTCGCTGGCGGTGGCCGGGCCCAGTTGCAGTACCCGTTCGGCGTCCTTGAGCGCTGCCAGGTCATCGTCGTGGGTTGAATGCAGCTGGCGCAGGTTGCGTGACAGGCGCTGGAGCATCTGCTTGGGAGTGGCGGTAAGCAGGTGATCGGCGTTGAGCTGCAGCTGTGGGCCGAACTGGCGGCCGAGCAGTTCGCGACAGTCTGCAGGGTAGAGCCTGCGGCCGCCGCAGGGGTCGAGCAGGTGGTCGGCGCCGGGTACGCGCAAGAGAAAATGCCCGGGAAAATTCACCCCCTCCAGCGGAATCGACAGGCCACGCGCCAGCTCCAGGGTCAGTAAAGCCAGGGCCAGCGGCTGGCCGCGGCGCCGCTCCAGCACCTTGTCGAGCAGGGCCGCTTGTGGGCGTATCGGATGATATTCATCTTGCTGGAACCCCAAGGCATTGAGGCGGCGCAATAACGGCTGCGCCAGTTCGCTGAGCGGTAGCATCGGCAGGCCGGCGCTGACTTCCTGCTGCAGCGTTTTCACCTGGAGCATGATGAGCGGGGGGTGAACGCTGCTGTCGTGTTCGGCGGCGACCCATAGCGCGGCCTCCAGCAAGGCAGCCGGATCACGTTCCAGGCAGGCGAGACAGGCTTGGCGTGGGCTCATGAGAATCTCCGCTCAAGCTTAGTTTGTAGCGCTGGCCAAGCCTTTCGTCCAGTGGTCCGGGTGTTGTCATCAATCGGCAATGCGCGGCCTATACTGGGATCAGCACCTCACTGAGGAGCCCGCTGATGTTCGCGCTGATGCAAAGCACTCGCACGCAATCGCTGCACCTGTGCATCGACCCGCCAACCGGTCTGAAAGCGGTGGTCGCCATTCACAGCGAACACCTGGGACCGGCCATGGGCGGCTGTCGTTACCTGGCCTACCCAGACGATGACAGCGCCATGATCGATGCCATACGCCTGGCCCAGGGCATGAGCTACAAAGCCGCGCTGGCTGGCCTGCCACTGGGTGGCGGCAAGGCGGTGATCATTCGCAACCCGCACGTGGAAAACCGTGCGGCCCTGTTCGAAGCCTTTGGTCGCTTTGTCGAGACCTTGCAGGGACGCTTCATCACCGCGGTAGACAGCGGCACCTCGACGCTGGACATGGATTGTATTGCCCAGAGTACCCAGCATGTCACCAGCACCACGGCAGCTGGCGATCCCTCACCGCATGCCGCCTTGGGGGTGTTCGCCGGCATTCGCGCTACTTCCATGGCGCGCTTGGGCAGCGACAACCTGGAAGGCTTGCGGGTCGCGGTACAGGGGCTGGGTAACGTCGGCTATGCACTGGCCGAGCAGTTACATGCGGCAGGCGCCGAATTGCTGGTCAGCGACCATGACCCGGGGAGGGTGCAACTGGCCATCGAGCAGTTCAATGCGCGCCCGGTGGCCAACGAGATGCTGATCAGCACACCCTGCGACATCTTCGCGCCGTGTGGTGTCGGGCCGGTGCTCAATGGCCAGAGTGTGATGCAGCTGCGCTGTGCGGCAGTGGCAGGGGCGGCCAACAATCAGCTGACCACCCTGCAGGTGGCCGATCAACTGGAAAACCGCGGGATCCTCTATGCGCCTGACTACGTCATCAATGCCGGTGGCTTGATCTACGTGGCGCTCAAGCACAGTGGCGAGGACCTGAGTACCATCACCGCGCACCTGGCGCGCATTCCCTCGCGCCTGACCGAAGTGTTTGCCCACGCCCAGGCAGAAAAGCGCTCACCGGCGCGGGTAGCGCAGATGCTTGCCGAACGCTTGATCTATGGCTGAGCAGAGTTACTCGGCGGCAGTATCGGCAAGCAGCTCGGACAGTGCGTCTGGCTGACTCTTGAACGCCTTGGCAAACACGTCGCGGTTCTTGGCCATATAGATGCCGGCGTCCTCGACCTGCTGTTCGCTGAGCGACGGTACGGCTTTTTTCAGGACCTCGGCGAGCAGCTCGGCCAGTTCGAGCATCTTGTCGTGACGGTCAGCTTCGGCTTTATCCATGAACAAGCGCTCCAGATCGCGGCTGCTGCGGTATACCACTTCGACGGCCATTCATCACCTCACATGCCTTTTGAATATCGATGTGCTCGACACTGTTTATTTGTACAGTGTTAATGATAGGGTAATCCACAGGACTAAGATAGTGGCAATTCAGCATTCTGCTTTGCGCCGCTGGCCATGCCAGTTTGAGCGAGTCTGGCGCGGCACTTTTACCGTTCTTAAAGGTCTGGTTGAGCGTGTAGAATTGCGGGCAGGCAGTCGAGCCATTCAGTCAACCAAGGATATGCAATGAACGAGCAAACATCGCGCCTGAACCGGGAACGGCGCTTTCTGGTACTGCTGGGGCTGATCTGCCTGGCCCTGATCGGCGGTGCCTTGTATATGCAGGTGGTGCTCGGCGAAGCGCCTTGCCCACTGTGTATCCTGCAACGCTATGCGCTGTTGCTGATTGCCGTGTTTGCCTTTATTGGCGCCGCCATGCCCGGGGTGCGCAGCCTGACTGTCCTCGAAGGCCTGGTGGTGCTCAGTGCCATCGGTGGCATCGCTGCTGCCAGCAACCATGTGTATATTCTGGCCAACCCTGCGGTCAGCTGTGGCATCGATACCCTGCAGCCGATCGTCGATGGTTTGCCGTTGGCGTCGGTATTGCCGCTGGTGTTCCAGGTCGATGGATTCTGTTCCACGCCTTACCCACCGGTATTGGGGCTTTCCCTGGCGCAGTGGGCGCTGCTGGCCTTCATCCTCACGGCTGTTCTGGTGCCCCTGGGGATCTACCGCAACCGTCGCAAGCCTTAGACAAAAGTCACGTGTTGATGCAAGTCTGATGTGCAATGGAACTTTCATTCGGTGTCGCACCCGCCTTGATCTAGATCAAGTCTGAGGCCTTGTAATACAAGGGCTTCAGGGGTATTGAACGGGGTGCGACAAACTGTCGCGAAACTGATTTTTCAGGCTTGATTGTTGTCAATTCTGTAAAAGACTGTTGCTCAATTAGTCATAGTCATTGAATGACGACCTATCTACAATCGCCCCCAATTTCCGTTCGGCACCGCTTGCGAGTCGCAGGATTAAAGGAGCTTCAGGGCTCTTTTTGCTGACTCTGACGAGCATCGCCTGCGGCGATGCCGGGCTGACCCCCCTCCGTGATTTCCCGCACCAAATGGAATTGGTCTGAAAACAGGCCTGTTGCCTACGAAGTCAAAACAATAAGCACCGTAATACCCGGTTTATGCCGAGCCGCCGCAGCTGGCCTCAAGGCATGACCGTATTCGATCCCATAAATGCTAACGCTTGGCAGGACGAAGTGTTGGCGACCAAAACACAAATTGCATTGAAGCAAGCTGCTCTAGAGGTCGTGAGATGAGTAAAAAGCGTTACCCCAGACTGTTTGGCATTCTGCCCTTTTTAGGCATGCTTTTACTCAGTGGGTGCAACTGGACCCTGCTCGACCCGAAGGGCCAGGTCGGCATTGAGCAAAAGAACCTTATCCTCATCGCTACCGGCTTGATGTTGCTGGTGGTGATTCCTGTCATTTTCATGACCATCGCGTTCGCCTGGAAGTATCGCGCTTCCAACAAGGCAGCCACTTACACCCCTGACTGGTCGCACTCGACCAAGATCGAAGTGGCGGTCTGGACCATTCCGGTTCTGATCATCATCGCCCTGGGCTATGTGACCTACAAGACCACCCACGAGCTGGACCCGTATCGTCCGCTGGTTTCCGATGTGAAGCCGGTGCAGATCGACGTGGTCGCCCTGGACTGGAAATGGCTGTTCATCTACCCGGAACAAGGCATTGCCACGGTCAACAAGATCGTCTTCCCGGCCAACACCCCGGTCAACTTCCGCGTGACCTCCGACTCGGTGATGAACTCGTTCTTCATTCCGGGCCTGGGCGGCCAGATCTACGCAATGGCTGGCATGACCACCAAGCTGCACCTGATCGCCAACGAGAACGGCGAGTTCGACGGTATCTCGGCGAACTACAGCGGTGCTGGCTTCACCGGTATGAAGTTCAAGGCAACTGCCACCTCCCAGGCCGATTTCGAGGCATGGGTGAACGAAGTCAAGCAATCGCCTAAACAGCTGGATGCGGCTGAATATGCGGCATTGGCCAAAACTAGCGAAAACAATCCAGTCGCGCTGTACAGCGTGGCCTCGCCTGAGCAGTTCCAGTCCATCGTCGACAAGTACGAAGGCATGAACCGCGGTCGGCCGGTCCACGAAAAAGAGCAGAGCAAAGAAGCGGCCGGTACCGAAGGGATGGACGTGAGTATGCATTCAGCTGCTGGGGCAGAGGAGTAAGAGATGTTCGGTAAACTAAGTCTGGATGCGATTCCGTATCACGAGCCGATAGTCATGGTGACACTTGCCATGATCGCGCTCGGCGGTATCGCGTTGATCGGTGCAATCACCTATTTCAAAAAATGGACCTACCTGTGGTCCGAGTGGCTGACTTCGGTCGACCACAAGAAAATCGGGGTGATGTACATCATCGTCGCGATGATCATGCTGCTGCGCGGCTTTGCCGACGCCATCATGATGCGCACGCAGCTGGCCATGGCCACCGGCGGCTCCGAGGGCTACCTGCCTCCCGAACACTATGACCAGATCTTCACCGCTCACGGTGTGATCATGATCATCTTCATGGCAATGCCATTCTTCACCGGCCTGATGAACCTGGCCCTGCCTCTGCAGATCGGTGCGCGTGACGTTGCTTTCCCGTTCCTCAACTCCCTGAGCTTCTGGCTGCTGGTGTCCGGCGTCGTGCTGGTCAACGTGTCCCTGGGTGTTGGTGAGTTCGCCAAGACCGGTTGGGTAGCTTACCCACCGCTTGCGGGTATCCAGTACAGTCCTGGCGTGGGTGTCGACTACTACATCTGGGCGCTACAGCTATCGGGTCTAGGTACGACGCTAACGGGTGTCAACTTCCTCGCCACCGTGCTGAAAATGCGCGCGCCTGGCATGAAGCTGATGGACATGCCGATCTTCACCTGGACCTGCACCTGGGCCAACGTCCTGATCGTTGCTTCGTTCCCGATCCTGACCGCCGCTCTGGCTCTGCTGACTGTTGACCGTTATCTGGACTTCCACATTTTCACCAACGAGCTTGGTGGGAACCCGATGATGTACGTCAACCTGTTCTGGGCCTGGGGTCACCCTGAGGTTTACATCCTGATCCTGCCGGCCTTCGGTGTGTTCTCGGAAGTCACCTCGACCTTCGCCGGCAAACGCCTGTTCGGCCACAAGTCGATGATCTACGCTTCGGGCGCGATCGCGGTACTGGGCTTTGCGGTATGGCTGCACCACTTCTTCACCATGGGTTCTGGCGCCAGCGTCAACACCTTCTTCGGTCTGGCGACCATGCTGATCTCGATTCCGACCGGGGTTAAGCTGTTCAACTGGCTGTTCACGATCTACCAGGGCCGTCTGCGTTTCACCGCGCCGGTAATGTGGACCCTGGGCTTCATGATTACCTTCTCGATCGGTGGTATGACCGGCGTACTGCTGGCTGTTCCAGGTGCTGACTTCGTTCTGCACAACAGCCTGTTCGTAATCGCTCACTTCCACAACGTGATCATCGGTGGTGCGGTATTCGGCTACATTGCCGGCTTCGCCTTCTGGTTCCCGAAAGCCTTCGGTTTCACCCTGAACGAGAAGTGGGGCAAAGCTGCCTTCTGGTTCTGGATCTCCGGTTTCTACGTGGCCTTCATGCCACTGTACGCACTGGGCTTCATGGGTATGACCCGTCGTCTGAACCACTCCGACAACCCACTGTGGGAACCCTACCTGTACGTAGCCGTGTTCGGCGCCGTGCTGATCCTGTTCGGTATCGCCTGCCAGCTGATCCAGCTGTACGTGTCGATTCGCGATCGCAAGGACAACATGGACGTGACCGGCGACCCATGGGGCGGCCGTACCCTGGAATGGTCGACTTCGTCGCCACCGCCGTTCTACAACTTCGCCACCATGCCTGAGAACGTCGATCTGGACGCCTGGCACGAAACCAAGCAAGCCGGCAAGGCTTACAAGGTTCCGGCCAAGTACGAAGCGATCCACATGCCGAACAACACCTCCACCGGTGTGTTCATGGGTGCGTTGCTCACCGTATTCGGTTTCGCCTTCATCTGGCACATCTGGTGGCTGGTTGCTGCCAGCCTGGTCGGCACCATCGCGGTCTTCGTTGCTCACGCTGCGCGTGACGACCAGGGCTACATGGTTCCTGCCGAAGAAGTGGCGCGTATCGAAGGTGAGCGCATGAAGGCCCTGGGCCTGGCTACCGGTTCGCCGGCTGGCGCGCGTGTCAAATCGTTTGAGCAGGTTTAATCAATGTCCAGTCATGTAATCAATGCAGACACTCATGCTCATGGTCACGACCATGGGCATGACGATCACCACCACGACTCGGGCCAGATGACCGTCTTCGGTTTCTGGCTGTACCTGATGACCGACTGCATCCTGTTTGCGTCGCTCTTCGCCACCTACGCGGTGCTGTCCGGCAGTTTTGCCGGCGGCCCGTCGGGTCACGACATTTTCCAGCTGGACTTTGTCGCGGTCGAAACCGCACTGCTGCTGTTCTCGAGTATCACCTTCGGCTTCGCCATGTTGCAGATGTTCAAAGGCAACAAGGGCGGCGTGCTGGGCTGGCTGGCCATCACCTTCCTGTTCGGTGCCGGCTTCATCGCGATGGAAGTCTATGAGTTCCATCACCTGATCGCCGAGGGCTTCGGCCCGCAGCGCAGTGGCTTCCTGTCGGCGTTCTTCGCGCTGGTCGGTACCCACGGTCTGCACGTAACCGCAGGTCTGATCTGGATGGCGGTAATGATGTACCAGATCAACAAGCACGGTATCACCGGTACCGCCAAGACCCGCATGAGCTGCCTGAGCCTGTTCTGGCACTTCCTGGACGTGGTCTGGATCTGCGTGTTCACCGTCGTGTATCTGCTGGGGGTTCTGTAAATGGCAAACGCACATAACAGCCACGCCGAGGGCAACCACGGTAGCGTCAAGTCCTACGTGATCGGCTTCATCCTGTCGGTGATCCTGACCGCGATTCCGTTCGGCCTGGTGATGTTCCCGAGCATGCCGAAGGACATCACCATCATGGTGGTGGTGGCCCTGGCGGTCATTCAGGTGGTTGTACACCTGGTGTACTTCCTGCACATGGACCGTTCCAAAGAGCAGAGCTCCAACGTGTCGACCTTCCTGTTCACCGTGATGGTCATTGCACTGTTGGTCGGCCTGTCGCTGTGGATCATGTTCAGCATCCACACCAGCATGATGGCGAAGTGAGGTAAGACGACATGTCCGTTAAGCACTTTATCCAAATCACCAAACCGGGGATCATTTTCGGTAACGTGCTTTCTGTGGCAGGCGGTTTCTTCCTTGCCGCGCAAGGGCATGTCGACTTCATGCTGTTCCTGGCCACGGTGATTGGCACTTCGCTGGTGGTGGCGTCCGGTTGCGTGTTCAACAACTGCATCGACCGTGACATCGACATCAAGATGGAGCGCACCAAGAACCGTGCAATGGTTCAGGGCCAGATCTCGCTGAAAGTCGCGCTGGCCTACGCCACCCTGCTCGGGGTGGCCGGTCTTGGCCTGCTGTATGTGCAGGCCAATGCCCTGGCGGCGTTGTTCGGCCTGATCGGCTTCATCATCTACGTGGGTTTCTACAGCCTGTACCTGAAGCGTAAATCGGTGCACGGCACCCTGGTTGGCAGCCTGTCCGGTGCCATGCCTCCGGTGATCGGCTACTGCGCCGTGAGCAACAGCTTCGACCTGGCTGCCCTGACCCTGCTGGTGATGTTCAGCCTCTGGCAGATGCCGCATTCCTATGCCATCGCGATCTTCCGCTTCAACGACTACCTGGCTGCTTCGATTCCGGTCCTGCCGGTCAAGCGCGGCATCCTGGTGGCCAAGAAGCACATCCTCTGGTACATCGTGGCGTTCCTGGTCGCGACCTTGATGCTGACCCTGGGCGGTTACGCCGGTATGAGCTACATGGCGGTTGCCGCCGCCATGGGCATGTACTGGCTGTACATGGCCTGGACCGGCTACAAGGCTGTCGATGATCGCCTGTGGGCCCGCAAGCTGTTCGTGTTCTCGATCTTCACCATCACTGCCCTGAGCGTGATGATGTCGCTCGACACCAAGGTGCCGACCGAGCTGCTGCTGACCTACGCACATTGATACCGATGTGCTGAAAAAAGCCCTGGGCGCAAACGTCCGGGGCTTTTTTTTGCCTGGAAAACCGCTCTCCAACAGGCAGGATTGCCGACTGATTGACGCGCTTCGCTGTTGTTAGTGTGCGGCCACTTCAACCCGAGGAGAGCCCCACCATGAGCGTTTTGACTGTGTACTTCTGCGGCACCGGTTCGCACCGTTTCGACGACCGCAACCCCAATTTCTGGAATGGCGAACTGGTCGCGACCCTGGCCGCCAACGACCAGGGCCGCGAGTTCGCCCACTGGGTCGCCATCGATGGCCCTGGCAGCGGCAACATGCAAAACGACGATCTGTTTATCGAGAACAAGGCGTACGGCCTGAGCGGAACCCTGTTTGGCGCAGGCTGGGAACAGAATGTTGCCCATGCCCTGCAGGTGATCAAGGGCCGCTGCAGCTGGCAACGGGAAAAGCTGACCGAGGAGCAATACAATCTCCTCAAGTCGGCGGGCGCGCCAATCGAGGATGTGAAGAAGGAAGGCTCCTGGCTCTGGCGTCACTATGACTACGGCGACCGTGGCGTTACGCAGCAGGAGTTGCAGGAAGGCATCATCAAGTTGCACCGCAAGGGTGGTCCGATCCCCAGCCAGGTCAATATCGTTGGCTGGAGCCGCGGCGGCATCAGCTGCCATATGCTCGCCAACGCCATGGCCGATGATCCCGAGCTCAGCCAGGTGCCGGTGAATATCTTCGCCATCGACCCCGTTCCGGGGATCAACAACCTGCAACCGCACCGGTTGCACCTGCGCGCCAACGTCAGGGAGTATGTGGGCTTCTACTCGCGTGACGAACGCTCCAAGGGCTTTGCCTGCGTGATACCGGCAACCCATCCTGATACCCGTACACACATCTACCCGCTGCCAGGGCGGCATGCCTCGCTGGTGGGCAACGCCTCCAGGGATGGTGCCGGCAATGGCAAGCACCTGCCCGAGCCAGGCTTGCTGGTGCGTCACTTTGCCGAAACCTGCCTGACGCGCTGGCAAGTGAACCTGCAAAAGCGGCTGGCGCTGAGCGATAAGCAGGTTGCCGATTGCCTGGATGCGCTGGATCGCGACGATGCGCGATACAAGGACATGCGTGGGTACTCCTACACGCTGATTTGTGAGTCCGAAGGTGACGATCGCCGCGTTCATCAGGGCGATCTCACCAAGCCGTTCAGCTATGTGCGCGGTAGCGATCTGCTGCCGTCAACAGGGCTGGATATAGCCACCTGGCGCGCGCTGGAGTTCGAGCCGATCCGCTGATGAGCTAATGCATCGTGGCCTGGAGCGGGTGCCCGGCCACGAGCAAAAGCGCTTTACAGCCACCCTCGCGACGTTCTATCTTGCCGCCTCGGCCACCGCAGTGGCCAACGTCGCTCGGACGGTTCCGGGCGCTTACGTCTTCGAGGAAGCCATGGCTGACCAAGGTTCGCCGCGCCGCTTTGCGCGCATTGATCGTCTCCCCCCTTACGTCTTCAACATCACCGCCGAACTCAAGATGGCCGCACGCCGTCGTGGCGAGGACATCATCGACCTGAGCATGGGCAACCCCGACGGGGCCACGCCGCCGCACATCGTTGAAAAACTGGTACAGGTCGCCCAGCGCGATGACACTCATGGCTACTCGACATCCCGCGGCATTCCACGCCTGCGTCGGGCCATCTCGCGCTGGTACAAGGATCGTTACGAGGTCGAAATCGACCCGGAAAGCGAAGCCATCGTCACCATCGGCTCGAAAGAGGGCCTGGCCCACCTGATGCTGGCCACCCTGGATCATGGCGACACGGTGCTGGTGCCCAATCCCAGCTATCCGATCCATATCTACGGCGCAGTGATTGCCGGTGCCCAGGTGCGTTCGGTGCCGTTGGTGCCGGGCGTGGACTTCTTCAACGAGCTGGAACGGGCCATCCGCGAGTCGATTCCCAAGCCGAAGATGATGATTCTCGGCTTTCCTTCCAACCCGACCGCGCAGTGCGTCGAGCTGGACTTCTTCGAGCGGGTGGTGGCGCTGGCCAAGCAATACGACGTGCTGGTGATCCACGACCTGGCCTACGCCGACATCGTCTACGACGGCTGGAAGGCGCCGTCGATCATGCAGGTACCGGGCGCCAAGGACATCGCGGTGGAGTTCTTCACCCTGTCCAAGAGCTACAACATGGCCGGCTGGCGTATCGGCTTCATGGTCGGTAACCCGGAGCTGGTCAGTGCCCTGGCGCGGATCAAGAGCTATCACGACTACGGCACCTTCACGCCGCTGCAGGTGGCGGCAATTGCTGCCCTGGAAGGTGACCAGCAGTGCGTACGCGACATTGCCGAGCAGTATCGCCAGCGCCGCAACGTGCTGGTCAAAGGTCTGCACGAGCTAGGCTGGATGGTCGAGAACCCCAAGGCGTCGATGTACGTCTGGGCGAAGATCCCTGAGGAGTACGCACACCTGGGCTCGCTGGAGTTCTCCAAGAAGCTGCTGGCCGAGGCCAAGGTGTGTGTGTCGCCGGGTATCGGCTTTGGTGACTATGGCGACGATCATGTGCGTTTTGCCCTGATCGAGAACCAGGACCGGATTCGCCAGGCCGTGCGGGGCATTCGTCAGATGTTCCGGGCTGATGGGGTGGGCAAGGCTCAGAAGTAAGCAAGTCCATCGCGGGGCAGCCCGCTCCCACAGGGCCATTTCTGTGGGAGCGGGCTTGCCCCGCGATCATTCCCACCAGGGCGCATCCAACCGCCTGTCAGACGCAATATATTTCTACATCTCCCCCCTTCCCAAAGCCTTGGCGAAGCATAGAATGGCGACGGGTTTTCTCCCAATAACGATAAACTTGCCCCCCCGTTTCCTCATCATGTCCGAACATAATCCTTGTTTGAACTGCGGCGCCTGCTGCGGGTTTTTCCGTGTGTCTTTTTTCTGGGGTGAGTGTCAATCGTCCGGAGGTTTGGTGCCCGACGACCTGGTGGTACAGATCAACCCCACCCGGGTGGCGATGATCGGCACCGACAGCAAACCCTGCCGTTGCATCAGCCTTGAGGGTGAGATTGGTAAAGGCGTCAGCTGCGGCATTTATGAGCAGCGCTCCACCCCTTGCCGCGAATTCGAGGCGGCCTGGGTCGATGGTCAGCCCAACCCGAGTTGCGATGCCGCCCGTGCGGCCTATGGCCTGCCACCGCTGGAAGCCAACGAACCGATCTGGCCAGACGACGAGGGGGCTGCAGTCGCCTGATGACGGTGACGCCAGGCGCCTGTACTCACGACCAGCGCCTGGCAACCTTGAGGTAGACTGTGCGGCTCTTCGGACAGGACAGGAGTTCTACCGTGCCGCACCCCTACACATTCCCCCAGGACCTTTGCCTGCAAAGCCCGCGTTTGCATTTGCGGCCCATGAGTGCCGAGGATGCCGCTGCATGGCTGGCGATCATGGCCGACCCACAGGTCATGCGTTTCTGGAATCACGCGCCCTGGAGTGATATCGACCAGGCGCAGGCAGCGCTTGCGGCTGATCGCCCGGCCTACGCACGGGGGCAGTTGCTCAAGCTCGGCATCTATCGCCGCGACAGCGATGAGCTGATCGGCATGTGCCAGTGTTCCAACTTCGACAGCGACTCGCGCCGGGGCGAAATCGGCTACTGCCTGGCCACGGCTGCCCAAGGGCAGGGTTTCATGGGCGAGGCGCTGGAGCTCTTCGTCAAGTATCTGTCCCGGGACCTGAACATGCGCCGCCTTGAGGCAGAGATCGATCCGCGTAACAACGCTTCGGCACGTACCCTTGAGCGGTTGGGGTTTGTCCTTGAAGGGGTGCTGCGCGAGCGTTGGTGTGTGGCCGGGGAACTGTCTGATTCGGGGCTCTACGGTCTGCTGTTCGAGCGTGCTGCGTGATCATGCTCAACCGTTATGTTTCGCTGACCCTGCTGCTGTTTCTGGCAAGCCTGTGTTTCAACGCCATGTACATGACCGGCGACGGGCGCCTGCACGCGCTGCAAGCGTTGTTGTATGGCCCTTGGGGCCTGGTGTTCGGTATGTATGGCTGGTTCGCCAATCCTTTGCTGGGCCTGGCGATGCTGTTGCACCGTCGTTGGCGCTGGGTATCGCTGGTGTTGGGATTGGCCGCGCTGGGCCTGGCATTGAGCAGTTTCGGAATCGACCGAATGCCCGACAATCGCAGCTACAACTTCGTCAACCTTACCCACTTTGCGCCAGGGTTTTACCTCTGGTTGCTGGCGATCTTCGGCTTTTGCCTGGGGCAAGCCTGGTGGTGTCGTCAGGCTCGTCAGGGCGTGCCGATACCCGGCTGGCACTGGTTGGACGGCGCACTGATTGTGGTCCTGGGTGTGGTGATCCATTTTGCCCTTGAAGCACCCAGCCTCAGGTTTGAAATGAATCGCGCCCTGGAGCCGCAGCCGAGTATCCAGCCGATTGATCCGGACACCATCTAGCGCGTCGTCGAAGTCCCCCATTGCACCACAAACATGCCGAGCACAATCAGGCCAACCCCGGCCAGGCGCAGCCCGTTCACCGGCCGCTGCGCCAGCCCCATCAGCCCCCACTGATCAATCAGCAAGGATGACAGCACCTGACCGGCGATCACGCAGACGATGAAGCCGGCAGCGCCCAGGCGCGGGGTGAGCATCAGCGCTGCGGTGATGTAGGCGACGCCGGCCACGCCGCCGAGCCAGGCCCACCAGGGCGCCTGGGCGAGGGCGCCGAGCTGCGGCAGCGGCGCGCGCAACACCAGCAGGGCCGGAATCACCATCAGTACGCTCACCCCCAGGGACACCAGCGTTGCCCACAACGGATGGCCAAGCAAGCGCCCCAAAGCGGCATTACTGCCGGCCTGAAACGGCACCGCCGCACCCGCCAGCAAGGCGATGATCAGCGGCAGCAGGGCGGCGGGGGCGAAAGACAGACTCATGGCAAGACTCCTTGAAAATGGCTTGGTAAAGTCTTGGCTATGCATTGTGTTAATGGAAATTCGAATGCTGCACAGGAGTTATTCGCCTGATGGATGATCTGCGCCGTATTGATCTGAACCTGTTGCTGACCCTGCATGCTTTGCTGGTCGAGCAGCATGTATCACGCGCCGCCATGCGCCTGCACCGCAGCCAGCCGGCGGTCAGTCATGCCCTGGCGCAGTTGCGTGAACTGTTTGCCGATCCGTTGCTGGTGCGCCGGGGTGGGCGCCTGCAGGCCACGGCCCGCGCTCAAGCCCTGATCGAGCCGTTGCAGCAGGCCCTGGAGCAGCTCGACGGGCTGCTTGCTCATCCCGGCTTCGACCCGCGCAAGGCGCGCCGCAGTTTTCGCCTGGCCATGTCGGATTACGGTGCGCGGGTGGTATTGCCGGGGCTGATGCGGGTGCTGCGTGACGAAGCACCGGAGATTGACCTGGTGGTCATCCAGGGCAGCCGGGAGGCGATGCTGGGGCATTTGTTCGATGGCGAGGCCGATCTGGCGCTTGGGGTGTTTCCGCAGCTGGCCGCCGAATTGCGGGTTGAAACGCTGTTTGAAGAGCGTTTTACCTGTATTGCCGATCGCAGCGGCTTGCCGTCTCGCGGTGGGCTCGGTCTGCCTGAGTGGCTGGCGCGCCCACATGTACTGGTGGCGGTACGACCAGGCATCGACAACGAAATCGACCTGGCCCTCAGCGCCATCGGCGCCCGTCGCCGCGTCGCCCTGACATTGCCACACTGGGCGGCGGCACAGGAGGTGATTGCCGGTACCGACCTGATCCTCACTGTTGCCCGGCGCAGCCTCGAGATCGGCAGGCTCGACCCGCGTCTGCGTCGTTTTGAGCCACCGTTAGCGATCAAGGCCTTCGGTTTTCAGCAGGCCTGGCACTCGCGCCGGGAGGGCGAGGCGGGGCACCGCTGGTTGCGCGAGCGCATTGCAGAGGTGTGTAGCGAGTCTGTAGGAGCGGGCCTTGCCCCGCGATCGGGTGCGAAGCAGCCGTAAAACCTGTATTTGCGGTCTATCTGTCACACCGCGTCGGCAGGGTTTGCTGCCGCTTTGCGGCAGATCGCGGGACAAGGCCCGCTCCTACAGGTTCTGCCTATGGCGTCCTATTGTGGAAGGCGCCTGTGCCCTGCATTCTGAGCGGCCCTTACAAGGAGTTCGCCGAATGAAACATCCTCTTTTAACCATCGCTATGATGACCGCCATTGCCCCCTTCGCCGTCGCCCAGAGCGATTCGCCCGCCTACAGCCAATGTATGCAAACCGCCCAGTCCACACTGGACATGAACAACTGCAACGGCGCCGAGATCGAGCGTCAGGACGCCCGCCTGAACAGTGCGTACAAGAAGGCCATAGCGGCCCTGGAACCGGCTCAGCAAACTCAGTTGCGCGACGCCCAGCGGCTATGGATCAAATACCGCGACGCCAACTGCAAGCTGTACTTCAGCCTCACCGGCGGCACCATCGATCAGCTCAATGGTGCGGGCTGTGTGCTGGACATGACCAAGGCTCGTGCCGATGAATTGCTCAAGCTGGCCGAGCCTGCATAAACCGGGTTATCGATGCCGGGCGGCACGGGCCCGCAGGTATTCGCGTACTTCGACCCGGTTGCCGGAAAACTCGATGCGCTCGGCCTTGCTGTCGCGATGGAAGGCATACATCGGGTCGTAGTATTCGCTGAGCAGGCCGCTGATCCAGGCGCGGTGCAGGTCGACGGCGCCACTGCGTTGCTGCTCTTCCAGGGCTTGTTGCAACAAGGCTGACAGTCGCTGGTAACGCTCACCGCCCAGGCGCTTGAGGATGTTGCCCATGCTCTGTTGCAGGCGCTCTGCGAACAGCCTGAAGCCTTGTTCGCCACCGTGCAGGGCAACGAATTCGGCGCACAGGTTGGTCACGTAGTCGCCCAGGATGCGTTCGACACGGTTGTCGAAACTGTCTTCCAGCCACACCAGCGGGTAATGCTGCATGCCCTGGTACAGCTCCAGCGGCAGTGAGCAACTGCCGACGATTCGGCCTTCGTCTTCCAGTACGAACTGCTCGATACCGCGAGCGCGCTTTTTCAGCACGTCGATGGCCAGGCGGTTTTCGAAGTCGATCTGCACAGGCTGGCCGGTGGCACGTTTGCCGAAACTGGAGCCACGATGGTTGGCGTGGCCTTCCAGATCGACCGCGTTTTCCAGCACCTGCAGCACTTCGGTTTTACCCGTGCCGGTAAGCCCGCCGATCAATACGAAGTCGCATTCGGCAACCGCCTGCTGGGTGGTTTCAAGCAGGAAATTACGCATGGCTTTGTAGCCACCGATTACCTTGGGGTAGTGAATACCGGCTTCTTCCTTGAGCCACTGCTGGACGATCTGCGAGCGCAGGCCGCCGCGGAAGCAGTAGAGATACCCCTCGGGGTTGGCCCGGGCGAATTCAGCCCAGGCGGCAATGCGCTGATCCTTGCTCTGGCCGCTGACCAGCTGATGGCCGAGGGCAATGGCAGCCTGCTGGCCCTGCTGCTTGTAGCAGGTGCCAACCTTCTGCCGTTCGAGGTCGTTCATCAGTGGAAGGTTGATCGCGTTGGGAAAGGCGCCCTTGGCAAACTCGATCGGGGCGCGCATGTCCATCATCGGTACATCGTTCAAGAACAGCTGGCGGTAGTCGGTGCTGTTGTCACGCATTACAGCACCTCAACCGCATGGCTCTGTCGCTCAACCAGCTCGCCGATCGGCGCCAGGCTCAGGCCCAGCTCGGCGGCGACAGCGAGAAACTCCGCTTCACCTTCGGGTGCCACGGCGACCAGCAGGCCACCACTGGTTTGCGGGTCGCACAACAAATGCTTCTGTTCATCGCTCAGCGGGGCGATTTTCTCGCCGTAGCTGTCGAAGTTGCGCAGGGTGCCGCCCGGCACACAGCCTTCGGCCAGATAGTGCTCGACGCTCGGCAGGCGCGGTACCGCGCTGTAATTCAGGCGTGCACTCAAGCCGCTGCCGTCAGCCAGCTCCACCAGGTGGCCGAGCAGGCCGAAACCGGTAACGTCGGTCATCGCCTTGACGCCCGCCAGCTTGCCGAAGCGGCTGCCGGGGGTGTTGAGGGTGCACATCCAGTCGCGGGCCAGGCCCTTGTCCTGGTCGCGCAATTTGGCTTTTTTCTCGGCGGTGGTGAGGATGCCGATGCCCAGGGGTTTGGTCAGGTACAGGCGGCAGCCTTGGGTAGCGGTATCGTTGCGTTTCATGTGGCGCTTTTGCACCACGCCGGTCACCGCCAGGCCGAAGATTGGCTCGGGGGCATCGATGGAGTGACCGCCGGCCAGCGGAATACCGGCCTCGGCGCACACCGCGCGACCGCCGCGGATCACTTCGCGGGCCACTTCCGGAGCCAGCACGTTGATCGGCCAGCCGAGAATGGCGATGGCCATCAGTGGGTCACCGCCCATGGCGTAGATGTCGCTGATGGCGTTGGTGGCGGCGATGCGCCCGAAGTCGTACGGGTCATCGACAATCGGCATGAAGAAGTCGGTGGTCGAGACCACACCGCGCTCGTCATCGAGGGCGTAGACTGCCGCGTCATCGCGCGAGGCATTGCCGACCCAGAGCTTCGGGTCCAGGGCCTGGGTGCCGCTCTCGGCGAGAATCACCTCGAGCATCTTCGGAGAGATCTTGCAGCCACAACCGGCGCCGTGGCTGTACTGGGTCAGACGAATCGGCTCGCTCATACGCACCTCGAAAAATCGTGAGGCCCGATTGTAGCAAAGCTGGTCTTTGCGCCGATGCCTCTTATAATTCTGGAGCCAGCCTGATGTTGGCTCTTTCCCCGCTATTGAACCGGAGAATCCCTCATGCTCAAACGTCCCCTGGCGCTGTTCGCCGGCCTCGTGCTGTCTTGCTCATCTCTCCTGGCCCAGGCGGCCGATACCCTGAAGGTCAGCGCCATTCCTGACGAGGCGCCAACCGAGCTGCTGCGCAAGTTCAAGCCACTGGGCGAATACCTGGAACAGAAGCTGGGCATGAAGGTCGAGTTCGTGCCGGTCGCCGACTACCCGGCAGTGGTCGAGGCGCTGGCCACCGACCGCCTGGACATGGCCTGGCTGGGCGGTTTCACCTTTGTTCAAGTGCACTTGAAGAGCCCGACCGCGACGCCACTGGTGCAGCGTGAGCAGGATGCCAAATTCACCAGCAAATTCATCACCGCCAACCCCGAGATCAAGAGCCTGGCCGACCTCAAGGGCAAGACCTTCGCCTTCGGTTCGATTTCCTCCACCTCCGGCAGCCTGATGCCGCGCTACTTCATGCTCAAGGATGACAACATCAAGCCGGAGAGCTACTTCAGCCGGGTTGCCTATTCCGGTGCCCACGACGCCACCGCCGCCTGGGTCCAGGCCGGCAAGGTCGATGCCGGTGTGCTCAACGCCAGCGTCTGGGACAAACTGGTGGCTTCGGGCAAGGTCGACACCAGCAAGGTCAAGGTGTTCGCCACCACCCCGAGCTACTACGACTACAACTGGACCGTACGCGGCAGCCTCGATCCTGCGTTGAAAGAGAAGATCAAGCAGGCGTTCCTGAGTCTCGATCCGGCCAACCCTGCCGACAAGGCAATCCTCGACCTGCAGGCTGCCAGCCGCTTCATCGAAACCAGCCCGGACAACTACAAGGGCATCGAGGAGGCTGCGCGCGCTGCTGAGTTGCTCAAGTGACGATCCAGCTCAACGCTACGAGTCTGCGTCATGGTCAGGTTCAGGCACTGCAGGCGATCGATCTGCGCGTAGAGGTTGGCGAACGGGTGGCGATCATCGGCCCTTCCGGTGCCGGCAAGTCCAGCTTGCTGCAACTGATCGCCAGCGCCCTGGCGCCTACCAGCGGCAGTGTCGAGCTGCTCGGTGAGGCGCCGTGGCGGTTGTCGGCGCGAGCGCGCCAGCGTCTGCGCGCACGGATCGGGCTGATCCATCAGGCACCGCCGCTGCCACCCCGGCAGCGGGTGGTGACTGCGGTGCTGGCCGGGCGCCTGGGACAGTGGAGCACCTTGCGCGGTCTGCTCAATCTGTTGCACCCCTCCGATGTACCCGGTGTGCGCGCCGTGTTGTCCAGGCTGGGCATGGCCGACAAGCTCTTCGCCCAGTGCGGGCAGCTGTCTGGCGGGCAGTTGCAGCGGGTCGGCATCGCCCGGGCCTTGTACCAGCAGCCGGAAATCCTGCTCGCCGACGAGCCGGTCTCGGCCATGGACCCGGTGCTGGCCGAGCACAGCCTGAAAACCCTCAACCAGCATGCCAGCGAACGCGGTATTACCCTGGTCGCCAGCCTGCATGCAGTGGACCTGGCGCTGGCGCATTTTCCGCGGGTGATCGGTATCCGCGAAGGGCAGGTGGCATTCGATCGCCCGGCCTCTGAGGTTTCCGCCGACATGCTCGATGCGCTGTATGCCAACGAGCACCTGGGCTCGCCACAGGTGCCGCTGCCGACGCTGAACCTGCAGATCCCACGATGCTGACGGCTGACAAACGCGACCCGGCAGCCCTGCCGAGGCTGTTGCTGACCCTGCTGGCAATTGCTTTGCTGTGGCCCGGCATCCATGTGAGCGAGCTCAATCCCGGTGTGCTGCTGGAGGCTGAAAACCGTCGCCAGATGGGCAATTTCGTCAGTGGCTTCTGGCCGCCTGCGCATGATCCCGAGTTCCTTGCCCTGTTATGGGAAGCGATTTTACAAACCCTGGCGATGGCCACGGCGGGCATGACCCTGGCCTTGTTGCTGGCGATACCGGCCAGTCTGCTCGCCAGCCGGGCGCTGTCCCTGGGCGCCGCCTCGCGTGCGGGGCGCCTGGGGTTCTGGTCGCGTACCGTGCGACTGCCGGTACGCGGGCTGCTGATCTTCTTGCGCAGCGTGCCGGAAATCGTCTGGGCGCTGCTGTTCGTTCGTGCCGTAGGTCTGGGCCCGACCGCCGGGGTGCTGGCCATCGCCATCACCTACAGCGGCATGCTCGGCAAGGTGTACGCCGAGATCTTCGAATCGATCAACCAGCGTCCCGCGCATGCGCTGTTGCAGGCCGGCAGCAGTCGCCTGAGCGCTTTCTTCTACGGCATCCTGCCGGATGCGGCGGCGGAGCTGGTGTCCTATACGGTCTATCGCTGGGAATGTGCGATCCGCGCGTCGGTGGTGATGGGCTTTGTCGGTGCCGGCGGGCTGGGGCAGCAGATCGATCTGTCGCTGCGCATGTTCGCCGGTGCCGAGGTGGCGAGCATGCTGCTGGCCTTCCTGCTGCTGGTGTGGCTGGCCGATCAACTGAGCCGGCTGTTGCGCGGGAGGTTGGCATGAGACGGCTGATCAATGCCGCGCTGATCCTCGCTTTGTTAGCGGCGGTGGCAGGTTCGTTTGCCTACCTGAGCCTCGACTTGCAGGCGCTGTTCGGTAACGGCGGGCTAGGGCAGATGGGCGCTTATGCGGCGCGCTTTCTCAGCCCTGACCTGAGCCCCGAGCATTTGCGCGCGGTGGCCAAGGGCGCCCTGGAAACCCTGGCGATGTCTGGCCTGGGCACGCTGCTCGCGGTGATGCTCGGCCTGTTGATAGCCTTGCCGGCGGCCGGGCGTTTCGGTTGGCCGCTGCAAGGTGCTGCACGTTTGTTGCTCAACGCCCTGCGGGCAATACCGGAACTGGTATGGGCGGCGTTGACCGTGCTGGCGGCGGGCCTGGGGCCGAATGCCGGTACCCTGGCGTTGGCGCTGCATACGACAGGCGTGCTTGGCCGACTGTTTGCCGAAGCGCTGGAAAATACCCCGCCAGAGCCGGCCGCAGCCATCCGCCTGCAGGGCGGCAGCCAGGTGGCTGCGTTCTGTTTCGGTACCTTGCCCAACCTCTGGCCGCAGTTACTGGCTTACAGCCTGTACCGCTGGGAAAACAACATCCGCATGGCCAGCGTGCTCGGCTTTGTCGGCGCCGGTGGTCTGGGGCAGATGCTCTACACCACCTTGAGCCTGTTCCAGGAAGCCCAGGCCAGCACGGTGATCATCGCCATGCTGGTGCTGGTGCTGCTGGTGGATGCCTTGAGCGACCTGCTCAGGCAGCGCTTTGTCAGAGCCTGATCAGAACGCGCCGCGCAAGGTCAGCATGTAGTTGCGGGGTTCACCGTAGTAGTTGCCGAACTCCGAGGTGCCGACGGTGGCGTAGTAGCGGCGGTCGAACAGGTTGTTGCCATTGAGGGCGAGGCTCCAGTGCTCGTCGACCTTGTACTCGAGCATGGCGTCGTAAACGGCATAACCACCCTGGGTGAAGTCAAAGGGCTTCTCGTTGGTCACGTTGCCACCGCTATCGAAATCGTAGGCGGTGCCTTTGACGAAATTGCTGCTCTGGATGTTCACCCCGCCACCGACCCGCCAGGCCGACCAGTCGTTGGGCAGGGTGTACACCGACCAGAGCTTGAACAGGTGCTTGGGGGTGATGCTGGTGTAGTCGCTCTGTTCGCCCTGATTGTCCATCAGGTTGAGGGTGTAGCCAGCGATCACTTCAAGGCCTGGCAACACTTCGCCGGTGGCTTCGATATCGATGCCTTTGCTGATGACCTTGCCCTGGCCGATAAAGCAGCATGAGCCGCTGTAGCTGAAAGGTGCCTGTGGGTAGGACGGATCGGTGACTGCTTCGTTCTCGCGCTCGGTGTAGAACAGCGCAGTGGTCAGGTTCAGCGCGCCGCCGAACAATTCGCCTTTGAGGCCGGTTTCGTAGGTTTTGCCGGTCATGGCTTCGACCGCCGAACTGTTGCCCTCAGGGCCTTTGAGTTTTTGCGCCTGGGGTTTGAACACTTCGGCGTAGCTGGCGTAGGCCGACCATTGATCATTCAGGGCGTAGATCAGGCCACCGTAAGGCACCAGCTTGGTCGGTTCGCGATGGCTGATTTCCGATTCATAGCTCCACACATCATCAGTCTTGGTCTGGTAGGCCTGCTCGTATTTGTAACGCTGGGCGCGGGCTCCGATGATCAGTTTCAGCGGATCGCTGATCTGCAGGCGCAACGTCGAGTACAGGCCATATTGCTCGCGGGTGTTGGGGCTGTAGTCGCGCCAGAAATCATGGTCGGACTCATTCGAGCTCAGTGGCGTCGATTGCGGGTCCCACAGATCGATCAGGCCGCCTTTACCGACCATGCCTCTGGCGGCGCGCCAGCGGCTGGTGACCTTCTGGTAGTCGGCGCCGACCAGCAGTTCATGCTGACGGCCCATGGCTTCGAAGGTGCCCGAGAGGTTGACGTCGAACACCGACTGCTTGCTCCAAGACGACACATAGCTACCCCACCAGTAGGGACCGGTGTTGGTGGTTTCATCAACCGAGCCATAAGGGATGATGCCTTCGGTGTCCGAGGTGTCGTAGGAGTAGGTGTAGGAAGTGTTGAGTTTCCAGTCGTCGTTGAAGCGGTGGTCGAGCTTGGCGAACAGTTCTTCGGCGTAGCCGTCCATATAGGACTGGTTGGTGGTATACCAGCTGTGACGCGGTAGCTTGACGTCGCCACCGCTGCTGTAGCGCGGCAAACCATCGCCGGTGCCGTTCTCGTGAGTTTTCTCGTAACTGCCACCCAGGGTGATCATGGTGGCCTCGGTCAGGTCCGCTTCGAGAATGCCGTAGATCAGTGGCTTCTCGGTGCTGCGGTTATCCATGAAGTACTGACGGTCGCTGTAGGCGGCGACCATCCGCCCACGTAATTTGCCGTCGAACGCGAGCGGGCCGGTGACATCCACTTCGCTGCGGTAGTTATCCCACGAGCCGGCGGAGGTGTTGAGCTTGAGCTGGTATTGATCCAGTGGGCGCTTGCGCACCAGGTTGATGATGCCACCCGGATCGCCCGTGCCGCCAAGCAGGCCGGACGAGCCGCGCAGCACTTCGACGTGGTCGAACTCGGCCAGGTCGTAGATCTTGTCGCCATAGAAGGTGCCGATACCGGAACCGATGTCCATGGGCGCGGCGCCATCGATCTGGATGTTGTCGATGCCGAACCCGCGAGAGGCGAACTTGGGCAGGCGGAAGTTACCGTTTTTTACGGTGATGCCGGGGGTGCGCTTCATGGCGTCGGACAGGTTGGTCATGCGCAGGTCTTCGATAGCCTGCTGGCTGATCACCGACACCGATTGCGGAGTGTCTTTGATACTGGTCGGGGTCTTGGAGCCGACACTGGTCAAGCCGGTGGTGTACGACCCGGAGTTTTCGGTGGCTTCACCCATGCCCTGGCCTTGGATGGTGGTCGCACTCAGTTCCATTACCGTGCCAGTACTGGCGCTGGCGTGTGGTACCAGCAGGTAGCTGCCGTCAGCTTGTTGTTCGGCGCGGTAGCCGCTGTCGGCGAGGATGTGTGCGAGGCCAGCGGTCACCTCGTACTGGCCATTGAGTCCGGCACTGGATTTACCGGCAGTCAGCCGGGCGTCGGTGGACAGGGCGATGCCGGCCTGGCGACCGAACTGGCCAAGCACCTGGTCAAGGGGGCCAGGGGCAATGTTGAAGTTCACTGTGGTGCGCTGTTGCACCTCGCTGGCCTGGGCGCTGGGAACGACCAGATGACTCAGGCTGAGCCCACCGATCAGGGCCAGACTAAGCCGGGAGGCACGGGTGGTGGCGATGGCACGGGCCAGCGGGTGGGGACGCAGAAGCATGACGGATATCCGTGATCGGAGGAGTGGGCCCGCAGGCAGTCGGCGGGATTTCCTCTATAGCCAAACGAGAATGAGAAACCTGCCGCTTTACGCGAACTTTTTTTCCACAGGCTTTTTCACACTCGAGCGGTCACCGTGATCCAGTACTGTGTGCGCCGTTGCAGACGCACCGGCAGGCTCTTTTCCAGAAGGGCGAAGATTTGCTCAATGTTGTTCAGCGGGAAGGACCCGGTCAGGTACAGATCGGCAACGGCCGGGTCGCAGCGCAAGACCCCGACGTGATAGCGCGACAGCTCGGCGATGAAGCTGCCCAGGCGCATGCGCTGGGCAACGATGAAGCCGTCGATCCACGCGGTTGTGCTCTGGTCCATGGGTTGCGGCGCCGCTATGCCGTATTGATCGATACGGGCCTGCTGACCGCTGGGGATAACCTGCTCGATACCCCCGGTAAACGGTTTGGCTGCTACCTGACCGCTGCTCACCGACAGCAGGGTACCGTGGCCGTTGGGTTCGCTGCGCACGTTGAAGCGGGTGCCCAGCGGACGTAGACGTGCCTCCGCGGTGTGCACCAACAACGGCCTGCCGGAGGCATCCTGGCCGCTGAGGATGTCGATTTCGCCTTGATGCAGCACCAGCAGGCGTTCACCGGCGCTGTAGCGCACATCCAGCGCAGTGCGGGTGTTAAGCCAGACCTGAGTGCCATCGCCCAGGGTGTGGTGACGGCGCTCGCCGGTCCCCGTGTGATAGTCCGCCAGCGCCCCTTGCAGCCACAGGCTGTCGCGGGCCTGCCAGGCGCTGGCGCCGAACAGACCGATGCCGACAAAGGCCTTGAGCAACTGGCGGCGGTTGGCATCGAGGGTCCGGGTGTGCTGCAAGGCATTGCGGGCTACCGGATTGTTCAGTTGCGCGGCGCGTTGCTGCAACTGTCGGGGAATGCCTGCCAGCCGCTGCCAGGCCCGCTCGTGCTCCGGATCGGCCTGGCGCCACTGTTGCAGTTGCTGATGCTCCTGAGGGCTTATGTCGCCGGATTGCGCCAGGGTGAACCAGGCAATCGCCTGGTCGCGGATGCCAGGGGCAATAGGGCGGTCGTGAGGTGCCTGGGCGGACATGGCGCTCACTCGTACTGGCTGGCGTAACACAAGGCGAAGGCCTTGCTCATGGACTTTTGCACCTGATCGATACTCAGTCCCATGTGCGCGGCGATCTGCTTGTAGGTCAGGCCATCGAGCTGCGACAGCAGGAAAATCTCCCGCGCCCTCGGCGCCAGGCCATGCAGCAGGGCATCGATCTCCACCAGGGTTTCGATCAACAGGTAATGATCTTCGGCCGACAGCGCCACCGCTTCCGGTTGCGCTGCCAGTGCTTCGGTATACGCCCGTTCCACCGCCTGGCGCCGCCAGCGATTGACCAGCAGGCCATTGGCAATGGTCGCCAGATACGCCAGGGGCTGACGCAATTCGTTGAGTGGCTGGCGCGAGCGCATCACCCGCACAAAGGTGTCCTGGGCCAGGTCGTCGGCATCGGCACTTTCGCTCAAACGCTTGCGCAACCAGTTGCGCAGCCAGCCGTTGTATTCGAGATAGAGGTGTTCGACATCCCGTTGCAAAGACTTGGGCGTATCCATGAAAGTGCAAGCGCCAGTATGTTATTGATAATTGTTCTCAATGCTACTGGAGGCTGGAGGGCGGATGCAATCGTTGAATGCAGAGGGCGTCATCGATCCGCTACAGCACTTGCTTCATTTGCACCAAGGCTACCCGCGTATTGCCCGGCCCCTGGCGCTCCTCGATGGCGAAGGGGGCGAAACCCAGCTGTGGATAAAGCAACAACCCGGCGGTATTGCTGTTGAAGCAGGAGACCCAGACTTCACGGGCATCGAACTGCTGACGGGCCAGCTCGATCATGCTCTGCACCAGATACCGCGCCACACCATGGCCGCGTGCAGCCGGGGCTACCACCACATTGCCGAGGGCGCAGACACCGCCGTGCTCGGCCTTGTAGAAGTTGGCAAAGGCCAGCAACGTGCCGTCGCCCTCGACCACCGTCGAGCCCTCGCGCTGAGCGATGGCATCGCTCAGTTGCGCTGGCGTCAGCGGATACTGGGCTTTGGGGAACATGTAGAACAGCTCCTCCGGGCCTTGGGGGAAACAGCAGATAGTGGCGATGTCCGTGGCCTGGACGGGGCGATGGGTCAGCTGCATAAAAGTGGCTCGCTCAAGGAGGAGGGTGACGGAATCCTACACTGCCTGGCGGCCTGCGCAGGTACAATCGCAGCCTGTAAAATCGCCACGCGGATACTGTCATGAGTCTTTCTGTTCCCACCGTGCCTGAACGCCGCCTCGGGGCGCCGCTGTTCGCCCTGGCACTGCTGTTGATTGGCGCGCTGTTTCTCAACGCCAATGTCGGCAGCAATCAAGTGCTGCTGTTGATCGTCGGTGCCGCCCTGGGTTTGACCCTGTACCACGCCGCCTTTGGTTTCACTTCGGCCTGGCGCGTGTTCATCAACGAACGCCGCGGTGCAGGCCTGCGGGCGCAGATGGTGATGCTGACCCTCGCCGTGCTGCTGTTCTTCCCGGCGCTGGATGCCGGAACCTTGTTCGGTCAGCCGGTCAAAGGGCTGGTGGCGCCGGCCGGGGTCTCGGTGGTGTTCGGTGCGTTCATTTTCGGCATCGGCATGCAGATGGGCGGTGGCTGCGCTTCCGGCACGTTGTTCACGGTTGGTGGCGGCAATGCGCGGATGCTGGTAACCCTGCTGTTTTTCATCATCGGTTCGGTGACCGCCACCCATCACGTTGACTGGTGGTTCTCGCTGCCTTCGTTCCCGGCGACTTCGATTGTTCAGACGTTTGGACTGATGCCCGCTTTGCTCGTAAGCCTGGTGGTGTTTGCGTTGATTGCCTGGCTTACGGTAGTGCTGGAAAGACGCCGCCACGGTCTGCTCGAAACCGCGCCGCACAGTGAGCATCAAGGGCTGCGCCGTTTTCTGCGGGGGCCGTGGCCGCTGCTGTGGGGCGCGGTGGCCTTGGCGCTGCTCAACTACCTGACCCTGGCGCTGGCCGGGCGTCCGTGGGGGATTACTTCGGCGTTCGCCTTGTGGGGCGCGAAAACCCTTGGTGGCCTGGGAGTGGATGTCGGCAGCTGGGCGTTCTGGCAGGTGCCGGCCAATGCCAAGGCGCTGGCTTCGCCGCTGTGGGAGGATGTGACCACGGTAATGGATATCGGCATCGTTCTCGGTGCGCTCCTGGCTGCCGGTCTGGCCGGTCGTTTTGCACCTAACCTGAACATCCCCACGCGCTCGCTGGTAGCGGCGGTGATTGGCGGCCTGCTGCTGGGCTACGGTTCGCGCCTGGCTTATGGCTGTAACATCGGTGCGTACTTCAGCGGCATCGCCTCAGGCAGTGTGCATGGCTGGCTTTGGCTGATCGCGGCGTATGCCGGCAACGTGATCGGTGTGCGCATTCGTCCGTTCTTCTTTGAGGGTGAGCGTCGCCCGGCTACCTTGAGTGGTTGCTGATAAGGGCTACAGGTTCACATCGTCGATAATCGCTTTGGCCATCTCGCCTAGAAAGTGCGCGGCCCACACCAGGGTCGCGTCTTCCTCTGTTTCCCCCAGTAAAGTCAGCTTGTTTACGCAGGCCATGAGCATGGACGCCTGGTTAAGTGCATGCTCGGAGGAAATTCCCGGGTTGACGCGAAACAGCTGGTAGTTGGCGAAGGTTACCGCGCCGGTAGTTACATTGTTCATGAGTGAACCTCGAACTGAGGGTCGCGCCCATCGCCGGCAATGCCGGCTCCCACAGTGTTCAGGGTGCACCCGGACCCTGTGGGAGCTGGCGAAGCCTGCGATCGAGCGCGAAGCGCTCGCAATCAGTTATGCATCTGAACGCAGGCCAGCGCCTGCTCAACACGGCTGCGTGCCGTCTCCATCTCGTGCACCGCAGCGCGTGCCAGCGCTTGGCCCTGCAGGTCAGGGTGCAGCAACACAGCTAGCGCACAGCTCAAATGCTCGGAGGCATAGACCAGGGCGTCTTCAAGGCAATAAGGGGATTCGGTGGGAAGAAGCGGGGGATCGGGGACGATTTTCAGCATGGTCAACTCCTAAGTCTCTATGGAGCTACCACCTACCGCTGTCAAACGAATGGGTGGCAGCTGTACGCGGGTTGACAGACCAGGGACTTAGGAACCCGGCGCACACGAGTGTGCCCCACGTACAGCTGCCATAACGGCAGTTGTCGCGCCTAAGTAAGGACGGTCTGTCAAAACCGGTCGTTGAATTAGCAACGACCGGCCAAGACTAGGCAGCTACCGAGGCAGGCGCAACAGCTGAAGTGCCCGGGGATTATGCTTGGGAAATGGACTACACGAAATAGCGAAACAGATGCGCCCTTCAACCTTTTCCGCAGTGTCATTGTTGACAGCTATAAGCACCTGAGTTGTTCGGCCAGTCATTCGCCGGGGGACGGAAGGTATGGACTTCAGCTTGTCAGCTTGTATCCAAAGGGATACATTGGGTTAGGACGTGCTCTATCGTGTGCTGCAGACACCTGGATTTTCCTCTTGGTTGGTATCCATTCGCGATCTACGCGCAAAAGTGGCGATTGCACGAAGAATTGAACGTGCAAGTGTAGGAAACCTGGGGGACGTCAAGTCTGTCGGGGGGCAAGTATCTGAAATGCGCATTGATGTTGGAGCGGGTTACCGGGTGTATTTCACCGTTCGCGACGGCGTTGTAATCGTCTTGCTGGCGGGTGGAGACAAATCCTCGCAATCCAAAGATATTCAACTGGCCAGGAAGCTGGTCAAGGACGTTTGAACATGAGCCTCACACTCAGCACATTCGACATGGCAACACTGCTGGATAGCGATGAGGCGATCAGTGAATACCTCTCCCAGGTGCTTGCTGATGGCGACCACGAAGAACTGATAAGGGCGCTTGGCTACGTTGCCAAGGCCCGTGGTATGGCCCAGGTGGCAACCGCCAGCGGGCTAGGTCGTGAAAGCCTATACAAGGCATTGTCTCCAGGAGCAAAGCCTCGCTTCGACACTGTGCTCAAAGTTATCCGTGCCTTGGGGATCGATCTTTTAGCTTTGCCACATGCGCCTTCGAATCATTAAGCCGTCGCAGTTGCCAAGTTGGCCTGCAACCAGGTACTGAAACTCCGCGTCAACGGGCTCTTCTCACTGTCCCGATGAATCAGGCAACTCCAATCAGGCCCCCTTACCGTTTGCGCACACAACGGCTGTAACAACCCCTGCGTACACGCCTGCATGGCAAGCAACTGACTGACCAGCGCAATGCCATGCCCAGCACACGCCGCATCGAGCAGCAACCCAGGGTCGGAGAAGTTCAAGCCGTTGCTGCGCTGGCCCACATCCTCACCGCCCTCAACCACCCAGTGACTCCAGTCCATTTCCCGTTCGCCATGCAAGGTGGTGCGCTGCGCTGCGGGCAACTTGAGCAAATCAGGATGGCAGGCCGGATACAGACGGTCGCGAAACAGGGTCTGGTGACTGCACTCGGCCTGGGCGCTGAGGTCGTCGCGCAGGCTCAGGTCGATGGTTTGCGTGGCCATGTCCGGCGGATCGAAGCTGGTGAACAACCACAGATCAACCTCCGGATGCTGACGATGAAAGTCCCCAAGGCGCGGCAACAACCAGTGCCGGGCGAACGCCGGGGTGGTGTTGACCACCAGCTGATTGGGCTTGCGGTACTGCTCCAGGCGCCGGATGCCAACCGACAACTGCTGCAGCATCGCCTGGGTGGTGCTCTGCAGGTCGTAACCGGCGTCGGTCAGGCTGACGCTGCGGCCGTTGCGAAAGAACAGCGGCTGCTCGAGGAAAGTCTCCAGGCTGCGGATCTGCTGGCTGATCGCAGACTGGGTCAGGTGCAGCTCTTCGGCGGCTTTGTGAAAGCTGCCCAGGCGCGCGGCAGCTTCAAAGCCGCGCAGGGCATTCAAGGGAGGCCAGTGCTTTAGCATTGATAAGCTCTACTGATCAGTTGTCGGCTAAATCTATCGTTTGTTCGCGCAATTATGAAGCCATAGCATTGTGTTCATCACCGCAGCAGCGGTTTTCAGTAATAAATATCCCTTAACTGAAAGGTGAGAAGCATGCAGCGCAATGGCGATCTGAGCAGTGGTTGGTTCATGCCCGCAGAGTGGGTGAACCATGCAGCGACCTGGATGGTCTGGCCGCACAACCAGGCGTTGTGGGAGTCCGGCTGGGGGGTGACCCTGGAGCAGGTTCAGGTGGACTTTGCCCGTGTTGCCAATGCCATTGCCCGCTTCGAACCGGTCAAGATGGTGGTGGATCCTTGCGCCCGAGCCAGTGCCAGCGACCTGTGCGGAGCGAACATCGAGCTGATCGAACTGGCGGTCAACGACAGCTGGTGCCGCGATTCCGGCCCGAGCTTCATCTGCCACCCGCAACAAGGGCTGGCCGGTGTCAGCTGGCGCTTCAATGCCTGGGGCGGCAAGTCGGCGCATGATCTGGACGAAAGCCTGGCGCGGCGCGTGCTCAACCAGCTCGGTCTGGACTGCTTTGGTACTGCCTTGAGCAACGAAGGTGGGGCTATTCATGTCGACGGCGAAGGCACCCTGATCACCACCGAGTCGGTGTTGCTCAATCCCAACCGCAATCCGGGAATGACCAAGGCCGAGATCGAGGAAATCTTCACCCGTTTTCTCGGCGTGAAGAAAACCATCTGGCTGCCAGGCGATCCGGACTACGTCACCGGCGACATGACCGACGGCCACGTCGATGGCGTCTGCGCCTTTGCCCGTCCCGGCGTCTTGCTGGTTGATGCGACTCATGATCAGAGCTCGGTGTATGCCCAGGTTGCGCGGGAAAACCGTCGGGCGCTGGAGCTGGCCACCGATGCGCAAGGCCGGTGTTTTGAAATGCTCGAACTGTATGAAGCCAGCGAGGCGGTGGATGTCGATGCCGAGGTGTTCTGCGCCTCCTACACCAACTTCTACATCGCCAATGGCGCGATCATCATGCCGGCCTACGGCATTGAGGCCGACCAGGCAGCTGCAGACGTATTGGCCAAGGCATTCCCGGGCCGCGAAGTGGTTCCGGTGCAGATCAACAACCTGGCCCACGGCGGCGGCGGTGTGCATTGCATCACCCAACAGCAGCCCGCTTGGCCAGTGAAGGGGTAATGCCATGACACTACTGACCGTCGCCAGCACGCAGATGCCGTGCACCTGGAACCTGCAGCACAACCTTGATCGGGCCGAGCAACTGGTACGCGAAGCGGCCGCTCAAGGGGCTCAGGTGATTCTGCTGCAGGAGTTGTTTGCCACACCGTACTTTTGCATCGAGCAGCATCACAAACATTTGGCACTGGCCGAGGAATACCAACACAGCCAGGTACTCAAACGCTTCGCCGCGCTGGCGCGGGAGTTGGGGGTGGTATTGCCGTTGAGCTGGTTCGAGAAGGCCGGCAACGCCTACTTCAACTCGCTGAGTGTGGCCGATGCCGATGGCCGCCTGTTGGGGGTGTATCGCAAGACTCACATCCCCAACGCCATCGGCTATCAGGAGAAGGAGTACTTCAGCCCTGGCGATACCGGCTTCCGCGTTTGGGACACGGCCTTCGGGCGCCTCGGTGTGGGTATTTGCTGGGACCAGTGGTTCCCCGAGACCGCACGCTGCCTGGCGCTGATGGGCGCCGAGGTGCTGCTGTTCCCGACCGCTATCGGCTCCGAGCCGGGCGCGGCCGAGCTGGATTCGCGTGATCACTGGCAGATGGCGATGCGCGGTCACGCGGCGGCAAACATCCTGCCCGTCGTGGCCGCCAACCGTGTGGGGCTTGAGGCAGCAACTACCGATCCCGAATTGCAGATGACCTTCTACGGCTCGTCCTTCATCAGCAACCACAAAGGCAAATTGCTGGTCGAGGCCGACCGCAGCACGCCTGGCGTTCTGGTGCAGCAGCTGGACCTGGCTGCGATGCGCGAGGAGCGCCTGACCTGGGGGATCTACCGCGATCGTCGTCCGGAAATGTACGCCGCGCTGCTCGGGCTCGATGGCCGTCAAGTCAATGCATGCTGGAAGACTCAAGGGGTGTGACATGAACATCAGCCACAAGCATTTGCTGCTCACCCTCGGCCTGGCGCTGGGGGCCAGCCTGAGCACGGCGCAGGCCGAGGACAAGACCCTGCGGCTGTACAACTGGGCGGATTACTTTGCCGAAGACACGCTGTCGAGGTTCACCGCCGAAACCGGAATCAAGGTGATCTACGACGTCATGGATGGCAGTGAAGTGCTGGAGGCCAAGCTGATGACCGGCGGCAGCGGTTACGACCTGATCTTCCCCGGCGACACCGTGGCCGAACGCCTGATGCGTGCCGGCAGCCTGCAGGCGCTGGACCCTGCGAAGCTTGAGGCGCTGGCCGATGTCGAGCCGGGTTTGCAGAAGCTGCGCAGCCATTACCCGCACGCCAGCAAAGCCACGGTGCCCTACACCTGGGGCACCATCGGCCTGACCTACAACGACGAACAGATCCGCCAGCGCATGGCGGATGCACCGGTGGAGAGCCTGGACCTGCTGTTCAAGCCAGAGCTTGCCGCCAGGTTCGCCGACTGCGGGATCTCGATGATCGATTCGCCGGACGAAGTGCTGGCCGTGGTCCTCAACTACCTGGGCCGCGACCCGCGCAGCGCCAAGCGCGAAGACCTGGCCGCCGCCGGTGAACTGTTGCTGAAGATTCGGCCGTATATCCGCAAGTTCCAGTCGCAACCGGTGACCGACCTGGTCAACGGCAACTTGTGCCTGTCGCTCGGTTACAGCGGCGACATGACCCAGGCCCAGCGCACGGCGGACTCAGCCAGCAAGAAAGTCAGCTTCCAGTACCGTATCCCCAAGGAGGGCACCACGGTGTGGATGGACAACATGGCCATTCCGGTGGATGCCAAACACCCGGAGTACGCCTATACCTTCATCAACTTCGTCATGCGTCCGGAGAACATGGCGGCCATCAGTAATTTCACCGGGTACCCGACCTCGAACGCCAAGGCGCGTCCGGATGTCGATCCACAGATGCGCAACAACCCGGATATCTACCCGCCAGAAGCCACCTTCGAGCGGCTGGTTACCGGCAAGGATATTCCGCAGTCCGACATGCGTGCGCGGATGCGCGTGTGGACCAAGTTCAAGACCGCACCGGGCAGTTGATTGCACGGCGCACGTAAACGAATTGAAAGAGAGTCAAACAGATGCCAACGCGTCGTGAGTTCATAAAACAGGTGTCGGCGACCGCAGGCTTGGGTCTGGTCGCTTCCATGGGGTTTGGTCTGAGTGTCCCCCGGTCGCTGGCGGCCGGCGGCAAGCAATGGTTCATGCCTGACGAGGGCGACAAGCAGCAGTGCGCCTTCGTCTCTTTTGGCGCGCAGGAGGCCATCTGGGAAGACTTCACCGCCGACGTGCAGGAAGCCATCGGCCTGATCGCCAGCACCATCGCCCGCTACCAGCCGGTCACTGTGTTGTGCCGTGCCAGCGAACGCGATCTGGCGCAAGAACTGTGCGGCAGCAAGAACACCACTTTTGTCACCACCGAACTGGATGACATCTGGATGCGCGACATCGGTGCCAACTTCGTCATTACCGAGCAGGGCGACTTGGGCGCGGTCGATTTCAACTTCAATGGCTGGGGCAACAAGCAGCAGCATAAATACGATGCCCGTGTCGCGCGATTGTTGGCTGACGATGCTGAAGCGACTTACCTGCGCAGCGAACTGGTAGGCGAGGGCGGCGGCATTGAAGTGGATGGCCACGGCACCGCGATCATGACCGAAAGTTGCTGGATCAATGCCAACCGCAACCCCGACTGGAGCAAGGCTGAAGTTGAAGAAGAGCTGAAGGCGCGCCTGGGATTGCGCAAGATCATCTGGCTGCCGGGTATCAAGGGCAAGGACATCACCGATGCGCATGTCGATTTCTATGCGCGCTTTGTTGAACCTGGGGTGATCATCGCCAATCTCGACACCGATCCCGATTCCTACGATCACAAGGTCACCAAGGCGCACCTGAAAATACTCAGCAACGCGACCGACGCCGATGGCCGCAAGCTCAAGGTGCATACCGTGTCGCCACCGCTGAAGCCGCGCAACAGCAAGTTCAGCAAGAACAACCCGGACTTTGCCGCCGGCTACATCAATTACTTCGTTATCAACGGCGCGGTGATTGCCCCGCAGTTTGGCGACAAGGCCGCTGATACCAAAGCCTTCGAGCTGCTGACCGAGCTGTACCCGGACCGTGAGGTGGTACAGCTCAATATCGATGCCATTGCCGCGGGCGGGGGTGGTATTCACTGCGTGACCCACCAGCTGCCGCTGGTCTGAACTCAGGTTTTACCCAGCTGTTGAGCTGACCGCGCCGGTTGCCCGTGCTGGCGCGTCAGCACGATGCCAAGCAAGGAAATCACCAGCGCCAGGCCGATGGTCGAGGTCACCTCGGAGCGGTGCTCCGGCGTCACCAGCATGACCCCGAGCGCTGCGACGATAAAAGCGATGACGGCGTAGGTCAGCCACGGGAACAGCCACATATGGAAGTTGAGCTGGGTCTTTTGCTGTTGCAGCCTGCGGCGCATGCGCAACTGCGAGATGGCGATCACCAGGTACACCAGCAAGGCGATGGCGCCGGAACTGGCCAGCAGGAACTGGAATAGCCCGGCCGGAGCGAAGTAGCTGACCACGGTGATGATCGCTCCCAGTACGGTGCTGGCGATAACCGCCGTCCTCGGTACGCCGACCTTCGAGGTGACCTTCACCTGCCGTGGCGCCTCGCCGCGCTTGCCGAGTGAATAGAGCATGCGCGAAGCAATGTAGATCGACGAATTCATGCAGCTGGCCACAGCCACCAGCACCACCACGTCCATCATGAATTTGGCGTGGGGAATGTTCATCAGCTCCAGCGCCCGCTGGTAGGAGCCCACCGATGCCAGCTGCGGGTCGTTCCAGGGCACGATGGAAATGATCACCGAAATCGACAGCAGGTAGAACACGCCGATCCGCCAGATCACCGAGCGGGTCGCCTTGGCGATGTTCTTCGCCGGGCTTTGCGATTCGGCGGCGGCGATGGTTACCGCTTCAATGCCGATAAAACTGAACATGACGGTGATGAAGGCGCCCACTACCGCAGACACGCCATTGGGGGCGAAGCCGCCATGCTCATCCAGCAGACGACTGAAGCCGCTGACTTCCCGATCCGGCACCCAGCCCATCAGCACCGCGGCGCCGAGGCTGATGAAGGCGATGATCGCCAGCACCTTGAACATCGCGAACCAGAATTCGAACTCGCCGTACTTGGCCACGCTGAACAGGTTGGTCGCCGCCAGGGCAATGATCGACAGCAGGGCAAACAACCAGGCTTCGACCTGGGGGAACCAGGTGTTCAATACATGCCCGGCGGCCAGTGCTTCGATGGGAATGACCAGCACCCAGAACCACCAGTACATCCAGCCAATGGTAAAGCCCGCCCAAGGCCCGATGGCCTGGTCGGCATAGGTGGAAAACGAGCCGGTATCGGGGTTGGCCACGGCCATTTCGCCGAGCATGCGCATCACCAGAATGACCAGGATGCCGGAGAGGAAGTAAGCCAGTATCGCTGCCGGCCCGGCGGCGGCAATGGCGTGCCCGGAGCCGACGAACAGCCCGGCACCGATGATGCCGGCAATGGAAAGCATGGTGACATGGCGCGGCTTGAACCCCTGCGCCAACTGACCTTTCGAATCTTCGGAGCCCAAGCTGATCATTATGCTTATTCTCTTTGTGTTTGATCTTGGGACGTACTGACTGACCGTTAGGCGAACATCACTCCTTTCCCTTCGAACACCTTTGAAGTTGCATAGCTGAAACGCACAAGTTGTTCTAGTCGATCAGTCATCACGACGAACGCACGGCTAAAAAAGGCCAGGCCACATTACCCAGGAGTATCGATTGGTGTGTTTGTCGATTGCGCCGTGATCGAGTCCGATTGCGCCATCGGGGCGAAGACTTTTTATCGTTCAAGATGGCCTGCAAGCGAGCGCTGCAGCCGACTGGAGAGTTTTACCTGCTTTCCGTATAATCGCGCTTCCGCCATTAAGGCGGTGCTTCATAATTTAAAGGACTTTGTATGAAAAAGCTGTTGAAAGCATCGGTTGCTGTAGCTGTAGTTTCGGGCGTTGCACTGCTCTCGGGTTGCACTGGTCAAGTCTACAACCAGCCAAAGAACTGCTCGTACGACTACCTGTTCCACCCTTCGGTTTCTGTTTCTAAAATTATTGGCGGTTGCGGCCCAATCGACAAGCTGCCACAACAGCAGTAATTTTAGCGCGGCACTGATTAAACCATTCAAGGTTTAATCCAAAGCCCCCTGTTACGGATGTAGCAGGGGGTTTTTGTTTTCTGTTTTCCAAGTGGGAACAACTGTCTTGTAGGAGCGGATTTATCCGCGATGGGTCGCAACGCGGCCCCAAAAGATGGGACTGCTGCGCAGTCCATCGCGGCGGTCCGGCGTCCCGCTAAATCCGCTCCTACAGGCTGAACTGCCCGCTCTCACCGGAATAGCGCCCACAAAAAAGCCGACTTTTCAGTCGGCTTTTTTATGCGTTTGGTGCCCCGAGGGAGACTCGAACTCCCACTCCTTTCGAAAACGGATTTTGAATCCGCCGCGTCTACCAATTCCGCCATCAGGGCTTGTGGCGGCGAAGTATAGAGAGGTGCCTACCGTTGGTCAATCAGGTTTCATGGTCAATTTTCGTCTTTTCGGCTAAACTTTGCGGCCCTGTCAAACCGAACACCATCATGCGCGTCGCTGATTTTTCCTTTGAGCTCCCTGATTCCCTGATCGCTCGCCATCCGCTGGCGCAGCGCCACAGCAGCCGGCTATTGACCCTGGACGGGCCGAGCGGGGCACTGGCTCATCGCCAGTTCACCGATCTGCTCGAGCATCTGCGTCCGGGCGATCTGATGGTGTTCAACAATACCCGGGTGATTCCGGCGCGTCTGTTTGGCCAGAAAGCCAGCGGCGGCAAGCTGGAAATCCTCGTTGAGCGCGTGCTCGACAGTCATCGGGTACTGGCGCATGTGCGGTCGAGCAAGTCGCCCAAGCCGGGCACGCAGATTCTCATCGACGGTGGTGGCGAGGCCGAGATGGTTGCCCGTCACGACACGCTGTTCGAGCTGCGCTTTGCCGAAGAGGTACTGCCGCTGCTCGACCGTGTCGGGCACATGCCGCTGCCTCCTTATATCGACCGTCCGGATGAAGGCGCCGACCGCGAGCGCTACCAGACGGTGTACGCCGAGCGCGCCGGTGCAGTTGCTGCACCGACGGCCGGGCTGCACTTTGATGAAGAGCTGATAGCCAGGATTGCCGCCAAGGGTGTGGAAACCGCCTTTGTTACCCTGCACGTCGGCGCTGGCACCTTCCAGCCGGTGCGGGTCGAGCGCATCGAAGACCACCACATGCATAAAGAGTGGCTGGAGGTCGGCCAGGACGTGGTCGACGCCGTGGCCGCCTGCCGTGCGCGTGGCGGGCGGGTGATCGCCGTGGGTACCACCAGCGTGCGTTCGCTGGAAAGCGCTGCCCGTGACGGCGTGCTCAAGGCGTTCAGTGGCGACACCGACATCTTTATCTACCCGGGCCGGCCATTCCATGTGGTCGATGCCCTGGTCACCAACTTCCATTTGCCTGAATCCACGCTGCTGATGCTGGTTTCGGCCTTCGCCGGTTACCCCGAGACCATGGCTGCCTATGCGGCGGCGGTCGAAAACGGGTACCGCTTCTTCAGTTACGGTGATGCCATGTTCATCACCCGCAATCCGGCGCCGCGCGGCCCCGAGGATCAAGCATGAGTCGCACCTGTCGTATGTCCTTCGAACTGCTGGCCACCGACGGCAAAGCCCGTCGCGGCCGCCTGACGTTCCCCCGTGGTGTGGTGGAAACCCCGGCGTTCATGCCGGTGGGCACCTATGGCACGGTCAAGGGCATGTTGCCGCGCGACATCGAGGCCATCGGCGCGCAGATGATCCTCGGTAACACCTTCCACCTGTGGCTGCGCCCGGGTACCGAGGTGATCAAGGCCCACGGCGACCTGCACGACTTCATGAAGTGGCAGGGCCCGATCCTCACCGACTCCGGCGGTTTCCAGGTGTTCAGCCTGGGTGCCATGCGCAAGATCAAGGAAGAGGGCGTGACCTTCGCCTCGCCGGTCGATGGCTCCAAGGTGTTCATGGGCCCGGAAGAGTCGATGCAGGTCCAGCGTGACCTGGGCTCCGACGTGGTGATGATCTTCGATGAATGCACCCCGTACCCGGCCGACGAAGACGTCGCGCGCATCTCCATGGAGCTGTCGCTGCGCTGGGCTCAGCGTTCGAAGAACGCCCACGGTGACAACACTGCGGCACTGTTCGGTATCGTTCAGGGCGGCATGCACCAGGACCTGCGCATGCGCTCGCTCGAAGGCCTGGACAAGATCGGCTTCGACGGCCTGGCCATCGGCGGCCTGTCGGTAGGCGAGCCCAAGCATGAAATGATCAAGGTGCTGGATTACCTGCCAGGCCAGATGCCGGCTGACAAACCTCGTTACCTTATGGGGGTAGGCAAGCCGGAAGATCTCGTTGAGGGTGTGCGCCGCGGCGTCGACATGTTCGATTGCGTGATGCCCACGCGCAACGCGCGCAACGGCCACCTGTTTATCGATACCGGCGTGCTGAAAATCCGTAACGCGTTCCATCGCCATGATGATTCGCCACTGGATCCGACCTGTGACTGCTACACCTGCCAGAACTTCTCCCGTGCTTATCTGCACCACCTGGATAAGTGCGGCGAAATGTTGGGCAGTATGTTGAATACGATCCATAACTTGCGCCATTACCAGCGTTTGATGGCTGGTTTACGCGAGGCTATTCAACAAGGTACATTGGCCGCCTTTGTCGATGCCTTTTACGCCAAGCGCGGGCTGCCTGTGCCGCCCTTGGACTGATGTTCTGTCGATCCCTAACAAGTACTGATTGCAACTGGAGTGCTAAATGAGCTTTCTGATCCCCGCCGCTTACGCGGACGCCGCAGCCCCTGCCGCCGGCCCAGCCGGAACCGGTTTTGAGTGGATTTTCCTGGTCGGTTTCCTGGTCATCTTCTACCTGATGATCTGGCGTCCACAGGCCAAACGTGCCAAAGAGCAGAAGAACCTGCTGAGCAACCTGCAAAAAGGTGATGAAGTTGTCACCAACGGCGGTATCGCTGGCAAGATCGTCAAAGTTGCCGACGACTTCGTAGTACTGGAAGTGTCCGACAATGTTGAGCTGAAGTTCCAGAAGGGCGCCGTTGCCGCGACCCTGCCAAAAGGTACGCTCAAAGCGATCTAAGTTTCAGTTTTTTACCAATCGACGGGGCGCGCAAGGCGCCCCGCGTCTTGAACGGGCGGCGTGATGCTGAACAAATACCCTCTGTGGAAATACGCACTGATCCTGGTGGTACTGGCGATCGGTTTTATTTATTCCGCTCCCAACCTCTACCCTGATGATCCGGCCGTCCAGGTCAGTGGTGCCAGTACGGCGCTGCAGGTCACTCAGGCGGATCTGGATCGCGCGAGCAAAGCGCTCGTCGAAGCCGGTATCCAGGTCAAGGCCGCGAGCCTGGGCGAGAAGGGCAAAGGTGCACTGCTGCGCCTGACCAAGCAGGAAGATCAACTTCCAGCCAAGGATGTAGTGCGCAAGGCACTGGGCGACGACTACGTGGTCGCACTGAACCTGGCCCCGACCACTCCACAATGGCTGCGCAATCTGGGCGCAAGCCCGATGAAGCTGGGTCTGGACCTCTCCGGTGGTGTGCACTTCTTGCTTGAAGTAGACATGGACAAGGCCATGGCGGCCCGTCTGAAAGTCTATGAAGGTGAAGTCAAAAGCCTGCTGCGCAAAGAGCGTGTGCGCTATCGCAGCCTGCCGCAACAAGATGGCGGCATTCAGCTGGGCTTCTCCGATGATGAATCCCGCGAACAGGCGCGCAGCCTGATCCGCAAGAATTTCAATGATTTCGAGTTGACCACCACCGAGCGTAACGGCTTGTCGGTGCTGCGTCTGGCGATTACCCCGGCCAAGGTCGCGGAAATCCGTGAATACTCGATCAAGCAGAACCTGACCACGGTGCGTAACCGGGTCAACGAGCTGGGCGTGGCCGAGCCGCTGGTACAGCGTCAGGGTGCCAACCGCATCGTGGTCGAGCTGCCAGGCGTGCAGGACACTGCCGAAGCCAAGCGTATTCTCGGCAAGACCGCCAACCTGGAGTTCCGTCTGGGGGCCGAGCCGGGTGCTTCGAAAGCCACCACCGAAACCTTCGAGTTCCGCGAAGGCGGTCGTTCGGCAGCGGTCGAGCGTGGCCTGATCATCACCGGTGACCAGGTAACCGACGCGCAAGCCAGCTTCGACGAGCAAGGCCGTCCGCAAGTGAACATCCGTCTGGATGGTCATGGTGGCGAACTGATGAGCCGCGCAACCCGCAGCAACGTCGGTCGCAGCATGGCGGTGATCTTCATCGAGCAGCGTCCAACTACGCGCTACGTGAAGCAGATGGTTGATGGCGTGGAAAAAGACGTCGCCGTCCAGACCTTCACCGAAGAGAAGAAGATCATCAGCCTGGCGACCATCCAGTCGCCGCTGGGCAGTCAGTTCCGTATCACCGGCCTCAACGGTCAGGGTGAATCGTCCGAACTGGCCCTGCTGCTGCGTGCTGGTGGCCTGGCCGCACCGATGTACTTCGCTGAAGAGCGCACCATCGGCCCGAGCCTGGGTGCCGACAACATCACCAAGGGTATCGATGCATCGCTGTGGGGCATGCTGTTCGTCTCGCTGTTCATCATGGCTATCTATCGTGCCTTTGGCCTGATCGCTACCATCGCCCTGGCCGGTAACATGGTCATGCTGCTGGCGCTGATGTCGCTGCTGGGGGCAACCCTGACCCTGCCGGGTATCGCCGGTATCGTCCTGACCATGGGTATGGCGGTCGACGCCAACGTGCTGATCTTCTCGCGGATTCGCGAAGAGCTGGCCAATGGCATGTCGATCCAGCGCGCTATCCACGAAGGCTTCAACCGTGCCTATACCGCGATTGTCGACGCCAACCTGACCACCTTGCTGGTCGGCGGCATCCTCTTCGCCATGGGTACCGGTCCGGTCAAGGGCTTCGCGGTTACCATGTCCCTCGGGATTTTCACCTCGATGTTCACGGCCGTCATGGTTACCCGCGCAATGGTCAACCTGACCTGCGGTGGGCGTGATCTCAAGAAGCTGTGGGTTTAAGGGGCTGCCATGTTACGTACCATTAACTTCATGGGTGTGCGCAACGTTGCGTTCGGCGTCACCCTGCTTCTTACCGTACTGGCGCTGTTCAGCTGGTTCTACAAAGGGCTCAACTTCGGCCTGGATTTCACCGGCGGTACGCTCATCGAGCTGACCTACGAGCGTCCGGCCAACCTTGGCCAGGTGCGTGAGGAACTGGTCAAGGCCGGCTTCGAAGACGCAGTTGTACAGAGCTTCGGCGCTACCACCGATTTGCTGGTGCGTATGCCGGGCGATGACCCGATGCTGGGTAACCGCGTTTCCGAGGCGCTGCAGAAAGTCAGCAGCGACAACCCGGCGGTGGTCAAGCGCGTCGAGTTCGTCGGCCCGCAGGTCGGTGAAGAGCTGCGCGACCAGGGTGGCCTGGGCATGTTGCTGGCCCTGGGCGGCATCATGATCTACCTGGCGTTCCGCTTTCAGTGGAAGTTCGCCCTGGGTGCGATCCTTTCGCTGGTGCACGACGTGGTCGTGACCATGGGTATCCTGTCGTTCTTCCAGATCACCTTCGACCTGACGGTGCTGGCGGCGGTACTGGCGATCATCGGTTACTCGCTCAACGACACCATCGTGGTGTTCGACCGGGTGCGTGAGAACTTCCGCGTACTGCGCAAGGCTTCGCTGATCGAGAACATCAACATCTCGACCACCCAGACCCTGCTGCGTACCGTGGCCACTTCGGTGTCGACCCTGCTGGCCATCGCTGCACTGTTGTTCTTCGGTGGTGACAACCTGTGGGGCTTCTCGCTGGCGTTGTTCATCGGCGTCATGGCCGGTACCTACTCGTCGATCTACATCGCCAACGTGGTGCTGATCTGGCTGAACCTGAGCAGCGAAGACCTGATTCCTCCGGCCAAGGCCGAAGGCGTGGACGACCGTCCATAAGGGTTTTCCCACGCTGTTCGTCGTAGAAGAAGGCGCGAGTATTGAACTCGCGCCTTTTTTTATGCTCCAAGGCAGGGAGAAGGCGGGCAAAGTTCCCGCAGGTACGATCAGGAGGTTCACGTGAACAAGTCAATGCTGGTGGGTGCGGTTCTGGGTGCGGTCGGTGTGACTGCCGGAGGTGCTGTAGCCACCTACAACCTGGTCAAGAGTGGGCCGGAATACGCTGAGGTGCTGGCCGTGCAGCCGGTCAAGCAGACCGTCAAGACGCCGCGCGAAGTGTGCAAGGATGTGACCGTTACGCGTCAGGCGCCAGTCAAGGACCAGCATCAGATTGCCGGTACCGTGGTCGGCGCTCTGGCCGGTGGCCTGCTGGGTAACCAGATTGGTGGTGGTACCGGTAAAAAGATTGCCACGGTGGCCGGTGCGGTCGGTGGCGGCTATGCCGGTAACAAGGTGCAGGAAGGTATGCAGGAGCGCGATACCTATACGACCACGCAAACTCGCTGCAACACGGTCAATGACCTGAGCGAGAAAGTGGTTGGCTATGACGTGAAGTATTCGATTGGCGAAAAGGTCGGCCAGGTGCGCATGGATCGTGATCCAGGTGCGCAGATTCCGCTGGATAAAGAGGGCAAGCTGATCCTGAGTGAGGCCCAGCCAGGCCAGTAAGCTTCCGCAGCCATAAAAAAAGCACCCCGAAGGGTGCTTTTTTTATGTTCGATCGACGCTTAGCGTTTGATCGAAGCCGGCAGGTGCGGCTGGATAGCGGTCAGCACGGCCTTGAAGCACTTGATGTTGCCAGCGACGATGTGACCCTTTTCAAGGAAGTCGTGGCCGCCGGTGAAATCGCTCACCAGGCCGCCAGCTTCCTGGATCAGCAGGGCGCCTGCAGCCATGTCGTATTCCGACAGGCCCGACTCCCAGAAGGCATCGAAGCGGCCGGCGGCGACGTAGGCCAGGTCCAGGCTGGCAGCGCCAGCACGGCGGATGCCGGCGGTCTGGCCAACCAAGGCGCGGAACATGCCCAGGTAGTTGTCCAGGTCAGCCATCTGGTTGTCGCGGAACGGGAAGCCGGTACCCAGCAGAGCACCTTCCAGGCTGGTGCGGGCGCTGACGCGCAGGCGACGACCGTTCAGTTGGGCGCCACGGCCGCGGCTGGCGGTGAATTCTTCCTGGCGGACAGGGTCCAGAACCACGGCGTGCTCAAGGCGGCCACGGTATTTGCAGGCAATGCTGACAGCAAAGTGCGGAATGCCACGCAGGAAGTTGGTGGTGCCGTCCAGTGGGTCGATGATCCACAGGTAGTCCTTGCCTTCTTCGCCGGTGCCGGCGTGCAGGCCGGTTTCTTCGCCGTAGATGGAGTGGTTCGGATAGGCCTTGCGCAGGGCATCAATGATTTTCTGCTCTGCGGCGCGATCGACTTCCGAGACGTAATCCTTGGCGTCTTTTTCATCAACCTTGATGGTATCCAGGCGCTCGATGGAGCGGAAAATCAATTCACTGGCGCTGCGGGCGGCGCGCAGCGCGATATTCAGCATGGGCTGCATGGACGTTTCACCTGGGTCGTTAAAGAAAGCCGAACATTCTAGCAGAAAACTTTGCGCGAAGAAGGGTGACATTTGCTTTCGTAGCGTAAAGTCGGTGTGTTCTGTAAGATTTGCTGCCTCTTTCCCGTGTCTGTGAGCGCTCGCCTTGCTGCAAAATATTCGTGTTGTTCTGGTCAATACCAGCCACCCCGGCAATATCGGCGGCGCTGCGCGTGCCATGAAAAACATGGGCTTGTCGCGCCTGGTGCTGGTCGACCCGCAGGATTTTCCGTCGCACGAGGCCGATGCCCGTGCGTCGGGTGCCGATGATGTGCTCGGTGGCGCCCAGGTGGTTGCCACCCTCGAAGAGGCGCTGGTCGGTTGCAATCTGGTGTTTGGCACCAGTGCCCGTGAGCGTCGCATCCCCTGGCCGCTGGTCGACCCGCGCGAATGCGGCAGCAAAGTCATCGAGCATGCCGTCCAGGGTGAAGAGATCGCCCTGGTGTTTGGTCGTGAGTACGCAGGCCTGACCAACGAAGAGCTGCAGCGTTGCCATTTTCATGTGCACATCCCCTCCAATCCCGATTTCAGTTCGCTGAATCTGGCGGCGGCGGTGCAGGTGCTGTCCTACGAGGTGCGCATGGCCTGGCTGGCTGCCGAAGGCCAGCCTTCGAAGGTGGAGAAGTTCGAGGTGACGTCGGTGCGCAGCAGCGAGCTGGCGACCATGGATGAAATGGAGCTGTTCTACGAGCACCTGGAAAAGACCCTGGTCGACATCGGCTTCCTCGACCCGGAAAAGCCCAAGCACCTGATGCCGCGTCTGCGCCGGCTGTATGGGCGCAGTTCGGTCAATCGTTCGGAAATGAGTATTTTGCGCGGCATCCTCACGGAAACCCAGAAAGTGGCCCGTGGCGAGCCGCATAAGCGCAAGGATCAATAAATGTTCGAGCGTCTGCGTGAAGATATCCAGAGCGTTTTCCACCGTGACCCGGCGGCGCGCAACGCCTTTGAAGTGCTGACCTGCTATCCGGGCATGCATGCGATCTGGCTGCACCGGGCGGCGCACGCGCTGTGGAAGCGTGACTGGAAGTGGCTGGCCCGGCTGGTATCGAACTTCGGGCGCTGGATGACCGGTATCGAGATTCATCCGGGGGCCAAGGTCGGTCGGCGCTTCTTCATCGACCATGGCATGGGTATCGTGATCGGCGAAACGGCCGAGATCGGCGACGATGTCACCTTGTACCAGGGGGTGACCCTGGGTGGCACCAGCTGGAACAAGGGCAAGCGCCATCCGACCCTGGAGGATGGTGTGGTGGTGGGTGCCGGAGCCAAGGTGCTGGGGCCTTTTACCGTCGGTGCCGGAGCCAAGATCGGCTCCAACGCCGTGGTAACCAAGGCAGTGCCGGCGGGTGCTACTGCCGTGGGGATCCCGGGGCGCATCATCGTCAAGACCGACGCCGAGGTTGAAGCCAAGCGCAAGGCCATGGCCGAGAAGATCGGCTTCGATGCCTATGGCGTCAGTGAGGACATGCCGGACCCGGTGGCCCGTGCCATTGGTCAGTTGCTCGATCACCTGCAGGCAGTCGATGGGCGCCTGGAGGATATGTGCGGTGCGCTGAAGAGCCTGGGCAGTGACTACTGCGCCAAGGAGCTGCCGGCGCTGCGCGAAGAAGACTTCGCCGAGATCAAGGACGAAGCGCGTAGCGACGCGTCGACGCATTGACAGAAGGGGCGTGCGCAGGCGCCCCTTAGTTTGCTATCATTCGGCCGCCGTCTTGCGGTAAACCCGACTAAAGCACTAGGTCTTATAGTTGACTTAAATGCTCGGGAATTGCATACTCGCTCCCATCCCGTAACCCCGTGGTACCTACTAGCCATGCGACTGACTACAAAAGGCCGATACGCCGTGACCGCCATGCTCGACCTGGCGTTGCACGCGCAGCATGGGCCGGTGTCTCTGGCCGACATTTCCGAGCGCCAAGGCATCTCCCTATCTTATCTGGAGCAGCTGTTTGCAAAGCTGCGCCGCAGCAGCCTGGTTTCCAGTGTGCGCGGACCTGGCGGCGGCTATCAGCTGTCGCGAAGCATGGAGAGCATTCAGGTAGCCCAGGTTATCGACGCGGTCAATGAATCGGTCGACGCCACGCGCTGCCAGGGCCTGGGTGATTGCCACGCCGGCGACACCTGCCTGACCCACCACTTGTGGTGTGACCTGAGCCAGCAGATTCACGAGTTTCTCAGCGGCATCAGCCTGGCTGACCTTGTTACTCGCCGTGAGGTACAAGAAGTCGCCCAGCGCCAGGACCTGCGTCGTATTGCAGGCCGGGCACCGCAGCTGGACAAGATTGAGACGTCCGCCGTCGAATGACCGTTTCGACGCGCGGCGCGACCGCCTGATAGGAGATATTCAATGAAGTTGCCGATCTACCTCGATTACTCCGCGACCACACCGGTCGACCCACGCGTTGCCCAGAAGATGAGCGACTGCCTGCTGGTCGACGGAAACTTCGGTAACCCGGCGTCGCGCTCCCACGTCTTTGGCTGGAAAGCCGAAGAAGCGGTCGAGAACGCCCGTCGCCAGGTCGCTGACCTGGTCAATGCCGACCCGCGGGAAATTGTCTGGACCAGCGGTGCCACCGAGTCCGACAACCTGGCAATCAAGGGCGTCGCGCACTTCTACAGCACCAAGGGCAAGCACCTGATCACCTCCAAGATCGAGCACAAGGCTGTTCTGGACAGCACTCGTCAGCTGGAGCGTGAAGGCTTCGAAGTCACCTACATCGAGCCAGGCGCCGATGGCCTGATCACCCCGGCCATGGTTGAAGCTGCCCTGCGTGATGACACCATCCTGGTGTCGATCATGCATGTGAACAACGAAATCGGCACCATCAACGACATCGCTGCCATCGGCGAACTGACCCGCGCCCGCGGCGTCATGTTCCACGTTGACGCGGCCCAGTCGACCGGCAAGGTTGAAATCGACCTGCAGAAGCTGAAAGTCGACCTGATGTCGTTCTCTGCACACAAAACCTACGGCCCTAAAGGCATCGGCGCGCTGTACGTCAGCCGCAAGCCTCGTGTGCGCCTGGAAGCCACCATGCACGGCGGCGGTCACGAGCGCGGCATGCGTTCGGGCACCCTGGCGACCCACCAGATCGTCGGCATGGGTGAAGCCTTCGCCATCGCCAAAGAGCTGATGGCCAGCGAGAACGTTCGTATCAAGGCCCTGAGCGACCGCTTCTACAAGCAGGTTGAAGGTCTGGAAGAGCTGTACATCAACGGCTGCATGACCGCGCGCATCCCGCACAACCTGAACCTGAGCTTCAACTACGTCGAAGGCGAGTCGCTGATCATGGCGCTCAAGGACCTGGCCGTTTCGTCCGGCTCGGCCTGTACTTCGGCTTCGCTTGAGCCGTCCTACGTGCTGCGTGCCCTGGGCCGCAACGACGAACTGGCACACAGCTCGATCCGCTTCACCTTCGGTCGTTTCACCACCGAAGAAGAAATCGACTACGCCGCGCAGAAGGTTTGCGAGGCCGTGACCAAGCTGCGCGAACTGTCGCCGCTGTGGGATATGTACAAAGACGGCGTCGACATCTCCAAGATTGAGTGGGCTGCGCACTAAGTAGTCGCCGGCAAGAGCGGCTCTCTGATGAGGAAGGAATTGCACCATGGCATACAGTGAAAAGGTCATCGACCACTACGAAAACCCGCGTAACGTCGGCAAGATGAATGCCGAAGACCCGGATGTCGGCACCGGCATGGTCGGTGCTCCAGCGTGCGGCGACGTAATGCGTCTGCAGATCAAGGTCAACGAGCAGGGCGTCATCGAAGATGCCAAGTTCAAGACCTACGGCTGTGGTTCGGCCATCGCCTCCAGCTCCCTGGCCACCGAGTGGATGAAGGGCAAGACGCTGGACGAAGCCGAAACCATCAAGAACACCCAGCTGGCCGAAGAACTGGCGCTGCCGCCAGTGAAAATCCACTGCTCGGTACTCGCCGAGGACGCCATCAAGGCGGCCGTGCGCGATTACAAGCAGAAGAAAGGTTTGCTCTAAGTTCGCCTGTTGCAGGTAAGGAGTCTCGATGGCTATCAGCATGACAGAAGCCGCCGCCAACCATGTGCGGCGCTCCATTGATGGACGCGGCAAAGGCGTTGGAATCCGCCTTGGCGTGCGCACCACCGGCTGCTCGGGCCTGGCCTATGTGCTGGAGTTCGTCGATGAGCTGGCCGACGAAGACCAGGTCTTCGAAAGCCATGGCCAGAAGGTGATCATCGATCCGAAAAGCCTGACGTACCTCGACGGCACCGAGCTGGATTTCGTCAAGGAAGGGTTGAACGAAGGCTTCAAGTTCAACAACCCCAACGTACGCGGTGAGTGTGGCTGCGGCGAAAGCTTCAACGTCTGAGGCTGCGCGTGGGTACTCCTTGTCATTTCGCCCTGTTTGACCTGCAACCTGGCTTCCGTCTGGACCTCGACAAGTTGGCCGTTCGCTATCGCGAGCTGGCCCGCGAGGTCCATCCGGATCGCTTCGCCGATGCCTCCGAACGTGAACAGCGCATTGCGCTGGAGCGTTCGGCTGCGCTGAACGAGGCCTACCAGACTCTCAAGAGCGCGCCCCGGCGTGCCCGCTACCTGTTGGCGATCGGCGGCCATGAAGTGCCGCAGGAAGTCACCGTCCATGATCCCGAGTTCCTGCTGCAGCAGATGCAATTGCGCGAAGAGCTCGAAGACCTGCAGGACAGTGCCGACCTCGATGGCGTGGCAGTTTTCAAGCGTCGCCTGAAAACTGCCCAGGAAGCACTCAACGAGGACTTCGCCGCCTGCTGGGATGATGCTGCGCAGCGCGAACAGGCCGAGCGCCTGATGCGCCGCATGCAGTTTCTCGACAAGCTCGCCTATGAAGTGCGCCAGCTGGAAGAGCGCCTCGACGATTAACCCGGCGCTGCCTCTGGCGGCGCCCCTGGTATTCAGATAAGCATGGCCCTACTGCAGATTGCCGAACCCGGTCAGAGTCCTCAGCCGCACCAGCGCCGCCTGGCGGTGGGTATTGACCTTGGTACCACCAACTCCCTGGTTGCCGCTCTGCGCAGCGGCCGTAGCGAGCCCCTGCCTGACGCTCAAGGCCGGGTCATCCTGCCTTCGGCGGTGCGTTATCACGCTGATCACATCGATGTCGGTCAGCTCGCGCGCGATGCCGCCTCCAGCGATCCGCTCAATACCGTGCTGTCGGTCAAGCGCCTGATGGGCCGTGGCCTGGCGGACGTCAAACAGCTGGGCGAGCAACTGCCATACCGCTTTGTCGGCGGTGAATCGCACATGCCGTTCATCGACACCATTCAGGGCCCGAAAAGCCCGGTGGAAGTCTCGGCCGATATCCTCAAGGTTCTGCGTCAGCGCGCTGAAGAGACCTTGGGTGGCGAGTTGGTCGGTGCGGTCATCACTGTTCCGGCTTATTTCGACGATGCTCAGCGCCAAGCGACCAAGGACGCCGCGCGCCTGGCCGGTCTGAACGTCTTGCGTCTGCTCAATGAGCCGACTGCAGCGGCCGTGGCCTATGGTCTGGATCAGAACGCCGAAGGCCTGGTAGCCATTTATGACCTGGGCGGCGGGACTTTCGATATCTCGATCCTGCGCCTGACCGGCGGTGTCTTTGAAGTGTTGGCCACCGGTGGCGACAGCGCCTTGGGCGGCGACGACTTCGACCACGCGATCGCCAACTGGATCGTCGAGCAGGCCGGTTTGTCCTCAGACCTTGATCCGGGTGCCCAGCGCCAGCTGTTGCAAACCGCTTGTGCGGCCAAGGAAGCCCTGACCGATGCTGATTCGGTCAGTGTCGCCTATGGCAACTGGCAGGCTGAGCTGACCCGCAGCGCCTTCGATGCGCTGATCGAACCGATGATCGCCCGTAGCCTCAAGGCTTGTCGTCGCGCCGTGCGTGACAGTGGCGTCGAGCTTGAAGAGGTCGGCGCGGTGGTCATGGTCGGTGGTTCGACCCGCGTTCCGCGCGTGCGTGAGGCGGTCGGTGCTCTGTTTGGCCGCACCCCGTTGACCGAAATCGATCCGGATCAGGTGGTCGCCATTGGCGCCGCAATCCAGGCCGATACCCTGGCCGGCAACCGCCGCGATGGTGGCGAACTGCTGCTGCTTGATGTGATCCCGCTGTCCCTGGGGCTTGAAACCATGGGCGGGCTGATGGAGAAGGTGATTCCGCGCAACACCACCATCCCGGTCGCCCGTGCCCAGGAGTTCACCACCTATAAAGACGGCCAGTCGGCGATGATGATTCACGTGCTGCAAGGCGAACGTGAATTGATCAGCGACTGCCGCTCGCTGGCGCGCTTCGAGCTGCGGGGTATTCCGGCGATGGTCGCCGGTGCGGCGAAGATTCGCGTGACCTTCCAGGTCGATGCCGACGGCCTGCTCAGCGTTTCGGCGCGCGAGCTGGGCTCGGGCGTCGAATCAAGCATTCAGGTCAAGCCGTCCTACGGTCTGACCGACGGCGAAATCGCCCGCATGCTCAAGGATTCCTTCGAACATGCCGGTTTTGACAAGGTCGCTCGCCAGTTGCGTGAGCACCAGGTTGACGCCGAGCGTCTGCTTGAAGCGGTGCAGGGCGCCCTGGACGCCGATGGCGAGCGCCTGCTGGACGCCGAAGAGCGTCTGGCCATCGAACAACAAATGCAAGACTTGCGTGATTTGATCAACGGCACCGATGGCGCCGCCATCGAGCAGCAGACCAAGCGTCTGTCGCAGGTGACCGATGCCTTTGCCGCCCGTCGCCTTGATTCGACGGTAAAAGCCGCGTTGGCCGGGCGCAACCTGAATGAGATCGAGGAGTAACTGATGCCGCAGGTGATTTTTCTGCCCCACGAGAAGTTCTGCCCGGATGGCATGGTTGTAGAGGCCGAGACAGGTAAGTCGATCCTCGAAGTGGCGCACGACAACCACATCGAAATCGAAAGCGCCTGCGGCGGCGTCTGCGCCTGCACCACGTGCCACTGCGTCATTCGCGAAGGCTTCGACTCGCTCAACGAGGCTGACGAGCTGGAAGAGGACTATCTTGACCGTGCCTGGGGCCTGGAACCGACGTCGCGCCTGACCTGTCAGGCCAAGGTCGGCACCGAAGACCTGACGGTCGAGATTCCCAAGTACTCCCTCAACCACGCCGCCGAAGCGCCGCATTGATCTGGAGCTGACATGAGCCTGAAATGGGTTGATGTACTTGAAATTGCAATCCAGCTTGCCGAAAGCAAGCCGGAAGTCGATCCTCGTTATGTGAACTTCGTCGATCTGCACCAGTGGGTGCTGGCATTGCCGGATTTCAGTGACGATCCGCAACGTGGCGGCGAGAAGGTTCTCGAAGCCATCCAGGCGGCCTGGATCGAAGAAGCCGACTGAGCGCGCTCGGCAGGTTAGGCAATCCCCCGGAACCCGCGTATAATTCGCGGGTTTAATTTTTCGCTTCACTCAACGTTTCTGGAGTTACACCATGGCTGTTCAACGTACTTTCTCGATCATCAAGCCTGACGCCGTTGCTAAAAACGTGATCGGCAAGATCACCACCCGTTTCGAAGACGCTGGCCTGAAAATCGTTGCTTCGAAAATCAAGCAACTGTCCAAAGCCGAAGCTGAAGGCTTCTACGCTGAGCACAGCGCCCGTGGTTTCTTCGGCGACCTGGTTGCCTTCATGACCTCCGGTCCAGTTGTTGTTCAGGTTCTGGAAGGCGAGAACGCCATCGCTCTGAACCGTGAGCTGATGGGCGCTACCAACCCTAAAGAAGCTGCTCCAGGCACCATCCGCGCCGACTTCGCTGAATCCATCGACGCCAACGCCGTTCACGGTTCGGACTCCGAAGCCGCTGCTGCTCGCGAAATCGCTTACTTCTTCGCAGCTACCGAGGTAACCACTCGCTAAGCGAAAGCTTACGGGTGAGGGTGAATCCATGACGACATCGACTGGCAAAACTAACCTGTTGGGGCTGACCCAGCCGGAAATGGAAAAATTCTTCGACTCTATCGGGGAGAAGCGTTTCCGTGCCGGTCAGGTAATGAAATGGATTCACCACTTTGGCGTCGATGATTTCGACGCCATGACGAATGTCGGCAAGGCCTTGCGCGAAAAGCTCAAGGCTGTTGCCGAGATTCGCGGTCCGGAAGTGGTCAGCGAGGACATCTCCAGCGACGGCACCCGTAAATGGGTGGTGCGCGTGGCGTCCGGCAGCTGCGTCGAGACCGTGTACATCCCTCAGGGCAAGCGTGGCACCTTGTGTGTCTCGTCTCAGGCCGGTTGCGCCCTGGACTGCAGTTTCTGCTCCACCGGCAAGCAAGGATTCAACAGCAACCTCACCGCCGCCGAAGTCATCGGCCAGGTGTGGATTGCCAACAAATCGTTCGGCAGCATTCCCGCCACCATCGACCGCGCCATCACCAACGTGGTGATGATGGGCATGGGTGAGCCGCTGCTGAACTTCGATAACGTGGTCGCCGCCATGCATTTGATGATGGACGACCTCGGCTACGGCATTTCCAAGCGCCGGGTGACCCTGTCCACCTCCGGCGTGGTACCGATGATCGATGAGCTGGCCAAGCACATCGACGTCTCCCTGGCCCTGTCGCTGCATGCGCCGAACGATGCGCTGCGCAACGAACTGGTGCCGATCAACAAGAAATACCCGCTCAAGGTCCTGCTCGAGTCGTGCATGAACTACATGTCGCAACTCGGTGAAAAGCGTGTATTGACCATTGAGTACACCCTGCTCAAGGACGTCAACGACAAGCTCGAACACGCCGTGGAAATGGCCGAGCTGCTCAAGAACGTGCCGTGCAAGATCAACCTGATCCCGTTCAACCCGTTCCCGCATTCCGGTTACGAGCGGCCGAGCAACAACGCCATCCGCCGTTTCCAGGACCACCTGCATCACGCCGGCTACAACGTGACGGTGCGCACCACCCGTGGTGAAGACATCGACGCCGCCTGTGGTCAGCTGGTAGGGCAGGTGATGGACCGGACCCGCCGCAGCGAGCGCTATATCGCCGTACGTCAGTTGAACGCTGAAGGCGAAATGCAAGACAGCGCCGTGCGCAACTGAAGAGAGGAACTCCATGACCTTGCGCGTTGCGCTGTCGATTCTGTCGCTCGCCCTGCTTGCAGGCTGCGTGTCCGGCGGGAGTTCGGACACGCTGGCGACGCGTGAAGGGCGCGCACAGGCCGGGCAGGCCTATGTGCAGTTGGGGCTGGGTTATTTGCAACAAGGTTTGACCGAGCAGGCCAAAGGGCCGCTGAAAAAAGCGCTTGATCTCGATAGCCAGGACGCCGCTGCAAACGGTGCCCTGGCTTTGGTGTATCAGGCCGAAGACGAGCCGGAACTGGCGCAGAAGCACTACCGCAAGGCCCTGGCCAGCCGCCCGGACGACACGCGGACCCGTAACAATTACGGCAGTTTCCTTTATGCTCAGGGGCAATACGTCCAGGCGCAGCAGATGTTTGTCCAAGCTGCGGCCGATACCCTGTATCCTGAGCGTTCACGAGTATTCGAGAGTCTCGGCCTGACCGCGTTGCGGCTGGGCCAGCGCGACCAGGCGCAGGAATACCTGGTAAAAGCTTTACGGCTCAACCAGCAGCAACCACGCGCGTTGCTGGAAATGGCTGAGTTGTCTTACGAAGACAGGCATTATGTGCCGGCCCGTGACTACTACGATCGTTTCAGCCAGCTGAGCGACCACAGTGCCCGCAGCTTGCTGCTGGGCAGTCGCCTGGCCAGCGTCTTTGAAGAACGGAACAAGGCCACCGATCTGGGCCTGCAATTACAACGACTTTATCCCGGTACGCCGGAATATCAGCAATACCTGTCGGAGCAATGATGAAAGCGGCGCATCCCGAAGTAGCAGCAGCGACTCGCGAGAATCCAGGTGAGACTCTGCGTCAGGCCCGTGAGAACAGGGGCTGGTCGCAAGCCGAAGTGGCTCACAAGCTGAACCTGACCGTGAGTTCATTGAACAACCTTGAAGCCGGCGCCTTCGACAAGCTGCCTGGTCACACCTTTGCCCGCGGCTACATACGTGCCTATGCCAAGCTGCTGGACATGGATCAGGCTGCGCTGGTGCAAGCTTTTGACCAATGCACCGGTACCGACGCCCAGGGCAGCGACGTGCATGCGCTGGGTCGCATTGAAGAGCCGGTGCGGCTGTCGCACAATATTCTGCGCGTCGTCAGCTTGTTGCTGTTGGTTGTGGTGATTGGTGGTGGCTTCTTCTGGTGGCAGGAGCAGGGCAGCCAGAGCAGCAAAGACCTGGTCAACATGGCCCTGGAACATGTCGAGGTCGAAAGCGCCGACGGCACCACCCAGATCCATCCGCTGGACGAACCTGAAGACCAGGCGGTCAGCGCCGCGCAGCAACCGCAAAGCACCCCGCTGAGTCTGGAACAGGCCCCGGCGGCCACTGAGCAGACCGAAACCGCGCCAGCGTCACAAACGCCAAGCAGCACTCCGCTCGCGCCGGTAGCTCCGGCCGTCACCACCCCTGTTGCACCCGTTGCTGCACCAGCCGCTCCGGTAGCTGCAGCGCCGGCACCTGCTCCGGTCGCCCCCGTCGCCCCTGTGGTGGTGGCGAGCGCACCGGTCTCTACGCCAGCACCAGCGGCCCCGACCCCGGCGCCTGCCGGCAGCGGCAAGCTGCACCTGCAATTCACCGCCGATTGCTGGACTTCGGTCACCGACGGCAACGGCAAGGTGCTGTTTAGCGCCATCAAGCGCAAGGGCGACAGCCTGGACCTGACCGGCAAGCCGCCGTTTGCGGTACGCCTGGGCTTTGCCCGGGGCGTGCAGGTCAGCTACAACGGCCAGCCTGTTGACGTTGCGCCGTTCACCAGTGGCGAGACTGCTCGCCTGAAGTTGGGACAATAAGTCATGCACGGCGAATCACCGATCAAACGTCGCGAATCGCGAAAAATCTGGGTAGGTAATGTTCCTGTCGGCGGCGATGCCCCCATCGCCGTACAGAGCATGACCAACACCGACACCAACGATGTCGCGGCCACCGTGGCACAGATCAACCGTCTGGTTGATGCCGGTGTCGACATCGTTCGTGTCTCGGTACCGGACATGGACGCGGCCGAAGCCTTTGGCCGGATCAAGCAGCAGGTCAGCGTGCCGCTGGTCGCCGATATCCACTTCGACTACCGCATTGCCTTGCGCGTTGCCGAACTGGGCGTCGACTGCCTGCGGATCAACCCGGGCAACATCGGTCGTGAAGACCGCGTGCGTGCTGTCGTCGACGCTGCCCGTGACCGCGGCATCCCGATCCGCATCGGCGTCAACGCCGGTTCCCTGGAAAAGGACCTGCAGAAAAAGTACGGCGAGCCAACCCCGGCGGCGCTGGTCGAGTCGGCCATGCGTCACGTCGAACACCTCGATCGCCTGGATTTCCAGGACTTCAAGGTCAGCGTCAAGGCCTCCGACGTGTTCATGGCCGTCGAAGCCTATCGGCTGTTGGCCAAACAGATCATCCAGCCACTGCACCTGGGCATCACCGAAGCCGGTGGCCTGCGTTCGGGTACGGTGAAATCCGCAGTCGGCCTCGGTATGCTGCTTGCCGAAGGGATTGGCGATACTATTCGCATCTCCCTGGCGGCAGACCCGGTTGAGGAAGTAAAAGTCGGTTACGACATCCTCAAGTCCCTGCACCTGCGTTCACGTGGTATCAACTTCATCGCCTGCCCGAGCTGCTCGCGGCAGAATTTCGATGTGGTCAAGACCATGAACGAGCTGGAAGGGCGCCTGGAAGACCTGCTGGTGCCGATGGACGTGGCCGTGATCGGCTGCGTGGTCAATGGTCCAGGCGAAGCCAAGGAAGCCCATGTGGGGCTGACCGGTGGTACGCCGAACCTGATCTACATCGATGGCAAGCCTGCGCAGAAACTGACCAATGACAACCTGGTCGATGAGCTGGAACGGCTCATCCGCCAGAAAGCGGCCGAAAAGGCCGAGGCCGACGCGGCGTTGATCGCCCGTGGCTGATACCCAGATTCGTAAGGATTTTCCGTGAGCAAATCGCTGCAAGCCATCCGTGGCATGAACGACATCCTGCCCGAGCAGACCCCGCTGTGGCGCTATTTCGAGAGCACCGTCGCCGGCCTGCTGGACACCTACGGCTATCGCCAGATCCGTACGCCGATCGTCGAGTTCACCGAGCTGTTCAAGCGCTCGATCGGTGAAGTGACCGACATCGTCGAAAAAGAGATGTACACCTTCGCCGACCGCAACGGTGACTCCCTGACCCTGCGTCCGGAAGGTACTGCGGCCTGCGTGCGTGCAGTACTCGAGCACGGCATCAGCGGTGGTGGCCAGGTGCAGAAACTCTGGTACATCGGCCAGATGTTCCGCCACGAGCGCCCGCAGAAAGGTCGCTATCGCCAGTTCAACCAGATCGGCGTCGAAGTCTTCAACCTCGACGGTCCGGACATCGACGCCGAGTTGATCGTCCTCACCTGGCGCCTGTGGGGCTTGCTGGGGATCCGTGACGCGGTCAAGCTCGAACTCAACAGCCTGGGCACCAGTGAAGCCCGTGCGCGCTACCGTGATGCGCTGGTCGAGTTCCTCTCGGCGCGTCTGGAGCAGCTGGACGAAGACAGCCAGCGTCGCCTGAAGACCAACCCGCTGCGCATCCTCGACAGCAAGGACGCCAACACCCAGGCGGTGCTGGTTGGCGCGCCGAAGCTCGAAGACTACCTGGACGAAGAGTCGCGGGTACATTTCGATGGCCTCAAGGCACGTCTGGATGCCGCCGGTATTCCGTTCGTGATCAACACCAAACTGGTGCGTGGCCTGGATTACTACAGCAAGACCGTGTTCGAGTGGGTCACCGACAAGCTCGGCTCTCAGGGCACTGTCTGCGCTGGTGGCCGCTATGACGGCCTGGTTGAGCAGATGGGCGGCAAGCCGACCCCGGGCGTTGGTTTCGCCATGGGTATCGAGCGCCTGATCCTGCTGCTGGAAACCCTGGAGCAGGTACCCGAGTCGATCAACCGTCAGGTCGATGTCTACCTGTGCGCCTTCGGTGAGCAGGCAGAGCTGGCGGGCCTGGCCCTGAGCGAGCGTCTGCGCGATCGCCTGCCGAACCTGCGCCTGCAGGTCAATGCCGGTGCTGGCAGTTTCAAGAGTCAGTTCAAGAAGGCTGACAAGAGCAACGCGCTGTTCGCCTTGATCCTGGGGGACGACGAACTGGCGCAACAAGTGGTAGGTTTCAAACCCCTGCGTGGCCAGGGCGAACAACAAAACATTGCCTGGGATGCTCTGGCAGAGCACCTGGAAGCTTCCCTCGCGCAGGCGTGAAGCGGGTCAACAGCCGATTTGGTGAAAAGGAGTATTGGGGTGTCGAGTACCGATGATGAACAGCTGGCGGCCTTCAAGGACTGGTGGCAGCGCAATGGCAAGCCACTGGTAACCGGCGGCCTGCTGGCACTGGTAATAGTGTTCGGCTGGCAAGCCTTCCAGAAATACCAGGGCAACCAGTCGCAAGGCGCCTCGAACCTTTATCAGGCCCTGCTGGAAACCACCCTGACGCCAAGCGGCGAGCCGGATGCGGCCAAGGTCGCGGAACTGTCCGGCAAGCTCAAGAACGAGTTTGGCGGTAGCGCCTACGCCCAGTACGGCAGCCTGTTCGTGGCCAAGGTCGCGGTCGAGGCCGGCAAGCTCGATGACGCTGCTGCCGAGCTCAAGTCGATCGTCGACAAGCCGGCTGATGACACCCTGGGCGAAATCGCCCGTCAGCGCCTGGCCCGTGTCCTGGCTGCCCAGAACAAGGCTGAAGAAGCGCTGAAACTGCTGGAAGGCGACGCCGACAAAGCGTTCCTGGCCAGCCGTGAAGAGCTCAAGGGCGACCTGCTGGTACAGCTGGGTCGTGCTGCTGATGCCCATGCCGCTTACAAAAAGGCCAAGGACGCGCTGTCTGACGACGCCGCGATCGGTGGTTTGCAACTCAAGCTCGACGACCTGGCCAAAGGGGATGCGTGACGTGATCGGTTGGAAACATGCAGCAGTGCTGACCCTGGCCATTCTGGCCGCGGGTTGCAGCAGCAACAGCAAAAAGGAATTGCCGCCGGCCGAGCTGACCAAGTTCACCGAAGAGGTGGTCCTGAAGAAGCAATGGAGTCGTTCGATCGGTGACGGTCAGGGCGAGTCCTTCAACATGCTGGTCCCGGCGATCGAGAACGATCGTATCTACGCCGCCGATGTGACCGGCGTGGTGATGGCCATGGATCGCAATACTGGCGACGTGGCCTGGAAAAAAGACCTTGAACTGCCTGTCTCCGGTGCCGTTGGCGTCGGTTACGGCATGGTCATGCTCGGTACCCTGCGCGGTGAAGTGATCGCCCTGGATGCCAGCACCGGTGAGCAGCGCTGGCGTTCGCGCGTTACCAGTGAAGTGCTGGCGCCGCCTGCCACCAACGGTGACGTGGTGGTCGTGCAAACCCAGGACGACCGTGTGATTGGCCTGGATGCCAGCACCGGTGATCGCCGCTGGATCTACGAAAGCACTCCAGCGGTACTGACCCTGCGTGGTACCGGTGCACCGATCGTGACCAATCACCTGGCTGTTGCTGGTTTGTCGACCGGTAAGGTCATCGCGCTGGATACCCGCAACGGCGTGCCGGTCTGGGAACAGCGTGTGGCCATCCCGCAAGGTCGCTCGGAGCTTGACCGGGTTGTCGATATCGACGGCGGCCTGCTGCTGTCTGGCGGTACCCTGTACGTGAGCAGCTACCAGGGCCGGGTTGCCGGCCTGGATCTGGAAAGCGGCCGGGTGTTGTGGCAGCGTGATGCTTCCAGCTACACCGGTGTGGCCCAAGGCTTCGGTAACGTCTACGTGAGCCTGGCTTCGGGTACCGTGGAAGGTATCGACGAGCGCTCTTCGAGCGCCCTGTGGAGCAACGATTCGCTGGCACGTCGTCAATTGTCGGCGCCGGAAGTGTTCTCCAGCTATGTAGCAGTAGGTGACCTGGAAGGCTACCTGCACCTGCTCAGCCAGGTCGACGGTCGCTTCGTCGGTCGTGAGCGTATCGACAGCGATGGCCTGCGTGCCCGTCCGCTGGTGGTGGGTGACACCATCTATGTGTACGGCAACAGCGGCAAGCTCGAGGCGCTGACCATCCGCTGAGGCTATGCTTGAGGCCGTGCAGGCCTCGGGCTGCGGCACTTCGGGTGCCGCCCGAACTCCGGCCGCTGCAGTGCAGCGGCCTTTGTATTTTCTGAATTTATGAAGTGGAGAGCCGCATGGTTCCCGTAATCGCCCTGGTGGGCCGACCGAACGTCGGTAAATCCACCATGTTCAACCGCCTGACCAGGACCCGTGACGCTATCGTCGGCGACCTGTCCGGGCTGACCCGTGACCGCCAATACGGTGAAGCAAGCTGGCAAGGCCGTTCGTACATTCTGGTCGACACCGGTGGTATTTCCGGTGACGAGCACGGCATGGACGAAAAAATGGCCGAGCAGTCGCTGCTGGCCATCGAAGAAGCCGATGTGGTGCTGTTCCTGGTTGACGCCCGCGCCGGCCTGACCGCTGCCGACCAGATGATTTCCGAGCACCTGCGCAAGCGCAACAAGCGCTCGTTCCTGGTCGCCAACAAGATCGACAACATCGATCCGCAGATTGCCATCGCCGAGTTCTCGCCGTTGGGTATGGGCAACGCCATCGGCGTCGCCGGTGCTCAGGGCCGTGGGGTCAACAACCTGCTGGAGGCCGTGCTCAGCGACTTCCCGCGGGACAATGTAGAAGAGATCGATACCGACGTCGCCGAGGGCGAGGAAGCGGTACGTATTCCTGGTCCGAGCGAGAAAGATGGCATCAAGATCGCCATCATCGGTCGTCCGAACGTCGGCAAATCGACCCTGGTCAACCGTATGCTCGGTGAAGACCGGGTTATCGTTTATGACCAGCCCGGCACCACCCGCGACAGTATCTACATTCCCTTCGAGCGTAACGAAGAGAAGTACACCCTGATCGACACCGCCGGGGTGCGCAAGCGCGGCAAGATCCACGAAGAAGTCGAAAAGTTCTCCGTGGTCAAAACCCTGCAGGCGATCAAGGATGCCAACGTGGTCATCTTCGTCATGGATGCCCGCGAAGGCGTGGTCGACCATGACCTGAACCTGCTGGGCTTTGCTCTGGAAGCCGGCCGTGCCATCGTCATCGCCCTGAACAAGTGGGATGGCATGCAGCCAGGTGAACGCGACTACGTGAAGACCGAGCTGGAACGCCGGCTGTTCTTCGTCGACTTCGCCGACATCCACTTCATTTCGGCACTGCACGGCACTGGCGTGGGCAACCTGTACCAGTCGGTGCAGAACTCCTTCAAGTCGGCGGTCACCCGCTGGCCGACCAGCCGCCTGACCCAGATCCTCGAAGACGCGATCAGCGATCACCAGCCGCCGATGGTCAACGGTCGCCGGATCAAGCTGCGCTACGCCCACCTCGGTGGCGCCAACCCGCCGATCATCGTGATCCACGGTAACCAGGTCGAGAAAGTACCCAAGTCCTACTCGCGCTACCTGGAAAACACCTATCGCCGCGTGCTCAAGCTGGTCGGTACGCCGATCCGCATCGAGTACAAGGGGGGGGAGAACCCGTACGAAGGCAACAAGAACGCCTTGACCGACCGCCAGGTCAACAAGAAGCGCCGCTTGATGTCGCACCACAAGAAAGCCGAGAAGAAGCGTAAAGACAAACGCTAAAAACAGGTAGGAGCGGATTTATCCGCGATGGACTGCGTAGCAGTCCCATTCCATTGGGGGCGCGATGCGCCCCATCGCGGATAAATCCGCTCCTACAGTGCGACTGTTTCAACCTTTTTCCTGACCACTCAATCCGCTATGCTCGGTCCCTGACCGCCGGATTGTTCAGCAGGAAAGAGGGCTTCATGATCAGTAGCAAGTTGCCGAACGTCGGCACGACCATCTTTACCACCATGTCCCAGCTCGCCGTGCAAACCGGCGCCTTGAACCTGTCCCAGGGTTTTCCCGATTTCAATGGTCCCCAGGCCCTGCTCGATGCGGTAGGCCGGCATGTGAGTGCCGGACACAACCAGTATTGCCCGATGACCGGTTTACCAGCCTTGCGCCAGCAGGTCGCGACCAAGATCGCCCGTAGCTATGGCGTCAGTGTCGATGCCGAGACGGAGGTCACCATCACCCCGGGTGCCACCGAAGCAATCTTTTGTGCCATCCACGCTGTCATTCGTGCTGGTGATGAAGTGATTGTCTTCGATCCGTGCTACGACAGTTACGAGCCTTCGGTCGAACTGGCCGGCGGACGCTGCGTGCATGTACAGCTCACCGACGGTCAATTTGCCATCGACTGGCAGAAGCTCACTGAGGCCCTGAGCCCGCGTACGCAGATGATCATTCTCAACTCGCCGCATAACCCCACGGGCGCGTTGTTCAGCCGCGATGACCTGGACAAGCTGGCACTGCTGATCGCCGACCGCGATATCTACCTGATCAGCGACGAGGTCTATGAACACCTGGTGTTCGACGGCGTACAGCACGCCAGCGTGCTGGCCGTTGAAGCGCTGTACCAGCGTGCCTTTGTCGTCAGCTCGTTCGGCAAGACCTATCACGTTACTGGCTGGAAGACCGGCTATGTAGTTGCTCCACCGGCACTGAGCGCTGAGCTGCGCAAGGTCCATCAGTACGTCAACTTCTGTGGTGTGACTCCGTTGCAATGGGCGCTGGCCGATTTCATGGCCGAGCATCCGGAGCACGTCGAAGAACTCCCGGCCTTCTACCAGGCCAAGCGCGATCTGTTCTGCGATCTGCTGGCCACATCACGCTTTCAGTTCACCCGCACCGCCGGTACCTACTTCCAGCTGGTCGACTACTCAGCCATCCGCCCGGACCTGAACGACGTCGAGATGTCGCTGTGGCTCACCCGTGAACACGGGGTGGCAACCATCCCGGTATCGGTGTTCTACCAGCAACCCATTCCCGAGCAGCGCCTGGTGCGCCTGTGTTTTGCCAAACGCGAGGAGACGCTGCGTCAGGCAGCGGAGAAGTTATGCGCGATCTGAGTGCTCTGCCTAACCTGAAAGTCGCCCTGGTGCAGACAACCCTGGCCTGGCACGACCGCCTGGCCAACTACGAACATTTCGAGGGCTTGCTGGAGCAGGCCCGTGGCGCCGATCTGATCATCCTCCCGGAAATGTTCACCACCGGTTTTTCCATGGATTCCGAGAGCCTGGCCGAGCCGGAAAACGGCCCGACCTACAAGTGGCTCAAGAGCCAGGCGAAAAAGCTCGATGCGGTGGTTACTGGCAGTGTGATCATCCAGGCCGCCGACGGCAGCCACCGCAACCGCCTGCTCTGGGCACGCCCGGATGGCGAGATCCTGTTCTACGACAAGCGCCATCTGTTCCGCATGGCCGGCGAGCACAAGCACTACACCCCAGGCGAGCGCCAGGTGCAGTTCGAGGTCAAGGGCTGGCGGGTGCGCGCGCTGATCTGCTACGACCTGCGCTTCCCGGTGTGGAGCCGTGATGCGCAAGATACCGACCTGCTGCTGTACACGGCCAACTGGCCGGCGGCGCGGCGTCAGCACTGGAACCGCCTGTTGCCGGCACGGGGCATTGAAAACCTGTGTTACGTGGCGGCGGTGAACCGGGTCGGTACTGACGGCAAGGGCTTTGCCTATTCTGGCGACAGCCAGGTACTGGATTTCCAGGGCGAGAGCCTGCTCAGTGCAGGGGAGGCGGATGGGGTCTTTACCGTGATTCTCAACGCGGCTGACCTGGCAGCTTACCGCACGCGTTTTCCGGCCAATCTGGATGCCGATACCTTCGAACTGCACTGACCACCGTTGTCAGGAAGGTTTTCAAGCGGTTGGTTGAGTGTTGAGTGCCAACTGCGCAACTTCAAGCGTGCTTGATCTCCAGGCACGTTAAGCCATAGCTACCCTGCTGGCGGATAGGCCCGGCAACTATCCGCCGCCCCGGAGGAAACCGTTCAGCATTCATTCAGATACAGGCCCAAGCGCATGCTCGTTGTCGCCCTCGTATGGACTTTGAACCGCCCGACATTCGCTTGCGAGGCGTAAGTACGATTCAGCGAATGGCAGGGTCAGGAGTGAATGTATGTATCCACAAGAGTTGAACAAGGATTTCGTCGCTACTCTGGTGTGCTTGGCCGATCCAGAACATCCGATTCCGGTCAGGGTCTCATGGCATAGATCATCGTCGAAAAAGAAGAAAAGGAAGAAGTCGGGTCATCTTGAAGGCCCACTTGCGGCGAGCATCCTGCAAGACATTGGCGTGGAGGACTCAGAGGACATTGACGTGGAGGAGCTGGGGGCGGCCAAGAATATTTCGCAGGGTGCTAATGCCTTGTTCGCTAATGTCGATTCCGGATGGTTGCAGCTGACCGCCAACGCGAACTCTCGACCTGTGAAACTTACTTTCGCTTTCATCGAGCAGATAGCGGATCGTATTCACTTCAACGTCGGAAGCCTTGCCCAGAGCCTTTACTTCGGCCAGCAAATTGATTCCAGCCGCAATGGATTTCTCGGCTTTTACAGCAGTGTGGAGGACGAAGTGTTCTGGAAAATCGAACCGGCGGGTTTTTACGAAGGCTTTGGCGATCAGCGGCCTGCGTTTTTTCTGCGTGACCGCAAGGGATACACGGTCAAAGCGCAATCAGAGAACGGTGTCACCTACCTCTCCACAGGCGGTAACGGCAGCCCCCTGCTCTTCACCCTGAATGACTATGAAGTTATTGAGCCCCCTGCGTAAAAACGAGTTCACAAGGCGCATGTGCGTTTCCATAAGGGCTTTGGGCACGCACATGCGCCGAGAAAAGACGGAATCCTACGCAATTAACGTCTGATCAATACACGTCACGCCGATACCGCCCATCCTCGATCAGCCGTTGAAGCGCTTCATCGCCAAGGATGCCCTTGAGCGCTGCATCCACCCCCGCAGCCATTCCTTGCAGGCTTCCGCAGACATACACGCAGGCCCCTGCAGCCACCCAGCGGCGCAGTTCTTCTCCTTGCTGCAGCAACACATCCTGGACATACACCTTCTCTGCCTGATCCCGTGAAAACGCCAGGCCCAGCCGTTGCAGGTCACCGCTGTCCAGCCAGGCTTGCATTTCATCGCCGCACAGCAGGTCGTGTGCTCGGTTACGCTCGCCGAACAACAGCCAGTTACGCTGCTCGCCCTCGGCGATACGTGCCTTGAGCAAACTGCGCAGGCCCGCCAGGCCAGTGCCATTACCGATCAGAATGATCGGCACCGATGCTTCTGGCAGCTGGAAGCCGCTATTACGGCGCACGCGCAGGTTGACGCTGCCTTGCACCGGCAGGTACTCGGTCAGCCAGCCTGAGCCGAGCCCCAGGTTGCCGTCGGGATGGCGTTCCTGACGAATGATCAGTTCCAGCACGCCATCGCTGGCAATCGAGGCGATTGAATATTCGCGCGCAGCCAGCGGAATCAGCGCATCGACCAGGGCCTGGGCATGCAGGCCGACCAGGTGCTCGCGGCTGTTGGGCAGTTGCCGACCGGCCAGGGCCTGGAGCAGGCTTTCTTGCAGACCATCGACCTGGACGGCAGATTCGCCATCAAGCCCCAGCCCATACAGGAACTGTTCAAGGATTTGCGGACTGTTGCGCGGCAGGATCTCCACCAGGTCTCCGGCTTGCCATTGCGCCGGTTGCTGTGGCTTGAGGCCAAGCAGATACACCGCTGAGCCCTGGCTGCCAGGGTTCATCAAGGTGCGCTCAACCAGGGTCCAGTTACTGAACTCAGGCGCCTTCCAGGCGGCCAGTGGTTTGCTGCCGGTCAACTGTGCCAGCTGCTGCTGCCAGTGCTGCAGGGCGGCAGGGTCTGCACTGTCGACTTCCACTGGGGCGAATGCGCTGGTGGCGCCACGCTCGCCAAGCCAGGCCTGCAGGCGTCGGGCAAAGCCACAGAAATGTGGATATTGCCGGTCGCCGAGAGCGAGCAGGGCGTAGTTCAGGTTGTCCAGGGCCCAAGGTTGGCCGAGCACTTTGCGTTCGAAGCCACGGGCACTGTCTGGCGCCTCACCATCACCGAAGGTACTGACCACGAACAGTGCGCGTTCCGCCTGATTGAGGTCGCTTTCGGTCAGTTCGGCCAGTGGCCGCACCTGTACGGGCAAACCGGCAGCTTGCAGTTGTCCGGCGCTCTGCCAGGCCAGCTGTTCGGCGAAACCGCTCTGGCTGGCAAAGCCAATGAGCCAGCCGTGGCCCTGGGCGTTCGATGGTGCCAAGGTGCTGCGTGCGGCCCGCACCTGGCGCTTCTTGCGTCGACGATCGAGGTAGAGCAGCCAGCCGGTGACAAAGAACAATGGCATGGTCAGGCTGGCGATGGTCACCAGAATGCGTCCGGTCAGGCCAAAGTAGCTGCCTACGTGCAGCGCATAAACGCTGGCCAGCAGTTGCGCCTTGAACGACTTGTCGGCGTAGCGATCGTGCTTTTTCACTTGGCCGTTGGCCGGGTCGAGGGTCAGGGTGTTGAGCGCACGTTCGTGCTCGGCGCCTTCAAGCAGGTAGAAGAGGGTCGCCGGTTGTCCGCCAGCAGGTGGCAGTCGCAGGTTGTAGCTGGCCATGGCCGGGCCGGCGGCGGCTTGCAGGTTGCTCCAGATGGCATCGTAGTCGACCACCAGCGGTTTGGCGTCTTTGCCCGGAGCACCACCTGGGCGCCCGCGGCCTTCGCCACGCTTGTGCTGCTCGCCGGCAGCGGGGCCATCGGCCAGCAGCTTGTTCAGGCCTTCGCGGTACCACTCATACGACCAGAACAGGCCAGTGAGGGCGAACAGCAGATAGAACAGCAGGCACCAGGTGCCGAATACCGCATGCAGGTCCCAGTTGAAGGCCCGGCCCTTCTTCGCCCAGTCCAGGGTCAGCCAGACCCGCCAGTTCAGCGCCTTGCGCGGCCAGCGCAGGTACAGGCCGGAGAGACAGAAGAAAATCAGCATGAGCGTGCAGGCGCCGGTGATCTGCCGCCCGGTGTCGCCCATGGCCAGAAAACGGTGCAACTGCAGCATCAGGTCGAAGAAGCCTTGACCGGCAACCTCGCCCTGCAGCTTGCCGGTATAAGGATCGGCATAGCGCATCAAGCCCCGGCGTTCACCGGGAGGCGGGGTGAAGAAGACGCGTGCCGCCTTGTCGCTTTGTGGCTGGACCCAGAGCATGGCGACCTTGTCACCCTGTTCGGCCTCGATCTTTCTGACCAGTTCGGGCATTGGCAAGACACCCTCCTGGCGTACTTCGACTTTGAGCACGTCGGGGTTGAACAGCTGCAGCAGCTCATCCTGGAACGACCAGATCGCCCCGGTAATGCCCATCAACGCCAGCACCAGGCCGGCGGTGATACCGAAGAACCAGTGCAGTTGAAACAACGATTTCTTCACCACATCGATCACCTTGTCTTGCCGCAAATACGAATGCGTCGCGCATTATGCCTTGATACACAAAAGCCCCGTTCACCGAAATGAACGGGGCTTGCCAGTCAGCGCACTCAGAAGTGGAAGTTGGTGCTCAGCAGGGCGGTGCGGCCGGCTGCCTGGTTGGCGTAATGGGCACCGTAGGCTTTGTCGTAGTAGACCTCGTCGGTAAGGTTCTGCACGTTCAACTGCAGGTCGACGTTCTTGGTCAGCTTGTAGCTGGCCATGGCGTCGTAGCGCCAGTACGAGTCGACCATAACGGTGTTGTTGACGTTGCCAAACACGTCGTCGACATAGAAGGCACCGCCACCGATGGTCAGTTTCGGGGTGACGTTGTAGGTGGTCCACAAGGTCAGGCTGTTATTCGGGGTGTTCGGCATCTGGTTGTCGTTGTTCGGGCTGTCGACGAATACACCCCCCACATTCTGTTTGCCGCCATCGACCAGTTTGGCGTCCATGTAGGTGTAGCCCGCAAAGACTTGCCAGTTATTGGTCAATTTACCGGTGGCTGTCAGTTCCAGACCGTCTACGCGGCTTTTGCCGACGTTCTCGTAAGTGTTGCTGCTGACCAGTACCCGGGCGTTTTCCTTCTCGGTACGGAAAACCGCGGCGGTCAGGGCCAGGCGCTGGTCCAGCAAGTCCCACTTGGTGCCGATTTCGTAGTTGGTGGTTTCTTCCGGTTTCAGTTCGCTGCTGGTCGTGGCCGTCAGCAGCGGGTTGCCGTCGCTGCCTTCACCCAGCGAAGCGCCAGCGGGGGTCGCCGAGGTGGCATAGGAAATGTAGATGCTGCCGTTTTCCGCAGGCTTCCACGTCAGGCCCAGTTGGCCAGTGACGAACTCGCTGGTGTCTTCAGTCTTGAAGCTGGTGGCGCCACTGGCGACTTTGGTCTTGGCCTTGGTGTCGAAATGGTCGTAGCGCAAGCCCATGGTCAGTAACCAGGCAGGATCCAGTTCCAGGGTGTCGGTCAGGTAGATGGCGCGGGTGTTGCTGGTGGTGTCGGCACCCGCGTTGGTGCGGCTGACGCTACCACCCCATGCTTCATTCGGGTCGGGGTTGGGGAACGAGGTGCACACGCCAGGAACAAGGCCTTCGCCCTTGGAACAGTCACCCGACTTGAAGCCGGTAACGTCGTAGCCTTCCTTGGTCGAGGCTTCGCGGCTCAATTCGATACCGGTAGAGAAGGTGTTCTTGAACCCGCCGATGTATACCTCACCGAACAGGTCGGTCTGGTTGGTGGTGGTGCGGGTATTGGCGACACGGTTGTTCGGGCGACGCCAGACTTCACCCTTGAGGATGTTGCCCTTGCTGTCGTCAGGCTGACTGTAGATGTAATCCTGCAGGGTGTTGCCGTGGCGCAGGGTGTTCTTGATGGTCAGCGCATCACTCAGGTCATGTTCCAGAGCGATGGTGGCGATATCTGCGCGGCTCTTGAAGAAGTCGCGGCCAACCAGACCGTAGAAGTTGTCACTGTCGCCGCCATCAGTCGGCTTGTCGGGGTTTGCCGACGTACGATTGGCGGAGCTGCCGGATTTAAGGCTGTAAGGGATGCCTGAATCTGGCAGGTCATCGCTTTCCATGTGGTAGTAATCCAGGCTCAGGCGGGTTTCGGTGCCCAGGCCAAAGACCAGCGACGGCGCTACGCCCCAACGGTCATAGTTGACCTCGTCGCGGCCGGCGACGTTGCTTTCGTGACTCATCAGGTTCAGGCGGAACGCGGCGGTGTCGAGGAACTGATAGTTGCCATCGAAGGTGTAGCGTTGGGTCTGGTCCGAGCCCCAGGTGAAGCCAGCGTCGGTGGAGTTGCCCATGTGGGCGCGTTTGCTCACCAGGTTGATGGTACCGCCCGCCGCACCACGACCGCCGATAGTCGAGTTCGGGCCCTTGGCGACTTCGACCGATTCAATCGCGAAGATTTCGCGGGTCTGCGAGCCAGTGTCACGTACACCGTCCAGGTACATCGAGCTTTGCGAGTCGAAGCCACGAATGAAGGGGCGGTCGCCTGACGGGTTGCCGCCTTCGCCGGCGCCCATGGTGATGCCAGGCACAGTACGCAGGGCGTCCTGCAGGTTAAGGGCGTTGGTGTCCTTGATGACCTGCTGAGGGATCACGGTCACGCTGCGTGGAATGTCTACCAGCGGTGCGGTGTACTTCGGCGAAGAAGCACTCTCCACCTTGTAATCAGTGCTTGCCGCGTCGGCCTGGCCGGTAACGCTGGTCGCGTCCAGGGCAATCGCGTCGTTCTTGGCCGGCTCGGCTTCTGCGGCATAAGCCAGGTGTCCGGCGGAAGTAGCAGTAAGCGCTACACCAATGGCAGAGGCGAGCAAGCGTGGTGAACTGACAGCGGTTGGCACATAGTGACGCGGCATGGTGGTCCCCTTCCCCAGGTTTTCAAGGCCGCGAAATATAATGTAAACAAATATGAGTAACAATTGAGAAAGGTTGCTATTTGTGGGGAATTTACAATCTTTACAATTTGTAACTGCGGGTTTCCATTGCTGAAACGTCGCACCCCTCAGAAAGGGCTTGTGGTAAGCCAATGGGAATCAATACCATTGACATCTTTTTATGCTTTCAGGTGCCTGCGCCATGCTGCTACACATTTCCGGACTGTTCTCCACCGAGGAAGTCACGCGTATCCGTGAGGCGCTGGAGCGGACCGAGTGGGCCGACGGCAAGATCACCGCGGGTTATCAGTCGGCCAAGGCCAAGCACAACCTGCAGCTCCCCGAAGGCCATCCACTGGCCAAGGAAATCGGCACGGCGCTGATCGAGCGTTTGTGGCAGCACCCACAGTTCATGTCGGCGGCGCTGCCGCACAAGGTCTTCCCGCCCTTGATCAACTGCTATCGCGAAGGTGGCAATTTCGGCTTTCATATTGATAACGCCCTACGCCAGCCCCGCGGCAGCCACGAGCGGGTGCGTACCGACCTGTCCTCGACCCTGTTCCTGAGCAACCCCGAAGACTACGACGGTGGTGAGCTGGTGATCCAGGACACCTACGGTGTGCAACAAGTGAAGCTGGCGGCAGGCGACCTGGTGCTCTATCCGGGCACCAGCCTGCACAAGGTCAATCCGGTCACGCGTGGCGCACGTTATGCCGCGTTCTTCTGGACCCAGAGCCTGGTTCGCGAAGACAGTCAGCGCGCTTTGCTGTTCGAGATGGATAACGCAATCCAGCAGCTGACAGCAGACATGCCCGATCACCCGGCACTGATCCAGCTGACCGGCACCTATCACAATCTGCTGCGCCGCTGGGTCGAGGTCTGAGACATGGCTTTCGCAATGCGTAATCGGCAGGAAGTTGACAGCGAGCAGTTTGCCCAGATGCTTGAGCACAGCCCGGCAAAGGCTGCTCAGGCGATATTGGCGGCAGCGGGACAGGAGGTGGTTGAGGCCCAGTTGCTGCTTGGGCAGATCCTGCTCGACGGGCGTGGCATCGAGCAGGACTCCGGTCTGGCTCGGCGCTGGTTTGCCATAGCGGCCGCGCATGGCAGTGCCATGGCCGACAATATGCTCGGGCGTTGCCTGGAGCATGGTTGGGGCGGGGAGGTGGATCTAGCTCGGGCTGCTCGGCACTATGACCGGGCGGCGCGAGCCGGGCTGGACTGGGGGATGTACAACCGCGCCAATATGCTCGCTACCGGGCGGGGTGTTGCCCAGGACGACGTAGCGGCGCTGGCCTGGTATCGGCAAGCAGCTGAACTCGGTCATGCCAAGTCGATGAACCTGTTGGGGCGTTTTCTGGAGGAAGGTCTGCATTGCCCGCTCGATGTGTCAGGCGCACAGCGTTGGTACCAGCGTTCAGCTGAGGCCGGAGATTTTCGCGGACAGTTCAGTCATGCCGGGGTATTGGCGGCTCAGGGGCAGACACAAGAGGCCCTGGCCTGGTTGCAGCGCGCGTTAGTCGCTGGCAACGAGAATTTCCTGAGGGTAGCCGGCCCGGCCTTGGAGCAGGCCGAACAGCCCGAAATCCGTAGCCTGGCAATTTCCTACCGAGAACGTTTGGCGCAACTCGAAGCCGGGCGCTGAATGTAGCGCGGGGCCGTTGCTGATTTTCAGCAGCGGCCCCGCGATGGTGTACTCAGCAGCCCGATACTGTCATTACAGGTAGTAGGCTTTCAGTGGCGGAAAGCCATTGAACTCCACCGCGCTGTAGCTGGTGGTGTAGGCACCGGTCGACAGCCAGTACAGGCGGTCACCGATGGCCAGGTTCAGTGGCAAGCCGTATTTGTAGTGCTCGTACATGATGTCGGCGCTGTCGCAGGTCGGGCCGGCGATCACTACTTCTTCCATCTCGCCTTTTTTCTCGGTCCAGATCGGGAACTTGATCGACTCGTCCATGGTTTCGATCAGGCCGGAGAACTTGCCGACGTCGGTGTAGACCCAACGCTCGACTGCGGTGCGCGACTTACGCGCCACCAGCACCACTTCACTGACCAGGATGCCGGCGTTGGCGATCAGCGAACGGCCTGGCTCGAGGATGATTTCCGGCAGGTCGTCACCGAAGTCTTCCTTGAGGAAGCGGATGATTTCTTCGGCGTAGGTTTCCAGGCTGTTGGTACGGGTGATGTAGTTGGCCGGGAAGCCGCCACCCATGTTGATCAGCTTGAGCTCGATGCCGTCTTCTTCCTTCAGGCGTTCGAAGATCACTTTGACCTTGGCGATCGCCGCGTCCCAGACGCTGATGTCACGCTGCTGGGAACCTACGTGGAAAGACACACCGTAAGGCACCAGGCCCAGGTCGCGGGCGAGGATCAGCAGGTCCATGGCCATGTCGGTCTGGCAGCCGAACTTGCGCGACAGCGGCCAGTCGGCAGTGGTCGAGCCTTCGGTGAGGATACGCACGTAAACCTTCGAACCCGGCGCGGCCTTGGCGATGTTGCGCAGGTCGGCTTCGGAGTCGGTGGCATACAGACGCACGCCCTTCTCGTAGAAGTAGCGGATGTCCTTGGATTTCTTGATGGTGTTGCCATAGCTGATGCGATCGGCGCTGACGCCACGGCCCATCACCTTGTCCAGCTCATAGATCGAGGCGATGTCGAAGCTCGAGCCTTTTTCCTTGAGCAGGTCGATGATTTCCACGGCTGGGTTGGCCTTGACCGCGTAGTAAACCTTGGCGAATTCGAAACCGGCGCGCAGGTCGTCGTAGGCCTGGCTGATCATCTGGGTGTCGATGAGCACGAACGGGGTTTCTTGCTTGTCAGCGAACGCCTTCATTTTCTGAAAGGTATCGCGCGCGAAGTAGTCTTCGACCTGAATCGACATGCTTAGGGACTCCATGGGCAAACTGAATAAAAAAGTGGCTGCAACTGAACGCCCTCCGTATCCCCACTTTGGTTCGCCTACTTCCCAAGGCATGTCGCCGAAAGCAAAAAGGTCACCGTGCGTGATAAAGCGAGCTACGGGTGACCTTGCTGTCTCGTCGTCAGTACTTGAGCCGGATGGATCGTTTCCAGCATGGACGTTCGGCGCGAACTTTAGGACCTGAGGGGCTCAAGATCAACAAAAAATGTCGCGATTTTGCACACGTCTGTCGCCCCATCCCGCACAGCCACTTTTTAACCGACCCAGGTAAACAGTAGATGTTCAATTTGATGACAAAAGCGTTAAAAATACCGAAAAGCCCACAGATCTTTCAGTGATTCGGTAAGTTTGCTTTCACGCTGTGTGATCGGCGAATTTAGCGACGAAAGTGGCAAAAAAGACCTCAGTTGGCCGCCAGAAAACACGCATGCATTTCAGGGGCACAGGACGCTGGCGTTCAATTTTTTTTTCGTGCTCAGCGGCCATCCTGCGCGTTGCCACCCGCACATTTTTTTATCCCGATCACGCTTCGTCGCCTGCCATCATCTTCGATTGCTGCGCTTAATAAGAAACATTACTATTCGCGTCATTCCTCATCGCTTGGCGAAGACCCCCGCATCGTGTCGCGACACAAAGGCTTTCTCGACCACTACCAAGAGCTGATCGGCACCTGGACGCGCAAATTGCGCAATCGCCAGCAGGCCGAGGATCTGGCACATGATGCGTTTGTCCGGGTGCTGGAAAATGACCAGGCCGGAGTCGAGCAACCCCGCGCTTACCTGCACCAGACCGCGCGCAATATTGCGGTGGATGGTTACCGCCGCGAAGATCGCCGCCAGGCCGTCGAGCAAGACTTATTCGATCCTGCCTGCGATGCCAGTGGCGACCCGGAGGCCTACATGCATGCCATCGAGCTGGCTGACAGCGTCGAGCGCGCCCTGGCGCAATTGCCGCTAAATTGTCGCCGGGTGTTCATCTGGCAGAAGCTCGAAGGACTGACCCAGGCGGAAATCGCCGAGCGCATGGGCTTGACCAAGAACATGGTCGAAAAGTATATGATCCGCACGCTCCGGCATCTGCGTGAGCACCTGGATGTGTCGACGAGATGAGTCAGGCGAATGTTTTCATGAATCATGACGCGTGCCTGTGTGGCACCGAAGCCGTGCGCGAGCAGGCAGCCCAGTGGTTTGCCCGGACCCGTGACGGGGCATTGGGCGCAGACCAACAGGCGCAATTCGACGTCTGGCTGGCGCAGCACCCGCAGCATCAGCATGAGTACGATCTGCTCGGCCAGCTCTGGGGCGCCGCAGATGTTTTGCCGCGTGCGCGTCTTGAGGCGTTGTGCCAGGCCGATCCGGTGCGCCCGTTGCCGCGTCGGCGCTTCGTTCAGCAGGCGCTGGCCGCGGGTGTCGCAGTCGCGGCCGTGGGGCTTGGCTGGTTCGGCTGGCAACAGCACCAGCTCAACTATCAGGACCAGTTGCAGACGGCCCTTGGCGAGCGCCGCCAACTCGAGCTGCCGGACGGCTCACAGCTGGAGCTCAATGGCCGTACGCAACTGAAAGTCGATTTCAGCGCCGGGCAACGGCGAATCGAATTGAGCGCCGGGGAAGTCATGTTCAGTGTCGCCCATGACACGACACGGCCTTTTGTCGTGAGTACCAGCAACGGCACGGTCACGGTCACTGGTACCCGTTTCGACGTACGCCTGGATCCGGCCCGCACCCGGGTAGCCGTAGAGCAAGGCTCGGTCAGGGTCCAGGGCAGTGGCGCCAGCCAGGCGTTACTCACTGCCGGTCTTGGTTCGCAGATCGATGCCCAGGGTCAGGTCGCCACACCTTATGCGGTGGACGCTGCGGCGCTGACCGCCTGGCGCAAGGGCAAGCTGGTGTTCAATGACGCGCCGTTGAGCGAAGTGGTCGAGGAAGTCTCGCGCTACCGTGGCCAACCCTTGCGCGTGGCCGCGGGCGAGGTGGCGGCGTTGCGCCTGAGCAGCACCTTCAGCAGTGACGACACCGACGCCTTGTTGCGGGCTCTGCCGAGCATCCTGCCGGTGGCTATCAAGACCCATGCCGATGGCTCCAGCGAAATAATTTCAAAATAAATTCAGGTTTTTTTTCAGTTGTTCGTCTTCCTGGCCAACTGCAACTGCCAAGCATTTCCATTTGCATGCAGATGGCATTTTATCCGGCCCCTCAGGATTTCTCGAAGACGTGAACAACAACAAGTTTTCCCCGCGTTCTGCCCCACGCCTGCGCACCCGTTTGCTGCCACTGGCGCTGGCCCTGGCGGTCAGTGGCGGTATCGCCAGCAGCTATGCCGACCAGGCAGCGACCAGCATCCAGATCCCGGCCCAGTCGCTGGCTTCGGCCTTGAGCCAACTGGGGCAGCAGACTTCGCTGCAGCTGTTCTTCAGCCCCGAGCTGGTGGCCGGCAAGCAAGCTCCGGCCGTGTCCGGCACCCTGGCGCCGGAGCAGGCTCTGCAGACATTGCTGCAAGGCAGCGGGCTGACTTACGAGATTTCCCAGGGCACCGTGGTGCTCAAGCCTGCGCAGAGTGCGGGTACCCTGACCACCGGTAGCCTCGAACTGGCGCCGACCGACGTCAAGGTCGTCGGTGACTGGCTTGGCAACGCCGAAGAAACCGTGGTCCAGAACCATCCTGGCGCCCGGACTGTGGTGCGCCGCGAGGCGATGGTCGAGCAGGGCGCGATGAACGTGCGCGATGTGCTGCGTGGCATTCCGGGTGTGCAGGTGCAGGATTCAAACGGTACCGGCGGCAGCGATATAGCCCTCAACGTTGGCGTGCGCGGCCTGACCTCGCGCTTATCGCCGCGCTCCACCGTGCTGATCGATGGCATCCCGGCGGCCTTCGCCCCGTATGGTCAGCCGCAGCTGTCGATGGCACCGATCTCCTCTGGCAACCTCGACAGCATCGATGTGGTCCGTGGTGCCGGCTCGGTACGTTATGGTCCGCAGAACGTCGGTGGGGTCATCAACTTCGTGACCCGGGCAATTCCGGAAAAGGCCACTGGCGAGCTGTCCACCACCATGGAAACTTCTCGCCATGGTGGCTGGAAACATATCGAGTCGGCGTTCCTCGGCGGTACCGCTGACAACGGCCTGGGCGCGGCGTTGCTGTATTCCGGGGTCAACGGTAATGGCTATCGCAGCAGCAACAACGGTAACGACATCGACGACGTGCTGTTGAAGACCCATTGGGCGGTGACTGACAGCGACGAGTTGTGGCTTAACTTTCACTATTACGACGCCAAGGCCGATATGCCCGGCGGTCTGACCCAGGCGCAGTTCGACGACGATCCGTACCAGTCCGATCGCGACCACGACAACTTCAGCGGCCGCCGTAAAGACGTCTCGCTCAAGTACCTGCGCCAGATCGACGACCTTACCCAGTTCGAAGTGCAGACCTACTACACCGACAGCTTCCGTGGCAGCAGCATCGCCGCCCGCGACCAGAAGACCCTGTCGTCGTACCCGCGCAGTTACCACACCTTTGCGATCGAACCGCGTGTATCGCGGATCTTCTTTGCCGGCCCGACCACCCAGGAAGTCAGTGTCGGTTATCGCTATCTCAAGGAAGCGATGCACGAACAATCGACGCGTCTGGCCTTGGTCGACAACGTCCCGACCCCGGCACCAGGCTCTGACGGGCATGTGTTCCAGGATCGTACCGGTGGCACCGAAGCCAGCGCCTACTACATTGACGACAAGATCGATGTCGGCAACTGGACCATCACCCCGGGCGTTCGCTTCGAGCACATCAATACGGATTGGCATGAGCGTCCGGTGATCGGTACCGACGGCAAGCCGGTGCAGGAGAAGAACCGCAGTGTGACGAGCAACGAGCCATTGCCAGCGTTGAGTGTGATGTACCACCTGTCCGATGAATGGAAGCTGTTTGCCAACTACGAAACCTCGTTCGGCAGCCTGCAGTACTTCCAGCTCGGGCAGGGTGGTATCGGTGACCAGACCGCCAATGGCCTGGAACCGGAAAAAGCCAAGACCTATGAAGTAGGTACCCGATACAACAATGGTACCTGGGGCGGCGAGCTGACTGCGTTCTACATCGACTTCGATGACGAACTGCAATACATCAGCAACGACATTGGCTGGACCAATCTTGGTGCGACCAAGCACCAGGGTATCGAGGCCTCGATGCACTATGACCTGTCGGGTCTCGACCCACGTCTACAGGGCCTGAGCGCCAATGCCGCATTCACCTACACCCGCGCCACCTATGAAGGGGAAATTCCCGGTTTCAAAGGCCGCGACCTGCCGTTCTACTCGCGGCAAGTGGTTAACGCCGGGCTGCGTTACCAGATCAATCGCTGGACCTGGAACCTGGATGCCTTTGCCCAGTCGAAGCAACGCGCACCGGGCACTGGTATGAATAAAGATGGTAGTTTCAACGGTGACTACATCACCGAGCCGAGTGCCGACGGTCAGTTTGGCGACATTCCTGGCTACGTCACCTGGGCGGCGCGCGGTGGCTACGACTTCGGCCAGGAGCTATCGAACCTGAAGCTGGCGGCAGGGGTGAAGAATATCTTCGACAAGCAGTACTACACCCGTTCCAGCGACAACAACTCGGGGATCTACCTGGGTGAGCCGCGTACCTTCTATGTGCAGGCCAGTGTAGGGTTCTGAATGGGTTGGGGCTGCTGTCGCAGCCCATCGCCGGCAAGGCCGGCTCCCACAGGTATTAAGTTGACCTCTGTGGGAGCCGGCCTTGCCGGCGATTATGTTCAGGGTCAGGCTAGTGCTTCAGCCGGCGATACGATACAGGTCTTGCCCCCACGCGAACGCCCCGAACTCAGGTAAGCGGCAATCGACTCTTGAGTCACTTCCCCCAGAAACACCTGCTCGGCATCCAGCACCGGCAACCACGAACGATTGAACTCGTACATCCGCGACAGCAGGATGCGCAGGTGCTCGTCATGGGACGCGGTGGCATTGAAAGTGCGCAGGAAGTCGGCGCAGCTACCGTGCTGGCGATGCAGGTCGCGCCGACGCACATAGCCCATGGCCTTGTTCTGCGCATCGGTGACCACCACGTAGCGCCGATCATGCTCGTCCATCAGTTCCAGCGCATCGTTGACCGGCGTTTGCGGGCTGACTGACGGTGCGTTGTCGGCGGCGTCTTCGGCGCGTACCAGCAACAGGCGTTTGAGCGTGCTGTCCTGACCGACGAAGTTGCTCACGAAGTCATCGGCCGGGTGCGCCAGCAACGTATCCGGATGGTCGATCTGGATCAGTTTACCGGCGCGGAAAATGGCGATTTTGTCACCCAGTTTGATCGCCTCGTCGATGTCGTGGCTGACCATGATCACGGTCTTGTTCAGCGCCCGCTGCATCTCGAAAAACTCGTTCTGGATCATCTCGCGGTTGATCGGGTCGACCGCGCCGAACGGTTCGTCCATCAACAGCAGCGGTGCCTCGGCGGCCAGGGCGCGGATCACCCCGATGCGCTGTTGCTGGCCACCGGACAATTCGCGCGGGTAGCGCTGCAGGTACTGCTTGGGTTCGAGCTTGATCATGCTCATCAATTCGCGGGCACGCTCATGGCACTTTTGCTTGTCCCAGCCGAGCAGGCGCGGGACCACGGTGATGTTTTCCTCGATGGTCATGTTGGGGAACAGACCGATCTGCTGGATCACATAGCCGATACGCCGGCGCAGGGTGACTTCGTCGAGTCCCGTGGTGTCTTCGCCGTTGATCAGCACCTTGCCGGAGGTTGGCGTGATCAGGCGGTTGATCATTTTCAGCGTGGTGCTTTTGCCGCAACCGGACGGGCCGAGGAACACGCAGATTTCGCCTTCATTGACGGTCAGGCTGACAGCGTCGACGGCTTTGACGTCTTTACCGTTGGCGTGAAAGGTCTTGCTCAGGTTCTGGAGTTCGATCATTTGCGCAGTCCTTCTGGAGTCAGGGCACGTTGCAGGGTTTGCAGCAGCAGGTCAGCGAAGATGGCCAGCAGGCTCACCAGCAAGGCACCGACCAGCAGCATCGACATGTCGCTACGGCTGATGGAGGTCAGGATCAGTACGCCCAGGCCACCGGCGCCGATGGTGGCGGCGATGGTCATGACGCCAATATTCATCACCACGGCGGTACGCACGCCGGCGAGGATCACCGGCACGGCGATGGGCAGTTCGACCATGCGCAGGCGCTGGCCGAAGGTCATGCCGATACCGCGCGCGGCTTCACGAATCCCTGGCTCGACATTGGTCAGTGCCAGGTAGGTGTTGCGCAGGATCGGCAGCAATGAATACAGGAACACCGCAGTGATCGCCGGCAGTGGCCCCAGGCCCTGGCCGAACTTGGAGTAGAACGGCAACAGCAGGCCGAACAGGGCAATCGAGGGGATGGTCAGCAGCACCGTGGCGCACGCCTGCAAGGGGCCGGCGAGGGCAGGGAAGCGGGTCATGAGGATGCCCAGCGGTACGCCGAACAGAATCGCCAGGCTGACGGCGATGCCGACCAGGGTGATGTGCTGCCAGGTCAGGTGCAGGACCTGGGCCCAGTCCAGGTGAGCGAAGGTATCGAGCATGGTCATGGCTGCTCCTGTGCAGGTGGATGCTGGCGCAGGTACTCGGCGGCGACCTTGCCCGGGCTCTGGTGCTCGACGTCGACTTTGGCGTTGAGCTCGCGCAGGGTCTGGTCATCCAGTTGCTCGGCCAGCGGCTTGAGCAGGGTGGCCAGTTGCGGGTGGGCGTCGAGGACTTCCTTACGCACCACCGGGGCGGCGGTGTAGTCGGGGAAGTAGTGTTTGTCGTCTTCGAGCAGCTTCAGGTCAAAGGCGCTCAGACGTCCGTCGGTGGTGTAGACCAGGCCACTGAATACCTGGCCGTTGCGCAGCGCGGTGTAGACCAGGCCGGCGTCCATCTGGCGGATGTTACGGCGGGTCAGTTGCAGGTCGTAGGTTTCGGTGAGGCCGACCAGTCCGTCGGGGCGATTGGCGAACTCGGTGTCCAGGGCGATCACATGTGTGCGTTGTTTCTCCTCACGCAATACCTGGTTCAGCTGGCTGATGCTGTTTACCTGCGGATACTGCTCGGCAATCTTGCGCGGCAGGGCCAGGGCGTAGGTGTTGCTGAATTTCGATGGCGCCAGCCAGATCAGGCCTTTCCTGGCATCCAGTTCCTTGACCTTGGCATAAGTCGCCGCGGCGCTGGGCATGCGCTCGTCGATGTGGTTATAGGACACCAGCGACACCCCGGTGTATTCCCAGACCATGTCCAGCTGGCCGGTTTCATGGGCGCTGCGGGCCAGATTGCTGCCCAGGCCGCCGGTAATACGCACATCGAAGCCGTTCTGGTTGAGGTAGCGGGCGGTGATTTCCGCCAGCACGGTCTGTTCGGTGAAGACCCGTGCGCCGAGGCGGATCACAGGTTTTGTCGCGGCCTGGGCAAATCCCGAGAACAGCAGGGCCGCGCCCAGTAACAAGGCGATTCTTTTCATTGGAGTTCCTTCGCTTAGTGGGCCAGGCCGCGTTCAAGCCAGCGCCGGCTGCCTTGCGCCACCAGGGCGTCGAGCAAGAGGGCGAGCAAAGCGGTGCAGGCAGCGCCGAGCAGCAGTTGCGGCTGATTGTTCAGGGCGATGCCGGGAAAAATCAGGCTGCCCAGACTGTTGGCGCCGATCAGGAACGACAGCGGTGCGGTGCCGACGTTGATCGCCAGGGCCACCCGTACACCGCCGACGATGATCGGTACCGCATTGGGTAGCTCGACCTGCCACAGGCGTTGACGGGCTGTCATGCCGATGCCGGTGGCGGCTTCCTTGAGCGAGGCGGGAACGTTTTTCAGGCCCTCGTAGGTGTTGCGCACGATGGGCAGGAGGGAGGCGAGGAACAGGGCGAAGATCGCGGGACCGGCGCCAATGCCGAGGAAACTCAGGGCAATGGCCAGAACGGCCAAGGGGGGGATGGTGTTGCCAATATTGAAAAGCTGCATGAAACGTTCGGCGCGGTCGACCCGGTGTGGTCGACTCAAGGCAATCCCAGCGGGTATGCCCACGGCTAACGCCGCCACCATCGACAGCAGCACCAGCATCAGGTGCGCTTGCAGGTAGAACCACAGATCGGCGCGGTAGTGCGCGATCGTATCGATGCCGATCCAGTGGATCAGCAGGGCCAGGATGACGAGCGCGAAGGCACATCCCATCAGCCCCTTGCCATAGCGTATAGCCACAGGCGGACTCCTTTTGTTGTCGGCGAACACACTCCCGTGGCGGCCACCATTCCAGGTGGCAGGCAGTGTGATCGCGATAAGCAGCGTGCTGTCCGGAACGGAGCGAATCACGCCATAAGCGATGCCTCGTCAGGCTCGTAGTGCCGGTGAAACCAACCCTGACGAACGGTCATTACCGATTGCATATCAGGGGAGTGGACGCCTCCACAGCCGTAAAGGTTCCCATCTGAAGCAGCATTTGGCCAGCGCTACTTGCGTGATGGAACCCCGTTTCCCTCTGCGCTTTTCCTCGTCAGTCCCCTTGAATGCTGGGCTGGAGGAGACTCCGACGAGTGGTCTGCGGACCTGGAAAAATCTCAGATAAGGAAAGCCAACGATGCTCAAACATAACTATGATCGTTCGTTCATTGCCCACGTTGCTTGTACGACGCCGGGTTACGAGGGTTATCTTGATTGCGCCAAGCTAGCGATCAAGAACGGCCAGGCCGCACGTGTCGCCGACGACTGGATGATCGTGACGTCAATTCTGGGGCGCAAGCCTCATTACTTCTGGTTTCGTTGCCTGTTTGACGAATCCATCGGCCGTCCCTACTACGACATCCAGTCCTGGAGCCGTCGTACCGGTCGAGACTTCAACTCCAAGAATCGTCACTTGGACTGCAGCTATAACGGATTCCCTGGGCTGTACGCTGAGTCTCCCGAAGATCAGCGCCTCTGGAAGGTGATGACCCTTCAGGATGGTAGTTTCGCCAGCATGACCTCGATTGTGGAAGTCGGGCAAAAGATCGAGGCGCGAATTCGGACACGCTCGAATTGTGAACTTCAGGCGGTCGACCGCCAGCGAGTGGGTGATCACTGGTTCGCCAGCGCGGCGACCAGCGGCGGGCAGGTGCTGGACTTGTGTCTGGAAATTACCCACATCGGCGAAGAGCTGCTCGACGATCATTGACCGAGGTAGCCGCATTCCGGCCATTTCGGCTGGGATGCAGGCGCCGCTGGTTGGGTCCGCTGCGGGTTTCGGGTATAATCTGCGCCCTTTTTTGAATCCCTTGCCAGGCGATTTCCCATGACCAACCAGGCCGCCGAAGTCGCGAAACGCCGCACCTTCGCTATTATTTCCCACCCCGATGCGGGTAAAACCACCATCACCGAGAAGCTGTTGCTGATGGGCAAGGCGATTGCCGTTGCCGGTACGGTGAAATCGCGAAAGTCCGACCGCCATGCCACCTCCGACTGGATGGAAATGGAGAAGCAACGTGGTATCTCCATCACCACCTCGGTGATGCAGTTCCCGTACCGCGAGCACATGATCAACCTGCTCGACACCCCGGGTCACGAAGACTTCTCCGAAGATACCTACCGCACCCTGACCGCGGTCGACTCGGCGCTGATGGTGCTCGACGGCGGTAAAGGCGTCGAGCCACGGACCATCGCCCTGATGGACGTCTGCCGTCTGCGTGATACGCCGATCGTCAGCTTCATCAACAAACTCGACCGCGATATCCGCGACCCGATCGAGCTGCTCGACGAAATCGAGGCGGTACTGAAGATCAAGGCCGCGCCGATCACCTGGCCGATTGGTTGCTACCGCGACTTCAAAGGCGTGTACCACCTGGCTGGCGACTACATCATCGTTTACACCCCGGGCCACGGCCACGAGCGTACCGAGGTGAAGATCATCGAGAAACTCGACTCCGACGAAGCCCGGGCGCACCTGGGTGACGAGTACGAGCGTTTCCTCGAGCAGCTGGAACTGGTGCAGGGCGCCTGCCACGAATTCGACCAGGACGAGTTCATGCGCGGCGAATTGACCCCGGTGTTCTTCGGTACTGCACTGGGCAACTTCGGGGTTGACCACGTGCTCGATGCCGTCGTCGACTGGGCGCCACGTCCATTGCCGCGCGTCGCCAACGAGCGCAGCGTCGAGCCGGTGGAAGAGAAGTTCAGCGGTTTCGTGTTCAAGATCCAGGCGAACATGGACCCCAAACACCGCGACCGTATTGCCTTCATGCGGATCTGCTCGGGCAAGTACGAGAAGGGCATGAAAATGCGTCACGTGCGTACCGGCAAGGACTTGCGGATCGGCGACGCGCTAACCTTCTTCTCCTCCGAGCGTGAACAGCTGGAAGAGGCCTGGGCCGGTGACATCATCGGTCTGCACAACCATGGCACCATCCAGATCGGTGATACCTTCACCGAAGGCGAGGCGCTGGGCTTCACCGGTATTCCGCACTTCGCCCCGGAACTGTTCCGCCGCGTACGCCTGAAAGACCCGCTCAAGTCCAAGCAATTGCGTCAGGGCTTGCAGCAGCTGGCCGAAGAGGGCGCGACCCAGGTGTTCTTCCCCGAGCGCAGCAACGACATCATCCTCGGCGCCGTCGGTGTGCTGCAGTTCGATGTGGTCGCCAGCCGCCTGAAGGAAGAATACAAGGTCGAATGCGCCTACGAGCCGATCACCGTCTGGTCCGCGCGCTGGATCAGCTGTGACGACAAGAAGAAGCTTGAGGAATTCAAGAACAAGGCTGTGGAAAACCTGGCCATCGACGGCGGTGGTCACCTGACCTACCTGGCCCCGACCCGGGTCAACCTGGCGCTGATGGAAGAGCGCTGGCCGGATGTGAAATTCCGCGCTACTCGCGAGCACCACTAAAAACATCGCGGGGCAAGCCCGCTCCCACCGTCTGTGGGAGCGGGCTTGCCCCGCGATTGTCTCAATTCCCCGCTTTAATGCTGGTCCAGATCCGCGTACGAATGCGGTCGATCTTGGCCGGCATCGCTTCCAGTGCATACAGCTTGCCGAGCATCTCGTCGCTAGGGTAGATCATGGTGTTGGCCTTCAGCGCCGGGTCCACCAGGGTGTCAGCCTTGAGGTTGCCGTTGGCGTACTGCACATGGTCGCTGATGTTGGCCATCACGTCTGGTTGCAGCAGGTAGTTCATGTAGGCGTAACCGGCTTTCTCGTCCGGTGCATCGGCCGGCATGGCAACCATGTCGAACCACATCGGCGCGCCTTCTTTAGGAATCGAATAGCCGACCTTGACGTTGTTGTTCGCTTCTTCTGCACGGTTCTTGGCCTGCAGTACGTCGCCCGAGAAACCCACCACTACGCAGACATCGCCGTTGGCCAGGTCACCGGTGTATTTCGACGAGTGGAAGTAGCTGATATACGGGCGCACCTTCATCAGCAGTTCTTTGGCTTTGTCGTAGTCCTTGGGGTCCTGGCTGTGGTGCGGCAGGCCCAGGTAGTTGAGGGCGATTGGCAGCAGTTCCGGGCCGTTGTCCAGCACTGCCACGCCGCAACTCTTGAGCTTGCTGATGTACTCGGGCTTGAAGATCAGGTCCCAGGAATCCACCGGGGCATCGTCGCCCAGCACCGCCTTGACCTTGTCGATGTTGTAGCCGATCCCGGTGCTGCCCCACAGATACGGGAAGCCGTACTGGTTGCCCGGGTCGTTGACCTCCAGCGCCTTCAGCAGCACCGGATTGAGGTTCTGCCAGTTCGGCAGCTGGCTCTTGTCGAGTTTTTTCAGCGCCTTGCCCTGGATCTGCCGGGCCATGAAGTGGTTGGACGGGAATACCACGTCATAGCCGGAGTTACCGGTCATCAGCTTGCCGTCGAGGGTTTCGTTGCTGTCGAACACGTCGTAGGTCGGCACAATACCGCTGGCTTGCTGGAAGTTCTTCAGCGTATCGGGAGCGATGTAGCTGGACCAGTTGTAGATTTTCACCGAGTCGGCCTGGGCCACAGCGGTAGCCAGCAACAGGGGGGCGATGAGCAATGCGCGCATGTCTGGATTCCTTGCTTTGTCTGTTTTTATCGAAGGAGGCAGGCGATCAAACGATCAGAAAATCAGTACATAGGTTTTGCGCACGGTCTCCTGGATATCCCAGATACCGGTGCTGTTGGCGGGCAGCATGATGGCGTCGCCCGCTTCGATGGTCAGCGGCTCGCCGCCGTCGGGGGTGAAGGTGCAGCGGCCCTTGATGAAGTGGCAGAACTCCTGCTGGACAATCTGCCGCCGCCAACGCCCCGGGGTGCACTCCCAGATGCCGGTTTCGACGCCGTCGCTGCGCTCGACAGCGGTCACCGAGGCAATCGCCACCGGCTCGCCCAGAGGCACGGCGACCGGATTGGATTCTTGCAACGCGACAGTGTCGGTGTTCTTGAACTGGGTAATGCTCATACCGGTGGATCCTGTGCAGAGGGAACGAAAAGTCAGCGCATGAAACCTTCCATGAAGTCCGCCACGCCACTGGCCAGGCGTCGGCGCCAAGGGGCGCTGGCCGGGTCGGCGAGGGTCTGGTCCTCATGGACGAAACTCTTGATGATGGCGTTGTAGCCCAGCCAGCGGCACGGCTCCGGCTCCCAGCCTTTGAGGCTGGACAGCGTACTGCCGGGGTGAACCCAGGGTTGCTCGGTCAGCTCGCTGCGCCGTTCAAGGATCAGGTCGGCCAGGGTGCGTCCGCCCAGGTTGCTGGCACCGACCCCTTCGCCACCGTAGCCACCGGCCAGGGCGATGCCTTGCTTGCGGTCGCAGAGCATGTGCGGCTGGAAACGCCGGGCCATGCCCAGGTTACCGCCCCAGGCATGGGTGATGGCGACGTCCTTGAGCTGCGGGAACAGCTCGCCGAACAGGTAGCGGCGCAGCTCGATCTCGCTGCTGGTGAGGTCGAAGTTCTCCCGCAGGCGCCCGGCAAAGCGGTAGCCGCCACGGGCGCCGAACACCAGGCGATTGTCGGCGCTACGCTGGCCATAGGTGACCTGGCGGCTGTTTTCGCTGAAAGCCTGGCCGCGGTTCAGACCAATCTTCTCCCAGACCTGCTCCGGCAGCGGTTCGGTGGCCACAATCAGGCTCTGTACCGGCATCTGGTAATGGCCCAGCGGCGGCAGGCTGACCGAGTAGCCTTCAACGGCCGGCACCAGCCACTGACACTTGACCCGTGCCTGCGCGGTGCGCACTTCACCTGCACGCCAGTCGAGCACCGGGCTGTTCTCGTACAGCCGCACGCCCATGCGCTCCACTGTACGGGCCAGGCTGCGCACCAGTTTGGCCGGCTGAATGGTTGCCACATTGGGATTGAAGATCGCCCCATAGGCTTTGCTTACGCGCAGCTGGCTGGACAGTTGCTCAGGGCTCAGCCAGCGGTAGTCGTCTTCGTTCAGGCCTTGCTTGTACAGCTTGTCCAGGTAGGCGCGAAGGGTCGCTTTCTGCTCTGGATAACGTGCCGCGCAATACAGCACGCCGCCTTTGCGGTAGTCGCAGTCGATGTCCTCACGTTCGAGAACGCGCTGCACTTCATCGGGAATGCCATGCAGCAGGTCGTAGGAGGCGCGGCGTTGCTCTGGCGAGCTGGCTGCGAGCAGGCGGTCCTCGCCCAGCAGGTTGCCCATCAGCCAGCCACCGTTGCGGCCCGAGGCGCCGAAGCCGGCGATGTTGGCCTCAATGATGGCGATGTTCAACTGCGGTGCGTGAAGTTTGAGGTAGTAGGCGGTCCACAGCCCGGTATAACCGGCGCCGATGATGCAGACGTCCACGTCCAGGTCCTGCTGCAGGGCCGCACGCGCGCTCAGCGTCTCATCCAGCTGGTCCATCCAAAGGCTGATCTTGCGCCATGCCTGCATTGTCTTGGGCTCCACTTCCGTTACGGTCTGTGGACGATCCTAGAAGCTGGCGGGGGGCGTTGTCTTAGCTGCGTGCACGCAGAGAATTCTGCTTGACCCAGGCCTTGGGCGAGAGCCCGGTGTGCTGGCGGAAACACTTGTAGAAAGCTGACAGCGAATTGAAACCGGCGGCGAACGCCAGGTCGTCGATCTTGACGCTGCCCGGTGCGTGTTCCAGGCCATTGAGCAGGTGCTGCAGGCGGGCCTGATTGACGTAGCGGTAGAAGCTCTGGCCGAGTACCTGGTTGAGCAGGTAAGAGATTTGATTGCGGCTGTAGCCACTGGCCTCGGCGACCTGCTGCAGATCGAGCTCCGGGTCGAGGTAAGGGCGTTGGAGCTGGAAGTAGTGCTCCAGGTCCTGGGCCATGGTCGACAGCTGGCGTGGCGACAGCCCCAGGCGGCTGGTGGCCGGGCGTGGGCCGGAACGGGCGCTGCCGTTGCTGTCTCTGCGAATCAGGGTGGCGTATTCATTGACCCGCCAGATCAGCCCGTCCTTCACGGTAATGGCTTCGCTGGACTGGAACGCCACCAGGCCTTCGCCGCCCTGGACCGTGACCTGGTACTGGATGAACGCGGTGCAGCCGTCAACGCGGATCCGGTCGCTGTGAACGATGTCTTCGCCCGTTTCATGGGGCAGGCAGGCGCGCACGTAATCGCGCAGTTCGCGGTAGCCGAGCACACGGTTCTGGAAGAAGTCGTGGTACTGAACGTCCGGGTGATAGAGCGCAATCACCCCGTCGAGGTCGCGGTGCTTCCAGCACAGGTGGTAGCGCAGGACGGTTTCAGCGGTGATCGCGGTTTGTTCGGGGCCGTCTGGGAGCATGGTCAGGGTCATTCAGAAATAGTGCCGGGGGCTTGGGATTGAAACAAGTCCAACTGATCCTGGGTAGAAATATCGGCATTCATTGCATAAACCCTGAGCCAACAACGGCCATCCGGGTGTTTTGCACGAGCTGCGCAATGCGCCGAAAGCTAACCCTTTGATTCTTCTTCAAGATATTTTTTGCCACATTTGGCACAGCGCCTGCACTGCTATTAGAGCAAGCCAACTGGACCTGTTCACGACTAAAGGCGCTATCTCATGATTACCTCTGCCGAACTGTCATCCGTTGCCAATGACGCTCCCAATCGCTCGGGGGTATCGTGGGCAGCGATTTTCGCCGGCGCTGCGGCTGCAGCTGCCCTGTCGTTGATCCTGGTGATCCTTGGCGCGGGGCTGGGCTTGGCGGCCACTTCGCCTTGGGCTGACGAAGGCGCCAGCGCCGAAGCCCTGGGCATCTCGACGATCATCTGGCTGCTGCTAACGCAGATTATTGCCTCAGGGCTTGGTGGTTATATCGCCGGCCGACTACGGGTGAAATGGGCCAACCTGCATGGCGATGAAGTGTATTTCCGCGACACGGCTCATGGCTTCCTCGCCTGGGCGGTGGCCACGCTGGTGGCAGCGATGCTGATTGTCGGCAGTGCTGGCGGCCTGGTCAGCAAAGGGGCGCAAGCGGGAATGGGGGCAATGGCCGCGGCTTCCACTGTTGTGGCCAAGGCTGACCCCATGGGTTACTTCGTCGACAGCCTGTTCCGTAGTGAAAGCCCGGTGGCGGTCAATGAAGACGCAGCCAATGGCGTGGCGGGTCGCATTCTGGCCAAGACAATTGCTCAAGGTGGCGCGCTGGGTGAAGCAGACCGTACTTATCTGGCCCAACTGGTAGCCCAGCGTATTGGCGTGAGTCAGGTCGAGGCCGAGGCACGGGTGGATCAAGTGTTCGCTCAAATCCAGCAAGCCAAGGTTCAAGCGCAGCAGACGGCTGACACCGCCGCCAAAGTGGCTGCATGGACTGCTCTATGGACGTTTGTTGCTCTGCTATGCGGCGCGTTCTTCGCCAGCTGCGCGGCACTGTTCGGTGGCCGTCAACGCGACCGGGTGCAGTGGCTGGAGGGCAGTGCGGCTGACGCTACCGTTCGGCACACCAGCGCAACGATTCGATAACGCTTCAACCAACCAGGAGAAATACCATGCGCTCTCTATTGCTATGGATGCTCGGCGTTCCTATCCCGGTGATTATTCTGATCGCGATTTTTATGCATTGAAGGGTAATGGTGAATGCCCCAGTGGGAGCGGGCTTGCCCCGCGATTACGGTATGACTGATAGACCGCAATCGCGGGGCAAGCCCGCTCCTACCTGGAGTTAGAGGAACTGCTCGGCGTAATGACACGCCACCTGCCGCGTCCCCACCTGCCGGAACGCCGGCTCCTCCGAAGCGCAGCGCTCGGTGGCATACGGGCAGCGCTTGTGGAATGCGCACCCCGGTGGCGGGTTCAACGGGTTGGGCAGCTCGCCGGCGATCTTGATCTTCGGCTTGAGCGGGTCCGGGTGAATGGTCGGGGTGGCCGACAGCAGCGCCTGGGTATAGGGGTGCAGCGGCTTGTTGTAGATATCTTCCTTGGGCCCCATTTCCGCCGGGCGACCCAGGTACATCACCAGCACCTGATCGGCGACATGACGCACCACTGCCAGGTTGTGCGAGATAAACACGTAGGCGGTGTTGAACTCTTTTTGCAGGTCCATGAACAGGTTCAGCACCTGGGCCTGGATCGACACGTCGAGGGCCGAGGTCGGCTCATCCGCCACCAGCACTTTCGGTTGCAGCATCATCGCCCGGGCCAGGGCAATACGCTGGCGCTGACCACCGGAAAACATGTGTGGATAACGCTGGTAATGCTCCGGACGCAGGCCGACCTGTTGCATCATGGCCTGAACCTTTTCCCGCCGTTCGCTCTTCGACAGGTTGGTGTTGATCAGCAGCGGCTCGGCCAACTGGTCACCGATCTTCTGTCGTGGGTTGAGCGAGGCGTAGGGGCTCTGGAACACCATCTGCACGTCTTTGCGCAGTTGCTTGCGCTCGGCTTTGTTGGCCCCGGCGACTTCCTGGCCAGCAATTTTCAGCGAGCCGGAAGAGGGCTCTTCGATCAGGGTCAGGGCCCGCGCCAGGGTCGATTTGCCACAACCCGATTCGCCGACCACGGCCAGGGTTTTACCGGCTTCAAGTTCAAAGGACACGCCGTTGAGTGCTCGGACCAGGGCATGGCCCTTGAACAGGCCACGGGAAACTTCGTAGTGACGGGTCAGTTCACGGGCGGTAAGGACGACGGTCATTACGCCACCTCCTGGTTCAACGGGTAGAAACAACGGACCTGGCTGTGGGCCTGGGGATCGAGGGTTGGCCGCTGGCGGCGGCAGTTTTCCTGAACATACGGGCAACGCGGCGACAGCAGGCAGCCTTCAGGACGGTCGTAGCGACCGGGCACGATCCCGGGCAGGGTCGCCAGGCGCTCGGCGCCTTCGCTGTGTTCGGGAATCGCCGCCAGCAGGGCTTCGCTGTACGGGTGCGCCGGTACATCGAACAGCTCCGGTACCTGACCGACCTCCACGGCTTGCCCGGCATACATCACACAGACCCGTTTGGCGGTCTCGGCGACCACGGCCAGGTCGTGGGTAATCAGGATCAGCGCCATGTTCTGCTCTTTCTGCAGATTGAGCAGCAGCTCCATGATCTGCGCCTGAATGGTCACGTCCAGGGCGGTGGTCGGTTCGTCGGCGATCAGCAGCTTGGGTTCGCCGGCGATGGCCATGGCGATGGCCACGCGCTGGCTCATGCCGCCGGAGAGTTGATGAGGGTAAGCGTCCAGGCGGCTTTCGGCCGCTGGAATCTCGACTTTCTTGAGCAGCTCCAGGGCGCGCTGGCGGGCAGCTTTACCACGCAGGCCAAGGTGTTGGCGCAGGACTTCCTCGATCTGGAAGCCCACGGTGTAGCTAGGGTTGAGGGCGGTCATCGGGTCCTGGAAGACCATCGCCATATCCTTGCCGACCACCTTGCGCCGTTGCCGGCCGCTGAGCTTGAGCATGTTGGTGCCGTCGAAGGTGAGGGCATCGGCGGTGATCCGCCCGGGAGCGTCGATCAGGCCCATCAGCGCCATCATGGTCACCGACTTGCCCGAACCGGACTCGCCGACAATCGCCAGGACTTCACCTTCGTTCACCGTCAGGTCGAGACCGTCGACCACCGGTACCGCGCTGGCATCGCCGAAGCGCACATTCAGATTCTGGATTTCTAGAAGTGACATGGCGATCTCCTCAGGCGGCATTCTTGAGTTTCGGGTCCAGCGCATCGCGCAGTCCGTCACCCATCAGGTTGATTGCCAGCACGCTGAGCAAAATGGTCAGACCCGGCAGGCTCACTACCCACCAGGCGCGTTCGATGTAGTCGCGGGCCGAGGCCAGCATGGTGCCCCACTCCGGGGTCGGCGGCTGCACACCCAGGCCAAGGAAGCCCAGGGCCGCGGCATCGAGAATCGCCGAGGAGAAACTCAAGGTCGCCTGGACGATCAGCGGCGCCATGCAGTTGGGCAGCACGGTGACGAACATCAGCCGCGGCAGGCTGGCACCGGCCAGACGTGCGGCAGTGACGTAGTCACGGTTCAGTTCACCCATCACCGCAGCGCGGGTCAGACGCACATAGGACGGCAGCGACACGATGGCAATGGCGATTACCGTGTTGATCAGGCCTGGGCCGAGGATGGCGACGATGGCCACCGCCAGCAGCAGCGATGGCAGCGCCAGCATCACGTCCATCAGGCGCATGATCGATGGGCCGAGGATGCGCGGGAAGAACCCGGCCAACAGGCCGAGGAAGATCCCCGGAATCAGCGAGATCACCACCGACGACAGGCCGATCAGCAACGACAGGCGCGAACCCTGGATCAGGCGCGAGAGCAGGTCGCGGCCCAGTTCGTCGGTGCCGAGAATGAACTGCCAGTTACCGCCTTCGAGCCACACCGGTGGGGTGAGCAGGAAGTCACGGTATTGCTCGCTGGGGTTGTGTGGCGCCACCCAGGGCGCGAACAGCGCGCAGAACACGATCAGGCTCATGAACATCAGGCCGGCGACCGCGCCTTTGTTGCGCGAAAAAGCCTGCCAGAACTCCTTGTAGGGCGAGGGGTAGAGCAGGCTCTGGTCGACAGCGGTGGCCGGGGTGGTGACAGATTTTGCAAGTGGGGTATTCATGACTTGGCCCTCAGCGCTGATGACGGATGCGTGGGTTGGCCAGGCCGTAGAGGATATCCACGACGAAGTTGACCAGAATCACCAGGCAGGCAATCAACAGGATGCCGTTCTGTACCACGGGGTAGTCACGGGCGCCGATGGCTTCGATCAGCCATTTGCCGATGCCCGGCCAGGAAAAGATGGTTTCGGTCAGTACCGCACCGGCGAGCAAAGTGCCGACCTGCAGGCCGAACACAGTGAGGACTGGAATCAGGGCATTGCGCAGGCCATGCACGAACACCACGCGGGCAGGCGACAGGCCTTTGGCCCGGGCGGTGCGGATGTAGTCTTCGCGCAGCACTTCGAGCATCGACGAGCGGGTCATCCGGGCGATCACCGCCAATGGAATGGTACCGAGGACGATAGCCGGCAGAATCAGGTGCATCAGGGCGTCCTTGAACGCGCCTTCTTCATCGCTGAGCAGGGTGTCGATGAGCATGAAGCCGGTTTTCGGCTCGATGTCGTAGAGCAGGTCGATGCGTCCGGAAACCGGGGTCCAGCCCAGGCTTACGGAGAAGAACATGATCAGGATCAGGCCCCACCAGAAGATTGGCATCGAGTAGCCTGCCAATGAAATGCCCATCACCCCGTGATCGAACAATGATCCGCGCTTGAGGGCGGCAATTACCCCGGCCAGCAGGCCGATCACCCCGGCGAAAAACAACGCCGCGATGGCCAGTTCCAGGGTCGCCGGGAACAGCGCGAGGAACTCGGTCCAGACGCTTTCGCGGGTACGCAGCGATTCGCCAAGGTCACCCTGGGCGAGCTTGCCGATATAGTCCAGGTACTGCGCTGGCAGTGGCTTGTTCAAGCCGAGGCGCTCCATGGCCTGGGCGTGCATCTCGGGATCCACCCGGCGCTCACCCATCATGACTTCCACCGGGTCACCGGGTATCAGCCGTATGAGTGCGAACGTCAGCAAGGTGATGCCGAAAAAGGTCGGGATCAGTAATCCCAGGCGCCGGGCAATAAAACTAAACATCTTCTGGTGTACCTCATCAGCCGGTCAGGCATGTCCGCCAGCACCCGGATAGGGCGCTGGCGGCCGTTCTTGTTCTACTTCACCTGGGTAGTGGCGAAGTTGTTATTGGTGAGGGGGTTGATGTGGTACCCCTCAACGTTGTTGCGCATGGCGGTGAACATCTTCGGATGCGCCATGCTGATCCACGGTTGGTCTTCATCGTACACCGCCAGCGCCTTTACATAGAGCGCTGCGCGCTCATCCGTGTCGGTTACTTTGCGGGCGTCGTCGATCAACGTCTGGAATTTCTGGTTGCACCAGCGGGCATAGTTCTCGCCGCTTTTCACTGCATCGCAGCTGAGCAGCGGGGTGAGGAAGTTGTCCGGGTCGCCGTTGTCGCCTGCCCAGCCGGTAGACACCATGTCGGGCTCGCCCTTCTTGGCCCGGCGCAGCATTTCGGCCCATTCCATCACGCGGATGTCGACCTTCAGGCCGATCTTGGCCAGGTCGGCCTGAAGCATCTGGGCGCTCAACTGCGGGTTGGGGTTGGTCGGGCCGCCGCCGTTGCGGGTGAACAGGGTCAGTACCGCACCCTCCGGTACCCCGGCTTCCTTGAGCAGGGCGCGGGCCTTGTCGAGGTCGCGGGGCGGGTTCTGGTTGGCGGTGTTGTAGCCCATCAGCGTTGGCGGATAAGGGTTGACGCCGACCAGCGCATTGCCTTTGCCAAACAGCTGGTCGACGTGGGTCTGGCGGTCGAAGGCCATGTTGATGGCTTTGCGTACACGCACGTCGCTCAGGTATTTGTGCTCGGTGTTGAGCGAGATGTAACCGGTGGTCAGAGCTTCCATCTCGGCGACTTTCAGCTTGGGGTCGTTCTTGATGCTGGGGATGTCGTCGGGCTTGGGATACAGCGCCACCTGGCATTCGTTGGCCTTGAGCTTCTGCAGGCGCACATTGTTGTCGCTGGCGATGGCGAAGATCAGCGCATCGGCCGGTGGCTTGCCGCGGAAGTAGTCGGGGTTGGGCTTGTAGCGGACCTGGGCGTCCTTGACGTAGCGCTGGAAAATGAACGGGCCGGTGCCGATCGGTTTGCTGTTGAGTTCGGCGGTCTTGTTGGCCTTGAGCAACTGGTCGCCGTACTCGGCGGAATAGATCGAGGTGAAGGCCATGGCCAGGTCAGGCAGGAACGGCGCTTCCGGGCGGGTGAGGGTGAAGACCACGGTGTGATCGTCGGTTTTCTCGACGCTCTTGAGCAGGTCCTTGAAACCCATGCTCTCGAAATACGGGAAGCCGATGCTGGTCTTGTTGTGCCACGGGTGGTTCGGGTCCAGCTGGCGTCGGAAACTCCACAGCACGTCGTCGGCATTCATCTCGCGGGTCGGCGTGAAGTAGTCGGTGGTGTGGAACTTCACCCCTTTGCGCAGATGGAAGGTGTAGGTCAGGCCGTCGTCGCTGATCTCCCAGCGTTCGGCCAGGGCCGGCTGGAGGGTAGTGGTGCCGGGCTTGAAGTCGACCAGGCGGTTGAACACGGTTTCGGCCGATGCGTCGGCGGTTACCGCAGTGGTGTACTGGACGATATCGAAGCCTTCCGGGCTGGCCTCGGTACACACCACCAGCGGCTTGGCCGCCAGGCCCGCCGCGGCGCTCAACAGGATGGCTGCGAGGGCAGCCTGAAGCGGTAGCAATTTCATGAAACCTCCCTGCTATCAATTAAGCCAGCGTAGTCGCCACGACCGGTTCGGCGAACCGGCCGCGACCACTGACGCTTAGAGAATGTTGAATGGAATGGTGGTCACGATACGCAGCTCGTCCAGGCTGCCGTCGCCCTGGTTCTTGCTGGCGCGGTGCGCGGTGTAGGTGGCGCGGATGGTGGTGTCCTTGAGTGAACCGCTTTGTACCGCGTAAGTGGTACCGATACCCCACTCATAGTGGTTCTCGTCGTCCAGCTTCTTCACGTCATAGCCGGTGCCGGTGTAGTGGGTGCCATCGATGCCCCAGCCTCGGGCGTTGTACAGGTTGAATTTGAGGCCGGGTACGCCGTACTGGGCCATGTTCAGTACATAGGCGATCTGCATCGATTTCTCGTTCGGGCCGTTGAAGTCCGAAAGCAGGGAGTTGGCCAGGTAGATCGCGTTGGTGTCGTGCAGGTAGTCGAAGTATTCGTTACCGTTGACCTGCTGGTAGGAGAAGCTCAGGTTGTGCGCCTGGTGCGTCAGGCCGAACGACAGACTGTAGGTGTCGTTGTCGATTTCGCCGAGCTGGCTTTTACCTTCATCTTTGGTCTTGTAGTAGTTCAGGCCGGTGGTAAGGCTCAGTACCGAACTGTCGCCCAGCTCGTGGTTGGCACCGAAGTAGTACTGGTTCCACAAGTCTTCGACGTTGGACACGTAGAAGCTGGTTTTCAGACTCTTCAGGGGCTGGTAGTTCACACCGGCGATATTGACGTGATCGGCCTCAAAGGCGCGATCACCGTACTCGGCGACAAATTTGCTGGTGCCTTGCTCGGTCCGCTGTGAAAGCCGGTCGAAGGTGCCGAAGTCGAAGGCCAGGTTGTCGAATTCTTCGCTGCGGATGGTCACGCCCTCGAAGCTCGACGGCAAGGCACGGTTGCCGATGTAGGCGATGACCGGGGTGTCGATGGACTGGCGACCGGCGGTCAAGGTGGTGTTGGAGACGCGGGCCTTGACGTTGGCCAGGCCCATTTTGCTCCATTGACCGATGACGTCACCGTCACTGTGGGTCAGGGTGCGGTTGTTCGGCCCGGCCACCGCTGCGCGGCCCTGCTCGAGGGCGATGGCGTTGTAGGCAGCGACTTCGGTGGCGAAACCGACGGCGCCCTCGGTGAAGCCCGAGCTGTAGTTGAGGATGGTGCCCTGCACCCAGTTGTCACGGCTGTGCGTGTCGTGGAGGCTGCCGTCACTTTTGCGGTACTTCCACAGCGGCGCGCGGGTGGCGCGTTCGCGGGCATACCAGTTGCGGGTCGAGCCGGACAGGCTCTGGCCTTCGATAAAGCCTTTGGCTTCACTCTGGGCGCTGGTGGATTTGACGCTGACCGGAACAAAGTCCTGGCTCACGGGTTCGGCCTGGGCCATGGCTGACAGGCCACTCAAGGACAATGCCAGTACTGCGGTTTTGGTTGGTCTCAAGGTAAAGCTCCCTTTCTTTTCTTTTTTTAGTTGCCGCCCGGCCTTGTGAGCTGGGCGTCTTTCTGGGTGGAACAAGGGTTGCAAACGTTTGCACGACGACAATCGGGCATATTCAGGCTGCAAGCGCCCGCGGGAGTGGGTTGCACTCCCTTGGGCGTTGCAGGGGTTAATCGAGGCTTACGCCAGAAAAGACGTTGCGCCCGAAGGGGCTTACCTTGAAGTCCTCGACCTTGGCACTGAGCGGCTGGTTGACCGTCGAGTGGGCGATCGGGGTAATCGGCACCTGCTGCTTGAGGCGCTGCTGGGCCTGTTGATAAAGCACGGTGCGCTGCTCACGGTCGGTGATGGTCTTGGCTTTCTTGACCAGCGCGTCGTATTGCGGGTCGCACCACATGGAGTAGTTGTTGCTGCCGATGGCGTCGCAGCTGTACAGCGTGCCCAGCCAGTTGTCCGGGTCGCCGTTGTCGCCGGTCCAGCCGATCAGCGAGATATCGTGTTCGCCGTCCTTGGTGCGCTTGAGGTATTCGCCCCATTCGTAGCTGACGATCTTCACCTTCAACCCGACCTTGCCCCAGTCGGCCTGAAGCATCTCGGCCATCAGCTTGGCGTTGGGGTTGTAGGGGCGTTGCACGGGCATGGCCCACAGGGTGATTTCAGTGCCTTCCTTGACCCCGGCAGCCTTGAGCAATTCGCGGGCCTTGTCCGGGTTGTAGCCGGCGTCCTTGATGCTTTCGTCATAGGACCACTGGGTCGGCGGCATACTGCCCACTGCCAGTTGTCCGGCCTGTTGGTACACCGCCTTGACGATGGCCGGTTTGTTCACCGCCATGTCCATCGCCTGGCGTACTTCAAGCTGGTCGAAGGGTTTGTGCCGGACGTTGTAAGCGATGTAGCCAAGGTTGAAACCGGGCTTTTCGATAACCTGCAACTGCGGGTCGTTCTTCAGTGCGTCAAGGTCAGCCGGGCGTGGATGCAGGGTGATCTGGCACTCGTTCTTGCGCAGCTTCTGGATACGCACCGAAGGATCGATGTTGATCGAGAAGATCAGTTGGTCGAGTTTGACCTGAGCCGGGTCCCAGTAGTCCTTGTTGCCGCGATAGCGGATCTGCGAGTCCTTCTGGTAACGCTGGAACACGAACGGGCCGGTACCGATCGGTTTCTGGTTGATGTCGCTGGGGCGTCCGGAGGTCATCAACTGGTGGGCGTACTCGGCTGAAAGGATGGCGGCGAAACTCATCGCCAGGTTCTGCACGAATGCGGCGTCAACGCTGTTGAGGGTGAACACCACGGTCATCGGCGCGCTCTTCTCGACCCGGGCAATGTTCTTGTCCAGGCTCATGCCGACGAAGTAGGGGAACTCGGTGGGGTAGGCTTTGCGAAACGGGTGCTCCCGGTCGAGCATTCGATTGAAGGTGAACAGCACGTCGTCGGCGTTCATCTCACGGCTGGGGGTGAACTCCTTGTTGCTGTGAAACTTGACCCCTTCGCGCAGGTGGAAGGTGTAGGTCAGGCCGTCATCGGACACCTCCCAGCTTTTTGCCAGGGCCGGTTTGACCGCAGTGGCGCCGCGTTCGAATTCGACCAGGCGGTTGTAGATCGGCTCGGCGGCGTCGTTGTCGGTGGCGCTGGTGTACTGAGCGGTGTCGAAACCACCGGGGCTGCCCTCGGAGCAGAACACCAGGTTCTTGGCCAGGCTGACGGGGGCCTGGGCGAGCAGGCCGAGGCCCAGCAATGCTGCAAAAATTGGCGTATGGCGCATGACTATCCTTGATTTCTTGTTGTTTTGAGCGGTCCATGGCGCACAGCGGTACGCATCGCGCCGACTACGACACTGCCTTGACGGTAGAGCCGTCACGGCGTTGTCGATAGGTGCGATTACGCAACGATGTGTAGGAGGTGTCCGAAAGGGCGTGCGACGTTTCCGTGTCGATGCACTAGCGGCTGACCTGCCAGGCCGTCAGGTTAAGGTCCCGGACGCCATGCGGCGTCCGGGGCCAGCGCTGGCGGCTGCTATTTGGTCACGCTTACCCCATAGAAGGAGTTCAAGCCGAACGGACTGATCTTGAAGTCCTGTACGGTGCTGCGCATGGGTTGATACACCGTCGAGTGGGCGATCGGTGTCATCGGCACCTGGTCTTTGAGGCGGTGCTGGGCCTGCTTGTACAGCTCGGTACGCTTGGCCTGGTCGGAGGTGGCCTTGGCCTGCTTGATCAGGTCGTCGTAGGGCTTGTCGCACCATTTGGAGAAGTTGTTGCCGGCGATAGCGTCGCAACCGAACAGGGTGCCGAGCCAGTTGTCCGGGTCACCGTTGTCACCGCTCCAGCCAATCAGCATGGCGCCGTTCTCGCCACCTTTGGAGCGTTTGATGTACTCACCCCACTCGTAGCTGACGATCTTGGCGTTGATGCCGATCTTCTTCCAGTCGGACTGGAGCATCTCGGCCATCAGCTTGGCGTTGGGGTTGTACGGGCGTTGCACCGGCATGGCCCAGAGGGTGATCTCGGTACCTTCCTTGACCCCGGCTTCCTTGAGCAGTTGCTTGGCTTTTTCCGGGTCGAACGGGGCGTCCTTGATGGTGGTGTCGTAGGACCATTGGGTCGGCGGCATGGCGTTGACCGCCAGCTGACCGGCGCCCTGGTACACCGACTTGATGATTTCTTGCTTGTTCACCGCCATGTCCAGAGCCTGGCGGACCTTGAGCTGGGCCATCGGGTTGGCTTCGTTGCTGCCCTTGATCTTATCCATCACGTTGTAGGCGATGTAACCGAGGTTGAAGCCGGCCTGGTCGGGCATCTTCAGGTTCGGGTCAGCCTTGAGCGGCTCGATGTCGGCCGGGCGCGGGAAGAGGGTGACCTGGCACTCGTTTTTCTTCAACTTCTGCATGCGCACCGAGGCGTCGGTGGTGATGGCGAAGATCAGGTTGTCGATCTTCACATCATCGGGCTGCCAGTAGTCCTTGTTGCCCTTGAAGCGGATCTGCGCGTCTTTCTGGTATTTGCTGAACACGAACGGCCCGGTGCCGATCGGCTTCTGGTTGATGTCGGCGGGCTTGCCTTGCTTGAGCAGCTGGTCGGCGTATTCGGCCGACTGGATCGAAGCAAAGCTCATGGCCAGGTTCTGGATGAACGCGGCATCGACGCCGTTGAGGGTGAACTTGACGGTGTGGTCGTCGAGCTTCTCCACCTTGGCGATGTTCTTGTCCATGCCCATGTCGGTGAAGTACGGGAACTCGGTGGGGTAGGCCTTGCGGAACGGCATGTCCTTGTCGAGCATTCGATTGAAGGTGAACAGGACGTCGTCGGCGTTGAATTCGCGGGTCGGCTTGAAGAAGTCGGTGGTGTGGAACTTGACCCCTTCACGCAGGTGGAAGGTGTAGGTCAGGCCGTCATCGGAAATGTCCCAGCTGGTGGCCAGGCCCGGAATCACAGCAGTACCGCCGCGCTCGAACTGGCTCAGGCGGTTGAAGACAGTCTCGGCTGAGGCATCGAAGTCGGTTCCGGTGGTGTACTGGCCCGGGTCGAAGCCAGCGGGGCTGCCTTCGGAGCAGAACACCAGGTTAGTCGCCGCAAGGGCAGAAGGTGCGCCGGCAAGCAAGCCTGCGCCGACTAGAAACGGAATGACCGCGTGTTTGAGCATGGTGGCCTCATTGTTGTCATTTTTGATTTGAGGGGGCCTTGTGAGCCGACCTGCGGATACTTATGCAGGGCCCATACCCAATGCAACACTCAAAGGGATGTGTGGCGGCAAACAGTGGGACGAACGTACAGGAATGTCGCATCCGTATAATTTTTTACGGAGTTGATCGTTTGCGAGGGGGTATTTCAGTATGTTTCGGGGACGTTGCGCTTCAATCTGGTCACGCCTGGCACCAAAATGGTGCGGCGAGTTGCTACGCGTAACAGGCGTCGTGGCAGCCGCAGCTGCCACGAATCTGCACACCAGTAACGTTACATCTGTACTTCGATGGTACCGTCGGCGCTGAGGCTGACCTGGCTGGTGCCGGCTTCGATATCCGGCGCAGGCGCAGCGTCTTCGGCCATGCCGGCTTTCATCATCATAGGTGCGCTTCGCGCGTAAGGGTGCGGGTAGCCGCTGCTGTTGAGATTGAGGTTGACCACTTTGTAGCTTTTGCCACCCAGGGCTTCAGTGGCCAGCTGGGCGCGGGTCTTGAAGGCATTGACAGCGTCCTTGAGCAGTTCGTCCTCGCTGGTTTTGCGTGTGGCCGGGGCAATGGAGAAGTCCATGCCGCCCATTTTCAGGTCCTGCAGCAAGCTCCCGGTGAGCTTCGACAAGGCCGGGAAGTCGGCACTTTCCAGGCGCAGTTCAGCGCGCTCGCGCCAACCGGTGATCTTCTGACCCTTGTTGTCGTAGATCGGGTAGCTGTTGCGGCTGCCCTGGCTGATTTTCACTTCCTTGACCTCGCGGGCCTGTTGCACCGCCTTGTTCATGGTCTCGGTGATTTCCTTGGCTAGTTTGCCCGGATCGGTGTTCTGCGCTTCGCTGTACAGGGTCACGGTCATCAGGTCGCGCGCGACTTCCTTGCTGACTTCGGCACGCAGCGAGATCTGGTTGTAGCGTGGTTCTTCTGCCAGCGCGGGCAGGCTGGCAAGCAGGCTGGTGGCCATGACGAGGGCGGCGCTGCGGCGGGTGTTAAGCATGTATGACTCCTTGAAAATGAGGCGTGGACGCTGTGAAATCCATTCCACGCAGGCCCATGTGACTCGCAGGAGTGTAGTGAGGTTCAAAAAGGCCATCATTGTTATGTAAAAAAGTGTGGCGCTTTGCCGCATGCCTGCAGAGCAGAGCACAGCTTCGGTATACTCGCCACGATTCGCCCTGGAGCACTCATCAGGAGAGCTCATGCTCGCCCCCGTACAACTGCTGTCCGCAACCCGTCAGAACCTCTGGCGCCTGACCTTCATCCGCATTCTGGTATTGGCCGCCCAGGCCGGCTCGGTGGGCGTTGCCTACTGGACCGAACTGCTGCCGCTGCCGTGGCTGTCACTGGTGATCACCCTGGGGCTGTCGAGCCTGCTGTGTGCCTTCACCGCCTTGCGCCTGCGCCTGTCGTTGCCGGTCACCGAGCTGGAATACGCGTTCCAGCTGGCCTGTGACCTGCTGATCCACAGTGCCTTGCTGTATTACTCCGGGGGCTCGACCAACCCTTTCGTTTCCTATTACCTGGTGCCGCTGGCGATTGCCGCGGTGACCTTGCCCTGGGTCTATTCACTGGTCCTCTCGGGCATCGCCCTGGCGGCTTACAGTTTGCTGCTGGTGCAGTTCTACCCGCTGGAGACCTTCCCCATGGCGCGGGAGAAGATGCAGGTCTACGGCATGTGGTTGAGTATTGCCCTGGCAGCGGCGGTGATCACCTTCTTTGCAGCGAAAATGGCCGAAGAACTGCGCCGTCAGGAGCAACTGCGTGCCGAACGGCGCGAAGAGGGGCTGCGTGACGAGCAGTTACTGGCGGTTGCGACCCAGGCCGCGGGTGCCGCCCATGAGCTGGGTACGCCGTTGGCAACCATGAGCGTGCTGATCAAGGAAATGCGCCAGGACCACCACGATCCGCTGCTGCAGGAAGACCTGGCGGTGCTGCAGGACCAGGTCAAGCTGTGCAAGGAAACCTTGCAGAATCTGGTGCGGGCTGCCGAGGCCAACCGGCGGATGGCGGTTGAAGATCAGGAAGTCACGGCCTGGCTGGATGAAGCCCTGAACCGCTGGCACCTGATGCGTCCTGAAGCCAGCTACCGTTTCCAGCGCCTGGGGCAGGGCAGCGTGCCGCGTCTGGCTCCACCCCCTGATCTGACCCAGGCCCTGCTGAACCTGTTGAACAATGCAGCCGATGCCTGTCCGGACGATCTGGAAGTGCGCCTGGACTGGGATGCACAAGATATGGTGATCAGCATCCGTGACCATGGTCCTGGTGTGCCGGCGGCCATTGCTGAATCGATTGGCAAACCCTTTTTTACCACCAAGGGCAAAGGTTTCGGCCTGGGCCTGTTCTTGAGCAAGGCCAGCGTGACCCGTGCTGGCGGCTCGGTAAAACTCTATAGTCATGAGGAAGGCGGTACGCTCACCGAGCTGCGCCTGCCGCGTGACGCGCGAGGAGATGTGTGATGAGTGATGAAATCCAGGTTGAAGGCGAAGAGCTCCCGCACCTGTTGCTGGTAGATGATGACGCCACCTTTACCCGCGTCATGGCCCGGGCCATGAGCCGCCGTGGTTTTCGCGTGAGCACGGCGGGGTCCGCTGAAGAGGGATTGTTGCTGGCTCAACAGGATGTGCCGGACTATGCCACCCTCGACCTGAAGATGGATGGTGACTCGGGCCTGGTGTTGTTGCCCAAGCTGCTCGAACTCGACCCGGAAATGCGCGTAGTGATCCTCACCGGTTACTCAAGCATCGCCACCGCCGTGGAAGCCATCAAGCGTGGTGCCTGCAACTACCTGTGCAAGCCGGCCGATGCCGATGACGTACTGGCCGCGTTGCTGTCCGAGCATGCTGACCTCGACAGCCTGGTACCGGAAAACCCGATGTCGGTCGACCGCCTGCAGTGGGAGCACATCCAGCGGGTGCTGACCGAGCACGAAGGCAATATCTCCGCTACAGCCCGTGCGCTGGGCATGCACCGGCGGACCTTGCAGCGCAAATTGCAGAAGCGCCCGGTTCGCCGCTGAGGCTTTGGCTTCAGCATCGCTGGCAAGGCCAGCTCCCACAGGGGCTGTGTTGGCAGTTCAAATTGTGGGAGCCGGCCTTGCCGGCGATGGGATCGGCCCGGTGTCAGCTGATACGCGGTCTCTGCATCACTGGCACTCCCACTATCAAGCAAGCAAGTTGGCGTATCATTAGCCCCCTAACGACAGCCAACGGGACCGCCCTGCATGCTCGCCCTTTTTCTTCAGACGCTGAACATCACGGCACCGGTGTTTGCCATGTTGTTCATGGGCGTGCTGCTCAAACGTATCAACGCGATCAACGACGGCTTCATCCATACCGCTTCGGCGCTGGTGTTCAACGTCTGCATGCCGGCGTTGTTGTTTCTGGGGATCTATCACGCCGATCTGACTGCGGCTGTAAAACCCGGGCTGCTGCTCTACTTTGCCATTGCCACCCTGATCGGCTTTGGCCTGGCCTGGGGCCTGGCGATCTGGCGCTGCCCCCGGCAAGACCGCGGGATCTATACCCAGGGCGCGTTTCGTGGCAACAACGGGGTGATCGGCCTGGCGCTGGCCGCCAGCATGTATGGCGATTACGGCATTTCGCTGGGTGCGGTCTTAGCCGGGCTGGTGATCCTGCTCTACAACTCGCTGTCGGTCATAGTGCTGGCGGTATACAGCCCCAGTGCCAAGTCCGACCCCTGGAGTATCTGCAAGAGCATTCTGCGCAACCCGCTGATCATCAGTGTGCTGGCGGCGGCGGTGCTGGCCTATGGGCAGGTGGCCTTGCCGAACTGGCTGCTGACTTCCGGCGACTATCTGGCGCAGATGACCCTGCCGCTGGCGCTGATCTGTATTGGTGGCACCCTGTCGCTGGCCTCGTTGCGCCAGAGTGGCGGCCTGGCCGTCAGTGTCAGCCTGCTGAAAATGGTCTGGCTGCCGTTGTTCGCCACCCTTGGCGCCTTTGTCTGTGGTTTTCGCGGGGCCGAGCTGGGTATCTTGTTCCTCTACTTCGGTAGCCCGACGGCGGCGGCCAGCTATGTCATGGCCAGGTCGAGCAATGGCAACCACGAGTTGGCGGCGGCAATCATCGTCATAACCACCCTGATGGCCGCCATTACCACCAATATCGGTATCTTTTTCTTGCAGTGGGGCGGCTGGATCTAGATTCTGTAAGAAAATAATTCCAACACTGCCTCTTACCTTCGAGGACACTTCATGCAAGACGAGATCACCCCAGAGCGGTTACACCGCGGGCTGAAAAATCGCCATATCCAGTTGATCGCGCTGGGTGGCGCGATTGGCACCGGTCTGTTCCTCGGTATTGCCCAGACCATCCAGCTGGCCGGCCCGTCCGTGCTGCTGGGTTACGCAATTGCCGGCCTGATTGCCTTCTTCATCATGCGCCAGTTGGGTGAGATGGTGGTCGAAGAGCCGGTGTCCGGCACTTTCAGTCATTTTGCCCACCGCTACTGGAGCGAATTCGCCGGGTTCATGTCCGGCTGGAACTACTGGGTGCTGTATGTACTGGTTGGCATGGCCGAACTGACGGCCGTGGGGATCTATATCCAGTACTGGTGGCCAGATTTTCCGACCTGGGCGACGGCGGCCATCTTCTTCGTCGTGATCAACCTGATCAACCTCAGTCAGGTGAAAGTCTACGGCGAGATGGAGTTCTGGTTTGCCCTGATCAAGGTAGTGGCCATCGTCAGCATGATCGCCTTTGGTGGCTACCTGCTGATCAGCGGTAACGGTGGGCCGGATGCCAGCGTGGCCAACCTGTGGCAATACGGCGGCTTCTTTCCCAATGGCATCAGCGGCCTGATGATGGCGCTGGCGGTGATCATGTTTTCCTTTGGCGGCCTGGAACTGGTGGGGATCACCGCCGCCGAAGCCGACAACCCCAAGTACAGCATTCCGCGCGCCACCAATCAGGTGATCTACCGCATCCTGATTTTCTACATCGGCGCCCTGGCAGTGTTGCTGTCGCTGTATCCGTGGCAGAAAGTAGTGCAGGGCGGTAGCCCGTTCGTGATGATCTTCCATGCCCTGGACAGCAATCTGGTCGCCACCATCCTCAACCTGGTGGTGCTGACGGCAGCGCTATCGGTCTACAACAGCTGCGTGTACTGCAACAGCCGCATGCTCTTCGGCCTGGCCGTACAGGGTGATGCGCCCAAGCGTCTGCTCAAGGTCAACGACCGCGGCGTGCCGTTGGCGGCGCTGGGGATCTCGGCGCTGGCGACCGGACTGTGCGTGCTGATCAACTATTTGATGCCGGCTGAAGCCTTTGGCTTGCTGATGGCGCTGGTGGTGTCGTCGCTGGTGATCAACTGGGGCATCATCAGCATCACCCACCTGAAATTCCGCCGTGCCAAGCAGGCTGCTGGCGAGACGACGTTCTACAAAAGCTGGGGCTATCCGCTGACCAACTATGTCTGCCTGGCCTTCCTCGCGCTGATCCTGGTGATCATGTACCTGACGCCGGGCATCCGCATTTCGGTGCTGTTGATTCCGGTGTGGCTGGCGGTGTTGGGCGTGGCCTTCTGGCTGAAGAAAAAAGGCCACAAGGCCGCCGTCGCTGCTGACTGACGGCCTTGTTTACGGGGTGGTCGATCAGTTCTGCTGGTAGCTGTCGATCACTTCCTGGGCCGCGCGGAATGCATCAATGGCCGCGGGGACCCCGGCGTACACTGCGCAATGCAGGAGCGCTTCGCGAATCTCTTCAACCGTACAGCCATTGTTCAAGGCGCCACGTACGTGGCCCTTGAGTTCCTGTGGGCACTTGAGCGCCGTCAGCGCAGCCAGGGTGATCAGGCTGCGGGTTTTCAGTGGCAAGCCTTCACGGCTCCAGACACTGCCCCAGGCATGTTCGTTGACGAAGTCCTGTAGCGGCTGAGTGAACTCAGTGGCATTGCCCAGTGCGCGATCGACAAACGCATCGCCCATGACCTGGCGGCGGACCTGTTCGCCGGTTTTGGTGGTGTCGCCCATATTGTTTTCCTTAGTGTTGGCGGCGCCAGGCGCGCAGGGTCGTATAAAGCAGTAACGCCCCGAGCACTGGCAGTGCATAGAACAGCATCAGTTTTTCCAGGCGGGTGGCCAGCGGCATGCCGGTGGTGAAGGCCACCACATGCAGACCATAAGCCAGGTACAAGCCAAGAAACACCAGACCTTCGGCGCGGGTTACCCGGTAGCCGGAGTAGAACACCGGCAGGCTCAAGGCGGCGACGCCAAGCATCACCGGCAGGTCAAAATCCAGGGCGTTGGGCGAGATCGACAGCGGCTCTGGCGCCACCAGCGCAGTCAGGCCGAGCACGGCCAGCAGGTTGAACAGATTGCTGCCGATGACGTTGCCCACGGCGATCTCGCGTTCGCCGCGCAGGGCGGCAATCAGCGAGGTGGCCAGTTCCGGCAACGAGGTACAGACCGCGACCACGGTCAGGCCGATGACCCGTTCAGACAGGCCCAGGTCAACCGCAACCTCGACTGCGGCCTCAAGTAACAGGTGTCCTGCCAGGCTCAACAAGCCCAGTCCGGACAGCATCAGCAGCAGGCTGGTGATCCAGAATCCGCCGCCTTGCTGCGGTCGTGGGCCGGGGGCCGGGAAGGTCCGGGCATAGTGACGGGACTGGTGCCAGAGGATTGCCAGGTAGGCGAGCAATCCAAGCAGCAGTAGTGCGCCTTCAAGGCGCCCGAGTAGCTCGTTGAATGCCAGCAGGTAAACCAGCAGGCTGGCGCCGATCATTACCGGGATGTCCAGGCGTACCAGCTGGCGTGAAACGCGCAAAGGAATGATCAGTGCAGCGAGGCCCAACGTGACCAGGATGTTGAAAATGTTGCTGCCTATCACGCTGCCGACCGCCACATCCGGAGCGCCGGTGTAGGCCGCTTGCAGGCTGACGGTCAGCTGCGGCGCACTGCTGCCGAAGGCCACCAGGCTCAAACCGATGATCAGCGGGCGGACCTGCAGGCTGGACGCTACGCGCAGGGCGGAGCGCACCAATAGCTCGGCGCCGCTGACGAGCAGCAGCAAGCCAAAAGCCAGTTGCAGCAGGCTGAAGGTGGGTAAGGCGGCCAGGTCGAAAATGGTCGTGCTCCGTTGCAGGGTCAGTCGCTGAGACTTTGTACCCGTACGCGCGCCGTTCCGCTACGGATCATGCCGAGTTTTTCTGCGGCGGCGCGGGACAGGTCAATCAACCGGCCGCGGGTGTGCGGGCCACGGTCGTTGATGCGCACCACCACGCTACGGTCATTGTTCAGGTTGGTGACTTTGACCCGGGTGCCGAAGGGCAGGCTGCGGTGGGCAGCGGTCATGGCATTTTGATTGAAGGGCTCGCCACTGGCAGTGCGTTTGCCGTGGTGACGGGAGCCGTAATAGGAGGCGGTGCCGGATTTGTCGTAGCCGCGAGGATCGATATCGTGACTGGCGCAGCCGGCCAGCAGGGTAAAGAGCGCGAGTGCGCTGAGGGGACGCCACATGGGGGTAGATGCTCCGTGGGGTGGCTATCGCTGGCAAGCCAGCTCCCACAGGGATAGCAAAAATCCTGTGGGAGCTGGCATTGCCAGCGATAAGCAGGCGACGCGAATTACCCTTCGAGCTTGCTCTTGAGCAATTGGTTCACTTGCTGCGGGTTGGCCTTGCCCTTGGAGGCTTTCATGGCCTGGCCGACGAAGAAGCCGAACATCTTGCCGCGCTTGGCTTCATCGGCGGCGCGGTACTGCTCGACCTGCTCGGCGTTGGCCGCGAGCATCTCATCCAGCACCTTCTCGATCGCACCGCTGTCAGTGACCTGTTTCAGGCCTTCGGCTTCGATGATCTGGTCGGCGTCGCCTTCGCCCGCTGCCATCTTCTCGAACACCACCTTGGCGATCTTGCCGCTGATGGTGTTGTCGAGGATGCGCTGCAGCATGCCGCCCAATTGCGCGGCGGTAACCGGTGCCTGGTCGATTTCCAGGCCGAGCTTGTTGAGCAGGCTGCCCAGCTCGACCATGACCCAGTTGGCGGCCAGTTTGGCATCGCCACACACCGCTACCACTTGTTCGAAGTAGTCGGCTTGTTCACGGCTCGAAGCCAGCACGTTGGCATCGTAGGCCGACAGGCCGAACTGGCTCTGGAAACGCTCGCGCTTCTGCGGCGGCAGCTCCGGCAGGGTGGCGCGGATGGTGTCGAGGTAAGCACCCTCGATCACCACCGGCAGCAGGTCCGGATCGGGGAAGTAACGGTAGTCGTTGGCTTCCTCTTTGCTGCGCATCGAGCGCGTCTCGTCCTTGTTCGGGTCGTACAGGCGGGTTTCCTGAACAACCTTGCCGCCGTCTTCGATCAGCTCGATCTGACGCTGGATTTCGGTGTTGATCGCGCGCTCGATGAAGCGGAACGAGTTGACGTTCTTGATCTCGCAGCGGGTACCGAACTCGACCTGGCCTTTCGGCCGCACCGAGACGTTGCAGTCGCAACGCAGCGAGCCTTCGGCCATGTTGCCGTCGCAGATGCCCAGGTAACGCACCAGGGCGTGGATCGCCTTGACGTAGGCCACGGCTTCCTTGGCGTTGCGCATGTCCGGCTCGGAAACGATTTCCAGCAGCGGCGTGCCGGCACGGTTCAGGTCGATCCCGGTGGAACCGCTGAAGTCTTCGTGCAGGCTCTTGCCGGCATCTTCTTCCAGGTGCGCACGGGTGATGCCGACGCGTTTGACCGTGCCGTCCTCGAGGGCGATGTCCAGGTGGCCCTTGCCGACGATCGGCAGTTCCATCTGGCTGATCTGGTAGCCCTTGGGCAGGTCGGGGTAGAAGTAGTTCTTGCGCGCGAACACGTTGTGCTGGCCGATCTCGGCGTCAATCGCCAGACCGAACATGCAGGCCATGCGCACCGCTTCCTGGTTGAGCACCGGCAGCACGCCGGGCATGCCCAGGTCGATCAGGCTGGCCTGGGTGTTCGGCTCGGAACCGAACGTGGTGGCGCTGCCGGAGAAAATCTTCGACTGGGTGGCGAGCTGGGTGTGAATCTCCAGCCCGATGACAACTTCCCATTGCATGTGGTGATCCCTCAGAAGCCGGTAGGTGCGCGGGTGTGCCAATCAGTCACTTGCTGATAGCGGTGCGCGACGTTGAGCAGGCGGCCTTCCTGGAAATACGGGGCGAGCAGTTGCACGCCAACCGGCAGACCATCGACAAAACCGGCCGGCATCGACAGGCCTGGCAGGCCCGCGAGGTTGGCGGTGATGGTGTACACGTCTTCCAGGTATGCAGCGACCGGGTCGTTGTTCTTGGCGCCGATTTTCCAGGCCAGGTTTGGCGTGGTCGGGCCGAGAATCACGTCGACGTCGTTGAAGGCGGCCATGAAGTCGTTCTTGATCAGGCGGCGGATCTTCTGCGCCTGCAGGTAGTAGGCGTCGTAGTAACCGGCCGAGAGAGCGTAGGCACCGACCATGATCCGGCGCTGTACTTCGGCACCGAAACCTTCGCCACGGGAGCGCTTGTACAGGTCGGTGAGGTCAACCGGGTTCTCGCAGCGGTAGCCGAAACGCACACCGTCGAAACGCGACAGGTTCGACGAGGCTTCCGCCGGGGCGATCACGTAGTACGCCGGAATACCGTGCTGCATGTTCGGCAGGCTGATTTCCTTGACCACAGCGCCGAGCTTTTCCAGTTCCTTGACGCTGGCCTGGATCAGGTCGGCGATGCGCGGGTCGAGGCCGGCGCCGAAGTATTCCTTCGGCAAGCCGATGCGCAGGCCTTCGAGCGAGCCGTTCAGGCTGGCGCTGTAGTCCGGTACGGGTTCATCGATGCAGGTGGAGTCCTTGGCGTCGAAGCCGGCCATGCCTTGCAGCAGCAGCGCGCAGTCTTCGGCGGTACGTGCCAGTGGGCCACCCTGGTCCAGACTCGATGCGTAGGCAATCATGCCCCAGCGCGAAACACGACCGTACGTCGGTTTCAGGCCGGTGAGGTTGGTCAGCGCAGCCGGCTGTCGGATCGAGCCACCGGTGTCGGTACCGGTGCTCGCTGGCAGCAGGCGCGCAGCCACGGCCGCCGCCGAGCCACCGGACGAACCGCCCGGTACGTGCTCAAGATTCCACGGGTTCTTCACCGGGCCGTAGTGGCTGGATTCGTTGGCCGAACCCATGGCGAATTCGTCCATGTTGGTCTTGCCCAGGGTCACCGTGCCGGCTTCGGCCAGCTTGCTGACCACGGTCGCATCGTAAGGAGCCTTGAAGTTGTCGAGCATCTTCGAGCCGCAGCTGGTGCGGATGCCCTGGGTGCAGAACAGGTCCTTGTGGGCGATTGGCGCGCCGAGCAGGGGACCGTTCTCACCAGCGGCGCGACGGGCGTCGGCGGCGCGGGCCTGGCTGATGGCCAGCTCTTCGGTGACGCTGATGAAACTGTTGAGTTGCGGGTCGAGCTGGTTGATCCGCGCCAGCAGGGTGCGGGTCAGCTCTTCGGAAGAAAACTTTTTGTCGGCGAGTCCGCGGGCGATCTCGGCCAGGGTCAGTTGATGCATGGCAGGCTCTATTCCCTTACTCGATGACTTTCGGAACCAGGTACAGGCCGTTCTCCGTCGCCGGGGCGATGGCCTGGTAGCTGTCTCGATGGTTACTTTCTGTTACCACGTCGGCGCGCAGGCGCTGATTGGCTTCCAGCGGGTGCGCCAGTGGCTCGATGCCAGTGGTGTCGACGGCTTGCATCTGGTCGACCAGTCCCAGAATACTGTTCAGGGCATCGGTAGTGCGTGGCAGATCGGCTTCATTCAGGCCCAGTCGGGCCAGATGGGCGATCTTTTCCACGTCGCAGCGTTCAAGCGCCATGGGGATCTCCTGGGGAAACAAAAAACGGATTTGGTCCGCGATGAGGAACATGCTGGCAGATTTACGGTCATAAGGCCGCGATTGTGTGCTGGCTTGCTCGGAAAAACTGCCAATTTAACATATTGGCGCCTTGCCCAAAATCCCCGCCGTTGTTAGAGTTTGCCGCACTTTTTTACCCACGCGTTGCCTAGGGTCACTTTCCCATGTTCAAGAAACTGCGTGGCATGTTTTCCAGCGATCTTTCCATCGACCTGGGCACTGCCAACACCCTTATTTACGTGCGTGAGCGCGGTATCGTCCTGAATGAGCCCTCTGTTGTGGCCATTCGTACTCACGGCAACCAGAAAAGTGTCGTCGCGGTAGGTACCGAAGCCAAGCGCATGCTGGGCCGTACGCCCGGCAACATTGCTGCCATTCGTCCGATGAAGGACGGCGTGATCGCCGACTTCAGCGTTTGCGAAAAAATGCTGCAGTACTTCATCAACAAGGTTCACGAGAACAGCTTCCTGCAGCCAAGCCCGCGCGTGCTGATCTGTGTGCCGTGCAAATCGACCCAGGTCGAGCGTCGCGCCATCCGTGAGTCGGCCCTCGGCGCCGGTGCCCGCGAAGTGTTCCTGATCGAAGAGCCAATGGCTGCCGCTATCGGTGCCGGCCTGCCGGTCGAGGAAGCCCGTGGTTCGATGGTCGTCGATATCGGCGGCGGTACCACTGAAATTGCACTGATCTCCCTCAATGGTGTGGTCTATGCCGAATCCGTGCGTGTCGGTGGTGACCGCTTCGACGAAGCGATCGTGACCTACGTGCGCCGTAACTACGGCAGCCTGATCGGTGAATCCACCGCCGAGCGCATCAAGCAGGAAATCGGTACCGCCTACCCAGGTGGCGAAGTGCGTGAAGTCGATGTTCGCGGCCGTAACCTGGCCGAGGGCGTACCACGCGCCTTCACCCTCAATTCCAACGAAGTGCTCGAAGCCCTGCAGGAATCCCTGGCGACCATCGTTCAGGCGGTCAAGAGCGCCCTGGAGCAATCGCCTCCCGAGCTGGCTTCGGACATCGCCGAGCGTGGCCTGGTGCTGACCGGTGGTGGCGCCCTGCTGCGCGACCTCGACAAGCTGCTGGCGCAGGAAACCGGCCTGCCGGTGATCGTTGCCGAAGACCCGCTGACCTGTGTTGCCCGTGGCGGTGGCCGCGCCCTGGAAATGATGGACAAACACACCATGGACCTGCTCTCCAGCGAGTAAGCTGGCTGCAGCAATCATGCCGCCCGGTTTACAGGTAGTGCTCACAGTGCTACCTGTATGTGCTGGGCTGACGTCCGTGTGGGCGTCATTTTCCGTCAATCCACAAGCAGGCCGGTGCGTTGCCGTATGAATGACCTCTTGAATCGTCGTCCACGAGGAGCGGCTTATTAAACCGCTTTTCGCCAAGGGCCCTTCGCTGGGCGTGCGCCTGCTCGTGCTGGTTGTGCTGTCGATCACCCTGATGGTGGTCGATGCGCGCTTTACCCTGCTCAAACCGGTACGCAGCCAGATGGGGCTGGTGCTGATGGAGTCCTATCACATCACCGACTTGCCGCAGAGCCTGTGGCAGGGTGTCGCCAGCCAGTTCGGCAGTCGCACCGAGCTGATCGCCGAGAACGAAAAACTCAAGACCGAAGCTTTGCTGATGCAGGGGCGCGTACAGAAACTGGCGGCCCTGACTGAGCAGAACGTGCGCCTGCGCGAGCTGCTCAATTCGTCGGCATTGGTCAATGAGAAGGTCGAGGTCGCCGAGCTGATCGGCGTCGATCCCAACCCGTTCACCCACCGCATCCTGATCAACAAGGGCGAGCGCGATGGCGTGGTGCTTGGCCAGCCGGTGCTCGATGCCCGTGGCCTGATGGGCCAGGTGGTCGAGCTGATGCCTTATACCGCGCGGGTACTGTTGCTGACCGACACTACCCACAGCATTCCGGTGCAGGTCAACCGCAACGGCCTGCGGGCGATTGCCAGCGGTACCGGCAACCCGGAGCGCCTGGAACTGCGCCATGTCGCCGATACTGCGGACATCAAGGAAGGCGACCTGCTGGTCAGCTCGGGCCTGGGCCAGCGCTTCCCGGCCGGCTATCCGGTGGCCACGGTAAAAGAAGTGATTCACGACTCCGGTCAGCCGTTCGCCATTGTTCGCGCGGTTCCGACTGCAGCCCTCAATCGCAGCCGCTACCTGTTGCTGGTGTTTACCGACAGCCGTACCCCCGAACAGCGTGCCACCGATGCTGCCATGGCCCAGGAAGCTGCTGATCGTCAGGGCTTGCCTGGCAATGCTGAGGCCGCACAGCCTGGCGCGACTACTGTTACGCCAGCTCCAGCTCCAGCGCCCGGAACGGCTCCGGCAACGCCTGCCAACCCGGCTCCAGTCGCGTCGCCAGCGGCCGCCCCCGCAGCCCCGGCGCCAGCTCCGGCTGCTGCCAGCGGCGCTGCCGCGACCCCTTCCCGGGAGAGACACTGATGGTGAGTACTCGCAGTCGAAACGGCTGGGTGGTCTGGCTGACGTTCGCGCTTGGCCTGCTGCTCAGCGTTTCACCGTTGCCGCAGTTCATGGAAGTCTTCCGACCCATGTGGCTGGCCTTGCTCCTGGCTTTCTGGACCCTGGCCCTGCCGCATAAGGTCGGCATGACCACGGCGTTTGTCCTGGGCCTTGCCGAGGATGTGTTGTACGGCACGCTATTGGGGCAGAACGCCCTGGTGCTGACCCTGATTACCTTCCTGGTGCTGACCTTGCAACAGCGCCTGCGGATGTTCCCGATGTGGCAGCAAAGCCTGGTGATCCTGGTGGTCTTTGGTCTGGCCCAGCTGGTGCAGCTATGGCTGAGTGCACTGACCGGCAACCGCCTGCCGACCCTGGCGCTGATCTGGTCGGCGGTCATCAGCGCCTTGCTCTGGCCGTGGATCAGCTTCGCCCTGCGTGGGCTGCGCTTGCGTCTGAGCATCAACTGAGCCCGCTTCCCGACGTTGACAGGGAGAAGTCACGATGACCCCGCTGTACCTGGCCTCTGGTTCACCCCGCCGCCGGGAATTGCTGACCCAGATCGGCATTCCCTTCACCACGCTCAGTGCTTCGGTCGACGAAAGCCCGCTGCCGAATGAGGCCGCGCCGGCTTACGTCGAGCGCCTGGCGCGGGCCAAGGCCAGCGCCGGACTGGCTGCGCTGCTGCCGTGTGAGGCGAATGCTGCCCTGGCGGTGCTTGGCGCCGACACCGCGGTGGTGCTCGATGGGCAGATCCTGGGCAAACCTGTTGATCGCGAAGATGCCCTGGCCATGCTCGCCGCGCTGTCGGGCCGCGAGCATCAGGTGCTGACGGCCGTTGCGGTCGCCGATCAGCAGCGTTGCCTGAGCGTATGTGTCACCAGCCAGGTCCGTTTTCGCCCGATTTCCAGCGAAGAAGCCCAAGCTTACTGGGCCAGCGGCGAGCCGCTGGACAAAGCCGGCGCCTATGCCATCCAGGGCCTGGGCGCGGTGTTCGTGCAACGCCTCGAAGGCAGCTATTCGGCAGTGGTGGGCTTGCCGCTGAGCGAGACCGCCGAGCTGCTTGGACAATTCGCCATTCCCTGTTGGCAACCGTTGTCGGCCCGTTGAGCGAGGACAGGACAAGACTGCTGCTAGCCAGTCGCCCACGAGCGATCCATCATTACTGAAGTCCTTTGACGAGAGCCTGCCATGAGTGAAGAGATTCTGATCAATATCACACCGATGGAATCACGCGTGGCGGTGGTGGAGAACGGTGTTCTTCAGGAAGTGCATGTTGAACGCACCCAGCGGCGTGGCATCGTCGGCAACATCTACAAGGGTAAAGTGGTTCGCGTGTTGCCGGGGATGCAGGCAGCCTTCGTCGACATCGGCCTGGATCGCGCCGCCTTTATCCACGCCTCGGAAATCTCCCTGCGCGAAGGCTCGTCGGTGGAAAGCATCAGCGCCCTGGTGCATGAAGGGCAGAGTCTGGTGGTGCAGGTCACCAAGGATCCGATCGGTTCCAAAGGCGCGCGGCTGACGACCCAGCTGTCGATCCCTTCGCGTTACCTGGTGTACATGCCGCGCACCAGTCATGTCGGCATTTCCCTGAAGATCGAAGACGAAGCCGAACGAGAGCGCCTGAAACAGGTGGTGACCGACTGTGTCGCCCAGGAAAACATCCAGGATGCCGGCGGCTTCATCCTGCGTACCGCCGCCGAAGGTGCCGGGGCTGATGAAATCCTCATGGACATCCGCTACCTGCGCAGGCTCTGGGATCAGATCGGTGCGCAGATCAAGACGGTCGGCGCGCCGACGGAAATCTATGAGGATCTGGGCCTGGCCTTGCGTACCCTGCGCGATCTGGTCAACCCGAAAATCGAGAAGATCCGCATCGACTCGCGGGAAACCTTCCAGAAAACCACGCATTTCGTCGGCGAACTGATGCCGGAAATCGCCGACCGCCTCGAACACTACCCGGGCGAACGGCCGATCTTCGATCTGTATGGCGTCGAAGACGAGATCCAGCGGGCGCTGGACCGCAAGGTGCCGCTCAAATCCGGCGGCTACCTGGTGGTCGATCCGGCCGAAGCGATGACGACCATCGACGTCAACACCGGGGCATTCGTTGGTCACCGCAACCTGGAAGAGACGATCTTCAAGACCAACCTGGAGGCGGCCACCGCCATTGCCCGGCAACTGCGCCTGCGCAATATCGGCGGCATCATCATCATCGACTTCATCGACATGGAAGACGAGGAGCACCAGCGTCAGGTATTGCGCACCCTGGAAAAGCAGCTCGAACGCGACCACGCCAAGACCAACATCATCGGTATTACCGAACTCGGTCTGGTGCAGATGACGCGCAAGCGCACCCGCGAAAGCCTTGAGCAGGTGCTGTGCGAACCCTGCCTGTGCTGCCAGGGGCGCGGCAAGCTGAAAACCCCGGAGACAGTTTGTTACGAGATTTTCCGCGAAATTCTGCGCGAAGCCCGTGCCTACCAGGCCGAAGGCTATAGAGTGCTGGCCAATCAAAAGGTGGTCGACAGGCTGCTGGATGAAGAGTCGGGCAACGTCGCCGAGCTTGAGACGTTCATCGGCCGCACCATTCGTTTTCAGGTCGAGTCGATGTACTCCCAGGAGCAGTACGATGTGGTGCTGCTCTGAGGCTTGAACGCACCGGGCTGCTGCACGGGCTGGCAAAGCGCCCGGTTGCGGCCATAGTTAAGGCTCGAGTTGGAGGGCCATTGCCATGGAGCGTCTGATCCGCGTTCTGGGCGCGATGACCCGCTGGGGCCTGGGGATCTGTGCCTTGCTGGCTGTGCTGGTCGCGCTGTATGTCAGCCTGGGCCGGCAACTGGTGCCGCTGGTGGCCGAATACCGCGCCGAAGTCGAAGACAAAGCCGAGCAGGCTTTGGGCATACCTGTGCATATTGGCAGCCTGGAAGGGCACTGGAGCGGCCTGGCACCGGTGCTGGTGGTCAACGATATCCAGGTGGGCGAGGGTGTCACCGCGTTACGCCTGGACGGAGTCAAGGTGGTGCCGGATCTGTGGGCCAGCCTCAGCGAGCGTCAGTTGCGCCTGGCCAACCTGGAAGTGGGTGGCCTGCACCTGAGCCTGCATGAAGATGAACAGGGCGCCTGGACCCTCGACGGTCTGCCGAAAACCGACGACAAGCCGCTCGATCCACAGCAGTTGCTGGAGAAAATGCAAGCGGTGGCGAAGATCACTGTGCTCGACAGTCAGGTCACCCTCGAGCCGTTCCAGCGCGATCCGATGACTCTCACTTACGTCAACATTGGCTTGCAAACCGGCAGCGTTCGCCAGCGTCTGGATGCACGCCTGACCTTGCCTGATGGTCAGCCCGTGGCCATGAGCGTGCGCAGCCGCGTGCGTCCGGCGCACTGGCGTGATGGCCAGCTCGATGCCTACCTCAGCTTGCCCCAGAGTGACTGGGCGCGCTGGTTGCCGCCGCAGCTGCTCGGGCAATGGCAGGCCAAGGAGCTGAAAGCCGGGGGCGAGTTCTGGCTGAACTGGAGCAAGGGCCAGCTACAGAGCACTGTGGTTCGCCTGAATGCACCGCAGTTACGTGGCGCCTATGCCGGTCGTGAAGAGGCCAAGGTGGAAAACCTCGCGCTTAATGGCTGGTTCCAGCGCCGCGAACAAGGTTTTGATGTGCAACTCGATTCGCTGGCCATGAGCCTGGGCAAGACCCGTTGGGAATCGCACCTGCAACTGAATCAGAACGCTGCCAGTGAGAAGGGTGAAGAAACCTGGAAAATCCAGGCCGATCGCCTCGACCTGACCCCGCTCACGCCGCTGATCCAGTCGCTGGCACCGTTGCCGGACAAGGTCATGGCGGTGGTCGAGGGCCTGAAGGTCAAGGGCAGCCTGCGCAATGTCCTGTTGGATATCCGCCCGAAGGCAACCGGGGATCAGCGTCTGAGCTTTGCTGCCAATCTGGAGCGGGTGGGCTTCAGCGCCTATCACGGTGCTCCGGCGGCGGGCAACGTCAGCGGCAGCATCAGCGGCGACCTCGGTCATGGCGAATTGCACCTCGACACTGACGCTTTCATGCTTCATCTCTACCCGATCTTCGCCAAACCGTGGAATTACCAGAAGGCCAATGCGCGCCTGACCTGGCGCCTCGATGAGGAAGGTTTCACCCTCATCGCCCCCTACCTGAAGGTGTTGGGCGAAGAGGGCAAGATTGCCGGTGACTTCCTCATCCGTCTGCTATTCGATGAAACACGTGAAGACTACATGGACTTGCGTGTCGGCCTGGTCGATGGCGATGGTCGCTACACCGCCAAGTACCTTCCCGAAGTCCTCAGCCCAGCGCTGGATGAATGGCTGCGTACCGCCATTCTCAAGGGCGCGGTCGACGAAGGTTATTTCCAGTACCAGGGCTCGCTCAATCACGGTGCATCCGAACAGGCGCGCAGCATCAGCCTGTTTTTCAAGGTCCATGATGCCGCGCTCGACTTCCAGCCTGGCTGGCCGCAAGTGCAGCAGGTCGATGGTGATGTGTACATCGACGATGATGGTGTGCGCGTCAATGCCAAACGCGGACAATTGCTCGATACCAAGGTCAGCGATGTGCAGGTCAACATTCCCCACGTTGCCAGTGGTGAGCACACGCATATGTACCTGGATGGAGCATTCGATGGCGGCTTGGGCGATGGCCTGAAAATCCTCCAGGAAGCGCCGATCGGCACTGCTGCGCTGTTCGCAGGCTGGGAAGGTCAGGGTAGCCTCAAGGGCAAGCTCAAGCTGGATATCCCCTTGGCCAAGGGCCAGCAACCGCAGGTGGTGGTGGATTTCGACACCAGCGATGCACGTCTGAAAATCGCCGCCCCGGTGATCGAGCTGAACCAGCTCAAGGGCGCGTTCCGCTTCGACTACGGCAAGGGCCTCAGCGGCCAGAACATCAGCGCACGGGTATTCGACAAGCCGATTACCGCGCAGATCTTTGCCGAGGGCAAACCCGGTGAGCTGCAAACGCGGGTCCAGGCCAAGGGCCAGGTGGCGCTCGGCGCCCTGACCCAATGGTTGCAGGTCAAGCAGGCCTTGCCATTATCCGGCGAGCTGCCCTATCAGTTGCAGCTCAATCTGGGTAGCCGAGACAATCAGCTCAAGGTTGACTCCAGTCTCAAGGGGCTGGCCATCAACCTGCCTGCACCCTTCGGCAAGACCGCCGAAGAAACCCGCGACAGTCAGTTCGGCATGACCCTGCAAGGGCCTGAACGGCGGTTCAGCGTCAGCTACGCCGATGTCGCCAACATGCTCTATGCCGCGCCCATGGACAGACTCGACCAGGGCCGTGGCGAACTGGTGCTTGGCGGTGGCAGCGCGCAATTGCCCAGCGCTCAAGGTGTGCAGGTACGCGGCAAGCTGGCGGAACTTGACCTCGCACCCTGGCAGCAACAAATGGACAGCCTGGCCGGCAATGACCCGGGCGGCAGTGCCCGCCAGCTATTGCGCGGTGTTGACTTGAGCATCGCCCGGCTCAAGGGGGGCGGCCTTGACCTGAACCAGGCAGTGGTGCGTCTGGATCGCAATCCGAACAACTGGGCGTTGCGCCTGGACAGCAAGGAAGTCATCGGCAACGCACGCCTGCCTGACGCCAAAGGCGCGCCGATGGTGGTGAACCTGCAGACCCTTCACCTGCCGCCGCAAGATCCGGCTGAGGTGATCGTGCCCAACGCGCCTGATCCGATGGCTAACATCGATCCGCGCAAGATTCCTTCCATCGATCTGAGTATCGACAAGTTGTACCGCGGCGATGATCTGCTCGGCAGCGCGGCGGTCAAGGTACGTTCGACCGCCAAGGGTATCGCCCTGAATGACCTGGACCTCAGCCTCAAAGGCCTGCAGATCGACGGCAATGGCGGTTGGGAAGGCGCTCCGGGCGCCAGCGGCAGTTGGTACAAGGGGCGCATCGAGGGCAAGAACCTGGCCGACGTGCTCAAAGCGTGGAATTTTGCCCCGACCGTCACCAGCCGCGATTTTCGCATGGATGTCGATGCGCGCTGGCCAGGATCACCGGCCTGGGTCAGCCTTGGCCGGCTCTCCGGCAGCCTCGATGCCGCCCTGCGTAAAGGCCAGTTTGTTGAAGTCGAGGGCGGCGCCCAGGCCCTGCGGGTGTTTGGCCTGCTCAACTTCAACTCGATTGGCCGGCGTTTGCGCCTGGACTTCTCCGACCTGTTCGACAAGGGCCTGAGTTACGACCGGGTCAAAGGTCTGCTGGTGGCCAGCGAAGGCGTTTATGTCACCCGCGAGCCGATCACCGTGACCGGTCCTTCGAGCAATTTCGAGCTTGATGGCACCCTGGACATGGTGCGTGACCGGGTTGACGCGAAACTGCAGGTGACCTTGCCGGTGACCAACAACCTGCCGCTGGCCGCCTTGATTGTCGGGGCGCCGGCGGTCGGTGGCGCGTTGTTCCTGGTTGATCGTCTGCTGGGTGATCGCGTGGCGCGTTATGCCAGTGTGCATTACCGCGTAGAAGGTCCGTGGAAAGAGCCTAAAATCAGCTTTATCAAACCGTTCGAGAAATAGTCTCGGGAGCGCCAATGAAGTCAGCAGTGATCCAGATGGTCAGCCAGAGCGATATCCCGGCCAACCTGGAGCAGGCTCGGCGTTTGCTTGAGCAGGCGGCTGCCGGCGGTGCGCGCCTGGCGGTGTTGCCGGAGAACTTCGCCGCCATGGGCCGCCGCGACAGCGCCGCCATCGGTCGCGCCGAGGCGCTGGGCGAGGGGCCGATACTGCCGTGGTTGAAACAGGCCGCCCGCGACCTCAAGTTATGGGTGGTGGCTGGCACCTTGCCTTTGCCGCCGGCCGGGCAGCCGGATGCCAAGTCCCATGCCTGTTCGTTGTTGATCGATGAGCATGGCGAAACCGTAGCGCGCTACGACAAGCTGCACCTGTTCGATGTCGATGTCGCCGACAACCGTGGCCGCTATCGGGAGTCTGATGACTATGCCCATGGCAGCCAGGTGGTGGTTGCCGATACCCCGGTCGGACGCCTGGGCTTGAGCGTATGCTATGACTTGCGCTTCCCTGAACTGTACAGCGCCTTGCGCGCTGCCGGGGCCGAACTGATCAGTGCTCCGGCAGCGTTCACCGCCGTAACCGGCGCGGCGCATTGGCAAGTGCTGATCCGCGCGCGGGCGATTGAAACCCAGTGTTATGTCCTGGCCGCCGCGCAGGGCGGTATCCACCCGGGGCCACGGGAAACTTACGGTCATGCGGCGATCGTCGATCCCTGGGGGCGAATTATCGCCGAACAGGCCAGCGGCGAGGCCGTGCTGCTGGGCGAACGCGACAGCAGCGAACAGGCGTCCATCCGGGCGCGGATGCCGGTGGCCTTGCACCGGCGCTTTTTCTCGCAGGACGCCTTGCGGCCTGCGCACACCTCGGAGTGACTATGAGCGAGATGTTATCCACTGTCAGCGAGCATCTGCTGGCGCCGGGCGGGCTGACCCTCGACAGCCTGCAGTCAGTGCTGGGTGAGTTGGCCGGGCCGGGCATCGATGCCGCCGACCTGTATTTCCAGGGGCAGATTTCCGAATCCTGGGCGCTTGAAGACGGGATCGTCAAAGAAGGCAGTTTCAACCTCGACCAGGGCGTGGGCGTACGTGCCCAGTCTGGCGAGAAAACCGGTTTCGCCTACAGCAACGCCATCAACCTCGAAGCCCTGACTTCAGCTGCGCGTGCGGCCCGCTCGATTTCCCGCGCTGGGCAGAACGGCAGTGTCCAGGCGTTCAAAAGCCAGGATGTCGTTCAGCTGTATGGCACCGACAACCCGCTGGAAGTGCTCAGCCGTGCCGAGAAGGTCGAGCTGCTCAAACGTGTCGATGCCGCCACGCGCAAGCTAGACCCGCGAATTCAGCAGGTTACCGTGAGCATGGCCGGGGTCTGGGAGCGCATTCTGATCGCCGCAGCCGATGGCAGCCTGGCTGCGGATGTGCGTCCGCTGGTGCGTTTCAACGTCAGTGTGATCGTCGAGCAGAACGGCCGGCGTGAGCGCGGTGGCCATGGCGGTGGCGGGCGTACCGACTACCGCTATTTCACCGACGAGCGGGTCATGGGCTTTGCCCGAGAGGCCCTGCGTCAGGCTTTGGTCAACCTCGAAGCGATTCCGGCCCCGGCCGGCACCTTGCCGGTGGTCCTCGGTTCAGGTTGGTCCGGCGTGTTGCTGCATGAGGCAGTCGGCCATGGCCTGGAGGGTGACTTCAACCGTAAGGGCAGCTCGGCCTACAGCGGCCACATGGGCGAAAAGGTTGCCTCGAGCCTGTGCACCATCGTCGATGATGGCACCCTGGAGGGTCGCCGCGGTTCGTTGAGCGTGGATGACGAAGGCACGCCTACCGAGTGCACCACGCTGATCGAGAACGGCATTCTCAAGGGCTACATGCAGGACAAGCTCAACGCCCGGTTGATGGGCATGGCGGTCACCGGCAACGGGCGCCGCGAGTCTTACGCGCACCTGCCAATGCCACGCATGACCAACACCTACATGCGTGCCGGGGAAAGCGATCCGGAAGAAATCATCAAGTCGGTCAAGCGCGGCCTCTACTGCGCCAATCTGGGCGGCGGCCAGGTGGATATCACCAGCGGCAAGTTTGTCTTCTCCACCAGCGAAGCCTATCTGATCGAAGACGGCAAAATCACTGCACCGGTCAAAGGCGCGACGCTGATCGGCAACGGTCCGGAAGCCATGAGCCGGGTATCGATGGTCGGTAACGACCTGTCCCTGGACAGTGGTGTGGGCACCTGTGGCAAGGATGGTCAGTCGGTGCCGGTTGGCGTCGGCCAGCCGACCTTGAAGATCGATGCGATCACCGTGGGTGGCACGGGCGCATGAAGTTGAAACCGGGCGGGCAGGGCGCCTGCCCGGTCGCGGGGCTCAACGCAGACCGCGTTGAACCTCGTCGAGGGTGCGAATGTACTTGAAGATCTTGCGGCTGGCGCTAGGCGGCTTGTTGGTTTTCAGCTCGTGCTGGGCCTGGCGGATCAGCGAGCGCAGCTGCTGGCGGTCGGCCTCCGGGTATTCCTGGACGAATTTTTCCAGGACTTCGTCGGTGCCGTCGATCAGCCGGTCGCGCCAGCGTTCGAGGCCGTGGAAGCGCTCGTTGTACTGGCGCGACGAGGCGTCGAGCTGGTCAAGAAGGGCAGTGATCGCGTCGATGTCCTGGTCACGCATCAGCTTGCCGATGAACGACTTGTGACGCCTTTTGGCCTCGTTCGCCGTGTGGCGCTTGTGCTCTTCCAGGGCCGCGCGCAGTTCGTCGGTCAAGGGCAGTTTGGCCAGGATGTCGGGCTTGAGCAATGTGAGGCGCTCGCCCATATCGACCAGCGCCTGCATTTCGCGCTTGATCTGGGTTTTGCTTTTTTCGCCGTCGAAGGCGGTGTCGTAAGAATCAACCATGGGGGCAGTCCGCTGAGAATCGCCGCCATGATAACCAGTCGGGGGCCGCTTGTCCGGCCCGGTCGTAGATTGACCCGTGCCGAACGCAGAATTTGAGTGGAGAAAACCATGAATGCAGTCCAGAGCGTAGGTCCACAGGCCCTGCCGGCGTTGCAGGAGCAGGTTGAACAGATCATCGCCGAAGCCAAACGCCAAGGGGCCAGCGCCTGTGAAGTAGCGGTATCGCTGGAGCAGGGCTTGTCGACCTCGGTACGCCAGCGTGAAGTGGAAACCGTGGAGTTCAACCGCGACCAGGGTTTTGGTATCACCCTGTACGTTGGCCAGCGCAAAGGTTCGGCCAGCACCTCGGCCAGCGGCAGCGAGGCCATTCGCGAGACCGTCGCCGCGGCACTGGCGATTGCCAAGCACACTTCCGAGGATGATTGCGCAGGGCTTGCCGATCCGGCGTTGATGGCCCGTGATCTGCCTGACTTCGATCTGTATCACGCCTGGGACATCACCCCGGAACAGGCGATCGAAAAGGCGCTGGCTTGCGAAGCGGCGGCCTTTGACGCCGATGCGCGGATCAAGAACGCTGACGGCACCACGCTCAATACCCATCAGGGCTGCCGCGTGTATGGCAACAGCAACGGCTTTATCGGTGGCTACGCGTCGACCCGTCACAGCCTGAGCTGCGTGATGATCGCCGAAGCCGACGGGCAGATGCAGCGTGACTACTGGTACGACGTCAATCGCCAGGGCGAGTTGCTGGCCGATCCTCGCAGCATCGGCCAGCGCGCCGCGCAGCGGGCCGCCAGTCGCCTGGGCGCGCGACCGGTGCCGACCTGCGAGGTGCCGGTGCTGTTCTCGGCAGAGCTGGCCGGGGGGCTGTTCGGCAGTTTCCTGTCGGCGATCTCCGGCGGCAACCTGTACCGCAAGTCATCGTTCCTTGAGGGGACCATGGGGCAGCGCCTGTTCCCGAGCTGGTTGACCCTGGATGAGCGTCCACACCTGATGCGCGCGCTGGGCAGTGCGGCCTTCGATGGCGATGGTCTGGCCACCTATGCCAAACCGTTCGTCGAAAAAGGCGAGTTGGTCTCCTACGTACTGGGTACTTATTCCGGACGCAAACTTGGCCTGCCGAGCACCGCCAATGCCGGTGGCGTGCATAACCTGTACGTCACCCACGGGGTGGAGGATCAGGCCGCACTGATCCGGCGCATGGGACGTGGACTGTTGGTCACCGAGTTGATGGGGCATGGTCTGAACATGGTGACCGGCGACTATTCCCGCGGTGCCGCAGGCTATTGGGTCGAGAATGGCGAAATTCAGTTCGCTGTCCAGGAAGTGACCATCGCCGGCAATATGAAGGACATGTTCCAGCAGATTGTCGCGATCGGTAATGATCTGGAGACCCGTAGCAACATTCACACCGGCTCGGTACTGATCGAGCGGATGACTGTGGCGGGTAGCTGATTGTGGTAGGAGCGGGCTTGCCCCGCGATACAATGTGACTGACTAGACGCAATCGCGGGGCAAGCCCGCTCCTACCGAAAGAGTGCCCCCCTGAAGCCCGGCCATGTGTCGGGCTTTTTTGTTTTTCTACTTTCGCATCCTTGAATTGATTCTGATTATCACTTAATAATGAATATCATTATCTAGGCGATGATGTTCATGAAACCCGTCCTTCACGAATTGCCCTACCTCGAAAACTGGCGCTGGCTCAGCCGCCGTATCCGTTGTGCGATGGAGCCGGACGAACCGCGCTTGATCGACCACTACCTGGCCGAAGGCCGGTATCTGGTGTGCTGCACTGAAACCTCGGCCTGGACCGTCGCCCTGACCTCATTCCGCCTGCTCCTGGATACCGCTTGCGACCGCATGCTGCCCTGGCATTGGCGCTGCCTGTGCCTGGATCAGGCCTGGAAGCCGCTGTTGCAGCTGCGCAAGCTCGACGGTGGCGAGCACGGCCAGCGTTGGCAGCCTCTCGCCCTGCAACTGGCGAACTGCACGCTACTGCCTTCGATTTCTTTCGCTGAACTGATGCAAGGACTTGATGATGAGTAATACCCGTATCGAGCGTGACAGCATGGGTGAACTGCAGGTGCCGGCCGAGGCCCTGTATGGCGCTCAGACCCAGCGCGCGGTGAACAACTTCCCGATCAGCCAGCAGCGCATGCCGACCCAGTTCATTCGTGCACTGCTGCTGGCCAAGGCTGCCGCGGCCAAGGCCAACATCGAACTCAAGCAACTGGATGAGGGGCAGGGCACGGCCATTGTCAAAGCGGTCGAGCAACTGCTGGCTGGCGATTTCATTCAGCACTTTCCGGTGGATATCTTCCAGACCGGTTCCGGCACCAGCTCGAACATGAACGCCAACGAAGTGATTGCCACCCTGGCAAGCCGCATTCTCGGCGATACGGTCAATCCGAACGATCACGTCAACTGCGGGCAAAGCAGTAACGACATCATTCCTACCACTATTCATGTCAGTGCCGCGCTGGCCTTGCATGAGCAACTGCTGCCAGCACTCAAGCACCTGGTGCAGGTGATCGAGCGCAAGGCGCTCGAGGTACATCCCTTCATCAAGACTGGCCGAACCCACCTGATGGACGCCATGCCGGTGCGCATGAGCCAGGTGCTCGGCGGATGGGCGGCGCAGATCTCGGCTGCCATCGCACACATTGAGTCGACCTTGCCGGCGTTGCAGTCGCTGGCCCAGGGCGGTACAGCCGTAGGGACCGGAATCAATGCCCATCCCGAATTCGCCGGGCGATTCAGCCAGCAGCTGTCTGAACTCACCAAGGTGCCATTCACCCCTGGGCAGAATCTGTTCGCCCTGATCGGCTCACAGGACACTGCCGTTGCCTTGTCGGGTCAGCTCAAGACCACTGCCGTGGCCTTGATGAAGATCGCCAACGACCTGCGCTGGATGAACTCCGGTCCGCTGGCTGGCCTGGGTGAGATCGAACTGGAAGGCCTGCAGCCGGGCTCCTCGATCATGCCGGGCAAGGTCAACCCGGTGATTCCGGAAGCCACCGCCATGGTCGCCGCGCAGGTCATCGGCAACGACGCGACCATTGCCGTGGCCGGTCAGTCGGGCAATTTCGAACTCAACGTGATGTTGCCGATCATTGCTCAGAACCTGCTGAGCAGCATCGAGCTGATGGCCAATGTCAGCCGCTTGCTGGCCGACAAGGCGATCGCCAGTTTCAAGGTCAACGAAGCCAAGCTCAAGGAAGCACTGGCGCGTAACCCGATCCTGGTAACGGCGCTGAACCCGATCATCGGTTATCAGAAGGCCGCCGAGATTGCCAAAACCGCCTACAAGCAAGGGCGGCCGATCATTGAGGTAGCCCTGGAGCACACCGACTTGCCGCGCAGCCAGCTGGAAGTGCTGCTCGACCCGGAAAAGCTTACTGCCGGCGGGATCTGATAGCGCCCTGGAGGTTTGTCATGCAGCACTGGAAACGCACCACCGAAATTGCCAATCGCCTGTTTGATCAGGGCGAGCTGGTCGATGCCCGCGAGTTGTATCTGCAGGCCCTGGCCCTGGCCCAGGTGTTGTTCGAGCGCTGGCATGACGCCGATGAAGCGGTGGCCGTGTGCGTGATTGCTCACCACAACCTGGCCGACCTGCACCTGCGCTTGAATCAGCCTCAGGAGAGCGCGGAATACCTCTGCGCCATCCATCAACGGCTATTGCAGGCCATGCAGGATCAACGCCTGACGCCAGCGCTGCGCGAAGCGGCGCTGCGCCACAGTGGCAAGACCTACACCGAGTTGCTCAATTTCATCAGTGAGTACGGCCAGTACCCACGAACCGAACGCCTGCTCCACAGCCATGGCCCGCAACCGGCGGTACTTGCCGGTCAGGAAAGCGCCGGGTCTTCTGCACATCAATACGGAATCCATTGAGAATGCCTTATACCTTGCCTGCATTGCCTTACGCCTACGATGCGCTGGAACCGCACATCGATACCCAGACCATGCAGATTCACCACAGCAAGCACCATCAGACCTACATCAACAACCTCAATGCTGCCGTCGAAGGCAGTGAATGGGCCGAATGGCCGGTCGAACAACTGGTGGCCGCGGTCAAGCAGTTGCCATCGAGCCTGCAGGCGGCAGTGATCAACCAGGGTGGCGGGCATGCCAACCATTCGCTGTTCTGGACGGTCATGTCGCCCCAGGGCGGTGGTCAGCCCCAGGGCACGGTTGCCAAGGCTATCGATGAGCAATTGGGCGGCTTCGACGCCTTCAAGGATGCCTTCACCAAGGCGGCGTTGACCCGTTTCGGCAGCGGTTGGGCGTGGCTCAGCGTGACGCCGGAGAAAAAGCTGGTGGTGGAAAGCAGTGGCAACCAGGACAGCCCGCTGATGCACGGCAACACGCCGATTCTGGGGCTGGATGTCTGGGAACATGCCTACTACCTGCTGTACCAGAACCGCCGTCCCGAATATATCAATGCCTTCTACAACGTGATCGATTGGTCCGAGGTAGAACGCCGTTATGTAGCCGCCCTGGTGTGAGTCGTCCCGGTATGCGTACGGATGTGATGTCCATCAGCAGCGTGCGTTTGTTTCGCCTGGCGCTGGGTACCCTGTTGCTGCTGGTCGGCTGCGCTTTGCTGGTAGCGCAAGGGTTGGCCTGGCTGGACCTTGAGCCGCGCATGATGCGTGCGCTCGAAGGGGGCGCCCTGTGTGCATTGGGGACCGCGCTGGGTGCAGTGCCGGTGCTGGTGATCCGCAGCATGCCGGTAGCCTTGGCCGATACGTTGCTGGGTTTCGGCGCCGGGGTGATGCTGGCGGCAACGGCGTTTTCCCTGATCATTCCCGGGCTTGATGCTGCCCAGGCTATTGGCCTGGGCAAATGGAGTGCCGGAGGGCTGGTCAGTTTCGGCTTGCTGTTCGGCGCTTTCTGCCTCTACCTGGTCGATCTCAAAGTGTCTGGCGCTTCGCCGGAGGCCTTGGTCGGCACTGCCCGGCAGCCGGTGATTGCCGCACGGATCTGGGTGTTTGTCATCGCCATCATCGCCCACAACATCCCGGAAGGCATGGCCATCGGTGTGTCGGCCGGTGGTGGAATGGCGGATGCCGACAGTCTGGCCATGGGCATCGCCTTGCAGGATGTGCCCGAAGGCCTGGTCATTGCGCTGGTGCTGGCCGGGGCCGGGATGGCGCGATTCAAGGCCTTTGCCATCGGTGCGGCGTCTGGTCTGGTCGAGCCGGTGGCGGCAGTGATTTGTGCCTGGCTGGTGACGGTGGCGGAGTTGTTGCTGCCACTGGGCCTGGCCTGTGCGGCCGGGGCGATGTTGCTGGTGGTCACCCAGGAGATCATTCCTGAATCACGCAGCAACGGTCATCATCGCTTGGCCAGCCTGGGTTTGTGCGTCGGCTTCTGCCTGATGATGGTGATGGATACGGCGTTGTCTTGAGCAGGAAGCAGAGGGCGGTTACTCGCCCTCGTCAAAGTAGTTGTTGATCAGCTCGATCAACGCTTCCAGGGCTTCGTCCTGTTGCTCGCCTTCAGTATGCAGGTGTACCTGAGTGCCTTTGCCCGCTGCCAGCATCATCACGGCCATGATGCTTTTGCCGTCGATCAGTTTGTCAGGCGCGCGACCTACGCGCACGGTGCAAGGGAAGCGTCCGGCCACGCCGACAAACTTTGCCGCAGCCCGGGCGTGTAGCCCCAGCTTGTTGATGATGGTGATTTCACGAGCGGGCATCGCGGCGGTAGTCCTGTGGGCTAGAGGTCGCGGTGGCGAACCTGGACATTCTTCAGGGATTGCTGCAGCAACTGGCCCAGGCGTTCGGTGAGGTAAACCGAACGGTGGTGTCCACCGGTACAGCCAATGGCAATGGTGACGTAAGCGCGGTTGCTGGCGGCAAAGCGCGGCAACCATTTGAGCAGGTAGCTGGAGATGTCCTGGAACATTTCTTCGACGTCAGGCTGGGTGGCCAGGTAATCGATGACCGGCTGTTCCAGGCCGGAGTGTTCACGTAGCTCCGGCTTCCAGTAAGGGTTGGGCAGGCAGCGCACGTCGAACACCAGGTCGGCATCCACCGGCATGCCTCGCTTGAAACCGAAGGATTCGACCAGGAACGCGGTACCGGGTTCCGGCTGGTTAAGCAGGCGCAGTTTGATCGAGTCCCGCAACTGGTAGAGGTTCAGTTTGGTGGTGTCGATCTTCAGGTCGGCGAGGTCGGCGATCGGCCCCAGCAGGTCGGTCTCGACCTTGATCGCTTCGGCCAGCGAACGATTGGCGTTGGTCAGCGGGTGACGCCTGCGGGTTTCCGAGAAACGCTTGAGCAGGGTCTCTTCGTCGGCGTCCAGGTACAGCACATCACACTGGATATGCTTGCTCCGGGCATCTTCGAGCAGCTCGGGGAAGCGGCTCAGATGGCTGGGCAGGTTGCGTGCATCGATTGATACCGCCACTTTGGGCTGCATCAGCTCGGTGTTGATCAGGGCATTTTCCGCCAGCTGCGGTAGCAGCCCGGCAGGCAGGTTATCGATGCAGTAGTAGCCGTTGTCCTCCAGGACTGCGAGGGCGGTGCTCTTGCCGGAGCCGGATCGGCCACTGACGATAATCAGGCGCATGTTCAGGACTCGTTCTGTACGTCCAGTACGACCTGGTACAAGGCTTCACTGCTACCGGCGGCACGCAACCTGTCACGCACTTCCTTACGGTCGAGCATGCTGGCAATTTGGCGCAACAGCTCAAGGTGCGCATCAGTGGCCGCTTCGGGAACCAGCAGGACAAACAGCAAATCGACCGGGGCGCCATCAATGGCGTCATAGTCAATCGGTGCATCCAGGTGTATCAGGGCGCTGATGGGGGATGAGCAGCCTTTCAGGCGGCAGTGTGGAATGGCAATGCCATTACCAAAACCGGTCGACCCGAGTTTCTCCCGGGCAAACAGGGCTTCAAAAACGTCTTGCATCTCCAGGTCCGGAACTTCCCGGTCGATCAGGGTGGCGATTTCCTGGAGTGCACGCTTTTTACTGCCTCCCGGCGCGTTCACCAGGGAACGGCCGGGGGTCAGGATGGTTTCAAGTCGGATCATGGATGAGGGGGATCAGCGGGCCGCTGCACCTTGCAGCAGGCTTTGCTGTTTTTCCTTGTGTTTTTTCAGTTGGCGGTCGAGCTTGTCGGTCAAGGCATCGATCGCTGCATACATGTCTGTGTGTTCGGCATTTGCAACCACTTCGCCGCCGGGAATAAACAGCGTCGCTTCAATTTTCTGCTGCAGCTTCTCGACCTTCATGATTACCGTCACATTGGTAATCTTGTCGAAGTGCCCTTCCAGCCGTTTCAGTTTCTGTTCGACGTACTCGCGCAGCGGCTGGGTGACTTCTACATGCTGTCCACTGATATTGACTTGCATACAGCTTCTCCTTTGTTGCCCGTGCATAAGAGGCAGGTATTGCGCCTGCCACTGAACTGCTATGGCTATCTCAGGGGCTACATCAGTCGCTTACGCTCACTCGACGGTGCAATGCCGAGGGACTCGCGGTACTTGGCGACGGTGCGACGGGCTACCTGGATACCTTGTGCCTCCAGTAAACCAGCGATCTTGCTGTCACTCAATGGCTTTTTCTGATTTTCCGCTGCAACCAGTTTTTTGATGATCGCGCGAATCGCTGTGGACGAGCATTCACCGCCTTCGGAGGTGCTGACGTGGCTGGAGAAAAAGTACTTCAGCTCGTAAATTCCACGCGGTGTATGCATGTATTTCTGGGTGGTGACCCGGGAAATGGTCGACTCGTGCATGCCCACCGCTTCGGCGATGTCGTGCAATACCAGCGGCTTCATTGCTTCGTCGCCGTGATCGAGGAAACCACGTTGGTGCTCGACGATCTGGGTGGCGACCTTCATCAGGGTTTCGTTGCGGCTCTGCAGGCTCTTGATGAACCAGCGGGCTTCCTGCAACTGGTTGCGCATGAAGGTGTTGTCGGCGCTGGTGTCGGCACGGCGGACGAATCCGGCGTATTGCGGATTGACCCGCAGGCGCGGCACGGCTTCCTGGTTGAGCTCGACCAGCCAGCGTTCGTTGTCCTTGCGCACGATCACGTCAGGGACCACGTATTCGGCTTCGCTGGACTCGATCTGCGAGCCAGGGCGCGGGTTGAGGCTCTGGACCAGTTCGATGACCTGGCGCAGTTCGTCTTCCTTGAGCTTCATCCGCCGCATCAGCTGGCTGTAGTCACGGCTGCCGAGCAGGTCGATGTAATCGCGGACCAGGCGCTGGGCTTCGGCCATCCAGGGGGTGCTGGCGGGCAGTTGACGCAGCTGCAGCAGCAAGCACTCGCTGAGGTTGCGCGCGCCGATGCCGGCCGGTTCGAATTGCTGGATGCGGTGCAGCACGGCTTCGACTTCGTCGAGCTCGATATCCAGCTCCGGGTCGAAGGACTCGCAGACTTCTTCGAGGGTTTCGTCGAGGTAGCCCTGGTTGTTGATGCAGTCGATCAGGGTGACCGCGATCAGCCGGTCGGTGTCGGACATCGGCGCCAGGTTCAACTGCCAGAGCAGGTGGCTTTGCAGGCTTTCGCCAGCCGAGGTGCGGGTGGTGAAGTCCCACTCGTCATCGTCGTTGCTGGGCAGGCTGCTGGCGCTGGTCTGGTAGATGTCTTCCCAGGCCGTATCGACCGGTAGCTCGTTGGGGATGCGCTCGTTCCATTCGCCGTCCTCCAGGCTGTCCACGGTGGGCGTGGTTTCCTGGAAACTGGTGTCCTGGACTTCGGCGACCGGCTTGCTTTCGGCGTTGTCCGCCATCGGGTCGCTGTTGTCGAAGTCGTCGCCTTCTTCCTGGCGTTCGAGCATCGGGTTCGATTCCAGCGCTTCCTGGATTTCCTGCTGGAGGTCCAGGGTAGAAAGCTGGAGCAGACGGATGGCCTGTTGCAACTGCGGTGTCATCGTCAGTTGCTGGCCCATTCTTAGGACGAGCGATGGTTTCATGGCAGGGGCTTAACACCTTTTTCGCCGGCGCACATGCGCCATCCACTACAAGGGCACCGAAGCGCCAACTTTAAGCAAATTATATGCCTGAAATTGGAGCGTTTGCCTAGGGTGCTGTAACAATTAAGCCGGATTTCACCGGTACAGTTGCCCCTGGCAAGCGCTTTGTCGCCTCGAACTTACAAGCGGAACTCGTGGCCCAAGTACACCTCTTTGACCAGGTCGTTGGCCAGGATGGTCTCTGCATCGCCTTCGGCAATCAGTTGGCCATCGTTGACGATGTAAGCGGTTTCGCAGATATCCAGGGTCTCGCGGACGTTGTGGTCGGTGATCAGTACACCGATGCCTTTGGCCTTGAGGTGATGGATGATCTGCTTGATGTCGCCGACCGAAATCGGGTCGACACCGGCAAAGGGTTCGTCGAGCAGGATGAATTTCGGTGCGGTGGCCAGGGCCCGAGCGATCTCCACGCGGCGACGTTCGCCGCCGGACAGGCTCATGCCGAGGTTGTCGCGAATGTGGCTGATGTGAAATTCCTGCAGCAGGCTTTCCAGTTCCTTGCGACGTCCGGCGGTGTCGAGGTCCTTGCGGGTCTCGAGGATCGCCATGATGTTGTCGGCAACCGAAAGCTTGCGAAAGATCGAGGCTTCCTGGGGCAGGTAACCAATGCCGGCACGGGCACGGCCGTGCATCGGCTGGTGGCTGACATCCAGATCGTCGATCAGGACACGGCCCTGATCGGCCTGGACCAGGCCGACGATCATGTAGAAGCAGGTGGTCTTGCCGGCGCCGTTAGGGCCGAGCAGGCCGACGATCTGGCCGCTGTCGATCGACAGGCTGACGTCGCGGACCACTTGTCGGCTCTTGTAGCTCTTGGCCAGGTGCTGGGCTTTGAGGGTCGCCATTTACTCGGCCTTCTTTTTAGGCTGGATCACCATGTCGATACGCTGGCGCGGTGAGGTCACATTGCCGCCACGACCGGCAGTCGCTACCTGGGACTTGGTGTTGTAGACGATCTTCTCGCCTTCGGTGGTATTGCCTTCGTTGACCACTTTGGCGCGGTCGGTCAGCACCACCAGGTCTTTTTGCGCCTGGTACTGGATGGTCACGGCGTAGCCCTGCATCTTGTCCGGCTTGGCAGCGCTCTGTTGCTGCTCGAAGTAGGCCAGGTTGCCCACCGAGGTCACCACATCGATGTCGCCGGAGTCGGCGCGGGTGATGGTCACGGTGTTGCCTTTGATCATCATCGAACCTTGGGTGATGATGACGTCGCCGGTGTAGGTGGCGACCCCTTTCTTGTCATCCAGGTGCGCGTTGTCGGCCTGAATGCGGATAGGCTGGTCACGGTCGTTCGGCAGGGCCCAGGCGCTCGCGCTTCCCAGTGCTGCGCTCAGGCTGAGCAAAAAGGGGAGGGTTTTAACGAGCCTCATACTGTCCTCTTACGTTGGACAGCAGGTCCATCCTGCCGTCTTTCAAATACGCTTTCATTCCATTGCCCGTAGTGACGCCACCGGCGCCGTCGATTTTAACGGCTTGTGCGGTTTGCGCATATTGCTTCTGCGGGAATACCGTCATGCGGCTGGTGGTAATGATCATGGTGCGGTTCTTTTCATCGGTGCGGGCAACCCGTACCGAGTCAATCAATTCCACTTCCGAGCCGTCCGGGTTGACCTCGCCCTTTTCGCTCTGCACATGCCAGGGGTAGGTGGTGCCGCGGTACAGCTGCAGGTCCGGCTTGGTCAGCAGGGTCACTTCGCTGACCTTGAGGTGTTCGACCTTGTCGGCGGTCATCTCGTACTGCATCTTGCCGTCTGGCAGGAACTGTACGCTGTGGGCGTTGGTGGCGTAATAGTCGATAGCGTTGTTGTCGACGCTGACCACCGGCTTGTCGAGGAAGCTTTCGGGGCCGATGTTCCAGTAGCCGACTGCCGCCAGCAAGGCGGCAATCACACTGTACAGCGCAGCGGTGCGGAATTTTTTACTGAACATGTGGCGCTCTACAGGTAATGGGCATTGGCCGCGTCGAGATTGCCCTGGGCTTGCAGGATCAACTCGCAGAATTCGCGGGCTGCGCCTTCACCGCCACGGGCCTTGGTGATCCCGTGGGCGTGCTCGCGGACAAAGGCTGCGGCATTGGCCACGGCCATGCCCAGGCCGACGCGACGGATCACCGGCAGGTCAGGCAGGTCGTCGCCCAGATAGGCAACTTGTTCATAGCTTAGGTTGAGTTGGCTGAGTAGGCCGTCCAATACCACCAATTTATCTTCACGCCCCTGATACAGGTGCGGGATGCCGAGGTTCTTGGCCCGGCGCTCGACCACCGGGGTCTTGCGCCCGCTGATGATCGCCGTGGTCACGCCCGAGGCCATGAGCATCTTGATGCCCTGGCCGTCGAGGGTGTTGAAGGTCTTGAATTCGCTGCCATCTTCGAGGAAGTACAAGCGGCCGTCGGTCAGTACGCCGTCTACATCGAATACCGCAAGCTTGATCGCCTTGCCGCGCTGGAGCAGGTCCTGGCTCATTTACATCACTCCCGCACGCAACAGGTCGTGCATGTTCAGGGCGCCAACCGGGCGCTCGTCCTTGTCGATCACCACCAGGGCACTGATCTTGTGGTCTTCCATGATTTTCAGGGCTTCGGCGGCGAGCATTTCGGCGCGGGCGGTCTTGCCGTGAGCGGTCATGACCTCTTCGATCAGGGTGGTGTGTACATCGATGTTGCGATCCAGGCTGCGGCGCAAGTCACCGTCGGTGAATATCCCGGCCAACCGCCCGTCGGCTTCAAGCACCACGGTCATGCCCAAACCTTTGCGAGACATTTCAAGGAGTGCGTCCTTGAGCAGGGTTCCGCGCTGCACCTGCGGCAGTTCTTCACCGGCGTGCATGACGTTCTCGACTTTCAGCAGCAGGCGGCGGCCGAGGGCGCCACCAGGGTGCGAGAAAGCGAAGTCTTCAGCGGTAAAACCGCGTGCTTCGAGCAAGGCAATGGCCAGGGCGTCGCCCAGGACCAGTGCGGCGGTAGTCGAGGAGGTCGGTGCCAGGTTCAGTGGGCAGGCTTCCTGGGCAACACGGGCATCGAGGTTGACTTCGGCGGCCTTGGCCAGCGGCGAGTCCGGGTTGCCGGTCAGGCTGATCAACTGGATGCCCAGGCGCTTGATCAACGGCAGCAGGGTAACGATCTCGGCGGTCGAACCGGAGTTGGACAGGGCGAGGATGACATCGTCGCGGGTGATCATGCCCATGTCGCCATGGCTGGCTTCGGCCGGATGAACGAAGAAGGCCGGCGTGCCGGTGCTGGCCAGGGTCGCGGCGATTTTGTTGCCGATATGCCCGGACTTGCCCATGCCGACCACCACCACGCGGCCCTTGCTGGCCAGGATCAGCTCGCACGCCTTGACGAAATCGGCGTCGATGTGGGCTAGCAAGCCCTCAACCGCCTCGAGTTCGAAACGGATGGTGCGTTGCGCGGATTGGATCAGGTCGCTGGATTGGCTCATGTCGAAAATCGGATTGCCTGATGAAAAGGCGGCGATTATAGCGGTAATGCGCAAAACCCTCACCTTGTGATTGTCATACAGTCGCTCGCCAACCTTAACCCTGGCTGAACAAGCACTGCTACGGCCTTGGGGCGCCGCTATCAGCGATGATATAGTTCGCCGCCTGTTCGGCCCGCTCAGGGCGTGCGTGCCTCCATGAAGGGGGCGCGCGTCTGAGTGAGATGGCTGCATCGCAAGGAGTCTAGATGAGCGTTGATAACGCCTACGCGGTCGAGTTGAAGGGTGTGTCCTTCAAGCGCGGTTCGCGCAGCATCTTCAATAATGTCGATATACGCATTCCCCGCGGCAAGGTCACCGGCATCATGGGACCTTCCGGGTGCGGCAAGACCACACTGTTGCGTCTGATGGGCGCACAGCTGCGTCCGGCCAGCGGCGAGGTCTGGGTCGCCGGGCAGAACCTGCCGACGCTGTCGCGCAGCGATCTGTTCGATGCGCGCAAGCAGATGGGGGTGTTGTTCCAGAGTGGCGCACTGTTCACCGATCTCGACGTGTTCGAGAACGTGGCATTCCCGCTGCGGGTGCATACCCAGCTGTCCGACGAAATGATCCGTGACATTGTTCTGATGAAACTGCAGGCCGTCGGCCTGCGCGGTGCCATCGAACTGATGCCTGACGAGCTGTCCGGGGGCATGAAGCGTCGTGTGGCACTGGCACGGGCCATTGCCCTGGACCCACAGATCCTCATGTACGACGAGCCCTTCGTCGGTCAGGACCCGATCGCCATGGGCGTTCTGGTGCGGCTGATCCGCTTGCTCAACGATGCCCTGGGTATCACCAGCATCGTGGTCTCCCACGACCTGGCCGAAACCGCCAGTATTGCCGACTACATCTATGTCGTCGGCGACGGCCAGGTGCTTGGCCAGGGCACGCCGGACGAGCTGATGGGCTCCGACAATCCGCGCATTCGTCAATTCATGAAAGGCGACCCGGACGGACCGGTACCCTTTCACTTTCCTGCGCCGGATTACCGCGCCGATCTTCTGGGGAAGCGTTGATGCGCAGAAAATCCTTGCTCGAACGTATTCGTCGTTTTGGCCGTTCGGCCATCGACGTGCTGGCCGTGCTCGGCCGCTCGTTTCTGTTCCTGCTGCACTCGCTGGTCGGGCGCAGCGGCACTGGCGGCGGCTTTCAACTGCTGGTCAGGCAACTCTATTCGGTTGGCGTGCTGTCGCTGGCGATCATTGTCGTTTCCGGGGTCTTCATCGGTATGGTGCTGGCCCTGCAGGGTTTCAGCATCCTGACCAAGTACGGCTCGGAACAAGCAGTCGGGCAGATGGTTGCCTTGACCTTGCTGCGTGAGCTGGGGCCGGTGGTGACCGCATTGCTGTTCGCCGGGCGTGCAGGTTCGGCGCTGACCGCCGAAATCGGCAACATGAAGTCCACCGAGCAGCTTTCCAGCCTGGAAATGATCGGTGTCGATCCGCTCAAATACATCGTTGCCCCGCGTTTGTGGGCCGGTTTCATCTCGCTGCCGATGCTGGCGCTGATTTTCAGCGTGGTGGGCATCTGGGGTGGGTCCTGGGTGGCGGTGGACTGGCTGGGCGTCTATGAAGGCTCGTTCTGGGCCAACATGCAGAACAGTGTGTCGTTCACCGACGATGTGCTCAATGGCGTGATCAAGAGCCTGGTTTTTGCTTTTGTTGTTACCTGGATTGCCGTATTCCAAGGCTATGACTGCGAGCCCACTTCAGAGGGGATCAGCCGTGCCACCACCAAGACCGTGGTCTATGCCTCATTGGCAGTCCTGGGTCTGGACTTTATTCTGACCGCCTTGATGTTTGGAGATTTCTGATGCAAAACCGCACCCTGGAAATCGGTGTCGGCCTGTTCCTCCTGGCCGGGATCCTGGCGCTGATCCTGCTGGCCCTGCGCGTCAGCGGCCTGTCGGCGAGCCCGAGCAGCGATACCTATAAAATTTACGCATACTTCGACAATATCGCCGGTTTGACGGTCAGAGCTAAAGTGACCATGGCCGGTGTGACCATCGGCAAGGTCACGGCCATCGATCTGGACCGTGACACCTACACCGGTCGGGTGACGTTGCAGCTGGAAAAACGCGTAGACAACCTGCCTACCGACTCCACTGCATCTATCCTCACCGCTGGGTTGCTCGGCGAGAAGTACATCGGTATCAGCGTGGGCGGAGAAGAAGCGGTGCTCAAGGATGGTGCAACCATTCACGACACCCAGTCGGCGCTGGTGCTGGAAGATCTGATTGGCAAGTTCCTGCTCAATACCGTTGGCAAAGAAGCTAAATAAGGAGTTTCCATGATTTCTATCCTGCGACGCGGCTTGCTGGTACTGCTGGCTGCGCTGCCGTTGATGGCTGGCGCAGCTGCTCAGTCCCCCAAAGAGGTGATTCAGGGGACAACCACCCAGTTGCTGGCCGACCTGAAGGCCAACAAAGAGCAATACAAGGCCAACCCGAGTGCGTTCTACGATGCCTTGAACGCCAATCTGGGACCGGTGGTCGATGCCGATGGCATCTCGAAAAGCATCATGACCGTCAAGTATTCGCGCAAGGCCACCCCGGAGCAGATGCAGCGCTTCCAGGAAAACTTCAAGCGCAGCCTGATGCAGTTCTACGGCAACGCCTTGCTCGAGTACAACAACCAGGGCATCACTGTCGGCGCCGAGAAAAAGGACGGTGATGACCGTGCCAGCGTCGACATGACCGTCAAGGGCAACAACGGCGCGATCTACCCGGTTCAGTACACCATGACCAAGCTGGGCGATGAATGGAAAGTACGTAACGTCATCGTCAACGGCATCAACATCGGCAAACTGTTCCGTGACCAGTTCGCTGACGCCATGAACCGCAATGGCAACGACCTGGACAAGACCATCGACGGCTGGGCCGGCGAAGTGGCCAAGGCCAAGGAAACTGCCGAGAAGCAAGAGCAATGAGTGATAGTGCCGTGACCATGAACGAGCCAGGTGTGTTGAGCCTGGCCGGGGTGCTGGACTACCGCAGCGGGCCCGCCTTGCGCAAGGAAGGTAAAGCCTTGATCACGGCGTGCAAGGCCGGCGCCCTGGTGCTCGATTGCTCGCAGGTGGAGAAATCCAGCAGCGTCGGCTTGTCCCTGTTGCTGGCATTCATGCGCGATGGCAAGGCGGCCGGCAAGGCTGTCGAGGTTCGCGCAATGCCTCAGGATATGCGTGAAATCGCCGAGGTTTATGACCTCGACGAGGTGCTGGCCGGTCAATGACCGCCAGCCAGCGACTGGCCCCTCTGTCAGAGTCTCCGTTTACGGGGTTCGCAGGCGAGGGGCTTTTTTGTATGATGGCCGACCCGCGCGCACAGGGCGCCGATTGAGGTTGAGCATGCAGGCCGTAGAAGTTAAGAACTTCCTTGAAGAAAAGTTGCCGGGAACCCGGGTCGAAGTTGAAGGCGAAGGCTGCAACTTCCAGTTGAACGTGATCAGTGACGAATTGGCGGCCCTGAGCCCGGTCAAGCGTCAACAGCAGATCTATGCTCACCTTAACCCGTGGATCACCGATGGCAGCATCCATGCGGTAACCATGAAATTTTTCAGCAGCGCAGCCTGGGCTGAGCGCAACTGAGCCTAAATTGGCGGCGAGACACAAATGGACAAACTGATTATTACTGGCGGCGTTCGTCTTGATGGCGAAATCCGCATTTCCGGTGCCAAGAACGCGGCCCTGCCGATTCTTGCCGCTACCCTGCTTTGCGATGGTCCGGTCACGGTCGGCAACCTGCCGCACCTGCACGACATCACCACCATGATCGAGCTGTTCGGCCGCATGGGCATTGAGCCGGTGATCGACGAGAAGCTCGCGGTAGAGATCGATCCGCGCACCATCAAGACCCTGGTCGCGCCGTACGAGCTGGTGAAAACCATGCGCGCCTCGATCCTGGTACTGGGCCCGATGGTTGCCCGCTTTGGCGAAGCCGAAGTGGCACTGCCTGGCGGTTGCGCCATTGGTTCGCGTCCGGTCGACCTGCACATCCGTGGTCTTGAAGCCATGGGCGCAAAGATCGAAGTCGAAGGTGGCTACATCAAAGCCAAGGCGCCTGAAGGCGGTCTGCGCGGTGCGCACTTCTTCTTCGACACCGTCAGTGTGACCGGTACCGAGAACATCATGATGGCCGCTGCCCTGGCCAAGGGCCGCAGCGTGCTGCAGAACGCCGCGCGTGAGCCGGAAGTGGTCGATCTGGCCAACTTCCTCAATGCCATGGGCGCCAAGGTTCAGGGCGCCGGCACCGACACCATCACCATCGATGGCGTCGAGCGTCTGGGTTCTGCGACATACCGGGTCATGCCGGACCGTATCGAAACCGGTACCTACCTGGTTGCCGCTGCCGTCACCGGTGGCCGGGTCAAGGTCAAGGACACCGATCCGACCATCCTCGAAGCCGTCCTTGAAAAACTCAAGGAAGCGGGTGCCGAAGTCACCACCGGTGAAGACTGGATCGAGCTGGACATGCATGGCAAGCGGCCAAAAGCCGTGAACCTGCGTACCGCGCCGTACCCGGCATTCCCGACCGACATGCAGGCGCAGTTCATCTCGCTCAACGCCATTGCCGAAGGCACCGGTGCGGTGATCGAGACGATCTTCGAAAACCGTTTCATGCACGTTTACGAAATGCACCGCATGGGCGCGCATATCCAGGTCGAAGGCAACACCGCCATCGTCACCGGCACCAAAACCCTCAAGGGCGCGCCAGTCATGGCCACCGACCTGCGGGCTTCGGCGAGCCTGGTGCTGTCGGCCCTGGTGGCCGAAGGCGACACCCTGATCGACCGCATCTACCACATCGACCGTGGTTACGAGTGCATCGAAGAAAAACTGCAGATGCTGGGCGCGAAGATCCGTCGCGTACCGGGCTAGTCTGTGACCGGCGCAGGGACGCGCCAGCCAATTGCTGCACCGAATTGAATGCGGTCGGGCCACATCAGGCCCGGCCGGCTGTAGCCGCATAAGGACCGACGTTTCCCATGTTGACCATCGCGCTATCCAAAGGTCGGATTCTCGACGATACCCTGCCGCTGCTGGCGGAAGCCGGTATCGTGCCGACCGAGAACCCGGACAAGAGCCGCAAACTGATCATCCCGACGACTCAGGACGACGTACGTCTGCTGATCGTACGGGCTACCGACGTGCCGACCTATGTCGAGCATGGCGCCGCCGATCTGGGTGTGGCGGGCAAGGACGTGCTGATGGAGTACGGCGGCCAGGGCCTTTACGAGCCGCTGGACCTGCAGATTGCCCAGTGCAAGCTGATGACCGCCGGTGCCATCGGCGCCGCTGAGCCCAAGGGCCGTCTGCGCGTGGCGACCAAGTTCGTCAATGTCGCCAAGCGTTATTACGCCGAACAGGGTCGTCAGGTCGATATCATCAAGTTGTACGGTTCGATGGAGCTGGCGCCGCTGATCGGTCTGGCCGACAAGATCATCGACGTCGTCGACACCGGTAACACCCTGCGTGCCAATGGCCTGGAACCCCAGGAACTGATTGCCACCATCAGCTCCCGGCTGGTGGTCAACAAGGCTTCGATGAAGATGCAGCATGCGCGCATCCAGAGCCTGATCGACACCCTGCGCCAGGCTGTCGAATCGCGACACCGCGGCTGATTCCTGCGCGCGACCTTCGCTGTCGCGCCCATCTATCCGCGTCATAGCCAATTTTCTCGGGTGCCCGCGCGGATGGACTGGTAGCTTAGGGCGCCTGAGCATTCGCCATTTATTGAGGCCCTCGCTATGACCACGTCCACTGCAATTGCCCGACTCAATGCCGCTGACCCGGATTTCGCCCGACATCTGGATCATCTGTTGAGCTGGGAAAGTGTGTCTGACGATGCGGTCAACCAGCGTGTGCTCGACATCATCAAAGCCGTGCGCGAGCGCGGTGACGCGGCACTGGTGGAATTCACCCAGCGTTTCGATGGCGTTGATGCCAAGTCGATCGACGACCTGATCCTCGGTCGTGAGCGCCTGGAACTGGCCCTGACCCGCATCACCGCAGCCCAGCGCGAAGCCCTGGAAAAGGCTGCCAGTCGCGTGCGCAGTTACCACGAGCGGCAGAAGCAGGACTCCTGGAGCTACACCGAGGCTGACGGTACGGTGCTGGGCCAGAAGGTCACCCCGCTGGATCGTGCCGGCTTGTATGTGCCGGGCGGCAAAGCGTCCTACCCTTCGTCGGTACTGATGAACGCGATCCCGGCCAAGGTTGCCGGCGTCGGTGAGGTGGTGATGGTGGTGCCAACCCCGCGTGGTGAGGTCAACGAGCTGGTGCTCGCGGCCGCCTGCATTGCCGGTGTCGACCGGGTGTTCACCATCGGTGGCGCCCAGGCGGTAGCGGCGTTGGCCTATGGCACCGAGAGCGTGCCGCAGGTCGACAAGGTGGTCGGCCCCGGTAACATCTACGTCGCCACGGCCAAGCGCCACGTGTTCGGTCAGGTCGGTATCGACATGATTGCCGGACCTTCGGAAATCCTCGTGGTCTGTGACGGCCAGACCGATCCGGACTGGATCGCCATGGACCTGTTCTCCCAGGCCGAGCACGACGAAGATGCCCAGGCGATCCTGGTCAGCCCGGATGCAGCGTTCCTCGACAAGGTGGCTGCCAGCATCGACAAGCTGCTGCCGACCATGGAGCGTGCCGAGATCATCAAGACTTCGATCAATGCTCGTGGTGCGCTGATCCAGGTGCGTGACATGCAGCAGGCCATGGAAGTTGCCAACCGTATCGCGCCTGAACACCTGGAGCTGTCGGTGGCTGATCCACAGGCCTGGCTGCCGCAGATTCGCCACGCCGGCGCGATCTTCATGGGTCGTCACACCAGCGAAGCCCTGGGCGACTACTGCGCAGGTCCGAACCACGTATTGCCAACCTCCGGTACCGCGCGCTTCTCCTCGCCGCTGGGGGTATATGACTTCCAGAAACGTTCGTCGATCATCTTCTGCTCCGAGCAGGGCGCATCGGAACTGGGCCACACCGCCTCGATCCTCGCCCGTGGCGAATCGCTGACCGCCCACGCCCGTAGCGCCGAATACCGTATTGTTGCCGACAAGAAGGGGAACTGAGCATGAGTAAATTCTGGAGCCCCTTCGTCAAGGATCTGGTGCCTTACGTTCCGGGTGAGCAACCGAAGCTGGCCAGGCTGGTCAAGCTCAACACCAACGAGAACCCCTATGGCCCGTCGCCCAAGGCGCTGGAGGCCATGCGCGGCGAGTTGAACGACAATCTGCGTCTGTACCCGGACCCCAACAGTGACCTGCTCAAGCAGGCAGTGGCGGAGTATTACGGGGTCAACGGCAACCAGGTGTTCCTCGGCAATGGTTCGGACGAAGTGCTCGCGCACATTTTCCACGGCCTGTTCCAGCACGGCGCGCCGCTGTTGTTCCCGGATATCAGCTACAGCTTCTATCCGGTGTATTGCGGTCTGTATGGCATTCCTTACGAAGCGGTAGCACTGGACGAGCAGTTCCAGATCCGCGTCGAGGACTACGCCAGGCCCAATGGCGGCATCATCTTCCCCAACCCCAATGCCCCGACCGGCTGCCTGTTGGCGCTGGAGGCTATCGAGCAACTGCTCAAGGCCAACCCGGAGACGGTGGTGGTGGTCGATGAAGCCTACATCGATTTCGGTGGGCAGACGGCAATCAGCCTGGTAGACCGCTACGACAACCTGCTGGTTACCCAGACCTTGTCCAAATCGCGCTCGCTGGCGGGCTTGCGGGTCGGTCTGGCGGTGGGTCACCCAGACCTGATCGAGGCGCTGGAGCGGATCAAGAACAGCTTCAACTCCTATCCGCTCGATCGCATGGCCATCGTCGGTGCGGCTGCAGCGTTTGCGGATCGGGCCTACTTCGGCGAAACCTGCCGCAAGGTTATCGACAGTCGCGAGGAGTTGGTGGCCGAGCTTACTGCGCGTGGCTTCGAAGTACTGCCTTCGGCAGCCAACTTCATCTTTGCCCGTCATCCGCAGCAGGATGCCGGCGAACTGGCAGCCAGGTTGCGTGAGCAAGGGGTGATCGTGCGTCACTTCAAGCAACCACGCATTGCCCAGTTCCTGCGTATCACCATTGGTACTCCGGAGATGAATCAGGCATTGGTTGATGCTTTGAACTGATTCCGCGCTGCCCCCCTATCGCCGGCAAGGCCGGCTCCCACAAGGTTCGTATCAATCCTGTGGGAGCCGGCTTTGCCGGCGATTGCTTTTCCAGGAGGCAAAGCGTTAATCTTCCGTTTCTCTAATTCGTCCGATGATTGGATGTAAGCGCAAATGACCTTGCTAATCAAACGCTCGCTGGTCGAACAGGCTGTCGATCAACTGCGTCAGCGCATCGCCAATGGCGCCTGGGCGGTGGGCCAACGCCTGCCCACTGAGCCTGAGCTGGCGACAGAATTGGGCATCAGCCGAAATACCGTGCGTGAAGCCATGCGCGTGCTCGCCTTCAGTGGCCTGGTCGAAGTCCGCCAGGGTGACGGCAGCTATCTACGCACCGCGGTCGACCCGTTGCAGGCAGTCCAGGCATTGTCCCGCTGCAATCTTGAACAGGCACGGGAAACGCGGCACATCCTCGAAGCCGAGGCGATTGGCCTGGCAGCGCTACGTCGCACCGACGAGGACCTGCAAGGCCTGCGTGAAGCGCTGGCCCATAGCAGCGAGCATTTTCACGCTGACCTGGAGCGTTATGTCAGCTGCGACCTGATCTTCCACCAACGCCTGGTGGATGCCGCGCACAACCCGGCATTGAGCGAGTTGTACCGCTATTTCTCCGGGGTAGTGGCCGCTACCGTGCACCACAACCTGAGCCAAGCGCCGCGCTGCCAGATGGTTTTCGACCTGCATGGCCAGATTCTCGACGCTATCGAACAACGCGATTCGGACAAGGCCAAAGCCCTGAGCCGGACCCTGATCAACGAATCCTGACCTTGCGAGGCTGCCATGGCGCATGACACTGCTCGAAACACCCAGCCGGCCAACGGGCCGGAGCTGGAAGAACTGCTGATCGACGCCGAAGCCGACGACGAACAGGTGCAACAACAATCGGTGCTGCTCACGCGCCCTTGGTTGTTGCTGCTTGGCCTGGTGCTGGTGGCGCTGAACTTGCGCCCGGCGCTGTCGAGCATGGCGCCGTTGCTCAGCCAGGTCTCCGATAGCCTCGGCCTGACCGCCTCTCAGGCCGGCTTGCTGACGACACTGCCGGTACTTTGCCTGGGACTGTTTGCGCCCTTGGCACCAATCCTGGCACGGCGCTTTGGCAGCGAGCGGGTGATCCTCGGCATCCTCCTGACCCTGGCTGCCGGCATCGCCGTGCGTAGTGCTTTCGGCAGTACCGGGGTGTTTGTTGGCAGCATCATGGCTGGGGCCAGCATTGGCGTGATCGGGGTCTTGTTGCCGGGTATCGTAAAGCGCGACTTTCCCAAGCATGCGGGCACGTTGACCGGGGTTTACACCATGGCGCTTTGCCTGGGAGCTGCCATGGCCGCAGGTGCCACGGTACCGTTGAGCGAGCATTTTGGCGACAGCTGGTCGCTGGGCCTGGGCTTCTGGTTGATACCGGCGCTGCTGGCGGCGCTGATCTGGCTGCCGCAAGCGCGCCAGGGGCACGGAGCACATCATGTGGCTTATCGGGTACGCGGCCTGCTGCGCGATCCACTGGCCTGGCAGGTAACCCTGTACATGGGGCTGCAGTCGTCGCTGGCGTACATTGTCTTCGGTTGGTTGCCGTCGATTCTCATCGGTCGCGGCCTGTCCCCGACCCAGGCGGGTCTGGTGTTGTCGGGTTCGGTGATCGTGCAGTTGATCAGCTCGCTCAGCGCGCCATGGCTGGCAACGCGTGGCAAGGATCAGCGTCTAGCCATTGTCGTGGTCATGCTCCTGGCGCTGGCCGGTCTGTTCGGCTGCCTGTATGCGCCGCTCGATGGTCTGTGGGGCTGGGCAGTCGTGCTCGGGCTGGGGCAGGGCGGCACCTTTGCCCTGGCGCTGACCTTGATCGTGTTGCGCTCCAAAGATGCCCATGTGGCCGCCAACCTGTCGAGCATGGCCCAGGGCGTCGGCTACACCCTGGCATCCATGGGGCCGTTCGCCGTGGGTCTGGTGCACGACCTGACCGGAGGCTGGAATGCGGTCGGCTGGATTTTTGCGGTGCTGGGCGTCGGTGCCATCGGTTTTGGCTTGAAGGCCGGGCGCAATCTGCATGTGCAGGTGGTCAGCGAGCGAGTTTGAAGCCATCGGTATTCAGCAGGTAAATGCCCATAGCTTTTTGCCATATGAGCGGACTATCGTGCGGGTCTATTCCATCGGAAACGGACCCGCCTCATGAGCGATGCCCACAGTGCTTTGATCACCCGCTTCTACGAGGCTTTCCAGCGCCTGGACGCTGAAGCGATGGTTGCCTGCTACAGCGCAGATATCATCTTCAGCGACCCGGCCTTCGGCACCCTGCGCGGCAAGGACGCCGGCGACATGTGGCGAATGCTCAGCACCCGAGCCAAGGACTTTTCCCTGACCTTCGACAACGTGCACGCCGATGAGCGTAACGGCAGTGCGCACTGGGTTGCGACCTACCTGTTCAGCCAGACCGGGCGCACGGTGGTCAACGATATCCAGGCGCGCTTTGTTTTTCGCGACGGCAAGATCTGCGAGCATCACGACAGCTTCGATCTGTGGCGCTGGTCGCGGCAGGCGTTGGGCACGACAGGGCTGTTGCTGGGCTGGACACCGATGGTCCAGGGCAAGGTTCGCCAGCAGGCATTGAAAGGCCTGCGCGCGTTTCAGGCCGGTCGCTGAACGGGTAAGCTGTGGGCTTTGTCGTCGAATAGTCCGCACCGTGTCCGAAGCTGCCGTCGAAACTCCCGTGAAACCCTGGTATGTCTACCTGGTGCGTGCCGCCAACGGCTCGTTGTACTGCGGAATCAGTGATAATCCGCAACGGCGTTTCATCGCCCACCAGAAGGGCCAGGGCGCGCGCTATTTCAGTACCAGTCCGGCAGTGGCGCTGGTCTACGTCGAGGCCTGGCCGGACAAGGCCGAGGCACTGCGCCAGGAACGGCTGGTGAAGAAGCTGCGCAAAAGCGCCAAGGAGGCCCTGGTGGCCTCCTGGCAGGGGCTCAGTCCTTGCGACGCTTGAGCTGATCGGTCAGCTGCGTCGGCAACCCTTTGATAATCAGCGTGCCGGCTTCTTCGTCGTATTCGATCTTCGAGCCCAGCAGGTGTGCCTCGAAACTGATCGACAGTCCTTCAGCGCGGCCGGTGAAACGGCGGAACTGGTTCAGGGTGCGCTTGTCGGCAGGGATCTCCGGCGACAGGCCGTAGTCCTTGTTGCGGATGTGTTCGTAGAAGGCCCGTGGGCGGTCCTCGTCGATCAGCCCGGAAAGCTCCTCCAGGGTCACGGGCTCACCGGCCTTGGTCTGGCTGGTGGCGTAGTCGACCAGAGTCTGGGTTTTCTCGCGGGCGGCTTCTTCAGGCAGGTCCTCGCTTTCGACGAAATCGCTGAAGGCTTTGAGCAGGGTGCGGGTTTCGCCGGGGCCGTCGACGCCCTCCTGGCAGCCGATGAAGTCGCGGAAGTATTCCGAGACCTTCTTGCCGTTCTTGCCTTTGATGAACGAGATGTACTGTTTTGAGGTTTTGTTGTTCTGCCACTCGGAGAGGTTGATCCGCGCGGCCAGATGCAGCTGGCCCAGGTCCAGGTGGCGGGACGGGGTAACGTCGAGTTCGGCGTTCACCGCCACGCCTTCACTGTGATGCAGCAGGGCGATGGCCAGGTAGTCGGTCATGCCTTGCTGGTAATGGGCGAACAGCACATGACCACCGACCGACAGGTTGGATTCTTCCATCAGTTTTTGCAGGTGCTCGACGGCGACCCGGCTGAAGGCGGTGAAGGTGCTGCCGTCTTCCAGGTACTCTTTCAGCCAGCCGCTGAACGGATGGGCACCGGATTCGGCGTGGAAGAACCCCCAGGCTTTGCCTTGTTTGGCGTTGTAGCTGTCGTTGAGGTCGGCCAGGAGGTTTTCGATGGCGCTGGACTCGGCCAGCTCGGAGTCGCGTGCGTGCAGCACAGCGGGGCTGCCATCGGGTTTCTTGTCGATCAGGTGGACGATGCAATGACGGATCGGCATGGGATTCTCGGTTGAAAATGGGCGGTGCTGGCCGCGTTGCAAAGTTGCCAAGTGTACCTCAGCCCAGAGGTGATTCAGCGGCCAGATGTTGGCAGAAATGTCGGTTGTTCGTTTTTTGTTCAGTTTTTTGCGTTTTTTCGCGCAAAGCCCCGAAAAACCTGCACATTTAGCCGGTCAGCTGCGGATATTTATCCATTCCTGTGGTAGTTTTGCCCGGTCTTGCGCCCCGTGTGTGGCGCATTGCTGGCAGACCGCTCGCGTCACGTCGAACCAAACGCCGTTTTACGTATCTACATACGCGAATGACGTGGCTGTAACACCGGACCGCCGGTTACCCCGCAGGTCTGGCTCGATGACTGACGTAGCACTCTGCATACTCACTGAATTTGATAGGGAAGGAACACCACCATGGCATTGACCAAAGACCAACTGATCGCCGACATCGCCGAAGCTATCGACGCGCCGAAAACCACCGCGCGTAACGCTCTGGAGCAACTGGGCCAGATCGTTGCTGATCAACTGGAAAATGGCAGCGAAATCACTCTGCCAGGCATTGGCAAACTGAAAATCACCGAGCGTCCTGCCCGTACCGGCCGCAACCCTTCGACTGGCGCTGCCATCGAAATCGCTGCCAAGAAAGTCGTCAAGTTCGTTCCAGCCAAAGTGCTGACCGACGCTGTAAACAAGTAATTGTAAGCAGTTTCGAAAAACCGCGTCCGGGTTGCCCGGACGCGGTTTTTTTATGCCTTGCTGCTGGCCCAGCGCTGTGCCCGCCAGGCCTGGCGGGCATTGGCGTCCTGGAAGGTCCAGGCGACCATGCGGCTTTGTTTCTGCCCTTGGCCCATCTCGACAATCCGTACGTCCTGCGCACCGGCTTTCTTCAGCGCCGCCTGGATGCCGGGCAGGTTGGAGGCTTTGGACACCAGTGAGGTGAACCACAGCACCTGCTGGCCGAGCGCGGCGCTTTCTGCCACCAGTTGGCTGACGAAGCGGATTTCGCCGCCTTCGCACCAGAGTTCGTTGTTCTGCCCGCCAAAGTTCAATACCGGCAATTTACGCTTGGGGTCGGCCTTGCCCAAGGCTCGCCACTTGCGCTGGCTGCCGCGGGTGGCTTCTTCCCGTGAGGCATGGAAGGGCGGGTTGCACAGGGTCAGGTCGTAACGCTCGTCGTCTTTGAGCAGGCCGAGCAGGATGTGCTTGCGGCTGCCTTGCTGGCGCAGGCTGATGGCTTTATCCAGGCCGTTGGCCTGAACAATGGCTTTGGCAGCGGCCAGGGCCGTGGTGTCGATGTCCGAGCCAAGAAAGCGCCAGCGGTAGTCGCTGTGGCCCAGCAGCGGATAGATGCAGTTGGCGCCGACGCCGATATCCAGGGCGCGCACCTGGGCACCGCGGGGAATCTCGCCGTTGTTGTCATCGGCGAGCAAGTCGGCCACGACGTGGATGTAGTCAGCGCGGCCGGGAATCGGCGGGCACAGGTAGTCGGCCGGGATGTCCCAGTGCTGGATGCCGTACTGGGCCTTGAGCAGCGCGCGGTTGAACACCCGGACGGCGTCGGGGTTGGCGAAGTCGATGCTCGGCTTGCCGTGGGGATTGGTGATCATGAACGTGCCCAGTTCGGGGCTGCTCTTGATCAGCTCGGGAAAGTTGTAGCGACCCTGGTGGCGGTTGCGCGGGTGCAGGGTCGGTTTGTTGGCTGTGGTCATTTTTGGGTCCGGTGAAAAGCATCGCGGGCAACGCCCGCTCCCACAATGTCATGTACCGACCTGTGGGAGCGGGCGTTGCCCGCGATAGCGTCACTGAGGTCAGCGATCGTTACAGTGCGGCAATCCGCGCATGCTGCTCGGTGAAGTTGGCCAGGGCCTGTTCGGCCTCGGCCAGCTTGGCGCGTTCCTTGTCGATCACCGCAGGCGGTGCCTTGTCGACGAAGGCGGCATTGGACAGCTTGCCGCCGACACGCTGGACTTCACCCTGCAGACGCTGGATTTCCTTGTTCAGGCGCGCCAGTTCCGCATCTTTATCGATCAGGCCGGCCATCGGTACCAGCACTTGCAAATCACCCACCAGCGCGGTGGCGCTCAGCGGTGCTTCGTCCTGCTCGCCCAGCACGGTGAAGGATTCGATCTTCGCCAGCTTCTTCAGCAGTGCTTCGTTTTCCTGCAGACGGCGCTGGTCTTCGGCGCTGGCGTTCTTGAGGAACAGTTGCAGCGGTTTGCCCGGGCCGATGTTCATCTCGCCGCGGATGTTGCGCACGCCGAGCATCAGCTCCTTGAGCCATTCGATATCGCCTTCGGCAGCGGCATCGATGCGGCTTTCGTTGGCCACCGGCCACGGCTGCAGCATGATGGTCTTGCCTTCGGCACCGGCCAGCGGCGCCAGGCGCTGCCAGATTTCTTCGGTGATGAACGGCATGAACGGATGAGCCAGGCGCAGCGCCACTTCCAGCACGCGTACCAGGGTGCGGCGGGTGCCACGGGCGCGTTCGACCGGAGCGTTTTCGTCCCACAGCACAGGCTTGGAGAGCTCCAGGTACCAGTCGCAGTACTGGTTCCAGATGAACTCGTAGAGCGCCTGGGCAGCCAGGTCGAAGCGGAACTGCTCGAGCTGGCGGGTCACTTCGGCTTCGGTGCGTTGCAGCTGCGAGATGATCCAGCGATCCGCCAGCGACAGCTCGTAGGCTTCGCCGTTCTGGCCGCAGTCTTCGCCCTTGTCCAGCACGTAGCGGGCGGCGTTCCAGATCTTGTTGCAGAAGTTGCGATAACCTTCGACGCGACCCATGTCGAACTTGATGTCGCGGCCGGTCGAAGCCAGCGAGCAGAAGGTAAAGCGCAGGGCGTCGGTACCGTAGCTGGCGATGCCTTCGGGGAACTCGGCCTTGGTCTGCTTGGCGATCTTCTCGGCCAGCTTTGGCTGCATCAGGCCGCTGGTGCGTTTCTCCAGCAGCTCGTCGAGAGTGATGCCGTCGACGATGTCCAGTGGGTCCAGAACGTTGCCTTTGGACTTGGACATCTTCTGGCCCTGGCCGTCGCGGACCAGACCATGAACGTAGACGGTCTTGAACGGCACTTGCGGGGTGCCATCTTCGTTCTTCACCAGGTGCATGGTCAGCATGATCATCCGGGCAACCCAGAAGAAAATGATGTCGAAGCCGGTGACCAGCACGTCGGTGGAGTGGAATTTCTTCAGGAACTCAGTCTGCTGCGGCCAGCCATGGGACGCTATGGT
>Ga0247821_10000002_pt1 | contig 233128 bp, 247 predicted proteins | sample 13C_Glycerol_Day_FD_192481 | JGI IMG/M metagenome (GOLD analysis project Ga0247821, IMG submission 192481) | Soil microbial communities from agricultural site in Penn Yan, New York, United States - 13C_Glycerol_Day14 | ecosystem: Environmental > Terrestrial > Soil > Agricultural land | place... | reverse complement strand
TGGTTTCGTACTGCGGTTGCTTCGAGGCTATCGCCGAACAGCTGAACCGTATCCAGAACCTGTTCCGTGCCGACTTCGATAAGTTGGGTATCTACCCAATCGATCTGAACTGGACTGAAGACCTGGAGCGTCTGCCAGAGATCTACAACCAGATCCCGGCGTTGGACTACAACACCCACAACACTCAAGAAGAGACTGCTCAACACAGTCAAATGATGAGTGGCATGGGTAGCATGTTCTCGGTTAACTCTTCGGTGACTCAACCGCAGCAGCATAACGTCAACCAGAACAACGGTAACCAACAGCAAACTGCTGGCGCGGTCATCAACGGCTTCAACACCACTCCACCAGCAATGATGGCCGGTGACCGTTGGATCCGTTACGAGATCGACTACAATGCCAACCAGGTTATCCACCACGCTATCAACACCCTGACCAACGTGCCAGTGATCTACTACTGCACCAAGTCGGGTTCCATGATGATGCGTACTGAAAACCCAGGTGCTGCCGTAGGCGGTATCCCAGGTATCCCAGTTCCTGGTATGGGTATGGCCGGCATGGGTATGCCAGGTATGGCCAACATGGGCATGATGAACCCAGCTCTGTTGGCAATGCAAGGCATGAACCCGCAGATGATGATGGCCCTGCAAATGGGTGGCGGTTTCTCCGGTCCGGCTACTACTTCCGGTACTACCTCGGTAGTACAAGATAGTGGTGCAGCAGGTTCGTACGTTTGGTAATTGCGTGACTGTACCAGTACTCCCGGCTAATGCCGGGAGTACTGGATTTCAGTTATTTTTAACCTTGTCGTGTATTACTTCGGGATATAGCGGCAAGTACAATACTTTCCGGAATGTTGAAGATCTCGACCTTGGAGCTGTTATCTTTGAACGGATCTTCGATGCCATTGATAAAAGCAATGGTCCAATGCATGTGACTTTGTACACCCAGTTCTCGCAGTAGCCGATAAAAATCATAACGATAGGCAAAACGGTCATTGGGGTTAGGTATAGGTAGAGCCTGCGCTTGTTTGAGCAGGATTTCCTTTAAGGATCTTACCAACGTTTTATAACGAGGCGTATAAAAAATCTCTTTACTAGCACTGCTGTTCAGGGAACCGATAGGCATGGTAACCGCCTCTATTAATGTGGGTATACATTTTTAAACCTATATCATCAATTAGATGACAGTTGTAATTAGGAGTCAGATAGCATGAGTGGTAACCTGAGCGATAACCCTAAGTACCAATATCTGGGGCGCGAGAATGAAATGCACCCTGCTTTGCAAGGCGTGTGTTCGAACCTGGTAGTGTTCCCGTGGATTTCTTCGCCGACTCGTATGTACATGGTCGGCAACATGATCCCTAAATCGGTAGATACCGTAGGACGTAGTGAACGCAAAATCATTGCTGGTCCAGAGTACCAGTATGCGGAAGGTGCCCGTCGTATTGAAGCACCATCGAACATGATCGTTGAAGAAGTCTTTTACGTGCATAGCCCGAACGTAGGCGGTGACGTAACTGACAAGTGGAGTGCAATGTGGCTGCTCTTTAAGAACGATGAGCTGAACGCTTATGACATTCTGGAGCTGCCTAAGTACAACACCCAGAACACATACATCGGTTTTGAATATGTTTACGATCAAGCCATCATGGCCAAGATCGACAAAGGTGCTCGTTTCCCTAAAGGTACTGTCTTCGGGCATAGTCCGCGGATCAGTAAGACCGGGGAGTGGATGTTCGGCATGGACCTTAAAGTCTGTGCAGGCTCGTTCCACTATAACGAGGAGGACGGTATCGCGATTACTGACGTCTGTGCTTATGAAAAGCTTAAATGCATGTTCAAGCACGTACGTAACTTCAGCTGGAACGAAGAAGACTACGTTCCATTGATGCTGAACGGCTCCGATGATGATCCAAAGGTACTGCCAGAGTCGGGCGAACGTATTCGTCCTGACGGTATCGTCATGGGCTTCCGTAAGCGCAACAGCAAGACTGCACTTACTACCCTGACCAAACGTGCCCTGCGTACCCCTGACCTAAACCACGACATCCTGTTCTACGCTCCGATCAACTCGGAAGTGATGGCGGTGGAAGTACTCAGTGAGCGCATGAAGGACCGTAGCAATAACCGGTCCACTGATTACATCGAGCAGACCCATACCAAGCAGATGGATCGCTACGAGCGTCGGCAGAATGACATGTGGAACAGCGTTATCCGCTGGTACAACACTCGTCTGAGTGCTAACGCCGGTAACGACCTGCCACTGTCTAACCAGCTGGATACTTTCATCCGCCTGGCCTTTGCTAACTATACCAAAAGTAGCTTGGGTAAAGTTAACCCACTGTTCCGTGGCAACAAGCGCGTCAAACTGAAAGACTGGAACGTGACCATCACTCTACGTGAAATGGTCCCGGGCAAGGTCAAGTTCAAGATGACCGGCATGAACGGTGACAAAGGGGTAATCGTTAAGATCATCCCACAACACATGGCCCCGCGTTATGCTGACGGTACCGTTGCAGATGTGATCATCAACAACGTTCCTGCATTCCGCCGGCAGATCTTCTCCATGCTCATGGAGCAGAGCATCAACTTCATTAACATGCATGTGCATCGTGAAGTTGTAGCGCTGCGCAAAGCTGGTGATTACGAAGAGGCATTCGCAAGACTGTTGAAGTTCTTCGATACCGGGTTCCCAGAGTTTGGTGAAATGGTGCGTGAAACCATCTTCGAACCGGCGACCATCGTCGAGTACGTGGATCACGTAGCCAAGACCCAGATCAGTGTGCATGTGGTAAGTAACACCAAGCTGTACGGTGTAGCGATCATTCGTGCATTGCGTGAAGTCTACGCGTACAAACCTGAGCGAGTTATCTTCACTGACTCCTTGGGCGAAGAAGTAATGTCCGACAACCCGGTACTGATCACCCACCAGCACATGATGCTGTTGGACAAGTTCGGCACTGACATGTCTGCGCAATCGCTGCCTTTGGCTAACCCATTCGGTATGCCGACCAAGCCAAACGATGTACACAAGTACTCGGACATCTTGCAGAACAAGCCTAACCGTAACAAAGGTGAAACTGAAGGTCGCTTGAGTATCAGTCAGTCTGGTGCACAAGAGGTCAATAAGAACCTGGCCCTGGCGAACTCACCAGAACTACGGACTCGTGTTACCCGCCGGATTATCCGTGCGGAGGATCCGTTCGATATCGATCAGATCGTTAAGCCGGAAGAGTATTCACTCAACGGTGCGGTACAGATGTCGGCAAGCATGCTATCTGACTCTGGCTATGGCCTGCGTCAAGAACTGGCGACTGACCGTACTGAAGAAGTTCGTATGTTCAATCCAGCGATGATGGGTATGGATGAAGATGCCGTTCTGGCCGAAATGATTCAGAACGAACAGGCTGAAGATGGAGATAACAAGTAATGGGCATGCAAGTAAATCTCCGGGACTTTGCCAACCTTACCGAAATGGATGTGTTGCGTTGGCGTAACAATCGAAGAGCTGTAGATGTAACTGACGACGAAGGCAACGTGGCTTTGTCTGATACGTACGCACTGATGCTCACCTGGCAGGGGATGATCATCCACCGGCAGTATCCGGAGGTGCCGTACCACGTCTCCGAGCTGATCCCTTCCCCACGGGATGAGAAGCACAAGAACATTGTCTACAACGACAAGACCTTGAAGATCCCGCTGGACTATGTACTGGGTATCGTCGGCCCACAAGTCGATGACCCGTTGGAGATGGACAGTGTCAAACGGTTGATCCATGCCTGGCAAGCAAAGCTCAACAACATGATCACTGTAATGAGTGAACGTTCGATTCTTTCTGCTCGTGCAGAGTGCGTTGACGAACTCATGCTGGATCCAGGTATCGTTGATATCCGTAATAAGGTACAGAGCTGCGAAGTAAGTATTGACGATGGGGAACAGCTGTTCAGCGAGTACATCAAGACCGCTGAGTCCCTCAACACCAATACCGTGGCACTGATGGCCCGTACCGGTGGGGTTAGTATCAACCAGGCTTACCAGCTGGCGATTGTGCGGGGTGCTGTATTCGACCTGCCTAACACCATTCTGCCTAACCCGATCATGAGCAACTATGCGGAAGGTATCGTAAACCAGACGGACGTGCTGGGTGACGGTAAATCCTCCGGGATGTCGCTGATCTCTAACGGCCGTGGCTTGAAGGACTCCGAATGGTTCCACCGGAAGACTCACTTGGCTACAGCGGTCATCCAGGGTATCCTGCATACCCATGACTGTGGTTCGAATGATCTGGCAGAGATCCGAATCGCCAGTACTGAAATGGCCGTGGCAATGCTGGGCAAGCATCGCCTGTTGGAAGATGGTCAGCTGGAACTGATTGACCACAAAACCGTACGCAAGATCAAAGCTGGCGAAACCATCGCCTTCCGCACTATTGGGTTCTGTAACTCAGGTGTGGATGGTATGCCGTGTGGCAAGTGTTTCGGCGCCATGAAAGGTAGTATCCCGTACAACGCAATCATGCGTCGGGATGCCAACGTTGGTATGTTCGCTGCTACTACTATCTGTAACCCACTCGGTCAGAAGATGCTGTCTACCAAGCACTTCATCCGTAACGCTGTAACTCGTCGTTTCGAGCCAGCTGCACGAGACCGTGGCATCATCACTTCCAACGGCGACGAGATCTTCCTCAAGTCGGAACTGTGTGTGCCGGGTACGCGGTTGATCCTGCGCTCGTCTATTGTTCGCGATCTGTCCGACCTCCGTTCTCTGGATGTGTTGGATGAAATCGGCCTGGATAAGTTGTCGTACTTCAGCGACGTTACTTTCCAGTACGAGATCGAAGACATCATGATCGGCGGTAAAACTATCCAGCAGCATTCTGCACAGACGTCGGTGGCCTCGCGTAACTCGCGGTTCTCCCTGGGCTTCTTGCAGTACATCCTGGACCGTGGCTGGGAAATCCTGGACAAGAAACACATCGCCGTGGATCTCAAGGATTGGAACTGGAAAGATCCGATCTTCGTACTGCCCTTCACCCGTGAAAGTCTGGACGCGCATCGTGGCCGCGTAGAAAACTTCATGACCTTCAACAAGCGCAACAGCACCTGGAAAGCACAGCCGGTTACTCCGAAGATCTTCGGGGAAGTGTTGGGAGAGTTCTGGACTCTCATCAACCAAGAGACCAAAGGAATCAACATCGTACACGCTGAGACGATGTTGGCTTGTTTGCTCTGTAAGAAGCCGTCTGAGCTCAACTACAAGCTGGCGTTGGGTAGTGGTGAGAAGTACTTTGAGAACTTTATGACGTGTGTCAAGAATCGCGGGGCCGGCGGTCTTATGATCGCAGAAGGCCAACAAGGGGTTCTGTCCAACATCAAAACCTTCCTGGTTAAGGATCGTCAACCAAGTCCGCTGGAGACCTTCTTCCAACACGCGGTGTCGTAAGGGGACCTCCCGTAAGGGAGGGTTACCCCCTTCCTTACGGTTTCAAAGAGGTACTTAGATGCGTTCTGTTGCTACGATCAGTCTCGCAAACAATTACATCCGAATATTCGATTTCCACATGGATTTCGAGAACCTACTCCGCAAGTACTGTAAGGCGGAGCTAACTAAGTATGGTCAGGAGGCCATCCCTAACAGCCGTAAGAAGCGCTGGGTGCCAACCCATGTGTTTGCACGGACTAACAACGATCGCACTGAATACAGGATGCCAAGGAGCGTACTGGACGATCTGTTGCGGTTATGTGGTACATTCGGGTTCAACAAAGCCCGGGTAAAGATAGAAGAAGAGCCAGAGATCTTTGGCGCTGATGTAGAGTTCAAGATCAAGAAGCAATTCGACACGCCTCGCGAGCACCAACATGAGTGGATCAACTATCAGTTAGCTCCAGGGCCGCTGAAAGTTAACGCCGCTCCTACCGGTGGTGGTAAGACTTACATGTCGCTGTATGCGATGATGAAGTTGGGCAAGCGTGCACTGATTACTATCCAGCCTCGTTATATCCCGATCTGGCAGAAAGACCTGGCTGAGATGTTTGATGTGGATGCCAAGGATATCTTGGTTTGGGAATTCACTGACCTCCCGCGTTTGGGAGAGCTTATAAAGGAAGGCAAACTCAATCCGAAGATTGTGATCCTCCCTACGACCCGTATAAGCACGTACATGCGTGCTCGGCGCAAGGACGGTAATCTACCTTGCCTCGACGAGATCATCGCTAATATCAACCCTGGGCTGCGTATTATCGACGAATCTCACGAGTCGTTCCATGAAGTGTGTCTGTCGATGATGTACGGCAACGTGCACAAGACTTTCATGCTGTCGGCTACGCTTAAAGGTGACGATCCATTCCTTAACCGGATGTATGCCGCTGTGGCTCCGATCAAGATCAGGCTTAAAGAACCTGACCCGGAGAACTACATCGACATTATCGCTTACCTGTACAGCATGAACGTACGTAAGTTCAAAGTTCAAACCCAACAGTTCGGTAGCTACAACGACATCGCCTTGGAGAAATCCATCCTCAAGAGTAAGGAGTTGACAGACTTCTACTTCGAGCTGGCTGATGAAATGTACCGGATGTTCTACTTAGACGTGAAGGAGGAAGGTACCAAATGCATATTCTTCTTCACGCTAGTGGAGATGTGTCTATTAATGAGGGACAAGTTCAGGGAGCGATACCCTGGCGAAGACTTCGACACGTTCTTGGGTACGTTGGATAAAAAGACACCGAAGAAGTACATGGAGCACGAGAACCTTATCACGACTCCTGGTAGTTGCGGTACGGGTAAAGATATCCCTGGGTTGGTTACTTGTATATCTTTTCACACTGTGTTCTCTATTCAACGTAATAAACAGATGATCGGACGACTACGCAATTTGCTCGGTAAGTTCGGTGGACGTATTACCCCACGGTTTATCTTCCCGGCTTGTGTGGACATCCCCAAACATGGAGATTGCCTGCAGAAACGCAGGTTGGCCTTCGCCGCTAAACAGAAGACCTGGAAAACTCTCCAATCGGACCTCGCGCTGCTTTAGGGCGGCGTGGCTCCATAAGGCGGTAGTATGCGCTTTTTATATCAACGCAGGTGTTGGGACGATCGTGCTCGAAACGTAGAGTTAGACGCCATGTGCCGACAAACAAAAGAAATAAAGACCCACTCCCTAGTGCTGCAAGCCCCAGAAGTCGGGACTTACAGCAACATTGTGACCAGAGCCCTTGCGGTCGCGCTAGAGAAGTTCTTGTTGGACTTCGCTGATCCTGAAGAAGCCACGGACGATTCTTGGTACTACGATCCCCTAAAGGAGATCCTGTATGACTCTGATGGTGAAACCAATATCGGTGCTTTTTTAACATGGGAGGAAACACGGGGGTTTATCCAAGACCCCATCGGCCAATTCAATAACTATTACGAGGCCACAGCACAACTCTTTGAGCTAATCATTGAGTTGAACAAGGAGAACATCAACCTCCTCTACGAGTCGGTGAACTCGCGGGAAGTGGATGTTATCATCTACGGCAACGTCATCGTATTACACATACGAGGTACCTCAGCATGAGTACTGCAACCCTACCAGTTTTCCCAGCCATGCAACCTAAAGTCGGGACACTCTTTATCCCTACCCCAGGGATTGAGGAATGCCATAACTACTGGCTGGTTCAGAAGTTGCTCGACGGCCGGGTCAGATCGATCATGACCTCGACCCCGTTTGAGAACAATGCCCGTCAGTTGGTGGAGTATTACCTGACCCCGCCACCACATCTGACCAAACCGGCAGACATCCAGCGTTTCTACGAGATGGAGGCGCAAGAGCTGTATGGATCGTTTGCCAACTATGAGCAGAGTCCTGGCTTCCAGGAAGCTTTGAAGACGCTCATTCCGTACAAGGGTAAGACGTTCAGCATTAACTCGATTACTACAGTCGGGCTTTCGATGATCATCGATTTGGATGAAGGATAGTGGGAAATGCACAACTTCGTCGTCAGACTGGATCACGCGGCTAAGGAGGAGCTGTACAGCGATATCAGCGATGAGTTCATGGGGTTTATCCTCATCGAAGCTATCATGATCATCCTGGCAGCTGGGAAGCCTGGGGCGATGAATACGCTTGACGATCAGGAACGCATCCAAGAATACCCAGAGCATCAATTCGATGTCAGTATCGATTATCTCCTAGAGGTCATCGAGCAGATCAACGTGGAATGCGGTGTGTTCCTCCCCAAAGAGGAATACGAATGCAACTCCGATATCCACGGGCGTATTTGTACTAAGCTGGCCGATGCCATCGAGATTATCGAGGCTAAGAACGATATCGGGGAAACACTTGCCTTGAGATTCGTGTTCGAAGATCCTCTGGTAGCCCAAGGCTTCAAATTTGTCGCCATGCATTACCCAGATCGTGTAGCGTTCTGCATTATCCCGGCGTCAGTAGCCAATATGAAATCCGATGTGACTTTGGCCAAGCTGTTGGAGGATTATGAGTTGAACAATGATCCTACCCCGTGGAACTTTCTGGACCCAGTAACCCTGTCTTTCCAGAACGATATGTTTTTCCAACGTAGTTAAAACAATAACCCTTACTACTCCTACTCCCATTTGGGAGTAGGAGTAGAGGGAGGTCCTTTCTTTTTTGCTATTTGATTGCGGTAGACAGATTCAGACGAGTAGTCTTGGCGCCAGCAATGTGTTGTGCCTTCATTCGACCTAACATCATCTTGGTAGGGATGGTTACTACTTCGGCACTCAAACGGTTAGCCAGTTTACCCAACCCGGTACCACAGCACTGCGCACAGAAGTTACCTTCATCTTGAGCACAGAAGTTAGGAGTACGGATAGAGACGGTCTTACCGATGTTTGCCTTGGCCACTTCTGCGGTAAGAGGTTCGGTCTTACCATTAACGATGTAGAAGCTACCAGCCCAGCGTTTAGCGTTGAATTGGTTAAGCTCGATAGGTTCACCCAGCTTGGTACCGCAATCAACCGCAGCGACCTTACGGCGCCCTACCAGCTTCAGTACTTCCTTAACCTGAGCACCACCTTCACCAGTAGACATGGAACGCGAGTACGAACCAGCAACAGCGGTGTTAATGTATGCAACCATCTCCTCAGGGTCCATGCCTTCATCAAGAGACATGTGCAGGAATACCCAGCCATCACCCTTAGGCTCGATACCGAAGGCAATGAACATACGCTTACGGGCGTTACTGATGAACGCATCGTTAATGATGAAGGTAGCGCCGGGACCATTCATGATCTCTTCGCGGTCCATCTGCACCAGTTCATCAATAGCCTTGGTAACGGCTACCGGGTCGTTCATCTTGCCATCAGCCTTAAGCTGAGCCAGGAGCTCTTCTTTACGCTTAAGCACCTTAGGACTGATGGTGAGCATCTCATTGCCACCAGGACGCACGAAGTAGGTTCCCAGTCCCTCCAGGAAGTTGCAATGGCGGGTAAACTTCATGCAGTCGTCTACCGAAGCCTTACCAGGAGGAACTTCTTCACCCTCCTTCGGGTTGTCTACCATCAGATCGGACAAATAGCCACGAATCAGACCGGTAGTGAACTCCTGGTTAATGTACGGGACCTTCTCACCGAAGACTTCCCAGAACAAGACGATGTTGAAAAACAGTAACCCGAAGGTAGTGTCGGTCTTGGCACCACGCAGTACTGGATGGAAGTCACCCGGCAGATCGATGTAGTCGTCGTTAACAAACAGAGGACGCGAGACATCCCCTTCGATAACGTTAGGGACCCCGTCGATCAGTACGTGGTACTTGCCCTCTTCTACATATACTGCCCAAGGAACCTGCTTGAAAGCGCCAGCCGACTCTTCGTCTTCGAACTGTACCGAGATAACCGATTGAACTGCGGCTTTCTCTGCGTAGCCCTGGTTGGCCAGCCAGACTTTAAGGAAGGCTAACTTATTCATTAGGGAATACCAACTGATTAATAAGGGATTCTACTTTAACCATTGTCAGGTGGTCGTCTGTCAACTCGTATGTAGTGGTAAGTAAACGTTCTTTGATCTGGCTGGAGTTAACGTCGCTGATCAAATAGAACCCGATGAGTTCCTTGACGTAAGCATGTACGTTGTCGCCAGTCAGTTCGTCTTGGAGTGGGCGCAGCTCTTTATGGAAGAAGTTGAGGAAGCTATCCAGAGAGCCCCCAAGCTGTCCATTGGAGCGGATGTGGTTATAAGCTAGGGTACCTTCGAGAACCAGGAGATTCGCCTTCACACGTTGAATCAGGGAGTCTGGGATACCAACAGAGACGTCTTCACCTTCCAGGCTGTCTTTGATAGCCTTCAGGCAGACTTCCGAGACGTCAGAGATGAGCATCTCGTAAGGGGTCATATCAGCATCTTCACCCAAGTAACGTTCCAGCACCAACAGGAAGCGATCCACTGTAGGGATATCTGGCGACTCCAAAGCACCAGCAATACCGATCAAATCTTGGTAGCCTTGCATCTCGTAGAAGAAGTGCCCTATCTTACAGAGATATGGCAGCATTTCTGCTGTTACGTAATCTTCGTCCAATGTGAAACCGAGATTACGCAGCAAGTACATTGTATTGTCGATAAGCATCTCGTAGATATGCGCTTTCTTGTTTACGAGGCTTACAGCATCATCAACCAGCAAGTTGTTAACGTCTACCGGCAACATAGAGGTAGGGTGACCCAACAGCGCATCGGGATCCAGTTCGTCCTCCTTGCCAGCCGTGGTATCAGCGAGCAGGATTAAATTAAACGCCTGGACCAATATTTTGGCTTGGGGTTCAGGGATGCTCTGTTTAAAGAGAGTCCACGGACCACCGATAATTGAAGCGGCGAGGTCTTCGTCGTCTTCTACCAAAACAGCTTCTTCTGCATTAATAAGCATATCTTTTCCACCACAGGTCGATAAGGAACATAGCATTCATGGGCACTAAAAATCAAAGCATGGCCGCCAAACGTGACAAGCGCAAGAAAGCCAAACGTGTCAAGAAACCTGGCGCCGGTTCGGTAGCACGCTTCGATCGTAAATACGACGTGCCTTCTCAGGAGCAACTGATCGACGAAGTGGCAGCCAACGGTGTTCTGGCCACCGCCGAGAAGTACCGTGAACTGGCTCGTAACCCAGGTCGTGGTGACGCAGGCCCGGATAACAAAGAAATCGTTACCGGCATGCTCGACGCCATCCACCTGATCGCCCCGATCCACTCGGCCGTCGAAATTGCTGACATCCTCGCCAGCGAAGGCAAGTTCGAACTGACTGTCGAAGATCGCAAGCGCATGGAAGGCTACGATGAGGCCCTGGTCAAGATCGCTGAAGACATGATGGTCATGCGTGTCCTCATGGAAGAAGGCCAGAAGTTCGAAGACTTCCCGGATATCTACGTCCACTACATGGACAACATGGTCGAGATGATCAAGACCACTGCGCCGGATGTCTACAACGAGACCCTCAAGCAACACGGTGCGCTGATCAACGAATACGCCCGTGAGCACATGGAGCCAGGTGAGAAAGATCTGGACTTCGCCATGCGCATGCACGATCAGCGTCTGAACAAGGTCCAGCACCTGTATCGCACCATGACTCAGATCGACGCGCCGGAAGATGCGGCTGACGAAACCGAACAAGAATTCATCCCTGCCGGTGAAGACGCTCCCAGCGATCTGGAAGAGCTGCTCACCGAAGGCGCCTCCATCAAAGACATTAACTAAGGGTATTGATGATGTCAGAAGAGATTAACGGTCAACGACCAGCAGAAGAAGCAGCTGCTGCGCCAGCTCCAGCCGCGGCTCCAGCAGAACAGAAACCCCAGGTGACTCCGGCGACTTTCAACGAAGTGCACACCGCCGAAAACACCACCATGAAGAAGCGTCTGATTCCTCAGACGTGTCTTGTTCGCGAACTCACTGAAGACGAGATCGCCCAAGGTTATATCACGGTGTTCCTGGGCAACAGCAAAGCATCGCGTGATAACTCGGCCAAGCTGATGCAGCCGTTTATCCAGTTGATGACCATGCGCCGTATGGCCGACGCCGATCCGATGCAGTTTTCTGCTGCAGCGAAGAAGCAAGAACTCGATTGGGAAGCTTTTGTCGAGAAGAACTACCCAGACCTGACGGTAGACGATGCAGAAGAGATGGCCTCGCGCATGATCTCCTTCTACACCGAGTTCCTCGACGAAGTGAAGATGCGTTCCAACGCTATTCGTGAGCAAGGCATCTCCAACGTCTGTGACCGCGGTGGTTTGGTTACCTCCGACATCAACGGTCGTAAACCAGGCCTCAACACCAAGAACCTGAAAGACTCCGAGATCATGCGCCGCCGGTCGATCAATGCTGAAGACGGGAAGCTGATGTTCGATATCGAACTGCGCAACTCGTTCACCAAGCTGATCATCACCCGTCCGTCGAAGATGGAAATGGGTAACCTGATCAACGACATCAAGACGGCGATCAAGGGCTACGTCCGCCAAGTCAACAACAACAGTGTGATCCTGGCTCGTGTTGCCGCCGCCCGAGTGATCTGGAACTTCATCGTTTCGCGTATCACTTACTCGAGCATCAGCGACATCGGTGACTTCTCCCAGCTGGCTCGTATTATCCGCTGGACGGATATCGACGTACTGACCACCTCATTGCTGCGCGCGTACACCAACAAGGGTGTGCACATGCAGTTGATCTGTGCTGCGCCTGGCTGTGGTTGGAAAGACTTCCAGCTGGTCGATCCGGAAAAGATCGTTCACCACCGCGACTGGCACGACACTGATGAAGAGTCTGCGATCTACGCCAACCTGTTCAACCACAAGGTGACCTACACCGCGGATGAAACGCTGGCGCTGATCAAGAAGGCCAACTTCGGTCTGGACACTGCCAAGGTGTACAACGAAGACAAGTCGATCTACATGGAACTGGCCTCGCCTTCGCTGGCAGACGCTTTCATGACCTTCGACTACTTCTCCGGTCGTATCTCGCCGATGCTGGCAGACCTGCGTACCAAGATCATCGATCCAGAAGAGTACGAAACCCAGCGCAACATGCTCTACACCGACCTGGGGGCCACTGAGTACATCCACTGGGTGAACCTCTTCGTTGGTATCGCTCCGCCGAACAGCGAGGAAAAGGACATTGTCCTGGATCGCGATCGTGCTCGTGACCAGAACGACTTCAACGAAGGTCTCTTGGAGGTCATCAAGGAGTCCAAGTATCTGAACCTGGTACTGACCAAAGACATCATCAACAAGACTCCGTTCTTGTCGAAGTCTTTCGTCGCCCTTCAGAACTTCGACTGTCCGAAGTGCAAGAAGAACCAGGCGGAGCTCGAAGATCCGGAAGGTCTGAAAGAACGTAAGTTGGGGTACACTCCGATCGACCCGATCATGAGTTTTTTTACCCATATCCAGTTGCTCATGATGAACGCCGCAACCGAAAGTCTGGAAGCAAAGGCAAAAGCCCTCTCCGAATAGCGCGCGTCCGTCCGGGAGGGAAGATCGAGTTTAGCGTGGTGCATGAGGGCGTTACCAAGCAGTTGTTGGGACGCTCAACGAAACACATGCTTCCCGAGGCTTTAGCACTCAATGAGAAGATGATGGTTGATCTTAACCTTGAGTACTACAACCAGAAGACTCGAACTCCCTTCTCGTCTATTGGGTACTTCTCTGCTGAGAATGACTTCTTCCATCCGTGGTCGCTTGAGCAAATTGGCGAGCACTACGGATACCACAAACTGAAGGAGCTCATGGATCCCAAGGATTTCTTGACTCTCCCTGCCGTTGTCGTGGACGAATTCTTGGAAGCGGTTAGTTCAGGACTTAATAAACGAGAGAAAGCAGAGGCAGCCAAACGGGAACAGCAAGCTAGACAACAAGGATTACCCAAGGATCAACTGGATCTCTTGAATAAAGCTGGCATCGATCCAAAACAGATTAAAGTGTAGGCATAGTAAAATACCCCCTACCCCGTTAAGGGTAGGGGGTATTTTATGCTGATCAGCATCAGGTTTTATTCACTATTTCGAAATAGTCGAGGCTTTTCTCATGGCAACTGAAAAAGAAGTAACTGGCAAGACCACCCGTCCTGCTGGCGGTATGGCACAACTCGCAGTCAAAGAAGGCGAGATCATCGTTAAAGCCGAAGATGCTTCGGCTGTCGAAGCCGGTCTCGCACAACAAGACCAAGCAGGCGAGTACATCGCTCCTGTGGTCGAAAAGGTCGACGGCCAGGAAGACAAGCCTGAACAACAGGAACAAGCTGCTCCAGCCGCTCCTGCGATTCCTCCGGCCGGTCCTATCGTCAAGGCTGACGCGCCTAACGATGAAGCCAACCTGGAAACCCCAGCCGCTCGTGTTGCTTCCGCCGACATGACCAACGCTAACGGTACCGCTGTTACCAACATCATGATGGCTCGCCTGGCCAAGCACCTGAAACACCTGCGCGGTGAACTGGGCTTCGCTGACACCAAGGCTCAACACGAAGAACAGGTTACCTTCATGGAAACCGTCGGTAACTCCACCTCTCTGGACTACGACGAGTTCAAGCTGGTTACTGACGCCCTGGTGCGTGCAATCATCGAGAACAAAGAGCTGTTCCGTTCCGGTGATGCCCTGCGCTTCATCCGTGGCCTGGCCGGTAAGTACCCACAGGATTCGATCAACCGTTACGAAGCGTACATTACCTTCCTGACCAAGGTCGCCACCAACTGGAACAGCCGTCATCACCTGGGGTCGCGTATCGACATCGCCTTCGTGATTCAGCACATGAAGAACGTTGGCAAGCAGAACGTTACCAAGTACTTCAACTCCCTCGTAGCCGCCAAGTAAAAAGAGCGCATCATGATCGACATCGAAAGCTACGAACCGGACCCGGCTACTTTTGAAGTACCCGATGTCCCTGAAGTAAACGTAATGCTGGATGCCCTGGACGACTCGGTCGATCAGATGGATGCGGTAGCTGGTGGTGAGAGCATCTCTCTGACCGCCTCTCAGCGCTATCTGGAAGGCGTGCTGTACGCCAATGGTGTTATCCCGCTCAACGCTCTGCAAGGCAACGAAAGCATCTTTGGCACCATCGGTGGTGGTATCCAGGCCGCATGGGACTGGATCGTCAAGATGTTCAAGTCGGTGTGGAACTTCTTCTTTGGTCGTGACAATGCTGAAGAAGCAGAAACCACCAAGAAAGAAGTCGACGAGAACAACAAGGAAGCGCAAGCGGCCGAGAATGGTACTCAGTCCGACGAAGACGCGAAGAAGCAAGCCGGCAAAATGGCTGCTATCGCTTCCGAGAACGGTGACGAGGCTACTGCCAAAGCTCTGAAGGAAGCCAAGTCTCCAAAAGAGGCTCGCGCTGCCATCAAGGCTGCCCTGGCGAAGATCGCCAAGATGAACAAGAAGGGTCGGCAGAAGGTCGAGCAAAGTATCAAGAACGCTGTTGCTGCTAAACGTGGTTTCCAGAAGATCGTCAATGACGATAAGAACGAGAAATACCACTCGGCTACTAACACCGTTGCTAGCGCCGACCACCCAGTTGCCCACCTCAACATCGAGCTGGAAGCCGAGATCGACAAGATCCTGGTTAAAGACAACACCTTCATCCCTCTGTTGGAAAAGGCGCTGTCCCTGGATACCGTACCGAAGGTTGTTGCATTCGGCAAAACTATTCAGGCCAACGTCGACGCCATGAAGGCTCTGGGTGAAGCGTTCAACCAGCGTAAAGGCAAGATGCAAACCATCCTGACCCAAACCGAAGCCCGGATGAAGAAGGCCAAGGAAGGTAAGGACAAAGCAGAGCTCAAGAAAGAAGTTGCTGTTCTGCGGGTTATCGTCAACCAAGCGGTGAAAGTTGCGAAGTTGATCGAAGTATCGAACCACCGTCTGCGTACCGTACACGGCGACTTGATCGCTCTGTTCGGTCTGTAAGCGTGTATATAACCCTACCCAGGCCCTTCGGGAGCCTGGGTAGGGTTATAGCTGTTATGCTGCCATTGGCAGGTCAGGGTTGAGTGTTTCGTCGATCACAGGAGCATTAGCCGCTTCAGCATTCTGCAGTTTGTACAGAACGTCTTCCATACCACGTTCGCGCAGGCAACGTTCGAACACCTCTACCATATCGCTTACTTTCGGGAAACGATACAGAGCGTGGCCCAAACCGATTGCGTTAGCCGCTGGGCTACTTGCGTAGTTAACAGCGATCTCACGCAGCTGCATGGCATCAGCCCCTTGGATACGATACACTTCCATCATCGTGGTAGCGTTACTTACGTTACCAGTCAGAGTACCAGTTGGGTAAGCACCCTCCACGTCCAAGTCAGAAGTAGCCCCTCGACCTTGGCTCTGAACATCCAGAAGACCCTCGAACAGGAAGCTACCTTGGCTGGCGTTCTTCTCAGTATCGAGGAGAGCAATCCAGTCACCCAGAGTAGGCAGGCGATCACTGAAGTAGGTGTCACGTTTAGGCGGAGTGCTGCCCCAAACATAACCGTGCTCTTTCGCAACAAAGGAAAGAGTATCCGAGATCAATGTAGGTTGCGACACGAAGTTGAAGTACTCCGAGTAGCGTAGCAGCATTGGTAACGAGAGAGTGAAGTCGAAGGTCTTCTCGTTGATCTCTTCAATCGGCCAGTTATCCGCGATGTTGTAGATCGAGTACAAGTACTTCTGGTAACGCTGCATGTTCCGGTGCCACTGAGGCGAACCATTGCCCCATTGACGACCTTCATCGGTGTACAGCTTACCAGGAACTTCTTCACGGTTAGAGATGGCTTCCAGCGAGTAGCTTTCCAACTTGCCGAATGGGAAACGTTTGATAGCATATACCGACATGGCATCTGCCCATTTCCAAGTAGCCTGGCAACGCACACTCGGGAACTTCTCTTGCGGTTCCAAAGGAGTACGGTCACCGTTCTCTTTAACCTTGTGCGTACGCCCAGGGTTATATTCGTAGGAACGGAACTCTCTAGGTACACGCGGGTCACAGTAAACGTCAGCGAGATCATAACCTTCTTTAATCAAGGCCTTCTCGCAAGCTTCCATGTCGTATGCTGCGTTCCAGCTAGCTACCCAGTCAGGTTCCCATTCGTGGAACTTGCCAATACAGGCGGCTACTACTTGACCAGGTGTGTCAAACAGTTCATAAGCGATCTTGCAGTTACGACGCTCAACGTGTTCCTTGACGTACTTCTCTTCTGCTTCCTTGAGCTTGTCTAGGATGTCCTCGTCGTTGTCCTCTTTATACCAACCACGGACACCGGCGAAGTAAGCCTTATCTTTCATGGTTACCGAAGCACAGATGATCGGTTGTTCCGGATCATCCATATCTGCTTCGACGTCGAATGCCGCTAGAGTGTATGGTTCCTTCTCCTGGATCTCACCATACTTCTCAAAGAACCGACGCTTGAAGTGTACAGGTGGAGTCTGGTCCAAACCAAACACGAACTGTTCTTTCTTAACGTCGTACATGGACGCTTTGTTATCAGCAGCCCCGTACAGTTGTTTCTTGACCTCAAAAGGGATACGGCAGCGTGGTTGGTTGTACTCACGCACCATCGACTCTTTGATGTAATCCTTGTGTTGTTTGAAGTGCCGGTGGGTGTCCTTCACAATCCAAAAAGGTTGCTTATAGTTCTTAATTGCGATGAACGAATTAGAGCGACTACCGTCCTCGTGGATGTTGGTAATCTTGGCACACAACAGGTCTTGGCTTTTGTCGTATTTGTGCTCACTGTAGCCAGCACTTTTACAAACTTTGGCCACAATGGGTGAAATGTTCGGAGTCATGGAAATGCCTGCATTTTATGTCTCGAATTTTGCGCTATAACCATAGCGACCCAGTTAAAAATATGAGGGGTGTGTTCTTATGCTGTCCATGTCGTTCCTTACCCAACCCAGGGAAGGTTTGGAATTCATCAACTTTCAGAGTGATGACTTCTACGTAAAACTTTCAGGGTTCCTGGAAAACAATATTAATAACACCAATACTCTCTCCAAGGATTCGGTTAAGGGCATTAAGGACATCATTGAAGAATTCACTGGTTTCCGTAACGTCAAGATCGAGCTGGTCGAAGAGGGTAACCTTTCCGTAGACGTCGGTTACTTCTCGCCAAACCATGTACTCAACAGCGCTGGGCTGGATGGGCTCCTCAAGTCTACCGAGACCACCCTTTACAAGTGGTTCGTCCAGAACAAAAACAAAGTGTTCAAAGGGGAAGTAGATTTCCGTACTGGCAAGGTTAAAGGTGCCTTCTGTGATCTGCCAATCACCATGCGGATTAACGTTAACCTTTCGGATACTTTCCCTAGCGATAAGATTCAAAAGTACAACGTGTCGATCGCTGGGATTCTGACTGGAGCCATTGCTCACGAGATAGGCCACTGCTACGGTGGCTGTGCGCTGATGTTCACCGTTGCTGCCGATAACGTTATCGGTAAAGCGGCTCTGCGCTTCTATCAAGGCAAGGCATCGCCTGAAGAACGTGTTGTGGTCCTGCAAGACATGAGTGCAGTGATGGACCTCCGTCCGGACAAACAAGCTGAATTGCAAGAGCTGGCACAGAACAGTGACGAGCATACTGCGATCATGTATTTCAATAAACTGGTCAACCAGCGGAATACTACTCGCGCTCTGTCCCTGGGTGTAGAACAGATGTCTAGCGAAGTTATCGCTGACGTTTACGCTATCCGTATGGGCTGCGGCAAAGGTGTGATCGCTGCTATCGGTGTTCTGGTGGACCAGGGGTGCATTACCATCCTGCTCGACATGTTCACCGCCGGTATCGTTTATACTCTGTTTACCAGCGCGCTCTTCTTCCCCCAATTGGTTCTGATGGTGGCTGCGGGTATTCCCGGTGCTGCGTTGGCCCTTGGCGGTATCTTCATCTTTGTACTGACGCTGATCTTGGCGTACTTCACTCCAGGCTTCTCTGGTGTGTACAACTCCAACCATCGACGGTTCGAAGATGCCGTGCGCCAGCTTATCGCTAAGCTGAAAGAAGTTAAAGGCATGCCTGCTAACGAACGTACTGAATTGGTTGCCGACATCGAGAAGCTGTTGGAGATCAACAAGGCCATCAAGCCTTGGTATGAAGGTACCTTCGTTAAACGCTTCGCCGGCTGGATGTTTGCTGGTGCTGATTTCAAGAAACAAGAACTCGAGCATTTCACCCAAGCCCTGGGTAACAACGAAATGATTGTACTGGCGGAACGCCTCAAATCTTTGGCTTAAGGAGCTAAACAATGTCTCATCTCATCCACGTGTTGGAAGTTAAAAAGGCGTACACCGAGCAAGGTGTGTTCTGTCCAGAAGAACAAAGCCACATGCTCAACGAAGCTTACATCCGTGCTGGTTTGGCGGTAGCCTTCAAGTCTGGTGGCGTGTTCACGGCCGACATGGAAAAGGTTCTCTACCACCAGCTGGAAAAGTGGAACAGCGTTTCGCCTATCAACGGCCGTTTCATTCACCAGTCGATCCTTACCCGTATCAACCTGATCGCCGGCAGCATGGCGAACACCGGTAGCCTGCCGTGCGCCAAGCAGTTCACCCTGTGGTCCAAGGAAGGCGAAGTTGACGCTTCCAAAGCCCCAGGCTTCAGCGAGCTGGTCGGTTACCTGATCAAGGAACTGGAGTCGTGCCATGAGTGATGAACCAACTTCCCAGTTGGATTCCTACAAACAGGTAGGCAATTCAGCTCCTACTGATTCCTATCAGCCGGGGGAAGGCAAGCAGCGCATCGATCTCGATGAGTATTACAAAGAGACCGGTCAGGACGAAGGCACCGTCATGATGCAAGGGTTTGAACAACTCTCGCTGCGCAAGCTGTCGAAAGACGTAGCGCGCCTCATGGACCTACCCAACACATCCAGCTACGACCCTTTCCCATCGGAACGTAACGCCCGCACTGGTGCTGAAGGTTTCTTCTCGGCAATCGCTGACAGATTCCAAGTGGTAATCGAAGGGATCATCAAGTACATCCGTATGGCCATCGACTGGGTGGTAGACGGGGTCAAGACGTTCTTCGGCTTCCGTAAGAGCGCCAGGATCACCAAGGCTATCGACGATAACCTGGAAGAACTCAAGGAAGAGTTCGCCGCTACGCTCAAAGGTTTGGGTTTCCCTGTTGGTCAGTACAACGTGGAGAACTACCTGGGTGAACTGCCTGCTGGTAAGAGTCCAGTGCTCCAGGTCATGCTGCTGAAAAGCAAGATGGACAAAGACGTTGATTCCATTAATGGTCTCAGTGCTGCTCTCCCTCTGTTGCAACAAGCAGTAGCCAAACTGCGCCAGGCTAGTAACTCGGTTGAACAGAACGTCCGTCGTCTGAAGAAGGTTATCGCTGACGAGCATAAGGCTACCATGGTTCGTAAAAGCCGTGGTGAAGCTATCAGCCTCGCTAGCTCGCCAGAAGTTAACCGGGTTACCAAAGCTATCCAGGAAGTCAAAGCTGGGTTGGACGTTGCTCCTATCAGTGAGATCGTCGGCAAGGTTTACGAAGAGCTGTATAAGCTCAAGTTTACCAACGAAGAACTGACCGAGGGCTTCGACAAAGTCCGTGCTAAGCTCAAGCAAACCATCCACACCGAAAAGCTGGAGCTGCCTCCTCAAGATATTCCGGTGATCATGGCTACGATCCAGGGCCTGAACGCACGTTATCAACAGATCTCCGATAACGAGCTGGACCTGTCTGGCATCAACTGGAAAGAACTCGGTAATATCGTCGACAAGTCTGAGTCTGCAAAGATCAAGGACATGAACGACTTCTTCAACTTCAAGTCTATCCCGACTGAACATCAGTTGATTACTGAATATCAGCGAATGACCATCGAGGTGCGAAGCTTTACCCAGTTCTGCTTCAGTGTGTCCCAGGCGCTGATCGTTGTGCAGAAACAAGCGACCAATCTGATCGAATGGCATAACCGTGCGCACGCCTTCTACTACGGTGGCGTGTTGGGTGACATCGAGACCATGAAGAAGTCGATCGCAGACGCCAAGAAGAATGGTCATAAACCGTTGGTAGATAGCAAGGGTCGCCCTCAGCCCTTGATGTTCATCAAAGATGCAGACGCCAAGACCTTCATGGAAAAGCTCAGTGCTGAGTTCCACAACTACGCACAAGCCGACATGAAGAACCTCAAGGAAGTCTACAACAACTTCACTCGACAAATCGGCTGGGGTAAAACCGTATGAACTGGGAAACTATCGTAACTTCTCGTACCGCCGCAGAAGTGGCTATCCAGGAATGCGCGGGTAACCTCGAGCAGATCCGTAGTGCGCTGGACAAAGGTGTGACCCTCGGGGCTGCTCGGGTGATCATTAAAGGTATCTGGGGTGAGACACCTGAAGCCAAGAAATTGGTAGCTCAGTTGTCGGCGTCGTTCCCCGCTGAGAACTCCTCGATCATTCGTTACGCTGGTTTGCCTGGGTATGCGTTGGATAACATCGCCGGTCCTACCAAGCCTGGCATTACCTTCATGCTGGATACACAGCATTACATCGAGAACTACATCGGTGTAATCCTGAAGCAGCTGAGCCATTTCGATCCCAACAACGAAGTGGCGCTGAATGCTCATAACGAATTCCGTCGTAACGTCCTCATCTATATCGAGGGCATCCGCTGGAACTCGTTTACCCTGAGCGTTGAAGAAGCAGCTGAAGCCAGTGCGTGGAAAGACTACAAGGTGGAATCCCAGCTTGTGGAAGACGGGGACTATCTGTTCATCACGGACTTCCTCCCTGACCTCAAGGAAGCGCATCACAAGGTAGTGGAACGTCGTAACCGTGAGCCTGAAGAAGGTAGCGACAATCCTAGTCTGGCCGGTGTGCAGTACAGCACCAAGTCGTACCTGGCAGAAATCAACTTCACGTACTTGTTCGCTGAGTACTTGACCCAGTTGGCTTCTACCTTGGAAGTAATCGCGGAATAAAGGCCTATACTACCCCTAGCCCCGTTAAGGGCTAGGGGTAGTAAGGTTTATAGCTTTATACTTGGCCCATACTTACCATTGCACGGTCGTGAGGCATGAACGAGGTATCGATCGCCTCTTGTACCGCCACCAACTGGTCACTGGTCAGCTTCAGCAACTTACGAACACTGAAACCGGTCAGCGAGTCTTCGTTACTGATAATATCTACTGTGCTATCCCCTGCCAAAGCGTTGAGCTTGATGCCCACTACTTCAGGTGGTGCGTTGTTCCGCAAAGCTTGGATGATCTCTGCGGTGGAGATAGTTGTAGCACCGTCCAGCATTTCGTTGATCACTTTAGGACTGCTAGCCAACAGCGAGTCTTTCAAGTTCTGGTTCTTGTAGCCACCCTGAGTCAAGTAGTACACCAACACGAAACTCAGGTCTTGCTTGAGGTACATCTGGTAGTTACTGTTGACCAACACTTGTACCGGACCGATCTTGCTACGCGGCTGGTAGAACAACCCAGTACGGTCCAGAGTCAATGTGTCGAAGTAACTCATATCCGCACCGACTACATGGACGAAGTGGTCCTTGGTCTCCTGAGCAAACTCTTTGTCGTAATCATCACGACTGAAGTAGTAAGCCGCATCAAACGCAATGAAGTCGAAGTGATGCAGGAGTTCACGTGGTGCCAGAGGGATACGCTGACCAGCACTGTCCAGGATGAAGTCATTCTTACGGTAACGCAGAATGATCTTGCCAGCGCTGTTGTACATGATCTCGCCAGCACGATGCTCGACGATGACTTCACCTTGGCCGTCAAACATCAACTTGCCTTCGTCATCCCGCTTCAATACATCAGCAGGGTAGGTTTCAGGCACGTCCTGTTCATAGCGCTTGTACTGACCTTCACCAACCAATGGACGAATCCGACTGTACAGGTTGCCCAGACGGCTACCGATAACAACCGAATAAGAAGTCTCGATAATGGCTACCTGGTTGTCAGCAAACATGCTCTGTTCAATCTTGCGATCGGACGGAGTGTCTGTGGCAGTAGGGTCACCACTGATGGTGAAGATGAACGTCATGTTCATATCGAGCGGAGTACCAACACTGTACTGCTGCTGGCCGAACATCCACAGGTTGTTGAAGTACAGTACGTCGTTAATGTCCAGGTCGAAGTTGGTCTTCAACTTGAACTGCCAGATACGCTCACCGGCTTCAGTAACACCGTAGAACGTAGCCTTAAGGCTAGCCAACGACTCAGAGTCGACAATGTTCATCGACATCTGTACACCGACCGCATCGTTGTCCAGTTCCTTGTAGCTCTGGCTGCTCTGGGTAACGATGGTGATCAGGTAACCGTCTTCCTGATGGACCATGTCGATTTGCCCAACACCTACTTCGATGTTGAGAGCGTCGTTCTCGGCCACAAAGGTTTGGTAACCGAACTTCGGGCTGTCCAGGTGATAGGTACGCAATACCGCCTGGTTGTTGGTGGTATCCATCACGTAGTAGAACGGGGTGTAGACCAAGGTCTTATTACTGACCAGCTCCACCAGCGCTTCGTTGGACAGGCCCAGATACTTATCCTTGATCGGCTGGGTAACCAGCTGAGTGGTATAAGCACTGACGTCGAACAATACGTTGTGCGGAATGGTAATACGCTTACCGTTATCCAACACCACACCACTTGCCACCAACTGGTTAGCAGAAGTGAGGTGACTACCCACAAAGCACGCCATAGGAGCGTAGAAGTCTTTGTTGCTTTGCTTAGGCAGTTCCTTGGTAATCGAGTACTGGCGACCAGTGAGGTAATCGATACTCTTAACCGAGTTATAGCCGAAGCCTTCTACTGTACCTTCCAGGTTGTTCTCGGTGATAGGCAGATTACGTACCCGACGACCCTGCAAGAAGCTTTCCTTGACTTCCAGGAACGGTCTTGGGTTAGTACCACCACGGGTCATCTCAGTGACACCCCAAGCGATAGCACCAGAGTTACGCAAACCTTCCGAATAAGGACCAAGACGCCCAGCACCATAACGGTAGTCCTGGTAGTTGACCACGATCTCCTTCAACGGTACTTCACGGAAGTCTTTAACCAGATCACCCTTGGTGGTGTAGGTATAAATGTGGACTGTGCCAACACCGCTACCATCCTGGATATAAACGTCGGGGATCTCGTAGTTGAAGGTCTTGTTGGTGGTGTCGATATTCAGCGACAGCGTGGTGTTGTTCTGGTCGAACACATCCTGGTCGAAGGCTACCTTGATTTCCTGCAACACGTTCGGGTTAGAACCACGACGAATAAAGGCACGAACGTTATACAGGTTATCCGGGTATTCGATGTTCCCACGGCAACCAGACGAGGCGTTGGAGGTCAGGCCTTCAGTAGCCAAACAGCGGAGTTGACGAACAGGAACTTGGATAACCAAGAACATCTGACCGTTCTCTTCTTTGAAGCCACGTTTGAGCACGTTGTCACGGATAGGAGCCTGGGAGTTAGGTGTGCTATCGTCATACACTACCTGGTAACCCGAAGACTCCTTGTAACGGATCTCGATGCCGTTCTCAATGGCGAAGTAATAGCCGTTGATGATGATCTCGGTATCTTTGGGGAACAACAGCATTTTGTACGTGGTGGTAACCTTGCCTACCGTAACGGTCTTATCCTTGGCCAGGTTATTAAAGGCATTGATCTGAATACCCAGAACCATGGTGCAGTTACTAGGGTTACCGAACAGACCGATCTTCTCTTCGTCGCCCATGTGCTTGGCCAGGTCAGAGATGTTCCGCGCATGGTCTGCAAAGTTACGACTGATCGAGTCGTCGATACGGTTCAGCACGCCATACGAGGTGCCAATGATCAGATCCGCAGCAAAGATAGCTGGGTGGGTTTTACTGTTAAGCTGGACCCGTTTATCGAACCAGGTATTCTCGATATCGTTGATGATGGTATCGATACCACGCTCTGGGTTATCCGCCAGAGCAATAAGTTGATCTTGACTAATGGCCATTACTTGGGACTCCAGTATTCCATTTCCATGTTCAATGGATTGATCCAAGGATAGGCGTGGTAACCACCAGCAAAGTACTCGGCTACTTCGAGCTTGCGGTAGTTCTCTTCACGAATACCTGGCATCATGTTCGGGTTGAATTCCAAAGTGATCCGGTTGAACCGATCCACCACCTTCAAGTTGTTATAACGGAAACCCACACTAGGGAAGCGGATCTCTAGCTCATCCTGCCCCTGGCCGCGCAAGGTATCCTGCGTACGGTCAATGGAACTGAACGCACCAGACGGGTAAGTGTTAGGCCAGCAATAACCGTTGTTGTAAATGCCTTCCACGTTACGCAGGTTCTTGTTCAGAATGATCGTGAAGATAGTAGCGTCGAAATCACGATAGTTTTGAATAAGCGCTTCAGCATAAGGCTCCATCCCTTCGTCACCAGTGGAAACCCCGTCGATGTAATGGTTCCACACATCGAACATGTTCGCCAAGATGTTGTGCTTGATAGGGAAGAAGGACATCGACATATCGAAGTCGTAGTTAACTGGCAAGATGCCGTCAACGTACTGATAGACTTCTTTACGAATACCGGGCGTGGAGCGGGCCACGTTGAGACTAACGTCAGGGAAACCGCTGCACACCTTGATCAGGTTACTTACAGGGGCGATCCATGGATACAAGGGATCGAGGAATTCTACCATGCCGCTATTACCACGAGCCCAGTTAGGATCTAATAGACCCTTTATATAAGCAGAAAGACTATTCTGCGGAGGGCTGATAAGAGTAAGTAATTGCGGATGTTCCTGGATATTTCGGTCGGACAAATTAAGTTTAGGACGGTTCATGAAAACCAATCCTATGGTGTCGTCGGGGATGGGGGCCTGTTGGTTCCCGGGGCCCAGAATCCTTGCCCCACGCAACATGTTGATCATTGCTGATCGGTAGCCTGGTCCACCGTTCTCTCGGAACGCAAAGTCAAGCCAATCCTCATAGCTGGACTGATCTAGATCTCGGCCTGGTTTCTGGTTACCTGGAGTCCCATCAAACCATCCGTTGAGCGGGTTATCTGCCATCGTCTTTTCTCTTACAAATAGAGGTAAATTTTCATGATCTCTGCAGTTTTGAACCTGGGATCTCTGTTTCTGGGTGTGGCCTCCAAACTCTACCCAGACAGCAAAGATATCACCTCCGCAGCCAACGCAGCGGACAATGTCAGGCAGGCATACAATGTGGTTTCCACCACCTCGGTTCACGAGAGCGCGGCGCGTTCTATCGTGGCTCCGATGGTGGTAATCGAAGCTACTTCTTTGCACCAGGAGTACATGAATGACCTGATGCAAATCGTCAACCTGCGTGACATCGTCGCTACTCTCACCCACCTGTCGATGGAGAGTTCCGTAGCGATGGGCGTGAAGGTTGAGAACCTGATTGGTTCCATCAATCCGAAGCGCGCCGGTCTGTTGTGCCTCGCGGGTATCGAAGCCCACGACAACAACATCAAGACCAAAGAAGAGAAAGCCAAGGAAGAGAAGGAGTTCATTCCTACCGTTAACGTCGGTGGTAAGAACATGCCTGACCTGAACGAATACACCCCTCTGGCGGTGGGTCGTACGGTCGTGGCTACCCTGCCTACCGCCAGCGGTAAGGACATCGACTTCCCTCTGACCTTCCGTCAGATCCCTGTGCCTATCGATCCAGCCAGCCTGACCCGTGTGTTCTCGGCGGCCAAGATCGAAGACGGCATGTTCGCTCGTTTCCTGATGGTTCAAACCAAGGAGATCACCGTACCTGATCTGCTGACCGGTAAGGACATCATCAAAGAGCGCTTCAAGATCAAGAACGAGGACATGTCCGGGTATTACCGTGAAGCGATGAGCAACGAGTCGGGTAACCGCGTCGCTGCCGTTCGTACCGGTGTTGTTTCCGTTAACAACCTGGCGAACACCTTCATCTTTACTCAGGACACCGCCAACCAACTCGAGTTGTCGATCGGTCGTCGTTTCGCCAACGAGAACTCGCGCAACGAGATCTTCAAGGCTGTGAAGGCGAACACCATCGTGGTTTGCAACGAAGACCGCGGTATCTTCACCTTCTACACCCACGGTCAATCGCGTCCAGAGATCTACACCCGTAAAGACCTGGCGCTGAAAGGTAAGAAAGATATGGGCTCGAACAATCTGTCCGACCTCGTCAAGCTGCTCAACGGAGGCATGTAATGGATATTCTGTCTTATACCGGTAAGGTCAAGACTTTCAACGAGGGTGAACTCCACACCTTCCTGGCAGGTATCACTGTCAGCGTCAACGACCTGATGGCCAACATCGACAACGTTAAGGCGAACAACCTTAACAAACAGTTCGATGAAGTGGCCGGTAGCTGGACTTTGACCAAGTCGCTGCTGCGCCATGTCCAGGACAAAGGCTTCCGTGGTTCGTCCCTGTTGGGTGATCTCGAATTCGGTCTGGCTGCGATCAAACACATCACTCCTGGTCTGGAGAAGATGATTCGTGGCTACAACACCAAGGTCTGGGATGGCAAACTGGTGACCCTGCGTCAAGCCAACATCCTCAACCTGGTCGAGTATATCAACTACTGGTTGGAGTTCACCGGCAAGATCTTCGACGTCTGCCTGACCATCAATCTGAACAAGGTTGATCCGAACAAGTACCTGAGCGTGCACGATCAAAAGTGGATGCAGGGTACTCTCGAGTTCTACAAGCACTTCACCGTCGAGCTGTTGAAAGGCGGTCGCCTGGTTCTGCAAACCCTGGAGAAGATCCCGGACGTAGAAGTCAGCGAAGTGTCTCTGGACGTTCTCGAGTCCACCGCTGGCCAAGGCACCACCGATCTGGTTGGTAAAGGCTTCGGTATCCACAACCTGAACCCTGCGTTCTGGGTTGGTCTGGGCATGAAGAACATCAACCTGATGCGGATCGACAACATGCGTGCGAAGAACCAACAGCACGCCATGAAGATCTCCCAGGCGATCAACCGCCGTGACGGTACCAATGATCCGCAAATCGATCGCGAGATCGAGATCTACCAAGAGCGGATCATCAAGAACGAACACGCCATCGAACAAATCATCAAGAGCTACGACTGATGACTGCTTATCGGATGGGCCCCAATGGTTTCTTCTTCGACCAAGTCAACGATGCGGAGATGGCCACCATCTTCAAAAACCTTGCTGCCTTGCGTCGGGATAGTTTGGTAGATTTCAACATGGTCCTCAAGGGCCACGTTCCTGTTGAGATCATTCGTTTGGTACGTCGCCTGACCGGTGACACGTTCTCCCAGTGGCTGCGTGCTAACGCTGATGGTCCTCTGGCTGGGCTGGTGCGGGATATCCTGAACTACCTCAATGGTAAGATCGGGCACCTGTCGATCAACACCTCAATCAGCATCCACGAAGAGCGGATGAAGAACCTGTCACACTACCACGATGCGGTTTATACCCCTACTGGTCGTGAAGGCAGTTCCCTGGATCCTCTGCTCAAGAATGGGCTGAAGCTGTTCGACTTCGATCTCTATCGTCTGTTGGCTGGCATCGGACCTATTGCTGTGGGGCGGATCTTCTTGCTGCACGGCGGGGAGTCCTACTATGCCTGACGCAAATGATCTGCAGCTTGCAGCAGAAATGGCTGTTATCAGTACAGTCAAATCTGCTGAGCTGGTAGAGAAGGCGCAAGACACGGCTGCTTTGCAAATCCTTCAGGAACGACTGGACGACCGTAAAGACCGTGTTGAGCTGGTCAAGAAAGTGTTGACCAATATCGACGAGCACAAGCTCGACGTCCCGTTGGCCAAACAAATGGACAACTACCTGACCCGTTCGGATGTGGATATTCCTGCAGACGAGCTGGGACAGGTTCAGGGCGTCGAATGCCTCGGACACACTCTGATGCCCGCAGTATTCATCAGAACGCGTCTACAGGGCTGTGAGAGCTTCCTGGGGGACTTCTACCGCAAGGCTAAGGAGATATCCGCTCAGATCGGTATTGGTTTCCGTGAATCCTACCTGTTGTTTACCCAGTCGACGGAAAGTTTGGAGTCGTTGATCGATATCCTGGAAAAGGACATCAACGCCGCGCCTAGCTTCAAAGCTGGCACCGACACCATCCTGCTGGGTACCCGACTGTTCAACCAGTTCAAGGTTGGTGGTAAGGTTAACGAGGACTGGGTTAGTGGTCTCACTAAACTGAATGCCACGATCTCGGCCCTCACCAACAACTATTACCTGGCCAACCGTGCAGTCCTGAACAACACACTGAGTTACTTCGGTGGGTTCGATGGACTGACGGACGACGAAGCCAAGGAACGTTTCCTGTTGCTGCCTAAGTCGATTGTTTCGGCTCGCTTCAAAGAGTGCTCGTATCCTAACAAGGATCACACTACTTCGAGCGTAGTAGCCAAGCAGTCGGTAGAACTTATGGGTGGTGCTTACTTCCTCGATGTGCGTCAGGAAAAGGTTAATACCTCTCCTACCAGCATCGAGCAGGTAATCGGTTACGTCCAAGGTTACATCGATCTGGACATGGTCGGGTTCGAGAACAACTCTCCGGTTGAGTATCCAAAGATCGGTGCTGCGATCAAGACGCTTTCTAGCGACACGATCAAGACACTGGTCAAGCTCATGCGCGAGACCCTCAAGGCTTGGCGTAAAACCACAGAAGGTATGGACCGTTACAAGATCAACGACAACGACTTCAACGATATCGTCAAAGGTATCTATGAGTCGCCAATGTCCGATGATATGAAGGACAAAGTCCAGACCGCGTTTACTTCCATTGTTCGGAAGAATCAGGTAGAGCTGCTGGTTAACCGTGCGGCTGTTAACAACTACCTGGTGCTGATCTTCAATGGTTTGATTGAACTGTGCAATACGTCGATCACTGTTAACCTCCCAGAATAAGGGGGCTGCATGAGCGAGTTGAAACTGTTATATGCACAGGGTATGGAGAATCACGCTGATATGGCGTACGAACTCCATGAGCTCACCAGGCTCGCCGTGCATGTACAGAACGCAGTTACTGGTAACGAAGGTTACCAAGAAGTATTAGGGACGCTAGGCGAAGGCATGGGGACTCTGGGCGGTGGTTTGCTCACTACAGTAGGCTGGGTAGGCGGTAAGACCGTCGGCGCTTTCGCCACTGTATTGGGAGGAGCCGGTAAACTGCTCATCCGTGCTTTCAGTGATAACGACGTGTTGATCAAGAAGATCATCCAACAGTTCTCGCGTTCGGAAGAACACGAAATCAAGTTCTCCAAAGACAAAGTTAAGCAATTGACCAGCGATGGAGAGATTGGTGACCTGTCCAAGGATATGGATACTCTTATCCACACGTTGGAAATCATCGATAAACATGGTAAGGATCTCCTCACCTTCCTGGATGCCCGTATGGGTGTTCTACGTGGGCTGCGGAATGTATCCACGACCGAAGATATCTACAAGGTGATCGACAAGTACGAAGCTTTGAAGTATCCGGTGTTGGACTTCCCCCGTCACGATGGAGGAATCTATCGGTCGGCCATATTGCCTGGTAGTAAGGTTATGGAGTATGAGGTTAGTGCTCACAAATATCTTATGAACGGTGACGGACCTGAGGGTCAAGCCGAAAGCGTCAACATGTCCAAGTCTGAAGTCAACGCTTTGTTGGTTAAGCTGGACAAAGTGAACAACATGCACAAACGCTTTAAAAATACTTTCGACAGTTACCTGTCTTTCATCAAGTCCTGGGGCGAAATGGTCAAGACTGTTGAAGGCAACATGGGTAAGTTGGAGAAAGTGAGCAAGAGTGCTCAGAATGATGCAGAGCGTTTGCTAGGTGGTGAACCAGCAGCTCTCGCATTTTATAGCGGATTCACTCCTCGAGTAATCAGCTATACTGACCGGTACATTCATGGTGTACTGGGTGTCTTCGTGTGAAACGTTTCCAAACACACTTTCCTTTCGTTAACGAAAAAGGGTAACATCATGAGCTTTGATCCGCTTCTGCAATACATGGGCGCCGAAGAACTGGGCCTGGCCGAAGAAGGCCAACACTCCCCAACCATCGTTGGTGATGCCGAAGAAGCAGCCGTTGTGGCCGAAGTCAGCGAACTGACCGCTGTCATCGAAGAGCAAACCGCTGAAATCGTCCAGCTGGTCGACAAGGTCGAAGACCTGGAAGAAACCGTGGAAGATCTGGAAGAATCCGTTGAAGGCATGGAATCCATGCTGAACAGCGGCAACTTCAACTCCATCGCCTTCTCCAACACCTACAACCGCGCTCTGCGCCTGGCCGGCAAGCTCGGCTGCGAATACGCCGGTGACCGCGTTGGTGCCGAGTCGATGTCCGATGCTGCCACCGCCAACCTGATGGCCCGCACCGGTATCGAAGCCATCGGTGAGACCCTGAAGAACTGGGGTGCCAAAGCTGTTGCTTTCATCAAGCACATCTTCAACACCATCATCAACTTCTTCGTCTCCATGCGCAGCAAGGTCGATGCCCTGGCTCGTCGTGAAGATCAGCTGCGCAAACGCCTGAACGGCGGCGGCAAGATCAAAGACAAGATCAAGCTCGGCGGCTGGAACGTCTACGTCGACTACGCGAACGATGGCCTGGCCAACGCTTCGAAGAAAGACAAGGGCGGCATGACCGGTACCCGTAACAGCGTTGACGGCCTGGCCGCTGAAGCTGGCAAGGTTGACGGCATGACCGTTGCCGGTCTGAAGACCGCCTACGACAGCATGACCTCGCAGTTCAAGGCCGACGCCAAGGACTTCGGCAAGTACAACGAGAAGAAGCAAGGTTCGAAAGACGTCATCGTTTCCCAGCGCGCTGGTGTCCGTATGTCGGCTTCGTTCTCCGAGCCAACCATCACCTCGTTCGCCGAAGCTGCCACCGCGATCCGTTCCGTCAGCATCAACGTGATGAAGGCGCCGGAAGCCAAGAAACTGAGCACTGGCGAAACCAAGGCCAAAGTCGACAAGTCCGGTCTGACTGCTGCTCTGGACGGCGTGAAAGCCGGTCTCGCCGTTCTGCGCGACGACAAGCTGGCCAGCAAAGCCACCAACAGCACCCGTGACCAGATCATCGGCAAGCTGAACAACATCAAAGCTGGTGACTCCGACAAAGAGTCCGATGTTAACGGCAAGGTGAACGTGGTTAAAGCCACCTACGCCCTGGTTGCCAAGGTTGCTGCGGTCCTCGACCGTCACGCCACCAACCGCGCCGGCGCTGTGCTGGACGGCGTTGCTGCCCACCTGGGCTTCGGTAACGCTTAAGCCTCGGCTTAAGTAATACCTGCGTAACGGATAACCTATCGGGGCGTTGGCCCCGATAGGTTATTTATGTTTCTTTTTTTTTGCATTTTCGTTGAAATGCTATAGGTTGCCTTCGTTTATTCTCAAGGGTATATGAACATGTCTGAATATGTGTTGCCACTTCGTTATGTGAACACTCCTACAGTTATGGAACTGTGGGAAACCGAACACGCCAAAGAACCTGCGGAACACGCAGAGGAAGAAGTAGAAGAACTGTCTGATGAGTACGACACCAAAGCTGACGTAACCGGTACCGAAGGTTACTACCAGTGGGTGATGACTCACATGCCAGCAGTTCGTCGTGACGTTAGCCTGTACTCTGGTAACGAGGGTATTTGGGGCGGTATTAAAAATGGTCTGACCTGGATCGTCGAGAACATCAAGAAGTTCTTCAAGTGGGTCTTCAGTTTCTTCACCAGCAAACAACGCATGGTTGACCAGACCGCTGACAAGCTGGAGAAGACCATCAAGATCAAGGGTGTTAAAGAGGGTGATATCCCTTACCCTAAAGACTACCAGTTCATCTGGAACGCCGAGGGTAAACCTGGGCACGATATCGGTTGGATCAAAAGCAAGCTGACCGAAATTGAAAACGCTATCAAGAATGAAGGGCGTGGGTATATCAAAGCGCTCAAGGAACACACTGGTGCTATCGGGACTGTACTGATTAACCATGCTCAGCTGAGCAAGGCTAAAGAAGACATGGCCAAAGCCGAAACAGTGTTCACTACCAAGTTGGCCGAGGTTATCAAACCAGGCCCTTTCCTGGCCGGTGTCATTCTGGGGCACGGCAAGGGTGGTAAACTTATTACCAATGCTAATCCCAAGATTGGTCGTAGTGCTAAGGGCCTTACCTTCAAAGCTACAGTCAGTGTCGTAGAGAACATTCTGGGCGCCATCCAAACCACCAACAATCTTTATGGTGAATTCACCAAAGAAGTGGTGGAAATGGAAAACGTGTTTGTTCAGCGTGTTAACGATGCCCTCAAGCTGGGTAATTCGTTGGAGCTGGAAAACGAAGCTGCAGCTAAAGCTTTGGCCGACAAGGTTAAGCAGACGCTGACCACCAACATGGCTAACATCAAGCTGCTGGAAACTCTTCTTTATAGAGCAATTAACGCGGCACTGTCCGTAGCTAACGCTGCTGTGAAGAAAGATGGTAGCGAAGCAAAGACCGAGGACGCTAAATGAGACTCGAAACCCTTAGCCTGAAAAAGATCGTCGGTAAGTTCACTGACGATCTTTACGGTACGGTGACCCCGGTTAATGACAAGCTGTTCAAGTTCGTCAACGCCAATGGCCCACTGTTTATCAAGAAGGTAGATCTCGGTAAACTGTTCGACAATACCAACCAAAGTGTTGTTGACATTGAGTTCGGTGATTGCATTACTGAAATGCCCACAGGAGCCCCTGAAATCGTTTCTGAGGGGTTTCCTGACTCTGTTCCTGCCATGGACACACTCGGTGTGCATTTCACCAACTGGAAGCGTTTGGTGGGCTTGTACGATCTTCCCCGCGAAGAAGTAGATTTGTGTTTGATGGAAGGTGTTATGATTATCGATGCTCGTCGAGCAGTTCTGTACTCCGGCATCGTTTCGGTCTTCATTGAATAAGGAATAAACCAGTGCGTACTTTAATGGAACTTGGACTCCTTGGTGTTATGCTCGGCACCTCGGTTCGTCCTACTAGCGAAAACAACCCAGCTCTCTGGCGCGTCCTGAACACCCTGGGTTACGACAACGGCTACTTCGATGAGATGGATAACCAGGCAGTTAAACGCCGGGCCCACCAGATCATCGATCACATGCGTAACTCGATCGGTTACTACGACGCTTCCGAGCTGAAGGTAAACGAAGTACTCAACACCTACCTGATCAAACTGCATGCGGACTTTCACAACGCTATCCGTGAAGACTCGCGCAGCATTGCGATTACTGTGTGTGCTTTGGGTAACAAGGTAAACGACGCAGACGAAGAGTCGGGTGTTAACCTGTGGGTTAATGAAGCCAACGACCTCCTCGACAACATCGCTGAGCGTTTCGATCGGGAAGAGGAATGCGACGCCCTGCAATTCCACATCTCGCGTTTCACTTACGCCGAGAAGATCCTGGAAATCGTCGATGTGTTCGTCACTACCCATCGTGGCATGCTGGCCGGTGTGGAAGAGTTCGCCCCTGCTGACTACCAAGACGTCTACCCGCTGGAGCCGGATGACTTCGTTATCCAGGGCAACGAATGCGGCGGCCATGCTGGGTGTGAATGCGGTTGCCAGCTCGATCACCCTATCGCTGTTCTGGAAGGGATGGAAGATCTCCTGAGCGGACGTGATACCCCTGCGGCTAAATATGCTGCCGGTGTGTTCTTCGCCAACGACCTCAAGCTGCGTGCTTACCAGGGTAACGAAGAAGGTTTCCTGGACTCCATCAAGGAGATGGGTACCGCTGCCTACGAGTGGTGCCGGGATGCGCTGAAGTCGTTCTTTGATCTGTTCTCTTCCGACAAGGCTGAGGAAGAATCCAAGGAAGCCGAAGACGTAGGTGAGAACAACAAAAAGGCTATTCAGGCGATGCCTAACAAGGGCGCTCGTATTAACGACGCAGCCAAGAAAGGTATTCTCGCTCTGGCAGCCCAAGTTGACACCACCGGTGCCATGGGCAAGGTCGTAGCTGGTCTGAATACCGCTGCTGACGCTAGCCGGGTTATCGACGGTCTGCAGGCTATCTTGAACAAGCAGGTCGGCAAGGGTAGCAAAATCAACGAGAAGTTGACCAAAGCCCAAACCGCTCTGAACGAACTCAAGGCAGCCAACAGCAAAGTTGCTACTGCGAACGGCAGTAACAAGGAAGTGGCCAATAACGCCAAGTCCAACGTTACCGACAAGATCGCTAAGGCCAAGGCTTCCATTAAGGAAATCAAGGTCGCTGCGGGTGCGCAGAACAAGATCGTTAAGGGTATCCAGAAAGCAATCAAGGGTATCAACCCGAAGATCTTCACCAAAGAAGGCGGTAACACTACTGACGCCGCTGCGCCAGAAGCTGCTCCAGCCGCTGCCCCGGCAGCCAAGCCTGCAGCCAAACCAGCTGCTAAGGCCGCGCCTAAGGCAACCAAAGGGAAGAAATAATGGGTATTGATAACGTCCATCCAAACATGCTGGGCATTCTGTTCAGTGCGCTTCCTCCGGGTTCTGAGCTGCGTAAGGTTACGTCGATTGATGCAACCAAGAGCGAAGCAGAAGTCCTCACGTTGGATAACGAAACCGTGCTGGCGTCTATCGGTAAGGTTTCTCCAGCGGAACGCCTGAACAACAACATCTTCCGTATTGAGGCAGGTGAAGGCGAATTGTTGGATGCAGTTGTCCAGCGCTTCTCTCAGCAGTTCCGGCTCCCGTTGCTCAGCGGTGTGGACTACAACGTTGGTGACACCACGGTAGAGTTCGATGGCGAACCCCTCTATACCGAGGTTGTTCCTATCGCCCCTACCAGTGTGTTCCTGACTGGTACCCTCACGTTCATCGTTGTCGACCGTGATGCACGAGCTACCAAAGAACTGCACGACCCCAACACTGCTTTAATGCGTGATGCTGCCATCCTGTTCGGCAAGCCGATCGAAGTAGCTGGTGATATCGTTGTAGATGGCTACTTGACTGACGTAGCTGTCGATGCGATCTGCCGTCACGTTGAAGAGTGCGGTGGTCTTGAAGTCCTGGTGCACGAAGATCTGTCTGCAAACCCGGTGCGTGAACTGAGTGACGATGGTGTTACTCAATACACCGTCGTGGGTACCGAGCACGGTAACTTCGGTATTCGCTTCAAATCGAAGAAGTCCTGATAGCTCACTATAACGGGAGGTCGCCCCTCCCGTTATAGTTTATTTGCTTGAGGTTTATATGGCACTATTGAAATCAACGATGTATTCGGAGGAAGACTACAAGTCGTTTTCACGACCAGCGGTCCTCGACTCCTTGCGTCGTATGTTGAAGTTCTACGGCCTGGAATCCACGGCAGAGATCTACTTCAACGGGCGTAATGACATTGCACCAGTATTGGGTAGTCGTGCAGGAGATGGTCAACGTACCACCCTGTACACTGACGGCATGTTCCGTAACAAGATCTTCGTAGTAGCTGAATACGAAGACACTCCGTTTAACAGTGGTTATGCTAACCAACGTCGGGAGATGACCGAACGTCCGGTATGGATGACCCATGACCAACAGCCGATGTTGATGTACCCTTCCTTCTCGGGCAGGGTAGTAAACGTCTCGGTAATCGCGCACTTCAACAGCTCGAAGTCTGCAGACCAGTTCCGTCGTCGTATCAACCGGGCACAAGCGGCACAAGTGGTTGACTTCAACTTCAGTGCTACGGTCCACCTGGTGGTCAACAACGTTATTATCGCGTTGTTCGAGAACGTACACCGCTTGCTGGTAAAGAACGATCCGACTACTCCAGACTTCGGTACTTGGTTCGCCCAATACAAGAAGGTACCGTTCCTGTACGCCAGCGACCCGGCACAGAACAATACCCGCTTGGTTGTACCGATGCGTTTGGATAACATCGGGATCTCCTTCAAGGAACCTACCGTGCGGCAAACCCGCAATGCGGATATGTTCGGTAAGTACGAAGTAGAAGTGGGGTACATGTTCCACTTCCAAGAGTTCGTTGGTTGGGAACTGGAATACCCGCTGAACGTCTACCAGGATGAGATCGACCACATCTGGATCCCTCGTCCTGATGAAGGCTTCACCCAGAAGTTCAACGTCCGGACAAACCCGGAGATGTCTCTTGGTAAGGCACTCACTGATACCCGTAAGTACCAGGCGCCTTATTACCTGAAACTCCCGCTGCACGATCCTTGGGTTATGCCAGGCGGCGATTGGATTCAGCCAGTACTCCAGGTGCGTCTCAACGTTAAGGACGAACAGGACCAAGTGCTGGGTAGTATCTTCGAGATTCCAGGGTTCCAATGGAACGAACGAGTAAAGAACTACATCCTGCGTCGTCGGGACATTATCTTCACCCAGTTCAAGTCCCCGTTCCTGGTAACCGTGTGGTCTGAAGACCTCCAGGTGATGCCTGATCGTTTGACTATGGCCGAGGACGGCACTGTAAGCCTTTCTGGCGACGTCAACATGAAGAACAAGTATCGCATGGTCGTAAGTATCGATCACGCCGTACGCGACTATCTGGAGAGCTTCTGGGACGATCTCCAGAACAATCCAGAAGACGAAGCTATTCTGCCTACGTTGTTCCCTGGCTTTGAATGGCCTGCGTTGGAGAAGCCTTGGGCTAATCACGCTAACATCATTCGTCGCGGTATCCATAAAGGTCGTGGTCTGCCTGGCGAATGGTGGAACTCGTACATGATGGAAATGGGACTTAACGCTTACCTTATTGAGGATGTACGTGATGTCATTCGATATCGGACCCCTGGGAAGTGAAATTCCCCCAGAACCAGAAGCTCCCAAGATCTATGCCGAACAATATCGGCACTCGATCGTAGTAGGTACCTACCAACCAGAAACCTCCTTGCTCAGCATGGTGCAGGGTACCCCGGTTCTGGTTGAGTATTACCGTCAGCACTTTGCAGCTGATGAAGAGGCAGCACCTTTCGATCCGGATAACGCGGCTACCTACCAGAGCTACGACCGTATCCGCAAGATGATCATCAAGTTCGAAGGGGATGGGTCGTTTGACTTTAACCCTGAGAAAGCGGAATCGAGTGTTGCTGGTAGCGGTTGGGTAGCTTTCGGCGCCCCACCTATCCGTGGTGACGTGTTCATCGCAGAGATCACTGACGGCCGCGCTGGGCTCTTCCAGATCACTGAACAGGTAGAACCACCTGCCTTCACTGCGAACAAGGTCTGGCACATTACCTGGCGTATGGTCGGTATCCTCCAGGAGTACTGGGCTCAGGAACTGGAACGTCGTGTAGTAGCTGAACTGGTGTACTCGAAGGACTCTGCTCTGAGTGGTGGTGCTTCGTTGGTATCTCCAGAAGAGTTCGACCTCGAAGGCGAGCTGTTCAACTGGCGAACCACTATCGCTAACTGGATCATGCGTAAGTTCTGGTGGAACCCAGAGCGAACCATTGCCTACAACGTCAGTGGTAACACCGAGATCAAGGGTGGCTACGTCTACGACCAGTATCTGGTTAACTTCCTCTGTGCGGTAATTGAACCTGATATGCGGACCATGTATCCGACTATCACTCAGTTCTCTACCCAGTATGGCGGACGTGACTTCGGGATGTACGGAACGATCAACATCTGGGAAGTATTGCTGCGGGGAGATTTCAACCTGCTGTCGCAATGTGAACCAGGCGCTACGATGATCAGTGTCGACCGCCTGGTTAACAGCCGTCTGTACGGTAACCTGCGTTCCAGTAAGTTTACGTATTTCATCTGCACCGACCCTGAGGAGTACAAGCTGTATAAAGAGTACTTCAACATGGACGGTTTCCCTATCCTGCGTCCTAGCCCGGAGTCCAAGGTAAGCAACTACCTGTTCTCCGATGAGTTCTACGCTGGCACCCCACAGGGTGAGTTCGAAGAGCTGGTGTTCGAGATCTTGCGAGATCACCTGGTTCCTCGTAAGAAACTGTTGAAGTACTGCAAGGAAGAGTTCTTCAAGCTTACCCCACGTCTGCAGCTTTATCATGGCGCTATTTTGATTCTACTGATCCAACTTAGCCGTCGTTTTGGAGTTCCTTCATGACAATGCCTCATTCTCGTTACGAGTTTGTAAGGGAGCGTTTGATCTTCCTTTACAACATCTTGCAGAACCGCACCTACCGGATCTGGATTGCCCCTGAGAAGTTGATGACCCTGGATCAGTTGCGGAATCGCCCTACCTACACCCAGGAGGGCTTCGCTAACGATACCAACTTCTACTCAGAGAAGCAGATGCGTGTATACCGGATTCCCCAGTTGTTAGACCTGCTGGGGAACATCCAGGATGTATACGACTTCGGATTCGAGAAGCCCAGTAAAAGCATCGTAGAGATCTACGACTCGATCATCGAGTATATTGCTCTGTGGTGTGAGATCATCAAGAACGTCCCTGAGTTCAAGAGTCCGTCGTTTACTGAACTCAGGGAACTGGAGAACTTTGCATACCTGCTGTTCAACGAATACAAAAAGATCAAACCTTTTGTTAAACGGGAAGCTAACAACAAACAGTACGAACTCGACTCCCAATTGGAAGATCGTGGTTTGGCTGGTTTCCGTGCGTTGTTCGGCATGACCAGTATGCATGCTCGTAGTCGTGACGAAGGGATTAGCTTTTACAGTCACCTCGATGAGATCGCTCCGCAGCACGCTGTGCATTCGACTCAGTCGTACATGCCGTCGCCGTTCGATCCATTCGCCCCAACATACACCCAATCACCGCTCCAGAGACAGGATACGTTGTTCGCCCACGAAATGGCGCATGCATCTGACCCTAACTGGATCTTCAAGGCAGGTTAACCATGGAAGCACCCCGTTCCTTACAGAACCTTATTGAATTTGTCAATTACGTTCAGAAGACTCAGAACAACGAAAGACTATTCAATGTTTCTGCAATGGCGGTCACCCCAGTTGCGCAAATACCGTTGATTATGCCTAACGGTATGGCTCGCATGAGTTCGTTCGTAACGGGACGGGGTGACGACCTTACCATCCGTGTCCAGATCCAACCTGGCGTTTACAACAAAGATATCCTCCCTTACCGCGACAACCTCATCATCGAGGTAGTGGAACGGGAAGGTATCGACCAAGTAATGAAGAAGTACCGAGCCACTCCTCTGGATAGTGACAACCCAGAGATGGAAGGCACCCACACTGCTCAAGCTGACCTGAGTACCAAAGACCAGACCAACTTGATCACCATTAGCTTCCAGCTGTATGAACTCGGTTTCGGCAAACTCCGTAACGAACCAGCGCAAGATATCTTCTTGATGTCTACCCTGGACAACGCACTGCACGATAAACTGTGTGAGTACGGAGAACAATTGAACCTTACCGGAGCGGATGCCTGGAAAGGTGTGGATATCGAATATCCGATTGACAACGATCGGGTCTTCAAACAAATCGTGATTCCGTTCGGCACTCGCTTGATTGACTTGGGCGACTTCCTCCAGAATAACGAAGAGTTCGGTTTCTACAACACTGGCATGGGGATGTACTACCGTAAAGGCCAGTGGCGCGTTTATCCGCTGTACCGTACCGGCCGCTTTGAGAAGGCTCGTCGAGTATTGAACGTCTACCGTCTCCCAGAGAACGTGTTCCCTACTCTGAAGAACACCTGGATCATGGATGAGAAGTCCATCACTATCTTCTCTACCGGTTCGGCAATGAACAGTGATAATACCGACATTAAACGCCAAACTAAAGGTGTTGGTAAGCGAATCATCACTTCCGATGCTGCCATGGGTGAAACCGGCAGCTACTACAACAAAGGTGTGGCGGTAACTACCAGTTCGGACTCGTTGTCAGAATACCGCACCAAGTCTCGTGCTTCTGGTGAGGAATGGATCCCCACCGAGATCCTCCCGACTGGTAACCTGTGCAAGCACCTCAGCGCTAACGCCCTCAACGACATCAACACTACTTCGGTACCATGGCATAACTCGAACGGTCTGATGATAGATCCGTGCATGCCCGTGCGTTACTACTACATGAGTGGCAGTGAGTCCTTGATGTACAAGGAAGGTAGTGTGGGGGCAGTCCGTAGTGAATACCAAACCGACACTGAAAGCTTGGAACCAGTCTTCCGGGAACACAGTACCTTGGTGCTCCTGGTGAGCGATGAGGAATACGCTGTTTCCTAACTGGGTAATCTAGGTTATACACTAGGAGAGAACTATCTGCGAAAGCGGGTGGGGGCAGGCTGGGTGTTTTCTGCATATAGGCTAAGCGGAGTAGTAGGGAGTATACTCCCTACGTACGACATCATCATTGGAGAAGGGACATGAGCGTGAACGACATCTTGAAAGGCTACGCCGAGAAACTGGAAGGGGCTGAACCAGGGGTAAGCGTCGAACAGGCCAGCAAGGAAATGGTGGATCAAATTGAACGCCGTCGTCGTTTTAAAGACGAGATGGAGAAGCTGATTGGTGTTCGCGAGTTCGATCAGCACCCTAAAGGGATTGTTGGCGGTGCGGTTGCTTTGCTTGACGCTGTCAGTCAAAACGACGCCTATGAAGACATCGGATGGAGATTGTTTGTAATTGGTGAACTGATGGCGTATATCAACATGCTCGGTAATACTGAAAACTTCATGCGTCTCGCTGAAGAGCATAAACAGGGAACCATTGACAAAATGGTCAGTTTTGCCGAAAGCATTAGAACACCCCAGGGTGCGGCAGCGGAAACTTTGTTCCCCACTGTAGGTATCGGTCAGCTGGGGTCATAAGCTCCTAAAACGCGAAATAAAGCCTACTATACCCCTAACCCTCAGCGGGTTAGGGGTATAGGGTTATGTCTGCTTATATACGCTTTAGATCACGTTAGAGAGCATCAAAGTCATTCTCAATCTCACCCATGTCGTTCAGTCTCGTCTGCAAACTGCGACGGAACGCGGGTTTACCGTTGATATCATGCTTCAAGCCCATTACTGGGTCGATGTCATAGATAGCGAAACGGTGTTCTGGTAAGCAACCTTCACCACGCTGTTTACCAACACAGAACGTCCAGTAGTTCTTGAACGAGGTCTTGGCAACGTGGAAGGTAATCTCAACGTCCACTTCGTTGGTAATCTTGGTGGAAGTTTCGGTATACGACTTACCAGCTACTTCACGAGCAAAGTAAACTTCGGACTCTTCATCAGACTCTTGCAGACGCTTCTTCGCATCTGGGCTCAACTGGTGAGGAGTAGCAAAGCAGATACCATGACTGATCATGAAGGCACGGATCTTGCGGACGTGCAATTGGAGTTTATCCGACTTGGTTTCTCCTGGCAGCTTATCGTAGTTCTGCAGCGCGCAGTAGTCGTAAGCGAAGAAGATGATTTCGTGGCCTTTGAGTTGCAGACGACGAACACGGTCGAACATTGCAGCAGCTGTGTCTTTGTTCGAGTCGATCACTTTCATGATCAAGACCCAACCGTTCTTCTTGAAGCAGTTCACGATCGCTTCAACGATGTCATCTTGGTCAGCGATGTTGAAGTCTGGCTCTGCGTCAGTAGTAACACTGATGGCCAACTTGTACATACGCTGGATGATCAGGTCCATGGTGTCTTCTGCGGACTCCAGGAGGATCGTTGGAATCTTGGACTTGTTACGCAGCATCGGTTTGTTGTAAAGGCCCACAGAGGCTGTCAGGTGCGCTACAGTGAGGGACTTACCACGGTTGGTCAGGGCGTTGAGCAAATAGAACTTACTACGACGGAAACCACCATCAGGACTAAGAGCCAGGTTAAGCGCCTGGATACCAGTCTTGAGAATACCTTCGTTACTGTTCTCTTGCTTAGCCAGCTGAATGATGCTGTGGAAGCTGGTAGGGTCTTCAGTGCTTACTTCACTAATAACCTCTGACTGCTTCTCTTCATAGAGCGTAGCCATCCGGTCGTTAATGATATCCGACAGAGCAACCCAGTCTTCCTTGGAGATTTCGGTGTGGTCTTTGTAGAAGTAGTTCTTGATCGCCTTCTTCCACTTATCGGCGAAACCTTTGTCTTCTAACGATAGACGGATCTCGGTGATCTGTTTGTAGATAACCTTACGAACCATACCTTCGTCATCGAAGTCTTCCAGACCGTCTTCGATGGACAGTTTAATGTCATCATTACCAGCAGCAAAGATACGTACACGCTGCATCAATACTGATTTTATGATTGGTTCATCATCTGGCTGTTTAAACAGCCAGTGGATAGTCGCTTTAATGCCTTCCCTGACGTCTTTGTTCTGAACAAAAACTTCTGGTGGAGGAGATGGAAGTTCTTCGAAGAGTTCTTCCAACTCTTTAAGCAAATTGGCGTCATTAATTTTCTTGGCTTGGTAAATTGCCGACAACACTTTGACCAACACCAGCAAGTCATTCATTCAGACTAACTCCTAGGAGCAAAAAAGATGATACTCAGGACCCCCAATGGGCCTTCGGTTCATGTGTTCTTCCTGACCAACGCGATGGCTCGCCTATTGGACCGGGTATCGATTCCGTTGCGAGATCTGGCAGCTATTGAGACATATCATCAAAAGCTCACCTACAACGAGATCGGTCAGATCCTCAAATTCCAGCATCGGATCGCACAAGAGCTTGGAGTCCCCATGCTCGATCCGGAAATGCTTTTCAAGAAAGACTATGAAGGAGGTATGCTGAAAGAAGCATTTAATAGTGTGGATGGTGAAAGCTTATCGGAATTCATCAACTCGTCGGCCTCCTTCTCTTACCTGAACTCTGGGGCCAATGTCTTGGTCTTTGCGTTCAACACTGAAAATGATGATAAGCTCGCAGGTTGGACTGAGCTTGAATCGGCAACATTCTCTGGAGCGTTGCTCGAATGCATTTTCAACTCTTGCGGTTACCTGGAGTCCCACTTCGGGAAAATCGTCGAACCAGCTTTGGGAGAATTCTCTCTGGCTGTGGTTTATAAGCTGCTCGGTTTGCAAAACCCGTAACCCACGCGAATATATGTTATGTGTAGCACTGTATACACAAACAAATATATTTGTCTGTCTGTCCTCAGTCTGTAAGGAATTCCTTCCATGGCCTACAAAGAGATCAAAACCGGATTGAAGAACGAGGGCAACCTCTTTCACCTGATCCGTTCGGCTGTACAAAACCAGACACTGTCGGCTCACGCCGGTGTCGAAAGCTTCAGCGAGTTCGCCGACAAAGTCGGTCTCGCCCAGGTGCAAGGCGTCGAAAGCCAAAACCTGATGGGCATGCTGCACAGTCGTCTGAACGACAAGACCTACGCCGCGTTCCAGAGCTCCATGGCTCGTACCGACAAAGTCGCTGCCAGCGACCTGCGTGAGATCGTCGAGAAGACCGAAGACTTCTACTCCACCGTTGGTGGTCTGGAAGGCTTCTCCATGCAGAACTTCCGCGGTTCTGAAGCAGACATCAAAGCTGCGAACATGACCCTGAACGCCCAGAGCCACCTGCAGACCCCTGCGGCCGAAGCTCTGTTCTCGACCATCACCGTTCGCTACGAAGACGAAGGCGCTCTGCTGAAGGTCCGCGCTGCCGGCCTGGGCAACTATGCCTACGGCAACAACGCCTGGCAGCAAGCTTCCGAGCTGAAGCCAATCTTCGGCCTGCTGCGTACCGGCGAAATGTTCAAAGACGAAGTCCTGGCCATCTACCCGGTTTACCCGGAAGACGCCGGTGATGACGTTCGCGAGCTGTTCGTTGACGCCGCTACCATCGCCCCATGGCCTGCTACCTACCCGGAAGCTGACGCCTACGGCCGCGAGAACCACCTGACTGGCTACCTGAAAGTTCCGAGCGTCATCCCGAACTTCCTGGGCCTCTGCCAAGCTCCTGGCCAGCGCGCCTGGACCAGCACCGACGAAATCGAGTCCAACTCGATCACCGGTGAAGCTCTGCAGCTGACCGCGACCATCGACGGCGTCGAGAAGATCTTCTTCATCGATACCAAAGCGATGTCGAACAACACCTTCAACCCGACCACCAACGGCCAGTCCTCGGACGACCGCCAGCTGGGCATGCTGCTGAACCAGTTCAACGGCTTCGCCGTACTGGACAAAGACGGCAACCGTGTCGGCGAAACCCTGTTCAAGGCGTTCAAAGACGCTGGCTACCAGCCGATGCTCGAAGTGTCGATGCAGGGCAGCTTCCAGCGCCAGAAGAACACCATGCGCCTCAACGGCGGTCACGTGACCATCTCGGCTCTGACCCACATCGCCACCGGCAACGTTATTGACCGTGGTCGTGGTGACGACACCCAGAAGGCGCTGATCAAGCTGCTGACCAAGGGCTCGGTATCGGGTATCAAAACCCGCGCCAACGTCAACAACCTGTCGCGCGGTAACTTCGGCTACCGTATCGAAGTGTTCGACGCTGACAAGCACCTGTCGGTTCGCCGCGGTTCGCCTGTGTCGGTCAAGTACCCAATCAGCAAGGAAGACGTGAACCAGGACTCCCTGGACTACGCCATCCAGCAGATGTCGGTCGCGATCAACAACCAGTGCTCGAAGAAAGCCTTCGACATGGCTCAGGAACACCTGAAGTACATCACCTCGATCGACGGTCACCCTGTCGTGTCGAACAACCAAGGTTCGAACGTGCTGCCTGGCATGCACTACGTGACTGCTTCGGCTGTCAACCGTTCGATCACCCTGGAAGACGTGGTGTCCGTGGTTGACTCCACCGGCGTGTTCGATGCAGTATCGGCTGTGTTCACCAACGAACTGAGCGACATCACCTCGGCTCTGACCACCAAGTCCGGCCTGGCTGCCATCGCTGAGTACGGCGGTACCACCGCTCCTGAGTGGAACATCATCGTCCACCAGAACCTGCGTCGCTTCCTGATGAAGACTGGCGATGCTCGTACTCTGGGCTCGATGGTCAACATGACCGCTATCGAAACCAACTTCGACAGCCAGATCGGTCAGATCCTGATCGTCACCAAGAACAACTCGACTTCCGACTTCATCAACCCTCTGGGCGGTGTCGGTGTCGTGGTCTCGAAAGAGAACATCGTTGTTCAAGGTAACGTGACTCGTGATCAGCAGGACTTCGGTGTCGTGATGACCCTGCCGACCTACAAGCACTGGGCTCTGAACCCGATCATCGGTTCCCTGACCATCACCGACGCTCGCAAGTTCCTGGGCGACGAAGGTCTGCTGACCAAGCTGGCCAAGCAGCGCGTGGAAGTGGTTGGTCTCGCTGCCAAGATGGACGAGCTGATCACCGCTACCGAAGGCAACAACCCAGTCCCAAACCCGTAAGCCTCCCCGACACGTACTACGGGGTCCTGAAGAGTTTTACTTAACAGGACCCTATGGTGTGGAGAGGCTGGCTTAACCCGTTTGGCATTGTGAAGACTTCTCCCTACCCTATCCTCCTAACCGGGGATAGGGTAGGGGGAGGTTTTTTTTTTCGCAATGGAATATTTCAAACCTAAATTATTAGGTTAGAGAAACTAATTATGGTGGTTTGGAATATGAATTCTTTCAAGCTGGAACGCGAGATTATTAACGGGGGCACTGACTGTGACCTCGTTGTAGTACATAAAGGTGGGTTGCGTTGCATTGTTCGTAAACGTGATGAGCCCACCTTCGAGAAAGACAAGTACCTAGTAGTCAAACTGGTTAACATCAATCTCGAAACTATCCACATCGATCCAAGCCACGCCTTGACCAAACTGGACAGGGAAATCATGGATCGGTTAAAGGAGGAAGTAGAACGTCTCAAGAATAGTGAAGCAACTTATTTCCGGACACTCAATGACACGGTGTCGGTAAAGATTACTTTGGGGGCTAGGTTCGCAGATGACACCACAGCCATCCACAGTGAGATGCTCGGCCTGACTATTTATCCTGGTTCTGGCCACAAGAACAAGGACGCGCTCAACGTCCCTACTACTAACCTTGCGGATTCAATTGCTCAACTCCAACGCAATAATCCACGGTTCGCCATCCACTATTGTGCTTATGTGGTTGATCCCCGTCGGACGCAAAAACCCTTCTACGTAAACGTTGCCGGTCGTGCCACTGAAGTGCCAGTGGTGCAAAACGAGCAGGATAGTGCCGGATTGTATATAGGCATTTCCATTGGTGAAAAGCTACCTGAACTGCTATTCTACAGTTTTGATAACATGACTGATGACTTGTTAGATAGTCTCGGAATCTTCACCTCGAAAGCGGACGCCATGAAATATGGTAATACCGAAAGGTATCTCGAAGCTGAGAGCAGGGTCAAAGATATCTCCAAAGAGCTGGATGATAAAAAGAAACTGCTGAGGGATTCTACTATCCGACTAGAGAAAGCGGAAGACCAGGTAAGCGATTTATCACTACAGATTACTCATATGAAGCAATCTCATGCGATGGATCTAGCTCGGTTAAAACAAGATATAAAGGCAGCTGAAGACAAGCATGCCCGATCTGACCATAGCAACAAAGAAGAAATCGCCCGTGTAAAGGCGGAAATGCGTAGGAAAGAAACGCGTGACAAACACGCGCTGGAGCAAGCAAAGCAAAGAAGTATTTTGTCCTGGGTATCAGACGCGCTGAAAACAGTCGGAGCAACTGTCGGCATTTGTCTAGCAGGATTTAGATTCTTCTGGTCATAAAGCACAACACTTTTGGGGATACCAGGATGTTTCACCTACTCGCCGAGCGTATTAAAGAAAGGCAGCCTAAGTTCAATCAAACTATCACGGAGGGTTTTCACCTCAAGGAGTTTGAGGGAGCCCTGCGCTACTACGATAATGCGCTCAGGATTATCTTCAAGAGTATTGAGAAGAGAGGCGTATTTTTCATAGATGTAAAGCGTGTGTCTCCCCGTGAGTACATCGAGTATTTGATCAACTCCAGCACCAAGATTTATGATATCCATAAGGAAACCATTTATCCGGTGAAGCTGAATTTTGAGTATCGGGACAAATCTGGCCAGATGATCAAGATGCATGCTTACACCATGTTGCCGTACTGTGACAAGTATGGGGACATTTGGTTGCGTGGTGTGCACTACAGTTTGCAAATCGTCCTAGCCGAACGAGGGTTACCAGTTACCAAAGAAAACTCTCTGTTCGTGAAAGTGCTCGGGTTTAAGTTCAAGATTGGTATTGAACATTACAACTACGATTACGTGTTCAACCACGGTGGACAGGTAATGACGAGTACGGCCAGTATCAACTTGGCCAGTAACCGGTTCTACAGCCCCACAGACTCCCGGAAAATCACCAGCAAGAACGTTCCTATTCCGCTGCTGGCTTGGTACGTGTTTGCCAACATGGGCTTTACCAAGGCCATGGAGAAGTTCGGGGAATGTGAGTATGAACTGGGTCCGGTTGACGTGCTCATTGATGAGTGCAAAGCCGAGGACCGTTGGGAAATCATTACGCGGTCGAAATCCCCTAACCCGAAATTCCTGGGTGAATATGTAAACCAAGATCTGGGTATCGCTATTCGAAACAAATCGAGTAAGCGTAAGACCCTGAACACTTTGGGTTTGCAGTATGCTGCATCTTTGCAGTTTGTAATTGATTGCATGTCGAGCTACTTTGACATCGATCGGATCGACGATCCTGATTATTGGAAGCTTTTAATCGGACGTACTTCGGTTAAGAGTGGTGACTCCAATGAGTACATCATGCGTTTGATGTACGATCACTTCGATTCCATCAACGATTACCTGGATGAGGACTCCATTAAGAAGTTCGCAGCCCAGAACATCGTAGCGTCCGACATCTTCGATCTCTTTAACTACATTATCACCAATCGTAGTGAGATCGTTCAGACGACAGACCGTGCGACTATGTTCCACAAAGAACTTGCTAGCCTCGAATTCACGATGGATAAACTCATCACCGCGGCGAACAACTTCAAGCACGATATCAAGAATAACTCGGAACTGAGTCAGAAAAAGGTATCGCGTTTCCTTAATAGTCGTTTCCATGTAAAAGAAATCGACAACGCACGAACCACTAACCTGATCCAGGAAGCCACCCCGACTGACGTACCCTTCGTCGATTACATGTTGGGATGTATGCCGCAGGATAAAGTGTTCACCAGTTCGTCCAAGAATAAGAAGAAGGGTGACTTTGACGCGAACGACAGTTCAACTCACATCCACACTTCGCAGCTGTTTGTTAACAGCCATCTTCGAGTGTCCTCTCCGGGACCTGACGGACGTGCTTACCTACTACCATGTGTCTATCTGATCAACGACAAAGTAACAGCCCTGGACCCTCAATTCAAGGAGCTGTACGAAAAATCAGAACGACGACTCAGATTTAGAGAAAGTAAAGTATGAGTGATTCCCTACGCCCGACAAGTGGCATGCGTCCTGGCAGTATCAATCTGGACGTAGCCCCGCCAGCAGGAATGCAGCACCGCGGTGTGGGCGGTGTTAACTTAAGTCCTCAAATGGGTAACGCGGCAGCGCTGATCCCAGGCAACACTATTAAAGGTTTGCTCGCTGGTGGTATGAGTACTACCGGCGCATCACCCACCGGCTTCAACTGGAAGACCCACAACGGTGGCGTGGAGCATAACGATGTACTAGCAGGGATGCTAGAAGGTAGCGGGGCTGTTGACTCCGACACTATCGAGTACTATATCGGTAAGGTCGAAGAGCCCATGGTAAAGTTCCTGTACTACATGAGCCGTCGCGAGACTGCAGTGTTCTACAAGAACTATCAGCAAGTTAAAGAACAGTTCGTACTGGATCAGCAAACTGGGTATCCCTGCCCGCTGAAGAAAGAGTTCATTGCTGACGTTAACAAGATCGCGACGTTCCATCACACTATCGCTATGCAGGGTACTGTGATCTTCGGTTATCTGCTGATCGAAGAAATGCGCCGCAGTAATAAAGAGCAGTGGACTGAGCAGGATTTCAACAACGCAGTTCAACTCGCTTGCTATCACGTGTTGTTCCTGGAATTGCTTAACTGGTTGTTCAACACGAAGAAGGGTTTGTCGTTTAACCATCGACTCCCGAAAACGCTAGAACAGCAGTTGGCAAACCTTGACGGCATTAAGGAACAGTTCTCGAAGATGTGGGAAACCTTCGACGCACCATTCCCTTATGCCAACTTGAACTTTGTAAGCCACATCAGCACACCCGTGGAGTATGCTCGAGTCTATGACCCGAACAACTATGCGGAATACCTGGGCTTTGTTCCGCAGCAGGCGCGGACTGAAGTCTACCAAACCGAAGACCATAACAGTCTTACGGCGATGATCAAACGTAACGCTGCAGCTTATCATGGTTACAAAGTTAACCAGGAGCCGCCGCGTAAACCGGCCGCTAACCATAATGTTTCTAACGAGGTGGGTATGACTTGGGGTACTATCCGTAACGATTTGCAAAACCTAGACCGGAACAACATGCGGGAGTTCGATCTTCCTCGCTACTTCCGTCCGACCGGTCGTCCGAACCACTACTTCATTCCAGAAAGCGATTGGCGTCAAATCCAACGCGTCTTCCAACGTCACCCGGAAATGCGTCAAGAGGAAGCTCTGATGCACGGCTGCTTCCGTATCGTGGTAATCGATCTGCAGGCAGACAACGGGTGGTTCAGTCATGTAGTTCGTGCTGAGAATCTCGATGTGACAAGAGTACTTACCAACCCAGCTCTGCTGCTGCCGCTGCTGGACAAGCCAGATAACGACAACGACGCCTACATGGTCATCGCTGCTCCACTCGCTGAAGTGGCCAAAGATGACAAGCTGGAAGTTCCAGTTGAAAGCGTCAAGGCCCTCGGTGAAGGCATCCCTGCGATTGTTATCGACGAGCCAATCGTTGAGAAAGAATCGGTTGCCATCATCAACAACGTTAATCTGATCACCAGCCGTGTCACCAGCAAGTTCAAAGATACCTCCGCCGCAGTCTTCGACAACCTAACCGAGTGGAACACTTACGAGTGTGCCTCTGCCGAAGATAAAGAACGTCTGTTCCTGGACGCTCCGTTCGTCTTCGCCGACAGCCAGCTGACCGTAGCTGACCGTCCAAGCTTCTATGAAGCTGCCAAGAAGTTGAAAAATCTGTTCCGCGAAGGTGTCCTGGACAACGGCCTGTGCACTTTCATCAACGGTCGCCTGACCGAGATCTGCAACCAGTGGCTGGCCAACGAGTGCGGCTACAACGTGGTAGACGGTAAAGGCGGTGGTGGTAAGCTCCAGATCGATAACCTGGCTGCTGACATCGACGACCTGTACAACGAGCTGCACAAGAATGACGAGACCGCGTTCAACGTCTTCGTCGGTATCAAACCTGACAGCTACCTGAACCGCCATCTGCAACTCTTCCACAAGGCCAACCCGCATCTGGTTCCTCGTGAAGAGATGGGCGCTCTGGACAAGCTGAAAGACGACGTCAACCTGTACGTCATCCGTAGCTTCTACATGGCTAACGTCGTAGGCAACAAAGGTCCGTACTACGAAGAAGTCAACGTACCGCAATACATCAAGCGCAGCACCTTCCCTGAAATCTTCCGTCTGATGGAAATCGTCGTGGAAGACCAGGACCAAGATGTTCTGCAAGATGAGATCTACCGTGATAAGCTGATCCGCTTCAGTGGTTCGAACAACGTCTGGCTGTTCAGCTATACCCTCGGTGATCGTAACGTGGCCACGTTGCGTCATGTTGACACTCAGAAAGCGCTGGTGCTGCTGGGTCTCAATTGAGGCTGAGTTAATTGCGCAATTAGTTTAGTTATAGTCCCTACCTACCCTTTCGGGTAGGTAGGGTAGCTATGCTGTATTTTTAATTTCTACGGGATCTCAGGTCTATATAACTAGGGTGAATCAAGAACAGTAATTCATTTGAATTGCTATATTCTCTTTATAGTAAAAAGGATCTCACCATGACTATGCAAACTTTCGCTGCTGTTGTTGCTGCTGTTAACGCTAACAACGGTGTAGTAGTAGATGATCACCGTGGCGCTGGCGAGCGCGCTGTGTACGGCATCGCCACTCTGGTAAAAGGTGATCACCTGGTTCCAGTAGCTCTGGTTCAAGCTAAGTACTTCTCGCTGAACCTGCTGTACCTCGGTAAAGACGGCAAAGCTCACATCTCCCGTGACAGCGTCGGTGGTTGCGTCGAAGTATTCGATAACACCATGGACCAAGCCATCCTGAACTACAACGAATCTCAAACCGGCAATCTGTTCTGCAGCTCCTTCCTGGCTAACGTCCATTACCTGGTTGATAGCCAGCTGAAAGAAACCGATCTGGTTTCGATGGAGAAGGTAGCCGAGATGCAAGCTACTGCTAAAGAAAAGCACGACGCCTGGAACGCTGAATACCAAGCGCGTAAACAAGCTTAACCTAACAGCTGACTGCTGTTTCCCCTTTAGGCCCCTCGTGGGCCTTTCTTTTTTGTCGAAGAAGGAGTTGTAATGTCAGTTACCGATAAAGACCTCGATAAGCTCTCCCTGCCAGAGTTGGCTAATCTGTTGACGTACTACAACGTCTACGACACAACGACCTCTAAAGACAAACCAAGGCCTTCTGGCGGACATCTCAAGAAGTACTTGCAACACCGCCTACGCACCACCCCTATTGCTGGTCCTGCGCTTAAACCAGAACTCCCGCATCACATCATACTGGATCTGAATGCGCTCGGCCGGTTCGAAGGTGGGGTGAGTCTTCTTAACTCGATTGAACGCGAGCTTGAGCCGTTCTTGCACAGAGGTAATAAAGCACTCAGGCGTAAACCTATGGAGATAGCTCGAGAAGTAGTGTTAGCTTTGATGGAACGTGACCTTTATATTTCTGGTCGCTTCCAGTATGAACTCCTCCTACTACTCCATGAAGGTCCTTACGGAGTTAAAGAAGGTATGTGCGTCCAGGTACGTGGTGTGGACTGGATGGTTTATTACAATCAACATGTCGCTTACTAATAAAGGAAGAAAGCTATGACTACAGCTAATCAGTTTCCCGCGGTACTAAAAGCCTCTGAAGTATTTCGCGGACCGGTTGATGACGTACCAGCCCACGTAGATCCACAAGCGATCATTGATCTGTTCGCCAAGATCCGCCGTAGCGGTAATTGGCCAAAGCCACTGCTGCGCATGCCTAACCTGATCCACCGTATCACGACCATGCTGCTGGAAGTACTGGCCCATGATAGTGATAAAGTCTTCTCTGACAAAGTGTTCATTCGCTTGGAGATGAGCAATGATCTGGTAGGTGAGCGGATCATGTGCGACAAGTTCCAGGTCATGGTAACTCTTGTCAACGACAGGCAGGAAAAAGTTATCGATAGCGTGAGTTTCTTCAAACCTAAAGCCTAAGCAGACATAACCCCTACCCACCAATGGTGGGTAGGGGTTAGTAGTCTTGTTTCTTTTTTTTGCTTTACGCCTTACCGCCAGTGAACGGATCGTAGTTAGGAGAGCTTGGATCTTTGCTACCTTTAGTGCTATCTTCCGTTGCGTCCGGTTCAGTTTCTTCTGATTCTTCGGTTTCTTCAGTAGCAGCCGGTTCAGTACCAGCGTCTTCTGTAGGAGCCGTGTCCTCATCAGGAGCCGGGGTGTCGTCAGGACCAGTAGTACCGTCATCGGTACCGGCGTCTGCGTCACCACCGAATGGGTTGTAACCACCACCCTCATCGCCGCCTTCCGCACCAGCGTCTACACCAGTGCCGTCATCAACCCCACCGACTGGCAGACCGTCGTCACCCAACTCAGCACCCGGAGCAGCTTCCTGTACTTCTTGTAGGAGCTTCTCCAGCTTGCTCTTGTTGGACTTGAGGAATGCCTGAGTAGCTTTATGCTTCTCAGTGACGTACTGCACGTAGAACTCTTGTGCGTTGATCTGTTGATGCACGATACCGTGTACCAGAGAAGCAATACCACCACCTTTACCATCATTGACGATCTCGTCGAATGGCATAGGAACGTTGTAGCGTTTGAAGGCTTCAGCGTAGAAGAACGCCTTGACGTGCTTGATAACTTCTTCACCGTTGGCAACGTCGCTAGACAGACCCAACGAAGTAGCAACCGATTTAAGCACTTCAGAACTACTGGCGATCTCCATCCACTTCTGTACCAACGAATCGATCGCGTCGAGCTGGTTCTTCAGCTTATCAGTGGTCTCAATGTTGGACGGTTGTGGGAAGCTAACGTTGATGCCAGTAAAGAAGTCAGCCAGCAAGATCTTGATCACGGAAGAGTCATCACCCTCGATCTTTTCCTTACTGTTGTCAGGTTTCCAGTACTTCTTGTTATCAGCGATCGTTTTGATCAACCGAGTCATCAAAGGACCGTTTACCCGAGCATGTTTCTTCTCGAAGTCCACGATGAAGTTACTGAGACTAGCCTGCCAGTTAACCGCCTGGTTGGTCACCATCTCGTGTTCAGTGATCGCCTCGATCTTGAAGTTGTTCGTGTCATCACTAACGTCCAGCCAGCTCCGAGGAGTGAAGAAGTAGTTGGCGATGTCATTCATTACCTTCTGACGAGACTGATCGTCCACAGGGCGGAAGAAGTTCTTCTGCATCTGTTGCATGTCGATCTCTGGTGCAGCTACCAGTGGGTTATCCCCGGCGTTGATCTTAACGGTCAACGAGGAGTCCCGCAGGGAGTCTACAATCATCGGTACCGACAACTGAGCACTGGACAGCATACTGTGCAGCTTAGGGTTCTGATCGTAGAACGCTGCCCGTGCAATAGCGACAGTGTTGTTCGGATCCCCGTCTTCCTTACCGTGGGTAAGCGTCATCAGTGTATGTGGCTGAGCAGCTTCCAGGTTAGCCAGAGCATCCGCTACGTCATATGCTGCCAGACGTGCGATGTGCATCTTGGCCAATTGAGTGAGGGACTGACCGGTACCCAAACGGCTATACTTCAAAGCCATGTAGGTAACAGCTTCACCAGGAACATACAGGCAACGTACACCCTGACGACGGAACAGACGGGACAAGAAGATCTTGTTGGTCTCTTCGTCAATGGTGATACTGATGTTCTCAGCTTTGTCGCTCAGCACAGAGGAAGTGAACTGCTTGATGATACTAGCTTTGGCTAGGTCTACGAATTCGGACATGTCGAATTCACATTCCTTACCTTCCTGGATCACGCGCAAGGAACTGATCAGGGAGTTCTCGCTACCCGACTTGTTCTTGTTGGTGATACCAGACTTGTTCTTGTTAACCGACTGGTAGTATTCCGGGTCAGCGGTGTTCTTGAGGAAAGTACCTTCCTCAGGATCGAGCAGGAAGATGAAGTCGCCCTGGCGTTTGTTCTGACCGTTGTAGTGAATTGGGATTACCGCTTCACTTGGAATGTGCCACGTGAGACCACGACCGTAAGGAGCAACGGACAGGGTGTCAATCGGCTTAACGAACTGCATTTGCTGACTGTGGATGTTCCGGGCCTTGTAGATCTCCCGAGCAGCAGCAGCGATCTGATGCTCATCCAGGTTCTGGGTAGTAGCTTCAGACTTGTCAGCCTTCTTCGACTTCTTGACCCGGGTGTCGCTATCCTCGATCGGATCCCGCAGCTTCTCAGGTTCATTGAGTACCTGGTCTACCATCAAGTCCATGCTTTCAACACCCATCACCGCGTTAGCGTTGGACAGGCGGTTGTTGTCACGGAACTTCTGGAAGTACAGGCACGCCGGGTTGTCGGTAATAGTAACGCAGAAGTCGCCATTAGGGTCGACGTCATTACCGAACAGGTTGAACTCTACACCTGCGTCAGAGATGTTGTTGCTGAGGATAGCCTCCAGACCACTAACACTGCTCTTGTTACTACCGCTTGGGTCTCTGACGAACTTGCCAAGGTTCTTCACCTTGACCTTGCCATTGACTTCAACGAACTCCTTCTTCAGCTCGTCCAGAGAGCGACGACGGTACATGTCGTGCGCCTCGTTACCTTCCCGAGCTTTCTTTGGATCGTACTCGCTGCCGTTGATCAAATAATCCAGACCAGGACGGCTCAAGTTGAAGAGTACGTAGCTGCCGGTATTCCACAAGATATCGTTGATAATCTTGCTGAGATCTTCCTCGATCTTATAGTCGTTGGTGAAGTATTCTTCCCAAACCTTAAGCAATTCAAGGTGTAGCGCATTGTTCTTGAACTGCGAAGACACCGTGTCGTACGTCAAAATCTTGTCCTGCTTACCGTTAGGGTAAAGCAGGATCGTGTTCCAAATCAGTTCCGCTTTATCAACATACGGAGTGATGGTACGCAGGTCAGTCACGGCATTGATGTTGTTACTGATAACGTCGCTCAGGCGTTGCAGCTTCGCCTGGTTGACTGTCTCCGTGCCGCCAACGTCTCCTCGATCTGGGGTAAGTCCGTTACGCGGAACCGCGTTGCGCAGTGTAGATTGAATAGCCGGTGGCAGGTTAGAAAAGCTTTTCTTGACCTTGGTAAAGTCCACTGGAGTATTACCCACCGTAACGGCCCGTGTTTTGTAAGACATACGAAATCCTTTAGCGAGTTAACTTATGAATAATGCCGATAAAGATAAGTTCTTCCGGGACATATTCGCCCTGGCAAGAACTATGGTTATCAAAATTGAGCCCTTGGCTAAGCGATATAACCAGGCATTAGTGCGCGCCGGACTTCCTGTCAGTGAAGACAAGCGTACCTGGCGCTACTACATGAACTTGAACGGTGATTACCACGAGACCGACGTCCCGATGGTTATCCGCTCACTGGATACTGATGAAGAGATTGTTTTCAACAAAGAAAACCTTCGTTACCACTTAGCCACCTTCCGGGAGTATTCTCGGGGGGGTTACTGGTTTAGCAGGCTGATCCAGCAGTACCCGTCACAGCCTACTTTGATTCGTGGCATTCTTTCTCCGATCCCATATACCGAGACCATTGAGGCCGAGGACTATAAGATCCTTCGCTATAACCAAGATTTGGTTATGTGGAACGAGACGCAGCTGATCCCTCAGTTGCAGAACTTTATCAAAGCGGAAGTGGACCAGATCCTCACCAGTGAGTACATCTACACTGATGACCTGTTCCTACCTACAATGGTGCGCCTGCTGTACGCGGATATCATCAAGGCGATCCACACCATCCGCATAGAACACATGTACACCCGCCATAGCCACGATTTCTATATTTGGAGCCACATTGATTCCTACGGGGATTTCTCCAAGTACAAGAACAGCCTGAATCGTCATCAGGTAATGTGGCTGTTCCGGAACATCGCTTGGATTAAGAACAACCCAGGCCAGATGTTCACCTTTGATAAGCTGATGGAGAACTTGCTCACCGTAGCGAATATCCCATTGGCTAAGTATGACATGGTAGAAGGTACAGCTACTCAGCTCGACGACCTGACCCCTACCCCGTTGTACCGCAAGCTCCACCTGAACCTCATCGAGGACTACGGGCGGGAACCAGCGTATATCAACACCGAACAGTTGATCATGAAGCAGCAGCCGCTGGCGAAGGACAACTACAAGCAGACGTCGATCTACCAGGAAGACGCCCTAGAGCGCGGTAAGAACAGTATCCACTCGGAGCTGCCTACCAAAGCCCTCGAGTCGAGTATGCGCGACTACACCAACCGTCACGCAGATACCCTGATGTCGGTGGTGTACAACGAGTGGATCTACCTGGCGAGTAACAACAAGTTCCAAGGTCGTGTAATCGTTAACGACCCTAAGACCGGCCGACAAGTACGTCTGCCTGTTACGGATGCTTACCACATCTGGAAGTACCTGGTCGATTACAGTAACGGTAAGAGCCCGGTAGACATCTGCCCGGTCTATTACCAGAACGTGATGCGCATCAAGCCACCTACAGTTGCTGAGATCGTTCATGTAGGCGGTAAGGACTTCATTTATCCATCGTACTTGGCTTTCGACATCCGGGATATCTGGTTCCCAGTGGCTAACTTTGTGGCCCCTGATTACCTGATCCAATACGCCTTCGAAGTTTACGAGGCGATGTGGAAGCACAAGAAACTCTACAGTCAGTTCTACGACCTCAACAAACGGGCTCGGGTAAAGAACGCGACTAAGGTAGTGTACGAGTCAGGGATCGTCAAGGTTGGTGAATACACCAATTACCAACAGTTGTTGAAAGACTACAACTTCGACTTCTCCGACTATACTGCCGCTGAGTGTAAGTCTTTTGCCTGGGACATCTTCAAACGAGTAACTGGCTGGGATACCAATATCCAACCTAACATGCGGGTTAAGCAAAACGATCTGATCGAGATCATGACCCGTCTGAGTTCGTACACCATTCACGTCATTAAAGAAATGGACGATGACGTGTCGGTTACCGAAATGCTCAACGAGACGTTTGTAGGAGATAGCAGGTGGACTGGTCCTGGTAACAAGCTGGTGGGTAACTTCGAGAACGTGATGCTCAACGTCCAAAGCAACATGGACGGCATTCGTAACTTGGAGTCAGTGCTCAAGGTCTACACGCCTAACAGACCGGCTATCGTGGCGGATATGTCGGCAAAGCAAACGCTAGCCGATCGTGGTCACATCAAGCCGGTTAACCGTGTGGACAAACCGTGGTACTACGCTGTTCGGATGACGGATAACTCCTACTTCCGCAAAGTAGGGGACGATGAGCCTAACGAGTTCATTATCCCAGATACCTACTACGGCGAACTCGGTAGCAATCCGAAGATGCTGATTATCCCGGATACGTACTACGGGGATCTGACCACCAAGCCCAAGTGGCTCGAGATACCTGATACCTACTACGGCAAGCTGGGTGAAAAGCCTAACTGGGTCGAGGTACCACCAACTGACTACGAGGTCCTGAACGCTAAATGAACAAGGTCCTGGCCTTAATTAAGAAGAAGTACTGTGAGGGTCTGTTCATTAAAGACCCTCGGGTGATCAACGAGATCACCTTTCAACACGTTTCTACCAACGCTAAAGGTAATGCGGTCTTCCTAATCCAGCACCCTGGGCAAGAAGCGCTCTACTACGAACTGGAGAAAGTCGATCTGTCTGGGTTTAGCAGGATGAAGTCTTTGTCTATTCCCAAGCAGTATCGTAACGACTTCGACGTGAACCACAGTAAGGCGATGATCTCCAATTGGATTAATCGCCACACTGGCCACAGTCTGGTAGAAGAAGACATTGCTTACCTGGTGCCGGAAAAAGAACACCTTTGTGTAGTCATAGCCGCAGATTCTATGCGCTTTAAATCGACAAGCTTCCAGCTTATTCGTCTATAAGGAATTACCCCCATGGCTTTGTCCGCAACAGAAATCCAAGACCAGAACCGTTCGGAAGTTCCTACCCAGACAACGACGAACACTGGTTGGGGCAACACTATCATGAAGTGCTGCGCCACGCGCCAGCCTTTCACGCTTCCCAAGTACACCACCCTCAACGAGCGTTACAACATTCTCGCTGAGGAATCGATCGGTCCGAAGAACGGTGGCGACTTCGAACTGAAGTATTTCGGTGTGGGTATCCGTGGCGCCAACTGCAACGGTTCTGACTCCATGGGCGTTAGCCGCATGAAGATCAACCAGCACCAGCCGATCGACATGAACCTGTTCACTGCGATCCCGTTCATCTGCCGTCCTATCGATGAGGACCTGGATAACGTCAACCGTGCCAAATACCGCATGCGTGTGGTGCAGAACGGTTACGACGGTAATTCCTATGCCTTCTACTACCTGAAGCTGATCAACTTCGACAACTACAACCCACAAGTGAACAAAGTCACACGTGACGAGAATGGTAACGAGCTGCCGGTGCCTCTGGTGCCTAGCCGCGACGACCTGTTCAACCCACAGCCCGTTGATTTCACTTCGGTAGGTAGCGTGCCGGTCAGCAACGTGTACATCAACTCCTCGGCTATCCTGGGTTGCACCCTGCACGAAGGTGACCTCCAGGAACTGGCTAACGCCTGCCGTGTACTGTACAACGACGCCAGCTACGCTGCAATCAACGAAACCATGATTGCCTGGGGTATCGACACCGTTACCGACGGCGCCTCTGGTGGCGGTGCTGTGATCCGTTACAACGAGGTACTGAGTGCTGTAGCTGCTCACTTCCTCACCGAGCGTGATGCGCGTAACGCCCTGAACAACACCACGTTGAACATGGACTACGATCACGGTGCCAGCGAACCAATGCTGCTGCACACCAACGCCAGCGGTAGCGCAGGTAGCCAGGGGAACTAAGACATGGATGTGTTAGCAGCTTTGGCCGATAACCTCGGTACCAACACCGTGCACCTCCCGCTTGCCGAGGGGATGCTCATGCCAGATGCCCTGGGTATGATCAACAACATGTATCTACCCATGTCCCCTCTGGCATCTGAAAACTACGCTGACTCCCAAGCTTACGTCGGTCCAGATGGCAAGATCAAACTGGAACTGATCAGCAAGGAAGGCGGCAACGTGTTGATGACCTTTGTCAACATGATGTCCAGCGTAGCGCCAGCCCCTCGGGTCACGCTTAACAATCCTTTCGGTCCACGTGAGTACACCCCGTTCCTGGGTACACCGCTCGTGATCGATCTGAAAGAAGAGCTGGACTTCCTCAATGACGTGCCTGTTGGTATCCCGGTGCCAACCTACAACGTAGTGAACGATGTCAACTATCGCCTCGCTACGTTGTTGAACAACTACAACTACCTGGGTCGCTGGATGGCCGGTACGTTTGGTCTGTTGTCCACGGCAGGTTTCGAGGTAGTGTTCAAGGGTTGGAGTATCGATGCGCCCGATGAATTTTTATTGGATTACTCACCCTATGTAGTGATCGTGAAATTGCACGAGGGTGAAACGCAAGGATTCATATGCTTAAGGACTTCGTAAAAGTCCCTCATGTGATAAGGGTCGTCGGCATCGACCCTTCCACCACGAATATGGGGGTGTGCATCATTGATGTTGATTTGACGCAACAGACCCCATTCAAGTTGGTGTACGCTAACACCATTAAAGGCGATCGGTGTCTGTACGACATCCCGGTACAGTTTGACGACACACACGAGACTGGTGTATTGGCTCGTAGCTGGGCTTTGGCCCGCGCACTGGGTAACCTGCTGCGTATCTACTCGACTGACTGGGATGAAGTAAAGATCATTTCACGTTCTATGACTGGCATCTGTGAAGACAACTTCCTCGGGGTTTCCCCTGGTACGTTTAAACAGTTGATTCAGTTTGTGTCAATGGTGCAGGAACAGTTTACTGATAATGAAGTACACTTGTCTTATGTCCTGCCTATGCTGGCTAAGGAAGTGGTGGGTGCGGCTTTCAAGGGCACCCAGAAAGAAGATGTAAAAGCAGGCGTATTGGAATATGCTTGGCTTGATGCGGGGGATTGTGATTTAAACCTTCTTGATGAGCACTCCATCGACGCAACTGCCGTGGCTTTGTTCCGTTGCGAAATCATCGGCAAACAATTTGAGGTGTTCCATGAAGGACTCGCCCCAAGAAGAGCTCCTCCCGTCCGACCAGCCCCAGTCAAATCTTCCCGTCGCCGCCGGCGCAGAAATCGAAAGGGAGCTGTTCGGCAAGTGGACGATCATTCTTCGTAACTTAGGCGGTATGTTGGCGATCATCACCATGTGCATTACTTCGGTGATCAACGCCTATACCACGCACTTGTCGGTATCTGATAAAGGTATCTGGCCAAGTGAGATCACTATCATGCTGACTAACATCGGCCTGGTAGTAGTGGCATGGACTTGGGTTAACGCCAACAAGACCATCTCCACGATCATGCAAGGTACCGATCTCACCGATCGTTTGCGGAACCGTGCAGCAGACTTTATCAGATCCCCCAACAAAGGGGGTAACGATACGCCTGGTAACGATCCGCAGCAACAGTAGTGCGTTACACCAATAAGCAGCTATAACCCCTCCAGGAGCCCTGTAAAGGCTCCTGGAGGGTATAGTTGTTTTATGCTGCTTTGGGGGACTAACTTAGGGAGGTTTAAGTTCATTCGCAGGGCTCGGAGCCATGTCGATGATCTTGTTCATGTTTTCGATCAGCTGCTTGATAGTTTTCTTCGCAGCCCACAACGTCATGTCTTGTTCATCAAGTTGCTTGGTCGTTTGAATCAAGAAGACCCGCGTGACTTGATAACAATGAACCCTTTCGGTGGGTGAAAGGTTAGGCAGCAGGCAGTTATTTTGCTCCAGCCACGCCGCCAGGTCGTTCACCCTGCTCTGAGGGGGGATGGGAGTTACCTCCTGGAACTCCGGGAGTACTTCGGTCAGCTGCTTTTGGTTGATCTGCAATTGGGTCGCGTAGGCGCTGTACGCCACTTGGTCCGCCTGGATCTGGAGGTACATGGAACCCTCCGAGATGGTCGGGTTGTGGCTGCATGCCATCAGTGCCGCCAAAGCCACCAAGCCCAAGAGACTTCGGTAGAGGGTCGACACCAAACTCCTCAAAGAGTAGGTCATAGTTTGCGTCTCGCAACTTTGTCTGGTTTTTAATTTGATCCTGTATCGTGGATTTGAACAGGGCGTTGTCTTTGACAACTTGTTCGGTGCCCTGTGCAGCACGACGGATCTGTTCGGTGGCTTCCTTGATCGAGTTCAGTGCTTCAGGATCCAGCTTCACCGGTCGTGGTGATACGAACTGCCAGATGATCAAGCCTGCTCCGATAACGACTGCGATCAATGTCACAATCGCTCTCAGTCGATCTAGGAGTACCCAAGCCTTAATAGCTTGTCCCATGGACTAGTCCCCTTGAATGATGCCACGGATATAAAGTAAGTACCCCGGATGGAGTTTACTTGGCGCGTACTTGCTCTTGAATCCATGGAAGAGATTCCCTTCGTTGCGGATTCCAGTTGTGTTGTTTACGTACAGTCTTTGCACACCGATATCAATATCAAGAAGTCTCCTGTTTACAATCCTGCGCGTAAAGTACTTCGGTAGTAGCCCGTTGCCTGTCAAGATCGGCAGACGACGAGTTTCTTCCGTATGGTAGGTGAATGGATACAGATAGTTAGTCATGGGGACGAGACTAACATCCAGGTGAGGGTTGTCGAGTACAATTAAGAACGACGACAGATCGGTAAGCAAGTTGGTAAAGAACTCTTCGGTTTTGAAGAAGTCCTTATCAACCACCATGCGGTCTCTGTCGATAACCGAGCTCAAGTCAATCAATTGCTTGGAGTCGAAGATAGCTGTGAACCAGTCTACCTTATTGATCTGGATAGCAAAGCTGTCGTTACCGCGATACTGCACAACGTCATCCAGGTACAATCGACCACCAATAGACATCCATGTGGTTTTACCCTGCAGAGGTACTTTAGATTTGACATGCAGATACGGCACACCATTAACCAGTTCGAACTTGATATCGTCCAGATCAATGGGATAGGTATTCAGTTTGCTGACCGTATTAAAGTTCAGCGCGTTAACGTGGATGTTGTCATACACGTTAAAGTGTTTACCGGCGTTACGCAGGAACAGACATTTGTTACCAGGGATAGCGCGAGTCAAGTGACCGTTGATAACCCACAGGCAACGCTGGACTAGTGCGTCGTAATCAACGTCACTACCGTCGGTCTTGACTATACGGATGTCGGGCGCATCGGAAGTAGTCAGCAGGTCTTGGCGGTCGTCACCTTGGACAACACTACCAGGCAAAAGGCTAAAGTTCTCATACTGAATGTCGTGGGTGGTAACGAAACGATACCGATCACCTGGCAGGGTATTGCTGGTGCGCAGTACTACGTTGGTCTTGGTATTCAACCACTCCTGGATAGTCCCAGTGTAGGAGCCCAATTCGACGTAGTAGTACTGGAGGTCTACAGAGACCTTACGCTGGGCGATACTGTCATCCACAACGATAATCAAACGACTATATTCAGTAAACAGGGTATTGCACGGAACAGCTGCAATATCCAGAAGTTCTTCACCTTTAGGAGAACGTCGGCTAATGCCAACAGCCCTGTCGTAAGTATACATAGGGGGTGCAACTCCTTTGGATTCTATGAAAAATGCTAAGGCTATAAGCTTATAGCCCTCAGCTTCACTGTAAGGGGCAGGTCATAAAATGCCTTCAGCCCTAGTAATTCTTAACAGGAGCATTATTGATGGCTAACCCCACTTATCCATGGAACCCATTCCAGGAGCGAATCGATTGCAGGATCATCGGAGAAGTCATCAAAACCTCCGGTGATAATGACCGTCGTGTCTTCGTTCCTCGCTGCGGTCCGTTCTTTTCTGGCGCTCCAGTTACCAAGCCCAACAGCAAGTTTGTAATCCGTCGTCAAGGTAGTAACACCCCACTTACTCCAGGCGTAGACTACGCCTTCGCTCACAGCTTCGATCGTTTCATTCAGACCTACCAGCGTAACTGTTTTGGTGCGATCGTACTGTTGAAGCCGTTCCCCAACGAAGTACTGTTGTGCGACTACGATACCATCGGTGGTCCGTTCATCCTCGATGAAGTGGCTTGGGCTACCCTGGTGGCGAACATTGCCAACAGCCCGCGTATCGTTGACTGGGGTGATCTGGTAGACGTACCGTTCGACTTCCCACCAGATCCACACGAACACCCAGAGACCCAGACCTACGACTGGCTGGAGAACTACACCGCGCTGAAAAGCCTGATCATGGTACTGACTGACACCTCAGCTACTACCAACGCCCTGGCCTTGCTGGAAGAGCACTTGCAGAAACGTCTGCCAGAAGCACACCCGGCCGACAAAGGCGATCTCGGTATTCCAGATGTGGCGAACAACCGCCCGTCGACTACCAACGACCTTAAGGGTAACAGTGCCAACGTCACCTTGACCATGGAAACCTTTAAAGAGGGTCTCCGTCAGCTGCGGGATGGTACCCTTAAACTCGATTAAGGAACAATCCATGAACTTCCCTATTGTCCCGGAATACCGCAAGGATATTCTGAATATCAATCCTGATAACAAAATCCAGGGGGAACCGTTTGCTATGGCCCCTGGGATTTGGACCAGGATCGTAGTACCGGTTAACGCCCCGTTCTTTGTAAAGAGCCTGCGGGTTTACAACGCGAACATGGAACCACTTGTTGCGGCTAACAAGGAAGGTAAGGGTGACTACCGCATTTACCGCATCATGGGTGGGTTGACCGAACTTACCGCTAAACCGGTAGCGTGCATGATCGAGTTCCTGAATCCGGATATCACTGCCGGGTTTATCGATTACGACGTGGTAGGGGAGTTCAGTCTGTTCGACAGTACTTTCCTCAAGATGGTTATCGATCTCACCAACGACAACCGTCCGGCCTGGTGGGAATACCTCACCAACAAGCCAACGTCGTTCCGGCCTAAGCTGCACCGCCACAGCCTGCTGTACGACATGGTGGCGTTCAAGGATTGGGTGGACCTGATCGAATCGATGATGGCGCTGATGGAGATGAATGCTCGTACTGCGCTGGAAGTCAAGTTCGATCATTACATCAACTTGATGACCAACTACATCAACGTCTACAAGACTGAGTTGTTGGACAGCCTGAACCGCCACAAGAACGCTTACGACAGCCATGGCTTCACCAAGACCCAGGCTGGCCTGGGGCTGGTGGACAACTTCCCCACTGCTCGTGGTGACGATCTGATTACTCCGCGTAGTGATCGTCACCTCACTCCAGGCGGCATGAAGACCATCCTCGACACCTACGCGTTCAACGCTGCGGAGTTGCTGGGTAGTAACCTGTTGCCTGTTGCCCAGTTCGGTAACAGTAACTTCATCCCGCCTTCTATCGACGGTTCGTTTGAAGGTTTGGGCGGTATGTCCGAAACCGCTGGCATCTGCATGGAGTCTGACGGTTCGTTAGTGTTCCTGGCCAACCGTTTCGATGGCCGGGTGCAGGGCTTGTATTACTCTGTGGTACAAACCCCATACGACAAACCGAAATTGGACTACACCGGTTATCGTTATACCCACCAGTTGTTCGAGGCGGATGGTGCCAGGCCTAACTTCATTGCCCAAGGTAGCGGTAAAGAAGTTATCCTGGTATGCGACAGCACCAAGAATGCGTTCTATCTCGGGTTGACTAACGGTTCGCTGGATCCAGCTAAACACGTTTACAGCCGTTTGGACGTCTCGGCACTTGCGAACACGCTTCCGGCAGGCCACAGTGTCGTTGGTTGGTTTAACAACCTTAGTGTGGTGTTGATGGGCGACTGGATTTATCTGGTACTGGCAACGCCTTATAACGCTAGCAAGGTAGCGGAATTTGGCACCACCGGGATTAACTTCCGGTATATGTTCAGGGTACCCAAGGCTACTGTAGCCAGTCAGTTGCCGGCCACCGCCGTACATGTAACCCTCAGCTTTAAAGACGGCGAGGGCATGCAGTGGATGAACTCACCAAACTGGCGCTGGGGTACCCCTATCCCGCATCCGAATGGTAAGTCAGACCACTACTACAGATGGTACTTCGATTTTGTCCAGAAGGATAATTTGATTACCACTGGGGCTTATCGAGGACAGCAAACCCTGGTCTGCCCAATCCCGGACAAGCCAGGTAAATTCCTGTTGCGGTTCATGGCTGCGTTCTATTCCAGGTACATCGTCCCTGGCATTAACGTCAACTATGACACCATGATCGATATGTTGTATGAGTTCGATCCGGCCACCAACATAATGACGTTGGTCAACCAGACCCCTCGGCATAATTTGGATTACACCAACCTGCCGAGCCGGGGCAATAACGTAATGACCCTGTTGGTGTTTTACGACCGACAGCAGGGCGTGACCATTCTTGATGATGGTACCATTGTTGCCAGCAGGGGTGAATACCAAAGTTTCCCACGTGGTATGCACATGTTGAAATCACGTAGTTGGAAAACCCCTTATGAAACAATGCGGCGGGTATGGAATACGGAGGTAGATGCTGACGTTAGTGATACCAGGATAATCGAAACGATCGTAAGCCCGCTGAAGTCTACGGTGAAGCCTAGATCGTTCCTGTTGGGCAATGGTGGCGATTTCTACAATGCTCCTGATCCTGCAACCCTTGGCTTCAATCGGTTGTATTACCGTGTTGGCCCGGGGAAGTTGGCTAAGCGCACTGAAGTAACCAACATCCTGTACCCCAATATGCTGGCGCGCCCGTTGAACAACGACGTTCGTCAAGTTAACGGACCTCCGCAAGCTGGTGGGGCTAGTGTTACCGTCCCTGCAGCTCAGTTGGATTCCTTTGGCACCGATCTCGGAGAGTCGACTTTCTGTGTAGGCGTTCAGAAGAAGTACATGGATTACGCCCAGTACCCTGGTACTTGGTTCGCCGGCACTAACCCTGACGACGTTCCATTGATCACAGGACACGTTCGACAAATACAGGCTGACGGCACTATCAATATTGTCCCCACTTCGACAATCTTGTATCCGCAGTCCATCGTTAACCAACTTAAAACAGAGGTTGATGATGTTGCAGGGATGAACGTATGTCCTAGAGTCTTTGTCAGCATCTGTGACCCAACTGGCGATCTCACCAACAAGTTTGGTTGGCTGCCGATCATGGTGATGATCAACTGGGCCAAGGTAGGTACAACAGATCGTCGTGTTACTTTGCTCAGCATCGCCCCGGTTTATTCCGGGGGAGCCAACAAGGTAGTCACTGGGTACACGGTGCTTGATAAAAAGCATTACGTGTATGAAGGCGCTGCTGCTTACCTCACCCCTACTACCTGGGACGCTTTTGTGGCTGGTAACCACCCTAACTCGACACACGGCGCTCCGCGTGCTGGCTACCATGTAAACGGTAACCAGATCATTGGATTCTTTGATCCAGGGATTAGTGCGGGGGGACCAGGAGATAGTTTGGTTACTTACTCGTTGTTCCAATACGACAACAAAGCAACTCGTCGCTGGAATGATTCGGCAACCCTTATTACCATGACTGGGCAGAGTGGCGGCGGTAATCACAAGTGCGTTGCTCCTGATGACGCAGTAGTGTATGCCCTACCACACAGTAGCTCGACCGGCGGTGCAGGTACCATGTTCCAGGGCGCTACTAAAACGGTCCTGCTTGGTTCGGCTTATCCGCAGATCGGCTGGACTGTGTTCTTCAAGTCTGCTATTAAGGCAGTCTTCAACGGGAAGAGTTACAACTTCCCGCCTGGAGCTATCGACCTGCGCGATATCGATCCTGCCCCACAGAACAAAACCTTCTACATCTATGCGCTGTTGCGCAACGGTGTGCCGACATACGAGATTGCTGCGGACAAACGTCTGGAGTCTCCGTTCTCGTTGTGGGTAGGTACTGTGGTCACCGGTCCTTTGCAGATCTCTACGATCGAACGGTTTAACGTGTTTACACTAAACGGTAACCGTGTTTCTGAACTCAAGCGGGGTAACAGCATTCCTGCTAGCTCTGGTCTGGCTAACACAGAAGGTCAGTTGCCTTGGCTACGGAGTGATGAACTCCTTCCTTAAAGTAAATGGGAGGGTGTGGGGTTCGCCCCACACTCCCCCTGTTTTAAAAGGCATCAAGAATGGATACGTTGCGTATTGTGCAATTTGACATTCACGGTAAGAACCCCGTGAACAAGTTTGTAGGGGAGAAGATGCCGATTCAGGACAAGACCTGTCCTTGGGTCATTCCTGACGCATCTCCTTTCTTTGGCGACTATCCCAAGAATGGGCAGTTGCCTCTGACCGTAGTCTACGATCAGCGCGGTACCGAACTGAAACGCGATCGTGACTATTGGCTCGAAGAAGAATTCATGCCGTTGGTAGAAGTTACCGGTCGACCGATTGTTTGTTTTGTACGGCTGAGTGACGAGATCCGCGAAGAAAACGAATACGTCACCATTAACTACCAGAGTGTGGGTGCTTACTTCGTTCCTCGTAACAGCATCGAGGAATGGATGTATGAAATGCACAAGGGCAATATCCCAGTGCCTTGGTCTAAGGTGTTTGGTGTTCCGGCTACCCTGCCCCCAGAATGGCACGGCCACAGCATCAAGACCGAGATCGGTGACTGGTATGAACTGACCTGGTTCTACACTTACCTGGCTGGCATCGTCAGTACTCGTGACCCTGCGGTATCCGAAGATCTGAACGATGCCATTCGTGCAGCATTCGACCAGCTGTATGCGGTGCGTGACGCCCAGCAAGCACGACTCAAGGCTCACGACTCCAACTACAACGTCCCACACGGCCCGACTAAGGACTCGGTAAACATGGGTAACCACCCTAACTACCGTACGGCCTCGTTGGCTGAACAGAAGGCCGGTACATCGGCTACGCTGCTCAGCACCCCACAGGGCGCTCAGGAGCTGCTTAAAGACTATATCCCGGACACTAGCGAGGCAATGCGTGCTGGTATCTTGCCGGTAAGCAAGTTCAGTAACGGCGGGTACATCCCTCCGATCATTACTGGTTCCTTCGAGGGGCTGGGTAGTCGTTCTGAGTGCATGGGTATTTGTATCGAGCCGGATGGTCGTACCGTTATCATCCAAAACCATTTCGATGGCCGCAACGAGGGGTTGTACTTCTCCACGCTGAGTGATTACAACGGTCCGTTCAACCCGAACAAGTTGTATGACTTCATCTATACCGCTTATAAGTACGAACCGCCAGTACTGACCAACATTGGGGTAGAACCCGATGCGATCATCATGGGTAGTGGTAACGACATCATCATGGTCGGTCAGACCTATGGGTCAAACCCGACTGTAAACGATAAATGGTATTTGGCCCTCACCAATAACAGCTTTGACCCGGCGGGACACCGGTACATCAAAGTCAACATGGCTCCGGTCTATGCGCAGATTGGGGCTATCAGCCCTACCAGTAAACTCGATGTCTATCCATACCACGGGCGGATGTCGGTTAACCTGATTGATGACTGGGCGATCCTGGTAGTTGAATCCCACGGATATAACACGGATGGTGGTATCCACTCGGCAGGTCGTCTGAGCTTCTGGAGAATTCCTAAACAAGCACTGATCGACGCTACTCCAGCTACCTGGGAATTGATCAAGATCACTTACCCAGACTACGACGGTGTGGTTTACTCCAATTACAATCACTGGGAATACGCCCAGCGTCAGATTGTTAATGGTGGGATTGTTCGTTGGGGTCGTTACACCTTTAGCCCTATCCCGTTGGCAGCGAACACTAACGGTCAGTTCAGTCGCCGTATCTTGCCGATGATGGCCAAGAAGACTGGAGCGGCTAACGTAGCCTATTTGAACGTCGTGTTGTTTACGTTCTTTGACTACACCCCACCAGGGTTGGGTTTTAACCCGGTTCAGGCTATCACCAACGTAGTTTACGAGATCAACCTCGCTACTGGTGCGATGACGTCTCTGTACACACAGCCAACGTTTAACGTCGACTACAATGACCCGGTGGGCTGGGTCAACGAACGTACAAAAATGATGAACTGGTATAACTACACAGTTCGTTTTGTTAAGCAGGCGGTTATTACCACCCCACAGGGTGAGACCGTGGGCGGCGTAACCGACGATGCTGCGGAAATGGTCCCGCTCAATAGCTTCATCCAGACTACTAAGTGGGCGTATAGTTCCAGTGGTCAGGTCATTAACAGCAGGGAGGAGCTGTTGCGGGGGCACGTTGGAACTGACCGTATCAAGGCGCACAACATCCAGCTCAGACGTCGGAACATCCTTACCCCAGTTCCGATTGGTTTGAGTACACGATATCTGGCCTACGAGTTTGAAGGAGAGAACTTCGTAACTACGCCAACCACCATTAACCGTCCGGCCAACGCAGGCATTCATGCCAAAGTGGTTTGTCGGAATGTGAGTGGTGATTATGCGATCCGTCCCCAGGTCTCCAACATTAACTATGGCCAGGTTTACAGCCGGCCTTTGGTTAACACTGTGTACGACACCAACATGTCTGTTTTCGAAGCAGTGATCAGTATTACTGGTTCGGCAGCAGAGTTGGCGGCACGGGGAGTTGGTGCTGGTAACATGAGTATGGCTTGCTGTGGTTGGTCTAGTGCATCGTTGTATATGCTGTCTCGCCTTACCTTGCCTTCGGAAGCATTCCAGGCACCTAACCCAGCAGGAGCTTTCCTCACCTTCCCTAAAACCTACCGTCGCACCCTGGACGTGGCAAACCAGAAGATGATGTACGAGCCTAACGATTATTACGGGTTGTCCGAATCGTTCAAGGCTAAAGTGCGTAGTTTGATTCCTCCGGCTAAGCAAGGAGCTTTCTGGTCCTTCACCGTGAACATGCTGGACGGTGCCGTAGGTGGGATGTTTGCTGGTCTGAATAGTGCGATTCTGCACATGAAGTATCCGGAACGTGCGGACGCCTCATCGCCCATCTTGAACGCCCGGCTACTCCACATCCGTCCTATTGTGGAAGCACCTAATGCAAACCACCCCGGTTGCTACCTGATTACCGATTTCCAGGTACTCAGCGATCCAGGTGAGTACGTTCAGCTCGATCACGCAGTTCCTTCGCGTGCTGGCTGGTCGGCTTACCTCGTAAACCGTGGCATGTTGAGCATGTACCGGACCGGTAATACTTTCAAGGCAGCCTACAATTCGGCTTTCGTTTCCGTTACTGGTACGCAGCTGATGGACCTGACTATCTTTGATCTGGATATCGGCACTGGGGCGATCACCAACTTGGGAGGAACTGTTACCGATTGGGTAGAAGGTGACGCGATTACCAACATCCCTAAGGTAGGACGTACCCGAGGCGACGTGGTGAATCGGTCGGTTGCTAATCGTGCTAGCATTACTGAGCTCATCTATTCGTCTGGTGGTGCTTGTCGGATCTTCCCTGTAGTCAATGGGGCGGACACCAGCTACTACGCAACGATCACTGCTTATCCCGAAGTGGCTTGGGCTATCTTCTTCCTCGAAGAAGTAGAACTGATGATCAACGGGACAATGCACCGGATGCCTACGGGTATCCAAGATCTGCGTGACCTTGATCCGGCACCACAGAACAAGAAGTATTGGGTATACGCCACAATCGTCGGGGAGAAAGGGCATTACATTATCTCCGACACCAAGTTGCGGCAAAGTGGCAAACTCATCCACGCAGCTACCGTTACTACTGGGCCTAACCAGATCCTGCTCATCGAGCGGCGTCAGCCATTCATGATCGGCGACCTGGAACTGAGCTACAGTCGTAAGGGCGGCATTATCCCGGTGAGCTCTGGCTTCCCTCAGGATGATGGTAACTTCACGTTCCTGCGTGCTGCTGAATTGCTTCCTTAAACTCTGTTAGGGTGGGGTAAAACCCACCCAGTTCTTTACAGGAGAACTACATGCTTGTACATGGTGGTGACTCGCCGTTCATTGAGGAACCCAATCCCAGGTTTGGGGTGGTGATCAGTAAGCTCAATGACATGGCTTATTACTTTCAGGAAAAGACCACCGAATTTAACGAAGGTACCAAAGGCCGTCTGCACGAATTCACCGACAGCCTCAATGCCTTTATTAATGAAGTGGTCATTCCCATCGATGCCCACATTAACTCCACCGGGGCTGTACACGGGGAAACCAAGAGCACCATTAGTTTGGGCTTGAAGGATAACTTCCGTGTGGCGACCTTGGCCGAGCAGATTGCTTTGGCTAACGTGGACGCCTTCATGACTCCGCAAGGGGTTAAACAGGCAATCGTCTCCAACACCTATGCATTCGAGGCTGGTGCTTACCAGGAGAACGACGTATTGCAAATGGCTGGCTACTACATGCCAGACGACTACCCTACCGCCCCACCTAGCCGACCTGAGCCTACCCGTTACCTGGATAGCGGGGCTACTGCTGGCCGGGTACCGATCCTACTCAACGGTGATCGGATGGTGTTCTCGCCAAGACAGAGTCCGGCGTCTTTCGAGCGCCAGAGTCTGTTCCTCAGCGGACCAACCAACGTAGCTCGTAAAACCCAGCTGGAAGAGATCCTCAACTGCCGTAACTTCTACACCGGTTTGGGTTGGAACAACGTTGCCGGTGTGTCCAGCGCTGGCACCGTTGGGTTCTTCCACCCTATCGCTGACAAGTCCATCTACGAGTTCAAGAACGCTACTGGGTTGGTTGCCTCGGAATCCCGTTCGTTCCTGATGTACCGTGGTTATGGCGGTGTGGTTTATAAGGGTATCGCAGCGGCAGTGGTCCCTGGTGCTGGTGGGCAGATCACTGTGCATCATCGCTTTTATCGAGTGAACGCTCTGGAAACCGATCCAACGATGGTTAACATCGTGGACTCGTCGTACATGGCGAACTTCGATGGGATGACTGGGATTACCAGTGGTCCTGCTCAGGGTACCCACAACTACAACCTGGCTGACTTCATCACCCTGCCCCCAGGCGCTACAGTAACGATTGGTGCTGATACCCACGGGATCACTACCGCTCTGTTCTGGAACGCCCAGGATTACGAAGCATACCTGTTTATCTCGGTTGGTGTGACCATCACCCTGCCAGACGGTACTTCCAAGTACGTGACCTGGCGCTTCGTTGAATCGATCATCCCGGGTACTTTGCGGGCTGGTGGTATGGCTAACGTCAGAGTAGTAGGTAGTCGGGTTAAAGATGTACTGGCGAATGACTTGGTGGTTCCTGCTGGGAAGCAGTGGATGGAACAAGGCAACCGCTGGAACATGAACTCCCCCACCCACCTGCCGGGCTGTGTGCTCGATAACGGCGAAGTAGTTAAAGCGCGACATGGCAAGTACTGCATGCGGGTTAAACGCTTCACAACCGATTTGAAGGGCATTAAAGCCTGGGTAGCCGGGCCACGTCCTTATGTAGATATGAAAGAAGCCACCACTGAGACGATGGTTCCTGCACGGCACGCGTGCTTCACCGCATTGCCAGAACGGATCATTCCGATCAAACACGTCGGCGCTGAGTCTACTTACCTGGTTTACGGGTTGGACGTAGGCACTGGTCGTTATCGTTGGCAGGAACTCACCTGGAACACTGCAGGTTTCATCACCACTGACTCGGGTAACAAGTTCGGCATTCGTTTGCCTGACCTGAATATCCGTCAAGAGAAACTGAATGCGTTCCCTACGGCGTTGTCCTGCTACGTCTCGTCTTCGGTAGACGGTGTGTCGGTTAATCCATTGGCCTTCACCAAGAACAACAACTACCAAGGTTACAGTTCCTTTAGCTATGTTAACGGAACCTTGACCCTGGGATCGGTGGTTAGTCTCTCGCCGATCTCGTTGATGTCCTTGCAGGCCAGTGCCAGCGCCATGCTCGACCGGGCTGCAGCGCGTAGTCCTATCCCTGCGGGCATCGCTCGTTTCCGTGAACCGCAGATCCAAGTGTTTGCATTGACGGCTAACAAGGCTGTGTTCGTGTTGTCTGATGGACTTTGCCACGCTGAGGTAGGTGTTGCTCCATGGTCGATCATTAACGGTCAGTTCGTTCTCGACTTCGTCCCTGGTGGCGGTGTTAAGACTACTATCGTTACTCCGGCTGTTTCTAGCCTGCCTGGTGCGTACCGCGTGTCTGCCTCTGGTGACGGTGTGCGGATGAGCTTCAATGACCTGATGGCTATTCAAACTAGCCCTACTGGTTATTCGATCGCTCTTACTCGCCCATTCGGTGACTTGTACGGGGACGTGTCGTTCAACATCCCTGCTATCAACGATGCCGTTCCGGTGATCACCGCGGTAGTTACTAACAACGCCCGCCTGTACCCAAGTGGTCAGTCTATCGACATGGTGGATGAAGTCTATCCGGCGTTTGTGGTGCCGCGTAAAGGGGTCTATCAATACGACCCGGCTAACGGTGCTCTTACTACCAACTGTAAGAACACGGCGAACCCGGCACAGGTAGTGGATCCGTTTGACATCAACGAAACCGGTTGGGTACGTGTACCTGCTGGCGCCAAGGTGTTCATCAACGGCCGAGCGTACATCCTGGACAAGGACTACGCAGTTAAGGTCCGGACTGTCGGGACCAGCTACTGCTACCTGATCCGTAACGGCGATACTCTGGTTGCCATGGCTAGCGACACTATCCGTGAAACATCGAACACTGAGATCCTCTTCGGTACCTCGGTTAACGGTGTGCTTACGGTGAGTCGTGAATACCTGGTATTGGATCGCCACCTGGTAACTGCTACTCGTCGTGGTACGGCAGTACCGTGCTTCGACGATGATGGTGGTAACGGTGTGAACCGCTTCTTCACTAACCGCGACCGCATTTAAACGTACCCCTACTCCTACCGGCTTTAGGGCCGGTAGGAGTAGTAAGGTATATGTCAGCTTGGTACGGGCGGGCCCGAAGTATCTTTACCGCCCTCAACGCCACTATGTGGGTGGAGGTTAAGACTAACGGTAGAGGTGCGTACGTCCTCAGTACCGATAATAAGACCAAAGGTAACCTGGTTACCGTCCTGAGTGAAATCACCCTCTTGGATGTAGTTACCTTCTTGAGACGTCCGTCCTACCTGGTCGTGGTCACCCAACTGGGTACTATCCCCGGTATGTTCGAAACGCCCCTTCCATTTGGTCACCCCAATATCGACAAAAGCTTCTTCTGCCTGGATCTTGAGGGTCTTGGTTTTCAGGTTAACGGTTTGGTCAGTGAACAGAGAGATACTCTTCGGGGCATGGGCGATTATCTCTTCCTTCACCACCCGCAACACACTACCGTCTTGGTTGGTGTAAGTAAACGAGCGCTCGACGTCGTCATACTTCAGCATGCTACCGTTCTTACCACCGAAGTTGATCGTACCAGTTTTGGTATTGATCTGGATATCGAAGGTAGTAGCTTCGCCGTTGGCCTCACTGGTACGGAGTTGGATAAGACCGTTACGTGTGTCAAAGTTGAGCAGGTAGAAGTTGTCTACCTCGAACTCTCCGTTTTCCCCTACGTGAGGGTTAGCGTTCCAACCGTACTGGACTGTCTCCATCCGGAAGGTATCAGGGTTCACCCCATCCAGTGACCAGTAGTAAACGTTCTGACCTGGGATGCGGTAGATGCTTACCTTACTGCCCTCCCGAACGTCAGGAGCTGAGATACGGTTACTGTTATCCATCTTCCGCCAGACAGCCGGAATACTATTGCTCTTTAAAGCAGTACTACGAACTTCTTCACCAGCGGCGTTCTTACTTACCCGTTCTACCCGTTCAGCGTTTGCCGACAGACGACCCTCAGCCTGCGGAAATAAGAACGGAGCGTAAACCATTACTTCGTTGGTATTGGTGTCCTTGGTAGCGGTAACGGTACCCACTCCGAGAAACTGCAATAAACTCATACCACGTACTCCATACTTTAGAAAAGGACAGGTATCCGTTAAGGAAATCTATACCATGCTTGTAAAACTGATTCTCGAAAATTACATTCCTTTGCTGTCGAGTGGGATCACCAAGATTGAGTTGGACACGCGCAGCATGATCAATTTGTTTATTGCGCCAAATGGCGTGGGGAAGACGTCGTGCTTAAAAGAACTTAATCCGCTACCACCAGAGAACGGTAACTACCGTGGTGGGCGGAAGTATGTGGAATACATACACAATAAGCGGACGTACAAACTCGACAGTTACACCGGGGTGGGTAACGGTCATAGCTTTAAAATTGACGACGGTCCTGAGCTGAACACTGGCGGTACTTACAGTGCACAGAAAGAATTGGTCTACAACCACTTCGGCAAAGCAGACGGCGGATTGATTCGGATCCTGAACGGCTTGAAGATGGTAGACCGTCTTTCGGCCATGTCACCTAACCGTCGCAAGGAAGTTATCCTCCAGGTCTACCCTAACGACACGGAATACGCGTTGGGGGTTTACTCGAAACTGCGACAAGAACGTAACGACCTCAAGTCAACGATCAAGAAGCAGATCGAACGCCACACCGAAGAGAACCGTAAACTCTCCACACTTAGTAATTGTGGGGTAGAGGAACTCGAGCGTCGGATTAAGCAGGTCGATCAAGATCTGCAAAGTTCGTTGTTAATGCGTGGGCGTTTGGAATCGGCTAAGATGGATCCTAATCTGCGTAGTAAACATGATCGTTATACTTTCTTGGTGGACAAGCTGTTGGTAAATAACCTCAGCGGTGTTCAGTTCTCTAAGGAAGAGCTTGAGTCGGCCTATGACACAGCAGACGGCATGCTGAGCAAGTATCAGGACAAGGCCAACGTTCTGAAAGGGGTTATCGCGGAGCACGCCTCCTACCTCGAAGGATTGGATGACTTCCTGAAAGATCCTGGTGCTTTCAAGGACCAAGCCAAGCACATCGACGAGGACTTGGCGCGAACCAATAAGGATCTGGAGCGTTATAACAACCTGCTTAACAACCAGCCGGTGTTCGATGACCCAGAGATGGTCTTTACAGGCCTGGAGTACGTCGTAGGCAGGTTTAAAGAGTACTTGGGTAGGGTTGTTACCCTGAGTGACGAAAGTCTCACCAGCGGCGCTTATAAGCAGTTGCTGCTGGATCAGGAACAACTAGGCAACAAGCTGCGTAACCTTAAATCGCAATTGGAACAGATGGAGCATAAACTCCGTCACTACCAGTCGGCTGAGAATATCGAGTGTCCTGATTGCACCAGCACATTTAAGGTAGGGATTACCCAAAAGGACATTGCCACGCTGCAAGAAACCATTGCGGCGCAATATGGCCAGGTAGAACGACTAACTGCTCAAAGTAAAGCTTTGGATCTGCGTATTGAAAACGATGCCGAATGGTATCTGACAATGAACCAGCTTTATAACTTTGTTCGGGAGAATGGTAACGTTCGGGTACTTCCAGAACTGATTCGTTCGTACAACATTGGTAAGTCGCCAGCAGGACCCCTCTGTAACGTCCTGGATGCGTTTATGTGCCGTGTTGGGGTGATTGCTTACCGACAGACCCTGTTCGATGAGAAGAAGGTTGTAGACGCTCGCTTGGACCTTATCAGCCAAGATAACGTTTTGGATATCGCAACACATGTCCAGAACCTTGAGACTGATTTGGTGGGTGTGAATAACCAGATCTCTTTCTACAAGCGCCGGGTGTTCTTGCTTAACGAAGAGTTGATGAGCATCGCCAACTATGAGCGGGAGATCGAAGAAGTTCGTCTCTTGCAAGTAGAACTCCTGGAAGGCATGGCTAACCGTGCTAACGTTCAGTTGCGTGACTTGGTAGACACTCGGGTTTCTGAACTGACTGGCATGAAAGACGAACACATGAGTTCGATCATCAACGCCAAGAGCCTGACAGCGGTAGTGGAATCCATTACCTCTGACATTAACCGGATGCGTGCTCGACTCAAGACCGTCGAGATCCTGATGGATGGCCTGTGCCCTAGCAAGGGTATCATTGGTAAGTTGATGAGCGACTTCATCAATTCGTTGTGCGGTAACGTCAACACTGTTATTAAAGAAATCTGGAACACCACTCTTTATGTGAAACCTTGCAACAAAGAGAACGGGGACCTCAATTACAAGTTCCCAGTGGTGACGGGTGATGCTGACCCCACCCCGGATATCTCGGAATGCTCTGCCGGTGAAACCGACATGATTGACTGGGCGTTTCGTTTTGTATTGGCTGCATACGTAGGGTTCCCTACTCCGTTGATCATGGATGAGGTTGGTGTGTCGTTTGACGAGATCAAGCGCGGCCGCTTCTTTAACTTCATCCAGGAATACACGCAGGGCAAGAACCCACGGCAACTCTTCATGGTCTCTCACTATTTCGGGCAATACGGTATCCTCAAGGATCCGAATATCATTGCCTTTAAGTACGAGGGACTGACATTACCCGGCACCCCTAACAAGCACAGCGTGGTAGTCTAAGATTTATTTTGGACCTATATTACTACGATGTATGAACAGGATAAGTTTCGCTTATCCTGATTCCCTTGTTAGGTTAGCCGATGTCTGAACATATTTTGGGAAGCATCAAACCATATGAACGGCTATAGCCAGTTTTCTACACAAGGGAATTCACCAGTGAAACTTCCAGTTCGCGTAACTCAGGACAAGACCGGGGTGCTGATCCCCTCGTTTGCTGGACAAGGTGTGGCGTACATCACCATTCAACAAAACAGTGGTCCTAAGACGGCCGTTGTGGAGTTCCATGGGATGAACCAGGCGTTGGTGAACTTCGATTCGATGGGTATGAAAGGTATCAACTATACCGCCCTGAACCCGGCGTACACCTCAATTGACGCCCAGAGCATCGAGAACATCATCGGTCACATGAATGAAAACATGTTAGGGTAGGTAATGCCATGAGTCTAGATCGTGCTGCTGTATCTCGTCGTTATAAGCAACTCTGCGTTGAACTAGGGTTGCCTTACGAAAAGGTAGTACTGTCCGCCGGTGCTGCTTTGGTTCTGTTGGGTTTGCGTAAATATACCAGTGACCTGGATGTGGACGTGCCCGTGGACTTCTTCGAAAAACATAAAGCACGAAAAGGGGCTCAGCAAGGTCTTACTGGCGAGCTTATCGCATGGGACGGCATGGTGGATCTCCACATGCTGCCTACGGGGATTGACAAAGTTCATGTCATGGATTATTTGGGTATCTGGATCTACCATCCGGAACAACTCATCAAACAAAAAGAAATCATGGCGAACCATCCTGAACGTCCCCCATTAAAGGCCGCGCAAGATCGTAAAGACATCCAGGCGTTGAAGGAATGCCTGGACAACGTTTACTCAATGCGGGACCAGCTGGCTGCTGCCGGTCTCCAACTTAACAGAACTAAGGTTTGATATGTTCAAGAGTTCTTATGACATCGCAGTAACTTTGCGAGTTCTTTTCGAAGACCACGGTATTCCATTTGAACACATGGTCGTGGGTGGCGGCGGTGCATTGGTTGCCATGGGATTGCGAGAGCATACCCAGGACATCAACCTGTGGGTAAACGAAGAATCGTTCCACAAGTTGGCCGTTCACCAGAAAGTGATTTGCCATCCGATGACGGACGTCGCTTTCCAGTATGAGAGTGGGCACGGCAAGGAATGGGACGAAGAGCACCCCATCTGGATCCGTAAACGTAATACCTACTTCCCAATCTGTAATGAAGAAGGCATCCAAATCTTTGACGTTCTGACGTTGATGATCCAGAAACGTGGTGGCTATGCCCAGCCAGAACGCTCAAAAGCTAAGCGCGACCAAGATCTGGTCGACATCCGCTTGCTGAATGATCTGATGGCTGAAAAGAACAAAGTACGCGAGTCGGCCTAAACGGACTAGGTGCTGGGGGTAACACCCTGGTACCTAGCCTTATAGCCGCTTGGTCTAATTTCGAGGTTAATATGCCTAACAAAGATTCTGTATTCGGTGAGATGGAAAGGCTCAGTAAAGAGATCGCCTATCACGCCGACTTGTACTTCAACAAGAACACAGCGGTCATCCCCAACCACGTTTACGACGAAATGGTGGAGCGTTTCGAAGAGCTGCGGGAACACCACCCGGAACTGGCTGAACTGTTCGACATACAGAACAAGCCAGTACCTATCCACGAGCCTAGCGGTGCTGGGTTGACGTTGATTACGTTCGACAACCCAATGCTCAGCCTCAAGAAAGCATTGACTCACGACGCGCTGGAACAGTTCACCAAGAAGTTCCCCGACGAAGAGTACTACGACGAATACAAGATCGACGGCTTGGCGTTGGAGATCCTGTATCTCAAGAACCAAGACGGTTATCTGGAATTCAAGCAGATGACCACTCGGGGTAGTGGTATGGAAGGTGAGGACGTAACTCACACCCTTCCGTTGTTCCGCACCATCCCTAAAGTGTTGCGTGGCCAAAAGGGCATGGAACAGCTTACAGTACGCGGTGAAGGCTATCTGGATATCTTCAGCTTCGACTCCTACAACGAGGTAGCAGTCAAGAAGAAGAGTACTCCACGTAATGCCGCCAGTGGCTTTGTTCGTGCTCTGGAAAAGAACATGGACAAGAACGCCATCGGACTGCTGGACTTCAACATCTACTGGTCCGATACCAACTTTGGTTGTGACGAATACGAAGAACTGCGGTTTGCTTGGGAGCGCCTAGGGTTCTGGCCAGCCCCACAAGCAACCAAACAGGATATCGAACGCAACAGGGTACTGCTCAACATTCCAGTGGACGGCGTGGTGCGCAAGATCAACAGTATCGCTCGCCAGGCTGAATTGGGGGTGACTAACCGTCATCCTAACTGGGCCATTGCTTACAAGTTCCCTGACGAAGAGAAGGAAACCACTCCGGTAAGTATCGACTGGCAGGTAGGTAAGACTGGGCGTGTAACTCCGTGCATTAATTACCAGCCTATTCGTTTGGGCGGTGTTCAGTGTGACCGAGCGTCTCTGGACAATATTTACCAATTCCTTGCATTGGAGCTGCGTGAAGACAGTGTTATTTCGGTCAGCCGCAACGGCGATGTTATTCCTCGGTTGCATCGTGTCGTCTCTAGCGGAAGCGGACCCCTCTTTGAAGCTCCTACAGAGTGCCCTAGCTGTGGTTCTGTTCTAGAGATACGTAAGAGCAAGAACAGCGCCGAACTCGTTTGTAACAACGTTGTGGAGTGTCCTGGGCAGCTTCTGATGCGTTGTGTAGCGCTGGTTGATAAACGCTGCCTGAATATCGAAGACCTCGGACCAGTCAAGCTGGCACAGTTGATTGACTTCGACGTCATCAGCAGTACTTCTGATGTTATTTGGTTGCTGGACCCTACCAATGTCGGGGAGAAGATCGCTGAACGCATTCAAGCAGCACGTAAACAACCGTGGCACATCATTATCAAAGCACTGGGCCTGCCGGGCATTGATCTGACTCGAGCCAAGAAACTGGCTGATGCTTTGCCTATTGAACTGCGTCGGGATGAAGCACCTAATACTGACGCCTTGGACTTCCTGAAAGACCCTGAGAAGGTCATGAAGGTTCCTGGCTTTGGTGCTGGGTTGGCTTTGCCTATAGCAGCTGTATTGCGCAATGAGGACTTCTACGACAACGCTCGAGACATTCTGCGTTATATGTCGGTGGATGTAAACGAAACGGTAGTAACTGGTATCAAAGGCATCGTTACCGGTTCGTTGGGCCAAGCTCGGGAAGAGCTGGGCGCTTACTTTGCAAGCCATGGAATTGAATTGGTCGAGAATTTGACCAAGGATTGCCAGTTTCTGTTGGTCGGGGAGAAACCTAGTAAAAGTAAGATATTAAAAGCAACTGAGCTAGGTATCCCTACGATCGAGGGAACCAAAGCAAGTAGTATCGATAAACTGATCGAAACGATAAAAGGACTCAAGTGATGACTGATACAAAAGCAGTAGTGAAGACAGCTCGGACTGCCAAGGTAGAAGTGGCGTCCAAAGAAACCACCCTGCCAATGGTAGTCGGACCAGTAACGGCCAAAGAAGTACTGGAGCCAGCCAAATTCCAACGGCTGGTTAGTACCTTCCCGACCTTCCGTGGTGGCAACAAACCCAAAGAAGTACCCAAGATCTCTCAGGTCGTGCAGTCGGGCCTTTCAATTAAAGATTTCGACCGATTAGACTCCGGCCTGGTGGTCTTGGGTAACTTGCTGGCCCCAGTGGCTAGCGACTTCACCTTTGGTTCCATCACCGCAATCAATAACCCGGAAGGTATGCGGACTTTCCCGGATGGCCTCAGTTCCGAATGGTTCTGCTACCGCCATTACGGACTGCCGGTTCCGAAAGAGACCGTACTCGATGCGTACATCTTCGAGCTGGAAGGGCAGTACCACGCCTACTTGATGTCCAAAGACTCCAAGGTGTGGATCGAGCGTGATAGCGGTGGGCACCTGTCCAATCCTTGGAGCATGAACCGCAACCAGGTCGATCACAAGCGCGGCGCGTCTGTTATCGTGATCAACGCCGACGTGCGTGATTGCAGTCTGTTCAACTCGGTCAGTCTGATCGGCGGCAAGTACAGCGAGTGCCTGATCAGTGACACCACTGTCGACCACACTCCAAAGAAACTGGATGTGGGCGAATACGAGAAAGTGCGTGAGTTCGATACCAACTACAACGGTGTCTATCTGGAGCGTTCCACTATCCGTCGCAGTGGTTTGAGCCGCGGTGATTACTTCCAGGCACAGATCACCGATTCCAAGATCGACTGTAACGGGCGGGTAGCGGTCAAGGAGTGTACTATCACCGAGACCACCGTTCGTACCAACAGCCGCCTGTCCCTCACCGGCGTTAACCTGATGCGTTGCTGGTTGAACTGCCCTACCTTCATCGGTATCGCCAACCAGAGCGTGAAAGACCGGACGATCAACACCAACTCGCTCTATGCTCGCAACAAGCTGGCGATTACCGAGGTTGTTCTGCCGCACGGCCGTTTCCGCGACATGCTCATGGTCCGTACCGAAGAAAACACCATCGAGATCATCGGTGGTGGCTTTGGTACTTCCGATCCGTTCAAGTTCAAGCTGGACAAAGAAGAGTGGGAACTGCGCAACGAGCTGGACGAGTGGTTGGGTAAGGCCCTGGTAATGTTCGATGGCCGTTACGAAGAGCCAGCTGTTAAACCGTCCAACGATCCACTGATGGTCAGCATCCTGCGTTACGTGTCCGACACCATCATGTCGCGTGTCAAGGTTATCAAAACTATCGACACCGCCGCTGAGATGACCCGTCAGTTGGAACCGCGTGATACCACCGACAGTTTCAACATGTACTTTTAACCTGTAAAGCTGGGGAGGGTTAACCACCCTCCTCGGTCAGAGGTTCTTATGGCTAGTAATCGTTTCAAAAAGAAAGTCAGTAACAAGGGGGTTAAGGAAGCTTTAAAACAGAATCCTTACATCATCTATACTGACGGCGCCTGTAAGGGTAACCCCGGACCTGGAGGTTATGGGATTGTAGCTATCTATGATGGCATTGTGGTTAAGCTGTCTAAGGGCTACTACATGACCACCAATAACCGCCAAGAGATCTTGGGGGTAATTGCCGCCCTGGAAGAGTTCGGGCCAGGTAAACATTTCATTATCTGCACTGATTCCCAATATGTTATCGACGGCGCCACCAATTGGCTGCGTGGATGGATTCGTAACAATTGGGTAACCTACCAGGCACAAACCCCGGTTAAGAACGCCGATCTCTGGAAGATCATGGACGAGCTACTCAAGCTAAACAAGGTTACCTTCCACAAGGTAGCCGGCCATGCTGGTGATCCGTTTAACGAAATGGCTGACGAATTGGCTGTTGAAGCCGCCGCTAACCCAACTACTATTGACGAAGAATATAAACCACTGGCGGGTACTCCCCCAGTTGCCGCTGCTTAATTAAGGACAGATGTAATGGAAACCAAAGACCGCGAAGACTTCTTCCACGAGCAGGGTTATTCCCTGCGGGCTATTTCCCCTGAGTGGATCGATAATCGCGCAAAAGAACTGGCCGTTGAGAATGGTCTCAGTGAGCCAGATGCCGAAGGTGCGCTGAACGAAGTACTGGACCGTTTGCTGGAACGTACTGGCCGTAACTTCAACGACAGCCTCAACCCGGTCGTGTATATCTCCGAGGATCCCAAAGACCCGTACATTCTGGCAATTCCATTGCACAATGTGAGCACCGCCAAGAAACCCAAGGCCGATGCTCCGAAGATGCAATTCGCCCCCAATCCAAATACCAAGCGTAGCTCGCTTCGGACTGAGTTCGAAGATGTCGTGTTTGAGATCGAGCCGGGCCTCACAAAGAGCGACCTGGCCAGGGACTTCAATGACAACTACCTCAATGCACGAGTGAATGCATTGTGGGATGGCTTCAGACTGTACCACAACAAGTTCACTAAGGCTAACGACATTACCTACCGTGAGAACTATAACAAGACTCTCGGCCGTTACGTAATCGCCAAGGTAGGTAATAATGGTGTGGCGTTGTTCAACCGTGCGCCGTTCCGTCATTTGACCATGGCTTTGGCTATGAGTGAAGCCGGACGACTGGCTGCTGAGTTCAATGACGGCTTTGCTGTGTTCCGTTGTATCGATATCGTTGGCAAACCACAAGGTGATCTGCGATGATCAAGGGATTCGAGCAACACTTCACCACCCTGGCTAACAGTCGTTGTGACCTGGGGTCTACATACCGATCCATTGAAAAATTACACAAAGAGTTGTCTTATAGTCGTAACAGCGTTACGCACTTCAACTCACGTGACAACGTGCTGGCGCTTTATAACGTCTGTCGTGACAACGGCCCGGTTGTTTACATCTACGACTACAAACAAAGTCTGTTGCCGATCTGCATGATCTGTAAACAAGACCAGCATCTGGTAATCTACATCAACACAGAAGTACTGTTGGTCCTGGATGAAGCTGTCGACACCATCAAGGCAGCAATGAACTCTTTGATTATTGCGGGGTAATCATGCGTAAGTTGTTAGTAGTTTCTTTGGCAATGGCTGCACTGACCGGTTGTCCAGAACGTGAAGTCACCAAGACCGAACGTGTCACTATGGAAGTGATTGACGTTGATCTCCGGTCTAAACGTGGTAGTACGTTGGACCTTAAAGTAGTCGGCACCAACAAGGTCTATCGTGACGAGCGCTTTGGCTGCAGAAGAAGTGAAGCAGAAAAAGTGAAGATCGGTAGCAAATGGGACGTTGTAGTAGAAGACTTCCGCTACGGTGATCGTTATGGCTCTGAGCTGAAGGGCCTACAAGCCATTTGTGACAAAAGCCAATAAGGAGCGGTTATGGCACAGTTCTCTTTTCTACGAGTAAGAGCTGTACAAGACGGCGCAATCCACATGGAACGCTTCCTGGATTTCCACAAGTTCCCTCAGATCCGTTTGTCTGAGGACTTGGCTGGTAGCACTTTGTTTAACCGTATCTCTGACGCTCACGGCCACGGTAACGTCTACCTGGAAACTTTGCGTAACGGGGAGGGTACTGCAACCTTCCTCAAAGAACACGACGACGTTAAGGTTATGGTTGATGTTATCAATTATGTTGGACCTTATGCCACGTCCATGGCACCTCAAACCGAGTCAGTTGGTTCAGTCCATTTGAAAAAGGAATAAGAATATGGAAAGCAAGTACATCGTAGAGATCACCGAAGACTCCGCCGGCTGGCGCTATTTCCGTGAGCAAGACGCGGGTTTTGCAGAAGCGGCTGTAAGACGTATCCAGGAACGCATCCGTACTGGCCGGACCATCGTGGCTGTCCATATCAAGAACCCACGCTACCCGCTGGACAAGGAATAAGTTCATGGTCGAGAAATATAAAGTAAAGCGGGAATACTTGTTCTTGGCTAAACTCGGGCATTTGCAGTTTACTACTGACTGCATGAAGATGCCGTGCCCTGCGGACACAGCTGCTCGTCGCACCTTCGCACGAATTAAGAAATCTCGTGGCACCATCGTTGCCATCCACGTCAAAGACCCGCGCCACAAAGGCTAAGGACTTCTCATGGAAAACAAACAAGTGGATGATGTTGCAGAGGTTACTGATGAGATGTTGATTGCCTCAGCTTCGGAGATCATATCCGATTTCCGTGTTGGTGGTTTCTACATCCCGGAAAACAATAATTTCTGCCTGCACTGTAAAGATTTCAAAACAGGGAATCCTTCCATCGTCATCCATTACAGCTTGAGTGCCGTGGAAAACCCTGACCCATTAGTCGTTATCACTCGTGAGTCCATCGTCTATCCGCGGAAGAATGGTAACAACGAACCACTCTTCCCTCGGAAACTCATTGAAGGTCTTCTGCAATCGACCAAGGATACCATCGCGGTTAAATTGGCGAAGCGTAAAGAAGGTTTCTTAAAAGAAAAGAATAAGGACGTCTAATGTTTCGTTATCGTTTCTTTAAACACGGCAATGACTGGCGTTTCATCGAGCGAGGTTCCGAAAAGTCCGAACACATCACCACCTTTGCATTAGAAGGTGTATTGGGTGTGGTCGGCGGGCCTGAAGTGCGCGTACGTGCGGACCAGCCCGACGGCCGTGCTTTCTACGTGACCATCAAGAACGGCTTCATCGATAAGGTCGAATACCTTTACGAAGAAAACGCGTACTACGATGCAGTCAATGAACAGGGTGCGTACATTGCTACTCGCAGTGAAGAGCAAACGGAATTCTGGGTTAAGAACGGGGTTTAAGTAATGGCTTTTGAATCGCAACACGATGTAGTGATTATTTACCACAAGAACTGCCTGGACGGTCTGGCTGCTGGTTGGGTAGTCTGGAAGTATTACGGTGGTCAGGCTGATACTGTGGCTGTTCAGTACGGGGATGACTTCGAAGACATCTTCGGCCAGGGTTTTGGAAAGCTGATCGGTAAACGTGTTATCTGTGTGGACTTTGCTTTTGATCTGCACACCACCAAACACCTCATGTCGATCTGTTCGTTGCTGGTACTGGATCACCACGATACCGCCTTGAAAGAACTCGCTCCCATCGCCGAGAAGGAATGGGAGAAAGGTCTGGAAGCTTGGTTCAAAAGCGAACAGGGAGATGGTGGTTCGGTTGTTGTCGTTGATAATCGTCACTCTGGTGCCATGTTGGCCTGGAAATGGTTCAACGTCGATAACGTGTCGTCGGCCTGTCCCCTGGGGATCATTTACGCCGAAGACTACGACATGTGGTGGCACAAACACCCCAACACCAAACATTGGGTTGCTGCCGCGTTTAGTTATGAAATGAACGTCACTACCTTCGACACGGTCATCAACAAAGATATCGACGAACTGGTAGCTGAAGGTGTTGCCATCCAGCGTCATATCGATAAGACCGTTAAGGGTCTGTCACGGAGCGCTCGTCGCTTCAAGCTGGATGATTACGACGTACCTATCGTTAACGCGAACTCCCTGTTCCGCAATGAGCTGGGTGCTGCTCTGTCTGTCGGTGAACCGTTCTCGGTTACTTATGCAGATGGTCGTGATGGTCGTCAGTACTCGCTGCGTAGTAAGAAGGATGGCGGTGTGCACGTAGGTGAGATCGCCAAACGCTTCGGTGGCGGTGGTCATGCCAACAGCGCGGCGTTCCGTATCCCACTTACTGATGAACAGTTCCATCATTCCCACGAATACCTGTCGTCGTACAGTTACACGAAGGTCGGCGGTGAATGGGCGAAAGTTCCTAAACAAGGATGTGAACATGGATGCTAATACTTCTGATCCGTTGATCAAACAGATCATGGCCATGGGTAAAGGGCTGGTAGAGAGTTACCAGTCCGTTCTCTCAAAAGACGCACTGCAACGCCCTGACCTGGTGTCGACTGTTGTTGATGAAGGATACCATTTGGTATTTGTCACCGATCAAAGCAATGGCGAACTCAAGGCTTGCCTGTACAACTTCAGCATGTCTGAAAGAGCACTGTTGATATTCGGTCCTGCTACCTACCATTCCCGGTTGGCAGAAGCGGATGCGCATTTCTGGAAGCCATTGGTCCAGCAGGCGGTGATAAAGTTTGATAACACCAAGACCATCGCGGCCCTTTGTTCTAATGTATGGCGTAGTACTGCGAAGGACCTCCTATCGCCGCCATCGGTTGTTGACCTTACTGCTGCCAACGAACCAAGACCTGTCACGGCTATCATGGTGGAATTGGGTAAGTTGATTGAAAGTATCCATGCTACTCATGGACGTTATAAGGGGGTAGTTGGTAGAGGTCCTCTGGGTGATGCAGTTGTCACCTACCACCACATGACTGACCAGCGTTTGGCTTACGTCCAAATCAAATTTGGGAGTTCGCATAAACACCAGGTGACCATTGAAGGGCACCATGGCCGACTGGATGTTATTTCCAGTGTTGGTGCCCCGGTGGTCGGACTAGATATGAACGAACTGGCAGAGTCGGTGCGGGAAGTGTGTACTGCTTTCTATGAGTACGTAAACGTACAGCCTGCCTAAGGTCGATCGTATAGGCTACTACCCCTAGGGGTAGTAGCCGTCCTTATCTTATTTTTTTGCCTCAAGGATAAATCATGGAACCGGATTACAGCTACATTCAAGTAAGCCTGCAAGACAACATGGTAGAAGACGTATTCGGCGCGCTCATGGAGGCTGGTCAAGCCCCTAGCGATAAATACGATCTGCACGTCACCATGATGTACGACGAGCGCGAACACAAGGAACCTTTGGTAGAACTCGACAAGACCAAGACCTTCGCTGCCAAGATCATCAGCATGGGTAAGCTGGGCGACGCATACGTATTCCACCTGACGTCCCCGCAGATGCTCGAAGAGTTCCGTAGTCTTAAAGAAGCAGGCTACGAACATTCGTACGGTACTCCCTTGTTCCATATGTCCCTGGGCTACAAGCTGGATGCATACAACCATCTGGAGCTGGAGCAGGTATTCGCTGAATGGATGGGTCGTGAACTTATCTTTACCAATATGAGCTTTGGATTCATTAAAGATAAGTAATTACTTATAAGCAATAAATTTAACTTCTAGGATTGTTCAGACCTGTATTACTTGGGTGTATGAAACATAGAGTTTTTAATCGAACTCAATTAATTCCTAGGAGTGAATCATGTATCAGATTGAAACTATTGCTGCTGCCATTCAACTTGCTCTGGATGCTCAGGAGAATGCAGCAGTAACAGCAGTAGTCAAGCATTACCTGCTGGACGATCATTTCGTAACTCGCGAAGATCGTCAAGCGGTACTCGAAGCAATCAACACTCGCTTCGATACCAAGTATTCGATCACGATTATCAAGAAGGCCAACCCAGCATTGCTGAACGGCCTGAAAGCTAATCTGCCAGAAAAAGTACTGCCGGTGATTGTCGACAGCGTTAAGGGTATCTCAGAATTGCCCGCTGACAACAAGATGATCACCAACACCAACCCTAATGCAACCACCACCGAGGCATCCGCCATGCAAACCGCTACCGCTCCAGAAAACAACGTCGCCGAAAACATCCACGCCAACGCCGCTCCTGCTCCTACCAAAAAGGACAAGAAGGCCAAGGACAACGATAACGGTCGCGCCAACGTCGAGGCCAAAGCCTTCGCCGAAGCTCTGGCCACTGCCATCGAGAAGGGCAAGGTCAAGAAAGGCAACCGTCACATCGTTCTGTCCTTCCTGGAAGGCGACCTGGCCAGCGGCAAGGTCATGGGTGTCTACGACTACCTGAAGCCGATCATCAAATCGCTGATCGGTTGCCTGAAAGAAGTTCCTGGTCTGACCAGCGCCGAAGAGCGTGAAGAAACCTTCAACGCCTGGCTGGAGTCCGACAAGGCTCACGCCAAGTCGTTCAAGAAGTTCAACAAGTTCGTCGGCGACGAGATCAAGAAGTTCGACAACAAGCTGGCAATGTACCTGCTGACTTCCGAAGACAACCTGAAGAACGTGGTCAGCCTGGTTGACTTCGCTCAGGAAAATCCGAAGAAGGAAGACGAGTCGCCGTACAGCTTCATGCGTGAAAACAAGGGCGGCATCCGTGGTGGCTGGATCGCAGCTGGCGTGGCAGTGGTTGCCGGTGGTATCGACATCGCTCAGCGCGGCATGAGCATCGGTTCTCTGGCAGGCGGTGCCATCGGTACTGCAGCGGCCTTCGGTCTGGGTACTCTGGTCGACGAGCACGTCGAAGACAACATCCTGCGTAGCGGGCTGGCAGCTGGTGCTGGCCTGCTGGCAGGTGTCGGTGGTACCCGTCTGGGTCGTGCGGTAATCCCAGGTGACAACTTCTACGAGGGCTCCTACAGCCACGTAGAAGACAATGCCATCGAAGCAGCTCCGACTCCAAAGGTCATCGCCAGTCAAACCCCAGCAGCTGAAGCTTCTGAAGGCGGCATGATCCAAGGTCTGGCCAGCTACCTGATGGGCTAACGGTTCAGTGCCAGGTACTCCTTCGGGGGTACCTGGTGCTCACCTTTTCTTTTTGCATTATAGGTGATTTATGAAAGCGCTCGTTATTGCTGTGTTCTCCATGGTAGGTAGTGCCCCGGTTACTACCACTATGCCCGCTAACGAATGTAAGCCGGCTATGGAGCAGGTTGTAAAAAGTTACGGGATGACCAGTTATATAAAGAGCTGGTCGAATTCGAGTATTAAGGCAGAGAAGGGTCCGACCAAACTAGTAGTGACCTGTAACGCAATTACGTAAGGGGAGCATAGATGAACCTCGAACAAATTGTAGTAGAACTGGTTGAACCACTGAAGAAGCTCATCGAGTACGTCCGACCGGAAGAACCCAATATGGTCGGTTGGTTGGGCTTTGCTAAATCGGGTGACGTTATTCTTAGCGTCGAGTACAATCCGCGGATCGGCTACGTAGTCCTGGCAACCAATGAGCCAGAGCTAGCCATCAAGATCCATGTTACTGATAATTATCAAATTGACGATGACCCAGTTACCTACGGCGATATTAACGAAATCTATGCCATGGTAATTAAGGCCATCAATGACTTAGAAGGAAAGAAGTAATGCCTATCGTCTACGGTGAGCTGGTTGACAAATCCAAACTACTGGTGAACCAACTGCTCGACAAAGCACCTACTCCCGAGGGGGAGAAGTACGATCACTATTTTCACACTAGCGATTATGTTTTACATGTCCAGTTCAGTGGTGACCTGATCCGCATTCCGGATTTCGTCATCATGCTGGACAAGAAGACCTCTGGCTGGACCGGCTCTGAAATCAAACCCTGCCTACAACGTATGATGAACTTCCGTCGTCGCGTTGCTGACAAGGAAATGACTTTGCTGGGTCACGGTGACCTAAGCGAGGTTGTAACTGCTCTGGAAGGAATGCTAACCAAATACACTGAGGGGGAGGCTAAATAAGAAACCAGAACTATGGACGAAGTTTTGCAGGGAGTAACTGTTGTTAACCTCTAAATAAACCAAGAAGGGAATACCAGATGCCTAATAGCTCTATGTCTTTTCGCCGTCCATGGCTGTTCACTAACGTCGATTCCCCTGACGTTAATAAGGTGTGGTTGGCTGAATATATGGCTCAGCATAATCTGACCATGGAAGTGGCCATGGAACACCTGGCCAAGAAGATGAAAGATTTTCTGGCCAATGCAAACCAGACTATCGAGTTGCTCGAGAAAAGCGACGAGGACCTGATGAAGGAATGTACAGTATTCGTAAAAGAATACATTCCGGCTAAGGACTTCTACTCGCCCATACCGTTGGTGGAAATGATTAAGGAGAAGTAATGACCGACAATACTGAAGAAGTATTGAAGGGTCGTTTCGAAAAGCTCTTCGAAGGACTGGATGCCGAAAAGGCTAAAAGTCTCTTCGAAGAGCTGATAGACGACTACTGCTTTCAAGTTTTTGGCTTGCCTGTGCTCCCAGAGATGCGCAAGCTTAAACGCCAGCTCAAAGTTGGGTCGGTATGTATCCAGCCTTTGGCTGAACGTGCCATCCTGGTTTCCAAGCGTGGCTTTACGGTGACTTCCCAAACCCAGCATCCAAAGGGCGGGGTGCAACTCATCCTCAAGGAAGTTACCAAGTCGGAATTCAATAGCAGGGAGCGACATTAATGGCTGAAGATATCCCCCTTAAAGAACGAATGAACATGCTGTACGCTTATGGGTTCAGATTGAATCCAAGCGAGCTGTTCAAGAACAAGACTGGTTCGATCATTCTTCACAGAGCACCATCCGCTGCGGTAAGCAACAATATACACGTTATGTTGGACGGTATCGCGGTGGGTTACTACTCTGAGGGCACCGGTAAGTTTGTTTACAGCGGTGGTAGTGCTTTGCAGGAAGCTTTCCCACCTAAGCGCATCAATGCTGCCTTCGCTGACTTGTTGCGCCGGCATCTTGACAAAGACCAAGGTGAGTACGGTGACAAAGGACTCCCAGTCAAGTACGACCGGCATCCATACTGCAACGAATTCCAGACGTTGTATGATGCATTGGGCCTGCTGGGCTTGTTCATAGTAGAACAGAAGGAATGGGACCTCGGCTGGTTCCAGGTGCAAACCTTCCATACCGGATCTATTGTTATCCACAAGAAGTCCAACATGGAAGTCCTGGCGATTATCACCAAGAGCACCTTTGAGGTGTATTCCAATCGGGTTTCCGATGAGATCGTTGGTGGGGTCCTACGGTACCTACTCAAAGCCCTGGGTGATCACTGGAAGGCAAGTGAATACACGAAGTCCGAGCCTAGCAAGTGGAATTGGGCTGACGCTATCAAAGGTGTTCGCTATATTCCAGTAGACTGGCTGGCGTGGCATGTATTCGTTTCGAAAACAAACCATCGTGACATTGCTTTCGTCGCACAGATGGTTGACGAAGAAATCAAGATCGGTGCGTACAAGGTCTGCCGTGAACTTGAAAAAGAACACGGGGCACAGTACGACACTTATAAAGCCAAGATGGAACACGGTACTCGTAACTTCACGGTCTATACCAACAACCCCATCACTGTTTTCTAAATAGCAGGAGCTACGCATGTCTGTTCGTGTTAACAATATGTACGTCCGTGACAACCTCACCGAAGAAGAGTTGCTGCATGTCAAGAAACTGGCTGTCGACACCCTGGGTCGTATGAACGACCGCCAGTTCACCAGCTGGCTTTTAGCCAACTGGGGGTACGGCGGCGAAACCGTTGAAATCGGTGTGGTGACGTCCGATAATACCCTGTGGGGCTTCAGAACCAAAGACGTATATAAAGAAATCAGCGACGCTATTGAACAGCGTATGGGCGCCAGGCGCATCCAGTCGAACATGATCGTAGTGGAAGTGCCCGAAGGTATCCAGGGGTTCAACCCATTGGCCGCCATGCAGCAGTTCCTCCACGAATTTTCGAACTATGCTGCGAAAGGCCCGAAAGAACCGAAGCTCTGCAGCTTCAAGCGTGATTCCATACCGACTCTGGAAAAAGACTGGCTCGAGTGGTATCGCTCTATTTACTCCGTCGACACCACCACCGCCTGGCAAGCCGGCGCTGAGCGTGTAGCAAAAGAACTCAACCGCGAAGAGAAGGACTGGGCCTGGTACCCGGCAGAGGTCAACAACCTCGAAATCATCTTCGTTCGGAAGTTGGCAGAGATCCGCATCTGACCCATAGCCTCTATCCCTCCTAGGAGGGATAGAGGTATATTAGTTTTAACCGGATTACGCATCTATATTACCTGGGTGTAGCAATAACTTTGTTTAAGGAGTATTGTAATCGTGAAAGAAGAAAAAGGTGCTATTGATAAGCTGGTAACCGCGTTCGATGAATACCTGGAAAAGGAAGACATGCCGGGGTTGGTTATCACGGCTATCTTCAAGAACGAAGTTCATCGTCTGGATGGTGCGTCGTTCATGTTTACCATCGCCCGTAATCCCATGGGTGGTTTGGGGTTGGTTATCCTCAAGCTGATCGGTAACACAGGTGACCCAGAGAAGGACTACGAACCGTTGCGTGTGATCTTTGAAGATCAAGATGGTGGTTTCTGTATTACCCCTCTGAGCATGCTGGACGACCTCAGCCCACGGGAAACCCAAGAGTTGGTATCCATGCTGCACGGGTATGTCTTCAAAGTAGAGGACGACAGCATGCAGTTTATCACCAAAGAAGAAATGGCAGCTACCGTTCTGCCAGGCAATACTACTATTCACTAAGGAGCCACAATGGCTATCGTCAAGAAATCCCCGTTCACCAAAACCTATGATGCACTGTTCCAGTTCATCCACGAACAGCAGACTATCCCGGCATTGATCTTTGATCACGCTGAGTCGATCCCAGAAGTACTCCGCGGTCGCCACTTCTTGTTCAACTGCGCCGAAGGCAAGAACAACAAGAAGCAGAAGATGATCGCCATCCAAATCGCCGAGCAGAAAGGTACTCAGCAGATCGGCCTGTTAACTGCGCACTCACTGAAAGACAAAAAGGACATGCGCATGACCGTCATGTTCCATGGTGAAGATAAACTCGATGACGACATCGTCGATGTTCTGATCACTGGCGTTAAAACCTACGTCGACGAGTATCAGAACAAGAAAGAAGTCGTCAAGCACTAAGGGGGTTCCATGGGTAATCGTTTAAACTTCGATTCCAATGGGGTACTGGTTAAAGACCACTTGGCGTATTTTGCTACAAAATATAAACTTAACCAACCCATTACTCGTGCGGAGTTCATCTATCCAGAAAAGTCTACCGAAGAGATTCTGGTAGACCTATTGGCTACCGAGCACCTGGAAGAAACCACTATCCCAGAACATGTGATAGCTGCCGTAGCCCAACGTATGTTGTGGCTGGAAGACGAGGTTAAACAACTTCGTCGTACTAATCGTAATATCCGCAGCAAAAATAAACGTTTACAGGAAAGGAATAAGTAATTGGACGCTACCACTGAGTTGAAACAAGAGCTGGCTAACGCTAAACTGTCTGACGAAGCCCTGAGCGAACTGGCCTTGGCTTGGAAGCAGTATACCAAAACCCCGCCTAGTTTCCGTAAGACCCCACCACCTTTCGTTCTGGATGATTCGCTGTATCCGATCGAACAGGAAAACCAGTTGATCGATTACTTCTACCGTTACTTCACCGATAACCCGAAGAAGATCATCCAGCTGTGCCAACGTAACTACCACAACGTACCACGCTTCATGCAACGTTCGTTGCTGGATAACATCATGTCGGCCAAGTGCCCGGTGAAGCACGTACTGAAGTACTTCGCGGAAAAGGTGCGCTGGGGTGAGATCATTGAGCGCATGATCGCTGAAGGTAACCACGGGGTTATCTACAACGACAAAGAAGTCTGGGGCTTCCAAGTATCCACCAACGCCAAGTGGCTGCGTGAACACGATAAGTGGACTATCGAAGATGAGAAAGACCTCATCAAGAAGTCGTACTACAAGTGGGCGCGTGAAAAAGGCCTTACCCATTTCAAAGGTAAGGTCATGATGTTCCACCACTTCGGTTTCTCTGGTATGTCGTATTTCTTCGACCACGCTATCGACGACCAAGAAGGTTATTAATAAGGAGTTGGTTATGCCGTTTTATAAAGGACCTGATGGTCAGGCTTTGCGTTTGTTCCGGGGCGAATGTACCCACCCCGCTTACGATACGCCTAAGTCTAATCTCCGTGCTTTGTATTTCGGAGATATCGACACGGCCAACATCTATTCCGAGGTCGACAGCACCACTGGCAACTATTACACCTCACGTGTCTACCCGGTTCATTTGGTACTGGACCGACCTTTTATCGACCAGCCTGATGATCCGTTCCTGGAACTCAGTGACGTGGCTGAACGTTTGGGTAAAGGCGAAGCTAAGCGGATCGCTCTCCGTTTCGCCAAGTATATTGAAGAAACCGACAATTGGCGCAAGCTGAGTATGTATTTCCGGAGTGTTCCGGAATACCTGTCGGAGCGAGATGATTTATCCAAGTTGTACTTCCAGGCCCATCGTTTCTTCGAAAGCCTCATGGAAGTGAACAGATTGCGTAAGCTCGGCTATGACGGAGCCATCCACGGCGGTAGTGGTCATGGTTCCGCAGGTAAAGCCGAGTTCTGTGTGTTCGATCGTAAACAAGTGTACTTTACAGCAAGTAAAACCTTCTTAGGAAAAGAGTAATCAACATGAACGACAAAGCTCTGGACGTTAATAACACCAACGTCACTTACCAGCCAGCATTGGACGAGCCTTGCATCTTCACTGGTAACCATCGCCGCCCTGTTAGTGTGCATTGGCTTGCCTGGTATATTCGTAACAACCCACGTACGAACCTCATGCAGGCTTATCAACGTGGTGAGGAAGTTATCAAGCTCCTCGAAGAAGAACCTCTCCGTTACATGGATCCGAGCATCGAGCCGATTAAATTTATTGAGGCATCTGTCGGCAATGGTCCCAAACAAGTATCGCGTTTGGAGTGGATCATTTGGTACCGCTATACCCACAACGTGGGTTATGGGTCGGCTTATCACGCTGGCGTCTGGGGTGAGCTGGATTGTAATAAGCTTGTTCAGGTTGGCCCAGAGACCAAGGAAGAGTAATGGACGACGGAATAGTTTTGTACTTACCGAAGGACAACGAACCTTCGGTATTTACCACCAATCCAGATGAAGTGAACGACGTCTGGATTGAGTATTGGAAGCCTCACTTGTTAGGTAGAGTAAAACAAATTCCTCGTTTTGGACAAGCGAAGAACGTAGGTGACCGTATGGTAAGGGACTACGGGGAAACTATAAAACGGAAGATTGTTGCTGATTTGGTTCTTACCATTCCTGACAACATCATCCCTGTTCCAGATACCATGCTTACTTCTGATGGACATATCTCTTTGCTTTGGGTGATGCACATGGCCCGTGAAGACAAGATGTCCCCAGAAGAAGCGTATGCTTACAGTTTGGCTCTTAAACGAGGAATGTAATAATGACAAAAGATAAAGATACTCAGCCAGAACCAGTTAATAAGCAGTCGCTCGGTCGCATGTTGCGTCAAGGGACTTTAATACCTCACGGCGTTGCAATCGATGCTATCGAGGGTAAAGTAGTTGACAAAGGTGTGGAGGTTCGGGTCATTCCGGACGGTTACTTCAGCAACTGGCTGCCTTCTAAATCTGGCGAATCGTTTATGGAAGCTGTAGGGTTCCGTCGTACTTTGAAAGAAGTACGTAAAAGTTTCGAAGATCGTTCGATGGTCCTGTCGCGAATCAGCCTCATGGTTAACCGTGTTGCCTACTGCGTGGGGATCTTGGATCAAAACGATATGGCGCATCTGGGCGCCGAGATCCTAAAGAAGTTCCCTAAGTTGCCCGGTAAGCTTATCGTTGACTGTTTCGAAGTTGCCAACCCAGCTACCCTTGGATTAACTCAAGAGGGTCTGGAGAAGCTGCTCGAGAACTGGAAAACGCTGACGGCGGTTATCGACCCGACCTATGGTGCATACCGGGATCCTGCCGACGGAATCTTCCCTAAGCCTAAACCGGAGTAAACCATGAACCTGGAAAAGAACGCGCGGGTAGACCAAGTGGGGCGCAACCACGAGGGGAAGATCATCTACAAGGTAACTGTGGACGGTTATGAGAAGGAGTTGTATCTGGTAGATGCCAATACCAGTACTCTCAATTGGCAGCAAGGTAAGTCCGGGAATAATCACCCAGATAACATGCCTCCTACCCCAGAGCCTGTCATGCTTAGCACCTTTGATCCTTTCTCTCCTTCGGCTAGTTGGATGGATTGGTATAAAGCTCAAACCGGGCGTACTGGCCCGGAAGCATTTGCGGAAGGTAAGCGCCGTATTTCGTTACTGTCTAAACAATAATTTAGAAATCCTATCGGGGTCCTTCGGGACTCCGGTAGGTACTTTAACCACGGGAGATTATTTATGGATTTGGGATCGATTGTACTGGGTGTAATTGGCCTGGGTGGCGCGTGTGTTGGTTTCGTGATGTTCCGTAGCCGTATCAAGGTAAAGCCAGGGGATAAGGAGTTCATTGAAGCCCTACGTAGAAACCATGGGGAAGAGCCAATGGAAAGCCCCGAGACCCCAACCTGGAAATCTAGCGTTAATCCTGGTTACGGCATGCATGAAGCCCCTGCCGGTTATACGCGCTCTATTCCGCCAGTACATCCGTTAACTGGCCAGAATCGCCAACCACCACCACCTCCTCCAATGCGTCGTGTGAATTATCCTGGCCAACAGCCCGGTCCACGTTACCATGAACCAGACAATACGCTCATGCACCTGGCAGTAGCACATACTGTGCTGTCCAGCGGTGATGACGACAGCTACCGTCGCCCTGAGCGTAGCGCTTGCGTTATCGATACACCGACAGACTACGGCCGTGGTAGTGATAGCGGCGATAGCGGCAGCAGTGGTGGCGACAGTGGTGGTGGGAGCTGTGGCGATTGAAGCAGATCGTAAAGAAAGTACGTAGCCTTAACCGTTGGGATTGGTTGTTCTTGTTTTGCATGGCAGCCATTCCTACTATCTGTATTTCTTTCTTGGTACAGCTGGCGGCCCTCAGTGCTGACTACAAAAAGACCACCGAAGCGTTCCTGGCAGACGCCAAACGGCAGCAAGAGGTTATTCGTAACACACCCACTAAATCGGAGTGTAAGTTACTGATGAACAATCCTCTTTGTCTGACTAAGGCGCTCGAAGAAACCCTTAAAGCGGGAGAGAGCAATGAGTCGAAATGATACCCGCTTCACCTTTATGGACGGATTAAAACTCCTCAGTACGGTGGCGGTGATTATTCTTGTCTTGATTGGTATTGGCAAAGCGTCTACCGAATATGATCGGCGTGAACGTGCGGATCTGTGTACTGTCGAATATGAAACCGTCGACTGTTTGGAAAAGCGCATAAAGAAAGTACAGGCTAAAGAAGCCTACGAACAAAAACTCCAGGAACTAAATAAATGAGTTGTTATGATGACGAAGACGGCACCAGCGGCCGGTTTGTATTTTCGTTAGTTGGAATGTTCTTGCTGTGTGTTACTTGCTTTTCCTATGGTTTCTACGAGGCCAATGAAGACTTGCAGAAGAAGAACTGTGAGGCTGAGTGGGATCTCCCTGCCTGCCACACTAAGAAGCTTCAGAAATCGGTTATCGAAGAAGAGTACCAGCGCAAGCTGAAGGAAGTAAATAAATGAGAGGACGTAATACGTGGTGGTGGTGGTATTTGAGCCGCATTGCTATTATTGTTGTGATAGGCGTGCCTTCCGTACTGCTAATAGAGAAGTGGGTTGAGATGCGTCGTGGCGAGATCCGTGAAGATAACAAGACCAATTGTGTTGGTCGCTTCGACACCATTCCTTGCCACCAGTACAAGATCGAGAAACTCTTGTTGGAAAGTCGACAAAAGGAGTTGCTTAAATGAAACGACTGGGGGAAATCCTAATTAAGGGCGGACCTGGGTGCTGGTTTGTCGTTGCTATATTCGCACTTATCGTAGTCCTTGTTTATGGGGCGGTGTTCTACGGCATCAAGGTTGACGGGGAAAATGCTCGTCGTCTTAAAGACGCCCACAACCGTACTGTCTGTGCGGAAGAATACGCCACTCCTGAATGCCTGCAAGTACGCTTGAAACAAGCGGAACTCAGACAACAGTACGAGGAAGGACTCAATGCCCTCAAAACCAATTGAGGGACAATACATAGCCAAAGAAGAGGTCGTCATAGACGACCCTTCTACTGGTGTATTTGTATACATACGCAAACCCGGTACAGCTAAAGCAGACCAACCCAAAGAGTTGAACGATGACCTTTGGTTTTGGTTGCTGATCCTTGCTGTTATCGGCATGTGGGTTTTCTTCATTTCTTGTTTGCCGAGGTGATTATGACTCGTGACACCATACCCCCGCCTGATGATCTGGAAGGCAAGGAGTATCCAGGGCATAGTTACAAACGTCCTCCTGCTCCTGCGGCACCTCCGCCGTCACGGAAGTATGAAACACACGCCAAGCTACCGTTGGTCCCTAAGCACAAGCCAGTGCTACCACGTCGTCCGCCAGTGAAGATTGTGAAAGACCCGCCAATGACTAACTTCGTTGGTTGGCTGCTCCTAGGCACTTTTGTTTTACTGTGTGCGCTAGGTTATGCAAAAACCATGGGTGATCTGGACGCCTGGGCGAAAGACTACAACTATCGTCATTGCACCGGTGTGTATGATACATTCGTATGTCGAGAAGATAAGGCTAAGGAAAACGCCAAAGCCTACAAGGAGTATAAGGAGAGTAGTTGATGGGGTTTTATTTCCCTTTAGTTTTCATACCGGCTTTCTTGGTGGCTTTGATCGCGAAGTTCTTCTTCCCGCACAAGATCACTCCGAAAGAATGGGCCTTGCAGGGCTTGGGTGCTATTGTTAGTACCGCGCTATGTATGGGTGTTATCGCGGCAGCCGCTTCTTCCCAAACGTCTGACATCAGCATCTTTAACGGATTTGTTACTGGTAAGGACTCGGTACACGTGTCCTGTAGTCACCAGTACAAGTGCGGGGAGACCTGTAAGTCGGAGAGTTACACGGATTCCAAGGGTAAGCGGCGCTCCCGTACGGTATGTCGGCCCAAGTACTGCGATGAGCACTCCTACGACGTCGACTGGGACGTTTACACGACTTTGGGGACGTACACCATTGATCGTGCGGATCGTCGCGGCTTGAAGATGCCAGAGCGTTACAGCGTGGTGGAGGTAGCCGACCCGGTTGCACAGGTTGGGATGGTTACTAACTTCATGCTACTGGACCGTAACCGCTTCAAAGTGGATACAGCCATGCATAACCGCTACGTTGGTAAACTGCCCGCATATCCAAAACCGTACGACTACTATCGTTTCAACCGTGTTGTCCAGGATCCTGGGGTTAATACGGATTACGATGGTATCAACATCTGGCTGAATGCGCAACTCAGTCATGATGGCCCTACCAAGCAACTTAACGTCATCCTGGTAGTAACGCAGAACCCTGACGACTATTTCTATGCTCTCATGGAGTATTGGAGTGGTGCTCGTAAGAATGACGTAATCTTGTTCTATGGCATCGACGATGAAGAGAACATTAAGTGGGCTCGGGCCATGTCGTTTGCTGACGGGCAAGATAACCAGATCATGCTCAAGCAACTCCAGAGTATGACCTACGAACGTAAGTTCACTGACCAGTTGGTGCAAGAACAGTACCATCTGATCAAAGAAGACTTCAAACGTGTCTCGAACAAGAAGTTCGAATACATGAAGAACGGGTGGATACCGCCCACCTGGGTAATTGTTACCATGGTATTGCTGAACCTGGCTTCCGCCATCGGTATCGCGGTGTATGTAATTAAAGAAGACGTTGCATAACTCAAGGAAAGCAAGAAAATGAAAGTAGCTGGTATTGTTGTTGGCGTGCTGTTTCTGATCATCGGCGGTGTGGCTGGTGCATTGTTCCTGGGCTACCAGAGCATGCACGACACCGCGATCACCTTCGAAAACGACATCAAGGCACTCAACACCAAAAGTGAAAACGTGTTGAGCACCACCACCATCAAGATCCAGGATGCTGTGGGTCTGAACAAGCAGTACACCAACTCCCTCAAGGAAGTGGTGCAGGCTGCGGTGGAAGGTCGTTACGGCAAGAATGGTAGTCAGGCTACGATGCAATGGATCCAGGAACAGAACCCCACTGTGGATTCGAAGCTGTTCCTGAAAGTCCATGACATCATCGACGGCGGTGGTTCTGAATTCAAGATTTCCCAGGACCGCAAGATCGAACTGTGTACCCAGTACGAAACCACCCGTGACTACCTGGTTCGTGGCTGGCTGTTGAAGATGGCAGGCTTCCCGAAGAAAGACGTACTGACCATGTGCCGGATCGTGTCTGACGAAGCAACCCAGAACGCCTTTGCTACCGGCAAGCGCGAAGCTACTATCAAGTAGTAAGCAGTGTGGCTATCTAGCGGGTAACACCGCTAGATAGTTTTACTTAAAGGAGAACTATTATGCGCCACCTTGTAAATACTGTAAGTATGCGGGTTAAGAGTTTTCTTTTCAAACCACAAGAAAAAGAACCAGTACCGACCAGTTTCATGGACCGCGCTTTCGACGGCGGTTACCCAGGTGCTATCGACCCTAGCCCTTGGGATAAAGGTCAAGTAATCGGTGAATGTTTACGGTTACGGGTTGTTGAATTCATTGAGAAGACGCCACTGCTTAACATCAACGGCGACTTCAACAAAGACTGGTACCACGAACTCGCCATCGGCTTCCCTACGTTCTCCCCACGAGATATCCAGGTAATCATGGATACCCTCCGGGATGAACAAGAACGTTGGGTAGAGGTGCTTACACAAGCTCCTACCGCCATGATTGGTGATCCTGCTTACCGAGGCTTTATGGCGGAGCCTACTTTGGCAGATACCTTAGCTGTTAAGGTTTGTCCAAAGGTCGCTTACGACAAAGAGAGCGATCAAATTTCTATTATGATTCACGGTAATTGGTTATTGTACGTACCGGGACTAGCTTCCCGGACCTAATAAAGGAATGGGGCTATGTATGTTAAGCGATTTGGAGTAAACACCGAGGGGCGAGATATCGCTGTAGGTGATGTGCATGGGCACTTCAGTTACCTACAGGTGGAATTGGACCGGATTAAGTTCAACCCACTGATTGATCGTTTGTTCATTGTAGGAGATCTGGTTGATCGTGGGCCGGAGAACCGTGAAGCTTTTAATTGGTTAAACAAAGACTGGGTGTTCTCGGTAAAGGGTAATCATGACGACCATGTTTCTCGTTATCTGACCTCGCCCAGTTGGTTAGAAAACGCCGGTAGTTGGTTTAAAGCGTTCACCCCACAAGAGCAGGAGTTGTTCTCTGTTCCTTTTGATGCTCTGCCCATTGCAATCGAGGTAGAGACCAAATACGGGTTAGTTGGTATTGTGCATGCCGGTTGTGCTTACGACAGCTGGGATGAGCTTGTAGCGCGTCTGCGTGACGATAGCCGTCGTAAGGAACACAAGAAGGTAATGAACAAGTGCATGTACAGCCGTGCACGGTTCGAAGAGAAAGACACTACCAGGATTACAGGTGTTCGCGCCTTGGTAGTGGGACATAACCCGGTAACGGATATGTTGAAGTTGGGTAACACTTATTACATCGACACTGAAGGGTGGAAACCTGGTCGTGGTAAGTTTACTCTGTTGAATCTCAATGGACTACAAGTGATGTAAGGAGCTGTTATGGGTTGGGTAACTGATATTAACTTCCAGGAGGGTCTTGGCTTCCATGGCGTACAGATCGAAAAAGGTTTCCATACGCAAGTTCGTTGGGATCTCGGTATTGGTGGTATCGATGTTGGCGCTGATGGCCAAATCAAAGCGGTTTACCACAATTACCCGCTGGAGTATTTGGCGGAAGCTAAAGCGGCTTACGAAAAAGATCTTCTGACCTTCACCGGCATTCTCGACGGTAATGCGTCGAAGCTGCACTTCCACAAAGGGCAACTGCTCAACGTGGATTTGTTCTACGGTAAGTACCTTGAGTCCTACGTGATGACCCAGTTGTGGGCAGCCGGTATCAAGGAATCGGGTACTTTCCAACACGAACAGTACAAGGCCGGTAGAAACCTGGATGGCTCGCTGGGCGAGATGGACGGTGAGAAACTCAAGTTAGCACTTGAAGTAATCCGCCAGCAACTGGATGACAGCATCGTCCACCAACACCCGGATATCGATCCAGAAATTCCACGGGAAGCGTTGGCTGAATATCAGCGTAAGGGCAAGGTCCTGAAAAACCTATAGTGACTATACTACCCCTAGCCCCGTTAAGGGCTAGGGGTAGTATATGTTTCTTTTTTTTGCTTCAAAATGGAACCGGCGTGTAATTGGCACTGTACTTAGCGAACATGCTGAGTTTCACCGGACCACGCTTAGCCAATACAGAACCGCCTGCAAGAGGGTTACTACCCAACAGCAAGTTGGTAATGGCAGACATGTCCGTGTCTAATCCAAAAGCCGTGGTGTTGTATGTGTTGGTAGTACCCAACGCAAAGTTTTCCCTAACGCCATTAACGTATAACGTAATGCTCTTGTTCTTGGAAACCAGGGCAAAACGTTTCAGCACACCGACCAATCCGGATTTAGTGTATTGAGAACTATAACAGGTTTCTAGAGCAGCCATTCTCCCACCGAACTGTAGACGGTTACCAAAACCTGGACTACCGTAACGAGCCTGGAGACCGGCCACACCACCATTAGCTGGAAACAGCCCCAGCTCAGCAGCGTAATCCGCCGCAGGCACTGCCTGGTTAATTATCGACCACTCCAAAGTCCAGTCGGATGTACTCAAGTTAAGAGGGGTTCCGAATGTAACTTTTAGCGTATCTGCTGTGGTGGTGAATGACGCTGTCTTTCCATCGATTGTAGGCGTCGATTCGAATGCCGCTGAACCTCCTAAGGTCAGGGTAAGTGTTGGGGGAGTAGGTCCGTCAAAGAAGAAGAAATTATCCACACCAACAGGAGGACTAACGTTAGATTTACCAACGAATCCTAAAAGCTCGATCATTTCCTTTAGCCTTTGGTTAATAGAGTATTAAGCATTACTTGACTTCCCAAAGCTCGGCAAGTACCGCAGTGTTGTTATAACCGCCGTGCAAATAAAGTGCTTTATCCGAGACGGCCATCCAGCCAAGGTAAGCGGGACTAGCACCAGACGGAAGTTCAGCCCAACTGTTAGTCTCCAGACTAAACTTGAACAAACGGTTGTTGGTTGTCGTGATGTTGTTAAGGCTACCCCCAAACATGTAGATGTAGTTACCTAATGCACCAACGAAGGTGTAGGTGTTACCAACAGGAGAAGCCGCGTAGTGTTGCCAGGTGTTGTTTACAGGGTCGTAAGCAACACAACGGTTGAGCAATGTCGAGCTAGACACCCCGCCCACAACAAACATACGGTCGCCGATCGCTACTGCCTTGTGGCCGTGTTGGACAGGCTGGCTGTTAGCAATGGTTCGATAGGTATTCGCGACAGGATCATACTCGTACAGATCGTTTACCGGAGCTCCTCCATTGAACCCAGCGAATATGTAGATCTTGCCTTTAATGGGTACTGCCGTATGCAACGCAACCGCATTCGGTGTGTTTGCCAGTTTAGTCCAGGCTACCGTCGCAGGGTCGAATACATAAACCTCTTGACTCATCGGCCCCCAGCCGTTGCCAGTGGACCCACCGAAGATATAAAACTTACCGTTCAATACACAGCATGCACAACCATGACGAGGGCTTGGCATGCCTTGAGCAACAACAGGTGCCCAAGTGTTGGTTTCGATATCGTAAACTTCCATGGTGCTGTTGAGAGCACCATAACTACCGCCGAATGCGTAGATCTTCCCATCAATGGCAACGACGGAGTGGGAACTCCGTGGCGTGACCGCGCTGGCAAGTTGTTTATAGACTCCACCAATAACTGGGATAGGTGGTTCACTAATGGTATTCTGCGGTAGGAACATTTCGATCATAGCCACCTCCTATCAGAATGGTGTTGGTGTGTAGTCCGATGAGTAGCGAGCAAATTTGCTAACACGTATTCTGCCTACTCGTCCGATGTTAGGGAGGATGTGGCTGTAACCGGTCACTCGACCCACCTCCAGACGGGTCATTCCTTTACCTAGGCCACGCAACGGAACGTCGGTCTTGACTGTACCGTTGGTAACGCCGTTTTCCATGGCTTGTTTCTTACCATCGATAAAGAAGGAGAAAAACCCATTTCTATAAACGCAGGCGTAACGCACTAACTTGTTTAACATATCAGCTTTATAATGCAGGGGCCGCCACAAGTCCGCAGTATCCGGTGCTTGGCCGTCGGCAAGCATAATTCTGTTACCAAAACCGTAGTCCCCAAAGAAACTAGCGAAACCCGCATTACTTACATTACCGCCATCGAACCACATTTCACCGCTGTACCCACCGTACAGCTGAGTGGTAAAAGTAGACCATTCAAAGGTCCAATTACCTACAGAGAAATCTAACGGTATACCAAAATTGATTACTAGCCGACTAGTGCTCATGTTATCTTTGGACAACACCGGAACACCATCAATCAAGTTAACGCGATCGATAGAAGCATCTACCAAAGACGCAGTGATCGGATAATCGACCAAGTTGGTCATGGTATCGTAATCGAACAACAGAACGACATCACCCGTTGGTTCCACGATTTGTTGCCCGCGTCCGTTCAGTAACTCAATCATGCACGCCTCCTATTAGAACGGCACTGGTGTGTAGTTGGCGAGATAACGAGCAAAGTTACTAATCCGTAAACGGCCGAAGTTACCGGTCCAAGCAGAGTTAGTACCGTTGAAGTACCCCAAGTAAATTTTGTGGTACACAGGCCATGACACAGTTTTGGAAATGAAGTCCTTGTCGTAGATCCCACTGGTGCCGGCCGCCAAAGACTGTTTAATCCCGTCTTTGTAGATCCGTATCAACCCACCTTTATAAACCATCGCCCACCGAATGGTATTGCCTTCCGCCGCAGCTTTGGCAAATGGCGGGTGCCAAATGTTTTCGTTCGCCCAGTTAGACAGGTTGAACTGCGCACGGTTACCATAACCACCATCTGGCCAGCGGCAACCAATGGGGTAACCTGAGCTAGGGCTAGTGTCAATAAACATCTCGGTAACGTAACCACTTTGAATGGAGATCGGGCGAGATACCCATTCAACTGTCCATTCAGACAATACTTCAAGGCTGAGCGGGGTGGGGAATGTAATCAATCCCTGGCTACCACCGCCTACCAACTTTAGCGTTCCTTTGCCATCAATCTTGGTAATATTGTCTACAGCGGCTCCGCCGGATAGTGCAACACAGACTTGTCCGGAGATAAGGTCTTTGCTTGTCTCGGGATCGTACAAAAACAACACATCGCCGGTAGGTTCAGGATTGTTCGGAGCTCCCCCAGAGAGTAGTAACTCTTTCATATTATTTCTCACTGTAGTAGGTATATAGTACCCTATAGAGTGTTTAATTTCTGCAAGAACTCAGGCCTAAATTATTAGTGTGTATAGTACATTAGTTTTTAAGGAGTAATCGGTAATGGATAAGAAATTGGTAGACGAACTTTTGAAGAAAATGCCAAAACCAACTTTGGATGAGGTCCTTACTCATCCTGGTGGTGGCGCACCGTTCATTGTGGTGGATCAGCAGGGATACCCAGTGCCGTCTACTCCTGCTTTCAGCTTTCTAACCACCCTGCATGAAACGATGCCACAAATCACTGGTGATCGTTTTAAAGGTGGCCCGCGAGGTGGGTTTTACACCATCCCCAAGTTCGACCCGTTCCAGGACCGCGTCACTCGCCTGGTGTCCAACAGTCCGGGCACGCGACGTTTGTTGTACAGAGCCTGGGTGGCTTGCCTTGGCTTTAAAGGTCCTACAAGAGTCGGGATTCGGCTTAATCGGGAAAGGGTGATGGCGGACGGTGGTGCCATCTTCCATAAGGACGTCTTTAGCGATAAGGCCACCCACCTGACCATTATCCGTACCCCTGGCTCCATGGATCGGTTGAAACACAATGATAACGAATGACAAAGAGCCATCCCTTATTACCAGTAAGGGTGTTTTAAATGTTGCACCCTGGACCAAGTGGTATATGCAACAACACGGGGTTAGCTACCTGCGAGCGCATAAGGTTTTTAATGAAGTCGTTCAGTGCATGAACGAACCTAGTTTGACCAACGCTGAAGGTAAAGCAAACCCGGTATGGATCGCTTGGTACAGGTTGCAGAAAAAGGTGTCTTCTAATGTGGCTAAGGCTACTGCCCGTATCCGTATCCAAGCTTTACAAGAAGGCAAAGTAGTTAACGATCTCAAGGCATGGTGGTAATATGACTCTCGACGAATTTGTAAGTGGCCTGGCTGACGTAGAAGGTAAGGAAGCGCTGGAGAAGTACGTCAAAGACTTCTGGCAACAAGCTTCCGATGAAGATCGTAAAGCGATTATCCTGGGTATTGAAAGCCTAGCTGGCCACATACGCAAAGTGGTCAAGTCGTTCTGGGAACTCTGCGGCATTGCCTACTCTAACGGGTGGGTAACTGTAGACGGTAAGTCTTACGCCATCACTCCAGAAATCAAAGCGGACAATGGCGGTCTCAAGCTGTATAACAATCTTGCTTTGAATTTGCAGCCGTCTGCAGAAAAAGGTAAGCACCCGCATCAAGTGGAAGCGGCTGAGCAGTATCATGCCGCACGTAAACCAGAAAAAATCGAAGGGGTAACGAAACCAATTCGTACGCTGGCTGGCGGTGTTCGTTCAGAAGCTTTAGAAGACGGGCGTGTTGTAATCAAAAATGACGTCCATTTCAAAGTCAAAGGGGAATAGCCATGGGCATCATGAGTACTCGTTTCCGTCAGCAAATGGCTGCCGAGCTGGAGGCCAAGGAAGCTGAAGAAGCTGATCCAGCTTATCGCTTCAACAACGCTTCCGATGCTTTCGAAAGAAGTGCCGGAACGCACAAAGCCAAGTTCCTGGCGGACGTACCACGGGACGAAGGCGAAAAGGTACACAAGGCCATGCTGCGTGTATTCCATCGTGAAATGGGGATAGCATGAAACATAAAGCTCTAACCAGTACTCTTGGTCATAATGCGACCAATGTGTTGACACGTATTAAACTGGCTACTGACCCAGAGCCCAAACTCACCGCTGGTCCGGATAATCTCTTGTCCAACGACTGGGTCGAATGGCACATGCGTCAAACCGGTGTGCCACGCAAGATTGCATTGAACCGTGGTTATGCAATGATCGATTTTGACGGCGATCGCTGCTACATGAAAGCCCCGTTGTTTACGGTCGATGAAGGCTTGCGTATCCTCGGTTTCAACGTGATCGAAGATTACTTCTTTACCACCAAGGATGTTTTCTCTAGATTGGTTAAGGTACGTCCTCGCCTCTACAGGAAACATACCGAACGTCTCTCAATGTATCCGGAGTATCCCCGTGACTAATGATAAATTGAAATCCCTGAACGCCGACTTCGACGGGATCATGCCAGGTATGGATCAGGCTATCTACGACGCTATTAATCGTACACCGCCTAAACTGGAAGCTAAACTCGGGCCTGATCCAGAACCAGAGCTTCGCGGTGATACCACCTTCGGTCTGAACCCCAAGTGGATTGATTGGTACTGCCGTGTACATGGTACTGCTGTGTGGAAAGCGCGCAAGGCGGGCAAGACCAAACTGCGTAAGCTGGAAGAACTGAAAGCCCGTTTCAACAAGTAAGCCAATTCTGGTCTACTTGCACTCGATTCATTTAGGAGTGTTTCATGAAGAAGATTGCACTGGTACTGTCCCTGATTCCTACTGTTGGTTTTGCTGCTATGAACCAACAGCCTTTTATTGCGGTAGACCCTACCGTTGGCGCCCAGGTCCTGAAGACCTACACGTGCCAGAAGTACACTGACAACGCAATGAACATGACTCAAGGTTTCCTGACTGATAACCCGGTTATTCAAAAGGAAATCGTAATAGAGCAAACCAAGTACGAGTTCACCGTCGAAAAGAATGATCTTTTCAAGGAAGGACTCAAGCTGAGTATCCCCGAGGGTGGGGCTATCAGCGGTGTGGCTGGCAATCAACGCGATATGTTGTTCCGTCGTGTTGACGATGATGGTAAAACGTATTTCATTGTTTATCTCACTAACGATGATCGCGAAATCAACCGCGGCGTGTTTTTGGCAGACTGCACCCGCAGCTGAGGAGTATTTGGTATGTCTAATAAGAATTTGTTTGAGCGTAATGTGTTCGGTCTTCCTCGTCGCCAAGTTAAGCATGCAAACGATTTCCAGGCTCGTTTGATCATGATGGACGGTAATGCGATAGATTCATCCATTTATGGCATGGTTAAAGAGCTTTACAACATGAGCATTTATGAACAGCTGCCGGTGTTCATGAAAGATCCGCGCTTCAAGCGGAAGCTCGACTGGGCACTGGATCCTGTACAGCGTAGCGAAATGTTCTCCTTGGAAATGGAAGAGACAGCAAAGCTCATCACCATGGAAGCCAATACTGGCATGGTGGTTGGTTACCTGGCTATGAATGTCCAAAACCATGTGCTGGCGCTTTACATCATGCCAGCCTTCCGTAAGGACCGCATTGGGTTGTCTTTGCTGGAGTTGTACATTAATCGTTTCGATGTAAAGGAAGTAACTGCAGCCGTCGGGTATCAGAGTCCGGATGCATTAGCTTTCTTCGACCGGTTGGGGTTCGTGCAGGACGATTCCGAACAGACAGCGTATCCAACGAATACTGCGATCACCAATCTCATCTGGCGTCTGGCTAAAGACATTAACTAACAACCGGTGTAGGGTAAGCTAGCCTAGGCTAGCTTACCCATTACCTTAGGAGTTTTATTTATGCAAGTTTCACATACCTTCTTTACTCAGAAATACGGCAAACCAGAGAAATCAGATTTCTCTCAAGCTTTTTACGGAGGCCCGTTCCAAACATTGCTTTTCATGTATCGGGAACTGCATGGTTTGAAACTTTCTGAAGAAGAGCAAGCGGAAAAAGAACTCCGCGAGGCTATCGATCATGGGGTAGATTACATCACCATTATTGAAGGCTTGCATGATGGCGAACCTGTAGGCTACCTGATGGCCGGCGCTAACCAAGTGCTGGAGATCTTTGTGCTGGAAGCGTTTCGCCATTGCGGACATGCTTTCAGCATGCTCCGTGAATACAAGGCGGCAGCTAGTGTTACTTATGCACAACTCAAGATGGTTTGGAGCGGCGAAGTCGTCGGAATGGTGCAGTTGGCTCTTAAATGTGGCTTTAGTGTCACTTCGGAGTTCGATCCAGCAGCTCTCAATGGCTCCCGTACCACGGCATACACCCCGGAGAACATTGAGCTACAAAAGAGTATTATCGACAACTGGGCTGGGTATGTCGATTTTCGTGGGAGTTATGCTGTTGTGGATGGTCATTACACATTGGCTCAGTTGGAAGCTATTTTGACTGTAGCCCGTAAGGAACTGACTGAATGAGAAACGACGGGAAACTGCGTGGTGCTATCGTCAAGATGTATTCCAAGACCGGTCTTACCGAAGAGATCATTAAAAGTGTTAGACGTCTCTGGGATGAACTGACGCGCTATGAACTCAGTTTACTGCTCTCTTGTGAGGCAGTTAGTGAGATGTTCAAAGACCAGATCGCCCAGTGCCGTAAACCTGGTTTCATGGACGAGAAGTTCGATGAATACCTGAAGCTACTCGACTGGGTATATGTCTTCGAACGTAGCGGTGAACCGGTTGGCTTTATGGCAGTGGCAGAAGACCAACTCCTTTCTATTTACTTCGAGGAATGGTGTCGGGGGTGGACTAGCGGTAGTTACCTGGTTAACAACCACATGGAGATCTTCAAGCAACCATTGGAGGTCCAGTGCTACCGTGATAACAAACGGGGACTGAACTTCTACCAGCGTTTGGGCTTCCAGGTAATTGACCAGACCGGTATCTACACCAGGCTTAAACTAACCGTTTAACTTCTAGAGGCGGTCAGGTCTATATTACTTGGGTGTAATGCACGTAGATGTTTTTAATAAGCATTGCATAACCACAAGGAGTAACTGGCATGACCGCCGCAAAGATTATAATACTTGGGGTACTCTTCTTCGTTGTAACCATTGCATTTTGCATTTGGGTGATACGGTTCTGCAATCGCAGTCTAAGTCAAACGGAAGAGTATTCCGCTGAATACAACGCTTGCTGCTTGGGGATAGCAGTGGCGGCTGGAATCCTGCTCTGGGACGTCTACATGATCCTGGAATTGGCTTCGCAGTTTTATCGGATGTAACGGCTGCTAAGCCTACCATTATTGACAGGTCGTCTGTGTAGACACCTAATAGGAGTTTTTGTTATGGCTATCGTATTTTCTTCCCGCGCTATCGTTGACGAATTCAAGACCCGTAACGTAGTGTTCGAATCCACTGCTTCGGTTGCAAAGAACGGTGATCTGATTCTCCGTTCGGTTGTAGAGTTCGCTGACAACGGCTGTATCAAACGTCAGGCTATTATTAGCACTGACTCGCTGCACACTTTCAGCATTGCTACCGAGATCGGTAAATACCAGGCTGATATCCTGGAAATCATTGACGGGCTGGAAAACTTCCGTGAATGGTTGAAAGGTGATAAGTCGGTAACCTTCTCCCAGTTCGTCGACCAGGAAAGTCCACTGTTCTTCCACGGCAAGATGACCAAGGACAAGATTAGCTTCAGTGCTTTTGGTCCTACCTTGCACAGCCTGGAACTCCAGTGCAAGAACACCCGTAGCCTCGAGACCACTCCTTTCGGTGAGCGCATCAGCGCTATCGCGGAACACTACCGTAAACACCTGAAAGAACTCGATGCCATGCCAATCAACGAAATCATCAACAGCCGTCTGGTCCTGCAAGGAGAAGTAGCGTGAAAGGGATGTTCAGTGTTGTAGTTTGTTCTCTGGCTTTGTTGGCTAACTCTGCTGTAGCCGACGATTCCCTCGTTTGCAAGCAATACGGTTTCACCGATCGGGCTGAGGATTTCCACGAGATCCAAACCGTACAGCAAGAAACGGTGTTTGATCTGACCTCCGAGTACGTAATGTACAACGGCGATAAGTACGACACCGTTAATCCGGGTTGGGTAGGTTTGGATGGGCTGGCCATCACTTACCACACGGATAAATTTAACAAGGTCCTCTATCTCTATGTGAATGAGAAGGGGGATCGGGAGGTTGGAATAAGTTCGATCGAGAACGATTCCGACACCATCTTCCAAGATAAAGCAGTCTTCCGGGACTGCAACTTCAAAGAAGAGGTTGTCGATGCTCCTTCCAAGTCGATACTTAGAACTAGCCAGAGAGGAGTATCTGATTCTCTCCCGGTTTACGTCTTTTAAGGTAAAGGCGATAAGGGGTTCCGGTGCAGTCATTGCATGTGGGACCCTTTTATTTTTCATAAAGGCTGGGCAGAATAATCTGCGAGTGGGTGAGACGTTGCAGTTCCATAAGGGATTGTTAGTCCCCAAAGACCAACCAATGTTTATTTGAGGATTGTGTAATGGGTAATGTAACCGGATGGGGTTCGTTAGGACTCCTTGGTAACTAACATCGAATAGGTGCCGACATGGACTGGTTAGATGTGATGTTTAGCTGCTTCACTGTGTTAGTAGTACTGTGGTTTGTCGGCTGGTTCGGTACGTATCGTGGTCAATACATACTGGGCAAGCTAACCGATCTACAGCTGTGTATGTTTTCTTTGTTTAGCGGTTCACTGGTGATTTCTTTGGCACTAGTGGCTGGCTATTTAATTTCAAGAACTCTTTATTAAGGGCTCAGTAATGACTGTATTCAACAAGAACCACCGCATGCACGCAACTGATTTCCGTGTGATGCGTAATCGGGCTGATCACCTGCCTTTGTCTGCCATTGACGAAAAGATCCAGTCTCTGGTATTGGCAATCAACAAGTCACCGGAACTGGTTACCCTCTGGTCCTGCCAAGGTCATGATGACAACAGCGGGTGGGATGAACCGTACATCATGATCGGTGTGCGTGATCCAGACCATATCGACGAGCTGTCGCGCTTGTTCCGTCACCACCTAGGGGAACAGCAACACCTCATGGGTATCACCCAGACGTCGCGGATCAACTTCCTCAAGCAGCCGCACCCGAAGACCGGCAAACATTTCTGGTTCCCGGTATGGAACCTACACTGGAAGGTTACGCCAGAGTTCAATCGTGAAGCTGGTTGGGCGGTAGCTGCTAAAGTTGCCGAAGACTTTGTTCGATATTTGGAAATGGTGAAAGGCCATGTCTCGTAAATATGATAAAAACATCGTTGAAGAAATCGAACTGATCCGTAAAAACCCAATTGCTCGGGATCTGTTTGAACAGGTGTCCATCGTGGTGCAGGCTTACGGTGGCGACACCATGATGATCGCCAGCGATCTGGTCTGTCGGAAGGCTTGTTCTGATCGCATGGCCCCTGCTTACAAAATGGCTGATGACCTCATCAATGCTTTCGGTCGTTGTACCTTTGCTGGTTTCTTGCAAGTAGTGGAAGCCTGGGGCCGTCACCAGCAAGGTAGTGACCCAAGTGAGGCCCTGTACTTCGGTGAAGAACTCCTCAACTGGGCAATTCAGTTACCGGTGCAGTTCGGTGAAGATCCAGGAGATCTCTCCTGCGAGGACCCGTTGAACCGTGGGGAGTTCTTGGAGCACTTGACTGATGACGTCTGGGCAGGTATTCCAATTAACGTACTCTGGGATGTCCCAAAGATTCCGGTGTGCGAGAAGAGCGGGGTGGCCAGGCCAATCGATGTGCGACCGATCCTACGACTGGCTACCGAACACGAACCTTACTTGTCTACATACGAGGGCGACTTTGACAAAGACTTCGCCGAGTTCAAGGACCACCAGTACTACAAAGACTTCCGTCTGGCCGCAGTTCAACGCGGGGGTGCGTTCGAGTATATGGACCAGATCCACCGAGTTAAACGGTTGTTGTCCCACAAAGACTTTGCCCGTTGTGTGGCTATTACTACCGAAGCCATTAAACGTGGCCATTTCAAATAAGGAGTAAACGTGCTCTACTTCCACCTTGGGTTAATGGCACTGACTGCCGTTTATGTTTTCCTGGTGCGGTTGTGGTTGCATCGTTACATTGGGTACAATTTTTCACCGAAGACTTATACTAAGTTCTTTCGGCGGGAAGATTTCTGGGGGAAGGTAGTTCTAGGTTGTTTGTTTACCATGCAGGTAATCATCACTTGGGGTACCTTCTCAAACCTTTCGTATTAATGGAGTAATCGGTAATGACAACAACAGCAGCAGAAGTAACTCACACCCCAACCATGGCAGAGCAAGATGTCTTCCTGCGTTGGCTGACAATGGTGCAGGACAACAAGTTCGTCTGGGACAAAGAAGCTTACGGCCACAAGACCAGCTTTGGCACGATCTTCGACAAACTGGGGTCGATCACCTACACCTACTGCCTGGGTAACTCGTTCGCGGATGTCACTATCCACGCAGACAAAGAAAACCCGGACGACAAGGGTGGTCGGTTCTACATGTACGTCGAACGCCACCGTGGCATCCAGGTGTTCTACCGTAATGGTGAAGAGGAGTTCGACATCACCGGGATGATGCCAGACAACTTCCAGGTTTACGACTTGCAGAAGTTGGTAGACTTCGTTAAAAGGCTGGTCGAATGATGGTCGGTATCCATATCCTGACCGGGGCGCTTGTCGTCTGGATGATAATCTACCGTTTGGTTATCAGGAACATTTTGGTGGACATCATCATCCAACAGTCTGGTGGGCCTAGCATTGTGTTCCTTCATATGGTTAGTCGTAAAGGTTTCCAGATGAAGGAGACCCAAGAGGTCAAGCTATTAGCAAGACTCCACGTGCTGTACAAGATCGGTTGGGTTTATCTGGGTATCTACGCGGTTATTTGCCTCTTCCATTATTTCTAAGGAGCCACAATGGCTACTATCAAAGTACAACAAAAGCTGGGCACTGCTGAATTCAAGCGGCTGATGGAACAAGTGAAAGGCGCCGAGGGTGTGCGTATCGTCAAAGACGTAGGTGACAACGCCCTCACTACCGACGACGTCCTGGGCAAGGTCCACAATGCCTTCAACCTCGGTTCGAAGATCGAGGCTATGGTAGCGATGGGTCCGATCGAGGGCAAAGCCGACTACAAGTTCGTGGACCGCAAGGGTACCTACTACCTCGTACGGAAGGCAGCGTAATAAGTAAATTCTAACCTCTACCCGAATAAGGTAGAGGTTAGTTTTCATCTTTTTGTATTTTTGAGGCAACTGTTATGAAAGGTTATGATAAAGGCACAGTTTGCTTTGATCAGTTAACGGTTATTGGTCGTGAGTTCGTCAGTACGACTAATCCGCTGGCTACTTCGTACTGGGACTACTGTTTCACCGCCAGTTGTCGTATCAGCGACGAGAAGCGTAAGAAAGGTGCTCCAGAGAACTACAACTATAGTTGGGATGGACATCTGAACATCGGTATCGACGGCGTGCGTGTCCACCTGCACAACATCGATGACGACGTGGGTTTGGTCAAGCAGGAAAGCAAGCTACAACTGCTACAAGACACGCTCAAGGAGTTCCTCAAGCTGTATAAAGGTTGGGGGAAGGAGGAGAAAGATCCGGTAGTGGCCAAGCACTGGCTGAATCCAGAAGACAGTCGCTACACCGGTCTGGTCTCCTACAACCTGGAGCGGAACGGTACCGGCAGTGTCAGCATCGGTGATTGCCACAAGACCATCGTCATTTGGGTGCCCGTGCCCTATGCTGGTCGGCATGATCTGGCCAACCGTTCTGCTAAGCAGATCGACGAGTTAGTTAAGGGTGTAGGTAAAGCTATTGCAGCTATTCATCAGCTTCGTAAGTTCTTTGAACGCGAAGTATTCGATGCGGCTGAGAAATAACTGAAGCCTATATTACTATAGTGTGCAGAGGCACATTAAAGAATTCTTTTATTAGTTGGAGTACTCGTAATGCGCGGTTTTGATAATAGCACTGGTATTGTTGATTTCCTGACCATCGCCCAAACTGGTGAACTGGTGTCGGAAGTGGTCGAAGATGTACGTAAGGCCGTAGTAGCGACCATGGGCCCAAACGGTAAGCTGGCGGTCATCAGCACTGGTACCAAACCCAAGGTCACCAAAGACGGGGTAACCGTTGCCCGTTCCATCAAGTTCAATGACCCGCGTAAAGAGCTGGTCAACAAGGTGGCTACCGAAGCACCGATCAAGACCGATGAAGAGTGCGGTGACGGTACCACCACTACCACGTTGCTGATGGCTGAACTGTTCAAGCTGTATCGCGAGTTCGATACCTACCAGGAACAAGCTTTCATCGACAAGCTCTGCCAGATGTGGATCACCGAGCTCCAGAACAACACCATCCACATCGACGTGTCTGACAAGCGCCTGTACGACATGGCCCGCACCTCGTCGAACAACGACGTCAAGCTGTCGTCGCTGGTGGTGAACCTGTATCGTGAAAACGAAGACTCGTTCCCATCAATCGAACTGGTTCACGGTGTGGAAGCCGAAGACAAAGTCGTGCGTACCGACGGTCTGAATCTGGGCATCGTCTACAGCAACCCGCTGTATGCCGGTAAGAACCGTACCCAGGTTACCTATGATCGTTATATTCCGGTAATCGTCGATGACTACATTCGTGGTAACGATCCGAAAGATCTGTTCGCGGTACTGGAACATTTCAAGGACGTCAAACACGAAGAAGGTCTGGTCACGGTCCTGTTGATCACTCGTTCGATCGAGACCAACATGGACAACGTGGTGATCGCTTTCAACGGCGCTCTGCAACAGCGGGCAGCCCAGCAACAGGTTCCTCTGAACATGCAGTTCGTCGGTTGCCGTGTAAACGGTGCTGGTGGCTCGGTAGGGAGCCTGATGATGCAAGACCTGGCTATCATGTTCGGTGTTCCTATGTTCGCCAACCTGGACCAGGTACTGCACACCGACATCACCATGGTTACCGATCCGCTCACTACCAACAACGTACGTTCGATCTTCGAACCTGGTGAAGCAGCCAAGGCGCGTATCGTTGAGCGTGTGGAAGAGATCAGTGAAGCGCTGGGTAACTATGACGGACTGAACCGTTTCAACCGTCGTGCTCGTTTCGACGAAACCCGTATCCGGAATATGACCGGTAAGGTAATCACCATCTGGGTCGGTGGCGAAACCGAATCTGACGTGAAGGAACGTAAGGACCGTTTCGAAGACGTCATCAAGGCGGTCAAGAGCGCGCTGGTGAACGGTATCGTGCCTGGGGTTGGTACTACCCTCATCAAGGCAATGGACACCGTAGCGGTGCTCGTGGAGCAGGAAGTCGCCGGCCCGGAAACCATCTGGTTCCCGAACGAATGGAAGGCTATCCTCGGTGGGGTTATCGACGTTGCGCACAAGCAAAACGAAATCCTCATGGAAGGTATCTTCCAGGACGCCAACGAGCAGAAAGATGTACTCGATCTGGCAACCGGTCGTCGTGGCCAGCCTGAAGAACTCGGGATCTACGACACGGCCTACGCGTCCATCACCGCTCTGAAAGGTGGTATGCAGACTGCCAAGATCCTGGCGAACATGTCGAGCATCATGGTCAGCAACAAACTGGACTCTGTTAGCCTGGGCAATTAATAAGTAAGACTGCCGGGAGGGGGAAACTCCTCCCAGTAGTTAGGGAGTTTAAATGACTGAACGTATGAGATTGTTGTGGGAAGATAAGTGGTTCCTTACATTCTGGATGATTGTCGGTTACGCTATTCAGATGAAGGGGCCTTATCTTTTTGCATTGGCTTTGTCCGGACTAGTACTACTGACTAATTTTAGTCGCAACACGTGTTTCCTGGCAACTTTGCCTATTGGTGTAGTGCTGACATTGATATACCAGTGAGATCTTATACCTAGACACTTTGTCTGGGTAAGGTACTCACAAAGGGGTGTGTCATGGCTGCTAAACAGCACTTGGAACTGTTCTTCGAACGCTTCCTCAGTTTTAACCTGGATCGTTATCAGAGCAACCCAACTTATTTGGCGTTGTTCACCGATCTGACTTTCGCTGATGTAACTATCAGCGCTATCGTCAAAACCGACGGTGACACCCGTCGTTCTTCCACCGTTACTTCGGTTTCGCGTAACTTCCGCGGTATCAACCAGTCCTGGACTCCGGCACCTGCCGCAACCGACCTGGAACTGTATACCCTGAAGAACACCGAAGCCCTGGCTGATCTGAATGCTCTCGAAGCGCAGACCGAAGCCGGCTTGTACTCCTACGTTGATGGTCCTGACGTCAAAGTCGGTATCGTCATCGCCGCGGGTATCGAAGAAGCAGGTATTCCGGCCGCAGTAGAAGCAATGCTGCGTGCCAACCTGAAATACGATATCCCGACCGTTACCGTTGCTCCAGGTGGCACCACCGCTGTCCTGGTTGGCGATACCTTCGAAGGTACCCTGGAATGGGTAGCTGGTACCGCGCCGGTAGTCATCATCCCAGAAACTGACTACGGTCAGCTGGATGCTGAAAACGTTTAATTAGTAGCCACCTACCCTAACCTTAACGGGTTAGGGTAGGGTTATGGCTGCATTTTGGTAAAATATAACAAACCTGCTAATATATTGCGCATTTACGCATAAAGGAATTGTGGTAATGGAAACCCTTCAAGAGTATTACGATCGTCATGCCGCTTACTTGTCGGATGACATCTCGAGCATTTTTGTTAACGGATTGCTGCCGATCAAAATGCTTCCAGAATTTGTTTACGGTTTGGATCACATGCACGAGATCACCGAAAGCGAACATTTCAAGTCCAACCGTATTCTGGAAACCCACGATACCTACTCGGTGCGCACCGAGGCTAATCGCGTCTTTAACAAATGTAAACTCCACAAGAATGACTTTACCTGGAAAATAAAGTCAGTGGGTCCGGTTACATGGGCAGCTATTGGCGAGTTTCTTAAGCAGGATTATTTAAACGTATTCTTCCGGGTTATGCACGCTGTGGGTAATAACCAGCTTGAGTTCACGCTGGACGGGCGTAAGTGCAAATTGCGATTAGAGATCAAAACACCACACCCCATGTTTGCAGTTTTTGAGTATGTGGACGTTACAGAGCACAAGGTTCTTAAACTGCCTTTCTTCCTGAATCGTTTGGGCAAGAGTCTCCAGGCAGCGGGGGCAAGACGTTCGGTCATTCAGATGGCTGGTGCTATTTAACTTCTACACATATTCAAAGCTACATTACTAGGGGGAGACGTTAAACAGTTTTAGTAGAGGCGACCTTTATGAAAGGGGCTAAGAAGATGGAAGCTAGTTTCCACGGGCATCACCTGTTGGGGGCTATCACCAAGAATTACTACGACCAAGTATTCGGTCCGGAGTTGACCCAGGAGTTGGTAGACATTTTTGGGCGGGATGCAAAATACCTTATTCGTGAATTCTTGTTCGGCCTGGACTGCCTGATCGAAATGATCCACAATCCAGAAACACCAATCAAGAAATTCCTCAACAACGAAGACGTAGACTCACAGTTGATCTTTGTTTGCCAACACCGTGCCCGCACTGAGCAGAAACCCGAATTGTTCGGTTGCCAGGTAGGTCCGCGTATTGCAGCGATCATCGACGAGTTCTACGAGCACAAGTATCTGCGGATCTTCAACTACGTGTTGATGCATCTGCGGCCACACCTGCCGGTACCGGTGGACGGTAAGAACTACATGTTGTACGTCAACAAGGACTTCTCGCCGACTACCAGTCACGCTGTTCTGTACTTCCGAGACATGGACCAGCCTGATAAACGTATCAGCATACCTTTTAAACGTACTCGGTTGGTAAGTTGAATCTGGCCCTATCTGTCCCCGGGGGCAGGTAGGGTTAGGTTTATTTAATTTGTAATGGGGGCTGCATGAAAGATAATAATGGTACTGACGATACAACTGTTTTGGAGAGCGCTATTCCTGGTCTGCCAGATGTAGCGGTGGGAACGGCAATGCCTCCGGTTAAGACTCCTCGACCGGAACCAGAAGCCCAGATGGGGTTTGTAATTCCTGGGGCAGTAGAGGGTGACATCCTCAAGCAGGGGATGCGGTATTACGTTCGTCGTGGGGAAGGCTGGACGTGGTTGGATACCGGTGATGTCGCCATTGCCTGTCGTTGGGAGATCACCGACATCGGCGGTATCGTCCAGTGGTTGCCGGATGGTTCTGTCATTAACCTCAAAGCGTTGGATCAAATTGATGAGCACATGCATTTTGGATCTGATGCACCATCAACGCGAGTAGCTATGGGTCGTAAAGAAAACAATCATCAAATGCGCATCACTACCGAACTCGGTCTGGCGCCTGAGCATATCGCCGGAATCGAGAAGCTCATGCCTGGGTTGAAGTACCAGGGTGACGGTGTGTTCGTTCAAGAAGTCGGGCCTATGGATGAAGAGGCTCGACAAGGGTACATGTACAGTCACTACTTGACCCTGATGAACTACTTCGACGAGCACAAGATCTACTCCAAATTCACTCGTGGGGTGCAGCCTGATACTCCGTGGCCACGTACCGGCGAATGGCCTCGCGGCGGGAATTTCTTGACCGGTGACCCGCTCCAGGCGCCGCCGCGCCCAGGTAGCAAAGAACACGTACGTCAAGGCAACATTCGTGGTGCCCTGCTGGCTAACAAAGACCTCACCGTCCCTGAGTTTATCGATGCGCTTAAGCAACATGTAGAGCAATTGAATCCACAGGAAGGCGAAGTTTCTCAGGATCCGGCTATTCTGGCTCTGGCGGCACTCGAACGTGTGCAAGAAGAAAAACGCAAGAAGAAGATCCGTCGGCTAATTTTCTGGCCTCTTGCTTTGATCATCCTGGCTGCTATTGGCTATGGCCTGTGGCAATGGGGGCTGACCAAAATGCAAGTTGGTCGTTACACCGTTGTAGCTAACTGCTCAGTTGACTTCGCTGGCGGGCAGCTCGAAGGTAAACGTTATTACACGTATCCCTTCAAATCCCTATTCGGATATCACCTGGTTGATGAAGGCGGAGTAACAGAAGTTACCGAGCTCAAGTTGCCTGGCGACACGCTTACTGTTCTGGGTTACGACGAAGCCAAGAACAAATGGTGGCGTAAGAACTTCACGAAAGGTGAGTTCGGCACGGCCAAGCTGAAACCCTCGGACAAGTACTGGTTCGTAGGCGAGAAAGAAAAGACTGCACTGGTACCTTACAACGGTTTCTGTCGATAACGTTCTATTAATTACCAAGGATAAATTGTTATGAAAAAGATTATGCTGAATGTTCTGGTTGAAGGCGCTCAATTTTCACAACCTTCGCTCGAAGAGATCTACAGCCCAGGTTATTCGAAAAATCCACTCACCACGCCAGTGGGTGTTATTTCCATGGGACACCGTATCTCCAATGTTGTTGGGGGGATGCAACCGATGTTCGGCTACATGGGCGGGGTGTCCGCTCTACCAGCCTCAATGCACCTCAACAAAGACGGGCTGTTTACATTAAATCCAGACGGCTCTGATGTTGCGGTAGATACTTTTGCCAACCTCGTCAAACTCCTCGCGCGGAGCTATGGGGAAGAGGCCGAAGTTGAAGTTGTTAAAGGGCCTTATGGCAATGATGTCATGATGCACCAGGTCTATACCCAACATGCCGTTTTCCAAATTACTTTCCATCGGCAATTTGCACGGCCGGTGCGTTTCGAGAAACGCGACGACAAATGGTGTGTTTGGAACCGCCGTGACGGTAACTGGCTGGAAGTGATTTTCAGTTTCAGCGTTCCAGGTAGTTTCTCGTTGGGTGCGGTTAACGGCGCGGTACATGTTGGTGTGGAAGCCTGCGGTCAAAACATTGGCCTGGTGATCAATGAAGGTGGTCTGATCACCATGACTACTGACAGTGCGTTTGAGTGCGAACTGGACTTCACCAGTTTCAGCGTCCAGGACACCAACAAACTGCTCGACTTCATTGTTGTTCCGGATGCCCCGAAAGAAGGTGAACACCTGAAGTGTAACCCTCTCAACGTCATCAACTTCGCCGGCAACAAACCTGATTACCTGGGTTAATAACACTCGCCCCAGGTTAATACAACTGGGGCTATCTTCTTAAGGAATGACCATGTCTGACTTAAAGGAACTCGACGTCCATAAAGCCAAGATGCTCGGGCTCGTGAAGAAACGTTTCTTCGTTGACCGCATGACTGGTGAACCAGTTAGTTGGGCTACCGGGCAATCAGCGGAATTGATACCGCACACCATTCTGAAACGACACATTTGTATTTCCACGTCGCTCAAGAATGACATTGGGTTTTATCTTGCGCTACGTGGGGACGGCGGCATCATCATTGTAGCAAGTGATGGGGTGCAAACAACCTACTTCTGGTTGGGTAGTGCTCGAGACATTCTGCCTAAAATGCAAGCAACTTACCCGGTAGGTTGTAACTCTTTATTGGCAGCCGCGGCTAACTTCATTCGTTTGAGCCAGTCGCTCGCTTACAAGAACCAAACATCTACACAGTGGTTGGCTCTCAAGTTACGCAACATGGCTAGTCGCCAAGTTCTGCATAACTACTCACGTTAATTACACTTTTAATTGGGACTTAGATCCCCGATGTTCTTTTAGGAGAAGATCCATGTTGGTTAAGGCTTTTGAACTGAAACACGAATTCCCTTTCGATATGTCGGAAGGTGTTGTTGTACTTGACCGTGATCAACTGATCCCTACCACCCAGCATCGTGCGAGTGCGATGGCTTCGGGTCGTGTTCATGTCGTCAAACCGAATCTGGGTAGCAACATCACCCTGTTCGGTGTTACTCATGCCCAGCACACCAAAATGGTTGTGTTCAGCAGCGGCAGTGCTACCAAGTATTACTGGTTTACCCGTAGTCGTCGTTACTCCTACACTGTAGCGGCGGGGAGCCACGATCTTGATGAGGCGTGGATGAACCTCTTCAAAGCATTCATGTTGGACGGACGTCCTTCTACAATGCAAATGTACGACATCCTGAAACACTTCGTGCTGGAATTCCTGAAAACCCTCGGGGACAGAGAGTTCGAGTACGACCTGAGCGGCAAATGGAAGGATACACTGGCACACATCCGTGTGGCAAAGCTACCTTTCATGAACAAGCAAGTTACTGTTACTGTTGGTGAGTGTACACGTACCTGTGACTTCGGCAAACACCCGCTGGAGGAAATGCTCTGTGCCTAAAGATGACGATGTAGTAATTCCATACGACGTAGGTCGGTCTATTACACACCTCCATAATCGTTCGGAGCAATTCAAGATGGACAAGAAAACCCCTACACCAGGCTTGATTGATCGTACTCTCCTGGATCTGCCAGCTATGTCGGTAGAAGAAGCAATCCAGCATCTGGAAAACGCCAAGAACCCGTCGATCGAGTACCTTACTGCCGAAGACCATGCCAAAAATGTTGCTGCCAGGGCGGTGTTGTTAACCGATGGATTAAAAGGTCCCCTCACCTGCACAATCAGTCATCCGCCGGTAACATCAGCAGGGAAGGAGATGCTCCAGAGATGCCGGGATTATTTCGGAGGACGTACATTATTGACGCGCGCTCCGGTGGTTGTGAGCGCTCCTTTTGGTAATTGTGGAACCGAAATGCCAACCGGACTTGATGCTCTGAACAAGCACCTTCGTAATGGTTTACCGCTGGGTAGCTTCAGTCGCTATTCTGGTCATAGTTCCATGACCAAGGACTGCCTTACAGCCGCCAGAACACCACTCACCTCGGAGGAAATGATCATGGGCCACCACATGTGGCAAACCGTGAGGCATGGCCAGGCAAAAGGTGGCGGTTTCCGTCGTGGTGAACTAGCATTGCCCCAAAGCCCTTACCTGTACCCAAGCCGTTATCGTCACCCAGGCATCTGGCGTAATTCGTTCCTCGGCGGGCTACGTAAGAACGCTCTGTTCCTTTGCCTGGAGGACAGTGGTTTCATTAACCACTACAGGGACGGGATCGAACGTGAGCGCAATCTGTTCAGCGGGCTACGTTTTTCCGATACTTACGAAGACTGGCCTTACACCGGCTCTCTTTCTGTACCAGTGTTCAGCTCTTTCTTCGCCAAAGCCGTGGAAGAGTTCAGCGCTAATGCCAATCCAACATATATCAAACTCGAGTACAATACTCTCTATGTTGGTGGAAAGAAGATACATACTTTCCCGGCCAGGATGGTGCGTGGTGACGTAGACAGTTGGATCTGTGACTCGATAACACTTCGAGCCGCTATGCGCGCTCAGAGTAGTTCCAGCGGAGCGATTATAGATCGTGACGTCGAATACATGTACCAACACGCCATGGAACCCCTTAAGGTTTTTCTTCCTTTGGAGCCTTGGGCTGAACGTGCGGTAGAGTCTTTGGTCCACATCCAGTTGTACGGGCGTATGCCTGGCCGTGATCGCAACGGCAACCTCCTGGTTAGACTAACCCACACCAGTTGCATGTCTAGGGTGCGTAACCACATCGTTAAGACGCGTCAGCGGTTGAACGATGCCAGATACCCAGAAAAGGAAACGAAGCGTGGCTATTGAAAAAGAAATAAGTTTCATGCGCCAGGATCCAATCACCCGGGAGTACCGCCCTGCGAAGGTGACATTGCGCTGGGAACCTCCGGCGGCGTATCGCCACGTACCCTGTGGTGCCGAAGTGGACGATTGGGTCCAGTACATGCACGTTCCTGTCACTAACGTCACCAATCCGTTTGTACGCGCCATCCAGATGCCTAAATTCGCCCCATATGTGACAGTGGATGGAATTGATATAAAGGTAGCTGGTTGGCGGGTAGGCTGTCTGTTGAAATACCAGATCAACCACTGGAAGATCGCTGCTCGCAACATCAAGGAGATCATTGGTAGGACGTACAGTGATTATCTCTTTAATGGGGATCGGGATAACCATACAAAGGACCCGGTCCCTCGTAATCTTCATCGTGAGGGGTGGGTAGAGGAAGCCATGTGGCGTGCAAAGATGCCACGTAGTAACTATCGACCAACCTCTAAAGACCGGTCCGCATACGTCAACGTGGGGACCATAGGACACATTGACCATGGGCGATAAACTCAAGTACCGGACGGTGAAGTCCAAACCTGGATTTAAGGAAATGTTCCACATCTCTTTCAAGAACTCTACGTTCCAAGGGATGTGGCATCCTAACAACCCAGATGGTTTTGATGAAGCTCAGGAAATAATAGGGGATATCAGTTTCCCTTACCCTGAGCCTAATCTCCCACGTATCTCTTGTTCTCCTACTATCGAGCAGTGTTTCAGGGGAGTGTTCCCTAATGTGGCTCATTTGTTCGAGAAGAAGAACTACCCCTATATGGAGTACTCGGTATTTCGCCCGCGTTTCACCGGTAAGGAGGACATCATCCTTCCTGCCGAGCTGACGGCGCAGCGCATGATCTGGGATGCGTGTGTGACCGAGGAGACCTGCATCCTGGATCCTGTTCATATGCAGTTCGTAGGGCGTGTGAGGATCTTTAATACTAACGCTTCCCCCACCATGTTCATTCATCCATTCGGCGATCCAAAGAACCCTCTGGAAAGTGTAGGACCAGCTACTATTAAGTGGTCCTGGATCGACAAATTTAAATAAGGAAGTAAGACTATGCCAGTAAAAGGTGATCCATCCGAAACTCGTCGTGAAGAACACGTCGCCAGACCAGCCGCTGGTTCACGTCGAGTCACTGAACGTGAACGTGAACTCGGTAGCGTCGACGTAGAAAAGCTCATCGCTATCGGCCAGAGTATCGAATCCCGTTCGGAACTGCGTGAAGTCGATAACAAGACGCTGGCTATCGAACTCGCCAAGCTGGCGGCCTACGGTCTTAGCAATGGTCAGGGATCGGACATTGTTCGTGTTGCAGCCGCTCGTTTGGCCCAAACCAACGTCGACCTGTCCATGTGGAAATACCTGGTCCCTACTGGTAAGGCTGACGAATACTCGTTGGTCGATTCCAGTGTGGTAAACGCCGGCGCGATCGTTACGTTCAACGTGAAGAACGAAAAGAACGGCCTGATCTCTGTGTACATCTGTGACCAGGGCGGACGTCTCATCGAAGAACGTGTCATGTCCGAGCAGGCATCGCGGGAATACGAATCGTTGGCGCGTAGCTACTACTGTGGCCGTTACTAACTTTAAAAGTTACGGCGTTTCAATAACTACGTGGAGGAGAAAGAAGTCGTCCCCTCCACAATCTATTTCAATCGTAATTCACTGTTCAATCGGTTTGTTAAAAGGAAGTTGTAATCATGTCGCAGCCTACTAAAGAAGTAAAAGCCGTTTCCAAGAAGTCTCTGGTCGTCATCGTCGATACCGGCGCCAACGAGAAGCGCCTCGAAGAACAAGGTTTCCCTCGTGACTTCCAGCGCGAGACCTGCGAGCGTATCCTGACCCTGGACATCCACAAGAATCGTCCGTCGGACAAAGAAACTGCTGGTTACGGCAACTGGCATGAAGTACGTATCAAGGGCGCTATCACTGCGTTCGGTGTCATCGCCTCGGTAGACGGTGAGTTCCGTCTGATGTTCACCGCTTGCCAGCAGTTCATCTTCTTCACTGCGATCGTCGGCAAGAAGGTCTGGTCGTTCCTGATCGAAGGTACCGCCCAGGACGTTAAGGGTGCGATCCGCACCATGTACAACGACAGCCTACTGCGTGGGCCGCGAGCGTACGACAACAACAACACCATGATCGCCAACTTCTGGCAGGAGGCGTTGAGCCTGGTCTACCCAGAACCGACCATCATCGAAGTCGGCCTGCGTAACAAGGAACAGCAGTACGTTCCTTCGCGTGTGTACTTCTACCCAGAGCAGCCACAGTTGAACACTCTGGCCGCTGGCGGTTACTGCTACAACCTGGACCTGGATGTGTTCCCGCGTGAAGCGATCAACAAGGGCATGGGTCTGTGGACTGCTGACGAGCGCAAGCGCAACGACCGTAGCGGTGTGGTCAACATCGGCAGCCTGCTGGTCAAGCCTGGTAACAAGCAAAAGAAGCAGCAACGGCCTCAGAAGCGACCTGATACCTCGAACCTCAATCTGAAGCCGTTGAGCGAGCACCTGAAGGTTCACGAACGTACCGAGGCCGAAAAAGCTGGCGACGCTCGTCGCGAAGCTGAACGTGCCGCCAAGGTTCCGGTCAAAGCTGCTGCACCTGCGGCTAAAGGCAAGACCAAGGCTAAAGCTACTGCCTAAGTAACACCCTTTCCGGCGAACACCTCTCTACCTAAGGGTGGGGAGGTGTGACCCACTAACTCGTATTTGGGAATTAAGAAAATGTCTAAAGAAGATCGCGTAGTTGTTGACCTGAAGTGGCTGGCCACCGGCGAGAAAGATCCACACCCGCGTTATGTTGAAATCCAGCGTGAAGATCTGGCTGGTGCACATCTCCTCAGTGATGATGAACTCGCCTACAGTCTGTCAATGATGTCGACTATCAGCGACGAAGAAGATACTCGGCGCATGATGCAGTCGCATCGCACCGACGGTGCCTACATCCACAAGAGCCTGCTGGGCGAGATCGCCAAGGATCGTATCCGCTGGCTGTCGCGTCGTGTGGCTGTGCTGGAAGGCCGTTACCCTAACACGGTGGCTGAACAACAGGGTACTAACGTGCTCCCAGCTGGTGACAAGCGTGATCCGTACGAAGAGGCCGTGGCTGAAGCGCGCCTGGAACGTCAGGTACCTTTGCTGGTGGCTTTGCTGGGCCTCACTGCCATGAACAAGTTCACTGATCTTCCTCGCATTCTGGAAGAGAAGAAGTTCCGGGTCGATCCGTCCAAGGTCGGTATTGCTCTGGGTTACTTCCTGACCGAGCAGTATACCAAACGCTGGCATGCGTATGTGGCACTGGCGCGCGACTTGCTGAAGCAAGGCGTGTACATTCCATTCTGGGATGACGAGTTCGATGTCGGTGCGAAGAACGTGCTGACTATCGCCAAGTCCAAGTACTACAACACCAGTCGGGTCTACACTGTTCGGGCCTGGGTTGCTGGTCAGGCTACTGAGCCTCTGAACCTCATCCCTGAAGGTACGTACTCCGAGGACAAGCAATACCTCATGGAGATGGAAGCGGCTCGCTGTAAAGCCGAGATCGAGAAGCGGGCCGAGACTATCTACGACTCCTGGAAGGACGTAGAAGGCTGGGTACCGTGGGTTCCGGGTGGTAACTCCAACAAGCAGGGCGAAGCGCGTATGCTGGCCACTGAAGCGGTCCTGGGCGAATACGCTAACAAGATCGGGCTGGAACAACCAACTAATTAGTGCTGGGTAAAGGTTATGACTAAAGAACAGGAAATCATGGCATTGACGCTGAGCATTTTGCGTTTGTGTCCTTTGTACCTTCGTTACGAATACTGTAAGGCAGAAGTGTACCTGGAGTGGGATAAACCAAACAACTCGGTGGTTCTCCATTACAAGCATCACGGCATTCTGTGTTACAGTGTGCAGGCGAAAGTATATAAGGAAGACAATAAGGCCAAGACCAAGTTGGAGATTGTGCCTATTCGTTCTCATGATGTACTGGAGAAAGAAGTCCTAAAGAACTACAAGGTCATGACTGACTTCTATCAATTGATGGGGGTCATCACCCGTACTGTTTGGCAAAACAATGCCGATTTGGACGACACTGATAAATCGGCTGTTCGCAACTTCTGAAGATACACCTCCTACTACCCTTGACGGGGTAGTAGGAGGTTATTATACTTCTTTTAATTTCTGGGGTGTTTCAGACCTATATAACCAGGATGAATGTAACAGTAATTCATTTGGATTACTAACTACTTTAAAAAGGAATTGGTCATGGAACTGCGCAATATTTCGATTGAGGACTTCATCACTATCTTCGGTAAAGAAGGTTATGATATGTTGATTCCTCATGATGTTCACGTACTAGTAGTCGAAGAAGGTATGGTGCCTGTATTCGATGCTGCTGGTTATGAGGCTTGTGTTACTGGTTACGACTTCGAAGATGGCAAAGGTCCAGTGGTCGCTCTGATCATTAACCCTACCAAAATCGTTAGCACTTTGAACATGCTGGAACAAGCTGATGCTGGTCGTCGTCAGCGTGCTCTGCAAAGCTTTCTGGTACACGAACGTACTCACCTCATCCAACATGAGGAAGGTCGTTTGACTGGTACCGCTACTCAGTTGTTCTGGGAAGGTGAAGAAGTTAACCTGTCTGCTGACCTGACTTCTTATGCTGCTACTCCTTGGGAAGTAGAAGCGTATGCTGCACAGATTGCCTTTATTAAAGGTATCTCTATTGAAGAAGCTACTGCTCTCCATTTGGAGAACATCGCTAATAACTTTCAAGCTGCTTAAGGATTACTGAACATGGCTAATACTACCGGGTTCCGTCACACTAAATCGTTCAACACTATCGTGGACGATGCCGATTACTGCGAGCATTGCACTAAAGAAGATTTGAGTAAAGCTGTCGGTTACTTCTACGAGCGAGACGACAGTGGTCTCGTATTCGCGCACATTGTTTGCGAGGAGTGTCGCGTTAGCTGTGAAACAGCAGCTGGTGAGCAAGATACCACTTGCGTCGATTGTCTGCAGACCGTTAAGGTTAAAGACACAATCGACTGGCGGTGGTATGACTTCTGTGCTTCTTCTGGCGATGAGCCATTGATTGTTTGTAAGTGCTGCCAAGAACGTGATGTACACATAGCTCGTGTTGAACGTTATGACGATGCGGTGATCTACGAGCAACGTCAGGACGAAGAAGATGAACCAGAAGATGAAGATGACGAAGTCGAGGATGACGCTCTCGACGAAGAAGAGGGAGATGATATCCCAGATGAACATTGGGATGATCTGCGCTGATTAGGTATTAGTACCCCTAGCCCGTTAAGGGCTAGGGGTACTAATAGTCTTTTCTTTTTTTGTCTTAAGCCAGTTCGTAAACCGGTTTAGGAGCGGTGGGGTTTCTCAAGATGCGGTGCAAGTTTACGCCGGCCATGATAGCCTTCTTCTTCCACCACGTCACTTTCTTCACATCCATGGATTCTTTCAAGATCTCATCGATCTGTTTGCGGGTGAGCGCAACCTTGACTTCCACGCCATCAACAAAGCGGATATAGTAGTACGTCGTGCACAACTTATCATGCAGCGTGGTGCACTGCGAATATTCGCCGATGGGAGGCAGCAACCACCAGAGGATCCGAGGAATAGTAGCGCCGTCCGTGACAAAGCCAGTTTCGACGTCTACGTATTCGTTCGAATTCTCTTTACCCAGGTAGTAACGAAACCCTGGGATGGTGTTCCACAAATCTTTACCAGCCTGTTCGCTGAGTTCGTGGTTATACACCAATGCTTCTTCACCGGAGAACTTAGTGAATGTACTCATCAATCATTCCTTATTCAGGGGTAAATTCCGCAGTGTACTTGCAATAGCCAGTAATAGCCAGCTTAGCCACCCAACCATTCAACACAGTCGCCCCGTTAGCTGGTACAGTACCGGCAGGGCCAAAGTAGGCACCGACAGTCCAGTCAATAGCTATCTTGTCTCTGGACGTAGCGCTGAGAGCTGTACCCACAGACTTACCATCACGCCAACGTGTGAAGGTATCACCCTTACGGGTAATCGCTTCATGCACCCAACCTGGTGGAGGAGCGCTTGCTGTTATTAACGCACCGTTCTCGTTGAATGGACCGAAGTGACAGGTTTGAGCTGTCGGGCTTGCCGTCGAGCAAACCACACCGCCCAGGCCAGCAGCTTGCTGCCATTGGTTGAATACAGCACTCAAGCCGTTGGCATTAGTTTGCGGTTTGTACCAATACTCAATGGTGAAATCACCACGGAGGATGTTAGGTACTTGCGCATGCGGGATACGCAGATAATTCCATCCAGTACCGTCGAAGTACATCGACTTAACGCCTGGTTTAGGACCGTCATCAGATACCACCACACCAACGTTGCTTACTGTGAGGGCACGACCGGATTTATCTTCGATAACCGTAGAACCTGCTGTTTGATCAGAAGGGTCCAAAGCCAACAAAGGTCGTCTAACAATACTCTCCAGTTCCAACACCATGCGGATGTGTTGACTGTAGCCGTTGATATCGGCCTTGCTTAAGTTTTGTGCGCCGGCGTGTAGGTTACCAGAATAACCACGGATCATGGAGTTAGCTGAGTTAGTGTCCTGTGTACTAACACACGTGTGGGCTTGGTTTAGTCGCAGCGCAGTAGTTGTGTAGCTAGCCCACAAACCTGCGTTAGGATGCGCGCCAGTAACCATCCGATAAAGGAGATCACCGTACTCGTTATCCGTGTGGTAGGCGGTAGCTGATGTGTAAGGGTCTGGACCGCCGGTAATCAGCCGAGGAACCAACTTACAATCAACACCTTCACGAACCAACGTCACAGGACGATATTGGTTAACCGGAGTTGAGGCCGGGTATTTGCCGTTATCGTTAGTGCCGTAGACACCGCCGTTAGCATACAACGTGTTCCAGGACAGGTAGGTAGAGAAACTACCCTTGCCGATGAACTTCACCTTCCCTTTATGGTAGAACTTGAACCAACCCAAATCAGATTGAACGCGAATGTCCGCAACCATTGCCGGATTAAGGTGGTTACGTAGTTCGATGTGGGTCATCAGATCAGCGGCACTAACTTCACCGAAGTAACCCAATTGCTCGTCACCGGTTATTAGGTACTTACTACCTGGACCTGAATCAGGGTAGTAAGGTGCAGGGCCAATCAACTCCAATACCGGGCGCCAGCCGTAATGGTTTTGCGCAGTGCTCGTTCCATCGAGCTTGGTGAAGTAGTTGAATTCCGACAACGCTGTATTACCACGTCCAATCACATAGCCAGACATGGCAGCAACTTCTTCCGTACAGATGCTCATTCGCCCGATGGTAGTACCGTTGGCAACACCCAGGTCAGTATTGCTGAAACTTTCCCAGTTGGAGGCAAGTCCAGGATTGTTTGCACTGACCCTGTGCACGAAGCGGTTCCATTCTGAAGGATTCGCAATAGCTGGGTTATCCTGGCCCAGCGCTGAAGTCCATCCAGTTGGATTCGCTTCAGCGCCTTTGAGCACCCGGACCTTATAAAGGTTGCCCTGAACCAGGACCGTCTTGACTCCATTGATTACGTTAGCCGTATTCAAGGAATCCCAAGAGAGGCGATAGCGCAAACTCTTCTTAGGAATCAGGAACGTATAGCCTTCCTGGGCTTGGAACTTGAGCCAGCTGGTTGTAGCGTTTTGGGAGATGCCCGCAGTAAGACCCAAATTGGCAGCCAGAGTAACACCGTCAATGAAATCACCGCTGGCCACTTCCCCCAGATATTTGTCATCTGGGTAGGGATATTCCTTTTTCCCATCCAGGACACTTAGGAAAATCTCCATATGCGGTTCCTTTAAAGGATCAGTGTAAGCAACGGACGCCAGCCGTTTACAGCATCGGTGGTGCCACTAGGCAATGAGTTAAATGTACTATCCCCTGCGGTGGAGTACCCGCGGTTCAAACAACCGGCCACGCTAACGTCGGTAGTGAAGCTGGCGTATGGTGGGTTGCCGTTGTCGTCCAATTGTGGATTACCGTTAGCGTCGGGGAAAGTCCTTACCACATACAGGCTGGCAATGAACTGATCCCATTCTCCCCCAATCAGACTGGCTTGATCCCCGGCGGTACTTTGCGAATTCTTACGCGACGTAGGGAAACGAACACCGAACAAATGCTCTCTTAGGGAGATCGTTTTGTTCTGCGGGACGAATGGGTAAGTATCTTTGACGAGCGGCGGCCACTCAACCTTCGGGATCTCCCCGTAAACCAAGCCAGCGTTATACAGGCTGAGCCATGATACCTTGGTTGCAATAGGCATCGTCGGTGTGAAATAGATCTTGCCCTTGTGGATGAACTTAACCCATTCGTTAGGGATGCCTGGAACTGTTTCGGTGATAACATCGATACCGGACCAACTAACGAGCTCTTGGGCACTGAACAAGTTACCCATGGGCATGCGACCAAAGATACCGAACTCGTAATCACCACGAATGATGTTCTTGGGACCCGGGCCTGTGTACGGCATGAACATCAACCCCTTGTTAGGGGTAATGACCAGCTCACCGCTCCCCTCTACGCCAGGAGTAGCCACACGGTAGTAATACAGTTTATTACGGATGATGTCCTCATCGAGGTAGAATCCGGTGTTGCTAGGAACTACCGCGATGGGTTCAGGCAGATTGTTGTCGTCAAGCATCTTGTTTTCAGACCGATAGATGCTGACGGGGGCGTTGGCCTGGTTAGGGTCAACCCATTCAATTCTGATTCCCATGGTGTTTACCTTTATTCAGGAATGTATTCGAGTACAGGCACCCAGTTGACCCAGTTAGATGCCAAGGTCCCCTTAGCGTCACGAGGGGTATAACCAGACCAGTTGTTGGCACTTAGGCAGGTGGCGAATGTGTTTGGCCTGAAGTGCGGTGTCGCACCACAAGACCACCAGTTTGCTGGTGCCCCAGCAGAATCACCCCACCTGAGCGGTGGTATTTTGCTAACGTCATCCGCCTCTATATGGTTAAGGGTCACCATGACCATGGTTTCCCACCACTCACCACCGGGGAACGTATCCTTGTTAGCTCCCATGAACTGGTCGGTAGGTAGCGTGCTGAGGGTTGGAGTACGCACCAAGAAGCTGTGCCCGTCTTTAACGACTACTCGCTTTTGGTTGACTGGAGCTGTTACTGGAGGTGTTAAACCGGCAGTCGTTAAATTAAATGGAGCCGCCCCAGGACCATCCACGCCGTACACAAGACCCGCGTTATACAAATCAGTCCAACGTATGGTGCCGGTATTGGAAAGTGGCGCGGTAGGGATAAAAATAATCTTACCCCTGCGGATGAACTTATACCAATGACCAGCCACCGCATCGTTTACGTTACCGCCAAAGCCCACACCTAATCCTAGTGCCGTTTTCAATTCACTTGCGGTGAAGAGTTGACTACTAGTAATAATGTCCATCAACCCAATGTTCCAGTCGCCACGCAGGATAGTGCTACGCCCTGGACCGGTCTTCTTCCAGTTGGCATAGCACAGACATTGGCTGTAATGATCTGGCTTGTTAGCCTTTTTAGCCAGCAGCATGTAGTACCGTGTAGCACGTTCCGCTACACCATCGTCCACGTAATCAACGTTAGCTGGCGGGATGTTTACACTGTCAGGTGGTAGGGTCTCGGCAGTGAACGGGGAATCACTCCAAAACAACGTCAGTTGGTCGGGCACACTGCCGAAAGGAGACCAAGCGATTTTAATGCTCATTTAGATCTCCTTAGTTTTCGACGAGTTCCAGTACAGGCCACCACGACATGAAGTTAGCAGTAATGCTAACGTTACCGTCAACACCGATAGTGGTTACTGCTGGGCGACCAGCGACAGTTATACCACGGAAAATTGGTGTACTACCCTGCCAACGTTCTTGACACATAAACCGTCCGACGTTAGTAGCGTCGAGTTTGAGTTGGGTGCGGGTCTGCTGTTGCACGTTGGCCATCCGCTGGGACGTAGGTACGTACTCATACAACGGGTAGACCAGGTCGTCCCATTCGTTAAGGAGCGGGTTAAGGAGTTCTGACGAAGCCGGGGAAGATGGTGGCTGAACCGTTACATCATCACTCCAACCTTTCATCAGACGTACTTTGAACTTGGTACCACCGATATCCACAGTTTTGCTCTGTGGTACATCAGCGCCAGCGTTGTAAGGACCAGGACCGGCGACACCAAATACACATCCAGCGTCATAGACGTTTTTATACCACAACCCGGAAATCAGCGGGCCGTTAGGTACGTACAACACCTTACCGTTACGGATGTATTTATGCCAGGTAGGGGAAAGTTGTAGGATCGCGCTGCCGGCGTTGAGTACAAGTTTGGTTTGGTCGAGGATGCCCTGCGTGCCAATGAAGTCACGTGTAGGGATCGTACCGTAATAGCCGTAGTTGTAATCGCCTTGTTTCAAAGCGATAGGACCAGGACCTTTTTTCGGCAAGGCAACTACTTGGATGTTGTTGCTAGGGACCTTGTCGCTACCCTTTACGGTTTCGAGCACGTAGTAGTAAGTCTGCCCACGAACCACGTCGTCTTCGTACTGGGTTTCACCAGCAGTCAACGTAGCAATGGGGTTGGACAATGCAGCCCGGTCCAGCGGGGCGTTACCACGGTAGACGTTAGTGGTGAACGGCATTTGAGTGAGGTTATCCCACTTAATCATGTTTTTCATATCACTCGCCTTTCAGGATTTCGTAATACGTTGGCGGGAGTTCGAAGTTGCTTGGCTCAACATAAACGCCAGTAATGCCAAACAATTTCCAGTCACTGCTTTCTACCATGCCATTGATGTTGTTTGGCCGGCTAGGAGTGCTTGGATCGAAGGAGTAAGTAACCAGGAGGTCTTTAACGCCTTGGTCTTCAATACGGATGTTGTTAATACCCAAGTTGAGATCGGGGTCGCCTGGTTCAATATCAGTATCAAGCAACCAGATATCCGCGATATCCTCAGACGGCTTGATCTTAATATTAGCAGCAGGGAACACACCACCGTTTGCAGCATCAACCAATTCCAGCACTGGTCGATACCACATGGCCTGGTAGGTCTTAACCAAGCTAGTGCGGGTAAAGAACGTGGCAGAACCGTTGGTTAGGTACAACGCATTGTTGACGTTAGCGTTGTCGGTTTCTTGAGCCCAGAAATAACGGTTGGTGTCGAAGCGAAGATCTGCAACCGAGAACGATGCCCACTTCTCACTAACCGGTGGGTTAGGACCAACGAAGCAGCGACCCACCAACTCCGTCCATTCACTACCCGTATACGCCGCGTCGTTGAAGGTAGTAAACGGATCGGTCGCCACACCTTTGATCAGACGAGGGATCAAAGCCCAATTGCGCTGGCCTTCCTGTTTGAACAACGGGTTGTATTGCCACGTCGGTTCGTTGCCCGCAGGGTACTTGCCATTGTTCTGAGTTCCGTAAACCAAACCGGACAAATAAATTTCATTCCAGTTGACGTTGGCCGCAAAAGGAATTTTGGCGATGAAAACAACTTTACCTTTAAAGAAGTACTTCAGCCAGATGTTGGACAAAGCATCGGCAGTGTTATCATGGTTACCGAAATACGCTCTGGCAAGAGTCATGTACTCTTTGGGGGTAAACAACTGTGCCCCTGTAACCTCGCCAAAGTAACCGATCTCCTCGTTGCCGTATTGTAAAACCTTAGTACCAGGACCAGAGTTAGGGTACGTAGGGCGTACGCCCCCGGTTCCTCCGTGTAGAAGTTCGAGCATGAGAAACTCCTAAGGGACTAGGTGGGGTTACCACCTAGTCCCTTATACGTTACAAGGAGAAGATGGAAGTCGGGATTTCCGGAATCTCTGCGATGGTCTCAGCCAGTTCGGTGAGGTCTTTCAGATCCCAGATAGCCTGATAACCTGCTTGCACTTGTGCAGCAACAGCATCGGACATTGCAACCACTTCCTCGGCTTCCAGGTCCACGCTGACATTTTCAGCCACACGGAACTTGATCGCGAAAGGACTGCCCGCAGCTAACGCTTCTTTAGCCATGATGCGCAGGCTAACAATGTTGATGCGGTCTTCACTACGAATCTGTACGTGGTAGACGCCTTCAGTAAACTGATAAGGAACGCCATCACGGAATTCGTTGACACGCAGCTGTTCGATGGCAACCAGCGCGGTGTCTTTGGCCTGCTTAAGCAACGCAGCTTCTTCAACAGGGGTATGCTCACGGATGATCCAGGTACGCTTGTAAACACCGTCTACGAGCTCTGGGGCACCTTCACTAACCACGTCGCCTGGTGGCATGTCGACTTCTACTACAGGAGCGTAGCCGAAATCTACCAATGCTTCCGAATCGATGCGATCAGGGTTGATGCACGCGTTCTCGATACGGGTGTTGAGGTCCCGGAGGTATACAGGGTAATCGCCAGTCGGGATGTGGATCAAACGGGTGTCGCGAGTAACAGTAGTCATACTGTCTCCTAAAATCTTTGGTGGGGAAACTACGAGGGTCTTTAGAGACCCCCGTAGCTATTCAGTTAAGGGACTACCGCACCCAGCTGACCGATCCAACGGCTACCGGTCCACCAGAACACGATGTTGGTAACGGAACCCGACAGAGTAGGCGGAGTACCACCGTGCCAGCTCAGGGTGGTTGCACCAGTAGCTGCGAAGCTAACAACGCCAGCAGAACCAGTAACCGTTACGATCAGGGTTTGAGCCCGAGCGTTCGCACCTTTAGGACCGTCACCGAGGGTAATGGTCTTGGCAGCAACGGCGGAGTTATCCAGCGCTACAACCTGGTCGACAGTCGGATCCACGGAACCGGTAGCGGACATGGCTTTAACAGGCATGTCATAACGGTCGAAGGAAATCCAGTTACCTCCCTTCTGTACGTATTGCTTGGCGTCGTTCGGAGCCGGGATGTATTCGACCCAGGTACCGTTCTTGGCGAAGCGCAGGTACAGAGCACCGTCTTTCGGGTTGGCGATATCGGAGATACCAGCCGCAGGCAGCTGCAGTTCAGCCCACACAGGCACCGAGTCAGTGGTCTTGTAGACCCGGACGAATTGCTTGGTGTCGTGTTTGGTTTGCAGGTCAGCGATGATGTCAGGCAGCGCGGCCCAAGCCATCACTGGGTTGCCTTGATCTTCGCCAACTTTCTTACGAGCGTAGAACTCACCTTCAACTGGGCTCTCTACTTCGTCTACAGGCAGTGGGATCCAGGTATTACCCAGACGTACCACTTTACCTTCGGCGAGCAGAGGCGAGTTAACATCACCCGCGACCAGTTGGCCCCAGTACACCCAGCCTTGGTTAACAGTTTTGTAGTAGACGCGCAGCAGTTGGTTAACCGCCCAGTCACCAGGACGACCGTTGAACGCAGCAGAAGGAGCATCTTGGGTAGCGAGGGTCAGCCATTGGCTACCTTTCTCACCCTGAGGACCTGGTACGGTGGAGTCGTTACCAGGATTACCTTGCTCACCTTTGATACCCGACGGACCGGTGTCAACCCAGTCGTTACCCTCAACCGACCAGATGGCCAGGTTACGGATAGGTTCTGGCAAGGCATCCGGATCGATGATCATGTATGCGTCGCCCAGCGCACCAGTAGGGTGAGCCGCACGCAGCAGAGCCATGGTCTTGTAGACACCTTTAATAGGCATCAACGCACCAGGGATACCCTGAGGACCGTCTTTACCCATAGGGCCGACGATGTCCAGAGGACCGCTCCACTGACCGTCAACAACGGTGTAGAGCTTCTTGCCTTCTTCGATAACCGAGTAGGTATCACCTTCTACCGCGTTACCATCGCCGCCAATAGGAGGCAGGTCGCCCAGGGCCATGACGGTACCCTTAGGACGGAAGGCAACACCCTGGATACCTTGTTGACCCAGAGGCATGAACGGACCGGCATTCTCCCATGCACCGCCGGAAACGTTCACGTAGACATCACGTGGGTTCCAGGAGATATACGCTTTGCCCTTGGTGTTGGCATCAGCGGCAGGCGGAACGTCGTCTTCTTCGGTGAGGATCTTGACGATATCGAGAGACTTACCGTCTTTACCGTCAACACCGTCGATACCGTAGGTACCGATGTTCGCCCAAGCACCATCGAGGTACAGGTAGAACGAACGCTCATCCTGAACGGCATACAGCCATTGCTCTTGCGGAACGGCTGGCAACGCGGCGAGAGTGGCAACAACGCCACGGATCTCCATGTTGATACCGTCTTTACCTTTCAGCGAAGCAAAGAACTCAGCTGGGGTACCTTCTGGATGGCCGTTGTCTTGCCATACTTCAAAGGCAGACTTACCATCCACACCACGCCATGGGCCGAGATCTTTCCAGCCACCTTCCAGAGGCAGGAACATCCACAGGCGACCAGTGTCCAGGGTGGCATAGGCATCCTGGTCTACTGGGTCTTCGAGCTGGGCCAGTTCGGAACTGGTACCAACGGTACCGAGGATACGCAGGTTACGACCGTCGTCACCTTTTGGACCAGGTACGACAGAGTCATTACCTTTAGCACCTTTCAGCGACTCCAGGAACTGAGCTTCGGTCTGACCTTCATGCTCTGGATCAGATTCCAGCCAGATGGTGTACGCCGACTTACCAGCGATACCAGGGATCATGATGTAGTTCTGGTCGGCTTCGACCCAAACGTACAGATCGATACCTACGTACCAGGCTTTGGTCTCATCGCCCGGGGTAGGGAGTTGACCAGCGTTGGCCTTCGAACCAGCTACAACGAACGCACCACGGGCAGGACCGACTTCACCTTGCAGACCACGGGTTTCTTCAACCCACTGTTCACGAGACTTGCCTTCGTTCACCGGGATCTTCAGCCAGGCTTCATAGGCGTCGTCGCCTTGCTCACCTTTCTGTTCAGCCAGGAACTGGGCTTGGGTCTTGTTGGCGTTACCTGGTTGTTCGCGGTAAATGTCGAAGGTGCTCTTACCGTCTGGACCACGGATGCCCAGACCTTCCCAGATAGGAGGCAGGTCGGAGGCTTCCGGATCTTCAGGATCGAACGAAGGCACGAGAACGTGAATGTCGTTCTTCCACAGGTAAGCGTCACCGATGACGTTCTGAGTGTGGTCCGGCAGTGGAACTGCGTCAGGCCAGACACCCAGGATGTTGAGGCCGCGTTCACCACGCAGGGAACCGGAGTTACCCCACTCGGTGCCGTTCCACACGCGCATCTCGAAGTTCAGGAAGTAGGCGGTGCCGACCTTCAGACCTTCAGTAGGGATGGCATCCAGTTCGGCCTGGGTTTCCAGAACGCCCATGAGGATAACGCCACCAATGCCACCGCTGACGATACCATCCAGGAAATCTTTCAGGTAGCGAGTACGGTTAGCCAGGGCTTGCAGCGGACGGTTTGCAGGACCGCCAGCGCCACCCAGAACTTTTTCACCCGTCTCGATGATGGCAATGGCCTCATCGAAGTTGGGAGTTTCTACAAAATCAACCATGTTTCTTTCCTCTAAAAGGATTTAAAGTTCCGTCCGTGTCGGTGGTGTTAATACGTCAACGTGCCGTCGTAAACGTATTCCCCATTCCAGCGAGGGAGTTCGTCGTAGATACTTTCGTATACTTGCAACAAACCAATGACGGTAGGGGAGTCGATCGTCACAGTGGACAGATCTTCGCTAACGGTGATCTGCTCGTCGGTCAGTACGACTTTAGATTTAGCCTTGACCAAAGCGGTCAGTGCTTCAATCGTCTTTTCCCCGTGGTTTACCAGCAGGGCGCTCTTGTGATCAGTCTCGTTCACGAGCACCAGGTAAACGCCTGGCAGGGTACGGGTCTGGAGAACCTCTACCGTTTTCGGTTCGGGGTCTTCCAGTTTGGCAGCGTGGTGTTCTACGTAGTCCGCCGGGTAGTAGTGCTGGTCGAAGCCTTTCAGCAAACCGACCTTCTCTACGTCCACGGTGTGGTAAACCTTACCCTCAAGATCGGCCTTACGCAGGTTGGTAATTACGAGAGTGTCAAGCGTCAGCGCATTGAGCTGAGCCACGAAAGCGGGATCATCTTTGTATACTTCTACGTTTACTTCGATGAACCGCTTCAGGAATAACTCATAGTTCGGGATATCCATAGGTGGTCCTTGAAAGTGTACTTTGGTGAGGGCATAAAATCAATAAAAATAGAATAGGGGCCGCAGTAAATTTTATGTATTAACCCTAAACGGATAATTGGGTAGGATTATGCTAGAATTGCATCTTTCAAATGCGGGAGCATCCTCTGGTGTAGATCCAGGGGTAGAAGGTTTTAATGGTTTAGTAAACCCAGAAGAATTCATTACTTATGCTGATCTCGCTACAGCGGTTGGGTTGTCCGCAGGTACTGTTATAAACGCTGCTTCGCCATGGATGCAGTTTACTGTAAATGGGAAGACAGTCTGGGTTCCACAGAAGCCTTGTCGCACTAGCTTCTCTTGGGTCGCGTTAAACAACCTAAACCTGGTGTTTGGTCGTAACGTAAACATAGGTGGTAAAACTTATTTGATCCGCCTTATGACCGGGGCGGTAGCTGACCCTAGTGATACTGCTGGCGGGGAATGGAACGACCTCATTTATTCGGTAGCTGCTAATAGGGATGTCACGTATACAGGCCCTATATACGCTAACTTCACAAATGCGGAATTAGGTATCGACAGCACAGCTAACTCACAGGGACGGTCTAACTACTGTAGGGAAACGTCTAAACAATCCGGTTCCTACTGCGTTAACCGCGGTTACACTGGTCCGACTGGCATCTCGGTATCCACCAAAAGCATCGGTAACACTAACGCTGGGTGGAGACCTATTCTAATTGAAGTGTAAAAGAGAATTCGATTATGTTAGAGCTAATGGTTCCTAGTTCCGGCGGTTCGGCAGAAAAACCAGACATCTCTGGAATGACGTGGACTGGTATCGCCGGTTTAGCGTACGGGTTTCACCACGACGCAATTGCTTATGGTGGTGAGGCGCATTGGATTGGTGGGTACGGGGGAGGAGCACCTCTTAGCACTTTTGCTACTTATAACCCAGTTACCAACACTTGGGGCAGCACTCGTTCACTACGTCAGGGGCGAATGGGCCACACTTCCTTGATGCTCGGTAGCAAGCTTTATATCTGTGCTGGGACCCTCGGTAACACTACTGCGGTTACTGGGCTTCTGGAAAGCTATGACTTTGCAACAGGGCTGTGGGAAACGTTAGCTCCATGCCCCGTACCACATCGACATGGTGACGGTTGTGTGGTCAACGGCAAGTTGTATTATTTCAGTGGGATTGTTGCTGCCTCCGGAGATCAAGAAACTCCGACGTCATTCGTTAACCACGTTTATGACCCGGTTACCAATACGTGGGCAGCGCTCGGACTTCCTATCTCAGGACGATTGGATTGTGGGGTGGTTGCCCATAAAGGAAAGATCTACATTTTGGGAGGGCGTCGTTCAAGCGTTTACCAAAAGGAGCTTTATCAATTCGATCCGATGTCACTGGAGTTAGTGGCTAAGGAACCGCCACCGGTTGCTTTTGGTTGCAGACGATCGTTCCACAGCTTCCGTGGTTATCTGGTTAGTCTGTTCGGATTTAAGACACCGGCGGTAAGTAACGAGAAGTGCTACCGGTACGATCCAGATAAAAACACCTGGGAAGAATGGGGTGCTAATGCTGGAATCATGCGGGGCTTCGGAGGGTCTGCGGCGATAGGTACTACTATCTATTACTTCTCCGGGATCCGTGGTGCTAACGGTTTGTCTGACTCTATCAAATTTGCATAATCTCTATACCCTATCCCGGGAAACCGGGATAGGGTATATTGTCACTGAGTCACTATTATCTAGGTTTGAACGCATTTAAGGATGACTATGGAAAAGGTTACTGCAATAGGTACTAAGGAAACCAAGGCTTATCGTGCAGAGCTTTCTGGTTTCATCGCGCATCACCAAGGGTTGGCTATGGTCAATTTGGAGATGGCTAAACGTTATTGGTGGCACCCACGCAAACGCAAACACTACTTGTTCTTGGCGGAAGGTTGTCGTAGCGCAGCGACTGATCTGCTCAATGAGTACCGTGCTATCTGGAACAGGCCACGTTAACTTCTAGGTACTTTGAAACCTATATTACCCTGTTGACACGTAATGGTAGTTTGTTTAAACTACCCACACACCAACAGGAGTAACACCATGTGCAAAGTAACCGGTATCAACGATCTCGAACTGGCTCGTAAAGCTGAACGTCGTACTGCTTCTATCAAGCGTGGGCAGATGATCAGTCTGCGTCGTGCAATTGAAACGCACAAACAGCAAGCCGAGATCTACACCGAAGTCGGCAACAAGTCTGACAACAAGGCGGACAAGTTTATCGCCAACGGGTTTGCTCAGGAAGAACTCAAGAAGGCCGCTGAGCTCCAGCGCCAACTTGACGAGATGAAGTAATCGTTTATTAATTCGGGGAGGCTTTCCCTCCCCCACTGTGCTAGGTAAGGAAACAACATGGCTGCCCGTAAACAGAAATCTGAATACGAAATCCTGAAAGGTAAGTTTGAAACCCAATTGGCAATCGCCGAAGAATTTGCAAGCCGGGTTCATGATTACTACATTCGATCTACTGAGTGTACTGATCCCGCTGAACGTCATGCTCTCTTGATGCAAGGTGACGCGCTTAAGAAAGATATGAACATGCGTCGCATGGAAGTCAATCTTACTTATTTTGCTATGTACCACAAACGCTACTACGTTTAAGGAGTTGGTTGGGATGGATTCGGTTAAAGTTGAAGAAGCACGTGAACGCGCACGGTTGACCTCCCAGGTCTATGCACTCACTGGTGAAGGTAATCTGTTGTTCGCAAGGAGCGCGTGCTGTAGTACCCCTGCAATGGCTTCTGCGCTACATCAGCAAGCCCAGGCACTGATTAATCGTGCCGATGAAGTAAAGGGTGAGTTCTGGGACAAATACCCCCAGGCTTATATTGCTCCGAGTTGTCCGTGGATGAGGAAAGACCATGACTGCTAAAGTTCTGGACTTTTGGCGTGCTAAGGCCAAACGGTTGGTAAACAGGAAGCTCACTGAATACGGTGAACTACCTAACGCGGTGATCGCTGATCTTATCTGGGTAACTATCAACTCCCAGAAAGCAGCGCTGGTTCACTGGGAGAACATCCAGGTGATTGCCAAGGACCACGAGCGACTTAAACAGATTGCTGATCTGGCTGTAGCTGAAGGCAACGGTGTTATCAGTGCTCTTGAAACCTTGCTGGGGGAATACGCGTTCCATGACGACTTCACCCCATGCAGTTCTATCTAACGGAGTAGTGCCATGGGTCAAGTAGTAGATTTCGTAGCTTTCAAACGTCGCCGCAATATCGGTGAACTGCAAACCATCGAATCGCTTAAACGGCAAATTGCTGAGTGCGATCGTCTGCTCCATACTTCGCCCAGTGTCCGTGAGCGTGAGCGTGCGGTTATTCGCTCGCTGGAATTGAAGATGGAAGTGGCAGAGCGTTCTCGTAAGCTGGGGATCATGCGGTGAGTCGTGCAGTATGGCGTGATCGATTGGAACTGATGAACTCTATCATTGGTCCGGTAGAGGTCGAAATCAAAGAACTGCGTGCTGAAGCCAACGATCGTGAATCACGATATACCAGGGACACGTCGGATTGGGAGCGAGCCAAGGAGTTGCGTGAGAAGGCCGATTTCCTTGACAAGATCATCCAGCCTTACCGCACGATTGCCGACGAGTGCCGCGAAAAGATAAACAAGCCTACCTGGTGGCGGATCGTTAAGTCGCTGTTCAAGCGTCAGAAATAAATCTGGTCCTTCGGGACTTTTCCTTTGTACATTATAGTAAGGTATTCGGTATGAGTAAAGCAATTAACAACCCTGTGAAGCGTCGTGTTGTTGCCACAATGACTCGTGGCAAGTCCAAGGAAGTAATCATGGTTCGTCGCTATAGTTACTTCGACACCGCGATGCCTCGCATGTTGCAACTGGCAATCAACTACTGTAACGAAGGTGACTTCATTGAGTTCAGTAGCACGGAACTCGGTTTCCAGTTGGGTGTGTTGCATGTCCGCAAAGGTGGGCGATTTGAGGTGGACATGAACCCGCTGGTTAAGGCCAGTCCGTCACTGCTTAAACTCATGACCGAAGACGCTAACTGGAATAGCCCGTTGGTTAATTCCGCTATGAAGAAAGCTAGCTAAGGAGTAATTGATGTGAGTAATAAGAAATCGTTGGAAGATCGTTTCAAAGCAATTCAAGATCGTGCTCGCGAAGACCACATCCCCCTCAGTCTGGATTTCGATCCAACCGCTGACAAGTGGCAAGCCTGGGATCACGACGAACTGTTGACCGATCCGTGTGATGGCTTCGAAGAACTGATCGAAGCTCTCGAAGTGGAATTCGAACTGTAGGTGTCTCTATGGGCGTCGTAATTGATTTCGCCGAACGCCAGATCCGTGCCAAGATCCAGAAACTTTTAAAGGAATCTGAAGAGATCATGGACGAATACAACGCATACAGGGCTAAACACCCTGATGCTGTTGTAGGATCTGTAGCACGTAAGGCTGGCATGGTTATCTACAAGAAGTATTTGAAGGTAACCGATGAAGCGCTTAAATTAACTGATAAGTTAAAAGAGCCTTACACCTTCTGTACGAAGTACATCGCATGGAGCCGTAGTGGCACTATGGGTACAGACTTTAACGGTGGTTTGACCATCAATATAAACGGGCTGTCCAAAGTAACGCTTAATAAAGGAGAGGAATGATGTTCAGAAGCAGAGCAGAGCAGCGTCGTAAGAAAATGGTTGGTGTTCTGGTTCAAGGCACCACCTTCATCGGTCTTATTGAAGACCTCAATGCACTGGGGGTTATTCCCGAAGGTGTTGAAACGTTTGCCCCAGATAAATTCGATCACTCGTTTTGGGTGACCGTGAGTGACACCGCCAAGGAAGAAGATTTCGTTATCTATTCCACCGACATCGCCGGGGTTATCAGAGCGGCCAAACTGATGAGGGACCTGGAGTCTTTTGCATCGGGTCCTCTGCAAGGTCGCGTGGTGAGCGTGGAAATCCTGCAACGCAGCATCGACAAAGTCACTGTCGCTTAAAAAGCAAGGAGACTGTTGTGAGAAGGCGTATGACTTACGAGGAAGCAGTCCATCACATGGAAGAGGCTCTCGATCATCGCGCTAAGTTGTCACCCAATTCAGACAAAGATTTAGTCTATTTGGTGGAAGCTCAAGTAAAGCAATACGCTGCTTTGGTAAGCGCGTTTAAGAAACATCCAGACAAGTAAACCTACCTCTAGCCCTAGGGCTAGAGGTAGGTTTACCTGACTATTTTTTTTTTATTTCACGCCTGCGTAAACGTTAAGTGCGTCGCTAACCTTTTCACAGGCTTTGACGTACAGTTCCATTTGTTGCTTGGCGGAGAAGATCAAGCTACCCCAAGTTTTCATTTCGCGGAGCTTCTGCTTGAGTTCTTCGCTAGGGGTGCCGATTGACATCAAAGATTTCAAAGCACCTACTTCGCGGTCAGCGTCATTCTTCTGACGTTTATAGTACTCATTATTAGCTTTGGCTGTTTCCAGCATGGTCAGGATTTCTTTCTGCCCTGCAAGCAGCTGGTCCAGGGTAGACGCTTTCATCAAAGCCTTGTACCCTGAGCTATCCATCAGACGCTGGAAGGTTTCACCGAGGGTATTACGTTCCCCTTGGTACTTCATAGCCAGTTGGGTATCTTTAACTTCACCGGCGTGGTCGGTTTTGCTACCGACGGTATACATCTTGATAATGGTCTTGACTCGGGCATCGAGACCATCAAGAGCACCCTGCAGCTTCTGAGTATCTGCTTCCTGGGTAGCAGTAGCCAGTTCTACCAACATCTCCCGCATTGCAGCGCCTTTTGGCTCGTTGCCTTTGCCGGTAGCGGAATCGACGATACGCTGATGGATCTTCTCGGCCTTGGCCTTATCTGCGCTAGAGGCTTTAGGATCGTTTTTGATCTTTGCCGCTTTAGCCTTGATTCGGCCAGTTGCTTTCTTGACTTGCTCTTCGTTTTTCGGAGCAACGGTTTCTTCGAGCTCTGCTTTGTTTTCCTTAACTTTCTTCTCGGCTTTGGCAACACTACCGCCAGCGCTATCATCGCCGCTACCAAAGAAGAAGCCCCAGATGTTCTTGAACAGTCTGACGATGTAATCCCACATGGCCTTCAGGCCGTCGGTGATCATGTTTTCCATACCACCGATCTTCTGCTCTTTCAGGACATCCGAGGCGTCCAGGCAGCCGTACAGGTAGTTCTGCGCCCAAGTGTAAGTCCCGTTCAGACTTTCAGCGCCAGCAACCGTGTCGATAACACCATCCATCACATGTTCAAAATGTTCTGGATCGATGTATCCTTCGTAGCCTTCTACAAGGGCCATTACGTCAGTCATTCTTTTAACTCCAGTTGTGGTTAGAAAACAGCCATTGCTGTCCCAGTGGCTTTAATTGGTCGGGTAGCTGGTTCAAAGCCCATGTCCCACATCTCCTGTCCGGTGATGTTGTTCAAGATGGCGTGCCCTTCAACACGTCCGAGAAGCAAATCAACTTGCTCTTTACTCCAGCTCAAGATATCCAGACTACGAGTGGTGATGTTCAGTTTGTCACCGGTATCCATGTCGAGCATCTTGAAGAAGCACTGGGCGTCTTGGCCTGTACGCCAAATCCGACCTTGCACTTGTTGAATCTCGTAATCCCGGAAAGGGGCGTCCAGGGAGATTAGCTGGTTAGCCATGATTAGCGGATAACCTTCTTTAAGGCTTTTGTAAGTCGAGGAGAGCGGGTTTACATCTGGCTCCAACTCAAACCGCTTAACAGTAGCCTCACGCTCATGGTTGTTTTCCCCATAGACGGTAACAGGTTTAAAGCCTTGGGCTGTCAGGTAGTTTTCGGTAAGCTGGAGCGCCTCAACGTAACTGGTGAAGATCAGCGTCTTCTTCTCCACGTTGTTGATCATCTCCGGCAACCCAGCGAACTCAATCATGGATTTGATTGCGTCAATCCGGGCCTTACCAAGAACGTTACCCAGGGCTTCCCCGCGCAGTTTCAGACCGAGGTATTTAACCGCAGACTTAACGTTACGGAAATCAGCCAGCTCTTTACCCTTGAGGCGCTTTTCAATCCGTTCTTCCACGGACTTACAAAAGATGCTATCGCTAGAGTCAGTGAAGTTGTTGTAGCCCTTGCTCCTGAATCTGTTGACGATCTCTTTATAACGCAGCAACTCTTGGGTTTCTTTCTTTTGGTCCTTAACACTTTTGGCATAGGCCTCGACAGTGTCTTGGTAGAACCTGATCATCTCTGGTAGGTTCTTGTGGTAGAAGGCTAGCCGGTCGTTGATGTACGTCTGCATTTGCAAACGAATGGCGTCCAACGTAAAGCGTTCTGCTCCAGGTACCTTGATCTTGATGATCTCGAAGGGTGGCGGCTTGCCCAAACCTTTGAGTTCGGGGATGGTAAACTTGCCACGACCGATACGGTGTTCCAACAACTTGATCAATGCTGGTCTATTACGGCCATAGGAGGCCATAAAGAACTCTCTGGCGACCCGATCGAAGTGTCTGTCAATCATGCACACGATTGGGAAGATCTCGCTACCTTGAGCCTTCAGGGCGGTTCCAGACATAGGCAACATATCTTGGAATACGTTCGCATCGGCCAGTTCAATCATGCGTTGGGTACGCTTGGCCTTGATCTCATTCATGTTGTGAGATTCATCGATGATGCAAACCGGTTTTGCCTTGAGGTTCTCCAGGAAGCGTTTGAGTATTTCGTACCCTTCTCGTTGTAGGTAGTCGTAATGCACGATATACCAGTCATAGTCGGCGGTCAGTGCACGGTTGCCGTCGCTTCGCCAAATACGTGGAGGGTTCTTGTAATGCTTGTGCAATTCGGTAACCCAGACCTTCTCGACGATGTTGAGCGGGCACACCACGATCTTCTTGTTATCTGTGACCAGCTCGGCCCAGCAGATGGCGGTAAAGGTGTTGTGGGTGACTACCCAGTTGTCGACGATGTACAAGCAATCTTCGCTGTCGATGGAGATACACAGTGTCTCTACAGGAGCCTCTTTGGTAATGCCGATAATCTTCAGGCTTTTGGTGTTCTGGATAATCGTGTCGCTTACGATATTACCGTGGTTACGGATGTCACGTTGTTTGATATCAACAGTGTAAGTACCGTCACCTTGTTTAAAGGCAATACCACCCAGACTCCAGATCAACTGCTGTAGGTTATCTGCCGCTACCTCTTTCTTGGTGAGGAAGGTAACGCCGGTTTCACTGTAAGTCCCGCCCTCGTACTCCATCATGATGTGGACGATTTCCAGGCGGTCTTCGTAGTGGAGTTCTTCTACTACCCCACGTACCTCCAGGTCACCGCTCAGCAAGCCTATGGCTGCGCTAGCCAACTCTTCTTCACTGAGACGTGCTTCCACACCACTGATCCGACCGACCAAAGGAATGGAGTACTCGAACTCGTTGAAGTGGTTGATGATGTCTTGGGTAGTAGTAACGTAAGACTCACCTTGGTTGTCTTCGTAAACTTCCCATTGGTGCAATGGGTGAGACTCGGCTACCCGTCCGTCTTCGAAGAGGAACTTGTAGCAATCGGTTACACCCTGTGGGTATATCGCTGTAACCTCCGCAACGTTCCCCTGAGGACCGATCACCTTATCCGCTACACTGAGTTCGCCAAGTGTACTCCAGCCGCCAGGAACCTTCACTGGCGTGCTGTAGGGCATTGCCTTACCACTACCTACCGCGCTATCCAGCAACAAACCTTTCAAGTGGTAGCTGCTGACGATAATCGGGTACTGTTCCAGGAACTCGCGTTGCTTGGGGAACAGAGTGGTGTTGAACCGGCTCAGCTTCTTAAAGTCAAAGGTTCTTCCTACTGGGTTCACAGTATCCTTTAACCAAGTCTCTGATTCTAGGAGCAATTTAAGATCATTAAGATCTCGTCTCCGGCTCCTGAGATTAGACATCATCAGGAGTTCTTTCAGGATCTCTTTGAGTTCGACCAGAAAGAAGTTGTGGACCTTGATAGTGTTCCACGATTCACGCCGAATCATCCATTTGGTAACTAGGGAAGTATTGTATAGTTTACCGATGTCGACTTGGAAAAGGTTGAATGGCACGCCGGTGATATGAACATAATTACCTGTTTGTTTTACCTTTACCGAAAACAAATCAAACATAGTAAGTCCTTTTAAAGGAGTAAGAGATGGTATTCCCTGATCAATTGGATTTGACCAGTTTTCGAATTCTGTTTCGTGTAGCATTGGAGCAAGGAGACATAGAAGTTACCAGAACTATGTCAGCTTCACTTGCTGTACATAAGGTGGGCGGCGAGTATCAAGAAGGTATGTCGTTTACCATCTACACTGAGACCAATGAACGATATCAATACTGGCTCAGTCAAAAAGATGTGAAGAACATCAACGAACATTATCCAGATTTGTCTCGTGCTCACGTCGACAAGAAATTTGACACCGGGATCGTTTATGTAAGCCCGAGTGAAGGCAGCAACACCAAGTTTACTTTGTACCCAACCGCTTACACCATGGCTAAGGAAAAAGAAGATGTCTGATACTCCGAACAAAGAAACCCCTCGCGATCCTTTCGAAGAGGCGCTGGATCCTTCTGTCAAACCGGTGGTCGATCCCAACTACGGCGGAATGCCCGGTCTGCCGCGGTTCCCGGAAACTTCTCCTGAGGCGGTAGCGGTCGCTAAAGCTGAAGAAATCGCTGAAGGAATCGTTGGTGGTGCTTACCAGTGGGCGGGTAATGTCCATGAGTACGTAGATCCTTTCTTCGTCAGCAACATGGATTTTGGTAGTTTCGACCACTACTATCCATTTACTCCGGACGTTATCTCCGCCATCCAGTTCCTGAAAATCCAGTTCCTGGATAACAGCGACGATGAATACCAGGACACCATCAAGGCGGATGGTGAACGGGTCATGCACCACATGAAGGTGGCGATGGCTCTCCACAACTTCCTTACCACTGTCAAGCCAAACGCTCACGCTGTCGGGTGCGTGATGGTCTACCAGGGTTACAAAGGCGCCTGCCCGGTTACCTACATCCGCTTCGAGGGCGACCACAGAAACCCAATGACCTTCTGCCTGCGCGCAGATAGTTATGTGTACTTCATCAATTCCTGGTTTGACGGTATCAAGTCTGTGGTACGTCAGCAGAACGCTATTGACTGGTGCCGCGAAGAAAACAACACCCCGGAACTGCAAGAGTCCGGTATGCGCCGTCGTATCACCCAGCTATCCCAGGAATGGCCATTGTCCTGGATCCGTCGTACCGAGACCACCCACCCCTACGACGGCCTGCTCAACGGCGACTTCGAACTGATCGACAACACCATCGAAACCTTCCAGGCTCGTTTCGACCGTTACATCGCTCTGGCGACCAAGTACGGCGAGAAGCTGGCGACCAAGGTCAAGAAGCGCGACCACAACCTGGTTCTGGTGTTCAAGGGCAACAAGGAACTTAACGGTATCGTCGTTGGTCTGGACAAAGTTCCTGCCAAGCTGGAGAACGGTGAATACCACCTGGGTGAAAACCCGATCAACCTGGAAGACTGGCACCAGGATGGTAACTCGGTGGTTGTGCTGGTGCGCAAGATCAAGAAGACCCAGGATTGGATCAACCAACTGATCCTGGAAACCAGCAAAGAGCTGCCGGATCATCCGTATGCCGACAATCTGTGGCTGCGTGCTCTGAAAGAACGTCTCCTGGCCTCCAGCCACTTGATCAAAGAGCTTTACCTGATGCAGCCGTCTGACGTCAAGGGTTACGTCGAAAAGATCGCTAACGACATCGTAGTGGCTCTGAACAACCACGGTGGCAACATCGGTCTCGACCTGAGCACCTGGAAGGTTTACCAGTATCAAGACGATGGCATGCCTCCTGTGCCGCTGGTGATCGACGAGCTGAACTTCAAGAAGTCGATCTACGACATCCACACCGACCGCTTCATGGAAATCCTGTACATGTACATGATCAACCTGAAGAGCCCGTACATCCGTCCGTACACCCACCGGGTTGTAGCGGATATGAGCGACGGTATCGCGATCGGTAGCATCCGTCAGGTGAAAGAGCCTGTGCAAGACGTAGTAGAAGTAAAAGATCCAGAATAACCAGTAGCAGCTATACTACCCCTAGCCCTTGACGGGGCTAGGGGTAGTATATGGCCGCTTTTTAAACCACGGCAATTACGTTGCTGTAATCACCGAAGATGTCTTTAACGGAGTCACTGAGTTTCTCCAGGGAATCCAACATCTTGGTCTGGTAGCCGGCAGTGGCGTTAACGATACTGAGCGCGGCGTTAGCAGCTTTAAGACGCGCACTGACCTCACCCTTGTTCTTGTACGCTTCTCCGTTGACTTCGCCTTGGCCGGAACCTTTACCTTTCTTGGCAAGGGCTTCTTCCAAAGCTTTGATCTCGGTTTGGAACTCAGTCTTTTCCGAAGCGATGAACTTGGCGAACTTACCGTGATCTTCCACTGCTTTCAGCAGCTTGTCCTGAGTGGTCGCTGCATTGAGGATAGTGGTGATGCTATCCACTTTGATCAGATCAGGGATCTTGGTGGTGAAGGTCCCTTGTTTGAGGGTTTCACGGAATACCTTGTACATCGACTTGAAGCGACCATTACCGATGTCATCAGAGCGGTCTTTCTCTACATACCCGGCGTAAGACTTACGCAGGTTCTCGGTCTCACCAATACGCTTGATAAGAGCCTGACGACTCTTCTTGTCGATCTTGGCCAGGCGTTCACACATTGCCCCGATGTCCATTTCCTTTTGGGAAGTGGACTTGACGTTGCCTTCGTCGATCTTCTTGATTACATCGGTAGCCACGGCTTTGTCGGAAGAAGACGCTTGAGGGTCAGCCTGGATCTTCTTGGCTTTCTCTTTAACCTTCTTACGGATGCCTTCTACCTGGGCTTCGGTCTTACCGCTGCCAGCGAGAGTCTTGAGTTGCTTCTCGTTTTTCTCGATGACCTTCTCGGTCTTTTCAGCTTTCGCTTCTACCGTGTTGTCGCCACTGCCGAAGAAGTACTCCCAAACGGTCTTGAAGAGTTTCTTGATGTATTCCCACGCGGTACCGAGACCTTCACCGATGTTGCTGAACACACTCTCCATGCCGTCGACACGTTGCTGGTAGCTCAGGGACTCGGAAGTATTCAAACAGCTGTAAAGGTACTCCTGGGCCTTGGTGTAAGTGGTACGGAGACTTTCCATACCTTCGAGGGTATCCAAGGTGCCTTGAAGCACCATGTCGAAGTGTTCCGGTTCGGCCACTTCCGTGTATTCACTATCTACTACATCGAATACTTCCGACATTTCCTACTTCCTAGTTAAGGGTTGAGTCTTTGGGTAAGGGCCGCCACGGCTGCTTCCAGTTCGAGGATGTAAGCGTCCTTCTTGGCGTTCCCTGATTCGAGTTCCCGAATACGTGCCACATCGTTACCACTGTTGGTGATCTTGGTCTGCCTGATACGTTCGTATGCAGCAGCTTGATCAGCACTAACGTAACCCAAAGTAGGAATGGTCCCTAGGGTCACAGTAGTGGTGATACCAACACTGGCTTCGATGTGGTTCTTGAAGTGCTCGATCTCCTTAGAGATGATGTCCTTCATGTTTGGTGGGCAGGGACCAAGGTCTGCCACGATACACATGCGTTCGTAACTAACGCCATCCACCAGAGGCCAACTGGTGAGGTAGGTAGTCAAGACATAAGTAGCGGTGTCTTGGCGATCCAGGAGGCTAAGTACTTTAGCCCCGGCAGTACGAGCACGTTCCAGTACAGCAGGGAATTCATCAACCGTGATCCCTACAGGCTGGAAAACCAATCCATAGAGGTCGAGCTTGAGGGCTTCCATTTCGTGGATGTTTCGGACGGCCTCGACCTTGTAGTAAACCTCTGGTTTAACTACGCGATCAAAAGGTGCTTCCGCTTCGAAACGACCACGAGCGTCAATCGACGGGATAATGTTGTTCGATGGCATATTAGATACCTGCTACTCCATCAGTTTGCATTTGCCATTTGGTCATAACCAGGTACTTGACCTTGCCGACTCGGCGAGCTGCGTACATTTTGCCGAAGCGCGTCACACGAGTGATGCCTGGCAGAGGCAGACTGATATCGGTCATGACTTCAGCAGCCGCCAGCAGGTTTTCCATTTGACGAACGAACTCCATCGTAGCCAGGTTCATCTGACCGAAAGAGCTGTCACCGGACGGCCGCAGACTGTAGTCAGAGAACAGATCGTAGATCTTCTTAGTACCTTCGCGGTTGTTTACCTTGCCGACAAAAGCAGCAGCGATGGATTTCCACAAGAACGGCACGAACTGGGTAGATTTTATGACGTGATCCTGGGTCATATTGGGGGTGAGGTACTTATCTACCAAGGCCATGCGGGTTTCGTTATCGACGATCGGGGAGTATTCACGAGCCCCATTCGTTTTGTTCAACAGGCCCTTACGGTTGAAGAATGGAAGGACGTAGAACTCGATCGGGTTGAACAGGTCGGGGATCTTCTCTTCCCATTTAGCCAGAGGAAATTTGGAATCCTTCAGAATCTCATTGCGCATCTGCTCAAAGAGAATATCCTGGGCATCGACACCGTTACCCCACCAGGCATAGTGCCACCAGCCAGTTACCGACCGGGGGGTATTGATGAGGTCCATCATCTCGAAGGAGATGGGTTCTTCGTCAGTGACTGGCCATGCGGCATTGTCATTAACTTCATGCATACGTTTGCTAATAACGTCAGGCGTTTCCAAAGCCAGACGTGCTGCCATTTCCTGGTAGTTCATGTTCATCAACGAATCCATGTCGGCGAGCGCGACTGGATGAACAATGGCAAACGCTACGCGCGGGTATTCCCGCTTAAAGTATTCGTCTGCGAACCACAAGTAAAAACGTTGTTTCTCAGCACCGACGATATGGTTACCAGTTACAAAGCTTGGCATCCAATAACGATTGTTGGTTACCATTTCGCCGATATCGAGAATCTCGACACCAGCAGTAAATTGGGTCTTCAACAGAGCAAGGCAACCCGGCCGACTGTTCGAGATATTGCCTGCTTTAGTTTGGGCGACCAGCCAGTTGCTAATTTCCAGTTCCTTATTAGCAATAGCTACCGGCATCACGATTTCGGTTTCGCCATCCAGGCTTACGAAGTTGTGCAGTACGGTGGCGGATGGTTGGTCGTTGAACGTGAAGATCCCTTGGTCTTTCGAGTACGTTTTAGATTTGTTGGAGATTTCGCCAATTGGTGATACACTTGCAACGCCATTATTAGCGAATTCTGCAATCGCAGCGAAAGATAAGAAATTCTTAGCAGCCATCACTTACACCTCAAGAAATAAGGAACATATATGCTTTTTACGCTCTTAAAAGAGCTGGTTGACAGATTCATAGAATTCCTCCTGCACATCACTCAAGGCGACAGTCCAGAGGCACGACTGACGTCTGTTTTGAAGTCTACGGTCTTTCTGATTAGTGTGTTGGTTTTTGCGTTAATTAGCTTGGTAGTAGATAACTTCAATTTGCGGTTTCAGCTGAAGGACTATGAATCGGTCGCTAGCAAAGTGGGATTCTTGTTGAATCCAGAAAACGCTTCTAGCACGGCCGACGAACTCAATAAGCTGTCTACCTCTATTGATACCAACAGCAACACCTTGCGTAAGGAAAACGCGGAACTGTCTGAGTCTAATATCTCACTGGTTCATGAAAACTATTGGTTACAGGTGTTGCTCAAGAAACAAATGGCGGAAATGAAAAGGCTTAAAGATAATAACGATGCCTTGCTCCTGAAACAGAAACACCCTCCTCCTAAACCTAATTAAACTTTACCCTACGCGTTATCTTAAGTGTAGGCCATCTAAAGAGCGACGGCAATGGAAGAGAATAAACCTGGAATGAATCTGGTGGTCTATATGGTCGCCAGGTCATTGCAACGAGGCAAGCAGCATCTGCACTATCTAGGAGGCCACGGTTACAGTTATACCATTGCCAATGAAGGCAAGAAGAAACTGGCTAAGGATGTCGCTACTACCAACGGGTACTACACTGGTAACAACCAGAAGGCTAACACCGTAGTAGTGGTCGATGACATCCTGGGTTTGATCGTTCCGAATTCTGGTACTTTGTTGCAAGCTGTATTGAAAGGTTTTAGTGCAATACTGGATTTGTACACCACGACTGGTAGCCCTTACAAGAATCTGTGCTTGATTACCCCGCATAAGGAACTGCAGGAGGTTTTCAAGCTTAAGAAGGAATCTGTTAAGGAAGGCATGCGCATCAATCGTGTTGAACTCACGGAAGGTGACAGGGAAGTCTTGATTGAAACCTTGGGTGTTATCGAGCGGTTCAAAGCTCTGGATGACAGCAAGGTACTGTTCGACTTCGCCGGTAGTGCTGAGGGTGGTGCGGGTAACAACCGAGCCCACAAGCAAATGGAAATTGCTGAAGTAGTGACCTTGTTTAGTGACGATAAGGATCCTGAGGTTGTTATCACTCCCCGTAAGGAGTATGAGAACCCAGAGTCTGACTTTAACAAGATGGTCAGTGCTTCTCGTTGGTACTTTCAGAACGTCAAGGAAGAAGAGTTCTACGATCTCAAACACGGGTATCGTAAATACGGCTTCGGTAAGGTCGAGCCCGATAAGAACTATTACGGCAAGATTACTCCTGATGTAACGTATTCGGCACTGTACACCAAAGAACCGATCGTCTTGTTGGATAAGTTGTATGACTTTACCCGACGCAAGATCGACAACCCTGATGGCTATTTGTTGGCCGGTGATCTCAATCACCTGACCAGTAAAGAAGTGGCGCGGATGATTGATTCGCATCCTGCTATCCGGGAAGGTAACAACCTGGTTTCTCCGGTAACTAAAGGCAATGGCAAACCAATTCTTATTGAGTTGATTCAGCCAGTGCTTATGAGTTATCGGATCCGTGAACAGTTGAACGACATTGACGTTATCCTGGATGCCTTTAAAGCTCGGGATGCACACAACGTCTTTAAGCATTCGACGTTCTACGATATTACCGACATGGTCTACACCAAAGAGGCTAACAAGAAGGGTGATATTAAGGTCAAACTTAATCCCGACTTCAATCCGCTGAAAACGGTGTTCAAGGTAGACGTTGCTCATCCAAAGGCAGCCAAACCTGTAACGATCACGTTGAGTGTTGGTTACGATATTCCGGAACGAAATGCGTTTAACTCGGTGGAAGATCCAGACGTAAAAGTTTGGGTGGTTACTGACACACGCAATCCTGCTGGTATTCGTTTCTGTACTCTGGTAGAAACCAACGGCTGGATTTATATCCATATGTCAGCTGCAGCTAACCTTAAGGTACTCAGTCTGGCAGATCAAGGCCGAAGCAAATAAAAGGCTCATGCCCCTACCCCAGCCCTTTACAGGAGGCTGGGGTAGGGGTTATAGCTGCTTAGTACTTCAGTTCGCCGAGGACTTCCAGCTGGGCATTGAACACAGCGGTCAGTTCGTTGAGCAGGACCATCATCGCACCGCTGACGTTGGTGAGTTCTGCAAACTTGTTGACGATGTGTTCGATATCGCTGATAGCTTCCTTGGACAGGAGGATATCGTTAGCGTGGATCTTCTTGACCAGGAGCTGTCCCAGTTCGTAGACTTGGGTCAGGACTTTAGCAGTGAGTTCGATATCACGGCTACCCATGGTACGTACGGCATTGTTATGGACGTTCATTACCGCCCATACTTCGTCGTAGCTAACGTAAACCTGACCCAGGTTATAACGCAGGCTGCGCGAGTTGTCCGGCAGGTTTTTGATGAAGTCTTCGGCTTTGTTCAGAGCAATACCGAACTCACCGATGGTCCACTTGAACTGCGATTCCATACGACCTTTCTGGATGATTTGTTTCATCCAATCATATAGTCTCGACGCTTCAGTTTTGAGACTACAGATAATGTAGACTGCATCAGTTACCGCCTTGGTGTGCGCCATCATGTTGCCCATACCAGGGTGGTAACCTTCCGGGGTCAGGATCTCGACTGCCGTATTTTTGACATAATAGATGTTGTTCTTTTCCAGGTGCTTCTTGACCTGGTTGAAATCAACAACGTGGATACTCTTCGACAGAGTCGCCATGCGCTTGTCGATTGTTACGGAAAGCTCGTTGAAGAACAGGTTGAAAGACTCACCAATGCTCAGAGCTTCGAAGCCTGTTACTGACATGTGGTTCGGATACTTGACTGCCTGGATTAACTCGTTACGTTCGGCGTCAAACGGCTTAGGAGCAAACGGGTTTGCCTTACCCTGAGCGGGATGTTTCATAACTACCTCGTTATAGGTATATGTCGGGTAGGGCATTTTGCCCTGTTGCGGAATTTTCATAAAATATAGGATGATTGTAGGATGACCACCCCTTTTAGCTTTATGGACGAGGTTGAATCGTCGGATTCCATCATTCCGGCTTTTAATATCAACCCAGTTTCCGACATCATCAATGGGGAATACGTTGTAGGTAAAGGTGGTATTACTTACCTCAACGGGGGTGCTGTACACAACAACGCGAAGACCGGTGGTAGCAACACTCAGAAAACCGGCAGCAGCATCGAGGACATTGTAACTGTTCTCTGGCGTATCCCTACCTCGGTTGCTTTCGTGGTGGATATCGAAGCCACTCTGCAAGTGACTCGTATTGCCAAGGCATACGACCGGCACTGTGGCGTACAAGGCGAGTTCATGGAGCACGTGTTCAACAAGCGCTTCTTCTACTTCAACAAGAACGACGTTGGCGCGAACCCATTCAAGAACCCTGCACTGATGGGCAGTATCTCTGGTGTCGATGGCACCTGGGTTCACCATCTGTTCAAAGACCTCAACCAAATGGTTAAGGCAGATATCAAGGCTAAGAAGCCAGGTATCTACATGGACCTGCCTTATCTGGGCAACGACGGTAAGCCACTCCAACACATTACTCCGATCATGTCGTTCGTCGACTCGATCTCGGAAATGCCTTTCCACAAGGTATCCGCTCACTTCCAAGAAGGTGACGTGGACGAAGGTGGCGAGAAGCGTACTCGTGACATGCAGATCGGCAACATGCGCCGTATCGTTTTTGAAGATGCTGACAACCTCGGTGGTGAGATCGGCATGCTTCAATGGTGGACCGCCCAGATCACTGATGTGATTAACATCTCCGGTCGTCCCCAGGAAAAAGAAACAGTCTTCATCTCTCCTGGTAAGAAACTCAAAGCTCCTCGTTCCATGCTGCGTATCCCGCAAACCGGTATTCGTATCGTTAGCGGCAGTGCATTGAAGAACGGCCAAGAGTGGATGTACCCTAACCCATTCGGCAACGATGTAGTTCTTGACCCCAATGCAAAAGAAAACCCTGATCTTCTTTTCTACCCATTTAACGTATTCCGTAATAAGAGTGGCCTTTCTGGTGGCGACTTTTTCTTTATTGGCTCTCAAAGCCTCGGAGTACAGATTGGTCTGACCATGTACCACGCGTGCAAGACTTCCAAGTACTGGGGTTTTGACGGCACCGCCATCAGCCACTGGAACGTGCTGTATCCAGAACTGAAGGTAGGTCGTACTACTGCGTGGGATAAGGCGATGAACGATCCCAAGTTCTACCGTGCCTTGACCATCTGCTACCAGATGGCGCACATGCAACAGATCTGGCTGGACCTCGATCGGAAGTACCGTATCACTCCAAAAGAGTTGTACGAGAAGATCAAAGAACAGGGGTATGACTGGAATGACATTCTGGAAAATACCGTTGATTACTGGCACACCAACCCGCGTATTCTGAAACACTCCGTATCGACAATGGAGCTGCTGAAGATCGCTTTGGGCGAGCGTAAGCCGTACTGGATCAAATAACACCGACTTTTTATAGAGGGATCTGGAATTCAACCCGGGTCTCTCTATACACAATTTTTTGCATTAGGGGATTAAAGGAATGGTACCTCCTGTCCAAAGTTCGAATATCATTCTGGTAGTAGCAGACAGCAACTTCGCTAATCTGTGTAAGGATCCAACCGAGTACATTACTCGCTTGCGTACCATTCTGGGACAACGCCAGAACGAAGTAACTCTGATGACCGTTAGTGGCCGTTATGGCATCAGCGGTGTTGATGCGTCGGTTAAAGTACTGCCGATTGACGACAAGAACAAGACGGCTTTCGGACAGAACCTGGAAAACGTTGCGAGCATGTTCGATGAACTGCTGGCGCTGACCAACACTGTATCCGATCCGTTCATCTCGGTGGCCAAAGAAGTACTGGGCAATGCTCAGAAGACCATCACCACCTTTGGTTATCAGAGGAAACAGTAATGGCCGCAGCTAACCGTAAAGGTTTCGAAGACTTCGTCCTGAACTTCATGGGCGAGGTTACTGAAGGCGGGGGTAACAAGGTTATCTACAGTAAGCTCTTCGCCCAGTTGAACGACAAGCAGATCGAACAGATGGTCGTACAGATGGAACAGGGCATGCCCCTCAGCATCTGGGTGAGCAACTGGAACCGTAAGGAGATGATCAACTACGAGCGGATACTCAAGCTGGCCAAGAAGTACGGGGTGAAGATCGAGCAGCAACTGATCATCCACGACGCCGACACCGGCATCAAGTCGATGACTCCGCACACCGCCATTACTGGTATCGTTCGTCTGCGTAAGCAACGGCAGATGCAGGTTACCAAGTTCGGCGCTGCAGCGAACGACTACAGCATCGACGACCTTACTGGTCAGGTAATGGGCGACAGCCGTTCGACAGGTATCAGCCAGCCAGAGATCGCGGTTCTGCGTAACCTGGGGTTGGACATCATGGCCAACGAACTATACAACGTTAAGGGTGGTGACTTGGAAGCTCTGAAGGCATACAAGAACGATCTCTTGACTACCGGGCGTACCAACACCAATAGCAGCCTGCGCAAAGGCACTATTGCTAAGGTGCTTTCCACTGTACATTACTTGTTCCGTGCTCGTCACATCGATACCAACTTCAACCTGCGTATGGGCTGACCATGGACTTGACTCCACAACCGCAAATCATTGGTGAAGAAATTCTCAGTGGTTTGCCGATGTTCCGTAACTTGATCGTTACCATGTACCATGAATGGGCCGTCGATCAAGATACGAGTGTAGTAGATTTCGTTGCTTCGATTAATGAAATCTTCCGCGAACCTATCGTTAACTTCGATAAAGCTTACGAGCTGTTCAACCAATCCTGCTCTACCCGTGACAAAGCCAACGTCGTCGGCGACCATTGGCGGGTATTCCAGATGATGGTTTACACCGAGATGGACGAAACCCGGGAAAAGATCTTCGGTGACTTCATCAGTATGGTGAAGCGCATCATGGGTGATTCCCCTGGCGGTCAGCAGTTGTATCTGCGTAAACTAGAAAGCGGCAACGTTGCTCCTACTCATGGTCCTAGAACTGTGGGCTGTGGTATGGATTACGTGATCTTGTTGGCTGTCCGTGTTTACATCGGTGGTATTCGTGGTGTTCCTGTTCCAGATCAATCAACTAGTTAATTAACGGATAATTGAATGAATCGTGTACTGAATATCTATGCTGATGCTGATGCCTTCTTTGATTATCGTCGGGCATTGTTACAGTACCTGATGACAGAAAAGGATTTCCCAGAGCCTACCAGTCCGCTTTCTGCGAAGGAAGCTATGGAGCGTTTGCAGGATCGCAAGGCTCAAGGCGATCGGTTGTGGACTCTGCACTGCGAGAAGAACTATAAGGAACGTCGTCTCGATACCTTTAACTTCCCGCAGCTCGGTATTGATGAGGCCAAGTTCAAAGAGATCTTCGACAAGCGTAGCGTGGATCATTGGGCTACTGGTATGTTTTACCCGAGTCGTTTGATTACCCAAATGGTAAGCCGGGTGATTGACATCGAGGGATTGACTGATAAGCCGGTCGACATTAAAGAAGTTCGTTTGTGGGTAAACACCTTCCCTTATCAATTCGGGGAAGATCTTACCGCGCAGTTGGTGGAGAACATCCGCTATGGTCTGCGTGGTATCGTCAACGTAAAAGCTATCGAGTCTGACCCAGCTACCCACGACTCTAACTTTTACAAGCAGTACGACTACGTGTTCCGTTACAACATGCTGATCGACGAGTCATCACGTCAGTTGATGGAAACCTTCAAGACCAATCCGATTCCTGACACGGCTTTCGTGGTACCTGACATCCTGGCACGGGAAGACGGAACTTTCGCCAGCAATGTCAAGGACTGGATGCTTGCCAGTTATCTGTGGCTGGGTCCTGCTCTGAAGGTCCTTCCGATCGAACATTCGCTCTACGACTACGACGAATAAGCAAGCATATTCCTATGCCCTACCTGGCCCTGGGGCCAGGTAGGGTACACAGGTATTTTTAAACGGTTAAGACTGTATATTGGTTATTTAAACCGGGTTACCGTCAATGTCTACAACCGCGTTGCCCTGGACAAGCTCCTCGTCGTTGATTGGCTTCACATCGAGATGAGCTACCAGGGAAACGTTGGGATCCGGCATGAAACTGGTTACGTCGAAGGTAGGCAATACCAGCGCACCAGTTTTGATCATCGACATGGCTTCGATCATCTGGCGGAACGATACTACGTTGTCCTGGTTCTCTTGCTTCTTGGCCCGTTCCTTACGGTCATCCCGTACGGCTTTTTCCATGTGGCCTAGCAGCGAGGTAACCCCTTCCAGCAGGCTGGCGCTACCAGGTTTCTCCATGTAGGCACGCATGGCGTACTGCAAGAGGAACTGGCGGTTCTTTTGCAAGGCGGTAACGAAGCTGACTTGTTCTACGTCTTCTTCTTTGCGTTCGAGTGTTTGCCCCAGCAAAGCGAAGATCTCATTCAGCTTCTCGTCATCTACTCTATGTTTCTTGTCGATCTCTGGGGTAGGAGAGAACTCAACAGGCTGAGGCACAACTACTGGCTCGCTCATAATTTTTTAAACCTATATTACTGGTGTAGATCAATTAAAAGGATTGTTTTATGCGGATATTCAGTATCCCAATCTTTGGCCTATTGCCGAAACTGGGGAAGGGTCTTAAGCTTATTAAGTACCGTCAAGTCATCGAGAAACTCGAATTCGTTGAAAAGCAATTTAACAAACCTATGGTTAGCTTTGACGCTAATATCCATGCTCTATACGATTGCCTACAAGGCCCTGTGGTAGAGCTAGATGAAGACTTCGACTGGTTTATGACCTTGGGTATCACCACCTATACGGAAACGTCAGGGTTGGCCTCTGAGTTCATTTCCAGGGTATTGAACAACGAGTTTTTCAAGTACGACGAATACTTCAAAGAACTGAACGTGTCTTCTCGCGAAACTGAGTTTCTCGCTTGGTACAGCAACATAGAAGCTACGCAAGGCTTCCTCGATCAGTTCATGTACTTGTTACAATTATACTGTATTGAAAACCCCAAAGACGAAGAACTTGGGGAAGTATACAGGGAAGACAATCGGCGGGAGTTGAATAAGAGCACTATAGCTTTCTTCAACTCTCAACACTTTCGTTTAATGCTTGACGATTTCATCACCATGGTGAAGCTGTCAATTCACTCCCAGGTGAGGAGAATAAATGGAGAAGCGAACTGACTCGAAGAAACGTGCTCTGCCGGCTAACAAGCTGAGCACGATTTCCAAAAAGTACGTTCCTGACGATCAACTCGAAGATCCACCTGCACGTTTATTTAGACGTATTCTACACAAACTGGAAATGAATCCATTTAAATGGGCAGGTTATCTAGGTCGATATCTGGAATGGATTGTAACGGTCAAGGATCCTGAGAAGGCCAAGCTCGAGAGGCAGACTCGAACTGGTAATATCAAAGATACTTATTTTCATAAACCTAGTTTAACTTTTAACAAATTCCTGGAGGGGTTGAGTATCCTGGAATTTGAAGAGTGTCACATCGAGATAACAGTCAAGGATATACACGGAAACATCATAAGGGTCTCAGATGAGATCAAGATGGTGAGTCGCGATCGCAAAAAGATGATCGAAGAATCGCTTGCTGCGGAAGAAGCCAAAAAGAAATGATTTACAGGGGAGGTTCGCCTCCCCTACCCTTTCTCTTTTATTTTTTGTATTTTCGAGGGTAGGACCATGGATGCCTTTGAGGGGATTAACTTAGCTCCCGATCTGGACAGTTTCAAGAAAACCACTAACTCATCCATGCAGCGAGTTAAGGAGGATAACCTTACTCCTTATAACGTTACTAGCCGGCGCATGGGTGACGGCATTGCTACCAAGACTGCGCGTGACACTGGTATCAAAGGTACTATCACCGAGTACCGTGACAGCGTAGTAGACGTACTCGATGGTGTTATTGGCGCTATCTCTGGTGGGTTGTTGAACACCAAGGATATCTCCAAGTCTATTAAGGTAGGGCGTGACGGTGTTACGTTCAGTACCGACAATATCCTGGCTGCTGCTTCTAAACAGTTGGGCTATCCGGTATCCAGTGAATCAGGGGCGATGCGTAAGGTCGCTGCTGACATCAACAAAGAGTTTACCCGCCTCACCGGCTTGAATATGGGTGGTTTGGTACAGACCGACGGTTCTACCTTTAAAGCCAACCGTAACTGGCGGGGTATCGTTGGTGGTGAGACCGGGCGGATGATTATCCGGGTCACCGGTATGGACCAGTATCTGGACCGTAGTGTTACCGGCGCGCTGTATAACTCCATCTACAAGAACGCTGCACAGATGGGGATGAAGGATAGCTACCGCAGTCTGTGGAATAGCTACCCTAAAGGTTTCGGTGTATTGCGTCGCGACGGTGTTATCGAAGCGTTGCAATTCATGATCACCAATGGTGACATTGAAAGTATCCATGAAGTATTAAAGTTGTTGGATGAGGACGACGGTGGTCTGGGGGCTAACCGCAAGATCATCATGTCCAAGTATCCGAACTTCGTAGAGAACCTGTTCAGTAACTTCCGTTTCGACGACAGTGTGTATCCGGAAGACTATCCTGCCTTGTTGGCTATGATGCTGGAAGTGTTCGAACGGATTATCGGGCAGAACTGGTGGATGACCTACACTGAATTCGGACAGGTCCTTAATCTGGCAATCATGTCGCGGGTAAGTAAGGACATGGTTACTCTGCTCAGCGGTTATGAACCTATTATCCCTCTGTTGTGTACAGCGGGTAAGTTTACCGAAGGTAGCTGCTTGGTTGAACTGCGTAACCAATTCCGTGGCGCCCCACAATTTCCTCGTTAATACTCCTAATACTCCCTACCTCCCTTGCGGGAGGTAGGGAGTATTAGCTATGGTTTATTTATCGGGCCATAGGACGAGCAAAGAGTGTTGCAAACGAACCGACGATGGAGTCGGAAACTTTACTAGCAATGTTGTCAGCACGGATACTGGTCTGGATGTCCTGAGCCACAGTGGTCATACCGCGGTTAAGACGGCTGTACTTGAGGAAGGTATCCAGGTAGGTCACACCAGTAATACGACCGAGGAAGTTGTTGTAACCGGTGTCATCACTGAGGATCTTGTTAGCGATACCCGAGATGTTCGGTACTTCCAGCAAGCTGATCGAACGGTCAATAGGTACGGAGATCAGAGGATCCAGATCGACGATGTTGAAGTCGATACGCAGGTTCAACGGTTTACGGTCACGAGTCCAACCACGTTCGCCAGTACCCCAGGTAAAGGTGGCGTTCTCTACCATGCCGGTACGAATGATCGAACGACCTTGGCAGAAAGCTTTACACATGAACGGCGAGGTGTAGGAAGAACCACCAGCCGAGAATGGCGCAACCAACGGCAGGAACAAAGCAAACGGTACCCAAATCTTCATGATCTGTTCATACGGGTGAGCGTAGGTGCAGTTGAAGAAGATACTGTAGCTTTCTTTATGCAGGTTGGTGGTAGAACCATCCCAGTGATCCGGGATCTTGATGTACGAGTTGTTCACCAAGGCCATAGGGATATTACCGATTACCGTGCCAGACATCGCGCCGATAGCCGACTCTTTGAACATATCGACCACGCCATCAATGATATCCACACCGGTAGCACCACCGGCAATATCAAAGCGGAAGTCGTTCGCGGCTTTTACTACCGAGTTAAACTTACTGGCTAACGGAGACTGAGCATGAGTGTTGGAGAAGGAGTCTGTAGTAGGTCCCGCATTACCATCAACTCGCCAAGTGATCCCGTCCATACCGCCATAAGCAGCAGTGCGCAGTAAGTCGAAAATGTCACCTGCCCAACTGCGATCGTCCGGGTTATCTTCATAGTAAGCTTGTTTCCCGCCAGCTACGTTAGGGTTGTTGGTCGTGTTGTTGTCACTCGCCGGTTTAGGTCGACCAGCCGCTTCGTTCGGGTTACCCGTACCGTAGCTACCCTGAGAAGCACTGCTGGAGATTTCCTGCATGATAGTGTCAACGGAACGACCAGCGTTGTCCACGTTACCCACACCCAAAGCACCAGCCTCTTTCGCTGCTGCTGCGCTGTCATAAGCTGCCCGGTGGGTGTATGCCGAATCTTGCTCGACGTTGTTACCTTCGCCTTCGCGGAAACGGCTAACCGTGTTCATTTCCTTTTCAACGAATGCCTGGCTAGGTTCACCAGCCCAGGTGGCTTCGTCGAACTCTACCTCTTCGAGGATCTGGCGACTACGAGTAATCTTGTCCTCTACCGAAGTAATAGTCTCGTTATCCAGCTTGGCCAGTTCACGAAGCATTACCCGGTGTTTACGAGTACCCTTCATGACCAGACGCATCAAGTCGATAGTGCCGTCTTCGTTCACCGAATCGGGGATCAACATGCGTAGGTCAGCAATGGCATGACTGTTATCGTAGTCAGGCTTCAGACCGTACAGCGGGTCGTTCTGCTCCTGAGCGCGTTTAGGTAGGATGGGGTCGATATAACCCAGTCGTACCATCAAGTCGTTGAGCACACCTGTGGAGGCCATGGTGTAAGCACCCATCGCAGGTTTTACCGACCAGAAGGTGTTAGTCGGGTTGTCCAGGAAGAAGTTAAAGAACTGCAACCCAGCTGACAGCAACTGCATAGGGAAGAACGCAGTAGCCGTGATGGCCTGACCCATGTAGAAAGCCAAACCAGGAGCACGACCTTTGTTCGCGATAATGGCAGCGCTAGGGCTAAACATGTTCGCGATGAATTGCAACAAACCAGCAAACTGAGGAACCCCAGGAACAATAGTCAGCAGGGTGACGTTGTCTTCCATGTGGTTCTTATAAAAGGCACCCATCCCGCCTTCACGGGTTTGCATGAAACGCCCGTAGCGTGGGTCGGTGTGAGGACTCGATTGAGCCACTGGGTTAACATAACGGTTGTCGCCAGTAGCGCTACTAAATACGTTAAAGTACTTATCCCAGTCCATCCTGTCCAGCACGTCGGTAGGTAGAACACCCCGAGTCAGCAGGCGGAAAGACTTAGTGATAATGTCTTTATCCCTGGTAGATACCGTAGCCATATTTCTAAGTACCCGCTATAAAGAAAAGGGTGAGAGTAGAGGCCGAAGCCCCTACCCTCTCCTAAAATGGTTAAACGGGAACGCGAGGAGTTTGCGGTTTCATGTTTCGGTTCATCTCGATAAGTTGCTTAACGGCTTCGCCCAAGAGCCTGTTACCGCTATCACCTTGCTTAGCGAGGTTTTCGATCATGTCCGTCAACAGCCTTTCCAACGCTGGGTTGTTCGAAGCGGTTTGCTGCTGCTGTTGCGCTTGTGGCGCTTGGGCCGCTGGACCACTAGGAACCGCTGCAGGTTGGTTATTCCCACCACCTTGTTGCATGCCAGCACCTGGAGCGCCGCTGAATGGAGATCCGTTGTTGCTGGATCCGCCACTTGGTGCATTGCCACCAGATTGTGGAGGTTTAGGACCCGGGATATTAGGTTTAGCTCCTCCTGGAGGGGCATTGCCTGGTTCCATCATTTCCCCTGGGCTTTCCATGCCACGAGGTACCGTTTGCTCCACGCCCATTTGTGGCGGGGCCGCCATCTCTTCTTCTTTCGGCTGAACGGGACCGCCACCAGCGGTGGTATCTTGCCCGTTAGTCGCATTACCTCCGGCAGCTTGGTTAAACTTGTCCGCAGCCGCTACTGTGTTAAACCCAGCATGGATGTGACCGCCAGTTGCCCCAGCAGACATTCGCTTGTACTCGTTGAGTACCAGGAACTCATTAGGTTGCAGACCAGCTTGTTGCAACAACTGTTTTACAATAGCCGTTGCTTGGTCACTACTACGAACACCATCTGTCAGGGTGAAGTCGATAGCCAACCCTTTAGCGTGTTTGGAGTTAGGTTTCTTTTGCTTGTGGTACAGGTCGTTCATGGCAGTGATCTGCTTGAACGTACGAACGTTGGTCTGAATCAACTGACCGAGACGTTTAACACCTGGGTGTGCATCACCACCAGCTACAGACTCACTACTCTTAAGACGCAGACCGGAGTTATCCGAGTTAGCACCAGAGGAAACGAATCCTCCGCCACCACCGGTATCACCACCTCCGGGAGGCAAGCTCCCACCATACCCAGGGCTACCACCGCCACTAGCACCAGGTGGAGTGGAGTAGTTCCCGCCACCACTTTGATCGAGCAAGCCTGGAGCAGTACCAGCACCCAATGGAGGCGTGCCGCCAGGACCACCGATCATCGGACCAGTTCCACCGCCAGCCGGAGCAGATGGTGGAGGCAAGCCAGCACTACCTACAGCATCCTTAGACGCCGCTGCAGCACTTTCTTCGTCAGCCTTGAGTTCTCCTTTACCCAACTGTTCCAAGTAACTCAAGTACAGTTTGTGGCGCTCTGGCATTCCTGGCAGTGCGTTACCGCCGTTCAAGCCGCGAGCAGCTCTACCGAAGTCGCCATCTTGGGTGATACTCTGCAAGAGCTTGGAGTTCTTGTAGAAGTCTACCGCCACCTGAGCCATGACGTTAGGGTCTTCGGATAGCAACTCTGGTTTGTTAACCAGGTCGATACCCAGAGAAGCGCCTGTCTTCGCGTAGTTAGCTTTACCGGTAAGTTGGACGAAACCACGACCACGGTACTTGTACCCGTCACCAGGTTCAGTGTTACCAATGGACCGTCCTTTACCACCGCCGTAGACGGTGTTACCGATAGCCACCTCGCCCATGCTAACCAACTGTTGAGCCTGTTCCAAAGAGGTAACTTCCCGGAAAGTCTTCATCAGACGTGCCGGATCTTTGTACTTCAGGTTCTCTACAGTCCTGGAATAACCACCAGTCTCGTAGTTGGTCAAAGCCAACATCTCAGCGATTGCTCGCGGATCAGTAAAGCCTTGTTTGAGCATCTCACGAATCATCAGCTGCTCAGCCAACTTGCGAGGTACCTTGACACCGCTGTCCTTAGACCCGCTATCTTTCTGTACCCCAGACATATCCAGGTGACTGGTATCAGAATCCCCAGTCAAGGCTTTGTAACCGAATTGGTTCTGCGGCGTGCCGTAGTTACCGTTAGCACTGTAGATGTTACCAGTGCCAGCGCCCCTTACCGTGTTCGTACCGAACTGACCACCCATAACCACGTCACGGCGGCTCTTGTACTGGTCAGCAGTTTGAACGTTGGCAGCGTGTGGAGTGAAACCGCCACCAGGTTTATGCGGGGAGACCTCTTTAGCCCAAGATTGCGTGTTAGTTTTCCCTGCTTCCTTTTCAGGGTCACGAATCTTCGCCTGAGTACTTGCGTCACTCAGCAACTTGAGCATCCGATCAACCTTATCAGGCTTATCGGGAGAACGGCTATCCAAGAACGGCGAAACGCGTACGTTCCAGATTGGGATGATGAACTTGTCGGTGATATGCACCATGGTCTGTACCAGCGCCTGGGCAATCTCATACCGAGCAGTTACCGACAGGGACTTCCAGACAACGCCTGGGTTACCCTTACGGTAGTTAGCCATCACCTGCACGTAGTTACGCATTACAGGAGCGAACCTGTCACGGAACCACTTGCACCAGTCTTCACCTTCGTCACGCTTCAAGCGGAACGCCGTACGGAAGATCCCGAACAATCCTGGGATATCGCCGTTGAACACTACTTCAGAACCGTTCAGTACAAACAACGGCTCGCAGTAACGTTCCAGACGCAGTACCGCTTCGATACGCCAATGCACGTCTTCATCGTTACCATAGCACGCCAAACGGATAGCGGTCAGGAGATCCATCGCACGATCGTCTGGCAACAGGTCTTTAATGTAGACTGCTTGTACTTGTTTACCTAGTACAAAGGTAGTGCTCATCCCAGAAAGTTGTCTGTCGATGTAGTCCAGTCGTTCCTTGGCTTGACTGCGGATCGGACCAGCTACACTGGCGTCACCTTTATCGAGACTTTCTTCCAGTTGTTTCTTTTCCCGTTCCAGTGCTAACACACCAGCCGGTACTTCGACAGGCTTAAGCTCTTCCTTGTCGGTCTTACGGTCCACATACTTCTTGAGTTCAGCCAAGTAGCTGTTGACGCGGATAACCGTTTGCTTCTCAGCCATGATCGGGGTGTCCTTATCGACCTTAGCCACGATCGTGTAAGGATACGGCATTACCCCACCCAGAGCACTGTGAGCCTGTTTCGCCACGTTGTACACGTTTTGATCAGTGGACTCATCGAACTCTTGCATGCTCTTGAACTTAGCTGCATCCAAGCAAGCCATGTAAGTCAAGAACACCGGCTTAAAGCGACCGTTGAACCAAGTAAAGACTTCGGCAAGTTCTGCCTTGTCCTGTGGGTTGGTTACGAAGAGTTTGAACACCCCCGTGATATCGGCGTCTTTAGAAATCGAGGCACGACCGTTACCAATCACCACAAACTTCTCGAGCATCTGCTCAGCCTTAACCACGTTCTCAGCCAAGGTGCTCTCTACATCAGAAACACCGTACTGAGTCAGACGCAGTTTCAGCTGGGTACCTTTACCGGCTTGGAACAGCTTGTACAGACCGTAACCAACAGCGCCGATTGCAATAGCACCCAATACAAACGGACTACTCAATGCAGCAGCGATGCCCCCGACCACCATACCAGCACCAGTAAGCAATGCACCGCCTACTGTAGTACCGACGCCCAGTGCTACCGCACCTAGTTCAACCCCTGCCAAAGCAGCGGCACCGGATGCGAGTTGGTAGGCTCCGTAAACAGTAGCAGCTGTCTCAACGGCACCCGCAGCGTTAGCAGCAAGTCCGTCTTCGTCAGCAATACCCATGTCGATCAAAGAGTCGATCGCCATGCCCGACGCCAGTGCAACACCAGCACCAATACCGGCCTTACCAAACTTAGTGCTTGGTTTCTTACGGTGTGTTGCGCGATCTTCCTTACGCTTCTTGCGGGTCTCAGGGTTCTCGTTCTTATTATCCATAATGGTATCGAGAATGCTGGTACCGGCAGACGTAATGCTCTTGGTTTGAACCAAGGTCATAACACCTTTCGCAATCGCCGTGATACCTGTGAAAATAGCTGGCAGGATTTTGATACCGACGTTGGCAAACGTCACCAACCGACCAACACTGCTCCACAGGGTCTTGGTGAAGAACGTACCGATAGCGGTAATGCCACTGAACACACCACCGATCATGGTAGTAAGCAACCCGAACAAACCAGCACGTTCCGGTTTCTTCTCCTTATCGCCAAAGCCAAAACTACCGGCCATGTTGATAAGCGCGTCCTGGGCTTGTTCTGCCTTCTTCTCTTTCCGCTTTTCTTCCTTGTCAGCGAAGGAGTTCAGACGTGGTTTCTTGGCGTCTTTCTCCTTGTCGAAGATATTCCACTCAGCCATCTTCTCCTTGATCTTTTCGCGCATGTCGTGTTTCTTAGCACCAGCTGGGTTCTGGTCCTCTTCTTCACGAGCGGCTACTACTTCAGGGGCAGGCTTAGCCGGCGCATCAGGATCAATACCTTTGGTAGGATCGACCTTTGTTGGGTTCTCTGGAGTAGGGGTTGGTGGAGGAACTGGGATGCCTTCAGGTACGAACTCCTGTTGGTAGCCCCAGTGCTTCAGCATCAAGTAGTAGATGCGATCAATCGAGTTGGTGATTGGCGTGTAATCCGCTTTAAACATCTCTTTCGATTTGTCGTAAGCTTTGCCTGAGTACTCGGCTACCTTATCCTTGGTAACACGCAGAGCGTCCAGACCCCAACCAGCAAACTTCTTGGTCAGCGTACCCATCTTGTTAATGCTGACACCCATCGAAGTAACCAGACCACGATCGAAGTCTTCCTGAGTGATCAGGACGTTGCCTTCGCGATCGTAGACCGGACCGTCGATTTCGTTCCAGCCGGTAATCATTACTGCATTACCACCAGCATCTTTCTTCCAGTAAGCCCCGGCATCGAAGCTCTTACCAGACAAGGTAGGAGAATCAGCCCCTTCCTTATATACGTCCATCTGGTAGAAGCGTTTGGTTACCTTATCCTTCAGCCCAACAGCACGACCCCAAGGATCTACCCACTTAAAGGCTTTGGTCAGCCATTCACGGACCTTGTTCAAGCCACCGAGGAACACTTCCTTGTTCTCAGCAGTAAACAGGGTCTTAGCCAGTTTACGAGCACCGATGATAGTCCCGTTGTACGCGTCAGTACTGACAATCCTGATACTGCCAGAGATCTCCTTCCAGCTCTTGATGATCTTGTTCTTGGTCAGATCGTAGTACTGTCCATCCTGCAAGCGACGTGCTTCCAGGATAGGCTCATCCGAACCTTCTTCATAAAGGTCTTCCGAGTCTTCAGGCGTACGCGCCTTAGCCGCAGAACGCAACTTACCGTAAGCAGCAGCCGCCATTGCACCACCAGCTACCAGAGCAGCAGCCTTAGGGTTGTGCAATGCATAGCCAGCCAGACCGCCCAACAGGCCACCGAGAATGAGGGGTTCATTCCTCAGTACGGTATCTACTGCCTTGTTGTAGAAGTCTTTGAAGGAGAACTCTTTGATCTTGTCGATGATCCTTGCGGTACCCGACTTGATGTCGTTTTCTTCTTCCTGGGTCTGTTTACGCTTACGGGTAGGCAAACCTTCCTGGATCTTGGTAAGGGTCTCGTTGCGAGTCTGAGCCAATTGCAGGAGATCACCGGTATTCTTCACCAGCAGATCCAGGCTGTTGCCAATAGGCTTGAAGTCCAGGCTGCTCAGGTTCTTGAATACATCACCGGACAGGTCCATGCTGCGACCAATGTCTTTCAGACCATCGAGAGACTTGATAAGGTCTTCCAGACCTTCCATCTTGACCGGGACAGGCTCGTTAGGCTTAGGAGCAGCACCAGCACTACTACCAAGGATAAACGGTGGCAGTGGTTTAGGCTGGGCATTCAAAGCAGACGCTGGATTAGGAGCAAACCCACCAAACGATCTGGTCGGATCCAGCTTTGCGTCCTTAGGTACTTCTACCGTGTTCTTCAGCTCTGGGTTCTTGATGAACTTACCCAAAAGGTCCCAGAACTTATTCTCAGAGATATCGTCTTCACCGTACTCGGTTGGGGCGATGATCCCTGCTTGTTTCATTGCCTCGTAGAAACCAGCGCTCTTGTGGATATCAATACCTTCGGCGATATCCGGCATGAACGTGCCAAGGCTACGGCTAGCGTCAGCAAAGCCCGGGAGAAGTCGACGACCCTTCTCGGTAGGCATGTACGTTGCCATGACCCCACGACGAACCGTGTCGCTGTTAAGGAATTCATCGATATGTGCATCGGTGATCCCAAAGGTCGACATTACAGTTTTCTTAACCGCTTCAGCAATTTCCTTGGAGTGACCTTGGTCTTCCATGTTGAAGTAGTTGTAAGGGTTAAACCCGTGCTTACTGTCGCTGTCTTTTACCAACTGCATGGCAAAGGCTTCTTTAGCCTCTTTCGACAGCAAACCACCTTCGTCCACACTACCAGCCAAGTTAAGTGCAGAGGTAGCCTGGTAAGCAAACGAGTTGCGATCAAAGACAGCATTAGTGACCATTGCGGCCTTCTGATGCTCAGTAACAAACTTGGACTTAACGTAGTCATACGTCAGAGGTTGCAGCTTGTCATTGCCAGTACGGATCTTTTCCAGCGACAGGTGGAGCATACTGAACCAACGAGGAATCTCTTCGTTGAGAGTACGATCCGAACGACGGGTCCACAGGGCCTGTTCGTGACTGTCTTTCAGAGTGCGTTGGCTAAGACTGTACTTGGTATTGGAGGAGCTCCACGTCTCATCGAACATACCGTTGGCGGTATTGTTGATGGTCTTGCGGGCTTTCTTGGCAATGTACCAAATAGCTTTAGGCGCTGGCTTGGCATCCTTAGGCAGGGAGTCGACGTATTCCTCGTAGGTCTGATCTTCATCGCCCGAAGTGTCAACACCGTTATGGTGGAAACGTGCCAGAGTGTTAGCGATCTCTTCCAGGTTACCGGTGGCGTAGTTCGCCACATGGCCCAGGTCACCAATACGGATGTAAGCGTCCTTCGCCCACTTAGCCAGTTTAGGGAACTTCTTGGTGAACCTAACGAGGTACTCTTGACCCTTACCCGATTCGATGAACTTGGGCAGGTTGGTCAGGAAGATACCAGCGGCTGCGTTACCCAGCATGCTACCTACGTTAATAGGCATACCTTCGGTCATCTCAGCAACCATACGCAGGTTACTGGTCAGATCGGAGAAGTCACCGGCAATATCTTCACGAGCATCTTTACCAACACGGTCGGTCAGATAATCGGCGATACCACCAAAACGACTCTTGGCTGTGTTGAACACAGTTTCCCGCAAGTTACGTTTCAGTGCCTGGCTGGTGGTGGTCTTCTCATAGTCAGACTGCTGGCTATATTGAGCGATCAGTTTCAGCTCGGCAATCATCCGGTGGTTGCTGGCTTCAACGAACTTGTAGAACTTACCGCTGGCCAGGTATTGACGCGCCGCAATATTGATTTGCAGTTGGTCGTTACGCTGTTGGACACGACGCTGATAATCCAGCAGGTGTTCCAGCAGTTGGTTAGTCCGTTGGTTGGTCTGCACAATGGAGTGCATGCCAGCGATACTGCGGCCGCCGATCTCCGTCATCATGCCGATGGTTTGTTTACCCACCGACTTGAAGGTTTCGCGAGATAGCATTGACTCGGCTTCGCCTTGAGCAAGGAGAGCCTTTATTTCGTCGTCGCTAGTTTCTTCGAGTTTGACCGTGTCGTCACGCTCGTATTCCTGCTTTTCCCAGCTGGAAAAGTCATGACGACTGAACTCGTTGAGTCCTTCGGAGATTTTATTAGGAAGCTTGTCACCAGCTGCCTTGGCAGCACGAGCAGCCAGGTACTGTAAATCCTGAACTGCGGTGAAGCTATTATTTTTGAGTTCCTCGATTGCTTCACGGCCACGCTGGTGAAGCTCTCGCAGATTACGGAAGGTTGGGTTCCAGCTTGGTGGGAGTACACGCTGCAAAGTGTTGATCTTTGCGTCAGTGCTACCGACGGTACGTTCAACGACGCCGTCCAAGAAACCGCTTACAACACTACGAAGGAACCCTTTATTACCACCTGGGTTGTCGAAGTCCATGTCGAAGTCCATGTCACCTTCGAACGGATCGGCATCCCAGTCATTGTCATAACTTTCAAAATCGTTATATTCCGACATACCAACTCCTAAAGAGTTCCAATTATGAAACCCAGTAACTTAACGTTATTAGACCCCAGGACCATTGTCCCTGGGGTCTTTAAACCTGTGACGTCCACTGATGCATTTGAGGGGATGACGCAGAACCTCAATGACGAGGGTTTGTATTCCTTAGAAATCTTTGGGAAAATGGGGTCTAAGGAGCGAGATAAGACCGAAGCTTACATCGATGTTAAGCTCCCGATCTTCAACCCTAGTTACTTAAAAGTCCTGGGCCAAATAAAATCCCTCTACCTCGGGATTCTCAAAGGCTCGGAATACGCGGTATGGGACGAAAAGTCCAAGGATTTCATAAAATCCAACATCATCGATGGGCAGACCGGATATAGTTTCTTTGTCCGGCATTTCCAGGATCTGGTGGTTACCACTACCGATTCATATAAAAGGAAGCAACGGGTTAAGGCAGTAAAGATGTTCCGCGACATCGCCTTGACTACTAAAGTCCTGGTACCGCCTGCTGGTATTCGTGATATCCAGTTCCTGCCTAACGGTGCTCCTAGCGAACCGGAGATCACTGAGTACTACCGCAAGTTGATGTTCCGTACCCGTGTAGTATCCATTGGTCGTGCTGATGACCTGGAGAACCCACTGTACGACTCAGTGCGCTGGGGCCTGCAATCTTCCTTTAACGACATCGACCAATACATCTTTGGTTTGATGGGTGGTAAGGGCGGTCTCCTACAACGGCGGATGTCTACTCGCGGTGTGGTGGCCGGTACGCGTAACGTTATTACTGCGCGCAAGGTTTCCCGTAGCAACCTCTTTGAGGACGACGGGGTAGACCCTAACAGTGTCGACATGGGTCTGATGCAAGCACTGCTGAACTATCAGTATGTGTGTATCCATGCGATGACCACCAAGTACCTTGAGCCGATTTTCACCCCAGGTAGCGACTCGGCTAAACTGGTGAACATGAAGACGCTCGAGTTCGAGTACACCAACGTACTGCCAGCAACTGTGGACAAATGGACCACGGCCACTGGTTTGAGTAAACTGTTTAACGGTTTCTCTAACGTTAACTTGCGTAATAAGCCGATCGTTATCAGTGGCCATTATCTGGCTCTGGTGTATGACGACGGTAAAGAAGTCTGCGTGTTGTATGACATCAATGACTTGCCAGAAGGTAAAGACCGGAAGCTAGTAACTCCTATCACGTATATGGAGTTGTTCTACCTGTCTTGTCAGGAAGCGATCCGCCAGCAAATGAGCCAGCAGACGCGTTATCCTGTTACCGGTCTGGGTTCTATCTTCCCGGCTAAGGTCAACTTGTTGACTACAGTTGGTAGTAAGAAACGTACCCTGATCGATACCGAAGGCAATGTGGTTGGTGTTCTGCCACGCTATCCGGTTAAGACTGGCCGTATCGACTATTTCGACGCGATGTCAGTAGACCCTACCCGCGAACAGGCGCTGGGTTCTGACCATGACGGTGACGCCCTCAACTCTAACAGTCTTTGTGGTGATGACACCAAGGCGCAGGTTGAGGAGCTGTTCGGGAAGCGCGAGTACTACATCAGTGGTACCGACAACTTCCTGTACGACCCGCTCCCAGAACCTTTAATGTTTGTTTTGAAAGCCGCCACCAGCGGCATGAGGAATCGTAAATGAATTTGGGTGCTAATTCCCCGTTGGACGCGGTAACTGGTACGGAGGCAATGGCTGCTCTGTACACCCAGTTCTTCCGTTGGTTTGTAATGCGTAAGCGGCAGGAATTGGTCAGCCCTCATTTCTTGCCGATCAGTGAGATCAGTCTCCCACGGATGTCGCTGTTCCATTACTTCCCACAGAACGTGATGGAGATCGGTCCGAGTCGTAGTGAAGCTTTTATTAGCAACTTCGAGGGCGATGTCTTCCTCGACTTCGTTAGTCGCTACGAGCCTGTGTTGGGTAGCGGTCGTAACCTGCCTCTGGAGATCCGTAAGGCCATCCAGGGCTACCGGGCTACCCACTACAACTATAACTGGACCAAGGACATCAAGACGGTCTACAACAAAGAACGTAACTTGATCGTTAAGAGTTACGGCTTGCTGGACAAGATGTTTGCTCAGCGGGCTAGTATCTTTGTTAACTTCGAAAAGTACTACAACCATTTCAACGCATTGGTTGCCGGTATCAACGAAGAAGCCCATCGGGTTGGTACTTCCCCACGTCAGCAGTTCATGCGTGTGGATCTGCCGATTAACTTCCCAGGCTTTAACGAACTGTTGATCGACTACGATCACTACATCGACAAGTTCAACCACGAGACTGGTAAGCCGATTCCTAGCAACCAGACCGTACGGTTGACCAAGGCCGAGGGTAGTTACTGGTTGATCGACTTCATGGCCTGGGTCTTCGGGGACTACGAGTACAGCCTGTTTAACAAGCTTACCCCAGAAGCCCTGAATGCGCTGCACATCATCTTTGTATTCGACAGCCGTTGTTTGATCATCCACATGGCCACCATTAAAGAGTGGCTGGACAATGAGAATGACAAGAAGTACCTGGAGAAACTCGCAGCCGAAGCGGCTAAGGGTAAAGCTCCCGCTAAAACCAGTCACAGAACTGGTCACTCAAAACGACTAAACGCTGCGAAGCGTTTTTACTTAGCCTTGATGAATCTCTCCCGGGGAGGGATTAGCGAACAAGAGAAGGATGACCCAAATGGAGAAGCGTCGGGTACCGCTTTGGTTGAAGGAGCGGATCGAACTGAGGAAGAGCAAGGACGAGAAGGTCCACACGATCGACAAGAAAAAGCTCGTCAAGAAGATGGCCCTGTGGTTAGTGCTAGTACTGGCGATAGCCTCTTGGATGTCCTCCAAGACAATCGAGCAAGTGTGGCACCATCTGTGGACGTCGAGGGAAGTACGGGAGACGGAAATCCTGTTCAAGATGATCAGGAGTGGAACTCCGCTGTAGACGACAAACTGCTGGAGCAGGAAGTTGCTACTGCTGAAGTCTCCGTCAAGAAAGACCCGTTTGCTACCCCTGAAGCCGGCGTGGCTTTGGCTCTGGAAGAACGTGCGCGTAACGGTAGCCTGAGTGTGGCGGAACAACAGTTCTTCATGCGTAAAGGCACCCAGTACAAGCACATCGAAATGCCTAACGGACAAACCCTCGAAGAGTTCATGAAGGTATCCCAAGAGGACCTGAAGTCTCTGAAGAGCGATGCGAAGATCGAAGCTAACTTCACCACTATTCTCGATGAGAGTATGTTGGTGTCGAAAGCTAACATCCTCAAACAAGGTTACGTTGACAAGTTCCTGCATAAGGACATCGTCAGCATGTTCGTTGGTATCCAGAACGCCGGTATCGCACTCAACAACTTCAAACATGACGTTGTAACGAGCGTAGAGGGTGAGTACGACGTTTTCAGTATCCAACTCCACCCAGTGGACGGTGAGCAGTCCACGCACGTCATACGTGTCCCCAGGGTCCAGAAGGATAGTACCTTCACTGTTGACGGTGTGAAGACTCACATGCAGTTGCAGCGTCGTGAATTGCCTATCCGCAAGATCGACCGGGCTAAGGTAGCTTTGAGTAGTTACTACCCCAACCGTTTGATGGTTACTCGAAGCAAGAAGGTAGCGCAAGATCTGGGTGTCTGGATGAGCAAGCAGATCATGGCGCAGGGTGACGCTGGTAACCTGACTTTCAACCGTGGTAACAAGTTTGATCAGAGCTTGCCGAGCCCACGAGTCTACAGTGCGTTGGCTACTCGCTTCCAGTGGATCAAGGCCGGGGAATACACCTTCGATTTCCGTGTCCACAACCTGCTGGCTGAATACCCCGACTTCAAGAAGTATTTGAAGAAGGATAACTTCCTGATCGGTGTTAAAGACGGCAAGCCACTCACCACGGACAGTTACGGCAACATCTATATCGACGGTGTGGAACTGGGTACACTCGAAGGCTTGATGGGGATCTCGCTGGCTAAGGCTCCTATCGAGTTTGCATCTATCAACATCGGGGGCTTCCTGTTCCCTATTGGTGTGGTGCTCTGCTACTACTTCGGTATCGACACGTTGCTGGCAGTCACCAAGGCTACCACGCGCTCCGTGCCTAACGGTACTCGTCCTAAGTTGTCTGAAGACGAATACGCGATTGCCTTTAACGATGAATACCTGATCTTCAATCGTCGTGAAAAGTTTGCTGCCATGATCTTCGGTGGTTTGGTTGGTCTGGGGAACATCAGCAACTTTAGTAAGAGCGATTTGAACAACAACGGTGTTTGGGGTCCGCTGATGGCTGATCCTAAAGTCAAGACTCGTCATTTCCGCGAAATGAAGAACCTCTTCGACTTGTTCATTGACCCTATTACTAAAGAGCAGTTGCAGAAGCTCGGTTACGCTGATTCGTTCCACTACCTGCTGCTTGATGCTGTGCAGTTGCTGGAAACTGATCAGACCCGTCATGAAGTGGAGCTGGAAGAACAGCGCATTGTTGGTTACGAACGTTTTGCTGGTCACATTTACAGCGAGATGTGCGAAGCTAACCGTCGTTACCACAACAAAGGTAAAGACCGTAAGCACAAGTTCGAGATCAACCCTGACGCAGTCACCATGCGGATTCTGACTGATACTTCGGTTAACTTGGTAGAAGAGGTAAACCCTGTTCACCAGACGAAGGATCAAGAAGAACTCACCTTTGGTGGTACTGGTGGTCGTAGCGAGATCACGGTTGTACAACGTGCTCGTGAACAACTACCTACCTACCGTGGTCGTATTAGTGAGGCGAACAAGGACAGTGGTAAAGTAGGTTTCGTTACTTACACCACCAGTGACCCGTTGATCGATGACTACCGCGGCAACATGGACCTTAAAGGCAAGCCTAGTTTCACCAGCTTGATGTCGGTGACTGGTAACCTGTCCGTGTCGGTAACCAAGGACGATGCTAAACGTCAGGTGTTCATTTCCACTCAGTGGTCGCAAGCAGTTAGTGCGAAGAACTATACCTGGGGTATTACTCGTACTGGTTATGACTCCGTGATGGCACATCGTACTTCCGAGCTGTACAGCAAAGTAGCCAAAGAAGAAGGTAAGGTTACTGCTGTAGAAGACGATCAGTTGGTAGTTACCTACAAGGATGGTTCTGTTGACCGTTATCCTCTGGGTCTGGTTATCGGGGAAGCCAGTGGTGAATACCACCGTCATACTCGTGTAACTGATTTGAAAGTAGGGGATAAGTTCCGTAAGGGCGACGTCATTGGTTGGGATAACGAGTGGTTTGCTCGAGATCCTTTCAACCCTGGTCAAGCCGTTCTCAAAACTGGTCGTATGGTGCGTATTGCCATGGTTGAAGACCAGGACACCTTTGAGGACTCCATTGCGGTGTCTCGTGATATCGTAGAGGAATCCGTTACTCCGTTCCTAAACCCTGTGCGGTTCACCATGTTGGCCACTCAGGCAATCGGGATGCGGGCAAAAGTAGGTGATGAGATCGATTATGACGCGATTTTATGCGAAATTGAAGACGGCGACGTCCTAAGTGACGGCCCGGACTCTGCCGATTTTTCGAATGAAATCAACCGCCTTGGTATTCGTCAGATTCGTTCCAGGAACCACGGTAAGATCATTCACATTGACGTTAAGTACAACTCTCCGCAAGAAGAGATGTCCGAGACGGTCAAGAAGCTGGTTAAGGAGAATGACAAGAAGCGTAAGCGTTTCATGGAGACCGAAGGTAAGGAGCCAGTTACTGGGGCAGTCAACACCAACCTGAACGTAGCCAAGCCAGTCATTCCACCAGGGTTGGTCCTGATCACCATTTACGTTGAAACACTTGACGTTAGTACCATGGCGGACAAGTACGTACTCGGTAATCAGATGAAGTGTACCACTGGTTACGTTATGCCTAAACCTATCTACACTCTGGATGGGAAACGGGTAGACGTGAAGACCAGTTTCAAGGGTATGCTCAACCGGATGGTTAACAGTCTTCGTGATGAAGCTGCTAGCAACGAAGTCGTATCCGAGTTTTCCAAATTGGCGGTAAAGGTCTACAGGGGAATTAAATGACAAACTACCGGCTGCTTAATGCAATCCGGGACATTCAGGTCGCCTCGAAAGAGTGCGACCTTTATGCCGGTTCGATTGATGGTAAATGGGGTAATGGTAGTGCGACTGCCGTTGCGACTTTGTTCAAAGATTACAACTACCGTATCAATGGCTCGCGTGCTGAAGCGTCGCCTCTGCCGTGGGTTAAGGTAGTTAATGAGGACGGTGCGCTGAAGAACATTCAGTCCAACCTGAAGCTCCTCAAGCTGTACGACGGTCAATGCGATGGCATCATGGGCCCTGGCACCTGGAATGCCTTCAGCAAGGTTGTGAGCAGCTACAAGGCTTACAATCGTGTTCCTTACCTGGGTATCGGTTGGAGCAAGAAGGTTTCCAAGGTATTCGTCGAGAAGGTCATTGCCTGGTGCAAAAAGCACGAGCTGTGGGACAACGCTCCTTCGGCACTGATGGCCTGTATCAACTTCGAGACCGGTGGGACGTTCAGCCCTACCATCCGTAACGGTGCTGGTGCGTACTACTTCGGTCTGATCCAGTTCGGTAAAGATGCTGCGCTTGATCTGTCCCGGGTTTACAAAGACCCACGTGTCACAGTTGAGTGGCTGATCACCCTGTCTGCTGAAGAGCAACTCGACTGGGTGTTCAAGTACTTCGAGATGTGGATGAAACGTGGCAAAAAGTACAACCGCCTGGAAGACTTCTACCTGACCATCTTCTACCCGGCTGCCGTTGGCAAGAAACCGGATGAAGTGATCTTCTCCAAAGACGTCGAGAAAGAACGCCTGGGTTATACCCAGAACAAAGGTTTCGACTTCGATAAGGACGGCAGGATCACTGTAGGCGAAATCAACACTCGTCTGTACACCTCGTATTACGACGGCATGCTCGCAAGCAACCGTTCGCCTTCTAGCGCACACTACTGATCCCAGAGGTACAACGTCGTGTCTAAAGAAAAAATGATCGGTGATATCATCACCGTGGCCAACGTTACCGAGTTGGTCAAACACACCATTTCCAAACTGGGACTGGTTTACATCGCGCCTCTGGATGAATCCATTCAGGACGAAAAGATCAGCAAGGCCATCGTGCGTAAGGCCAAGAACGGGGAGGCGAACTAATGATTCGTCAATCGAGTATCGGTCTGGGCGAACTGATCGCAGTTGCCAATCCAGTCCTGCGTCCTACCACGATCATCGAAGGTCTGAACGGCGTTAGTCATGGGCTGCATCCTTACACCGAACAGTTCCGCAAGGAAATCGTTGAAGCGACCAGCGGCGACGAGACCGAGCACACTGCGGTAATGGAAGCTGCTTCCAGTCGTCTGGCTGAGATCATCCGTGGTGCGATGGAGAACATCAGCGCTTACGGTAAGCCTCTGGCCATGGCCATCGGTAAAGAAGCCGAAGTCTGCTACAGCCGTCAGATGTTGCGCAGCGTCGCCAGCGTTAACTTCAAGCACCAGTTCATCTGGCTGGATGATCCGTTCTTCGACTCCCCGATCTATCCGAAGGAAGTCAAGGACAAGTCGCTGTTCACCTACACCAACGTTGGTCTGGAAAGTCTCGAAGGTCTGCAGTTCGAGTTCCCGACCAACGAGCAGGTCCTGGAGTTCGTTAACTCCAACCATGCCGACGTGGTTGAGATCATGCGTGAGCGTGATTCCTCGCCTGCCAACGCTGCTTTCTGTCTGACCGACAAAGAAGCCCTGGACCACTGGTTCGCACGTAGCCGTGAAGGCAACTACGACTTCAGCCGCATCAAGCAGCTGGATTCCGAGAAGCTCCTCAAGGCTTACATCATCCTGACCAAGATGTACAGTTCGGACAACCCAGTGCCTTGGCTGAAGTCCGGTTCCCTGGAAGCCTACCGTCAGTTCGTTACCACTCTGTGGAACGGCATGACCGTTCACCTGATCAACCTCAAGGTCGTTGTTGCTAACTACCGTGATGCCAAGATGGTGGTGGTCGACAACGGCCCGGTGCGTCTGGTAGACGGTCGTGGCGATACCCAGAAGGATGTTCGCTTCCTGGAAGCTGACACCATGGTCTATTACACCGACGAAGTACTGGAGGCTATCACGTCGAAAGACTGCTCCATGGCTGAAGTGGTGATGGGCTACTACTGGGAGCGTCTGACTGGCAATCGCCGTACCGCTACCGAAATGTTCACTAACCCTGAGCACTTCCAGGCCAAGGCTAACGAGTACTTCGCCTACGTCAATGAAAAACTGTCGGCTCACGCTGAAGTGCGTTTCATTGCCGGCGGTCTGAAGACCATCCACGATTTCATTATCGGTAACGAGAACATCATGTCTCGTCTCGATGAAATCCGTGCTGGTTCGCAAGACCTGCTGGGTACCTGGGTGAGCAATACCTTTGGCCAAGAACTGCGTCGTTGCTACGCTGAGCTGATGGCCAGTGGTTACGACTTCGGTAGCGATGTTCCAGTGTCTGAAGGTGACGAACGTCCTGGTGTTTGTGACGTGGTAATGTCGTCGCACATCGTTCCAGTATTCCTGCGCGCCCTCGGCTGTGGTTTGGCTGCGGACCTGCTGGAAGATACCTTCATTACTCAAGCTGGCGAAGACAATGTCTCTGACCAGCGCCAGCGCCTGACTGTTTCCGTGATCAACCTGATCGTGGACAAGTGTCTGGAATGAGTATTGAAGGTCTCAAGCGAGAACCGCATGAGAGCTTCGAAAGAAAAGCCTTTACCGAACTGCCTGATGGTTCGGTAATCGCAAATCGTAAGGTGGAGATCTATCTCCCCAAGCGGTTTGTAGATAACGGCATGGCGACGGTTAGTGACAAAGTTACTACCGCCGCTGTGCTGGGTTTGGTGATTCCGGGGGAGTCTTATGCTCCCCTGATAGCTTTGATGGATATCACGCTGGTTCCGCTCAATATTCGTGAAAGCAATGTAAATGGAATTCAGTATTTGGTATTGGAGTTTGAAAAGGGCGACACGGTTATTGAGAGCCTGGAAGTAATTCAGGATCCCAACAAGCCCTATCACTTCATGTTGGAGTTTTACTACTACGCGAAGATTCCGTGGTATATGGGTGAGCAGGAAGTCCGCGGCTTGTTTGACAACGCCAAGGCTGAATGCGGTAATGATGTGGGGAGTACCTTCCAGGTACCTCGTGTGCTTACCAGCATTATGTTCCGAGATCCTGACAATCCCGATCAGCCATATCGTTACAGTAAGGCTGCTAAGGAAGGCAGGCCTCCCCTCATCGTTGGTTTAAACAACGGTAGCATGTTGATTGACGGCACCTTCGCCAAGATCTCCAGCGGTTACTTGCAGGATAACACCTTGGCGGCAATGGTTAACCCCGATACCAAAGTTACAGACTACGAAAGGATTATGAGGGGTATCCCAACATGAGCAAGATCATCACCTTTGGAAGCACGGTACTGGAAGGTACCGGCAAAAAAGGTATCTTGAAGCCAATGGAGCCAGGCGGGCAATATTACCTGCTGAACTCCGGCGGTTTCAACATCGAGAACCGTAGCGGTATCAAGTATCGGTTCAACGATTACCTCCGTGAATGCATGCGGGAAGATTCCGATCTGAACCGCCGTGTGCGTGAGGGGCAGCTCCAATGTGAACTGGGCCACCCTCCGCAGTACTACTGGGAACGTATCGACGGTCGCATTGTTCAGACCCCGATTACCGACGTGTTCCAGTGGATCCATCGTCTGCGCACTATCATTGAAGCTAACGTATGCGGTTCGGTACGGAAGATTCACTGGGTGATGAAAGGCGGTGAAACCGATCCAGTTTACAACATGATCGAAGTACGTCCTTTCGGTGTGCATGGTCACATCCTGAAGGACAGCCTGGAAGATCCGGACATCAATACGGCGTTCAGTATCCGCACTGTAACCAAGCCGCAGAAGATGGGGGATCGTAGCCGTGAAGTGGATTACTTCACTGGTTATGACCTGGTTATTGAGCAGGGCATGTTGGAAGCCTGCAAATACCGTACTGCTGGTCTGGAAGACTTCATGTCTCACCAGCTCCTGGCAGCCCCAGCAGAGATGGCTGTGTCTTTCGATGAAGTCGTTTACGTCTGTGAGCGTGAAATGGCTAAGGAATCCTTCATGGTTCGTTTTGAAGGTACCGAGAGCCACAATCAGTTGGTCGGCATGCTTGACCATCTGAAGAAGCGCTACCACCACGCTGCTCCTGTTCGTCTGAAGACCACCAGCTCGCTTAACGTGTTCTAAGACATGCCTAAGGTAGGGGAATCCCCTACCTTAGGTACTATTATTTATTTTTGCTGTTCCTCTATGATATACCCTGGATTCAGGGACCCACTTTCTACTCAACTGTAAATGGAGTACAAGTAATGGAAGCAGACTTCGACAAAGACATCCTGCGAAACGCCAAGACAGACCAAATCTCCTTCGTCTTGGCTTTGCGGGATGCTGTCGGCGGGGGTAATGTGCTGGGGACTCTCCTGTCTACTTCGCGTCAACAATGGGGCCGTTTCACCGACATCCATACCGGTGATCACCTGATCAAGGGCGTGGGTGTTAGCACGGTGAAGACTGATGCGTGCTACACCTATATTGCGCATCTCATCAAGCAGTACATGGTATCGGCCGGTGTGCGCGCTACCGCATGGACGCAGAACACCATTGCCAGCGAGAACTTCACTAACAAGGCAATCAGCAACATCATCGCCGCACGCACTTTCGACGAGCACACCGAGTTGTTCAAGATCGTCGCTACGCGCCTGATGGGCTTCGATGACACCCTGGTCGACATGGCCTTGACCAGCGACGGCTTCAAGAAGGCTGAACACCTGGTGGTTTACATGGGCAGCCGGTTCAACATGTCGCAAGAGCGTGAAGAACTGCTGAGCCGTTACGGTTTCGAAGTGGGCTACCTGCAAGCGCTGTTCGACACCGGTGGCTTCACCCCTGAATTCTTCGAGCGCAAGGTCAGCCAGGCTATCAGCCACTGGGACAACGAACCTACGGATGATGAACCCCGCATCCTGGATCACTTCAAGTTGCTGACCCAAGAATAATTCAAACCTATATCACTTAGATGACCAAGCAGGCAAATGCCTGAGGGGAAGTACACAATGCTTCCTCTTCCTTGGTAGATTTCTTTTAACCCTAAATTTGTAAGTGAGAACATTATGTCGCTGAATAACGAATACGCCAAACTGATGGGCAATGGCGTTGACTCGTTGGTAGAACACCACAACTACAACAAAGCTACCAACCACGTGACCTTCAACGCAGAAAAGGTCGAGCTGCCTAAAGGCATCACCAACGAATCGCTGCAGCAGCACGTGTCCTTCATCAACGACACCTCCGGCCAGGTTCGTCAAGCGGTCGCGACCATCGCCCGTACCGAATACGAAAGCAACAAGAAGCTGACCACTGTCGACGGCACTCTGGAACTCGGCGGTGTCATCTTCAACTCCCAGCATCACCTGAAGCAGCAGATCGGCGAAGACGCCTTCCTGTACGGCCACAGCACCACCCAGACCACCTATCAGCATTCGGAAGATCACGCTGACTGGATGGCTGAACAAGACAAGGTCAACATCGAAATGGCGACCAAGCTGTTCAGCTAATTTCTACTCGGCGTGAGCTCTACTCCTAGGGCAACCTAGGAGTAGGGTTTATTCCGCATTTTCATTTTTGGAGTTAACCAATGTCGCGTGCAGAAATGAAGTTTGAGCAAGCTGTAGGATCGGTACGCATTCCTATATCTAAAGGCTATCAAAACCTGATGATCGAAGGGTTTGCTGTTACGGCTTTCTGGAGTCACGTTACTGGCGCTATTGAAGTGGCCAAGATTAATGAATTGATTGATATTCCCCAAGGTGACTCCGAAACCCTGGCTCGAGTAATCCGTGCTTACTTTGAGGCCAATGATGTCTACAGTATTCTGGAAAATGTAACTTTGGAAGTGACTTTGGTTCTTTATTTACAGACCAAGGAGTTTGCAATGGAGGATCACACAGTAGTTGCTGGTTCTCGATCCATGCGACCCAAGCCACAGTGGTCTTTGACTATTAAGGAAGCTATCTAATCATGGTCTGGGAGCTCTCCTTAGCCATCGCCACGGTGTTACTCACCCTAGCTGGTATCTATTATCGTAAATTCAACGCTTGGGTCTTTGAGGGGCCTCTCAGTAGCCTCAAACGCAGAGCTGATACATGTACTGTTGCATACATCATCTTAATAACTGTTTGTTGGTTGTTCATCGTTAGTTTGTTCCATGTTCTTACTGGAGGGTAAATAAATGCCTAAAGCTAAAGCGAAAATGTTCAATATCCTGCTCAGCGACTTGACCCATGGTGTTGAGGAGTATGTCGAACCTTACGACGCATTCTGGTATGGTGTGTTGCATCGCTTGAAAGGTTTGCAAGCGCTTAATCAATGGCCTGATGATTTCAAGACACCTGAAGCATTGGTGGAAGAAATCAAACCGTACTTCAAGGACAACGGTGTTTACAACATCATCGGTTCCAAGAACAGGCACGTCTCGCTACAAATCGGTAAATCCGTTGCCTCACACGCTTTAATCACCCACAGCGTGGCTGGTGGTGTAGCGGTAATGATCCCAGACTATAACTGGGCGGTTCACGTTCACAACTTTGACCACAACTCAGGAATATAGACTATGTCTTTTATCCACACAGTTTACACCGAAGAAGAAAGAAAAGACGAGATGGTCTTCGGCCTTTTCGTTGATGGCCTTGTAGAAGTATTTAGTGAAGAGACTTTCGATCTGTCTCTGGTTTCCATTGACAAGATTGGTATTCTGGATTGCTCAGTGGTCGGTGTTGCGCGTCGGCATCTGAGCAAACTACCTATGGTAGCTCCGTTGGTTACCTATGGCGTTACTGTGCGCGGTAGCGCTATCAGCTCTAAACAGCTAGACATACTCGATGTGCGGGCAGATGGTCAGCCTGGGTGTTTTGATGAACCTACTGTTGCTTTGTACAAGCAACGCAAGACCGATAAAGACGGCAAGGAGTATTACGTTCTTTCGGTAGGTGTGAGCGGGGAAGTCTACAAACGAGATATCTGCGGGTATTTGCAGATGGGTTGTGGTATGGGGCTTCAGCGTGAAACGCATACAGTCAGTCTGGGTGACTCTTTGCGACAAGCGATCATGCGACATTATCCGACCAAAGTCGAATTGACTTCACTCACGTATGTTTTGGATGGCACTGGTCTAAACTCGGCAGAGTACACTCTTGCTGCGGCGAGTAACGGTGCTGACTTCCAATGCACTTTCCTGCGTGACGGCTTGAAGAAGCCTGGCTATGAGGGTGGAGCTCATGTAGCTGCGGTTTACTTCACCTCTGTGGCTCCTGACACAAACCTGCTCTTCAATGATCCTGATTACGAGATGCTCGGTTGGTTTCGTGTACAGGATTTGCAATCTCTGGCAGTCGTGCAGGAAACCAAAGATATCCTTGCCGAAGAGCCAGACAGGAAACCTGTTCAGTACTTGTTCAATCCAGCGTCGGTGCAAGAACGTATCGGACATCTGGTTGATATTCCAATGGAGCCATGGACGCAGAGACTGTGCATGGACATATCCCATGAGTTCGACTACATGGTCCGAACTTTTGGCGGCATGCAAGAAGGCTATTAAGTGTAGTGGGTGTTTTTTACACAGCACCCATCTTACACCTCTAATAGCAAAGTAAGGATTGTTTCATGGGCAAGGGTTTTCTTCTGGTAGTTGAGGGGCTCGGTGGTAGCGGTAAGTCTACTGTGTGCGACAAGGCTCAACAATGGTTCAAGGAGGCGGGTATTCCTTGTACTCGTACTTTCGAACCTGGTGGGACTCCTGCGGCTAATCATCTTCGCAAGTTGTGTCGTGAAGGGATCCCAGACGCTGAACCGCTTACTCCTATGGCTGAAGCTATGCTGTTCAATGCAGCTCGTGCTCAACATGTGGAGACGGTGGTTAAGCCAGCGCTGGAACGTGGGGAAGTCGTACTCTGTGATCGTTATCTGTTGAGCACTATGGGTTATCAAGGCGTGGGTCGGGGTCTTTCGATCTTTACCCTCAAGCAAATCCACCATCATGCAATTGGTCTTGTTCCTGACATGACCATTCTGATGGAAGGTGGCCCTGAAGTGTTCGTTAAACGGATTTCTGCCGCAGAGAAAGGTAGTGATCAGTTCGATAACTGGAACGGTGAGCTGTACAACCGTATTCAGTTCTTCTTCGAGCGTGAAGCAGCGGAGAACAAAGATCGTTACTGGACGGTAGATGCCGAACTCCCAGCTGATGGTGTGTTTGCCCAGATTGTTCCTTTGCTCATGAAAATCCGCGATTCTCTCACTGGGCAACCCAAGCATACTGAAAGCATCAAGATTCCTCCGAAACTCCAAGATCAACCGGCGTATTTAAATGCGGTGCCTCGGCACGTGCATCGTGGAATTAAGGATACTTCCGAAAAGGTGGACACTTGAACCTTTATCATTATTCGGCAAATGCATTTGATGTAATCAAGTCCAAGCGTGCTCAAGGCACCGCCACCCCAGAAGAGATCAAGAAGGCTGAAGAACAGGCCAGACGGATCTTGATGCCTGGGGCTACGTACGTAGATTCGATTTCGTTCTTCTTCGAGCCTATCCCTAGCGAGATCATGCACCAGATTTATGGTGAGGGTCATCCGGTGTGGTTTGAAGGTAACAAGTTGTACGAGTACGAAGTCAAAATGGATCTGCTCCCACAACGCATCCTTTATGAGGTTGTCGAGTCGGAGCGTGAACTGGTTGCCCTGGACAAGTTCGTTAAGGATCATAATTGGGTAGAAGACGACCCGGTGTTGTTGAAGAAGTGGTTTGCATTCATCCTCAATGAGAAACTCAAGTGGGGTGAGTACGGTAACGATCGTAGTAAGCTTTTCCTGCAAGCCAAGAAGAATAGTGGCAACCTTACCACTAACTTCCTCAAGGCCGCGCAACGAGAAGACTTCAAAGATAACTTCCGTAAGTACGCCGCTAGTGTTCCGCATCTGATGATGTACCCAGAGGACGGAACCGTTCGCTACGAGATTATGAGTTTGGTTACCATCGGCAAGAAAGGCAGTAAGTTCCTGAAACGTTTTGACGACTAGGTGACTTATGGGCGAAGTGACTAATCAGCCAAAGTCATTGGAGGATCGTATACGAGCAGTAACCGAAATCGCGAAACAACGTAACTTCGATTTCGACATCTGCTATGTAGCTGCTCGCCAAGAGTGGACTACTAACTGGGGCGAAGGTCTTAATCGTTCCCGGTTGGAAGATCTGCTCGAAGTAGTTGAAGAGGACATGCGCCTTTACAACGCTTACGAGAAAGTAGTTAAGGAAGATCCCCAATAACGGCAGGTAGCCAGGTAGCCGCAAGGCTACCTGGTTTACCCTATGTTTGTATTTTTAATTCCTAGGGAGCTTCAGACCTATATTACTTTGATGATGAAGGTCAATCAAAACTTAATAAGCATTTAGCCTTTCGTGCAAGGAGCTCATCATGGTACTCGTAGACCAATCTGTAGAACTGCGTAAACGTTTCGAATCTGCTTACATCAACATCAAAGCAGTGGTACCTTTCGATCGTACTTGGCGCGATGACACCGGTCGGTTGAGCGGTGCTGTGCGTGCTGACTTGAAGATCGGCGAAGTAGTAAAAACCATCTGCCCTGATTCCGGTCGTCGGATCATCATGGTAGGTACCCCAATGGATACCGTCGTGGTATACGAACGTTATAACTTCGACGAAGGCAAGCCCTTCAAACTAGTTTATAACGCCAACGAGATGTTGGATCGTTTGCTGGGCGGTAGCTATCTGAGTATCGCTCAGTTCAACCTGGTTGTAACTGATTACGACGTCCGTGAGAATATCGGTGTGTTCCTGGACAACATGTACGTGGGTATGCAAAAGCACGCCCAGGTCGGCCTTAAGAAGGTCATCTAATTCGGTAAAGGAGTTTCGTCATGAAGAAGTTTGCATTTGCTGGACTGGTTGTAGCTCTGTTCGCCAGTTCGGCAATGGCGGAAGAGCCAGCCAAGATCGTGGCGGAATGTTCCACTAATGGCGGTAAGTATCTGGTAGTGTCGCTAGACGAGCAGCGCAAGCAACTCGTCACCAGCTACGGTGGGGAACTCCCCAATGGCCCAGCAGATCATATCTGGGTCAAGTCTACCAACAGCATGTTCTGGAATCGTGAGTATAACGCTTCCGAGAAAGTGGAGGATATCGAGATGTATGCCAACTTCGATAAGGAGTGGGTAACCGTCTCGGTAACTGACCGCGGTAGTGAGGTACTGGTTACTCTGAAGGTCGACGAGAATGAGAAAATCACCACGCTCGATTCTTGCAAGAGTATCACCACCCTCAATATGGACGACACCGTTACCAGGGATATGACCTGGGTCAGTAATAACGGTGAAGAATGAAACATGTTTAACCCTAACCCTGGCGCTAACCTAGCTAAATCTTTTTATAGTCTTTTGGAGCAAAGCATGAGTAACGAAATGTCTTCTGTCATCGCAGAACAAACCGGTAAAGATGAAGTCATCAATCTGATGGCCAACCTGACGGCCAACCGTATCGCTGATGCGATCAACGGCATCTCCAACGTAGTCGACGGACTGGAGAAGAACGTAAAGACCAAGCGTGCCGCAGCACAGATCACATCGCATCTGAAATACGCGGTGGCCCTGATCGGCGACTTCCAGAAAGCCATCGAGCAGCAAGTGCGCGAGCTGGCTCGTCTGCATACCTTGATCGCAGACGACGCAGACAAACTGCAAGTGGCCGAAAAAGAACTCAGCGACGCGCGGTTGGAACTCGAGGCGGTGACTGCCGTAAAAGATGACCTGGCCAAAGAAGTGAGTGACATCAGGGGCCTGGTCGTGCAGCGCGAAGAAGAACTCGCCGGTACTCGTACTGAGCTCAATACCGTTCTGCGTCAACGCGACGAGGAAGCGACCAAGAAGATCGAACTCCCTATCCTGTCTGCGCAACAGCCGGCTGCCTCCACCGGGTTCTGGGTGATCAACCGTGAGTGGCATGACTGGTTTATTGCAGAGCACATGTTGACGCTGCGCGGGTCCATGCTCGATCGTGCTTCTTACGAGCAGGCTTTGCGCGTAGAGGTGTGCAAGCTGGCTGGTAACAACGGTTTGAATACCGACATCCGTGAAATACACACCAAGGTTGTAATAGTTGACTGGGATGGTTTCTTTGCCACGGAAGGGGACGGTCCAAGTCGTTTTGGTCCGGTGTTCTCAGCCGGTACTCTCAAGCTCTTGCCAGTAGAAGTCGCGCAGCCGGAAGAACCGAAAGTCCCGTTGTTGCTGGCCGAGAACCAACCACAACTCGGTCGTAAAGTCTGGGCGCTTAACCAACAATACTTTAACTGGTATGTTGGTAAATTCCCAAGCCACGCCAACATGAACGATATCAATAACCGCAACCAGTTCCGGACCACGCTGGCCACTCATATGAATGAAAAGCTGGGGTTGCTGGCTGGTGCAAAACTTCCCATTCTGATCATTGACTGGGATATGTCGCCGGCCGGCACCCTGTTCTTTGTTACTCCTGAAATTGACTTGACTCCGTTTGTTACCAAACCCAAACCCTACGCTTACTAACCGTTTAGTACTACCCTCCCATATGGGAGGGTAGTACTATTTCATCCTTTTCAATTTTTTAGGAGATCGTGTTTTTAGGAGTGAGTAAAGTGAGCATACGTTTTACTATCCAGGATCATAAGGAGTTGACCACGTTCAAAGACATTCTGGGATCGGTGGAGGGTTTGTTGCCTCTTGATTTCATTATCGGCGTGTATACTCATATGAAGTCTAATCCGCAAGGGTTCGACACTACTTGGTTGCAAAGGGCTCTGATAACGGCTAAAGAGATTGCTGAGGCCCAGAATCTCAATGTCAACAGTCAGGGTATTCTGTTGGCCAGTATCATGCTTATGGAGTCCGGTAGGCGTTTTATAGGCACTGATCCGCATGAGGGTTCAGTGGCCTTCGCTATTTCGTTCATCAACATGGTAGCTCCCCGCTACTTTAGTGAGGACGAGATCAAAACCATCTGTAATTGCTTGCGTTATAATCGTCAACGGTTCCGACGCAGTGTTGATGGTGCGTTTGTGCTAATGGTGTCTGAAGTAAGCATCCTTACTAATGTGCGTTTCAAGGACATTGATAACGCAGTAGTCAGTTACGTTAAGGATAACAAATGTGGTGATGTGGATTCCTCAGGTGAATGTCAGATTGAAACCTGGCACGACTCCTTGGCCATTGGGTTCGACATGATGTACGGTCACGAAGGCACGGTTTGGAATAATCTAACCCGCGCCACCCAAGAAGCCTTTAAGGACCACATTTTATCATTCAAACGGTTGGCAGCCAATAAGGTAGTCATTAAATCTATCATTGGCCAAAACTATCAACGTATTTTTAGCAGGTAGACGGTAATGGCTGAAATGGTTAATCTTGGGCTTAATTTCCTAACGTTCTTTTTGTGGGTGGCTGTAGCGCTAGTGGCTTTCGCCCGCTACCTAGAACACAAGGGGCTCGAGTATTCTGTAGTTCGCACGCCAACAGGGATGTACTTCAAGTACAAACTAGGTGTGTATGCAGGACGCATCGAACTGATACGGGACGACACCGTTACCTCTCCCACGTTGACACAAGGGGTGAGTGGGTGGGAGTGTAGATTCCCCGGGTACTTTACGCTGAAGGAAATGTGTTCCTTCATTAGTTCTGCCTCGGGTAATATCAACAAGAAGGGTTCTCATTCGAAGGACTTACTTATCTTCGACGAGATTGTGAATCGCAAGAACGATGCGCTGGTCAGTATCAATGGAACGATTTACGCGTATGACAACAGCGACCACCGGCCGTTCAAATTCCGCTAAGCGGACATAACCCTACTACCTCTAGCCTTGCGGCTAGAGGTAGTAGGGGACACGTCGTACCTATTACTTTTTTAGCCGAGGTAAGCCGGGTTGTCGATACGAGTGGCTTGTTCAACCATACGTTCGATAGTACCGGTCGGCAGGTTTTCCAGGATCGCAGTGCGCTGAGTGAAGCCAATCGGAGCAGTAACAGCATCCGGGTTGTACAGCGGCATCAGACGCAGCATCTGGCGAGCGATTTCTTTCACCGCGTAGGTGTCGAATTCGATCACGCCAGTCATTTCCATGGCGATGTCACGGATCTGGTTCTCTTCGTCTTTGTTACGACGCAGAGTGATCTGGACGTTCTGGGTAGGCTGACCACCTACCAAGAGAGCCGCGTGGGCGATGTCCCGGAAGTTACGAGTCGGCTCGAAGTAGATAGCCGAGTAACCGGTTTCGTCCAGCAGCATGTCACCCGGATCTTCCAGGATAACCATTTTGGCGTTCAGGACTTCAGCGTCCATTACCAGCCACTGTTGCCACACCTTGAACATCTTGGTGAATGGTTCACCTTCGACGTCGTAACCGGTGTGGGTCACAGCACCCAGGGTACGCTGAGCACCAACAGCGATCGCCATCCGGTGACCGGTCCAGCGCATGTCAGCGAAGCTGATCTGCGTTTGGTCGGACAGACCGTCGAAGATACGCGTGCGGTTCTCGAAGAACGATTTGCACAGCGAGTGCAGCTGGTCGCCGGCTGGCAGCCGGGAGAACCCGGCTGGAGTCGACAACACGATGCAGAACGCTTGTTGGGAAACGTGGGGTTGGGTGGAAACGTACTCGAATACGTTACCAGCCCAGCCGTACTGTCCACCCTCTGCAGGGTTGATGACGGGACGGTCCCCGATGTCCATAGCCTGGACGAATGGGTCGCTCACAGGGAGGAGCGTCTCACTGGTCCGGTGCGGCAGATTGGAATCAGCAGCCATGATTACTCACCCTCCTTAGGCGTTAGCCAGTTCTTCTTCGTTGTGGGCGAAGAGATCCAGCGTCATTTGGTATTTGCCCTTGTTGAAGTAGGCATGAACACGAGTGTTCAGGATTGCTTTGCTGCCTACCGAGCCTTCCGAGTAGGAAGGTTCAACGCGGATGTTGCGTGCCAGCGAACCGAGGCGGTCACGACACTGACGCTCTGCGCTATCCTTGAACACCGACACGTAGTTCGCTGCCGACAGGTTGGTGTCACCGCATACACGGTTCCACTCATCTTGGCAGATCTTCTCGATGCAGACGCACAGGAAGGCAGTAACCTGGTCTTTGAGGACCGAGTCTACGTTAGGGTAGACGGTTACCAGCGCCGGACGGTACAGGCGTTCGCCCGAGTCGTACGGACGCAGGGTGATGCAACCACGGTTGAAGTTCTCAGCCGATTGCACGTCACCCTCGAACTCGATGTTCGGCGAGTGCATGGTACGCAGGATACGGTTGTCAGCATGCGACGGCGAAGCCGAAGGCACGATGATACCCTGTGCGTTACCAGCGAACAGCGCGTAGGCGTAAGCCAGGTCGATGTTGGCCGAGTAAACTTCACCCAGCGGTTCATCGATGGCGTAAGCCTCGATCAGGTTGATCGACGAACGAGTCGACGGGGTACCCCAGAACTCGGACTCAGGGAACATGCGTACTTGGTTGTTCAGTTGGGCCGAACGCGAGTACAGCTGTTCTACATTGTTGGTCTTGCCTGGACGCCAGATAGTGGCGCACGGGATTACCAGGATATCCTTACGGCTACCCAGCAGACGAACTGCCTGATCCTTGACGTCCTGCGAGTAACCGATGTCCCAGAAGAACGATTGGCGGTTACGGGTGTAGTTGGCAGTTTCGATGCTGTCAACGTAAACTTCCAGATCGCTGGCGATCAGGTTGTTCTGCACCTGCCAGGCTTCGTCACGAGTCACCGGGAACTTGACGTTGGTCAGAACGTTGAACGGATCGTCCACTTCCGACTTGGTCACGTAGTCCGGCAGTTTGCCTTCGTTGTCGAAGAACGGCGAGATACCGCCAGTGATCTTGATTGCCGCCGACAGATCCCAGTTGACAGTGTCAGGGGTAGTGATGGCGTAATAAGGAGCACCGTTGTGGTCGACGCAGGTGAACGGGTTCATCTGGCGATACGGCATAACCGAAACTTCGACCAGGTTGTCGTTGTGCTGGGATTCGATCGCGTACAGCGACTGGCACAGGGCCGTGATCGATTCCTGGTACACGTGGACACCGGAGTACGGAGCTGGGATCGGAACAACCTTGCGGTTGACGTTAGTACCAGTGAACTCACCGAAGGCACGCTTCAGGTTGTAACGAGTGCTCTGATACAGGGCGTCGAACAGGGTCGCTTCAACGGTCTCACGACCACGAGGAGTCTTGGCGTAGTTACGCTTGCCCTTGTCGGTGTCAGTGAACTGACGCAGATTGAAGGGGTACACGCCGGTGGCTTTAACGAAATCAGCGATTTCGCCGAACTGGAAGGCGCGGTTGTCCACACCGAAGTTCATGCCGCCTTTGTTGTACTCGTCGCCCACACCGCCGATACCGTCGAAGAGTGGGAACACTTCGATGTCCGGAGTACCTGGGTCTTGACCGTCTGGTGGAGTGCCAGCGATCTTACGACGAATCAGTTCGCCAACGCCTTTGGTTTTGGCTTCAGGGTCGACTTTGATCTCGATTTCCAGACCTTGGAAGGTAACCCCTTCGTTAGGTACGAGATCGCCTTGAGCGTCACGCACGAACTTACCAGTGATGTCACGCTGGTAATCCTGTACGGTAACCTTCTTAACGAAGGCCGACAGAGCGGTACGCGCTACTACGTTGTTCGCCGACAAGCGACGAATGCCGATGCTGGCCTGGCCACCGGCGACGAGCCGTTGAATCAGGATCGAGGTCGGAGAGTAGAAAGCGGAAGATGGATCGGTAATGTCGCCGAACACCGCACCGACTTGGCTGGTATTAACCCAGACAATGCCGTTTACGTCAGCCAGTTGACCCTTCGGGAAAACACCATGGATGACGGGCGCGTGAAGCGGACGAGTTGTCTGGGCAGGGGTATAATCGGGAATCGAGACATCGTTGATCCCCCGGTTATCCACCTTCCCCGGGACGATGCTAGTAAGACTAGTCATGTTGAACCTCTTGAACGTTCGGAAGGGGGTCCTAAAACAATCGTATGCAAGCCTTTATGGGCCGTTCAGTGTGTTTTATCACTGGCACATAACATATTATTTCGATGAGGTTCAGCGATGCAAATCGACGCGTACAACACTACTTTTGGAAAGCCATACCGCGTGGCTAACAAAGTAGAGGCCACCATTCAGGCCTTGCACATCAGTCAAAGTCTTACCCCGACCAAGAAAGACGGGGTGTTCGTGATCACTCACGAAAATAAGTTGCCCATCGAAGTCTTCGCTTTCCCGTTGACGTTCCAAGCGTACAACCGGAAGATGATTACGGTATATGACGAGCGTCCTTACCGTAATGAGAGCAACAATCAGGTTACTAACTCCAACGAAATGACTGTAATGAAGCTAACAGCGTTCTTGCAGCAAGACGTGGCGACGGGTAATCTGACTCCGCTGAAGCAAGCACGTAACGTCGCTACTAAAGCTTTTGCCGATTCGTTGGGTAGTCTGATCATTAACCGGGGTAACCTGGGTAGCAGCAGCATGATCGGTCGTAACCCAATGGCAAGTGAAGAGGCACTCACCCTCAAGGTGTTGCTGGCCTACTACTTCATCGGGTTGGAAGAACCGGTTAACTCCGATCTCGAATTGGTGACCGTTAACGTGGTCCGTGAGATCTTCGGTACTGATAAAGGTTTCGTGTTGGGTGTTATCGAAGACCTGGGCCGTCTACCGACAATGGTAGAACTGCACAAGGCGATTATCGAAAACCCAACCTTGTACAAGTTGAAGACTGTTAGTTTCAAAGACTTCCTGCATTTGGTCAGTGGCTTTACTTTCGCTGCCCTGGGTCGTCATGTGGTTGGTGCTGCTACTGAGGCACCTTGTTTGTTTACTGCATTTGTTTATGGGGCGATCGTATTTAAAGGCTACAACAAAACTCCTCTCGGCTTGGCGCTGGATCCCAAGTACAACAAGGACATTTTGAAAACCTTTGAACTCAAGATCGATTATACCTACGACCTCAATGGGTGAACCGGATGAGCCAAAGAAGTCCAGAAGACGGCACTCCGTTGGTGGAGTATGCGCAAAGTCATATCTGGGGTAACCCAGAGGAAAACGGACAATATCAAGTTAAGTTGGTACGGGTTACTCCTGACGCAGGCGTGGTCCAGAACTACAGTTACATGAATCGCTGGCGCGCATTGCCACGGGAAGATCGTACTTTCCACGTGTTCAGTGCGGCTGGCCTGGTTCCTGGTTACTGGAACTTCAAGAACAGTGTGCTCGGTAAGAACCCACTGGACCGTTGGGTTAACCTGGGGCGGTTGTGTCGTAAGCGTGGGGTCCAACTGGATCTCTACAACGCTAAAGGGTCGATGTACAGCCGAAGCCATGCTTGGGTCATGCACACCTACGACGGTTTGGTGCTGATTGCTTTCGAGAAGTTCAAGCAATACACCATCCCCTACAGCCAAGAAATGTGGTTCCGTTGCTACACTCCTAGCAGTCCAGTGGACAAGTGGGAGCACAGCGAAGACGACGATAACCCGTTTGTCTACGAAACCATGACTTACGCTAACCAGAATGAAATGGCTATCTTCATGAGCCGTTACACCTGGTTGAAGGCCAAGCCTGGTTACACCGGGGTGTTCCATAACGGGGCTTTCTTTAAAGGAGCTCCTAACGTTATTCCTGGGTTGGCGCAAGGTGACATCGTTGAGATCTGGCACGATCCTTCGGTAGTGCGGGTAGAGACTTACGCGTACAAGAACCTGAAAGACTTCCATTCGGATCTGGACAAGAAGCGTAAGCTGATTATCCATCCGCCTAAGGTCAAGGGTGATTTCACCATTCGCTACTTCGACGACAACGACTATTACCTGACTGCACGTAACAACCGTGGTCTGTTGTTGCCTCGAAACGATGCTACCGCTGTACGCCAGTTGACTCACTGTGACGTGGCGATTGCCGACGAGTTCATTCAGAACGCAGCTACCTATCATCCGGACCTGGCCAAGGTAGATGATATTCAGATCACGGTACTGGTGCGTAAGAGCGATTGGGAATACCAGTGGCCTCATGACCACCAGCGTCTCCGTTATCTGTACCGCATGCCTGATGCGGATATCCTCCGTGCCATGACCGGTCCTCGTGCTCTGGTGCCTGAGTGGACGGCTAATGGCCTGGAGTCTGGTTCGGTACTGAGCTTTACCCGGTTGCAGTATCGGGAGATCACTCGGGCTAAGGCTAACCCAGCCATCGGTTACAACGCTGCTACTCGTGTGCTGAGCGAAACCCCTATCCGAGCAGAATACCTCTTGGGTGGTCGTGGGGTGGAGATCCCAGAAACCTACCGTGAGAAATGCACGGCATGGGAACACGACGAGAACGGTAAGTTGGTTGGTTACTACAACCAGACCAATGCACGGTACTACAGTCCGGTGCATACCAACTGTAAGCTGGTGGAGTTCACTATCGGTCACTTCGGTCGAACGGTGGATATCACGGTAACCAACGTGGATACTGTGGTTAGCTCTACTTACGACCTGCGGGTTTACGTATCCGACTACAACATCGATCTGAAGAAGATCGTTGGTCCGTGGAAGGACGTTACCGGGGATGACAAGATTTACGTTATCTCCAATGGCCGGGTTTCCTGGAAAGGGCTGGACCGTGTTAACCAACGGGGGATCTTGGCAACCAACAAGAAGACCCTGGCGTACACCTTTACCCTGGAGCACATCGATCACAGTTTGGCCTTTGCTCTTACTGAGATCTATGCCGGTGGTGGGCAGATCTTCCCCTACAGTTTCGCGGAAGTGGACCTGTGGTTGAATGGTCATCCGCTCATCGAGAACGTGGACTGGGTTTGGGATAACCAATATTGCTACATTAACAATAAGGAGTTTATTGTCGATGGGGCACAAGAGATCACTGTACGAGCGCATGGTTTCTACGATAATTTGGTTAGACCTAACGCTGACACCGAGCTTGGGTTCGTGGACGGCGGGGTTATTGGCCGCTTCGATCGTTATAACTTGCGCGGTGATCGAGTTACTCGTACAGTTATTAATGGAGCCCTTTACCTGACCGACGAAGTACCCCGCGCTGAGCGCGAAGTACCAGATGATCAGTGGGGTGAATTGAACGGTCGTCCGTACTGTGTCAAGCATATCTACTGCCCGGTTAAATGGGTAGAGGATTTCAAGAGTTTCCCAATGCGCAAGCGCAGCCGGGAGACCGACCAGCGGGTGAGCGATTACCTGACCGAGTATCTGCCGAAGCCTCGTAACAACGCAGAAGAGATCCTCTACGAGCAAGGGACTCCGGTGCGTCCTGTGGGCCGTGGTACTCCAGTAGTACCTAACCTGCAAGACAAGTACCGTCTGTACAGTCCATTCTTGAACGTAGTCACCAACGCAATCCTTAACCGGTTGCTGGTTGTTCCTGATTTCGGGGAAGGGGAAACTACTTTCAGCGATCAACAAGTGAAGGACTTGGTCAAGAACTACATCTGGTGGTTGAAGTATGACCCGGTCATCTTGGAATACGACCTGCGTTACTTTGCGATCATGCCATACGCGAACTTCAATGTTCCTGTGGTAACCGCTAAAGAGTTCGTGTTCATCCGTAAGGCGAATGACCTTTTCCTTAATTCCGTTTGCTCTATTGAAGGGCATTACGAGGTAAACGATAATGTTCGATAGTAAACCGAACAGCTCCGCCACGGGCGCGGTGGCGGCACTTGCCCCCACACAACGCAACCAAGGAGAGCGCCGGACTATCCTCTATATTGAGGATATGTACAACCCTGATATCCACGACGTTTCGGAAAAAGATAACTACGTGGTTCCTTTCGAGAACCAGTTGATTCTCGACGTTGATCGAGGTTATTGGTATCGCTGTGCCAAAGTGGACTACGAGGGTACCCTCAAAGCTACCTTGGTGCCTTGGCAGAACAACAACCCTAATGATGAGAACGTCCTCGAGCAGGATTGGGTGTTCGGCATTAAGGGCGGTCCAATGCTTGGCGAGGCACTGTTGGCTGTTGACTTCAGTGTGCGTCCAAACGTGGCTCGTGTCGACGCGACCATCATGCGGCCGGGTGCTGCTTACGCATTGCTCTACAAAGGTAATACCCCAGGCGATGAAGGAAAGATTATCTCCGCGGTGTATGACCAGGGTGGGGTGATGCAGACCAACAAGATCCCGACGCCTTTGGCGGAGATCGTGGATCGGACCAACCTGGAGATCAAGACCACTGGCCAGTTCAGTGTGACTGAGAACGAGGAGTCGCTGGTTAACGGCACTCAATGCTTCCTGGCATTCTTCGACCAAGGGGGTAACTTCATTCCTCCTGGACAGTTGGTGCGAGTACAGCATTCGGCGTACATGAAAGACCACCGCGTTGGTATCAAGTACGTTACCGAGATCCGTCTGTTGGCTCCATGGTTCAGTAACAGTAACCAGCCAGGCAAGATCATCGTTCCAATCAACGTTAACCTGTTGGCACTGGAACTCCGTGCTGAGGTGCTGTACAGCGACGGTACTACTTCTGGACCAATGCCGGTTAACGGTGAGAAGTTCGTTCTGGAAGGTTTGCAGGAACACCGTCCAACCTTCCCTGGTCAGACCAACGAAGTGGTGTTGATCTACAAGCTGTCGCCTAACGAGCAGTTCTACGAGGCCCGTCCTGGTAGCCCGCTGTTCGAACGTCGTACGTATTCCCTGGAAGCAGGTAACGTGGATGGTGCTTACGCCCCACGGTTGTACACCTACCCGCAATGGGATACTGCGATCAACGGTTACCGACTGCAGCACTTCCTGTATGACCTGGATCGTAAGACGTTCATCGACGTATCCGACAAGGTTACCATGAACGATCAAAGCCCTGCCTGGCGTCCGAGTTCCTACGGTGTGGCGCAGAGCTTGATCTTCAACATCAACCTGCGGGACGTGGCGCCTACTTACGTGAGTGCTACGTTCGTCCAGTACACCGAGATCGTGCTGTACCGTGACCTCAATACTGCCGGTAAGAAGTTTGACGTGAGCTTCGTCTTCGACAAGCCTACCTATCAAGCTCTGAACCTGAAGGCTACCAACAACGGTGCCAGCAGTAAGGCCAACGTTACCAACGGTTTCACCAAGCAAGTGGATTGGCTGAATGCGTTGTTCTGGGGCGTCTACCCAAGTTACGATACTTGGAACGAGGAGAAGGCTCCTAGCCCAACGCACTTCTACCTGATGCACGAGGATGGCCGTAAATGGCTGTACCCTCTGGCTGACTGGAACAAGGATCTGCCGATCACTATCTCCATGCAACCAGGCAAAACTTGGTACATTGTGTGGGTGAATCGTGATGGTAGCGGTAAGGAGCTGCAACTGGCTTCCACCGGTGTAATCGTTACTGTGTAAATCTTACGTACAAACTAACCTACCGGGTATCCCCCGGTAGGTTAGTTACCTTTTTAACCGCTTGGGGGTAATTCTCGTGAATGAGGAGTATGCTAAGTTACTCGAGACGGCGAAAAATCTACAGAACTACCTAGGAGCGCATAACCTCCCCAAGGTTCTGATTGACGACCAGATCAAACGTGTGGAGTCTCACGCACGTACGGACGACGAAACACTGCTGGCGCACTATAACGAAGACAGTCTCTACAGCATCCGTACCGCTCGGTTCCTGAAAGACTTTGCTCGTTATCGTGCGGTGCCGGACCTGGATACTAAGAACACTAGTTTCCTACGTACCGCTGAGATTTTCCGTAAGCAGGGAATTAAGAACTACTTCTTCTGCTTGCAATTGAACAACCCCATGTTGAAAGGGGTAGATCCATACGCTGAAGATCTGACTAACGAGCAGACCGCGTGGATCATGGAGGAATCACGAACCAACTTCTGGTACTTCCTGCGGGAAGTATGTAAGGTACGTAGTGATCGGTTCTTCCAGGCTAACCGGGGGAACATCAGTTTCATCTGGAACTACCTGAACCACATTACCACTTACATGATCATGCCTCGTCAACAGGGCAAGTTCCAGCGTAACAGTAGTAAGGTGCGGGTTAAGGCTAAAAGCCGCAACGGTAATCAACTACCAGGGCACTGCTGGGTCAAGATCAAAGACCTGCGTATTGGCGATGACGTCATAGACCGCTCTGGTAAGGTCACCACGGTCATTGGCATCCACCCCCAGGGTACGAAGCGTCTATACACAGTTAAGTGCTCTGACGGGCGTTCTACTGACGCTGGCGCCGAACACCTGTGGAACGTGGCTGACTATTCCAACACGTTGAACGATAATGCGATTTGGGATGAGTATTCCACAGCGCAAATGATTACCCGTATCAAGAAGGGTATCAAGATCGAGCTGCCGTTGATTGAACCGGAAGACGGCCCTCAACAGAAACGCAGCATGCGTCCATATGTGATGGGGTTGTTGTTTGCTAACCATTATGTCGACGGCAAGATCAAGCTGAGTCACGTTACTGACAAACTCGTCAGTTATTTGATGACCAAGTTGCCTAAACATCTGAAGTTTGTCGTCGAAGGTGATAACTATTACCTGCAAATGGCCAACAAAGATGAGATGACCATCAGTCAATCGCCGGGCGTACCGCAAGACTACCTGGAAGGTCCTATAAAGGACCGTGTGGAGCTGCTGCAGGCGTTTCTCGACCGCGGGGAGGCTACCCCACAGGGTATGCTCTACCAGACGGACAACAAGGTCATAGTACAGCAACTCCAATACCTGGCTCGTAGTCTGGGTGGTACAGCGAAGAAGGTCGAAGACGGTGTGTTAATCACACTGCCTGAAGGTATCGACTACTATCGCTTTACCAAGGGAAAGGAAGTAACTGCTCCTAACCAGTTGTTCGTTGAAAGTATCACTTATGCTGGTGACGATGAGTGTACTTGCATCGAGGTGGATAACGAAGAACATCTGTACGTAACGGATGACTTCATTGTTACCCACAACACTGTATCGGTGCAGGTGATCAACTTCTGGTTGACGTACATCAATGGTCGTGGTTACAAGACCCACGTAATTACTCTGAAGAGTGATAACCGTGCACAGTTCATTGATGCTGTTAAACGGATGCGTAGTTGTATCCCGACGTATTTGGTTAACCCCACGTACAAGGACAAAGACGCAGGTACGTACCTCAACTACAAAGCCTTTGGTGACGACAAGGTAAACACCCTGACCATCAACGTACCACAGATCGGTAAAGATGCCGCTGGCGACGTTGGACGGGGTTTGACCGTAGGCACTACCTTCCTCGACGAACCAGGTTACATTCAGTGGATCGAGGAGATCATCAACGGTGCGATGCCTTCTGCATTGACGGAAATGGAACTCTGTCGCGAAGCTGGCATCCCATACGGTATTGGGTACATCACCACCCCGAACACGACTCTCCACCCAAGTGGCGATTTCATGTTCAAGAAACTCATGTCGGCTACCGAATGGCGTGAGAAGTTCTTCGACTCGTACAGCGAGAGCCATCTCAAGGACCGCTTGATCAAGGCATCCCCAGAACGTACTACCGCTCCTGCTGTTTCGATGGTTTACAACTACCTACAACTTGGCAAGAACAAGGACTGGGTAAAGAAGACCATTGACGAACTGAACCTTAGTCTGTCTAAGGCGAAGATCGACTTGTTGTTGATGTGGGTGGAAGATGGTGAGAACCGACTGTTTGACGACGTGACGCGGGAAGCCATTAACAACGTCAAACGCGATCGGGTCTGGAGTAAGGAGTATCGCAATAGCGGTTTGTTCGTTGACTTCTTCGTTACACAAGAAAAGCTCATGGAGATGAGCAAGAAGGAATACAACGACCACTTCATCATTGGGGTGGATACTTCGTCGGCGGTTAACAAAGACGCCTGCACCATGATCATCCGTTCCATGAAGACGGGTAGAGTCGTAGGGGTAGGTCGATATGCTCTGGCCATGCTCGACGACGTTACAGCCATTATCGTGGATATGCTGCAAGTGTTGCAGAACAGTGTGTTGGTCATTGAGCGTAACTACGCCCACCACATGATCGACAGTCTGTTGATTCTGTTGCCTAGTAAAGGCATGGATCCATTTACCCGGATCTACAACCAGGTGTATCAGAACCCGGCTCTGCACCAGAAAGAGTTGGAGATGGTACAGAACACCAAGTTCAGCTACCGCGACAAGAACTTTTACCTGAAACTCAAACACCTGTTCGGCTTTAACACGACGGCTAAATCGCGTGAAGTGTTGTATGGGTTGATTCAGGAAGCAGTGGCGGTAACTGGTTACGGTATCAACTACGACAAGCTGGCGGACGAACTGATCAACCTAAGGACTAAGGGCGACCGGATCGACCACGATAGCAAACAACACGACGACTTGGTAATTGCTTGGTTGCTCACCTACTGGTTCATCAAGCTGGGTGGTAACAAGCCTTACTACGGCATTACCGCAGCACTGGCACTTACTGATACCAAGAACCTCTTGGACGTCGGTAAGAACAAGGAAGAGAAGCCAGTGGATCCAAGCATCATGCAATTCTTCGAGAACGTGCGGTTGCGGATTCATAACCTCACGGAAGAGTTGTTGAAGACCAACGACAACATCCTAGCACTCAGGCTGGAGGCAGAGATTCACAAGATGTCTAAGCTGCTCCCACCAGATACTGCGAAGCTGTTGACCGTGGATACCCTGCTGGAAAACGCCAAAGTCGAAAGGGCCAAACGCATCCTGCAACATAAACGCGCAGCATAAAGGACTATACCCTCCTGGCCCGCAAAGGCCAGGAGGGTATAGAACTATTACGCCTTGAAGTTCTTGGCGAGGTGCTCTTGCATCAGGGTCAGACTACGGCCGGTAAAGGCGGGCACGATGTCAACGCTCTTCGACAGGTCTTCCCAGCTGGTGCGGGCAATCAGGGGACTGGAGAAGTAACGGGCTTCGTGATCCAGTTTTTGTTCGCCGTCGAAGTTTTCTTCTGCTGGCTTCGGCGCCACGAAATGAACTTCTTCAGTTCCTTTAGAGTGGGCCAGTTGTGCAGTACCCAGCACGTGGGTTTCGCTGGTGCGTTCGACTTTGACCTGGGAGATGCTCATGTGTGTTTACTCGTAGTAGTCTTTGGATAGGATGCGGAGAACGATATACAGACTCAAGCCAGCACGGAGCGACTGCACTGTCTGAGGAGTCTTGATACCAGTGAGGTACTTGACGATGTCTTCACCGAAGTTACGAACGTCCTTAACAGTATCGTTCTTACTCTTGGGAGCCCCGTAAGCTCCGCGGAGACGAACCAGCACTTCGTAGACGTTAGTCTTCTTGATGCCGTTACTGTGAAGGTATTCGAACATGTGGGTAATTACAGCGTCCACAAATTTCTTGCAGTGCTTGTCTCGGGGGTTGTTGTAGGCCCCAGGGAACGACTGCACCAAGAACCCTAGCTTCTCGGTATTCGGGTGTTCCAATACGGAAGAGGCATAGTTAATCAGTTCAGGTTTGTAGAAAGAAGTCTCCTCGGTAAGGATACGTTCGATATACAAGTTGTACTGACTAACTTCCTTCGACACCGACTTAATGGTCAACTCATCCTTGAGGTTAACCTTGGCTCCTTCAATGGAGACAATGTTGGTCTTGTTCTTTACTTCGTGGAACACTTTGTTGATGTCGTTGATCAAACGACGGAACCGGTTCTGGATGTCACCTACCATGTAGACGATCTTTTTATCATCGTCCATTTTGGCAAAGGCATCGAAGTGGATACCGGTCTTGGGGTCGATGATGAACTCAGCACGAGCCTCGATCAATGCACGCCAGCTACCGTAACGCTTGATGTCGTATTTCAGGCTCAGACGGTTGTAGGTTTCCAGAACCACTTCCTTCCGTGCTTGGTAGGGGTAGTCGTTGTGGATAATGCTGGTGAAGCACTTGTAGTGGTACATGCAGATGATGTCCACCATGGCCTGATGCTTGGTCTTGGCATCCAGCTTGGAATGGTGAACACGATACAGTAGATAGGGGATGGTAATGTTGAACACATCCCCCACTACGTTCCACTCTTTCTGAATGGACTGTACTTCGTGCAGGTTCTCTTTCAGCTCTTCTTCATCGACGTCGAAGATTTCACTGAACCATAGGTTACGGTCGCCAGTGGTAAAAGTAATTTTCTGAAGACCCAGATAAGGACTGCCAAAGAACTCTTGGTAATCCACCAGACCTACCCGACGGGTGATGAAGTTATAAACATAGCGGCGCAGTGCTAAAGCCCATTGCGGGGTGATGTCCAAGTAAGTACCGAACTTCTCACACACTGGGAGGATGGCGTTGGTGCTCTTGTAGTTGATATCACTGAAGAGCGCCTCCATGCCATCAACGCAACCTGGTCCGTGGTCGCTTAGCGGCTCAAACCAACTGAAGGGGACAAATGCTGTCATGGTAGTTCCTTACATACGGCGAGGGACAGACGACCTGATAGTGTTAGTCACGTTCAGGCGGTCGCTCCAAGCCATAGCCTGGGTCCAGGTAGTTTTGACCATCTCCTTGTACTGCTCCCAGGAGTCACGGTAGTTGGAGATGTCGTCCTTGATGTCATCCAAGGAAACACCACTACGCTTGATAGCTTCGCTGGTAGGGCGACGGCAGGTGCGGAAGATGTACGCTTTAACAGCGAGTTCTACCAAGTCAGCAAAGAGCTCATGGTGACGAGTAGAGATACTGCTTAGGCCTTCGTCGTACTCCAAAGTCATTTTAGCCGACATGGAGAACGTGCCGGTGTTCAGCCCGAAGATAACAAAGCAGTTGTGCCCGGTCATGTGCAGGTTGGTGTAGGTGATCGGCATGGTCCGGCTAGGCGAGATACTGTCCAGCAAGCTTTGGGTCATGTCCGAGATCGAACCCTGGCCACAGAGAGCCGAGTCGTTGATGCCTACCCCCAGCATACCAGTAGCCGAGGTCATGCTTCCCAGATACACTTCCGCTACCGAAATGATCTTGCGACCACCAGTAACGATATCTGGTACGTTGACTTCAACACAGCCGTTACCCAGGTCACGGATACGGCTACCGCTCAAGTCGATGTATTCAGTCTTACCACCCCGAGCGTTACACGCAGGGAGTACAGTACGGTGGATAACCTTTTCGAGGACTCCTTGTTCTACCGTGGTAGCGTTAACTGTGTTGTACCAGTTACCAGACCAGTTAGTGTTGGGGTTCTTCTCAAAGGCTAGCTTGAGCAGGTAGTCATCGATGTCACTACCGAACAAGCGGTTAATTGCATATTGAACTGCGTTCATGTCTAGTTACCTTTAAGACGGCCTATAGCATCCCCTACTAACCAGGGTGTTACCCCTAGCTAGTAAGTAAGATATTTTTACCAGGTTTATATATGTTATGTTAATTGCCGTTTCACCTTCGAGATTTTGAAGGGGGGACGGAATAGATGCGAACGTAGTGGAATGAGCCCCTAGGCGAATGAAACGAAGAGAGTATCTATTCCGGGGGGATGTCTAGACGAGGAGTCTTCTACTTGTAGATGACGACGACCTAGCTTCTATATGCTTTAGCATAGTACCCATAGGCGCGTAGCGCCTTACATACATACATACATACACCTTATAGAATGTATTTGAAATTAAGAAAATAATTATTTAATATACCTTAGCTCCTGGAGGGGCTTGGGTAGGGTTTATTACGCAACCTAGGAATATTTAGGATCTACATTACTGGGGTAGAGCTAGGAGAAGTAATTTTAATCTAGTAGGTTATCTTATTGCTTATCTGTGCTAGGTTGAACAAAACAGCAGGTTCACTCGAGGAAGGAAACAACGTAAATGACAACCATAGCTTTTGACGGGAAGAAACTGTCATCGGATTCTCAGGTTACTCGTGGGCACAACATGGTGATGCCTGGGGCTTTCAAGAAGATCTACACTCCTGACGATGCTACTGAGTACTGGGAAGCTAACGGGGTTAAGGTAATCGCTTTTGCTTTGTGTGGTCAGGCCAAGTCGGTTGATTACATCAAAGAGCATCTGCGCAAGGGCATCGACTACAAGAGCCGGGTAGAGCACCTGGACGAACTCGACTTCGAAGCATTCATCATCACCGAGAAGCACGACTGCTTCATCTGGAACGTTTACGCCAACAAGGAGAAGCGCGGGGAAGAACAGTTCCTGTTGCCTATGCCTCCTCCGGTAGCAGCTGGCAGCGGCATGCGTTTCGCCATGGCGGCTATGGTGGTGGGTAAAGACGCCCCAGGCGCTATCAAGGTGGCCAACAAGCTGGATGCGTTCAGCGGCGGGGAAGTGGTCACTTTCGAACTCGGGGAAATCCCTGCGGCGCCGAGCGTGCGTCCTGAGCATCTGAAGCCAAAGGTGGAAGAGCCCAAAGAAAAGATCGAGGGCGAAGGTAAGCCAGGTAAGAAAGAAGCCAAGGGCGAGGCAGCCTAAGGTCTACGTTTAGTGGTACCCTACCTACCACTGCGGTAGGTAGGGTATTATAGCGCATTTTAGTATTTCGAGGAGAGTAGTCATGGGTTTGATTATCAAGATTCATCGGGCAGACAACAGCCTGGAACGAGTTATCGTCAAAGAAGGTTGTGTGGATGTGATTTTCCACAAAGGCGCTGGTCACAAACCGTTTATGCGTTTCAACAAGGATGAAAAATCCGACGTGGACTTCGAAGGTCGGGTAGAACTGTACAGTGATACCGGCACGCACCTGGGCACCACTCACTCAGATCATGTGAAAGGGGCTGGGCGATAATGGGCATTATCGTAAAGGTTATCAGACCGGATTTAGGGGTCAAGATCATTACCTTTGACGGGGCGGTACAGTTCGGGGTATACCCTAAAAACGAAAATGGTTCGCCACGTTTGGTTGTAGAGGCTTTGGGTGATTACAAAAGCCGGCACGTCAACATCGATGGTGACGTAATCGTTCTCAACGACCAAGGGGTGTTGTTGCTCGACCGTACGCTGCACGAACTGGAGACAGGCATCCCCAGGGCTGTAGCTGCCGCACAAGCAACAGAGACGGTCATGCAGCCACTCCGTGAAGCTTTTGGAGTTAAACCTGAAGACCGCGATCCCGCATTCCGTTATCCTGGGATGTCCGAGGAGATGCGCAGTGTGTTGCATGGCGGGTCTATCCAGGGTAGCGAACCACAGACATTCTTCAACATACCAAACAGAAGTGGCCTCACTGAGCAACACCATGAAGTAATCCGTTCTGTAATGACCGCAATAACCGAAGCCGAGTTTATCTCAAAAGGACCGTACTGGCTACACATAACCGAGAAACCGCGACACAATGGTTTACTCGGAACACTGCATGCCGCCGGTGTTATTTACGGGCTTATCACTACAGACGGGTTTAAGCCCATTTTTAAGCTGGGCGTCGGTGAGTTCGATTACTACGAACTCAGAACTGTGCAGGCTGGATGTCAGCTGATTTCCTATAGCGACTGTACAGCTTTTTCATTAAGTCAAGAAAATGGTACCTGGAGCATAATGCCGATGACCAGAAAAAATTAATTGGTTACTGCATAATTCCATTATATACAACAGGTGTGCTTTCTCGACACCTAAACCGAATCTCCTTGAGAGATCATCCGGAACCTTAAGGTGGAGCCGGATTGCTATGATGCGATGAGTTACGATGACAAGTTTCTCTAAGCTAAACCTATGGGGGCCATGTCAAACGCCCTTAGTCACGATAAGCTTACCCTTGCTCGTTTCCGCCCCTCCGTCCTCCCAAGGATGCAGGCCCGGATCCTAACAAGCTTATTGAGGCGGCTCTTTACACGTATCGGAGGTGCACCTCGTTTACGTGATCCAGAGGACAGGAGGGGACGGGCTAGGGTGTAACAATCCGAATCCACCCCTCCTTAACTTTTTACTCGGTGTTTGTATCATATGTAACAAAGCAGTTTTTCGCGGCCATAGTTCAGCCGGTTAGAATATCCGCCTGTCACGCGGATGGTCGAGGGTTCGAGTCCCTCTGGTCGCGCCATATTCTAGAGAGTTGTCCGAGTGGTTTAAGGAGTCTGGTGGTACGCTTAACCTAGCCACGGCGTGGTTGGGGCGTAGAAACCGGATGTACCCATTATCTGCAACTTACGGGATGTGGGTCCGCACGTTCGAATCGTGCACTCTCTGTCTTGTTCCGACTGTAGGTTTCTCAACGGCTTCCTACAGCCGCAACGAACCGGGATCTTTATCCTGGTATTAGCCGACGGTCAGGTCGGCTCGCCGCAATCGCGTCAGTGTAAACGGGGGGTAAGTTAAGCTTAAACTCCACACGGGAATTTTCTAGTACCGTGTGAAATGGTGGTAGGGTCCGAAATCCACCTCCCCCAGCTAAAAGGTTTGTAAAGAAATATACACTGAAGCAGGAAACCCGGTTGCACCCTTCCTTCCCTCCCGGGAAGGACCTATTTGGTTCAGTAGCTCAACTGGCAGAGCAACGGCCTCCAAAGCCGTAGGTTTCAGGTTCGACTCCTGACTGGACTGCCACATTAACTTACAAAGGACCATTGATCAAGGAACCCTGGTAGGTAAAGAAAGCACTCGGCGCCCGGACGGTCGGGCTCCCTTGAGCCGCAAGCTCTTGTGTAAGTGCGGTAAAAGTCCGAATTGGACCGTCAAGATTTCTTCCGTGATAGCTCAGTCGGTAGAGCAACGCACTGTTAATGCGTGGGTCCCAGGTTCGAGTCCTGGTTACGGAGCCAAATGTGGGAGTTGTAGCGCAGTTGGTTAGCGCGGTGGGTGATACTAGTCCCTCACCCATAGGTCGTCGGTTCGAGTCCGACCAGCTCCCCTCCAAACATGGTCTAGCGGCCGTGTAGGTGAATAAGCACACCCCATTGCTTGTTCATCAGGTATCCTCTCGTTTAGTTCAGGCAGCCTGGCCGGCAGTATGACTTTGAGGGGATGCCATCCTTGCTTTATCTTCGACCTGCTGCGCTGCTCCAGCTTAGGTTAGGAGGTCCTTAAGCAACAACCAGTATTTTCGTCTGCCTCGTTGCACTGGTTGGGCGACCCCGTAAGGGCAGCCACTGAAAACCTCCCCTCATCTAATACTCTGATCCCAGCCGTCATTGACAGTTGGTCTAGGAGTATTGGGTGGGGCCTATTCTTTATTTTTTTGCAACTATGGAAACATGTTATACTGAAGACCGAACTTAGTCGTTTTAGGGTTCGGCTTAATTCATCAGGGAAGGGGGTTCCTATCTTGGTGTCGGTCTTTGGTACTCATGCTTTTACCGACACCACTTGGTGCCTACCTTATTCCTTTAATAGGGGATAAGGTAGGGTCTTTTCTTTTTTGCATTTTCACTAAGAGCCCAAGTTATGTAGCCCAATAACTTTTTGGAACTATATTACTTAGGCGTAGTAGATCACAAATGATTTGCTCACCACAGTTTCGTAATACCAATTGTAGAAGAGAGTATGGATATGACTGCTAAGCAAGAACTGAACTTCATCGTCTGTGGCGGCGCTGGTATCAACATCGCCAAACTGCTGAAGACCAGCAGCCCTTCTGATCGCGTGAAGAACGCTTCCTACGTCGCTCTCGATGCGTCCGGCAACAACCGTCTGCCCGAAGAACTGGGTATCCCTCTGGAACGTGTTCCTGCGTCCGGCAATCCACAACAACTGGCCCAGGGTTCCGGTAAGGTCAAGTCGACCAACTACGCTGAAGCTCAGCCGTTCGTTGAACGCGTCATGAACAAGTACACCCCTGGCGTCTTCAACGTCGTGGTCTGCTCCGGCGCCGGTGGTTCGGGCTCCATGCTGGCTACCCTGGTTGTCCGCTGGCTGAAGCAGAACGGCCATTCGGTGGTACTGGCAATCATCACCGACCACACCACTCAGGTCGAAATGGAAAACTCCATCCGTACCGTACAGTCGATGGCGATCCAGGCTCAGCCGAACTACCTGAACTCCACCATCGGTTACATGGAGTTCCGCAACATTCCAGAGAAGACTCGCGGTCAAATCGACAAAGAGGTCATCAACAAGATCTCCCTGTTCTCCCTGTTCGCCAGCCAGGACAACGACGAGCAAGATATCAGCGACCTGGCCAACATCCTGAACTGCTCCAAGTTCTACGGTGTTCCTCCGGTCCTGTCGCACATCTCGTTCTACGATGATCCGACCAAGTACAAAGCTGCCACCCCGGTTGCTACCGTCAGCCTGTTCGACAACAAGGACAACATCAGCGCTACCTTCCCAGGTGCGGTGGTGCGTTCCACTGGCGTCTTCGCCAAGAACACCGTCCTGCCAGGCGAGATCACCCAACTGCACATGCTGTTCGACCACGGTGAAACCACCGCCAAACTGCAAGAGCAACTGGATGAGCTGACCAAGCGCAAGTCGATCAACCAGGGCGTGTATGTCCCTCAGAAAGACATGAGCGCTGGTGCCGACGCTAACGGCGTTCTGCTGTAACAGCTGTGACTGTACCTAAGGGTAGGAGCGCTAGCTCCTACCCTTAGGGTTATAGTTGTTTTTCACTGGTTTCCAATCATATTGTGATACTATGTTTAACGAAGGGGTCTAGAAGGTGCCTAGAAGCTTCTCTATTGATTTAAGGCAGTTTACCCTAGGTCGCCCTATTGGTGACGGTAAAAAGCTCTTAGAACGGAAAATAGACGTTACTGACGTTATTTCTGTTTTAATGGACGAAGGGTTTACTAACTTCAACGAACAACGTATTTATCACCGCATGCATGGGCACGACTTCGAAGGGGTCCGTGAACAGATAGTTGCCAAGCTTACAGGTATCCCTCGGGATGCTTACGTGACTATCACCGCATCAGGTAAAGAACGAGTTCATCTATTAATCGCGTTTGATTACTGACTGGGGAATACTGTGGTTACCATCGACATAATGGCGCTCGCTAATGATTTCATATTAGAGAGTTCTCAGCCTCTGGTTGTACGACTGGAGATTGCCAGAGGGTTTATCAAGGCTGCAGTTGATTACGTTAACACCACCGATAAAGAAGTCCGGGAAACTATCGAAGACAATATCTACTGCTATGCAGAAGATAACTTTGGTATGGTAGCTCCGGATAAAGTCTTCATCAGCTACGTTGCTAAGATCCAGCGGATCCTTAAAGCAGCCGGTTGGGATCCTCGTGTAGTCGTTAAGCTCGAGCATAAAGAAGTAGGCTTGGCATATGTTACGGCGACACTCACTATGGATCTGGAAGCAACAGCTACTAAGCTGGGTTGGGAGATGAACCCCACACCAGCTGAAAAGGAATCCATCATGGACGTCATTACTGATACACCAAGTATGGATGAAATCAATGAGTTCAACAAATCATCTAATAATGGGTCTGGGATTAGATCTCCGCTATTGTCAGATCGACGCCCGTGTTTTGTACGAAAAGATCAGAGAAGAAACGGCTAACCTCATAGTCGGCAATCTTCCTCCTAGCCGCTGGAATGAATTGGCGCTAGGTCTTTGGGAAGCAACCATCGAAGAAACTTTCAAGTTCGCTCCAGAAGGTGTGCGTTTTGATACCCGTCATTACGACTGGAACCTGTTTCGTAAGAACCTGCTGAATGATGATGCAGATGACATCATTCACGATGGTAAAGTTTACTTGTTCAACCAGCTGATTTGCCTCATACCGAAAACCGCATTCGAGTATCGGTGTGGCTACAAGCTGATGCCAAATATGAACGTTCTAGTGGGCATTGATGAAAGAGATTTCTTGGTGCCCAGAGATGAACCCCCTATTGAGGAGCTTTACTTTGAAGACTGAAGTAGCAACTGTTCCTCTGGGGATGGTTCAATCTGTTTTTCACAAGTATGGTGTAAGCGAGAGTGAGACAATCACCTTGCTGACGTTCCTAGTAAAGATCTGGCTGGCTAACGAGCACGATGTGCACGAAGAGCTAACCAAGGATACCATACTGCTGATGGAGCTTGATGAGCTTACTAAGCAGATGTTCGTCGTTGAAGTTTTACCACTATTAATACCTATTGCCACTTCCGTGCATGATTCGCAAGAAGATCGTGCGATTATCGGAATTAGTATCAAACCCTATTCGATCGTCCTGGAGTACATTCCGTGACCCAACCACAACCAGAAAAGAAGGTCTTTACCCACAACATCCAGATCCCACCTAACACCAACCTGGAAGAGTTGGGCGGTGCGTACAAGGCGTTGCTGGAAGCGGTAGGAGTAAAGGCTAGTCTCATTCCGTTTGAGGCTAACCCCCAAGGTTTCACCCACCCGATCGAAGAATGCAACAAGATTCTGACGCGGGATTACATGGCGACCATGCAGTTGTTGCAATCTTCTGTATTGCACCACGGGGCGGTGTACCTGGAAAACTTGACTTTCCATGCTAACTCCGCAGTCTTCGTCTTCTTTTATATGGAATAACGCGCATGTTCAAGCGTATCCTTCACATTGATTACGATGCGCTGACCCAATACCTGATCTGTCAAGCAGGTGAACAGGACGACCTCAGCTTCTTGGAGTTCGAGCGAGTCCAAGCGCATATCACCACTGAGTTTGCAAGAATGATGGAGTTCGACAACGAAAACGTCGAGTCCAGCTTCGATGCAGACTTTGTTGAAATCCTCATGCAAGACCTACAAAGTCTTGAAGAAGTAACGGAATACACCATTACTAGAGGACCTGGTATTGTAACCCGGTACGGCGACCATCTTTTGAAGCTTCCGCTAATCTTGATCGAAGTCGATTGGAGAATACCATGCCAGACATTAGCCCCAAGAAAGGGGATGTAATCAGCTTTCAATTTGTACGTAACGGACTTATCGGGGATGGCAAGACCCAGGTGAAAGTGGAAGGGGACATGAACTACATCATGGCCAAGGCCATTGACCCCGAGCTGAACGTCAAACACCAGGCGCTGTTCCCGTATTTCCGTGACGCTGTAAACCAAGTTAACGATCCGACCGCCTACGGGTACATCGGTATCATTAACAACAACGGGCAACTGGAAGTAATCGGTATCCCGTGGATCCTCGCCAGCTCCTTCCAGTACGTGCAATCGCGCCGGGCAATGATCAACGTGACTAACTGGCGTGAAGAGTTCCGTGCTCCATGGGAAACCTTCGCTGCTGGCTTGGGCGTTAGCTGGACGATCAACACGTTCGAAAACGACTGACCCTGTATCTCTTTACCAAGCCTCCTATTAGTTAGGGGCTTGGTAAAGCTCTTTTTATTTTTTGTACTTTCTCGTTATCCTTTTTAAGTATTTCCAACAGGTCATCCCTAATGACAGCCCAAGTCACCAACCTTACTCCAGCCAAGGAAGTGCATCTGTCACCTTTCTTGTCGAAACAGTATAAGCCCAATCGTGATATCATCAAAGGGTACCACGTACAGGCAGCATTGTACCTGAGTGTGTTTTACGGGTACGACTACGACTATGTATTGGAGTTGTGCGAAAAGATCTTTATCCCCAACGAGAACGGGTTTAAAGAAGCGAAGTTTGGTGTATTCAAAAAGAACAAGTATGGCGACCGTGTTAATACGGTAATGCCAGCTCGAGAGTTCTTCCAGACAGTAGAACAGAATAACTGGATCCTCTCTCCGTCGTTTGTGGCATACAAGCACACTGACGATGAACAATCGGTTAACGCAATCGGTACAGATACCTTCATTGAGTTCCGTCGGCTGTATAAAGGCAAGAAGAAAGACGCCATTGCAGTTAACGACCTAGAAGCAGCTAAAGCGTTCGATGAAATCCAGAACGCTCTGAAGATCTTCAACAACGCCCAATCGGGTGGTATGTCGTCTTCTGGTACGCCGCTGTACAACAAGTCTGGTCACACTACCCTGACCAGTACCTGCCGTGCCGTAACCTCCACCGCTAACCTGATCAACGAACGACTGATTACAGGTAACCGGTTGTTGCTCAGTTTCGATAAGACCATGGAACTCTTCTTGAGTACTTTGGCTTATTCCAACCGTAAGCTGATCAAGGAAGTTATCAAAGAGTACGACATGGCTCATGCCACTGTTGACCAAGTCATGGACATGGTTACACGGTGCGCTCGTTATTACTGGAACAACCCGAGCAGCTTGGCTGCCATCAGGATGTTCCTGGAAGGCTTGAAACCACTCGAGCTGACCATCTTGCTTTGCACCATGGACCTTCGTGGTCTGTATACCACCAACCGGGGACTGATGCAGCGGTTCTTCAACGATTGGTGTGCACTCCCCGAGATGCCAGAAGGTTTCAAAGCAGAGGACGGCATTAAGCCGGCTAACTCTGACTACGAGACCATGATCGTCACCAAGTTGGGTAAGAAGCCCGACAAAGATCAGATGGCGTTCCTCAACAAGCATCACGTGGATCTCGAGATCAAGTGGGCGCGGTTCATTGAAGCCTTCTTGAAAGCAGACATCCCGCCGAGTGGTATCTTCAGCGTTAAAGAGATCGTGCGTGAAAACGTATTGACCTCCGACACCGACTCGATGATCTACTCGGTTGACATGATCATTAACGATTATGTGGATGACGAACAAGGTGGTATTTGCTTCAACGCCGCACTGACGTACTTCATCCGTTGTATTGCCGTAGACCAGCACGCTCGTCTCAGTAAGAACATGAACGTATCGCGTCGATACCTCAATCGTTTGAACATGAAGAACGAGTATCTGTTCAGCTCGTATGTAACTACGTCGATGTCGAAACACTATTACGCAATGCAGCTGATGCTCGAAGGTATCCTGCACGCTAAGCCTAAGCTGGAGCTTAAAGGGGTTCACCTACGGGGTGTGAAGATCGCACTTAAAGTACGGGAGTTCACCAACAAGCTCATGCGGGATGTGTTGGACGCGATCTACAACAAGAAGCAGCTGGATCCAGCAGTACTCTTGAAAGAGATCGGCGACCTCGAACGTGCTTTGTTCCACGATATCGAGAACAGTGGTTTTACCTGGTTGACCAAGAACGGTATCAAGGCTGAGAACGCTTACACCAATCCTGAGTCGTCCATCTACTATTACCACGAGTTGTGGGAGAACGTCTTCTCTACTCTGTACGGAGCAGCACCTGAGCTACCGTATCGTGCGTACAAGGTTAACCTTGCATTGCACAACAAGACCAAGATGAAGGCTTACTTTGATTCGATCCGTGACAAGGAACCGGCGTTCGCCAAGAACTTCGAAGAGTACATCACTACGCGCCCTAAACTTACTTCGGTTTATATCCCGGTGGATATGATCGAAGACATGGGAGGTATCCCAAAAGAGATTCTGCCGATCGTAGACACTCGTCTCCTGATCCAACAGAACTTCAAATCGATCTATGCGATTCTCGAGTCGCTTGGGTTACACATCCTTAACAGCAAGGTTACTCGTTTGGTGAGTGACGAACACTGATAGTCAATAACTCCTCCTGTCCCTTAACGGGGACAGGAGGAGTTATAGTTTCAAACCATTTTTATTTGTTTTCAGATACAAGCTGGGACAGTTCCAGGGAAATCCCTTTGAAATGATCCCTACATAGAGTTGAAGGGCACTTGTCGAAGCTTCTGTGCACTACTTGGAGGATACGTTGCAGCGTAGCTTTAACGTCGCCCACAGGGTGTCCTAGAGCGTTGAAGATAGCGAAGTAAATGCTGTACCACTTGATAGCATTCGGCTCCCACAGCCAACGGGTCTGAACAAACAGCTTGTTCCGCCCACCACTCTCGTAGTTAAAGTAGTTGCGACGATACAAGTTATCCACACTAGCCATCAAGTGGCCGATGTCATCCAGCTTACGACTGGTTAGGAAGTCTACCCGGAAGTTAAACCATTCCTTATATAGACGGTCTTCACCAAGCGTAGTGAACTTAACTTGCTCCATGCTGTACATGTCCTTGAGGGCAGTACCCTTAACAAAGAACTCGTACAACATATTAACAGTCACGCTTTGGTTGTGTATAAGCTGAGCGTAATAAAGAGGATACTTGCACAGGTAAGCTGAGATCCCCGTATCACGATCCCGATCCTCACGCATGTACATCCACCAACCGATGGCGAGTTCCACCAGGTTCAAACCAATGATGGCGACCTTGCCTTTATTAGCCTGGCTGTTAGGATCTCGTTCTACAGTAAGTTTATACCCACGCTTCAGTATATTGGAGTAAACTGGTACGATGGGTCGCAGATCTTCCTGACGAATGGAGATTGGATAAGACTTATCGTGCTCAATCAATCCCCACAGTTCAGTGGCGCCCTCTTGGTAGAAACCATCAGTGATGACTTCACCCACGCCATTGATCGAGTTAATTTTAAACACGGTTGCCAAGCTATACGACCTGAACCGTGTGTAGCTAATCACGTAATCCAGATCCCACTCTGGATCGATGGCTAGCTGCTGGAGGATACCCACCAGAAGGTGTTGGTTCTCCATGTTGAAGGGGTTCTGATCTACGTATGCTCGAAAGGCTCTTTCGTTGAAGCCGGTAACGCGACGCAGGTTTTCCATACCTGCGAAGTATTTCATTGGGTACTGGAAATTACCCACTGTGGGAAATGTCAGAGTATGCATGTCGGTAAGTTCTCAGTGATATTTCTATCTTATAGAAAATTACACTCCTGGGGGCGACTCCGGGAGGGACTCCCACGCAGTTTCATAATTTGGTGATGCAGATTTGGGGGTTCTGCCTATAGCATTTGACTAGGCAAGAATTTTTCAAACCTGTATTACTATAACGAATCACAAAGAAGAATTATCTTCAATGTGGTATTCCGCTAGCGATGCAGTTAACTTCGAAGATAGTAAAAGGAAAAAGAGTATGTCTCTCAATAAAGAAGGTGGTCAGGAATTCGGTGGCTGGAACGGCGACAACAACGCCGGTGGTAGCGCAGCACCGCAGGCTCCTGCTGACGGCGGCATCCTGGGCGCGCTGTTCCGCATGAACTCCATGGTTTCGGATAACCGTAACCTGAAGATCGTTGCTGAGGTCTACGAGGTCCTCAACGATCAGATTTACAAGAACATTCAAACTTCCACCACTGACGCCCAACAGCGTCAGATCGTTCCGAAGATCGAACACCTGACCTCGAACATCTCGAGCCAGCTGCCAGGTCTCGGCATGTACGCGGTGATCGACCAGACCATGTACGTCATGGGCGCTCTGTTCTCCAACCGTGACAACTCGATCGGTACCGAGCACATCACCATCAACACCGGTGTCGGTCAGCAGCAGCGTGTATCGATCCCGATCACCCCGGCCGCTCAGATCAACAAAGGTTTTGCTGATCGCCTGAAAGAGCACTACCAGCGCGCCGCTGCCGTCCAGAACGTTTCCAACGTCGAGATCATCAACCTGATCGTCGTCGACATGGAAATGCTGAACCATCCGGAATCGGGTGACCAGAAAGACTGGCCGCACAGCATCGCCATGTACCTGGCTCGTCAGTGGGAAAAAGCGCTGCTGGTATACGGCGCCGAGAAGATCGTTGAGCGCGGCTACGCGATTCCGTCCCCATGGCTGGAACCGAACACCCCGTACGGCAAAGACAACTGCGCCGAAGCTCGTGTCGTTGCAATCCCAGGTCGTGTGACCGACGGCAAGACCCTGTCGCCAGCCAACATGGAAGTGATCGTCACTACCATGAACGCCAACGGCAACAACCAGAACTACAGCCCAACCACCACCCGCGAAATCGCTCGTGCCACCGCCACGGTCTCCCTGACCGGTGTGACGTACGAAGAGTACCAGCAGCAAATGCTGCTGCAATCGCAGTCCGGTGACTACATGTCGAACCTGAAAGCCTTCATGGGCAACAGCTTCAACATGGGCTCGATCTGGCCGGGCACCTACCGTCCGCTGCGTCCTGAAATCACCATCGACCAGGTTACTGCTGGCGAGATGATGCACAACAACGGCGGTCTGTACCCGTTCTTCTTCGGCCTCTACGCGCTGATGACCACCAACAACCAGTTCGTCTTCGCCGACGCACTGCGTAAGACTCACGTTGGCGGCCGTGGCTCGCTGGCCGGTCTGGAAACTCGTATCCAGATGATGGTGCAGAACATGCCAGGTGCTCAGAACGCTCTGAACCCTGCACTGCGTCCTCCTCTGAACGACAAGAACATCAACGACACCGACTTCGTTACCAACTGGATCCAGCAGAACGTGTCGGCTCACGCGGTGTTCAAGATCAACCTGATCTCCAACGGTCCGGATGCTCCGATCATCAACTTCATGCGCAAGCTGATGGCCCAGGACAACACCGCGGCGGTCAAGGTTGTTGTTGCCCTGATCGACAGCATGTCGAAGAACAAGTTCTCGGCCATCATCGCCGACAACGCCGAACACAAGCGCGGCTGGGTGCCTGGCAAACCGATCCTGATCGGTACCAACACCATCGTGGTGAACGGCCTGGCTACCACTCCTGGTGGCAAGGACGACAAAGAGCGTTACATCAACACCCAGGAAGTTGATGAAATGTTCATCTGCAACGCCAAGCCTGGTAACTCGGTTGCTTCGAAAGCTGCGATCGAAAACTACATGGGTATCGTTTACGGCAACGGCCAGAACGAAGACTTCAAGCAACGTTCGCAGAAACTGCGGATCGAGCAATCTTCGTCCCTGTTCGACGGTCGCAACCATATCAACGGCTTCGGCAACGCCGCGATCTTCGCGCCGGACTTCATGGCTGCCATGGCTCAGGCTATGGACGGTATCGGCCAGCTGAACGTCGCCAACAACCTCGGTTCGTTCCGTACCAACCGCCTGGCGTTCGCTCCAGGTATCGGTCTGGCAACTACCGCCGGTGCTGGCTCGAACGGCTCGCTGATCAACCAAGGTCAGCTGTTCAACGTGTTCAACCCGCTGTTCTAAGGTCTAGGCCTTTAATGGATTAAAGGCTAGGGGGGTTCGCGCCTCCCTAGCCTTTATTTTCTATTTTTGCTTTTTAGGGGTTCTTTATGGACTTGCCTGCTATTACCCCGTCTAACCAGCGGGCCATTGATGCACTGACTCAGTTTAGCCAACAAGCGTTAGATCCGATGACGTACCTGGCTAAGTTCGCTGCTCCATTCGGAGGAGTGCTGACTGATGACCCACAGTATTCGCGACCGTTGTACCCGGACTTTGAAGATTACGACTATCTTCATGACACCAGTAAGCTGAAACCGATCTACCTTAACGACCTTGATCTCAAGCTCGAAGAGGACCGGGATCTGCTGGGTCGTTTGACTCGTATGGAGTTCTCCGGGAATTCGTTCGAGACCATTGCGAAGTGTTCGTGTGGTAACTTGCGTGGTAACTTCCGTCTCCGTGAAGACCGTCCGCAGATCTGTGAGATTTGTGGAGATCCTCCGGAGAAGTTCCTGAACAAAGGTGACGACACCAAACTCTGGTTGAAAGCACCTGAAGGGGTAGAGCGTTTCGTAAACATCGGCTTCCTCTCTACCTTCTTTAGCAATATTGCAATCGGTTCGCCAAAGGTCTGCGTACCTTGGTACTTCTTGGATAAAGATTATCGACGTGATGTCGACAAGCACAAGAACATGACCGGTATCGTTCTGAAGAATATGTTGAATGAACTCGGGATCACTGAGATCAACATCAACAGCTTCTATCGGAATGCTGATAAGCTGATGGAATGGATCCTGATTGGCAACGGTCGTCGCCACTTCAAGGATACCAAAGAAGGCCCGACCTACATGGAAGTATGGGAGAAATACAAGCATATTGCTTTCCCGTACTACATGAAGGTCCCTAACCGTTATAGCACGATTCTGGAAAAGAGTGGTAAGGATACGTTCTCGTACTCCTATCAGCCAATCACTGCAGCAATGTATGTGACTATGGTTGACACCATGAAGTCGAACCTCTGTCACACGTTGACAGCGGCAGAGAAACAGAAGAATGCTGACACTGTTGGTAAAGTGTTGGTAGCTTTGGCTGAACAGTACCGTCGGATCAACAACCCGAAAGCGCTGTTCGAGAAGCATGGCCTGAACCGTAAACATTGCGGCTCTGGCTCATTACCTTTCACTGGGCGTTCTATTATTACGTCCCAAACCGGCATTATCGACCCTGACAAGTTGATCGTACCGTGGAAGATGGCTCTCTCGATGCTCGAGATCCATATCAAGAGTTTCTTGTATCGTCGTGGTCATACGCCGTACAAGGCTCTGCAACGCATCAAGCAGGCAGCCTATCACATCGATCCGTTGATTGATGAGTTCTTCACCGATATGGAGAACAACTGCAAGGCATTGATTCAATCTGGTCGTAACCCGTCTATCGAATACCTGAGTCTTCGTACCTTCAAGTTCTTTGTTAACCGGGACCTGGAAGACGAAAGTATCAAGTTGCCGATCTTGGGCACTAAGCAGCAGAACGCTGACTTCGACGGCGATAACGAATATGTTGTCGTACTGGTCGATAACGAGTCCAAGGCCAAGGCATACGGTGGCTGGGGTCATCACCAGACATTGGACCGCAACACGCCGTTCAAGGTGGGTGACTACGCAGGTCAAACTGCTACTAACCTGATGAACCTGAACACGCTGATGCACACGCACGCAATCGCAGCATAATTAGTATTAGGGAGGCTGAACAATGAACAGTGCTCATGCGTTCGCCTATGCCATGTCGGGTAGCTTTACCGACCAGCAAATGGCACAGAACGCAGCGTATGTCAGTCAGAACGTACAAGCAGTGCAGGGCGCTGGGGGCTGGTTGGCTAGTCAAGCAACCAAGATTATGGATGGTTTCAATAACTTCCTTAATTCCAGAGCCTGGGAACTCGGCAAACGTCTCGCCAGCAAAGATGATGGTGAATACGTAGGTCGTTTCGAAATCGGTTACCTGGGTACTGCGGATGGTATCCTCGGTGCTCGTGGCTTGATGTCCAACTACATCATGGCTAACCCTGGTCACATGCAGGCATTCCTGGATGGCCAGATCGAAGGCTACGATGACCTACACGCTATGTGCAAAGGTGTGGGGGCGGCTAACCCGTACTACCGTAAAGCAAGACACGGAGTACTGGACCTGCAACACGTCGACGGGAAGAACGTCTTGAGCCATAGCCACTACGTGGATACTGGTAGCGAGGCTTTGCCATTCCGTGACATCGTCAGTATCGACAAGACCTGGAATGCGGCGGACTACCACCGTGCGAAAGGTCTGTTCGACATTAAGCGCGATGCGTCTGAAGTAGAACCACCAGCAGACGAGTAATAGTAGTTAGTAGCTAGGGGAGGTTCGCCTCCCTTAGTCTACCTTCTTTATTTTTTTTTGCGATTTTACGATAATCCCTGGGTAGGTATTGCGTAATGAGTAATTTCTGTGTGGGCACTATGTCGACGGGCATTGGCTGGGAAATCCAGTCAGTAGAAGAAGCCCTGTCCCGCCATTTCACTTACTGGTTCACCAGTCGTCGTAACCAAGGCAAGATAATGGGTAGCGTCCCCAGCTTCTATTATCTGTTCATGAAATACAACCGTACTCCTGACGCCCTAGTAGAGAAGGCACAGCAAGAATTCGACTCGTACTTGGGGGAGCTTTTCACCCAGCGTACTGTCCGCGTTACCTTCAAATACATCAATGAATCCCGGTCATTGTATACCGTGCAGATCGACGCTCAAGTAATTAGTGACGGCAGAGTCTATGATTTAGGGCGCACAATCGAAACTACCGGTGAGCACTACCGTATCCTGGACGATGAGAGACTCAAACATGTCTGAACAAGCACGCAGTACCAAACAAGCCATCATTGAAGAATCCTTCGGCTGGCTGAAGGACTATACCGTTTCCGAAGTGGACGGCAAGCGGATGATGACCATGAAAGGCGAAACTGTGCCTTTCAACGTGGCAACCGTCATCGACGAGCAAGAGTTCCTCAGAGACTGGCTGATGGGCTTCGCTCTGGGCAACTACCACGGCCACAACTACTTCAAGGTACAACAGTGGCTGGAACTGTCGGCCGATGGCCTGCAATCGGTAATGGTGGTTGATGCCAACAACAAGCCAATGTTGATCATCCCGCCACTGGTCTCGAACAACATGGGTCCAGAGCAGTACCGTATGTTCCGCAGCATCGAGATGGCTATCAAGCAGATCTCCGCCGACAGCATGCTGCGTGATAACCCGATGGCTTCCGCTGCCCTGACCAAGACCTCCGGTGCCAGTCTGGCCAACGTCAAGCAACGGACCATCACCGATCTGGTTTCCGATTGGTACTACGCCAAGCACGACATTATCCCTGAAGTAGAACAGAAGATCTATTATATCCGGGACAACATCAACCAGGGCCAAGTGAAGGCCGAAGATCTGTCGCGCGCCCGTCCGATCCTGTACAAGGCTCATCGCAACGAGCCGGTAACACAAGAAGAGAAGGATCACATCAACAAGCTGGTTAAAGGCCAGTTCGATGTGGACTTCGGTACTGGCGCAGTCGCGACGCCAGAACCAACACAAAGTAACGGCACTCCTGCCGGCCAGGATTACGATCCGCTCGAGTGCTAAGAAAGGAATTGGGGAGTTTTACATGTTTAGGCTGCTTTGGAGTTCCGACCACCACACGTTCCACCAGACGACTCCTACCGGACACGTCTTGAATAACCTGACCGTGTTCCTGCGTAAGGACCATGATCTGGGTAAGGTGGACATGGTTACCTTTGGCGGTGACTTCTTTGAGCGTATGGTAGAACTTCCCCATACCGACACCCACGTCGTTTTCGATTGGGCAAAGACCTTCCTGGCATATGCGTACAAAGCCAACCCGCACATCACGATCGTGTGGTTGGCTGGTACTTCTTCCCACGACTGGGAACAACCTAGACACTTCCTTAACCTAGCCCCTGAGGGCATGGATGTTCGTTACATTGATACCCTGAGTATCGTGACCTACGAGCATTTGGATGGATTGACGGTTATGTACGTCCCAGACAACATGGGGGCACTGACTCCTGATGAAATCTGGGAACGAGCGGTACAGGTATTAAATGAAGCAGGTTTGGAGCAGGTAGATCAGATCCACTTCCACGGTGCGTTTGAATTCCAGCTACTGCCAAAGTTACGGCACAAGTGCCACAACCTGGAGCGCTGGGAGTCCATCACCAAGTATTGCATCTTAGCTGGGCATATCCATACCCCTGTGCAAAAAGGTAAACTGTATACCTCCGGTAGTTTCGATCGGACTAAACACGGTGAAGAACATCCGAAAGGCGGTTACTGCATCGACTTCGATCTGAAGACCGAATACTTTGAAGCTAACTTCTGGGAGAACAAAGGCGCTTTGCCTTATCTCACCATGAACGTAGATTCCGAGATCACGGCTGATGACCTCATTACTGATATCCACGCCTTTATTAAGAAGCGCAATTTGCCCCGTCATTCCCACATCCGTGTGATGGGTGGTAGTGCGATGGTGGTGAACCCAGTAATCAGCATGCTTAGTAAGGAGTATCCTCAGTTCACGCTTAAAGCGCAGAACGAAAAGAATGAGGATGAGATTCTTGAAGAGGCTCTGTTCAGCACTGCAACGTATAACGGTGTTTCTTTAACCAAGGCTAGTTTGCCCGATTCGGTGTTTGAGGCCCCTTCTGTTAAAGAGGAGTTGGCTAAACACAATATCGATCCTGCGGCAGCACGGGCTATTCTGGAGGAATTCTTATGAGCCGCTCAACCGGTGGATTAGGGATTTCGGTAGGCACCTCCATGGCCCTTGAGGGCGGTGCTATTAGTAGTTTGGCCAATACCGACAGTCTTCTGTTTAACCTGCGCACGCTGGTACGGAACGCTATCGATAGCTACGACAAGGAAGACAGTGAGCAGTACAACGCTACGGCGTTAGCCAAGGATGTGGAAGGAGACATCACCTTCTTGGCTAAGTACATCGAAACCCATCGCAACGGTAAACCGGTAAAGATGGTGGTGTACTACCCAACGTATAAAGGCTTGAAGAGCAAGTACCCTAAGGCGGATATCAAAGACCACACCAAGGGTACTGAAAAGCAACAGAAGCTAGAAGAAACAATTGTTAAGACCTGTGAGATCGTTTTCAAGAAGTATGAGAAGTTGATTGTTAAGACCGATGTTGGTATGCCTGTCTTTAGCGGCAATGGCATTGTATTGACACACCATCCTGTGGATCTGTGTGAAACCAACGGCGTAGCTCGGTTGAAACTTTTAGAGTCTTATACGGGGGTGCTCAAACTCTACCCAGATTGGAATACGAAACTCACTGGCGGAAAGAACCTGTACAACATGCCGCTGAACCGTTTGACCATCCAGGTGTTTGGAGATAACTCGACTAACTTCAAATCATCCATTGCTGGTATACGTGAAGTGGTGAAGCGAATAGCCGAAGAAAGTCATTGGACTAGCGCTTCGACAATGTCCCGGGTACGTTCTTCGATTTCATCTCTTCCTCAAGGGGTGGAACGAGCAGGTTTGATGTTGATGCTTTAAAACCAGTGGCTTGCAGAAGCCATTGAAACCCATTCTTCCGACAAGATGTAATCTCACTGTAGATACAATCTATAACGGGCACTCGCAATTTTTAAGGATATCTCATGAGCTACCAGCAAAACAACAGCCGTCCAACTCCACAACCTCGTAAGAAGAGCTTCCTCAACGACTGGCGTCAACCACACCCAGCGTCGGATGCTCCTATGGACGGCGGCAAATATCCTGCACAGTTCATGTGGGAAGTCACCAACGCCGGCAAGATCGTTCTGAAGATCAGCGACGGTGTCTTCAAGGAAGGCGCTAAGTCCCCGCACAAAGAAGTAGAGCTGGGCGCTTACGACCGCAACGTTCTGTTCGAAACTCTGCTCGAAGCTTCGAACAACCCTGACTTCAAGACCAAACAACTGGTCGTCAAGAAGCACCAGTTCGTTCGTACCGGCGGCGCGTCGCGCATGTCCGATTCGCCGATCACCCAAGTGACCCTGACCATCATTCGTGACGATGCCGGCCAGATCACCCTGGGTTACAGCAAGGGCGACTACAAAGTCACCACTCGCTTCAAAGGCCCGAATAGCTCGGTCATCATGTACAAGAACGAAGCCGGCGAAGTGGTCGAAGACCGTGGCTGCATGTCGCGCATGTACCTGCGCGCCTGGGTCAACTTCCACCGTATGGTCCTCGACCGTATGGAACTGGAAGGCTGGGAACCACAGAAGCCTCGTGAAGGCACCAGCGGTGGCGCCAACGGCAACGGTGGTTACAACCAGAACAAAGGTAACCCGAACCAGTCGAACCACAACTCCAGCTTCGACGACGAGTTCGACGATATCGCGTTCTGATAATTCGTACTAGGGGCTTTGCTTTATAAAGGACTATAAAAGCCTAAGCGGGGTAACCCCGCTTAGGCTAGTCTTATAGCGCAGCAAGAGAATTTCAAACCTAAATTATTAATCGGTATGTAAGCATGGGGTGTGTTTAAATGTTCTTGATTAATATTCGAAGGACTGGTAAGAAAGGCATTAAGGCGATCGAAGTATCCCTTAACGACCAGTTGATCCTGTTCAATGGCCGGGCTAAGGTCCAGCTGGAAAAAGTAATTCGTGACAAGTCTGAAGAAGAGAACAATCTCTTCAGTTGCTTCAACGACTATGTTGATTCGGTATTCACTACCGAACAAAAGATCAAGTTGTTCCATCTCTATGACAAAGCGCACAGCATTGTCGAGAGCGGGAAGTTCTACGACTATAACACTGAGATCAATCAGTTACGGCCAATAGTCGATGACATCCTCGAACTGGTAAACGTCGACAAGTATTGCGCGTTCATCCAGAACTCGGAATATCTGAAGATCCCCAAGAACCTGAGCGAAGCAGCCAGCAAAGGGGACTATCCAGAACAAACTACAGTAACGGACAACGACTACGTCAACCTGGTGAAGTTGGCATTTGTAGTACGTACTGTTTATCCGATCATCTTCGGTCTGTTGAATCGTTTCGATCAGACCATGGGCTCCGGCTACCGTGAAGTAGTTTGCGGCGAGCTGATCAAGAATAATCCGTACATAACTCGGCTGTATGGTTGGGAGAAGCTTAACACTTACTTCCGCTTCTCGTTTGACAAGCGCGGTATCCCAACTCAGATCGATGGCGGTGGTAGCAGCGAGACGTTTATCGAGAAAGTACTGTTCAGTGCAATCTTCGATCGTCTGTGCTGTGCAGTCATTCCGGAAACGGAACACGACAAGAACATCGCTAACAGTATCAACGGTGCGGTCAAGCAGCATGAGACCAGCACGATCTTCAAACCAAAAGAAGATCGGCCGGGAGCGGACGAGGAAGACAAACGCTCCAACTATGACAAGTACGGGATCACCGAGGAAGTTAAATCCTCCGACCAGGAATCCGAAGCAGAGTTCTTCAGCTTCGGTCTGTTCGATGAAACCGACGCACCACGTTTCAAAGATCGTTTCAAGTATCAGTGCATTGCGTTGGGCATCAAGAATGAAAAGTTGGTGGAGAAGGTTTACGACAACCTCCCGATCAACTGGGACTTCGACATGCACAACCACATCGTGCGTATCCTGGAGCTGACCTACTTCGAAGTAGTTTCGGCATTTATCTGGGAAGCATGCAACTATACCCAGTTCATGGCGGCCATCGCTCTCGCTCAAGTTAAACTGAGTGAACAAGGTTATAAGTATCTTCCATCTGTTCTGGGTGCAATCCATGATCCTAATGGTACCCGGAGCTTGGCGGAAGGGCTTAAGCTTAGCGATGAAGACAAGAACTACCTTGCCTCCATTTGCGACGTACAGTCCCGCAATAGCGAGAACCGAGGTTATAATGAAGCATTGTTAGCAGCTGATAGTTTCCTTTCCCAATTCGGGAATGGCGTTTGGCGGTCCAACCTCGAATACGGGGTGCTGGACGATCCGGAGATTTATGACCGAGTCACGGCAGGCGATTTGTTCTCGATTGAAGTGGAAAACGAAATCAAGAACGAATACATGGCTCTCATAAAACAAGTTAATGGTTAAGTAGTAAGGAACAGCGCAATGGCAGACATCGTACTCACTCAAGTTCGTATCGGTATGGGCAACCCGGTGCACATGCACATGCATCGCCACAACATCATGAATGTGGAGAGCTCGAACATCGATCGCATGGTAATGGACGCAGCCAACGGCGGTATCGTCGAGTCCACTATCAACGGCATCGCCGGGCAGTCAGGGGGTCTGACTGTTAACCCACGCGGTGTGGTAAACATTGAAGACACTTACAACCAGCGTCGCGGTCTGTGTCTCCTGCGTTTCTCTGTGCAACAGAACGCATTGCTGGAAGAAGAGCTGGTAGTACTGTGCTACCTGGCAGGCGGCGAACAGCGTATGGACGGTATCGATCCGGCCACTCTGTGTATCCCAGTACGCTGCTGGTCGGTGAACGTTGAGAACACCACCGGTCTCGATGCAATGCCGATGGTCAAGACTGCGGTTACCAGTTCCTCGCAGTTCCTGATGGGTGACCCGCTGGAAGAGCAGAAGCTGCGGGCTATGCGTCCACAGGATATCGGTAACGAAGTCCTGGGCTATATCTCCACCGAGGAAGAGAACCGTCAAGGCGGTTACACCGGTAACGTGGCGGCTGACCTCAGCAAGACTGTACTGGTCTCCAAGACTCAGAACCTGGATACCACTCACCACGCCAAGCAGCTGTTGAAGATTGCTGGCAACGTACTGCACGACCAAGACTTCGGTATGGCTGTGCAAGATAGCGTGGCGGGTACGCTGTATTCCAACACCATGCAAGAGTCGTTGCTGTCGGAGAACCCGTTCTTCAAAGCAATGTCGGTTGCAACTGGTACCTGGAGCTGGGTAGGCTTCCAAGGCTTCAAGCTGGGCGAGATCGCCGAAGTATTCGAGAACTTCACCCAGGTGATGAACATCGACTTGCTCGACGAAGACCGTTTCCCGGTTATCGACGAAACCATGTTCTCCACCGCCTACGGCGCGACCAACATGGTCGAAACCACAGCACAAGAAGTTGCAATGCTGACGGTTGACGTGTTGATCCGTGCGGGCCTAACTCACGTGGTATTCGCCGCTACCAACAACTCCCAAGAGTTCAACGGGACCATGTCGGAAGACGGTGTGGAAATGGTAACTGGTGAATGGATGTCGATCGTAGAACGCGATCCGTATTCGATCAACCGCCTTGAACGCTTCAAGCAGATGTTCAAGGACAAGTTCTTCACCAAGTTCAACACGGGCTATCAGCATAGCAACACCATCGTTAGTGTGAAGGCTACGTGCAACCTGTTTGGTGAAACCTCGGTAGAAGTCTTCTTCAACGGTGACCAAGCCACCTGCCAGCGGTACGTTAATGCTACGTATTACCTCGCTCGCACTAGCTCGAACATTGCAGGTACTGACGCAGGCGTCGCTGACTCCGTCAACTTCCTTAACAACCTGCGTGAATACTTTATTAAGTAACAAGGACAATTTTCCATGAATGATCTGAATAAACTGTACAAGCAAATGTTGATGACCTGGGGCTGTGTGATCAAGCCAGATCATCGCATCGTGCTCAAGTTGGGTGAAGAAGAGATCCCAATCAAGGTAGATGACATGAACGTCTATCTGCCAGTGTCGGAAGTTCTCGATTCCACTGACACCATGAACAAGGTGTTCTTCCACCCTGCTTGTGAAAACATCACCAGTAAAGAGACGGAGATCTTCAAGATCATTCGCCGGATGGCTGTCATCCGTATGCTGGAGCTGTTCAAGAAGTATCCAGTCGTACTGATCGGCATCGCCAACGGTAAAGAGAAGCGCAACTGGAACCAGGGCATTCTGGATATCATCGAACCGCTCAAGGGCACCAAGAAGGCGGTCATCGAGGAAGTCAAACTCCTCATGCAGCGCTTCCGTGTGGAAGTGGACGAGAACGGTGTAGACAACCGCTTCATTCACCTGAAGGTTTCCAAGGTCCAGGGTCGTAGCGGTACCGGTAGCGGTGAGCGGGTCTACTACAAGACCAAGCCGGTGTTCCCGATCTACAACGAAGTGGTCAAACGTCTGAGCCAGTCTGAAGGCCAGGGTGACAACCAAACCGTAGAGCTGAACGGTTACTCGATCTCCCGAGCAGCCCTCAAGCTGACGGCTCACCTGTTCCGTGTGATCCTGCCAGCGGTTCTCGATCCAGACATGTACGTCGCTGAAGCTACCAACTCCATCGCGGCTCGTCTGGTTTCGTACTGCGGTTGCTTCGAGGCTATCGCCGAACAGCTGAACCGTATCCAGAACCTGTTCCGTGCCGACTTCGATAAGTTGGGTATCTACCCAATCGATCTGAACTGGACTGAAGACCTGGA